>Ga0073899_10000002_pt1 | contig 418773 bp, 367 predicted proteins | sample KloWWTmetaKNB5Ph_FD_88975 | JGI IMG/M metagenome (GOLD analysis project Ga0073899, IMG submission 88975) | Active sludge microbial communities from Klosterneuburg, Austria, studying microevolution and ecology of nitrifiers - Klosterneuburg... | ecosystem: Engineered > WWTP > Aerobic digester... | reverse complement strand
GGTCTACGCCGACCAACTGGCTGGGGCCAAGCCCGGCTTCGAGATCACCGCCCTGGCGACATTGAAGATCACCGAGAACTCGCCGGAAGCGATCACCGCCGGGTTGTGGCCGGTGCGCGGCGCGCTCGGGTTCTACATCGGCGGGATGGGCGCCAAGGGGCAGAACTACCACACCAAGCTGATGCAGCGAATGGGATTCGAGGAAGAGGCTCTGCGCGTTCAGGACCTGTTCTTCGAAGGCAAGCGTGACGAGGCGATCGCCGCGGTGCCCGAGGCGTTCGCCGACGAGATCAGCCTGGTCGGCCCGCCGGAACGAATCCGCGACAAACTCGAAGCGTGGCGAGCCAGCCCCGTCACCAGCCTGATGGTGTCGAGCGGCAACCCCGCCGACCTCGAACACATCGCCAACCTCGTCCTTTAACACCCGGTGCCGGGTTCCCGATGTAACGCGTCCTTCCCCTAACGTCACGAACGAGCCACGAAGGAGTAACGAAATGGGCCAGCAGCCGACCAATCAGCGTGTCGAGCAGGAATGGGAGACGCCGTCGTACGACGAGATCCCGGTGATCAGCCAGCAGCACGCTGCCGGGATGGAGGTCTCCACCGACGATGCCGTGTGGAAGGTGGCCGGGATGGATCACGTGCTGATCTATACCAAGGGCCGCAAGTCGGGCAACGAACACAAGGTTGCCCTGCCGATCTGGCGCGACAAGAACAACCACCGTGTTGTCGTCGCGTCGTACGCCGGGCACGAAAAGAGTCCGTCGTGGTACCACAACCTGGCCGATAAGACCGCCAACCCGGAGATCAAGGTTCGTTCCCAGGACGGGTTGTACTGGTCAGATGCCGAGGTGCTCGACGGCGACGACTACACCGAGACCTGGGCCGGGCTGACCGCCGACCGCGCCTGGTACAACGACTATCAAGCCAAGACCAACCGGCGCATCCCGCTGGTCCGTCTCCCCGAAACCCGCCCGGCCGACAACTCATAGAACGCTACCTGCCGGGTCAGTAGCGTTCGCCCCACGGGGGAACGCTACTGACCCGGCACGTACCGTTTCATCAATCGCTGAGCATGTGCAGCGGGAAGGTCATCTGCTCGCAGTCGAGGGTGTCCTTGCCTGCCCATTCGAACCGTGCCTGGAACTGAGGGTCATCGGGCAGGGTGCGGATCGTGTTGATCTGAGCGATCGTCGTGTTGTGCTCGTTGGCGAAGGCGATCCACTCCTGCGACGTCTTCGTGGCGAAGATGTCGCGCAGGATCGCCTGCAGCTCCTTGTTGCCGCGGGCGTGGTCGGCGTACTTCGATCCCGGCCAGCGCTCGAACAGGTCCATCCGTCCCATGCCCTCGCAGAAGTTCTTCCAGAACGCTTGCTCGCTGGCCATGAACAGCACGTAGCCATCGGCCGACTTGTACACCTGGTAGCGGACGCCTTCGTACATCCCCGCCAGGCCCGCCGGGCGACGCTCGTAGTTATCCGACGGGTTACCGGTGACCTCGTCCTGCGGGCGGGTGTAGGCCCGCTCGGTCTCGATCCGGTACCAGTCGAAATACGCCGCGCTGTCGGACTGGGCGATCTCGAAGCTGGCCGCCTCGCCGGTGGTGCGGGCGCGCACGAGGGCAGCGCAGATCGACATCGCCGCGAAAGCCGGGCCGGCGGTGATGCCGATGTTCGGCTGATCGGGCATTCGGCTGAAACCCTCGTCGTCCTCGCGCGGCGTCACTGCACCGGACCACGTGTCGTAGGCGATGCCGTGCGATGGCAGGCGGGCGTAGGGGCCTGTGGCTCCGTAGCCGCTGATCGAACAGACGACGATCCGTGGGTTGAGCTCCTTCAAACGCTCGAAGCTGAAACCGACCTTGTCCAAGAAGCCGGGGCGCATGCCCTCGATGACCACATCGGATTCGGCGACCATCGCCGCGAAGGTGTCCTTGCCCTCGTCGGTCTTCAAGTCGACGGTGACGAACTTCTTGCCACGGTTGAGGTGCAGATGCAACAGCGACAGCGGACCCTCGTCGCGGGTGTTGATGATCGGCCAGGTCATCTGCCGCCCGTAGTCGCCGCCGGGACCTTCGATCTTGGTGACATCGGCGCCCAGGTCGACCAGGAATCCTGCCACCTGGCCGGGCCCCAGAATCGACAGATCGAGGACCTTGACGCCCTCGAGGAGGCGGATCGGGCTGCGGAAATCGGTGGTTGCCATCAGCCGGGCCACACAATCGACTGCATCTCGGTGTAGGCGTGAAGACCGTAGTCTCCGCCGTCTCGGCCGATACCTGACATTTTGAAACCTCCAAAGGGGACGTCGTGGTTGCGCTGGGCCGTGTTGATGCCTACGTTGCCGCAGCGCAGTTGCTTGGCGACACGGTAGGCGGCTTCGGTGTCCTCACTGAAGACGTAGTCGTACAGCCCGAAGTCCGTGCCGTTGGCGATGGCGATGCCCTCGTCCTCGTCGTCGTAGGACAGCACGCTGATCACCGGGCCGAAGATCTCCTCCTGCACCGGCGTCATCGCTGGCGTGCAGTCGGCGAGCAAGGTGGGTCCGACGTAGTAGCCGCGGTCCATGTGCTGCGGACGTCGACCATCGACCAGCACGGTTGCGCCCTGGTCGGAGCCGGCTTGGATGTAGCCCTCGATCCGGCTGCGGTGGGCGTCGCTGATCACCGGGCCGACCATCGTGTCGCGCTGGGTTGGATCGCCAACCGGCAGATGTGGTGCCGTCGCGGCCAGCGCGCTGACCAGTTCGTCGTACTTGCTGCGGTGCACGATGGCTCGCGTCGGCGAGGTGCAGATCTGCCCCGAATGGAACCCCCACACGCTGGCCAGCGCGGCGACTGCGGTGGCGACGCTGGCGTCGGGGAGCACCAGCGCGGCGCCCTTGCCGCCCAGCTCCAGGAGCAAGCGCTTCATTGTCTTGCCGCCGGCTTCGAAGATCTTTGTGCCGACTGCGGTCGAGCCGGTGAAGCTGACCATGTCGACGTTTGGCGAGGCGGTCAGCGCCGCGGCGGGTTCAGCCGCCGAGCCGGTGACGATGTTCAGAACGCCGTCGGGGAACCCGCAGTCGTGCATGATCCGAATCAGTTCGATCGCCGCCAGCGGGTCCTGCGGGGCTGGCTTGACCACCACGGTGCATCCGGCGGCCAGCGCCGGGGCGATCTTGCCGGCGATGTTGACGATCGGGAAGTTGTACGGCGAGACCGCGGCCACCACGCCGACCGGCTGGCGATGGACCACGCCGCCGATCAGCCCTCCTGCCGCCAGGGGAGTGGTCGGGCTGGCGAACGGGGCATGGGGAACCACCAGATCGCTGGCGCGGACCGCGCCATAACGGACGAAGCGGTCGATCGCCACCGGAACCTGCAGGCGCGAGCCCACTTGGGCGGTGGCGCCGGTCTCGCTGATGATCAGCGGGATCAGCTCGTCGGCCTTGCTGGCCAGAACCTCGGCCACCTTGCGCAGCAGCGCGGTGCGCTGCTCGACCGGTGTGCCGGCCCAGCCAGCAAGGGCCTGCTGGGCGGCCGCGGCGGCCGACTCTGCTTGGGCGACCGAGCATTCGGGGGCATGGTCGACGACCTCCTCGGTCGCCGGGTTGATGATCGGGTAGGCGCCGTTGGCGCCGTCCACCCACTGGCCGCCGATCAACAGCTGATACGTCCGGGACATGGGAATCAGCGTACTTCTGACGCACCGTCAGATCCCCAACGACGTCCAGCCCAGCAGGCTTTTGACGTGATCGAGATGATCAGACGCTCGTTCATGCCGGTCAACCGAATCGCGACTACAGTGATCTGACGACGCGTCAGATTGCTGCCCGCCCAACGGCTGGCGGCGCATGGGAGGCCACATCATGCTCGACGAACTGATCACCGGGGGCACCGTCTTTGACGGCGCTGGATCGCCCGGCGTGCTCATGGATATCGGCATCGCCGACGGCCGGATCGTCGCCCTCGGTGCGCCGGGGTCGATTACCGAGGCAGCCGCCCAGACCACCGACGCCAGCGGGATGTACATCAGCCCGGGTTTCGTCGATCCGCATACGCATTACGACGCCCAGTTGCTGTGGGACCCAAACGCCACGCCGTCGAGCAACCACGGGGTGACCACAATCATCGGCGGCAACTGCGGATTCACGCTGGCCCCGTTGACCCCCGGCGATGCCGACTACCTGCGCAAGATGATGGCCAAAGTGGAAGGGATGCCCCTGCCGGCGCTGGAGAATGGCACCGATTGGTCGTGGGAGACCTTCGCCGACTACCTCGCCCGCCTGGATGGCAACGTTGCCGTCAACGCCGGGTTTCTCGTCGGCCATTGTGCGATCCGTCGCTATGTGATGGGCGGCGAAGCGATCGGCAACGCAGCCGCGCCCGAGGACGTCGAAGCGATGCGCGCCGAGTTGTCCAAGGCGATCGAGGCCGGAGCGATCGGCTTCAGCTTCACCACGTCCACCTCGCACAGCGACGGCGACGGCGAGCCGGTCGCCAGCCGCTGGGCATCCACCGAAGAACTGGTTGCCCTGGCAGAGCAGGTTGGGCAACACGAGGGCACCACGTTGGAAGGCATCGTCCCCGGCTGTCTCGACCGATTCGCAGACGACGAGATCGAATTGCTGGCAACGATGAGCGCGGCGGCCAATCGGCCAATGAACTGGAACGTGCTGACCGTCGATTCTCGAGAGCCCGACCGGATCCCCCGCCAGTTGCGGGCCTCCGACCGCGCTGACGAAGTGGGCGGCAAGGTGGTGGCTCTGACGATGCCGGTGCAGGTGCCGATGAACATGAGCCTGCTCAACTTTTGTGGATTGTGGCTGCTTCCCAAGTGGGGCGATGTCCTGGGCGTTCCGGTCCCCGAGCGGATGGCTCGGTTGCGTGACCCGGAGACTCGCCTGATGCTGCTGGAGCAGTCGCAGTCGAAGGAAGCTGGCGTCTTTCGCCGGCTCGCCGACTTCGGTGACTATCGCATCGGCGACACGTACTCCGCGGCAAACGAGGGTCTCTCCGGTCGGTTGGTGAAGGAGATCGCTGCAGAGCGCAAGCAAAGCAACTTCGCTGCCTTCTTGGACATCTCCTTGGCCGATGAGTTGCGAACGATCTGGTGGCCCACCCCGCAGGACGAAGACGTCGAGTCATGGCGGATGCGTGCCGATTTGTGGAACGACCCGCGAGCGATGATCGGCGGCTCCGATGCCGGTGCCCACCTCGACCGGATGTGTGGCGCGCCATACACCACCCGCTTCCTGGCCGACTGCCTGCGCGGTCGCAAGCTGGTGCCTGTCGAGCAAGCGATCCGGATGATGACCTCGACGCCAGCCAAGCTGTTCGGCCTGCGCGACCGCGGCGAGATCCGCGAGGGTGCGTTCGCAGATCTGGTCGTCTTCAACCCCGACACGGTTGACAGCGAGGCGGCCCGCTTAGTGCACGACTTGCCCGGCGGATCGGCGCGGCTGACGGCCCCGTCGATCGGCGTCAAGCGGGTGCTCGTCAACGGCGTCGCCGTGATTGTCGACGGGGAGGCGACGGGGAACACCCCCGGCACCATTCTTCATTCGGGCCGCGACACATATACGGTCACCGCACGATGAGCGACGCGACCAATCCCGATCAAGACCTGCTGTGCACCGTCGATGGCGGTATCGCCAGGGTGACGATCAATCGACCCGACGCGGGCAACGCCCTGACCCCAGATCAGCGCAACCGGATCATCGAGCTGTTCAACGGATTCAGCGAGGATCTCAACGTGCGCGTCGTCGTGCTGACCGCCGCGGGCAACCGCCATTTCTGCACGGGCGCCGACCTGCGCGTTTCCAAGGTGCCGGTGCATCCCAAGCCCGACGATGCCCCCGAGAACACGTTGTTCGACGTCGGTCGCAATATCAAACGCGGCGCGCAGCGTTTGGTCGCCTCGATCATCGACTGCGAGAAACCGGTGATCTGCGCTGTGCAGGGCACCGCCGCGGGGATCGGCGCACACATCGCACTGGCGTGCGATATGGTCGTCGCCGCCGATAACGCCAAGTTCATCGAGGTGTTCACCCGTCGTGGCATCAGCCCCGACGGCGGTGGCGCCTACTTGCTGCCGCGCCTGATTGGCTTGAACAAGGCCAAGGAGTTGATCTTCTTGGCCGATGATCTGCGCGCCGACGAAGCAGAGCGGATCGGTTTGATCAACAAGGTCGTTCCTGCCGACCAACTGACGGCTGCGGTCGATGACTGGGCGACGCGCTTGGCCGCCGCGCCGACCAAGGCGATCTCGCTGGCCAAGATGCTGTTGAACCGCTCGCTGGATAGCGACCGTCACAGCGCCTTCGAGGACGAAGCGTGGGCCCAGGATCTGGCCTCGTACACCGCCGACTTCAGCGAAGGGATCAATGCCTTCAAGGAGCGCCGCGACGTCAACTTCCGCGGCTGGTAGCGCCAATCCCCCGGCTCCGTGGCCTCCTGCGCCAGACGCTGGCGCAGGAGGCCACGGAAGTGGGGTCTACGACGTCAGGTGAGCCAGGAGTTGGTCGAGGCGGCTGAAGTTTTCCTCCATACCTGCCCCGGACTCGTCGAAGGCCAGTGTCTCGGCGCAGTGCTTGGCAGTGGTGTAGAGCGACTGGCCGTCGAGGCGGCAACGGTTCTGGCCGAGGTCGACGAAGCTCAGTACCTCCAGCGTGGCCAGTCCCGGATCGCCGGCGAACTCCCACGTGTGCACGATACGAGTCGGGCCAACCTCGTGGTAGGAGCCGAAGAAGCGCCACTCGCCGTTGCCGGTGATCGTGTAATCGAATGCTCCACCGGTGTGCGCGGCGAAACGATCGAGCCGACAGCTCGTGCCGCTCGGGCCCATCCAGTGGCTGAACTGTTCGGGATCAGTATGGGCGCGCACGACGGCGGCAACTGGCGCATCGAACTGGCGGCTGAACGTCAGGCTTTGCTCGCTGGTGCGCAGATGGGTGGTGGGGTGCATGGATGACATGGTCAGGTTCCCTCGCGGAGTTCGCTCTGGGCGGTCGTCATGCCGAGGGTAACGGAGGCGAACCATCGACATGATTCAGCCAAATGTTGATCGGAATAGTCGGGAATTGGGTTATGCTCGCCGACGTGAACCGACCGACGCCGACCGAAAAGGTATTCCCCGTGTCGCTCCAGGTCGCCGGACGCGCCTGCCTGGTGGTTGGCGGGGGCCGGATCGCGGCCCGCAAAGCGCAGGCGCTGATCGACTGTGGTGCCCAGGTAACGCTTGTCGCGCCGCAGATCAGCGCGGAAGCTGCCGCTCTGGACGCGACGATCGAGCGGCGTGCATACCGCAGCGGGGAAGTCGCCGACTACTGGTTCGTCACCGTCGCCGTCGACGACGCGGCGGTCAGCCAGCAGGTGGCCGACGACGCCGAAGCGGCGAAGGTGTGGATCAACTCGGCCGATGACCCGGCGCGTTGCTCGGCAATCCTGCCCGCCGTGTTGCGCCGTGGCGACGTGAACATCGCCGTGGGTACCAGCGGGACTGCCCCCGTGTTGGCCGCCTGGTTGCGTGACCGTTTAGGCAGCGTCGTCGGTCCGCAGATCGCCGACGTCGCCCGCCAGGTCGGCGCCCAGCGCGCCGCGATCCACGCCGACGGTGGCAGCACCGAGGGAATCGATTGGCGCACGATCCTTGACTCCCTGGTCGCCGAATACGAAGGTGCGCTCCAAGGAGTTGGTCGATGACCGTCCATCTGATCGGCGCCGGTCCCGGCGACCCCGAGCTCTTGACACTGCGCGCCGCCAGGCTGCTGGCCAGCTGCGAGGTGGTGGTCCACGACCGGTTGATCGATCCGGCGATCTTGGAGCTCGCCCCGGCGGACGCGCCGCGGATCGATGTCGGCAAGATTCCCTCACTCGACCCGATCGACCCGCCGCACCGTGGTGCGACCCAAGACGAGATCAATCAGATCCTGGTTGGCCTTGGTCGACGCAACCTGGACGTCGTACGGCTGAAAGGTGGCGACCCGTTTGTCTTCGGCCGTGGGGGAGAAGAAGCGATCGCTCTGGCCAGCGCTGGCATCCCGTATTCCGTGGTGCCCGGGGTGACTTCGGCAGTCGCTGCGCCGATGGCTGCCGGCGTTCCGATCACTCACCGCAACATCGCTCCGGCGTTCACCGTTGTCACCGGCCACCGAGCTCCGGGGAACGCGCCGGTCGACTGGCAGGCCTTGGCACAGGTGGGCGGAACGATCGTCGTGCTGATGGGCGTGACCCATCGCGCCTCGATCGCTGCTGAGCTGATCGTCGGCGGTTTAGCACCCGAAACTCCGGTGTGCGCGGTGACCTGGGCGACGCATGATGCCCAGGTGATCACCCGCACAACCCTGGCATCGCTGGGCAACACGCCGATCACCAATCCGGCGACGATCGTGATCGGCGCCGTCGCTGCCCTGGATCTGACCAGTCCGCACACTGCGGCGCTGCGTTCGCTGCTGCCAGCCGCCGACGGTCACTGACCGCTGTTCAGCACCGCGCTGGCGTCGCAATCCGCAACGCCAGCGCGGTGTCCACTGTCCGCCGAACGCTGGATTGACGCCGCACCACGCCAATGATGACGGGACCTGCTGGAAAAATCTTTGGCAGAGCCGCGGATTACTCGGTGGCGTCGACCGCAGCGCCGGCGAACTGGCTGTTGTACAACTCGAAGTAGGCGCCCTGAGCGGCGAGTAGTTGGCTGTGCGTGCCCTGTTCAACGATGTGCCCAGCGTCCATCACCAAGATCAGATCGGCATCGCGGATCGTCGACAGGCGGTGGGCGATGATGAAGCTGGTGCGCTCGGATCGCAACGTGGCGGTCGCGTCCTGGATCAATTTCTCGGTGCGCGTGTCCACCGACGAGGTCGCCTCGTCGAGGATCAGAATGGCAGGATCGGACAGGAAGGCGCGGGCGATCGTGATCAGCTGGCGTTCACCCGCGCTGAGGTTCGATCCCAAATCGTCGATCATTGTGTCGTACCCATCGGGTAGCGAATGCACGAAGCGATCGACATAACTCGCTTTGGCCGCCTCCAGAATCTGTTCCTCGGTGGCATCTTCGTTGCCGTAGGCGATGTTGTCGCGGATCGTGCCCCCGAACAGCCAGGTGTCCTGCAGCACCATGCCTAAGGTGCCACGCAGCTGGCGGCGGGGGATGGTGGCGATGTCGACGTCGTCGATCATGATCTGGCCGCCATCAAGCTCGTAGAAGCGCATGATCAGATTGACCAACGTTGTCTTCCCGGCCCCGGTGTGACCGACGATGGCGACCGCCTGTCCCGGATCGACGGTCAGCGAAAGGTCCTGAATCAGCGGAACCGCTGGGTCGTAGGAGAAATCGACGTTGCGGAACTCGACCCGCCCGTGAGGCATCTCCGCCAAGTAGCCGGTGGAAGTGTCGGCCGACTGTTCGTCGGTGTCGAGGAGCTCGAACACCCGCTCCGCCGAGGCGATCCCTGACTGGAGAATGTTGATCATCGATGCTGCCTGCGTGAGCGGCTGGGTGAACTGGCGCGAGTACTGGATGAAAGCCTGCACGTCGCCGATCGTCATCGCCCCGCCGGTGACACGCAGCCCGCCGACGACGGCGATCGCCACGAAGTTGATGTTGCCCAAGAACATCATCGCCGGCTGAATTGTCCCGGCCAGGAACTGGGCCCAGAAGCTGGCATGGAACAGTTGCTCGTTGCGCTCGGCGAAGGCGGCCTCGACCTCCTGCTGGCGGCCGAAGACCTTGACCAGCGAATGCCCGGTGAACGCTTCTTCGATCTGCCCGTTGAGCACGCCGGTGTGACGCCATTGGGCAACGAAGCGGCCCTGCGATCGCTTGGTGACCTGCTTGACGACGAACAGCGATGTCGGGATCGTCACCAGGGTGATCAGTGCCAGCAGCCACGAGATCGTGAACATCATTACCAGCACGCCGATGATCGTCAGGAACGACGACAACAGCTGGCTCAAGGTCTGCTGCAGGCTCTGGGCGATGTTGTCGATGTCGTTGGTCACTCGGCTGAGCAGATCGCCGCGTGATTGCTGGTCGACGTACTTCAACGGCAATCGGTGCAGCTTGGATTCGACGTCCTCGCGCAGGCTGTACATCGTGTTCTGGACCAACCCGGCAAGCAACCAGGCCTGCACCCATTGGAAGGCTGACGACAGCACGTAGACGCCAACCACGAGCATCGCCAAGTTGCGCAGACGGGTCATGTCGATCCCGCCGGGGCGATTGCCGAACACGCCATTGACGATCACGTCGGTCGCTTGGCCGAGCAACCGTGGGCCGAGCACCGCCAGGGTCACCGCGGCGACGGCCAGCAATGGCACCGCAACGGCGCTGAGCCGCTGGCGAGCCATCCGTTTCAGCAGACGGCGAACCGAACCGCCGAAGTCGTTGAGTTTCTCGGTGGGCATTCCGGCGGTACCCATTCGGCTGCCGAATCCCGACCGCGATTGATAGACAGGCGGCTTGCTCATCTCGATGTCGGCGTCGTCGACGACGAGGCCGTCGTCAGCTGGTCTGAGCGAGTCGCTCATCGGGCGTGTTCCGACACTTGGAGCTGCGAGTTGACGATCTCGAGATACGTCGGGCAACTCACCAGCAGTTCATCGTGGGTGCCCGTGCCGACGATCTGGCCATCGTCGAGGACCACGATTTGATCCGCGTCGATAATCGTCGAGACCCGTTGGGCGACAACGATCACGCATGCATCGCGCGTCGCCGGGTAGAGCGCGGCGCGCAGCTTGGCGTCGGTGGCCAGGTCGAGGGCAGAGAACGAGTCGTCGAACAGGTAGATCTCTGGTCGACGCACGATCGCCCGGGCGATCGCTAGCCGCTGCCGCTGCCCGCCGGACAGGTTGGTCCCACCCTGTTCGATCGGTGCATTCAGTTGCTCAGCCATCTTGGTGACGAACTCGGTCGCCTGGGCGATGTCCAGTGCCGCCCACAGCTCGTCGTCGGTGGCCTGCGGGTTCGCGTATCGCAGATTGCTGGCAACCGTTCCCGAGAACAAGTACGGGCGTTGCGGCACCATCCCGATCCGCTTCCACAGCACCTGCGGATCGAGCTTGCGGATATCGACCCCGTCAACCGAGACCGAGCCCGACGTGACGTCGAACAGCCTGGCGAGCAAGCCCAGGATCGTCGTCTTGCCCGATCCGGTGCTGCCGATGATCGCCATCGTCTGTCCAGGGCTGGCGGTGAACGAAATGTCGCGCAGCACGGGCTGCTCGGCGCCGGGGTAATGGAAACCGACTCGGTCGAAGCGCACGGTGGCACGTTCGCTCAGTTCGGTGACCGGGTTGGCCGGGGCCACCACCGAGGGCTGCATGTCGAAGACTTCGACGACTCGCTCGGCACAGACCTCGGAGCGCGGCCAGAGCACGGCGATGAACGTGGCGAACATCGCCGACATCAGGATCTGCACCAGATAGATCAGAAAGGCGACGAGCGATCCGATCGTCATCTCGTTGCGGTCGATGCGCTGGGCGCCGATCCACACCACCGCCACGCCGGCGACGTTGACGATCAGCATCACCACCGGAAACATCGACGCCATCAGTCGCCCGGCGCGCAGCGAGGTGTCGGTCAGTTCCTGGTTCGCCGTGCCGAAGCGGCGCTCTTCGAGTGGTTCGCGGATGAAGGCGCGGATGACGCGAACACCCATCAACTGCTCGCGCAGCACCTGGTTGACGTGGTCGATGCGCTCTTGCATGCGCCGGAACTCGGGCATCATCATGCTGATCACGAACCCGATATAGATCAGCATCAACGGAAGCGCGACGGCCAGCACCACGGTCAGGCCGACGTCTTCGCGTAACGCCATGATCGTGCCGCCGACCGCCGTGATCGGCGCGGCGATCATCAACGTGCAGATCATCTGCACCAGCAACTGCACCTGATTGACATCGTTGGTGATGCGCGTGATCAGCGACGGCGGCCCAAAGTGATCCACCTCGCGCGTCGAGAACTCGCCGACCCGGTGAAACAGGGCGGCACGCACGTCGCGACCCACCCCCATCGCGGCGCGCGCTCCGAAGTACACCGCACCCACCGAGCAGATGATCTGCACCAAGCTGATCGCCAGCATCTCGCCGCCGGTGGTCCAGATGAACCCGTGGTCCCCCTTGGTGATGCCCTTGTCGATGATCTCGGCGTTCAACGCAGGCAGGTACAGCGCAGCGATCGCCTGCACAAACTGCAGGACCAGCACGGCGAGCAGGTCTCGACGGTAGGGCCGAAGGTAGATGCGGAGAAGGCGAAACAGCATGAGCGCAACGACGTTACAAAGCGGCCGCGGTATTTCGCTTATCGAAATGATTTCGGTGCGCAGTTCCCTCAGTCAGACCATCGACCGTTGTCTAGATCGTGCGGGTGATCCCGTTGGTCGCCATCTCGGCGGCGAGTGCGGCGCGGTCGTCGTCGGTCAACAACCGATAAACCAGCTCGCGGTCGGGTCGCCAGTACACCGGGTCGGTGCAGTCCCAGGCTTCGGCGCGCAGCGGCTGTTTGTTGACCTTGTTGTTCGCGGTCAACGGAATCGCCGAGGCGAGACGGACGAACTTGGGCGCCCATTTGGTTCCTAAATCGGGTTGCTGGCCCAGGAACGTGGCGAACTCGTCGGGGTCGAACCGGTAGCCATCGCGGTATTCGATCGCGGCCATCACCTGATCGCCGGTTCGCACATCGGGCACGGGGTAGACGGCGATCATCACCGCGTCGTCGAGGCGTTGCAGGATGTTCTCCACGGGTGCCGCGGCGAAGTTCTCGCTGTCGACGCGCAGCCAGTCGCTGCTTCGTCCGGCGAAGTAGATGTAGCCGTCCGCGTCGCGGTAGGCCAAGTCGCCGCTCCAGTACCAGCCGTTGCGCAGTCGGTCCTGCGTCGCTTCGGTGTTGTTGTAGTAGCCCTCGAAGCTGCCCAGCCCGGCACGGTTGACCAGTTCGCCGATCGATTCGTTGCCGTTGACTAATGCGCCGTGTTCGTCGAACACCGCAGGCGGGCATTCGTCGCCCGTCGCCGGGTTGGCGACGATGATGTCGGACGTCGGGCTTTCGATTGCCACACCCAGCGATTCGGCCGGAGTTTCGTCCGTCCGGTTCAAGGTGATCACCGATTCGCTCGATCCGTAGTTCTCCAGCAGCGGGCAGTCGAAGCGTTCCATGAACAACTCGCGGTCGCGCAACGAGGCCTCGGTGCCGAACCCGAGTCGCAGCCGATTGTCGCGGTCGTGTTCGGTGGGTGGTTGGGCCAGGACATAGGCGATGCTGCGTCCCACGTAGGTGAAGAAGCTGCAGTCATACCGACGAATGTCGGCGAGGAAGCCGCTGGCCGAGAACTTGCGACGCAGCGCGACAGGCGCACCGACGGCCAACGCCGGCGACCAACAGGCCATCAGTGCATTGCCGTGAAACAACGGCATCGGGCAGTAGGCGACGTCGTCGGGGCGCATCCCAAAGATGTCGATGCAACGGATGCCCGCCGCGGCCAGACGCCCGGTGGAGCAGACCACGGCCTTTGGCGCGCTGGTCGATCCGGAGGTAAACAGCAGCAGCAGCGGGTCGGTGGCCTGCGGTTGGACACTCAGCTCGACACCGAGGAAATCGTCGAACACGGTCGCATAGTCGGCATCGTCGACACACAGCAGCTCGGCTGACCGCGGGAGCAGGTCGGCCTGGGCGTGATCGGTGACGACGAACTGACAATCGGTATGCCCCAGATCTCGCTCTAATTCCGCGCCGCGCCGCGTCGGGTTGATGCCGACGATCACGGCGCGGGCGAAGGCGGCACCGGCGATCCACAACAGGTAGTCCGGCGTGTTCTCCAGCAGCACGCCGATGTGTGGCGGCTTGGACCGATCGACACGCTGATTGATGTATGCAGCAACCGCCTTGGCCTGGCTGACGAAATCGCGATAGCTGATCGTCTGGTCCTCGAAGTAGACCGCCGGGCCTTCATTGTTGGCTTGGGCGAGCAGCTGACTGGCAAAGGTGGGGGTCGCCGGGTCCATGCTGCGCCAGTCTTGCCCACCGCGACCGGCCGATCGAACTCGTCGCCAATGCTGGAACGTGCCCGTCGTTCGTGACAAGTTCGGGGGATGCGTCGTCCGATGAACCCGCCCGACCAGTGGCGTCGGCTCGTCAACAGCGCGCTGGCCGCGGCGACCCCCCGCCTTGCGTCGTTGCCGCTGGAGCCGCTCGGCGCTGGTCTCGACTTTTGGGCGTTCGCTCTCGGCGATGACCTGGTCGTTCGCTGCCCCCAGCACGGCGAGGGGGCACGCAATCTTGCGGTCGAACAGCGCGTCCTGCCGCTGGTCGCCACCCTTATTCCGCCAGGCCTGGCGATCCCGCTGCCGGTGGCCAGCGCGCCGAACCCCCTTGGGCCTGGCGAGTTGGGCATCGCGACTCGGGTGCCGGGTGTGGTGATCTCGGACGAGCAGTGGATCGGGCGCGGCCTCCTTGGTGACCAGGAGTTGGCCGCATCGATCGCTGCGTTGATCGATGCGATTGCGATGGTGCCCGTGGCTGAGGCGGCAGCGTTGGGGGTACCGCACGTCGAGCGCCGTGGTCGATACCGGGCGATGTCGTCGCGAATCGTCAGTGACGTTTCGCCGAGGCTTGGTGACGTTTCTGTCGCTCGGCGATTGCAGCAGGTGTGGGCCAGTTTCGTCGCCGACGGGGCCAACTTCTCCACTGAACGGTCGGTGATCCATGCTGACATCAGCCTCGACCATCTGTTACTGGACGAGAACGACGCCGGTCGGGTCACGCTCGCCGGGTTGATCGACTTTGGTGACATCGCCATCGACGACCCGGACTACGAGCTGTCGTACCTGTGGGCCGAAGGTGGTCGGGACTTCGTCCGCCGGATCCAGGCCTGTCGTGGCCGTCCGCTGAGCGACCGCCTCGTCGGCAAGCTGGCCTTCTACGAATTGGCCGACGCGGTGACCGACGTGTTGTGGGGGTTGGACTATGCCGACGACGACCTCGTCGCCGAATCCCTCGCCCTGATCCACGACGTGGTCACGTCTCGTCCCGTAGGCGAGGATCAAACCTGACCACGTCGACGGGCAGCCGACGGGCTTAGTTCGTGAGGTAATCCTGGGCCAGAACGAAGCTGCCGTTGGCCAGCGACGAGTCGTCGATCACGCTCATGACGCATTCGCCGACGTCGTCGGGTGTCGCGCCGCGCTTGGCGATGTAGGCGAGCCGGTCGTTAGCCAAGACCTTCTCGGTAGCCACAAAACCGGGGCAGATATTGATCGCCCGGATGCCCTGGTCGCCGTACTCGACCATCAACATGTCGGCGATGCGATGGAAGCCCGCCTTGGTGGCCGCGTAGGACATCGAATAGCCACCCTCGCCTGCTGGCTTCTTCGGCGTGTGCTGACCGGCGCTGCTGGTGATGTCGATCACCGTGCCGCGCAATCCGTTGGCAGCAACCGGGTTCCCCAACATGGCGCGCACCGCGTGGCGGGTGATGATCAGTTGGGCCGTCAGGTTGCCGGTGACCCGGTTGACCAGATCTTCGACGCTGCTATCCAGCAGCCGACCGTCGTTGCCACCACCCGCGTAGATCGCGTTGTTGACGATCATGTCGAGTTGTCCGCCCAGACCGTCGATCGCACGATCGACGCTGGCTTCCAACGTGTCGAGCTGCAACAGGTCCATCGCCACCGGCACCGCCCGGCCCCCAGCCTCGACGATCAACGCTGCCGTGGTATCCAGGCTGCCCGGCAGCGCGGCGCCGGTCTCCTTGTCGATGCCCGTGCCTTCGTGCACGGTACGCGCCGTGATCGCCACGTCGTACCCATGGCGGGCCAGGGCCAGGGCGATTCCTTTGCCCACCCCGCGGCTGGCCCCGGTGACGAGTGCTGTGGGGCGGCGAGACTCAGTCGCGGCCACCTACTGGTTCCAGCGCCCGGTTTCGGGGTTGAGTCGCAGCATCTTGATCGCGTTGCCGCGAGCCAGCTTGACGATCAGCTCCTTGCTTAGGCCTTCGACCTGCTCGGCGAAGATCTTCTGCGTGTGCGGCCAGGTCGAGTCGGTGTGCGGGTAGTCGGTCTCGTAGGTGACGTTGTCCTCGCCGATGCGGTGCAGGCTTTCCAGACCGTGACGGTCGCGGAAGAAGCACCCGTACACCTGGCGGTGCCAGTACGTGGACGGCGGCTCGGGGACGATGTCGCGCACGCCGCCCCAGGCACGGTGGTTCTCCCACACGTCATCGGCCCGTTCGAGGATGTACGGGATCCAGCCGATCTGCCCTTCGCTGTAGGCCAGCTTCAGGTCGGGGTTGCGGACCAAGACGCCCGAGAAGAGGTAGTCGGTGAGCGAGCTCATTGCGTTACCGAAGCTGAGCGTGGCGGCCACGGCCGGAGGAGCGTCGGGCGAGGTGGCTGGCATCTGGCTGGACGAGCCAATATGCATGCACACGACGGTCTTCGTCTCGGCGCAGGCCTTGAAGAACGGCTCCCAATAGCCGGAGTGCAGCGTCGGCAGACCCAGCTTGGCCGGGATCTCGCTGAAGGCCACGGCGGTGGCCCCGCGTCCGGCGCTCTTGTAGATCGTCTTCACCGCCAGATCGACATCCCACAACGGGATCAGCGGCAGAGGGATCAGCCGACCGTCGGCGTCACCGCACCATTCCTCGATCATCCAGTCGTTGTATGCCTCGAGGCAGGCGAGGGCGAGGTCCTTGTCCTTCGCCTCGGCGAAGGTCTGACCACAGAACCGGGGGAACGTCGGGAAGGCGAGCGAACCTTCGATCCCGTCGACATCCATGTCCTCGAGGCGGGCCTTCGGATCCCAACAACCCTTGCGCATTTCGTCCAAGGTGATCGGCACGGCTTCCATCTCGTCGCGGTCGAAGCCGACGGATGCGATGTGCCGACGAAGCGGGACGACGAGATCCTCGTAGATCCAGCAGTCGGCCGGGGGGGCGTCGTCCTGCCAGTCGTAGTCGTAGGTTTGCCCGCCGCGGTAGACCATTCCGGCGAGTCCGCGACGCTCCATGCGCGGCCGACGAGGGTCGTTGCGCCACTTCTCTGGCAGCCACTTTTCGAACACATGGGCCGGCTCGACGACGTGGTCATCGACCGAGATGATCTTCGGCATCTCCGTGAATTCGCTCATATCTGACACAGTATCAGATTCCCTTAAACCGGCAACGGCTCGAGATCGCTCCCGCCATGGGCGCGATGAATGTCCCCGGTGCGTCTTGATCGCGCCCAAGGCGTGATGGCGCCCGACGTTCGCCAGGCGATGGGCGCGATGATTGTCCCCGGTGCGTCTTGATCGCGCCCAAGCCTGTGTGACGGAATGTGGCGGGCGGTGGCGGGCTAGGGGTGGCGGGCGACGACGTCTTCGGCCAGACGGTGCAGCCAGTCGCGCTGGGCTTGGTCACTGGCCTTCGGCAGGCTGGGAACCAGCCAAGTGGCCCCGGCGGCGCGCATCTCGCCGACCTCTTCGTCGATTCGTGCTTGGTTCCACGACCCGTCGCTCTCGTCCAACCCTCCGTGGGTCAGGCTGAGTGGGGCCACGGCGATGTCGATCTGGTCAGTCCGGCCAGCATCGGCAGCCATCTGGTGCAGGCGGGCGACGCGCCGGGCGAGCTCGTCGTTGTCGTCCAATGCCGGTGTCCCGAGCAGTTTCTCGCTGGCTTTGCTGCTGGGCATCGGCGACCATCCGTTGCCGTGTTCAACCGTGCGACGGATCGCTGCATCGGAGTTGCCGCCGATCCACACCGTTGGCTGCCGGGCGGGCGCCGGGCGCACGATCGTGCCGGTTTCGCCGATCGGCTCGCCGGTCCATGCCAGGCGCAGCATCGCCAGGGTCTCGTCGCTGACCCGGGCGCGCGAGGCATGATCGGCGCCGAGCGCGGCGAACTCGGAACGGAGGTAGCCGACCCCGACACCAACGATCGATCGTCCCCCGGACAGCGCCTCGAGTGTGGCGACCGCCTTGGCCATCACGAACGCATTGCGATACGGCAAGACGAGCAGGTTGGTGTGCAGCAGGATCCGCGGATTGGACGCTGCGGCAAACGAGAGCCCGACGAACGGATCCAGCGTGTCGTGGCCGCCATGGGTCAACCACTTCAGCGACGGTGCCGGATGATCGGTCAGGCTGACGGCCTGAAAACCGGTCTCGTCGACCAGATTCGTCCATCGAGCGATGTCGGCGGCGGTGGTCGAGTCGTCGACCGGGAGCCCGATCGAGACCTTCAACGGCGCCCGTTCAGCGGTTTCAGCCATCCCCGAAACTTACGTGCAACGCCCAACCAACCGCGTCACCGGAGACGTGCGCCCCTGCCGTTCCACCCAACCGCGAACGTTAAGTGCCAGGTAGGTAGCGTTCGCTCCCTAGAGGTCGGCGGGTGGGTCGACGCCGGAGAGAGTGCGGAACAGGATCGCCGCCAGCGTGTTGCGCAGGCCTTCGCGGCTGGTGCCACGGCGGCGCAGGCTCGGCTCGAAGATGAACAGCCGCTCGGCCATGGCGCGCATCCCGGCCGCCGTGGCGAACGGGTCGAGGTAGCTGGGAAGGCGACCCTCGTTCTGGCTGATCGACACCAAATCGGCCATTCGACGGATGACCATCAAATCCGCCCGGGCGCGGGCACCGCGAAAGATGATGTCGCCGGCGTCGGCGCGCATCGTGCGGGCCATCAAGATCACCTGATGACGATCCCAATACGCGGCATAGGCATCGACGAACTGCAGGACCCGCGGCCAGTCATCGGCCGATCGCCACGGCTCGAGCAGCAGCGACGCCAGCGGACCCTCGTCGTCCAGGGCATCGTCGGCCAGGGCAAGGATCGCCGCGTCAAGATCGGCGAAGTACTGATAGAAGGTGGCCGGCGCAGCACCGGCCTCGCGGGTGACGTCGACCACCTTCAATTCCATTGGACCGTCGCGCTTCAACAGTTCCAGCGTCGCGTCGAGCAGTCGACGTCGTGTGGCGGTGGCGCGCTCGCCGATCACCCGGCCGTCGGTGGCGACCAGCCCGGGTGTTGCCTCGTGGGACGACATGCACGCGGTTTCTACGCGCCGTAAACCGGGGTGGGTTGCGGAGCTTCGCGAATCAGGTCGGTGACGATCGGGCCGACCTCGGCCGGGTCAAGCTTGGCGCCCTTGTCGAAGATCGCCCCGTGCTGCCAGCCGTCGGCGACGCTCAGCTGACCGCCCTGCGTCTCGAACATTCGCCCAGTCACGTCGCAGTGCGCCGATCCCAGCCAGACGACCACCGGCGAGACGTTCTCGGGGGCCATCGCATCGAAGCCGCTCTCGGGCTTGGCCATCATCTCGGCGAACGCTTCCTCGGTCATTCGGCTGCGCGCCGACGGGGCGATGCCGTTGGCCTTGATCCCATAGCGTCCCAGCTCGGCAGCGGCCACGATGGTGAACGCGGCGATGCCTGCCTTGGCGGCCGAATAATTGCCCTGCGAGATGCTGCCGAACAGGCCCGCACCGGACGAGGTGGTGACGATGCGCGCCTCGCGCTGCTTGCCAGCTTTCGACTCGGCCCGCCAGTAGTCGATCGCGTGCCGAACTGGGCAGAACATGCCGCGCAGGTGAACCTTCATCACCGCGTCCCATTCGTCGACCGACATGTTGACGATCATCCGGTCGCGCACGATGCCGGCGTTGCACACCACGGTGTCGAGCCCACCGAAGGTCTCGATCGCCTGACGGATCATCCGTCCGGCACCTTCCCAATCGCTGACATCGTCGCCGTTGACGACGGCTCGCCCGCCGGCGGCCTCGATCTCGGCAACCACCTCTTGGGCGGGGCCTCGATCGGCGCCCTCGCCGGTCAGGCTGGCGCCGACATCGTTGACCACCACCGCGGCACCTTCGGCGGCGAAGGCCAGCGCATGGGCACGTCCCAGGCCACGTCCAGCACCGGTGATCACCACGACACGTCCATCACAGATTCCCATGCTGCGTACCGTATCTGACGCTCCGTCAGGCATTGGCTTTGGCGAGTCGCCAACTGGGCCGTCCAACCTAGCGATCGACCGCGTCCAGCGTTACGGTTCGAGCATGAACGAAACGGCTGTTACGACACGTCAGCCAGGGTCCGGACTCGGTGGACAGCGCGTCATGGCGCGCAACCGGGCGATGGGCCCGGTCGGTCACCTGGCCGACGAACGGGCTCGACTCGACGCGATGCAGTGGCGAAACTTCACCGTCCGACGGATGGGCGCGACGATCGGTGCCGAACTCCATGGGGTCAATCTTGGCGAAGCGCTGGCCGACGAGGTGATCGAGGAGATTCGTCATGCGCTGCACGCCTTCAAGGTGGTCTTCTTTCGAGACCAGCCGCTGACCTCTGAACAGCACGTCGCTTTCGCCCGACGTTTTGGCGACCTGGAGATTCACCCGTTCATTCCCGGAAACTCCACGGTGCCGGAACTGGTGCGCTTCGAGAAGTCGGCCGAGACCGGCGGCTACGAGAACACGTGGCATCACGACGTCACGTGGCGCGAGTGCCCATCGATGGGTGCGATCTTGCGTGCCGTGCACGTTCCGGCAGCCGGTGGCGACACGTTGTTTTCGGACATGTACGCGGCCTACGACGGGCTGGACGACGACACCAAGGCGCTGGTCGACGGTCTCGATGCCACCAACGATTTCCTCCGTGCCTTCGGTGGGGCGCTCGACGAGGGCCAACGGCAGGAGATGCGGGAGCGTTATCCGGTGGTGACCCACCCGATCGTCGCCCGTCACCCGGCGACCGGACGCAAGCATTTATACGTCAACGGGATTTTCACGACGGGTGTCGTTGGGCCTGATGGCCCGTGGGAAGCGGAGCGCAGCGAGGCGCTGTTGCAACAGCTCTTTGCGCAGGCCGAGGTCGTCGAATACCAATGCCGCTTCCATTGGGAGCCGGATTCGATCGCCTTCTGGGATAACCGCGCCGTCCAGCACTATGCGGCCAGCGACTATTGGCCGCAGGTGCGGATCATGGAGCGGGCCTCGATCGTCGGCTCGCGACCGTCGCGCTGAGGGTCGGCGGCTGACACCCGCCGGCAGATCTGCCGGCGGGTGAGCGCATCTACTTGTCCAGCTTGTTCAGGACGTCCTTGGCCTTGTCCACACCGCTGTCGATCTTCTCCGAGTACTTGCCACCCGTCTTGCTGTCGATTGTGTCGGCAGCCTTGTCGAGACCCTGCTCGACCTTGCTCTTGTTGCCCTTCAGCAGATTCTTGATCTTGTCGAAAAAGCCCATCAACCCCTCCATTGTCAGTTACCGCCAGGTAGGCGGGCAGTAACTGAATCTACCGAGCGTGTGCTGCCTAGTGTGACGACGGGATGGTCGGAGCAGGCGATGGGTCGATGAGCACCAGCAGGCCAGCGTCGAGTGGCTTCGACCAACGTCCCGGTCGGCCAAAGCTGCTGACTGCTGCGATCTTCATCGCCGTGGTGCTCGCCGCCGCAGCGTTCGCCCACTCTTTTCGCAACAGCGCCAAGGTGGTGCTCGATTGGTACGGCGACAGCCGCGACCCAACGGTGGTTGCCAGAACACTGCACGGCGTGGTGGTCGCCGCGGCGGTGACCGTGGCGGTGCTGGTCGCCGCACTTGCCAATCGCTTTGCCGATAAGCAGTGGAGCGGGCAGACCGGTGTCGACGCCGTGGCCGCGTCAGCGCGCGGCGATGCTCGGCGCATCTCGCTGCGTGCCACGGCGATCAGATCGGCGGCGACGTGGCTGGTATCGGCGTCGATGGTCTCGATCGGTCGAGAGTCGGCGATCGTCGAAAGCGGCGGCGCGCTCGGTGCCACGGTGGCCAAACGAGCGCGCGGCAAGGGCGATGCGATGGCTGCCGCGGGGATCGCCGCGGCTTTTGCCGCGGCCTACCACGCGCCGCTCGCCGCGGTGCTGTATGTGGAGGAGCATCTGCGCGCCCGTCGTAGCCGCCGAGGGATGACCTTCGTGGTCGTTGGCGCCGTGGCCGGCTATGCCGCGTCGAGATGGTTGTTCGACGGCGAGGTGATCTTTCCCGGCACGCAGGGACCGAGGTGGACGATGCTCGCCTTGGCGGCGATCATCGTCGTTCCCGCGGTGGTGTCAGCCCGGCTGTTTCTGCAGTTGCGCGCCTGGCTGTCGTCCCAGCGAATCGCCAGCAAGCTCGGTGGCCGAGCGGTCCTGGTCACCGCGCTGTTGGCCACCGCTGCCGGTGTCTTGGTCGCCGTCTTCCCAGCAAGTTCGGGCAATGGGATGGAGGCCCTGCGCCAGTCGGCAGTGGGTACATCGCTGACCCTGGCGGTGGCGATGTCGATCGGCAAAGCGTTGGCCACCGCGGCGACGCTGGGTGCGGGAGCGCCTGGTGGCGTCGTCAGCCCAACCATGTCCGTGGTGGGTGGCTTTGCCCTGTTGAGCGTGCTCGGCGCCGAACACCTTGGGCTGTCCGTCGCCCGCCCGTGGGACCTGATCGTTGCCGCGATGGCGGTGGGGATCGCCGTTGGTTTGCGCGCCCCGCTGCTGGCCGTCGTGTTCGTCCCCGAACTGCTCGGCGACTACACGCTGATACCGGTCATCGCCGTGGTCGTCGCCGTGGCCTGGCTGCTGGACCGAGCGCTCGATCGGGTTGTTCTGCGTATCACCCGTCGCCTGCCGACCGGGGTGTACCCCGAGGATGCGTAGTCGCTGGGCCGCGGCTTGACTCCTCTCGCTGGTTTGGGTGGCGAGACCCCGCCTGGGCGCGGTTTGACCGCCCAAACGGCGTGGGGTGGCGAGGCCGGCGGTGACTTTGGGTGGCGAGACCCCGCCTGGGCGCGGTTTGACCGCCCAAACGGCGTGGGGTGGCGAGGCTGGCGGTGACTTTGGGTGGCGAGACCCCGCCTGGGCGCGTTTTGGCCACCCATACGGGGTCAGGGTGCGGGGGTCAGTCCGGAGATCGTGAAGGTCGTGCCAACACCCGGTGCGGAGTCGACGGTGATCTCAGCACCATGGGCGATGGCCAATTCTCGGGTGATCGCCAAACCCAGGCCGGTGCCGCCGGTGGCCCGATTGCGCGACGAGTCGGCGCGCCAGAAGCGATCGAAGACATCGGCCAGATGGTTGGCGGCGATTCCCTCGCCGGTGTCGGCGACCGCAATCGATCGAGCGTCCGCACGGACCTCGACAGTGCCGCCCGATGGGGTGTGGCGAATCGCGTTGGTCAGCAGATTTCCCAGCATCTGACGCAGCCGGCTGGCGTCGGCCAGCACCTGACCGGCACCGTGAAGGTTGATCGACAGACCGACCGACGATGCTCGCGCCAACGGCTGATAGTTCTCGACCACCGCGGTGGCCAACTCGCCGAGGTCGACCGGGCGCAGCTCGACACGCAAGCCACCCGAGTCGGCGACGGTCAGATCCTGGAGATCGCGGACGAGCCGGGTCAGCTGGGCAACGTCCTCGGCCAGCGAGCCGATCACGGCGGGGGAGGGCTCATAGACCCCATCTTCGATGGCGTCCAGCGTGCCGGCGATGGTCACCAGCGGGTTGCCCAGCTCATGGGCTACGTCGCTGACCATCTGGCGGCGCTGGGCTTCGTTACGTTGCAGGGCGGCGGTCATCGAGTTGAACGACCGCGCCACGCCACGTACCTCGTCGCTGCCGGATTCCTCCAAGCGGGTCTCCCAATCTCCACCCTCCAGCCGACCGGCCGCGGCAGCCAGACGTTTGAACGGGCGGGTCACCAGCCAGGCCAGCCACCATGCCAGCGCCGCGGCGACCACCAGGATCGAGCCAGTCAGGACCAGGGTGCGGTGCATCGAGGGGCCGGCTAGTGGGTTGATGTCGGTCGATGTTCCCAGAAACAGCAGCGCCGGTGGGGCCACCGCCTCGAGGTAACAGTCGGTCGTCGCATCTGCGGCGGCAGCAGAGTTCTCGACGGTCGTGACCCACTTTCCGTCCATCGTCGGCGTGAAGCCTGCACCAGTCAGGCAACGTCGTACTGCAACGATCTGGGCGGGCGAGGTGGCCGGGAATGAGCCGTCCTCACTGGCCACCGGGCCGCTGCCCGATAAGCCGGGGTTGACCGGGTCGAGTTGTGCCGATGGCCGCGTCGGCAGCGGCCGCGACGATTCACCTGCGACTCGGTCACTGTCTGCCAGAACACGCTTGGAGGTGTCGGATACGGCGATCCGCCGCCCGTAGGTGGCGGAGAGCTCGACCAAGATCGGCTGCACATCGTCCCACGAGGTGTGGGCGTTGCCGTATTCGACCAGCGCCTGGTAGATCGCCGCGTCGTCCTCTAAGGAACGCATCGCGTTGGCCCGCACGGTCTGCTCCGCCGACCGCGTTGCCAGCCAAGCGGTGACCAGCACCGCGGCCGCAGTGACCGACAAGAATGCCAGCACCACCCGGGAGCGCGTTGTGGCCAGCGGCCGCCAACGTTCGGCGGTCACGTCTCGGCCAGCTTGTAACCGCGGCCCTTCACCGTCAGCACGTAACGCGGCTGCGCTGGGTCGCGCTCGATCTTGCGGCGCAGGTTGACGACGTGCATGTCGACCGTACGTTCCAGCGCGTAGTGGTCGAAGCCAGCCGCTTCGGTGAGCAATTGCTGACGGCTCATCACTCGTCCGGGCCGCACGGCGAGGGCCTCCAGGATCGACAGCTCTCGTGGGGTGAGCTCGACCGCCGTGCCATCGATGCGTACCTCGCAACGACCATGGTCGATGTGCAGGCCGCCGATCGTGGTGGTGGCAGTGGACTCGTCGATCCCGACCCGACGGAGCACGGCGCGCACTCTGGCCATCAACTGGCGAATGCTGTATGGCTTGGTGACGTAATCGTCAGCGCCTAAATCGAGGCCGAGAATCTGGTCATCGTCGGCGACTCGTGCGGTCACCATGATGACCGCGGTCTTCGGCAGCTCCGCTTTGATCACCCGGCAAACGTCGAGTCCGTCGACCCGAGGCATCATCACGTCGAGGATCAGCAGGTCCGGACGGCGGGTGCGGACCTCATCGATCGCCACACTGCCGTCGTGGGCCACAGCGACGACGTGCCCGTCGCGTTCCAGATAGCTGCGCAGCAACTCGGCCTGCTTGGGGTCGTCCTCAGCGACGACGATTCGTGCCATGTGTGTTCCGGATCAGTGAGTAACGGTGCGGGCGCGGCTGCCGAGAGGCCAGCCGCGCCCGCGGAATGTATCGGATCAACCGCTCAGCTGACTGCTGCGTGGGCGTCCATTGGGTTGGCGGCCTCTGCTTGCGCACCGAGCTGCTCGAACGCCTTCATCGTCGCCGGGCTTTCCCAGTCGGTCTCAATGTTGAAGACGCCGTGGCGGTCCTTGACGGCCGTCGCCTGACCGCCGTTGGCGATGATCATGTCGACCAATGTCTGTGCCTCGGCGTTCATCGTGGCGAGCTCTTCGGCAGACATGGGGTTCTGCTGCCAGTAGAAGTCGTCCACCGCGTCGAGTGCGGCTTGATCCTCGCCGGTGGCCACTTGCTTGAGGCCGGCTTCGTCGGTGGTGACCGTGCTGGCCACACCACGGCTGGCCAAGAAGGCAACGAGGGCGTCGGCCTCGGCGTTCGCCGCGGCGATGTCGGCCGGGTTCCATTCGGCGGTGGCGTCATCGAGCATTTCGGTGAACTCGTCGCCAAACAGCAACTCGTCGAACGCCGCGTTGGCAGCCTCGTTGGTCTCGTCGTAGCTGAGCAGCTTGAGGCCATCGGTGTCGATGGTCACCGTGGCCTCGAAGCCACGCGAGCGCAGGTGAGCAGCCTGGTCGTCGATCATCTGGTTGATCTCGTCGACCTCCTGCTGGGTGAGCGGGGCGACGTCTCCGTCGTCGGCGGGTGCCGAGGCCGATGCAGGAGCGCCGGCGCCGGGGCTGGCAGCAGCGAGGTGGGTGACGCCAATCGCGCCGATCAGCGCTGCGGCGCCAGCGACGGCGAGCCGGGTGCGGTTGCGGTGCATGTGGGGGCCTTTCGTGTGGTTCGTTGGGAACACCCGCATCGTGCGCCTCGCCATGTCAAGGCGATGTCAAGACCACGTCAGATGCGCGTCACCTTTGGGCCGGTGACGATCAGGCAGCAAACGGCGATCAGCGCCGCGCTGGCGAAGGCGATCACCAAGGGGCGTACCGTGCCGTCGAAGGCGTGGTCGATCAGCGCGCCGATCACGGACCCGCCGGCCAACGAAAACGCGCCGAGCAACGCTGCTGCGGTACCGGCCACCGCACCGACCGGCTCCATCGCCGCCGAGTTGAAATTGGGCATGCTCTGTCCGTACGCGGACGCCATCAGGACCCACAGCGGCAGGAAAACCCCGAGGTGCGGTGTGCCGTCGGTGACGAAGGCCAGTGCCACAAGCACCATGCTCAGCAGCGTCAATGCCGTGATCGAGCGGGTCAGGGCGCGTCGTAGCCCGACCCGCTGCACGATTCGGCTGTTGACGAACGTGGCCACGCCCATGCCCGCGGCACACAGACCAAAGATCGCCGGGAACCACTCCTTGACTCGGAAGCCTTCATCGAAGATGCGTTCGGCTCCGGTGATATAGCCGGTGAACGCGCCCATCAGCGCAGTCATCGCCAGGCCATACATCACGGTCGTGCGATGGCGAAAGACCTCTCGTCCAGCGGCCAGAACGGGACGGATGCGCAGCGGACGGCGGTTCGCTTGATCGAGCGTTTCGTCCAGCCGCCCCGCCCAGATGAACACGATCAGTCCGGCCGTCGCGCAGAAACCGAACACGATGCGCCACGACCCGAACCACAGCAACGATGCACCAATCGAGGGAGCGACGACGGGGACGAGGATGAAGATCGCCATGATCATCGACATCACCCTGGCCATGTTCGACCCGGCATAGCGGTCGCGCACGATGGCCAGCGTGGCCACTCGCGGCGCGGATGAACCCAGCCCCCACACGAATCGGGCGATGGTCATCACCAGCAGGTTTGGGGCCAACATCGAGGCGATCGCGGCGACGGTGTAGACCAGCATCCCGACGCGTAGCACCGGCTTGCGCCCGAAGCGATCGCACAGCAACCCGACCGGAATCTGTCCAACCGCAACGCCCAGAAAGAAGGCGGTGACCAGCCGGCCGACCTGCGCCGAACCCTCCGCCACGCCCATCGAAGCGCGGATCTCGGGGAACGCCGGCAGCATGATGTCGATCGCCAGGGCCATCGAGCCCATCGCCATTGCCAACAAGGCAACGAACTCGCGTCGCCCGACCCTCGACCCTGGGCCGCCTGGTCCGGTGTCCGGGGTGCGGTCCTGGGTCAGGACGTTCCGCCGTAGGAGGCGCGCAGATCCTTCTTCAGTACTTTGCCGGTTGGGTTGCGGGGCAGCACGTCAACGAACTCGAGCTGCTCGGGCACCTTGTGCCGCGACAGTTGGTGGCCGATCAGGTAGTCGCTCATCTCCGTAAAGCTGATCGGCGTGTCGCCCTTGGTGACGATCACGGCGCAGGCCCGCTCGCCGCTCGCTTCATCCGGCAAGCCGACCACTGCCGCCTCGGCCACCTTCGGGTGGGCGTGAAGCAGGTCCTCGATCTCCTTGGCGCTGATGTTTTCGCCCTTGCGGATGATGATGTCCTTCAGCCGCCCGGTCAGCGACACCCATCCGTCGGCGTCGACCACACCAAGGTCGCCGGTGCGGAACCAGCCGTCGTCGGTGAACGCGTCGGCGTCGAGCGACGAGTCCAGATACCCCATGCACAGCTGCTCGCCGCGGACTTGCAGCTCGCCTTCCTGGCCACGTCCCAACTCCACACCATCCAGCACGACGCGCAGCTCCACGCCCGGACAGGGACGACCGTCGGTGGACGCCTTCTTTTCGTCCGGATCATCGAGGTGGTTCATCGTGTTGATCGGTGCCTCGGTCAGGCCCCAGCCGCCGATCAACGGCGCGCCAAAGGTGTCCATCAACGCGTAGTGCAGGCTCGGCGGCCATGGCGCGCCGCCACCGTTGAACTGGCGCACGTCAGGTAACAGTCGCTGGCCGTCGGGCAGCTCGCGCTGGGCCGCCAGATAGGTCTGCCAGAACACGGTGCCAGCCCCGGCGCAGGTGCAGCCGTGCTCGCCCAGCCAACGTGGCGTGTTCTTCGGGTCGAACACCTCGACCATCAACAACTCGACGCCGGTCTCCATTGCGTTGAACGTCCACACCAAGCCGCCGACGTGGGTGATTGGAAACACCACGGCGGCCTTGTCGCGGCCGTTGACCTCCATCGACCACTGCATGCCTCGGTTGGCCTGGCTCAGCGAGCGGTCGCAGTGCTTGGCGCCCTTTGGGTCAGCGGTCGTGCCCGACGAATAGAACAGCCAGCGCAGATCGGTGTCGGTGGCGTTGTACGGCGGCAGCGTCGCCGGATCGCCCTGGGGGAGATCCGGGTCGGCGACCAGCACCGTGACGTCAAGCCCGTCGACGGCGATGTGCGCCATCTCGGCGTAATCAAAGTTGCGGAACACCCCCGGCACGATCAGCAGCGAGCATTCGCTCTGGCGGGCGATGAAGCCGACCTCGCGTTGGCGATAGATCGGCAGGATCGGGTTCTGCACCGCACCCAAGCGCGACAACGCTCCGGCCAGGACCAATGCTTCGATGCGCGACGGCAGGATCCACGACACGCGCGATCCCTCGCCGATCCCCATGGCGTGGAATCCGGCGGCGGCGCGCAGGCAGGCGTGGTGATACTCGCCGTAGGTCATCGTCCGTCCGGCCTCGTCGTAGGCCAGGCGCTTGTCGGGCGTGGCCGCGGCGCGCTCCTCGATCAGCGTCCATAACGGCTTGTGCCAGGTGTCGATCACGATGTCATCCGGGTTGGTCATGGCCGCCTCCATTGCGCCGCAGCCTGATCGGCTAACGGTTTCATTGCCACTTTGTTGATCTTGCCGATGCTCGTCAGCGGGAACTCGTCGGTGGTCACCAGGACGTCGGGTGCTTTGTAATCCGCCAGCCGTTCTTTGACGAAGCTGCGGATCCCGATGATGTCGAGGGTGGCGCCGGGGTGAGGGACGGCGATCAATACGCCGATCTCGCCGAGCCGATCGGCGACGTCGCAGCCGATGATCGCTGCCTGGGCGATGCCCGGATAGTCGGCCAGCAGATTCTCGACCTCGATCGGATACACGTTGTAGCCACCGCGGATGTACATCTCGGTGCGCCGACCAGCGATGCGCAGATTGCCGTCGTCGCCGATCCAACCCAAGTCGCCGGTGTGTAGCCAGCCGTCGGCGTCGATCGCCTCGGCGGTACGTTCCGGCTCCTCCCAATAGCCGCGCATCATCGCCCGTGTCTTCAGGCAGATCGTGCCGCGTTCGTTGGGCGGCAACTCGTTGCCGTCGTCGTCGACGATCTTCAGTTGCACGTCGCCGTTCGGTCGACCGACGGTGGTGGCAATCGTCACCGGATCGTCGTCCAGACGGGTCCCGGTGGCAACCGAACCTTCGGTGGATGCATAACGATGAACGACTGGGCAACCCAGCTTGTCGCGCATCTCGGCGACCAGATCGGGCGGGACACGCGACGCTCCGACCCCGGCGATACGCAGCGTGCTCAAGTCGGTGGCGGCAAAGTCAGGGTGATCGAGCAGCATCCGGTACTGCGTGGGCACGCCCTGGCAGACCGTGATCCGCTGTGACTCCAACAGCTGCAGGGTGACGTCTGGCTTCCACGGTGTGGGGGCGATGATCGAGGTGATCCGGTGTTCCAGCTCGTCCCACGGGCGGGTCATCCAGCCGACGTGGGGGAACGGCAGCGGCAGAATCCGCCGGTCGCCGTGTTGGCTCAGCGGCGGCGCGCCGGGGGCGTAGGCCTTCATGCAGGTGTGGTCGAACCACGCGCCCTTCGGCAGGCCGGTGGTGCCGCCCGTCCAAACGATGGTCACCGGGTCGGTGGGCTTGGCCTCGTAGACCCGCCAGTGCGGGTCGCCACCGGGTAGATCGGGGAGCGGCCCATCAAACACGTGCACCGGCTTGACCTTGGCGAAGATGTGCTCAAGCTCGCTGGATCCCAGGCGCGGGTTGATCCCGGTGGTGATCGCCCCGGCACGGATCGCTGCGTGGTATGCGATCACGTAGTCGATCGAATTGGGCAACATCACAGCGACGATGTCGCCAGGTTTGACACCCCGGTCGACCAGCCACTTCCCCAACGCGGCGGCTCGTTGGGCGAGCTCGCCGAAGGTGATCGAGTCCACACGGTCCACGGAATGCGGCTGAACATAGGCCTCGCGGTCGGCGTCGGTCGCCAGGACGTCATCAAAGAGTTCAACGATCGTCTCGGCCATCGACAGGTGAGGCTACGTCAGGCGCGGTCACGCAGCTCGAACTTGACGATCTTGCCGGCTGGGTTGGTGGGCAGGCTGTCGACGATGTCCACCTTGCGCGGCACTTTGTAGTTGGCCATGTTGTCGCGGGCCCAGGCGATCAGCTGCTCGGCGGTCAGCGACTCGCCGGGGCGGACGACGACGAACGCCCGGCCGACCTCGCCCATCCGTTCGTCGGCCATCCCGATCACCGCCACCTGAGCGATTGCCGGATGACGCAGAAGGATGTTCTCGATCTCTGCCGGATAGGCGTTGAACCCGCCGGTGATGAACATGTCCTTCTTGCGGTCGGTGATCGCGATGTAGCCGTCGTCATCCATCGTGCCGATGTCGCCGGTGTGCAGCCAGCCGTCGACGATCGTCTCCGCGGTGGCTTCGGGGTCATCCAGATAGCCGACCATCACGTTGTAGCCCTTGCAGATGATCTCGCCGGGCTCGCCGCGGGGGACCTCGTTGCCATCGTCGTCGACGATCTTGACGTCCACGCCTGGGATCGCCCGCCCGGAGGTCTTCGAGATGATCTCCGGCGGGTCGTCTGGACGACAGATGCTGACCGTGCCCGTGGATTCGCTGAGCCCGTAGGCGGTGACGATCGTGCGGAAGGTCAGTTCCTCGCGCATCCGTTTGATCAGCTCGACCGGCACCGCCGCGGCGCCGGTGACGGCCAAGCGCAACGACGACAGGTCGTAGTTGTCGCGGTCGGGGTGGTTGAGGATCGAGAAGTACACGGTGGGTGCCCCCGGCAACACGGTGATCTGTTCGGCCTCGATGTGGGCCAACACGGTGGGCACGTCGAACACCGGCTCGGGCACGATTGTCGCCCCGCTGACGAAGCAGGCGATGATCCCGGCCTTGTAGCCGAAGCTGTGAAAGAACGGGTTGACCACCAGATAGCGGTCGCCGGCCTCGACGCCAACGATGCTCGACCAGGCGTCGAAGACGCGGATCGCTTGTTCGTGGGTGGTCATCACGCCCTTTGACCGGCCGGTCGTTCCGGCGGTGAACAGGATGTCGCTGACATCGTCTGGCGACTGGGCGGCAATTCGCCGTTCGGCGGTCGCCCGATGTTTCGGCGTCGATGTGGCCACGAAGTCCGCCCACGCAATCGTGCCGGTTGGGGCGTCGCCGCGCAGCACGATCGTCGTGCGCAGATCGGGCAGTTCGGCGCCGCTTGCGTTCAGCATCGTCACGTAGTCGTTGCCCAGGAATCCGCTGACGGTCAGCAGGATGGTGGCCTTGCTGCGTTGCAAGATGTCGGCGGCTTCCATGCCCTTGTAGCGGGTGTTCAGCGGTACCAGGATTGCTCCGGCGCTGAGCGCGCCCATCGCCCCCAGCACCCATTCCGCCATGTTCGGCGCCCAGACAGCGACTCGCTCGCCCGGCTGCAGCCCGGCGGCGACAAACGCCCCGGCGACATCCAGCACCTGCTCGCCGACCTCGGCGAACGTCAGCCGAATGTCTCCATCGACGATCCCGTCGATGGCAGCAAACTCCTTGGCGGCGAACTGAACCTGGCGGGGGATGGTGAATTCCACGGGCCCATGGTGTCACTTGCGGCCCGGCGCAATTAACCCGGCACCGATCGTCGGATCGTCCGTGACGGATGTCATGGCGTTCGACGTCGCGCGCTGGGAAGTGGACGCTTTACGATACCGGACGGTTCAGTATCGAAATGACGGGTAACGACGTATGGCAGCGATGACGATGGAAGAGCTTCTTGGAGAGGACGGCAATGTCACCGACGCGGCATATCGCCGGCGGTGGTGGGTGCTCGGCGTGCTGTGCATGTCGCTGCTGGTGATCATCATGGACAACACGATCCTCAACGTGGCGATCCCCTCGCTGATCCGGGACCTGGACGCAACCAATAGCGACATCCAGTGGATCATCGATTCCTACGTGATCGTGTTTGCCGGGTTGCTGCTGACTACCGGCAGCCTGAGCGACCGCTTCGGTCGCAAAGGCGCCTTGCAGATCGGACTGGTGCTGTTCGGCATCGGCTCGGTGTCAGCCGCGCTGTCGCATTCAACCGTGCATCTCATCGGCAGCCGGGCGTTCATGGGTATCGGCGGCGCGCTGATCATGCCGTCGACGCTGTCGCTGCTGACCAACGTCTTCCGCGATCCCAAAGAACGCGCTCGCGCGATCGCCATCTGGGCTGGCTTCTCCGGTCTCGGTGTCGCGATTGGGCCGCTGGTCGGAGGGACGCTGCTGAATCACTTCTCGTGGCAGTCGGTGTTCTGGGTGAATATCCCGCTGTGCATCATCGCCCTGACGGCCGGTGCGCTGCTGCTGCCCAAATCGAAGGATGCCACCGGCAGCGCGCTCGACCCGATCGGTGCGGTGTTGTCCGTGGTGGGGCTGACCGCGGTGCTGTTCGGAATCATCGAAGGGCCGTCCAAGGGCTGGACCCATTCGCACGTTCTGCTGGCCTTCGCCATCGGCGTTGTCGGCCTGGCCGCGTTCATCATCTGGGAGCTGAACACGGCGAATCCGATGCTGGACATGCGCTTGTTCCGCAACCCGCGGTTCAGTGCGGCGAGCAGTTCGATCACCCTGACGTTCTTCGCCATGTTCGGCTCGATGTTCCTGATGACCCAGTACTGGCAGCTGGTTCACGGCTATTCGGCCCTCGAAGCGGGGGCGCGGATGGTGCCCTACGCGTTGACGATGATGGTGGTCGCCCCAATGTCGGCGCGCCTGGTCGAGCGAGTCGGGACCAAGCGGATCGTCACCAGCGGCCTGCTCGTGATGGCCACTGGACTGGTGTTGATGTCGTTCATTCACGCCGATTCGTCGTACCTCCACGTCATCTCGATCTACATGCTGATGGCCGCCGGGATGGGCATGACGATGGCTCCGGCCACCGAGTCGGTGATGGGTGCCCTGCCGCCTGACAAGGCCGGCGTCGGCTCGGCGGTCAACGACACCACCCGCCAGGTTGGGGGAGCGTTGGGCGTCGCCGCGATCGGCAGTGTGGTGACGTCGTTCTACGCCTCGCGGATGGGCGAGATCGCCGGACAGTTCGGCGTCACTGGCGCGGCACTCAGTGAAGCCAAGGCATCGCTCGGCGGTGCATTGCGCGTCGGAGCCAGAATGGGCCCCGACGGGGCAGCGTTCATTCGCCAGGCTCAGGAAGACTTCACCGTCACCGTGGGCATCGGGATGCGCGCTGCCGCCCTCGTGATCCTGGCGGCCGCCTACGTCGCCTGGAAGTATCTCCCGGCCCACGCTCGCCAACAGAGCGCGACCGAATCGGTCGACGCGCCCGCTGGCGATCGCGATGACCATGACCGCCATGACGCCGAGCACGGTGACACCCGGCCGATTCCGGTAGCAGGCGGTTAGGTACGTGCCGGGCGGCGCCACCAAGCCGCGACCGGTTCGCGGTCGCCCACGCACGGTTGGGCTCGACGCGGCGATCGTCGCCGCGGCGGCCGAATTGCTCGGCGAGGTCGGGATGGTCGGACTGTCGATGGATCTGCTCGCCCAACGCGCTGGCGTCGGCAAGGCGACGATCTACCGACGGTGGGAATCAAAAGAACAACTGGTCATCGACGTGCTCCAAGCGATTGTCGAACCCTCGCCAACCCCGGACACCGGCACCGTCGTCGGTGATCTGACCGCCTACACCCGGATGATGGTCGAGCGCTTCGGCCAAGGACGGATGTCGGACGTGCTGCCGCACCTGATCGAGGCATCGTGCTACGACGATCAACTACGAGCCTCGCTCGACGACTATTCCCGGCAGCGTCAGACGACGCTGCGCGCCATCCTGCGTCGAGGTATCGAGCGTGGCGAACTGCCCAAGGACTACGACGTCGATCTGGTGGTCGACACCGTGCTCGGGGCGTTTGTTTACCGCCGGCTGATGTCCGGCGCACCACTGAATGAGGCGTTCTCCAAGCGGCTGATCGCCTTCGTCCTGCCGTAGTCCGCCTGGCGCCTTCCGATCTCTCAAGCGCTGCCAGACGTTCGCCCGTTGGGCGCGCAAGCGTCTGCCCACGCCGACGGATCGATGGCCGGTGGCCGCGCGTCTACCGGCTCGGATTGGCGGGTCGCCGACTGCCAGTGTGAGGCGATGCCTACCGAGCAGTTCGAAGGAACGATTGGCCGCACCGTTGCCGAGTCGACCCCGTGGTGGCCCGACCCGCTACGTCCCCCGGACGGTGCGCCAGATGTGATCGTTGTCGTCTTTGACGACGTCGGCTTCAGTGACTTCGGCTGCTTCGGGTCGAACCTGGACACCCCGCACCTCGACGCTTTGGCAGCCGGCGGATTGCGTTACACCAACTTCCACACCACGGCGCTGTGTTCGCCGACGCGGGCGTGCCTGCTGACGGGGCGCAACCATCACTCGGTGGGCATGGGTGTGGTCTCGAACTGGGACACCGGCTTTCCCGGCTACCGCGGGCGAATCGCCAAGAGTGCCGGGACCTTGGCCGAGATGCTGCGCGCCAGTGGGTACGCCACCTACGCAATCGGCAAGTGGCACTTGGCGCCGATCGTCCAAACGTCGGCCGCCGGCCCGTACGACCTTTGGCCGCTGCAGCGCGGCTTCGATCACTTCTATGGGTTCATGGACGGGGCCACCGATCAGTGGGACCCCGAGCTGGTGCTGGACAATACGCAGGTGCCGCGCCCCGACGTCGACGGCTATCACGTTGCCGAAGACATGGTCGACCGGGCGATCAGCTACCTGGGCAACCAGGTGTCTGCCGACCCGGACAAGCGTTTCTTCCTGTACCTGGCGATGGGTGCCGGGCATTATCCGCTGCAGGCCCCGCACGAATTCATCGCCAAGTATCGCGGTCGCTTCGACGAAGGATGGGACGTCGAGCGCAGTCGGCGTTTACAGCGCCAGGTCGACGGTGGCTTGCTGCCCGCCGGTACCGAGCTGGCGCCGCGCAATGTCGGGGTTCCGGCATGGGATGAACTCGACGCCGACGAACGACGTGTCGCCACTGCGCTGCAGGAAGCCTACGCCGGCTTCATGGACCACGCCGACGCCCAGATCGGCCGGCTGGTCGACTTTCTTCAGCGCACTGGTCGCTACGACGACACGCTGATCATCGTCGTCAGCGACAACGGGGCCAGCGGCGAAGGCGGACGGCTCGGCTCGACCAACTACATGCGCTACCTGAACGGACTGCCCAGCGATCCGGCGGACGTGTTGGCGGTGGCCGACACGATCGGCGGTCCGGGTACGAATCCGATGTACCCGCAAGGTTGGGCCCAGGCCGGGAACACGCCGTTCAAGCGTTACAAGCAGTTCGTCCACGCTGGCGGGATCCGCGACCCGTTCATCGTCTCCTGGCCGCGGCGGATCGCCGACGGCGGGGGAGTACGCCCGCAGTACCACCACGCGATCGACGTTGTCCCCACCGTGCTGGAAGCGTGCGGCGTCAGTGCTCCGCAGGTCATCGACTCGGTGGCCCAGCAGCCGATCGAGGGCGTCAGCATGGTGTCGTCGTGGGACGACGCTGCGGTGCCGACACCGAAGCAGGTCCAGTACTACGAGATGTTCGGCAACCGGGCGATCTGGCGCGATGGGTGGAAGGCGGTCGTTGCTCACACCAAGGGTGACCCGTTTGACGAGGATCGCTGGGAGCTGTATCACACCGACGCCGACCCGACGGAGATTCACGACCTGGCGGATACCGAACCGGCCCGCCTCGCGGAGCTGGTCGACGCTTGGTGGGCCGAGGCCGAGCAGTACAACGTCTTGCCGCTGGACGACCGGATCCTGGAGCGCTTCGCCGCAGCGCCTCCGTCGCCAGCGACCAATCGCCGCCGGTTCGTCTACTACCCGGGGGCGCGGATCCCTGCCCAAGCGGCGGTGTCGACGATCGGCGTCGACTACACGATCACCACCTCGCTTGAGCACACGGCGGGCGCGTCGGGCGTGCTGTGGACCTGCGGAGCCCGGTTCGCCGGATTCGTTCTGTGGCTGGACGACGGCGTGCCGGTGTACCACTACAACCGCGCCGGCGAACACTTCACGATCCGCTCAGGCACGCCGCTGCCCGCAGGGAAGGTCGAGCTGCAATACCGCTTCGCACGCACCGACGGCCTCGCTGGTATCGGCGTGCTCTCGGTCAACGGCACCGAGGTCGCCCGGGGGCACGTCGACACGTTGGGCGTCTCCTTGGGCACCGTCGGCTTCTGCGTCGGGCAGAGTGCCCAGTCCCCGGTTAGCCCCGCCTTCTCCGGCACCAACCCGTACCGCGGCATAATCCACCGCGTCGTCGTCCAACTCGACCACGGCGACCAGTCACCCAACGAAAACAACCTGATCGACTGACGTAGCGTTCGCGACGCGCCGCTGATCGTGGGTTTCGGTGGTGACAGGTCAGCCCGAAACCCACGAACAGCGTGCTCGATCAGCCGCTGGTGAAGTCGCCGAAGTTGCCCCGGGTCGGGAAATTCGACACCGGGGTGACCTCGGTGTAGCCCTGGCCCTTGACGGTGGCTCCGTTGATCGTTCCATTCACCCAGGTTGCGCCCTCCCAATAGGCCGGCTTGGTCGGCATGAACGGTCGGGTCAGCTCCTGATCGGGCAGCTTGACGGTGACGTTCATCGACCCGCCGGGCACGGTGACGCGCCAGTTCTGCGGCCAGACCTTGCCGGTCTTCGGGCTGGTCCAGGTGCCGAGTTCGGTCATCGTCACCTGGCTCGGATCAAGGTCGACGGTGGACCCATCGGGATTGATCTTGGTCCCGATCGTTTCGACCACACCGGTCGGGTCCTGCACGAAATACAGCATGTACTGCGTGCCGTTGTCGAGCTGAACGGCGAACCACTCCCAGCCACCCGGACCGGCGTTGAAGTCGCCCCACTGATGATCGAGCCAACCAGTTCCGGTGACCGTGATCGGCATGCCATGATCGAAGATCGTTCCCGACGCCTTGAGGTCCGTCTGCGAGTAGTAGGCGGAGGTTCCGAACGGGCCGTAGGGGATGATCCCATCGGCGCCGCCGTGCTTCGCTGCCGGCTTGGTCTGCTTCAGGTTCAGGAACAGGCTGTAACTGAGGTCGGTGAACGCAGCCGAGACGGTGTTGTTGCCGTTCTTGCCGGTCATATGCCACCCGTTGACCCAGTTGTCGAACCCACCGCCCCATGGCACGAGCGACGGCTGGAAGGTGAAGTTGGTCATCGTCTGGGTGAACGTGCCGCGGGTCAAGTCGGTGATCGCGAAGTGCGCGTTCCACGCCCCGAGGGCAGGCTCGGCGGCCAATCCATCCATGCGGATGAACGTCACCTCGTAGCCGTACTTGTGCGTCGTGCCCAGCCAGTCGCGCCCGCTGAGATGGCCGGTGAAGTACCACCACTCCATCGACGATTGCGGATGCGGCGCCTCGTCGGCCGGCAGGACGACGGGCGTCGGCGTCCACACGGCCGTTACCGGCGCGGCGCTCGCGGGCAGCTGTGACCCTCCTCCCAAGGTAACTGCAACCGTTGCACCGATTGCCCAACGCCACCGGCGACCGAGCGCACGCTTCGAATTCCCCATCACGTTCCCCCTCTGGCTCGACTCCCCCTGAAGTCGCAGCCGGGCGAACGTATACCCATCGTCGCAGCCGAGAAAAGTGGCTGAGACGAATTGTTTCGACGCCGAACAGGTGGGGCGAACGCTCATGACACGGCACCGAGCGTTCGAACGCTTTGTGCCGGGTACGGAGCGTTCGCGCTGCGGCAGCTACGGGCGCGGGCCGAGTATGGCGTCGGCGACCCGGCGGCGATGGGTGCGCGCATCTCCGAATGCACGCTGCATTGCCCAGGCCTTCTTCATGAACAGCTGGATATCGGCCTCCCAGGTGTAACCGATCCCGCCGTGAACCTGCATCGACGCTCGGCTGGCCTGGTACGCGGCCTCGCTGGCCAGTGCCTTGGCCATGCTCGCGTCGCGCCCCGCGTTCACCGTGTCGTGGTCGACACTCCATGCGGCGCGATACGTCGGCGCCTTGGCGAACTCGACCTTCAGCAGGGCGTTGGCCATCAGATGTTTGACCGCCTGGAACGAGCCGATCGGCTTGCCGAACTGTTCGCGCTGGCGGGCGTAATCCCCGGCGATGGCGATCATCGTCTCGCCCAGCCCGATCAGATAGGCAGCAGCGGCGATCGATAGTCGATCGCGGAGCGAGTCGGCGTCGAACGTCAGCGCCTCGGTCTGCCCGCCGGAAACATCAGCCAGGTGGCGGCCTTCATCGATGCCGGTCACACGTTCCGAGGTGAACCCATGGAGCACACCATTGGGGGTGATGATCACCTGGGCGACATCGGCATGAGCCACGTGCGTCTCGCCGAACAGCGCTGCCGTGGCGACCACGGAGCCATCCAGGACTCCATCGCCGAACGACGACCCGACCAGCAACGGCGAGACCACGATGTGCTCGATCACGGGACCGGGCACCGCGGCGCGGCCCAGCGCTTGAAACAGCAGCACGGCGTCGACCATCGAGCCGCCCATGCCTCCGTCGGCTTCCGGCACGAGCATGGCCATCACGCCCATGTCGGTCAGCCTCTGCCAGAGGTCGGGCGAATGGCCCTCGCCGGCTTCCCACATCTCGCGCAGGCGCGCCGCGGGAAACTCGCGGGTCAGCATTTCGTTGAGTCCGTCGGAGAACGCCCGTTGATCATCGGTGAATGAGAAACGCATCGCTCAGACCCCCTTCGGCAGTTGCAGGACGCGGTCGGCGATGATGTTTCGCTGGATCTCGTTGGTGCCGGCGTAGATCGGCCCGGCGAGCGAGAACAGGAACCCGTCGACCCATCGTTCGCTGGCGCCCTCCATCACCTCGGCCTCGGGGCCAAGGATGTCCAAGGCGATCTCGTGGATCCGCACGTCCATCTCCGACCAGAAGATCTTGTTCAAGCTGGCTTCGGAACCGATCGCCCGCCCCTCGATCATCCCGGTGACTGTCTGGTAGGTGTGCAGCTTGTAGCCCTCGGCCTGCATCCACGCATCCGTGACCGCATCGCGCAGCGCGTCGTCGGACGTGTCGGCCTGCTCGTGCCACAAACGCACCAGCCGGTCGGCGGCGGACGAGAACCGGGCCGGGCTGCGCAGGCTGACGCCACGCTCGAACCCGGCGGTGGCCATCGCCACGTTCCAGCCCTTGTTGATCCCGCCGAGGTTGGAATCCAACGGGATGCGCACATCGTCGAAGAAGATCTCGGCGAACCCGGTGTCGCCGTCGAGCTGGGCGATTGGACGCACGGTGATGCCCGGCAGGTCGAGCGGCATCAGGAAGAAGGTCAACCCCTTGTGCCGTTGGGCCTCGGGGTCGGTGCGGAAGATGCCGAAGCACCAGTCGGACCACACGGCGCGGCTGGCCCAGATCTTCTGCCCGTTGAGCACCCATTCGTCGCCATCGCGGCGCGCCGTGGCACGGATCGCGGCCAGGTCGCTGCCGGCATTCGGTTCGCTCCACGCCTGGGCCCAGACGATTTCACTGCTCGCCATCGTCGGCAGAAAGCGAGCCTTCTGTTCGTCGGTGCCGACCTCCATGATCGTCGGGCCGAGGAGGAAGATGCCATTTTGATTGACCCTGCCGGGGGCTCCCGCGCGGAAGTATTCCTCCTCGAAGATCAGCCACGTCAGGTAGTCGGCGCCGCGGCCGCCGTATTCCTCGGGCCACGACACCGCAGCCCACCGCGCTGCGGACAGCTTCTTCTCCCACTCACGGTGAGCGGCGAAGCCTTCGGCGGTGTCGAAACTGGGCAGCGGTTCGGCGGGCACGTTGGCTTCCAGCCACGCCCGCGCCTCGGCCCGAAACGCTTGCTGTTCAGGGGTGTAATTCAGATCCATGCCGATGCTGACGCTAGTTGTCGACGGCGCGGTAGGGATATTCGTGAGCGACCACGACGTGCGACCGCCTCGTTATGGAACGTGTAATCGTGACTCGGCAGAGCGAGGCCGCCGAGCTACTCACCATCTCGGTACGCAGGCCAAGCATGAAAGATGCATGTGATTTATGATATTCACATGTCGACAATCCAGATTCGCGACGTCCCACCGGAGACCAGCCGCCAGCTGAAGGCTCGCGCCGCGGCGGTCGGTCGATCGCTCAGCGACTACCTATTGATCGAACTGAACCGAATCGCCGCCCGGCCGACAAGGGCTGAACTTCTCGATCGGATCGAGACTCGCGGACGAGTACGGGTCACGCCGGCGGCCGACGTCCTCGAACGTGAGCGCCGGGAAGCCCGGTGAGCCTGGTCGTCGACGCATCTGCGATTGCCGACCTTCTCGTTGACGCAGACCAAGGGTCGTGGGTCAAGGCGCAGATCGCTAACCACGAACTGTTCGCACCGGAGCTACTCGTCGCCGAGGTCATTTCGGTGTTGCGCGGCTGGGTCCGTTCCGGCGAACTGACCGTTGAACGAGGCGCTGGCGCGCTCGACGACCTTGTCGATTTGGGCATCGGGATGTGCCCGTTGCTACCGCTGGCTTCGGCGGCTTGGCGGTGGCGCGACAACGTCTCGTCGTACGACGCGATGTATGTCGGGTTGGCCAACGAACTGGATCTACAGCTGCTCAGTACCGACAAACGTCTCTGCCGTGCCGCTCAGGCTCTCGGCGTCGCTGCGATTCATCCGGAGTGAAGTTTGGAGAAGGGAAAACCCGCCGTCAGGATGACTTGACACATTGACGAGTTCGCTCGAGGGTCGTCAGGAAATCCTGACTAGGGGTCGTACCGTGCTCGATATGAATCGCGTCCGACCCGTTCCGCCGTCACTCGTGGATCCTCCGGGGTGGCTTCGTTCGCTTGAGGGCTTCGACTCGTTCGCAGTTGTCGCTGACGACCGAACCCTGTCGGCCTATCCGGACGGCGCCACAGATTCGACGGAGTTTCCTGGTGGCACATGGCGAGTTGCGGTCACGATGCCGGCCGACCTAACGATCACGAAAGGTCAGGTCGACCCGTTGTTGTTGCTGGTGGCGCTCGCCAATAGCGCAGTCAACATCGAGACCAAGATCGACGAGCTGGTCGGTGTATCCCGCGCTGCTGGGAAGACCTGGACCCAGGTCGGCCAGGCGCTGGGCATGTCTAAGCAGGCAGCCTGGGAGCGGTTCTCCGGCGAGGACTGAGGCGTTCGCATTGCCGGCGAGAGCCCACAACCGACGTTTGGTGCCAGGCACCAAACGTCGGACGGGCGGCGCCGGCAAGGCCGGACACCTGACCGGTCGTCAGGCATCGCTACGCTCGGTCCATGCCTGCAAAGACCCAGCAACCGGCGATCGATGGCTGGTTCACCACGCCGACGGATGGCAGCGATCCGAAGCTGATCGGGGTGAAATGCCCGCGGTGCGCCACCTTTGTGTTTCCGCCGCGTACCGGCGACTGCCCGAATCCGGCGTGTGACAGCGAAACGTTGGAAGCAACCGAACTGTCCAGCGTGGGCACGGTGTGGAGCTACGCCGAGAATCACTACGCTCCGCCGCCGCCGTACGTGGCCGCCGACCCATTCGAGCCCGTGGCGTTGGCCGCGGTGCAGATGGAGCTCGAAGGCCTGATCGTGCTTGGCCAGGTGGCCGACGGGGTCAGTGCGGCTGATCTGAAGGTGGGCATGCCAATGAAGCTCGACCTCGGCGTGTTGTACAGCGACGACGATCACGACTATCTCGTCTACACCTGGGCGCCAGCGGTCGCCTCGAACGACAAGGAGGCCGAAAAGTGAGCAGCGACGTCGTCGTGTTGGGCGCGGGGATGCACCCGTGGGGCAAATGGGGCCGTGACTTCACCGAATATGGCATGGTCGCGGCGCGGGCTGCGCTGGCTGATGCCGACGTGGCCTGGACCGACATCCAGTTCGTCGCCGGGGCCGACACGATCCGCAACGGCTATCCCGGATTTGTCGCCGGGTCGACCTTCGCCCAGAAGCTGGGCTGGACCGGTGTGCCGATCTCGTCCAGCTACGCCGCGTGCGCCAGCGGGACGCAAGCGCTGCAGTCGGCTCGAGCCCAGATCCTGGCAGGTTTTTGCGAGGTGGCATTGGTGGTCGGTGCCGACACCACGCCGAAGGGCTTCTTCGCCCCGGTCGGTGGCGGCGACCGCAAGAACGACCCGGACTGGTTGCGATTCCACCTGCTCGGGGCGACGAACCCGACGTATTTCGCCCTCTTCGCCCGTCGTCGAATGGATCTGTACGGAGCGACCAGCGAGGACTTTGCCCAGGTCAAGGTGAAGAACTCGAAGCATGCCTTGGGCAACCCGTACGCCCGGTTCCGCAAAGAGACCGCGGTCGAGGACGTGTTGAACTCACCCGTCGTCAGCGATCCGCTGCGCCTGCTGGACATCTGCGCGACCTCCGATGGCGGGGCCGCGCTGGTGATCGCCAGCGCCGAGTGGGCCAAGCGCCATCTCGGCTCGCTGGAAGGCGCAGTGCGAATCAAGGGCGTGTCGACAGCCACGCCGCGTTACCCACAGTCGATGTTGGAACTACCCGACATCGCCACCGATTCGACGGCCGTGGTCGCCGCGCCGGATATGGGGTTCAAGGACTCGATCGCCCACACCGCCTACGAGCAAGCTGGCATCGGTCCCGAAGATGTCGATCTAGCCGAGGTCTACGACCTGTCGACGGCACTCGAGTTGGACTGGTACGAGCACATCGGCCTGTGCGCCAAGGGCGAGGCCGAGGGCCTGCTCCGTTCCGGGGCAACCGCGTTGGGCGGGCGGATCCCGGTGAACGCCTCGGGCGGTCTGTCGTCGTTCGGCGAAGCGATCCCGGCCCAGGCAATCGCCCAGGTCTGCGAACTCACCTGGCAGCTGCGCGGCCAGGCCGACGGCCGTCAGGTCGAAGGCGCCAAGGTCGGCGTCACCGCCAACCAAGGCCTGTTCGGCCACGGCTCCAGCGTCGTCGTCGCCCGCTAGCCGGTCTCCCCAGCCCGCCATGGGCGCGAAGAAGACGCACAGCGGACATCGAGCGCGCCCATGCGGGGTTGCGGTGCGTGGGTGATCGCAGCATGGGCGCGGGGAACGCTGCGGGCGGGTGTTCATCGCGCCCAAGCGGGAGGGATGGTTAGGTGGATGCGGGGCGGCGGCGGTCGAGGGAGCGATGCAGACGGCCGTGGTTCAGGCGGTCGAGGATGCCGAGCTCAAGGATCCGTGCGGCCAGCCTGTCGTCGCCGAGCTTGGCCGACCATACGTCGTTGACCGTCAGCCCATGGTCTGGACAGCTCAGCTGGGTGATGGGTGCGCCCGATCGAACGGAGCCTGGGACGACGACCGAGAAATAGGCACCGGCCCGGGCATGGTCGGTGAAGCGTTTGACCCAGCCGGGGACCTGCATCTTGTCAGCGAAGGTCCGACAGGGAATGCGCGGTCCGCTGACCTGCAGTTCCACGGTGTCGCCCACCCGCCACCGAGAACCGATCACGGTTGATTCCAAATCGATGCCGACGGTGGTCAAGTTCTCGCCAAAGACCCCATTGGGGAGTTCCCGGCCGAGTTCGGCCTCCCACCAATCGAGTTCCTCGCGGGCGAAGGCGTAGACAGCTTTGGCACTGCCGCCGTGGTGCCGACGATTGAGCACGGAGTCGCCAACCACCCCGCTACCAACGCCACTGGTCCTCGATCCCGGGTCGCGGATCTCGATCGAGGCCACCGGCACCTTGTCGATTCCCGACAGCGGCCCTCCCCGGCGTTGTCGGGTCGGGGCGCCGACATTCAGTGAGATCACCACCGGTTGCACAGTCACGAGCCTAGGGGACGCTTGTGCTGGCCGGTGGAGTGCTTTAATGTAACAGCGTTGTCTAAACGGGGGTATCAAATGGATCAGGCCGAGATCGACCGGTTGAACGACATTCTGCGGCCGGTGGAACCGCCGCGGGTGATCGAAGGTGTCTACAGCGAGGACCAGCACCAGCGAATCGTCGACGTGATCAAGGACAACGGCCCGTGGCCGACGATCACCGCTCATCACTTTGAAACGGTCGAGGAACTGATGGCCACATCGAACGGTGGGATGCCAGAGAACTTCAACCTGACCCTCGACGACATCGCCACCGCTCATTTCCGTGGCTTCCTCGGCGAGAACTCGGTGCCGTTCTATCCCAAACTCGAGGACTGCTTTTACAACAGCCGGTTCCTGGATCTGGCGCGCGACTACTGGGGGGCGCAATACGCCAAGCCGACGATGATGCTGTTCAACCTGTGCGGCCCGCACCACAGTGGGCTCAGCGCCCATCTCGATGCGGTCACGTTCCGCGGTATTCGCATCGAGAACTCACCGGTGTGGCTGCAAAACGTGATGGGTCGCTCCGGGCTGTTCACCGAGCATCTCGTCAAGATGGCCCAGGTGATCACCTGGTGGTACCTCGGCGAGAATGGCACATTCACCTATTGGCCCGATGGACCGAACGGGCAGCCTGTGCGTCTCGAACATCCGCTGTGGAACAAGGGGGTCGTCGTTCAGAACGAAGCGATGTTCCATCGCGGCGACCCGGTCGGTCGACCCGACCAGCGCGACATTCCCGGTCTGAAGCATCGCAGCATGATCGGCTACGACGCCGAGGTCGATGAGTGGACGATCACCACTGACGGCGAGGTGATCCGCCGCTACCCGCCGGACGAGATGCGCCTGCTCGTCCATTGGAACGCCGAGGTCTACCAGGACATGGACGAGGTCAAGAAGAACATGGACCACTCCGACGACCTGACTAAGGACGTGGTGTTCGACCGCCTGCTGGCCGACATGCGGCGTCGTGGTGTGAACGTCGCTGAGCCCAGCGACCCACTGCACGATCGGACATTCATCCAGGCGTTGATCGCCACCTATTCGATCGCCCCAACGACCGACTGGGCCACGGCCGGCGCGGCGTGACCAGCCCGTCGTTCGTGGGTTTCGGGCCCACCTGTCGAGCCCGAAACCCACGAACGACGGAATCTAGGGTGGCAGCCATGGGCTCATCTGCGGACGCGCTGCGGCGCATGGCTGGCAAGGTGGTGATCGTCACCGGAGCGGCGCGTGGTCAGGGTGCCGCCGAAGTGGAACGGTTCGCCGCCGAAGGGGCCACGGTCATCGGTACCGACGTGCTTGATGGCGACGGTGTCGTTGCTCACGACGTGACGTCCGAGCAGCGCTGGCGAGAGATCGTTGACGACATCGTGGACGAACACGGCCGCATCGATGTGCTCGTCAACAACGCCGGTATCCACGCATCGGCCCCTGTGGCGAGGATGCCGATCGTCGACTTCCGTCGGGTTGTCGACGTCAATCTGATCGGCCCGTTGCTGGGCATCCAGGCGGTCGTGCCGCACATGCCGCGGGGTGGCTCGATCATCAACGTGTCCTCACTGAACGGAGTCGGAGGGATGGCCAACACGTCGGCCTACACGGCGTCGAAGTTCGCCCTGCGCGGGCTGACCAAGGCCGCGGCCTTGGACCTCGGACCTCAGGGGATTCGGGTCAATGCGATCCTGCCTGGTGTGATCCGCACCCCGATGGTCGCCTACGTCGTCGACGAGCGCGAAGCACAACTGGCTGCCGGGCTGGCGATGCGGCGGATCGGCGAACCGATGGATATCGCTGCCGCAGCGGTGTTCTTGGCCAGTGATGATTCGGCGTGGATTACGGGCATCGACCTGACGGTCGACGGCGGACTCAGCGCTCAGGTGCCACGCTTGATCTAGGCGACGCTCGAGAGCTGCCACTGCAGCTCGATGTGCTGGCCGAGCGTGAGCAAGCCAGCGGCGACCACGTCGGTCCAGATGAAGACCTGGGTCATGTTCGGCGCAATCGCATCCGGTTCGTCATGTCGGTAGACGCCCCGAACCTGGACACGCCCGGCGAGTTGCGCGTCGGACTCACCTGCGTGGCGAACCCGTTCGACCAACTCGTCCAACTCGGCCTCGGACCCGACGCGGATCCCGAAGTGCGTCGAATACTGTGGGCGCGTTCTCAGCATCTCGGCATATGCCTCCAGCGCATCCCCGCCAACCGCCACTAGGCGTTGTTCCAGCGCCCATTGCTCGGTGCCGACTTCGGAGCAATAGATCGCGTTGTTCGACCAGTCGCGTTCGGCGCACGGATCGACGAACGACGTGAACCAATGCCGACCGCTATCCACCGGCTCGAATCCCAGCAAGCGAAAGAGCTGAATCGCCAGCTGCCGTTCGCCGGGTCGATGCAACGTCTCCACGTGGTTCAGCTGGCGTGTCATCGTGCCTCCGTCGCCTGCTCGTCGGTGGCGGCAGGGTCCTTCTGACCGGTGCCGCCGCGGTCGTCCATCGCTCGCGCGAAGCGGACCAGTTGTCGCTGAATCTCTGCCTGATCGACGAGTCGCTGCAATTGATCGATGTTGGTCACAGCGGATCTCCTGTGCGGGCGAAGCACTCGGCCATCGTTGCACCCAGAAAGCGTGTGCGCAGCTGGCGATCGATCTCGCTGAGCTTGGTTGGAAAGGCGGTCTCGTAGAGCGCAATCGGGTCGACGTTGCCTTCCATATGCGGGTAATCCGATGAGAACTCCACCATCTCTGGGAGTGCTGCAAGAACGTCGAGTGCTTCGTTGTCGCCGAAACCGGGAAGGGGAGTGACGCGGAGAGCACGGCGCAACATGTCCCCACCGCTGACTTGATACGGCCAGTCGCCGAGCCCTGGATTGGGCATCGACTGGCGGGTGCACATCTCGATGAACGACGGCAGCCAGGCGAGCTTCATCTCCTCGATCAGCACCGTCAGGTTCGGATGGCGGTGGAACACGCCGCCGTACAGGAGCGACGAAATCATGTTCTGGGCGACGTGGTGCCGCTGAGTGTTGGCCAGCCGGGTCAACGCCGTGACGCCACCCCCGCCAGGCAGGTCCCAGCCGATGTCCGCCCAGCCAGCGAAGCTCGACGCAGTGTTGCCGACGTGGATCACGGCCACCATCCCATTGGCCACCGCGGTACGCCAGACAACATCCCAAGAGGGGTGACCGAACGGGACATCTCCGGGCGGGCGACCATCGACGGTGTAGAGAAAGAACGCCCGATGACCCCGACCGCGGGCGCGCTCCAATTCGGCGGCCGCAGCGCGAAGATCGCTGCAGTCGATCAACGCCACACCGTGCAGACGGTGCCGGTGTTCGCTCAACCGTTCGGCGAGGAAGTCGTTGCAACGTTGCACGCCGGCCGCCCGATCGGCACCGATGAACTCGACCTGTTGCCAGTACGCCCCGGGGTTGACCAGGCAGTGATCGATCCCCACCCGGTCCATCCAGGCGACGCGTTCGGCGGACGTCGAGTCGTGCTGTGGGTGCAGGATGATTGGCCCGCCACGTTGCTCGGCGAGGGCAACCAGGCCGGGTAACAGCGTCCGTCCATCCGGCCGACGGTCGAGCGGCAACGCGTTCAGCAAATCCCCGGCGATCCCATGTGCCAGTCGCTCGACGCCCTGCGGCAGCACGTCCGACCACTGGTGGAGTGGATGATCGGCGTGATCTGGGGCGAGTTCGGTTTCCCAATGGGAATCGACATCGATCACAACGGATTCGGTGGACATGCGGTGAGCCTCCGGTTCGACTGCACTGAGCGTAACCGGTAACGTGTTACTCGCTCGACCCGAACGGCACGGGACCAGAAGGGATTCGCCATGGCTGAGATCGATACCAACGCCTTGTCCGCTCATCGGACGCACTTTGACTTGGCCGGCAAGGTGGCGATCGTCACCGGATCGACCAAGGGAATCGGCAGAGCGATGGTCGAGGGCCTGGCCCGGGCAGGCGCGTCGGTGGTCGTCAGCAGCCGCAAGCAGCATCTGTGTGACGAGGTGGCCGCCGAGGTCGGCGCGGCGACCGGGGCGAAGACGCTCGGTCTGGCCTGCCACGTCGGCGAGTGGGAGGCGATCCCGGGCTTCGTCAAACACGTCGTCGAACACTTCGGGCGGATCGACGTGCTGGTCAACAACGCCGGGATCAACCCGACCCACATGTCGCCGGTGGAGATGACCATCGACTATTGGCGCAAGGTCTTCGCCGTCAACCTGGAGGGGCCGCTACGAATGAGCCAGCAGGTGGCCCCGGTGATGCGGGGTGGCGGCGGCGGCAGCATCATCAACATCGGCACGATGGCCGCCTACCACGCCGGTCCGGGGATCTGCGCCTATGGGGCGTCGAAGGCGGCGCTGAAGAACCTGAACTGGACGATGGCGATGGAGTTCGCTCCGTGGAAGGTGCGCGTCAACATGCTCAGCCCGGGTCCATTCACCAGCGAGATGCTGATGGGCGCGGCGGCCAAAGACGCGGGTTACTTGGACATGGTCGCCGGTGGGACGTTGCAGAAGCGCGTCGCCGACCCTGCCGAAATCGTCGGACCGGTGCTGTACCTGGCGAGCGACGCCTCGTCGTTTGTCACCGGCGACGATCTGTCAGTGTCCGGCGGGATGGCCAAGTAGTCGACGGCTATCTCGTCGGTAACAGGGCGACGACCGCGTTGTCCAACTGCTTGCGGACCCAAGCGGCGTCGTAGCGGCCGGTCGTCCACCGATACAGCACGCTGTCGATCACGTGGGCGAGCGTGCTGATCACCTGGTCGCGATGAGCGATCGACTCGTCGCCAATCGCCGTATCGATGATCGTTCGATAAGCCCGATCGACCGTCGACGGAGCCTGCCCCAGGTCTGCGCCGGCCGCGTAGATCGCCCGCATCACGGTGCGCGACAGAATCTCGTCGACCACCAGCGCTTCGACGAATTCGCCGAGCACCTTGCGCACCCGCTTGGCTGCGGTCGTCCCGCGGGGCGGCCTGGCCAGGACCCGATCCTGAAACGATTCCATCGATCCGGCGTGCGCCGCAGCGATCAGTTGGTCTTTAGAGCGGCCGAGTTGGTACACGGTGGTCAAGGACATCTTGCAGGTCTTGGCGAGTCCGCGCATCGAGACAGCGTCGTAGCCGCGTCGTGCAGCAGCACGCGTGGCACTCATCAACAGCCGGTAGCGCTGATCCTCGGAGGACACGTCGTCGGGGGCATCGGGGATCGATGAGGGTTGTGTTCGGGGCATCGGTGGAGTGCTCAGTATCGGTTGGAGTGCGGATTCGGCTCGTTCAGTAGCGAAGGCGACGGGTGCCCAGACTACGGATCGCGGCAAACGTGATGAGGAAAACAGGTCTTGCCAGAGCGATGACGACGTGCGATGCTGATGCCAGTAACGCGCTACCGCGTTGACCTGGATCGGGGGATCATGTCGCATTCACGCCGCCTTGCTGCCGTCGCGATGGCCGCATCACTGCTGCTTGCCGCTTGCGGTCGCGATGACAAATCGGCCACCAGTACTTCCACCACCGCCGGGGCGCCGGCTTCGTCATCAGCGTCCTCCTCGGCCCCCGAATCGTCGGCTGCGCCATCTGGCTCGTCCACCTCAGCGTCGGAGCAGGCGTCGACATCAAGCGCCGCGTCGACGACTGCAGCACCAGCCAAGCCTGGCCCGGGCGACTTCGGCGATCTCAAAGCCGTGTGCGGCCCGGGCAGCGCCAAGGGAGCGACCGAGCAGGGTGTCACCGACACCGGCATCGTGATGGGGACCGTGTCGGACCCGGGAGCAACCGTTGCGCCCGGCCTGAACCAGGAGATCTTCGACTCGGCCGATGCCTTCGTCGCCTGGTGCAACGCGGCCGGCGGCATCAACGGCCGCAAGATCACGCTGAACAAGCACGACGCAAAGCTGTTCGAGGTCGGCGCGGCCTATACCCAGGCGTGTCAAACCGACTTCATGGAGGCCGGCCCAGGTGCTGCGCTGGACGCTGCGGGCGTCGAGCCACGACAGGCCTGCGGGCTGACCCAAATCGCCTCCTACACCGTCTCGAAGGAGGCCGGCCGGGCGGAAGGATCGATCGAGGCGTTGACCAACAACGACCAAACGTCGCACCTGCGTCCAATCTTGCGCACGATCGCCGAGAAGGACCCGGCGATCAAGGATCGCTTCGCGCTGTGGAACAACTCGCTGCCCAGCGTGATCCCCACGGGGAAGCGCACCGAGGCGGCCGCCAAGTTGGAGGGATTCACCCAGAAGATCTACGAGGAGATTCCGACCGCGGTCGACAACTGGCGGCCGTTCGTCGAGAACCTCAAGGCGAACGACATTCAGGTCCTGATCGACTACGGCAGCGCTCCGACCTTCGCCCCGGCGATGAAGATGATGGCCGATGTGGGTTACTTCCCGAAGTACATCGTCCTCGAGGGCAACGAGTACACGAACCAGCTCGTCCAGCTGGCGGGCACTGCCCTCGACCAGACGACCGTGCTGGTCAACGCGATGATGTGGCCGTTCGAGCTTGCCGCAGAGAATCCAGCGACGCAGCAGTACCTCGACATGCTGAAGCAGTACGCGCCGAGCAGCATCGGCCCACGTTCGCTGGGTGTCAATGCACTCTCGGCCTGGCTGTTGTGGGCGGTCTCGGCACGCGATTGCGGGAGCGACCTCACCCGCGCCTGCGTGATGGAGAAGGCTCAAGCACAGAACGAATGGACCGGTGGTGGACTGCACGTCCCGTTCAAGCCGGGGCCGACATCCGAGCCGAACAGCGAGTGCTACACGGTGCTGCATCCGACATCGAAGGGGTTCTCGGTGGCCAAAGACTGGGTCGATGCCAACCAGAAGATCTACAACTGCGACCCGAAGAACGCCGAGAAGACGATCAATGACTGACCACTTTGGCTTCACCAAGCTGGTTGTCGATGACCTGGAGCGCTGCGCGGTGTTCTACAGCAAGGTGTTCGGGCTGACTGAAACGATCCGCGTCAGCGACGACATCGCTGGTCGGCGAATCGACGAGATTATGTATCAGCCGACTTCTCCGGGTGGTTCGTCGTTCGTCTTGTTGCGCTTTCCCGACGAGGCGACAACCGGTCCGGCTGGGGTCATCCCGGGTTTCATCACGACCGACATCGAAGCGCTGGTCGAACGTGCCGTGGCCGCTGGCGGCACCGTGATCGAGCCGCCGCTCGACCGCCCAGCGCACGGCGTGACAACCACGTTCATCGAAGACCCCGAGGGCCGGCTGATCGAAGTCGTCCAAATGCTGACCAAGGACTGACGCGAACGCTACGTGCCAGGCACATAGCGTTCGCCAACGTTTGCGACCGGGCACCAAACGTTCACTCGGGTGGGAGGCGCAGGCTGCGGGCCATGCGGTTATGGACGTCGGCCCAGCCGGTGGCGCGCCGCGGTTCGATCCCGACGCTCTCGAGCATGCCGAGACCCAACTCGACAGCCCAGGTATAGAGCAACGCGGCCTCGATGTCGACCGACGGATCGATTCCCAGGCGGGCTCGCTCGCGTTGGTATCCAGCGATCCATTGGTCGATATGACGTTGCTGTTCGGCGCGTAGGCCAGCCTTCGTCTCCGCATCGGTCTGTGCCGCCGCGGCACCCTGGACCAAGAGTGCGCGCAACCGGCGCCGACGCTTGTATCTGGTGGCCTGTCGAGTCAGGGTCTGCACGTGATCGCTCGCCGCGCCGATCGCCTCGCTTTCCAACTCGCTGGTGATGCGCTGATGGATGACTTCGGCGAGCAGATCGGCCTTGTCCCGAAAGTGGCCATAGATCGCCCCGCTGGTGACCCCCGCAGCGGTCGCTAGGTCACGAATCGACGTTTGGGCAAAGCCACGTTCGGCGAACAACCGGTCGGCGACTGAGAGGAGAAGGGCTTTGGTCTGCTGGGCATCGGCAGCGCTGCGCCGTCCCTGACGGCGCGGTGCGGGGGTGGTCACCCTGGCGACGGTAGTGGAGCCCGACCGTGGCGGGTGGGCGAACTGCGCCGCAGCGGTGTGCGGCTCGTAACCTTGCACCATGGCCGAAGCGTTTATCGTCGATGCAGTCCGTTCCCCCGTGGGAAAGCGCGGTGGCACGTTGTCCACCATTCATCCCGCCGATCTCGGTGCCCATTCGATCAAGGCGCTGATCGAGCGCACCGGCATCGATCCGGCCGCCGTGGACGACGTGGTATTCGGCAACGTCGACTCGATCGGCCCACAGGCTGGATGCATCGCTCGGACCTGCTGGCTAACAGCAGGACTTCCCGAACATGTCCCCGGAACGACGATCGACCGTCAATGCGGCTCCGCCCAGCAGGCGGTGCATTTCGCCGCTCAAGGTGTGATGAGCGGTACCCAAGACTTGGTGGTTGCCGGTGGCGTGCAGCAGATGAGCATGATCCCGATCTCGTCGGCGATGACCGCCGGGCAGGCGCTCGGGTTCGACGATCCGTTCACCGGATCACCCGGCTGGGTCGCCCGCTACGGGTCCGACGAGATCAGCCAGTTCACCGGTGCCGAGATGATGGCCGCCAAGTGGAACATCACCCGCGAGGAGATGGAGGCCTTTGCCATCGAGTCCCATGAGCGGGCCATCCGCACCCGCGCCGAGGGCCGCTTCGACAACGAGATCGTGCCGTTGAACGGGCTGACCTTCGACGAAGGACCTCGCGAACCAAACGTCGACAAGATCAAGTCGCTACAGACGCTGGTGCCCGGTGGTCGGCTGACCGCTGCTTTGGCCAGCCAGATCTCCGACGCATCGGCGGCGATTCTGATCGCCAACGAGCAGGCGTTGAAGGATCACAATCTGACGCCGCGGGCGCGAATTCACCACCTCAGCGTGTTGGCCGATGACCCGGTAATGATGCTCTCGGCGCCGATCCCGGCCACCAAGCGAGCCCTCGCCAAGACCGGATTGACCCCCGACGACATCGACCTGGTCGAGATCAACGAAGCCTTTGCGTCGGTGGTCATGGCTTGGTTAAAGGAGACCGGCTTCGACCACGCCAAGGTCAACGTCAACGGCGGGGCGATCGCCCTCGGCCACCCGCTCGGCGCAACCGGGGCGCGGCTGATGACGACCCTGCTGAACGAGATGGAACGGACCAACGCCCGGTACGGCCTGCAGACGATGTGCGAAGGCGGCGGACAGGCCAACGTCACGATCATCGAACGGCTCTAACACCCGGTGCCGGGTTCCCGACGTAACGCCGTCTTGGTGCGCGTAGCCGGTCCGGAAGATGCCGACCGGCTGGCGATTACGGCAGCGCGGGCGTTCGCCAACGATCCATTGATGCGTTGGTTCTACCCGAACCCGAACGAGTACGCCGCCGAGGTTCCGGCGATCTTCCGCGCCCAGGCCCAGCGGCTGTCCGCCTGGGGGCATTGCTACACGACCTCCGATGGGGTGGCCTTCGCCGGTTGGGAACCGCCGGAACACGACCGCGTCGAGGTCGCATCGCCACCGGTCGATCATCCAGCCGAGCGACTCGAACGATTCGCTGCGATCGGTGAAGCGCTCCAAGCAAACCATCCAACCGAACCTGTTTGGTATCTGCAGATCCTGGCCACCCATCCAGACTGGCAACGCCAAGGCATCGGCAACGCACTGCTCGACGCCGGTACCGCACGCGCCGACCGCGACGGCTTGCCGTGTTACCTGGAGACCCAGACCGAAGAGAACGCCGCCTATTACCTACGCCATGGCTTCGCCGTGCGCAGCGAATGGGACCTGCCACTGGGTGGCCCGCACATGTGGGGCATGATCCGCCCCGCATAACACCCGGGGGCGCGCTTCTCCTGTTACGCCGGGTCAGCGAGAATCGCGTCGTGCACGGTGACGCCATTGGCGATCGCCGTGACGTGCGGCGACTCGGGCACGTGCAGCGGCTCCACCGGCAGCGCGGCCCCGTGTTCGTCAACTGGGTGGACGGTGACGACGATGTCACCCAGGTCGGCACGGACGCGCAGCGTGGTCAGCTCGGCCAGATGGGTGACGCCGGCAAGCAATTCCTGGGCGCCACGTAACACCAGCAGGCAGCCATTCTCGGTGAGTGCGGCGTCGGGCAACTCGGCGTCTAACTGGATGATCACACCGGCGGTTTCGCGCGCTGCCGTGACCTCGGCCTGCAAGGCGTCCAACAGCGCCCGGTCGCGGTCCTCGAACGGCATTGGTTCGGGCGACCCTGGGGCCCAGCCATGGGACCAGGTGCGCTGACTTCGGGACTGCTCCAGCGCCCACAACAACGCCGCGTCGGTGTCGCCGTTGTCGGCACTCGCCCGTCTGCGGCGCAGTTCGCCAAGGCGCGTCTCGGCCTCGGTTGCCCGCTGTTCAGCGCGCATCCGACTCTTCACCGCGTCGGCCACCTCGGTGCGCGCGTGACGCAGCTCCACGTCGGTCCGAGACAGCTTCTCGGTGGTCGACTGCAGCGCGGTTCGGGCGGCGCTCAACTCGCTGGAAGCGGTTGTCAATTCGGCACCGGCCTGGTCGAGGCGGGCCGTCGCCGCGTCCAGTTCCAACTGTTTGGCGCGCAGCGCAGCCGTTGCTCGGGACCGAGACGTGATCGCCCAGACGACCGTACCGAGCAGAGCAACAGCAAGCAGAATGACCGCGACAATCACCCGATCGACCTTACCGAGTGGGTTCGATGCGCTGAGGTCGGGCCACACAATCGTCATCTCGTCGCACCGTCGTTGTCATGATTCGCTTGAAATCTGCCGTTCGCAGCTCACTCGGATCGGCCCGTTCGACGTCCGCTCCGGATCGATGGTGCAGCGCGGCTTAGGCTTCGACCATGTTCGACCTGATCATTCGTAACGGCACCGTGGTGGACGGAACCGGTGCTCCCGGCCGGCAGGCCGATCTCGGCATTCGTGACGGAAAGATCGTGGCGATCCAGCCGTCGCTGTCTGGTGAGGCGTCGGAGGTGATCGATGCCACCGGGCGAATCGTGACGCCAGGCTTCGTCGACATCCACACTCACTACGACGGCCAGGCGACCTGGGACGACTTGCTCGAGCCGAGCACCAATCACGGCGTGACCACGCTGGTGATGGGCAACTGCGGTGTCGGATTCGCCCCGGTCAGAAAGGGCCGCGAAGACTGGCTGGTGCAGTTGATGGAAGGAGTCGAGGACATTCCCGGCACCGCATTGCACGAAGGCATCAGCTGGGGCTGGGAGTCGTTCCCTGAGTATCTCGATGTGCTCGACAGTCGCAACTACGCCGTCGATATCGCTGCCTACGCGGCTCACGGTCCGCTGCGCGCCTACGTAATGGGTGAACGCGGGGCGCGCAACGAACCGGCCGATGACGAGGACATCGTGCTGATGGCCAAGCTGACCCGCGAGGCGCTCGATGCTGGCGCGGTCGGCTTTTCGACCAGCCGCACCGAGATGCACCGGGCGCGCGATGGCGAGCCTGTCCCCGGCAGCTATGCCGCCTACGAGGAGCTGGCTGCGCTGACTCAGGCAATCGAGGACGCCGGTCACGGCAAGCTCGAGGTCGCTCCGCAAGGCTTGGAATTTGACCCGGAGACAAACGCTCGGGAACTGGCGATGCTCAGCCGGTTGGCCGAGAACTACGACGTGCCGATCAGCTTTTTGGTGCTCCAACATGCGGTCGCCCCGAACATGTGGCGCGATTCGTTGGCCACCGCCGCGTCCAGTGGCGGGCGGTTGATTGCCCAGGTTGCCGCTCGACCGTTCGGGATGATGCTCGGCTGGGAGAGCTATCACCCCTTCGGCAAGCGGCCAACGTTCGCCGCGCTGGCGAGCCGGATGCGCGGTGAGGACCTCCATCAGGAACTGCTCAAGCCAGCGGTCCGTTCGACGATCCTGGCCGAAGACGACCTCCCTGCCGACCCATTGCGGCCGTTCGATGGGCTAGACGCTGGCCTACGTTCCCAATTCGGCAGCATCTACGCGATGGGTGCGGATGTGGACTACGAGCCCACCGCCGATCGCACGGTTGCGGCGATCGCCGCGTCCCGTGGTCAAGATCCGTTGGCGACGGCCTACGACCTGATGTGCGAGGACGAGGGCCGAGCGTTTCTGCTCTACCCGATCTTCAACTACGCCGAGGGCAACCACGACGCGATCTACGAGATGCTCCAGCATCCCAACGCCGTCTCGGCGCTGTCCGACGGCGGTGCCCACTGCCGGATGATCTGCGACGCGTCGACGCCCACCTACGTGCTCAGCCACTGGGGATACGGGCGCAGCCGCGGGGCACGGTTCAGCATCGAAGAAGCGGTCAAGATGCAGACCAAGGACACCGCCGAGATGATCGGCTTCGACGACCGCGGCACGCTCGAGGTGGGCAAGCGGGCCGACATCAACGTGATCGATCTGCCGAACCTCAGCCTGCTCTACCCGCGGGCCGTGCACGACCTGCCCGCCGGCGGGACCCGCCTGGTGCAGGATGCAACGGGCTACGACGCGACGATCGTCGCTGGAGTGATCACCCGTCGCCATGGCAAGGACACCGGCGCCCGCCCCGGTCGCCTCGTGCGCGCCAGCTAACGCGTTCGGCTACCTCAACCTGAAGAGTTCGGCGAAGCTTGCCGATTCGCGCTGGCGGGCGTCGATCGGGCGCTGACCGCGGGCTTCCAACATCAGCTGCTTGGTTCGTTGAATGCTCCACGGGCTGGCCGCGGCGATCTTCGCCGCCAACGCGTGGGCTTCGTCGAGCAATTCGTGATCGGGCACGGCGCGCAAGGCGATGCGCAGGTTGACGGCGTCGTTCGCGGTTACCCACTTCGAGGTGTAGAACAATTCGGCCGCCGCCTGCCAGCCGATGCGGTCCGCCAACAGCGCGCTGGACCCTGCTTCCGGGGGGACGCCCAGTTCGCTGAATGGGACGCGCATCCGTGCCGATTCGGCAACCAACACCAAGTCGCAGTGCAGCAGCATCGTCATCCCGATGCCGACTGCAGCGCCGTTGACCGCGGCGATCACTGGCTTGGGCGCGGTCTCCAACGGTTCGAGCACCGAGTTGAATCCTGCGCCGCTCCCCGAATGTTCACCGGCCGCCATCGAGGCCATTTCCTTCAGGTCCTGGCCAGCGCTGAATGCCGTGCCATAGCCGGTGATGACAACGACGTGGACGTCGTCGTCGGCGAGAGCGTCGGTCAGCGCCGCGCCCAGCGCCCCGTACAGCGCCTGGTTGAAGGCGTTCTTCGCCTCCGGGCGATCGAGGGTCAGCGTACGGACGTGGTCGGCGTCAGCGACGTGCAGCATCTGAGCACCATAACGGCGTGCTCGTCGCCAACGCTGGGTCGAGCGGCGTTTGTCACCCGCGTACCCAGGTCCCGGTTACTGTGTGCACATCGGTGCTCGTGGGGGAGTACCTCGATCGATCGAAGGAGCATCGATGCGCAAGCGGGCGTTGGTCATGGTTGGCGCAGTCATCGCTGGGTTGTTGGCCCATGCCGGGCCGGTGGTGGCGGACAACGGCACGTTGGATTACGTCGGGATGGGGGACAGCTATTCGGCTGGTTCCGGGATTTTCCCGTCGGACCCCACCGCCTCGCCGCTCTGCCTGCGCAGCGAACGTGATCTCGCCCACCAGATGGCGGCGGCGATCTTGCCAACGTCGTTCAACGATGTCGCCTGCGGCGCAGCGCAGACCAAGGACTTCTACGGTTCGCAGTACTGGGGTGTGCCTGCACAGCTCGATGCGGTCAACGCGGACACCGACCTGATCACGATGACGATCGGTGGGAACGACAGCAATCTGTTCGTCGGCGCGATGGCCGCTTGCGCATCTGCATCGGTGTTGACCTGGGGCTTCGGAAGCCCGTGCAAGTCGATCTACGGATCGACCTTCGCCAACAAGATCACCAACGAGGTCTACCCGGCGGTGCGCGCCGCTCTGCTGGCCACCAAGGCCAAGGCTCCCTCGGCAACCATTGCAATCATCGGCTACCTGGAGCAGTTGCCCCGCGGTGGCTGCCTAGGCATGGGCATCGCCTGGGGAGACGTCGATTACGTGCGCGGCATCCAGCGTCAGTTGAACGACGCGATCCGTCGCGCCGCCGCGGAAGCCGGAGTGACGTTCGTCGATATGGCTGCGGTCTCGGCTGGCCACGACTCGTGCAAGTCGGCCAGCGTCCGCTGGGTCGAGCCATTCCTCGGCAACAGCCCGGTCCCAATCCATCCCAACGCAGCGGGGATCGCGGCGATGGCCCTTCAAACGCGGTTGGTGCTCGGCTTGCCATGAGCCGTGGTGAGCGCCCGGGTCGGACGGTCGTGTCCGCCGGGCGTAGAATTCGGCGATGAGCACCGACCTGGGATATCGGCCGTTCGACGCCGACAACCACTACTACGAGGCCCTCGATGCGTTCACTCGGCATCTCGACCCGAAGCTCGGCGACCGCTGCGTGCAGTGGTGCACGGTCAATGGTCGGCAGTACCAAGCCGTCGGGGGCATGGTCTACAAGGGCGTCAAGAACCCGACGTTCGACCCCGTTTCGCCGGCCGGGGTGATGCACGACTACTTCCGCGGCAACCCGGACAAGAAGAGCCCGCTGGAGTTCCTCAGCACCCACGAACCAATCCGACCGGAATATCGGGATCGCGATGCTCGCCTCGCTCGTCTGGACGACCATGGATTGTCGGGAATCTGGCTGTTCCCGACGATGGGCATGCTGTACGAGGAAGTGCTGCGCAACGACCCGCAGGCCGTCGTGTGGACGTTCACGGCATTCAACCGCTGGGTGGAGGAGGACTGGGGCTTCCAATACCAGGACAAGATCTTCGCCGCTCCGTACATCTCGCTGGCCGATGTCGACTGGGCGTGCACCGAGCTGGAATGGGCGCTCGACAAGGGGGCGCGGACCATCGTCATGCGCCCGGCGGCACCGAACACGGTCACCGGGCAGTATTCGCCGTTCGACGCCCGCTTTGATCCGTTCTGGGCGCGGGTCAATGAAGCTGGGATCACCACGGTGGTTCACGCCGCCGACAGCGGCTATTCGTCGAACGGGTATGCCGACGATTCGTTCAACGCCCAGTTCAGCGGCGGCTGGCAGCCCACGGTGCGCGCATTCGCCATCGAACGGGCCGCCGCCGACTTTGTGGTCACCTCGGTGTTCGCCAAGATCTTCGACAAGTTCCCGCGGCTGCGTTTCGCCAGCGTTGAAAATGGCAGCGACTACCTGCGCGACGCGATCAAGAAGTTGACCGGTACGCATCACAAGATGCCCGGCTACTTCACCACGCATCCGGTCGAGTCGCTGCGTCAGAACTGGTGGATCAATCCGTTCTGGGAAGACGACGTCAACGAGGTCGTCGAGCTGATGGGCGCCGATCGGGTCCTCTTCGGCAGCGATTGGCCGCACATCGAAGGGATGCCTCGCCCGCTGGATTACCTGCCCGAGGTCAAGCAGTTCGATGACGACGCGCAGCGCAAGATCATGCACGACAACGTCGTCGAGCTGAACGCACCTCTGCCGTAGCCGCCGCTGATGTACACCGTCGCAACGGGCCGGCGGATCGTCGGGATGCAGGTGCCGGTGCAGACACTCTCCAAGTCCAGCTCCGAGCCGTGGGAGCGCGGCGCGTCGGTGGCTGACATGGGTCGGGCGGCTCGGCAGGCCGATGCTGCTGGATTCGACTATCTGGCTGTCTGCGACCACGTGGCGATCCCCGAGGCGGTGGTCGAACACAACTCGACGCATTGGGTCGATCCGATCGGCACGCTCGGCTGGCTCGCCGCCCAGACGCAGCGGGCGATGCTGCTGACCCACGTCTATGTCGTCCCGTTCCGGCATCCACGGGTGGCCGCGAAGCAGTTCGTCACCCTCGACTGGCTGTCCGGCGGACGGCTGATCTGTGGTGTCGGCGTTGGGCACATGGTCGAAGAATTCGCCGGCTTGGGAGTCGACTACCACCGCCGCGGGCAACTGACCAATGACGGGATCAAGGCGATCGCCAAGCTGATGGAGCACGAATGGGTCGACGGGCTGGGCGTTGCCCCGCGCCCCGTGCAGACCCCGGGGCCGCCGATCTGGGTGGCTGGTTCGTCTGTCCCGGCGGTCCGCCGTGCAGCGTTGCTGGGCGACGGCTGGCTGCCGCAGGGCCCAGCAACGCCGGAGCTGGTCGAGCTGTTGATCTCGACGCGCGACCAGGCCGGCCGTGACGGTGACTTCGCCGTCGGCCACATCGTTGGCCCGGTCTATGTCGGCTCGCCGACGTGGGATGTTGGCCCAACCACCATCACGGGCACACCATCGTCGATCGCCGAACAGATCCGCGCCGCGGCTCCGGGTGCGGTCAATCAGTTCCAGTTGCGCTTCAAGGCACGCCACGCCGACGAGATGTGTGAACAGATCGACGCCTTTGCCGACGGTGGACTGCAGGTCTTGCGCGACGATACGTGAATGCACGTACGCACCGCTGTTGAATCGGATCTGGCAGACCTTGTCGCACTGGCCGGTCGCTGCCAGGCCACTGTCGAGCGGAGGATTCCGTACCTCGACCTCGACCCAGCGGTGCTCAGCGTCGAGGTCTCCGATACCGAGCCAGAGGCGTGGTGGGAACGCACCGCGGTCGCGGTCCACGATCAGCGGGTCGTCGGCTGGATGCTCGCCGATATCGACACCGAGATGGGCCGCACATGGTGGAACGGTCCATTCGTCGACCCGGCGATCTCTGACACCGAGGCCGCTGACGTCGCCGATTCGTTGTACGACAGCTTCGTCGACCGCACGGCGCAGGAGGAGATCTGCTTCGATCCCGCGGCAGCGATGTTGGCCGCGTTCGCCGAGCGCCACGGGTTCCGCATCGACCCTGGCTCGGCCGCGCTGTGGTGCGAGTTGCCAGCGGCTGGCGCGCGGGGCAACGCAGCCGTCCGTCCGTTGGACAGCGCCGCCGACCGTCACGCGGTTGCTGATCTTCACGATCGGCTGTTTCCCGGGACGCATACCGGTGGCTCACGGCTCGCCTCGGGCCAGGATGACGATCGGCAAACGTTGGGGCTGTTCGATGGCGAGGCGCTGATCGGATACATCTCGGTGGAACTCGAACCCGGCGGGTCGCGGTACATCGATTACGTGGGTGTCGAGCCGGCGCATCAACGGTCTGGGCGCGGCATGGCGCTGATTGCCGACGCCCTCGACCGTGCCGCTGCGGACGGAGCGACACGCATCCATCTGACCGTGCGCTTGGCCAACACTGCGGCGCGGCGAATCTACGAGCACCTTGGCTTTGTCGAAGAGATGCAGATCATCCCGGCTCGAAAGGGCTTCGTCCTGCTCTAGTTGGTACCTTGCCTCGATGGCCCGCGCATTGCAGCTCGCAGACATCCTCGAAGTGATTGCCGACGCCGTCCCCGATCGGCCGTTCATCATCACCAACGACCGCACGTACACCTACGCCGAGATCGACGAACGGGCGACCCGTCTGGCCAACTACCTGGCGGCGCGGGGAGTTAAGGCCGGCGACCATATCGGTATCCACGCCCCGAACCGAGTGGAATGGGTCGACTCATTCTTCGCCGCGTTCAAGCTGCGCGCTGTGCCGGTCAACGTCAACTACAAGTACGTCGAGGCCGAGCTGCGATACCTGTACGACAACGCCGATTGCGTGGCGGTGATCGTCGCTCCCGAGTATCGCGCTGCGGTGGCCGATGTGGAAGACACCTTGCCCAGCGTGCACACCGTGCTGACGATGGGCGACGACTACGACGCGGCCCTGGCTGCGGCGTCACCCGAACGGCCAGCCATCGAACGCAGCGCCGACGATATTTACGTGCTGTATACGGGCGGGACGACGGGGATGCCGAAGGGGACGCTGTGGCGTCACGAAGACATCATCTTCGCCGCGTTGAACGCCCAGCGTGGTGGCGCCCCGATCGACGATCTCGACGTGCTCGGCGAACAAGCTGCGGCCAGCGAATCTCCGCTGCGTTCGTTGGGGATTGGTCCGCTGATGCACGGTGGCGCGCAATGGGGTTTGGGCAACGCGCTGCTCGCTGGTGGCACGTACGTGATGTATTGCGGGGCGTTCGATCCGCATGAAGTGCTCCGCCTGGCCGAACGTGCCCGGGTCACCAGCATCGCCACGATCGGCGACGCGATGGCGCGCCCCGTGATCGAGGCAATCGCCGAGGACACGTCGCGCTACGACCTATCGGCGATGTTCATGATCGGCAACGGCGGGGCGCCGCTGTCGGAAGCTGTTCGCCAGCAGATTCGCCAGCACATGCCGCACCTGATGATCATCGACGCCTACGGCGCGTCGGAGACCGGTGTGTCCGGTTCCCGTGCCGACGACGGCACCGGACACAGTGCCCCGCGTTTTCATGTTGGTCCGGAGGCAACGGTGCTCACCGACGACGGTCGCCAGTGCGCTGTTGGCGAAATCGGCAAGTACGCGCGCAGCGGCTACATCCCGCTGGGCTACTACAAGGATCCGGAGAAGACCGCAGCCACGTTCCCGGTGGTCGATGGGATTCGTTGGGTGGTCCCCGGCGACTTCGCCACCATCGAAGACGACGGAACGATCACGATCCTCGGACGTGGTTCGGTCAGCATCAACACCGGTGGCGAGAAAGTCTTTCCCGAAGAGGTCGAGGCCGCGCTGAAGCAACATCCGGCTGTGTTTGACGCAGCGGTGGTCGGCACACCGAATGAACGCTGGGGCGAGCAGGTGACCGCGTTGATCACGTTCCGTCCGGGGATGTCGGCGACGGCCGAGCAGATCGTGACCCACTGCCACACGCTGGTAGCCAACTACAAAGCGCCGAAGTCCATCATCGTCGTCGACCAGATCGGTCGCACGCCAAGCGGCAAGGTCGATTACACCTGGGCCAAGAACTACGCACTCAAAGAATTGGGGTTGTCATGAGCGATGTCAGGATCAGCGATGTGGACCGCCTCGTGGCGATCGAAGCAATCAAACAGACCAAAGCTCGCTACTACCGGACGATGGACACCAAGGACTGGGATGCGTACGCGATGGTGTTCGCCCCCGACGCGGTGATGGATGCCCGCGGCGAAACGTCTGACGGCAGCGGTTACGTCGAAGGGCGCGAGCAGATCGTGGCATTCATCAAACGGGTGATCGGCGACGTGCTGACCGTGCACCACGGACACATGCCCGAGATCACGATTACCTCACCGACCACGGCAACCGCGATCTTCGCCATGGAAGACAAGCTTCGCTGGCCGGACGGCTCGCCGATCAAGACGCTGCACGGCTACGGCCACTACCACGAAACCTTCGAACGCATCGGTGGCGAGTGGCTGATCAAAACCACCACCCTCAAGCGCCTCCGTATTGACGTAGAGCTAACCAACGAGCGCTCAGTGCAGGGTTCGTAGCGTTCGCGGCGACGCGTCGAGACCCATATCGCGTGAACGAGATAAGGTCCAGGGTGTGCCTGCCGTTCATCGGCCGCAGCAAGCGGTCCTTCGTCGACTGATCAAGCATGCCGGGTCGCAGTCTGCGTTGGCCCGCTGCAGCGGTATCGCCCAGGGTCGGATCAGTGAATACTCCACTGGCAAGCGGGCGATCTCGCTGACTCAATTGACGCGCCTGGCCCGGGCAGTCGGACTTGACCTCGATGTGCAACTGCGGCCGATGCGGATCAGCGATCCGCGTGCTCGACGAGTATTGAGCGATGTCCAACGTCGTCAGATCATCGCTGATCTGATCGAACTCGGCGACCAATTTGTCGCCACCCGGCCACCGGCGAATCGACCGCTGCCGCGCCCGTTTGCCGAGTTGGTCGGTCGGCGATGACCAACTCGCCGCTGGGACTGATTGGCAAGCTTGACGCGGTCCTCCGTGCATGCGCCAGCGCTGATATCGAGACCATGATCGGCGGCGGCCTGGCGCTGATGTTTCACGTTGATGAGCCGCGTACCACGATCGACATCGACCTGCAGGTTTACCCACCTGATGGAGATGTCGAGGCGGTCGTCACCGCGCTGTCGAGCGTGGTCGAGGTTTCGGCGGATGCCCGCCGGGCCCTCGATCGGGATCAACAGGTCCGGTTGATGTGGGACCTGACGCCGATCGACATCTTCTTGCCCGTCGCAGCGTTCCACGAGGAGATGCGGGCGCGCTCGGTGCAGGTCACCTTTCCGGGAATCGCCGATCCCGTGACAATTATTTCGGCGACCGACCTGACGGTGCTGAAAGCGCTGTTCAACCGCACCAAGGACTGGGCTGACATCGAGGCGATGATCACTGCGGGCACCCCTGATGTAGCGCTTGCCGGGCAGATCCTTGATGGCTTTGGTCAGGACGAAGCCGGGGCACGTTTGCGGGCGTTGATCTCCCACCCGCCAGCCTGACCCAGCACCGACCGCGAAGGCTACGTGCCGGATACGTAGCGTTCGCGGTTGGGTGGGGGATGCTGAGTACGGTCGGGTGATCAGCGACGCAACGGTTTCCGTGCCACCGAAGAGCGGGGTGACGATTGGGGTGATCGGCGCGGGTGCGGCCGGTCTGGCGTGTGCCCAACATGCGACGTGGCGTGGGGCGCGAGTGATCCTGTTCGATCCACTCGGCCCTGGTGGCCAGCTGACCAATGCTGGCTTGATCGACACCCTGCCCGGGGTCGAACCGCTCAACGGGTCAGACCTCGTCGCCCGTCTCGTCGGCGGGGAGACGGCCGCAGCGGTGACCACCCAGTTCGACACGGTCTCGTCGATCAGCCAAGCCAACGGCAGGTTCCAACTGGTGACCGACGGCGGCACGGTGGTTGCCTGCGACGCCGTGGTCGTCGCCACTGGGGGACAGCTGCGCCGGGCGGGTGTGGTCGGCGAGAACGAGTTGCAGCACCGCGGCGTCTCGCACTGCGCGACATGCGACGGACCGCTGTTTCGAGGACGATCGGTTGTGGTCGTTGGTGGCGGCGACGCGGCCGCCGACGCGGCGCTGGAACTGAGTGGATATTGCTCGCAGGTAACGATGATCGTGCGCGACTCGGGATTGAGCGCGGCGCTCACCCTTCAGCGCCGCCTCGCGGGCCGTGGCAACGTCGTGGTGCTCACCAACACCCAGCTGGCCTCGATTGACGGCACGGATCGCGTCCGCGGCGTCACGGTCGACGACGGCGATGGTCATCGATCCATCGCCACCGACGCGGTGTTCGTCACGGTGGGGGTACACGTCGACGCCAGGGCGTTTGGCGATCTGTTGGCGGTGGCCGACGATGGGCGGTTGCTCGTCGACGCCGCGTTGTCGACCAGCGTCCCCGGAATCTTCGCCGCGGGGATGGCGCGCAGCGGATCGAGCGATCAACTGGCCGCCGCCCTGGGTGACGGCGTGGCCGCAGCTGTCGGCGCACTTCGCTGGCTGGGCGTCGGTTCGTCGGTCCTCTCCACCTCGGGCGCCGCGTCGTCGTCGGCTGCCGCGTCGGCGCCGTCACCGCCGAGCGCCCCGTCACCGCCGATGAATGTCAGCGAGTTCGCTGACTACGAGTCGTTCTATTCGGCGACGCTCGACCAGCCGTTCGCCGACGGTCTGCCCCTCGTTCCGCCTACTGCGGCCCGCGTCCAGCGACTGATCGCCGCGGCCGGCGACGATGGCGATCGCCCGTTGGGCACCGTGCCGGACGGCTCGACCGTCACGGTCGCCGATGCGACCTACTTCGCTGTCCTCGCCGGGTGCCGCCCAGCGCACGCATCCCTGGCGATCACCGCGATCGAAGCGTTCCTACCTGGCTGTGCCCAGCGTGCCACGCTGTCGGGCGATTCGGTTCACGCCGTGGTGATCAACGGGCCGCAGCGAATTGCGGCCGGGGTCAATGGCTCGCTCGGCGTTCTCGGTCCGGGGTGGGCGGCGAATGCCACGATCGGTCGAGCCGTCAACCTGTTCGCCAGCGCCCGCCTGCCACAGGCCAACCCCACCGGCTTCGGCGATCCCGGCCGATATTCGCTGTGCATCGGCGAGGACGAGGAGGACTCGCCGTGGACGCCGCTGCATGCGATGCGCGGCCTCGACCCCGGCACCAGTGCGGTCACGGTGTTCACGGCGGCCACCTATCGCCAAGTGATGGACCGCGTCAGCCGTGACAGCGTGGGACTCGTCGACAGCCTCGCCGCGTTCATCCGTGGTCGGGCCTCGGCCGCCCATCTGTGCGGCGACGGCCCACTCTCGCTGCTGGTGGTCGTCGGCCACCAACAACGCGGCACGCTTGCCAGCGGCATCTCCAAAGAGGCCCTCGGCGTCGAGCTGTTCGCCCGCCTTACCGACCCAGACCAGACCTCCACGACGCCAGTGAAGGTGGCCTCGCCCGACGACATCCTGATCGTCGCCGCCGGGGGAATGGCGTATCCAACGATGTGGGTCATGCCCAGTTCACTGCCCGTCCCGCCGACCGTACCGGTCCGTGCAGCGCACGCCCGGACCGGCTGATCAAAGGAGTAGCGATGTCATCAACCAACCGTCTGTTCAACGTCCGTAGCGAGGTCGGGGTGGTGCTCGACCCCGTTGGGGCCAGCCAGCCCAACGACGCGGCCGAGATCCGCCGCGGTACTGCTGGGCGAGTCGCCACACTGGATGGTCAAGTGCTGGCCGTGATCGACAACAACACCAACCCCGGACTGCGCGTCGGATTGGTGCGCAAGCTCACCGAACGCTTTGCCCTGGCCGAGGTGATCACGGTGATCAAGGACACCGTCAACGTCCCGCCCCGCCCGCAGGATTGGCAGACCGTCACCAGCCGGGCCACCGTCGGACTGGCGCTATTTGGCAGTTGAGGCAGCTGCAGTTCGCGCAGTTTGCGCGACGCCGTTGAAATGGAATGGGCTGGTATCCCCGCGGCCGTGGTCATCCACGAAGCGCTGGCCGGGTCGGCGGATGCGATGAAGCAGATCTCGCGCATGCCCAACTACCCCTACGTGATTGTCGGCGCCTCGCTTCCCGCAGTGGGGACGTGGACCGATCAGGAGACCGACGCGATCTGCGACGAGTTGCTGCCACAGATCGTCGAGTTGCTGACCAATCCGGTGCCCGGGCCATGATCGACCCGACCCAGCTGGGCAGCCGACGGTCGTCGTTCGCCGACTACGACGACTACCTCGACGACCTGATCGCCCGTGGCGGCACGGACGGGTTGCCGGTTGTTCCACCGACCCCCCGGCGGGTGGCCGAGGCGCTGGACGCCGCCGGGCTGGCTCCCGACGCGGTGCTCGGCGGGATCCCGACCCGCGAGGTGGTGATTACCGCCGAACCGGTGGCGATCAACGCCGTGATGGCCGGCTGCCGGCCTGAATATGTGCCGATCGTGGTCGCCGCCGTGCGGGCGATGTGTCACGAGCTGGCCAATGCGCATGGAACCCTGGCCACCCTGGCTGGGGCCTGGCATCCGGTGATCGTCAACGGGCCAATCGCCGCCCGCTTGGGCTTCAACGCCGGCACCGGTTGCCTTGGCCCTGGCACGCGGGCCAACGCCACCGTCGGCCGGGCGATGCGCCTGGCGATGCGCAATGTTGCCCATGCGGTCCCCGGGTTCACCGACCGTGGGGCGTACTCCCACCCGGCTCGGTATTCGTTCTGCTTTGCCGAGGACGAAGCCTTGATGTCCTGGAACCCACTCCACGTCGAACGCGGCTGGAACGCCGACGACGACGTGGTCAGCGTGACCGCGGTGATGGACACCTACACCTTCCACAGCACAACCCAGAACCCTGAGTCGCTGATCGTGGAGCTGGCCCATCTGTCTCGGTCACGTTCGATCGTCTGGAACGAGTTTCTTGGCGAGACGCGCACGGTGCTGTTCCTGATCGGGCCCAAACACCGACGCGTCTTCGAGTCCAACGGGTGGTCAAAGGCCGATGTCCGTGCCGCGCTGTTCCCGCTGTTAACCGCGGAGCACACGTTTCCGCTAGGGGTCGAGGCCACCTGGGGCGCCGTGTCAACGGGCGACGCCGACGAGCTGTCGTGGGCGCTGCCCTGCCCCGAGAACATCCACTTGATCGCCTGCGGCGGCCCGGGCGACGAGAGCCAGGTGCTGTATCCCCATCAAGGCACCACCGTGTCAGCCCAGATCACCACCGACGGCACCCCCGGCCGCACCGTCCCCGCCGAACGCTAAGTGCCGGGTAGGTAGCGTTCGCGGGTGGAAGGTCGAGGGCTAGCAGAACAGGCCGAGGCAGGGCTCGATGGTCGCGTCGTACTCGGTCGCCGCGGCGTTCCATTGGTCGTCGCCGGCCTCGTGCAGACTGCGCACGATGCGCTCGGCGGTTGCGCGGTCGCCACGAATGCTGAACAACCCGTGGACGGCGCCTTCTGACCAAGCGATCGATACGCGCCCGCCGGGGTTGGTGATCACGAGGGCGCGTGTTGCTGCGGGCACGTCGATCGTCTCCACCGTCGAGTCCGGCTTCCATGGGGTCGACAACACGTCAGGGGTTTCGTAGCCGACGCTCAACTCGGCGACCGGTGCGTGGCGGTCGTCCACCCAGACCATGTGGCGCTCAGTCCCCGGCATCGTCCCGCCGCTGGCGAATTTGGTCAGGTGCGCGGACGGATGGAGATTCCAGCCGGGCCGGCCATCGGGTAGCCGAGTCATCGTCCTGGCGATCTCGGTCAGTTCTGCGGTGGAGAGGTTCATCGCCCACAGGTCGACCGACCCGTCACGGCTCTCCAACAAGAGCGAGGAGTATCCGTTCGTGATGTGCCGCGGTGTGTAGGCGCTGGCCCACCGCGTCGGCCACGTGTCGGTGGCTACCAGGTTCATCTCGTCGGTAGAGAAATTCGGGGTGCCGAGCGTGGTGACGATGTTGACCCGGGCATTGCGGGCGAGATCGTAGAAGAGCTCGATCGTCGGCACCGCACCCTCCGTGGCGACGGACGCAGTCGAGCGCAAGACGGACACTCCGCCTGGGACCAATTCGGATGGCAGCAGGCGGGGAACCATCGCGAGCGACGCGGGTTGGGTCGATGGTTGTGGCCAGCCATCGAGCCCGACTGGTACTGACGTTGCGTCGCTCGTCGGCGCGACGACGGATGTCGTCGTCGGCGGTCCAACCGATTGCGGTACGGCGCCCGGACCGCGAGTCAGGCGGACGACGAGCCGTTCGCCAACTACCAGCATGTCGGTATCGCTGAGCAGGCGCACCTCGACCGGTCCCTTGAGTGCCTCTGCCAAGACGGCGAGTCGATTCTCGCTGTCGTTGGCGCAGTAGCCAGTGGATGGCCACCCGCTGACGGTCAACGTGGTATCCAGTACCCACGTCAGCTGGCAGGCGCCGAACGTGGCCGTGCCATCGGCAGCGAGCACCAACGGTGCATACGGGGCGCCGGCCAGACTCCATTCGCTGGCAATCTGCGCCGAGTTCGGTAGCGGTAATGAGTCAAAGCGAACGAACGTCAAGCGTGGCGCCCCATTGGTCCGGACGGTGAGCCGCGATCGACTGGCGTCTAGTTGAAGTTCGTCGTTGTTGCTCAGTTGAAGAGGTTCGACGCCAGTCGGGCAGCCCATCACCGTCGACCCTCCGGAGCCAATGCGCAGTGTCGAGTCCTGTAGAGAACTGTCCGCAACGTCGTGGTAGAACAAGTTGCACCCGTCGAAACCGCCAAGGAATGTCTGCGCATTCGTTGCTGGCATGAATTCGATGTACGGCAACCTGACGGCGATCGGCGGCCCGCCCTTGTCCTCGATCAGAATCCAGCGATGGCCGCGCAGCTCATCGAGCGACACCGCTGCCTGGGCACCGGTGGAGGGATGACTCGGCGCGGTGGTCGCAGTCGCCGGGCTGTCGGCTGGGGTGATTCGCCTGCTGGAATCTTCGCTGCGCACGGCGAGGGCAATCACCAGAATCGCCGCTGCTGCAGCGAGTCCGGCGATGGCGACCGGCCATCGGCGACGGCGCAGCGTGGAGGTCGCCGATGTCGTCGTCGGCGCCTCGGACAGCGCGGCGCGGATCGAGGTCCGCGACGCATCGCTGGGGTTCAGCCCCGCGGCGCGCACCACGGTGGCGATGGTCTGCTCGTCGGTCATGATCTGCCCCCTTGCGCGAGTCGATTACGCAGGGCAGAGCGGGCCCTGCGTAGCAGCGACTCGGTGGCACGCACGCTGCGCCCGATTTCGACGGCGATCTCGGCGGCACTCAAGTCGTCGACGTAACGCAGCACCAGCACGAGGCGATGGTCTGGCGCCAGGTCGCCAAGCGCATCGGTCGCTTCGTTGCTCGACTCGATGTATTCCGTTGTCGGCAGGTGCGCACGCCGCTCTCGTTCATCGCGGCGACGGTCACGCTTCAGCGCGTCGAGGAAGCGGTGACGGCAGGCGACGATCAACCAGCCGAGGTCGGCACCGCGGGGCGGTGCTGCGCCACGCAACAGCTGCAGGTACGTCTCCTGGACGATCTCGTCGGCAAATACACGGTTCCCGCCGGTGAGCCGCGTGGCGTAGCGGTACACCTCGTCAAACGTCGTCTCGTACAGGGCAACGACCGCATCGTTCGACATCGGCTGCGCCGCGCCGACCCGCTCGGTCATCCTGTCCACACCCCCTCAACGACGCTGCTCGACGATTCCCGCCGCCACCTTCGCATTGTTCGTGGGTATCGGCGTGACCCGCGCACACCGAAACCCACGAATGGGCAAGGTCGGGCTGGTCGCCGCGTAACTGGAGAAGCGCGTCCCCCCGGGTGTTACGCAGTGAGGGATTTGCCGAGGCGGACCAGGGTGGGGGTGGCGGATTCCCAGAGCAACTCGAGTTGCTTATGGGTCAAGAAGTAGTGATGCAGCGGGTAGTCGCGGTCGACGCCGAAGCCGCCGTGGATGTGATGGGCTGCATGCATGACCCGCCAGCCGCCCTCGGCCGCCCAGAACTTTGCAGTCAGCAAGGCCTCGTCGGCCTCGAACCCATTGGCCAGCCGCCAGGCGGCCTGCCAGGCGCTGAGCTTGACCGCTTCGGTGTCGATATAGGCGTCGCCGGTGCGTTGGCTGACCGCCTGGAACGAGGCGATCTGGCGCTCGAATTGATGGCGGGTCGTCGCGTATTTCGCCGTCAGATCCAGTGCTGCCTGGCAGGCGCCCGTGGTGATCATCGCCGCCGCCGACAGCGCCCGACGGATCAAATCCTCGGTGGCCGCGACGCCGCCGAGCTTGATCGCCGGGGCGTTGGAGAAGGTGACCTGGGCTTCGGGAACGCCACTGGTGGTGTCCTGGCGGACGACGTCGACCCCGTCGGCATCGGCCTCGACCGAGTACAGGCCATCGGCCGCAGTGACCACGAAGCGCTTGGCAACCATGCCGAATGGCACGTTGGTCTTTAGCCCACTGAGTTTGCCGTCGGTCACCGTGGTGGTCGGGGCGTAGATATCGCCTAACGGTTCGTGGGTGGCGATCGTGACGACGGTGGACCCGTCGGCAACCCCATCGAGCAAGTCCGCATGGCCGACCAGGGCCGGGGCGGCGACCAGCACCGGCAATGCCGGTACGGGCGCCGCGGCGCGGCCCACCTCGCACAGCACGATCGCCGATTCCAGCCAGCCGTAGCCGCCGCCACCGACGGATTCCGGCAGGCCGATGGCGATCAGCCCGGCGTCGCCGAGCCGCTTCCAAGCGGCCAGGTCGACCGCCGAGTCGGATTCGGCGACCTCCTTCAGCCGTTCTGCAGGAAACGAATCCGTCAGGATCCGGTTGGCCAGATCGCGCAGATCGGCCTGGTCAGGGGAGAGTGAAAAGTCCATCAGCGTGCCGCCCGTGGGTATCCGAGAGAGAACATAGTGATCAGGTCGCGTTGCATCTCGTTGACGCCGCCACCGAAGGTCAGGATCAGTAGGCCGCGGTATTGGCCTTCCATCCGCGAGGCCAGCTGCGCCCCTGGCGAACCCTTGGTCAGATACGCCCGAGGTCCGACGATTTCCATCAACAGGCGGATCGCTTCCAGGTAGAACTCGGTTCCGTAGACCTTGATCGCCGAGCAGTGGCCGATGTCCAGCTTGCCCTGGGTGCTTTCCCAGGCGACCTGCCAGTTCATCAGCTTCAGCACTTCCAGCTTGGCGTGGACTCGGGCGAGGTTGACTTGCACCCATTCCTGATCGGCGACGCGCCGCCCATCGGGCAGCTTGGTTTCCTTGGCCCATTGCAGAACCTCTTCCAGCGAACGCTCGATGGTGCCGCTGGAGCACAGTGTGACGCGTTCGTGGTTGAGCTGGTTGGTGATCAGTGTCCAGCCCATGTTTTCGCCACCGACGCAGGCGTTCAGCGGAACGCGCACGTCGTCGAAGTAGACCGAGTTGATGTCGTGTTCGCCGATCAGCTTCAACGGCTGGATGGTGATCCCCGGCGAATTCAGCGGAACGATCAGGATGCTGATCCCCTTGTGCTTGGCGACGTCGGGGTTGGTGCGTACCGCCAGCCAGATGTAATCGGCGTCGCTGGCCAGCGACGTCCACGTCTTCTGCCCGTTGATCACGTATTCCTCGCCGTCACGGACGGCGCGGGTCTTCAGCGAGGCCAAGTCGGTGCCGGCACCCGGCTCGGAGTAACCGATCGCGAAGTGGATCTCGCCGGCGAGGATCTTTGGCAGGAAAAACTGCTTCTGCTCATCGGTGCCGAAGTTCTGGATCGTCGGCCCGATGGTGTTGATCGTCAGCATGGGCACGGGTGCGCCGGCCCGCATCGACTCGTCAAAGAAGACGAACTGCTCGATCGCCGAACGGCCCTGACCACCGTATTCCTTGGGCCAGCCGACACCAGCCCATCCATCGGCACACATCTTCTTCCACGTCTCGCGCATCACTGGCCCAACGGCGTGCGCCTTCGACAATTCGTCGACCAATTCCGGGGTCAGCAATTCGTCGTAGTAGGCACGCAGTTCGGCGCGCATCGCTTCTTGTTCAGGCGTGTAAGCAAGCTCCATCGACAGGCACCCCTTGTTGAGCCGATTTGGTGATCGCAACGTAGCAAGCGATCTTGACCGCGTACCCATCGGGGCTCGACCCCCGAGGTGCCACGGCGATGTCTGAAACCCGCTAATGAGCCTGGTCGAACTGCGCCATACTGGTCGACGTGGATGACGCTCGTGAATGACGCCGCAGCGCGCTATCAGGCGGTCAAGAGCCGCGATCGGCGATTTGACGGCGTCTTCTACACCGCCGTGCGGACGACTGGGATCTACTGCCGACCCAGCTGCCCGGCGCGGACCCCCTCACCAGCCAACGTGACCTTCTATCCCACCGCCGCGGCTGCGCAGACCGCTGGATATCGGGCGTGTAAACGCTGCCTGCCGGATGCCACCCCGGGAAGTCCGAACTGGGACGTGGCGGCCGACGCCGCTGGCCGAGCGATGCGCCTGATCGCTGATGGCGTGGTCGAACGCGAAGGGGTCGACGGGTTGGCCAAACGGATCGGCTACACGCCGCGCCATCTGACCCGCCTGCTGAACGACCAACTTGGCGCAGGGCCTCTGGCGCTCGCTCGGGCCAAACGGGCGCAGACGGCACGCGTCCTGATCGAGACAACCGGTATGCGATTGACCGACGTCGCCTCTGCCAGTGGTTTCACCAGCGTCCGCCAATTCAACGACACGATGCGCGAGGTGTATGCGGCGACGCCCTCGGATCTGCGTGGACGGGGGAGTGCGGCCAGTGGCCGGCCCGACCGGATCCGGCTGCGGGTCGCCGTGCGTACGCCGTTCGAAGGCACGTGGATCCGTCAGTTTCTAGGCAAGCGGACGATCTCGGGCATCGAGGAGATCGATGGCAACGTCTATTCGCGCACCGTGGCATTGCCCAGCGGGCCGGGCATCATCCGCGTCGAGCTGATCGACCTTCCCGATCGTGGCTCCACCGGTCAGGTCCCAGTCACGGTGGAACTGGCAGATATTCGCGACGTCGCCGCGGCGATGGAGCGAACCCGTCGGCTGCTCGACGCCGATTGCGATCCGCTGGCCGTGGCTGAGCACTTCGCCGATGACCCGACGCTGGGCACAATGTTCCGCAACCATCCGGGCCGACGTGTGCCAGGTCATTTCGATGGCAACGAGATCGCTGTGCGTGCCGTCTTCGGCCAGCAGATCACCGTTCGTGCCGCCAGTACCGCGGCCGCCGCCCTGGTCCAGCAGATCGGGACGCCGTTGGACAACCCGGTTGGGGCGCTGACCCATCTGTTCCCCTCGCCGACTCAGGTGGCGGCGATCGATCCCGAACTGCTGAAGATGCCCAAGGGCAGAGCAAAGGCTCTGATTGGTCTGTGCGCGGCACTTGCCGACGGCTCGATCGCGCTCGATCGGGGAGCGGATCGGGCACTTGTGCGGGCCAGGTTGTTGGATCTGCCAGGTATCGGTCCGTGGACGGCCGATTACATCGCGATGCGCGCCCTCGGCGATCCCGACATCCTCCTACCAGGCGACATCGGCACCAGGGACGGTCTGCGTGTCCTGGGTGCTGACCCATCACAGGTCGACGTGCTCGGCCAGCAGTGGCGGCCATGGCGGTCGTACGCACAGATTCAGCTGTGGGCCAGCCTGTATCCCCAACCCGGCAAAGGAGCCTGAGATGTGGACCGCAATCGATTCTCCGATCGGGGAATTGCGCGTCGTTGCAGATGACGAGGCGATCGTTGCCATCGACTTCTCACCGTTCGATCGTGGCCCCGGTCGAGACGACAACAACCCACTTTTACGCCGCGCCGCCGACCAGCTGACCGAGTACTTCGCAGGTCGACGGACGACGTTCGATCTTCCGCTGTCGCCGCGCGGCACCGATTTTCAACGACGGGTGTGGGCCGAGTTACTCAAGATCGATCACGGACAGACCGCGACGTACGGCCAGATCGCCCACCGGCTGGGTATGACGAATGCAGCGTCACGCGCAGTCGGCGCGGCTAATGGGGCCAACCCAATCCCGGTCGTCATCCCGTGTCATCGGGTGATCGGTGCCAATGGCAAGCTCACCGGCTACGCCGGCGGCCTCGACCGCAAGCGTGCCCTCCTCGACCTCGAGCGCCCAGCCCCCACCCAGCCGTCGCTCCCCGACACCGAACTCCCGCCTTGGGCGCGCTGAAGGCGCACATCCAGCATCGATCGCGCCCATGCCGGGCGTTGCGGGGGTGACTTGGGCGCGGCTGATGTCCTCGGCGGGTGTTCGTCGCGCCCATTGGGGGTCGGGGACTAGCTGCGGGTCCACACGGGGGGACGCTTTTCGGCGAAGGCGGTGGGGCCTTCGCGTGCGTCGTTGGTGGCGAAGATCGGTTGGCCGATCTCCAGCTCGCGGGCGAGCGCGTCGTCTTCGCTGAGGCCGGACGATTCCTGCACCGAACGCAGGATTGCCTCGATCGCCAACGGCGCGTTGGCGGCGATCTGTTCGGCGATCTCCATCGCCTTGGCCAGGGCCTGGCCGTTGGGAACCACGTGGTTGATCAGCCCGATCTGCAGCGCCTCGGCGGCCGGATAGGCCCGCGCCGTGAGCAGCATCTCCATCGCCGCGGCGTAGCCGATCTGGCGTTGGAGGCGCACCGTCGAGCCGCCGAGTGGAAACAAGCCGCGCTTGGCCTCGTACACGCCGAACGTGGCACCTTCGCCGGCGACGCGGATATGGGTGGCCTGCAGAATCTCCGTCCCACCGGCCACGGCGAAGCCTTCGACAGCGGCGATGATCGGCTTGCGCGGCCGATAGTGGCGCAGCAACGCCTTCCAATGAAGGTCGGGATCCTGTTCCCAACGCTTGGCGTACTGGTCCTCTTCGGGCTGGTTGCCCGCTGCGGCACGCTTCAGGTCCATCCCGGCGCAAAACGTGCCACCGGCCCCGGTCAGGACCAGGCAGCGCACGTCGTCGTTGGTATCCAGTTCGACCCACGCATCAGCCATTCCGACCAACATCGGCCGACTCAGCGCGTTCTTCGCCTGCGGGCGATTCATCGTGACCACCAAAACGTGGCCGATTTGCTCGACGAGAAGATCTTCGGTTCCTGCCATCGACACAACGTAGGGCCACAGCCGCCGTGATCGCTGGGTCGGAGACCGACCGGTCAGGCGTGGTCTAATGCCTGCGTGGCCAGCACGACGTTCAACATCGCCGACCTCTTCGAACAAGCAGTAGACGAGTGGCCGGATCGGATCTACCTGATCGATCCGTCGACCCGGCGGACCTATGCCCAGATCGAGGCCCGAGCGAATCAGCTTGCTCACTATCTGGCTGCCCAAGGCGTTGGTCCCGGCGATCACGTTGGGATCTATGCGCTCAACCGGGCCGAATGGGTCGAGACGCTATTCGCCGTGTTCAAGCTGCGCGCCGTGTGGATCAACATCAACTACCGCTACGTCGAAGACGAGCTGCGTTACCTGTTCGACCAAGCGAACCTGAAATTCCTGCTGGTCGAAGAAGAATGGAGCGAACGCGCCCGTCAGGTCGCCCCCGACCTGCCCCAGTTGGTTTACGGCCCCGACTACGAAGCGGCCATTGCCGACCAATCGACCGAGCGCGATTTTCCGGCACGGTCCGACGACGACATCTACATTCTGTTTACCGGCGGCACGACGGGGATGCCCAAGGGTGTGGTCTGGCGGCACAAGGACGTGGTCATGGCGCTCGGAGGGGGCATGGATGTGCGCACCGGCGAGAAGCTCGCCGACCCCACCGGTTACCTGCCGAAGGGTGCCAACAATCCGGTGATCAGCTTTCCGTTGCCACCGCTGATGCATGGTGCGTCGCAATGGAGCGTGATGAGCCAGTCGTTCATCGGTGCCACCGTGGTGCTTCGCCCGACCTTCGACCCGTACGAGGTGTGGCGCACGATCGAGGCGGAACGGGTCAACTCGGTGTTCATCACCGGCGACGCGATGGCCCGTCCGATGTTGGACGCCTACGAAGCGCTGGTCGCTGATGGGCGCACCCCCGACACGTCCAGCCTGTTCATGGTCGGCTCCAGTGCGGTGCTGTTTTCGCAGCACTCCAAAGACCGCTTCTTGGACCTCTTGCCCAACCTGATCCTTGGCGACGCCACCGGCTCCAGCGAGTCCGGCGGCACGGGGTACAGCGTGGTCAGCAAAGGCACGAAGATGAAAGGCGGGCCGACGGTGACGCCGATCCGCGACACCGTGGTGCTGGACGATCAACTGAATCTCGTTCAGCCCGGTTCCGGTATCACCGGGCAGTTGGCTCGGCGCGGCAACCTCCCGATCGGCTACCTGAACGACGAAGCCAAGACTGCTGCCACCTTCGTCACCGCCCCAGACGGGGTTCGCTACGTGCTGACCGGCGACATGGCCACGGTCGAAGCCGACGGCAGTATCACGATGTTCGGTCGCGGTTCGGTGTGCATCAATACCGGCGGCGAAAAGGTCTTCCCCGAAGAGGTCGAGAACGCGCTCAAGTCCCATCCCGATGTCGACGACGCCGTGGTCGTCGGAGTGCCGGATGACCTGTGGGGCGAACGGGTGACGGCAGTTGTCTCGGCCAAGCCCGACCGGACATTGTCATTGGACGAACTGCAAACTCACTGCCGCCAACACGTTGCTGGTTACAAGGTTCCCCGTGGCTTGGTGGTGGTCGACAAGGTGGTCCGCTCGCCAGCGGGCAAGAGCGACTACCGCTGGGCGAAGACGGTAGCGATGGAGGATCAACCGTGAGTGGTCCGTTGACCGGCTTGCGCGTTGTCGAACTGCAGGGCCAGGGACCCGGTCCGTTTGGGGCGATGATCTTGGCCGATATGGGTTGTGACGTGGTCTGCGTCGACCGCCCCAGCGAACGTCGCCAGCGCGACAAGCCCGCCGGCAATCCGATGATGCGCGGTAAGCGCAGCGTCGTCGCCGACCTGAAAACCGCCGAAGGAATCGATGCGGTGCTCGCCCTAGTGGCTGAAGCCGATGTGTTCATCGATCCGTTCCGCCCGGGCGTGTGCGAACGTCTGGGACTGGGGCCGGACGAGCTGTGTGCCACCAACCCGGGACTGATCTACACGCGGATGACCGGTTGGGGTCAAAACGGACCATGGGCCCAGGCGGCCGGACACGACATCAACTACCTCGCGCTGAGCGGTGCGCTGGACATGATTGGCAGCGAGGGCTTACCCCCGCAGATCCCGGTCAACCTGGTTGCCGACTTCGCCGCTGGCGGTCAGTTGCTGGCCCTCGGTGTTGCCGCGGCGGCCTACGAACGCACTCGATCAGGGCACGGCCAGGTGATCGATGTGGCGATGGTCGACGGCTCAGCGCAGTTGGTCGGGCCGTACTTCGGGGCCCGCGAATCCGGATTCTGGGGGCCGCGCGGCACCAATCACCTGGATGGCGCGGCCCCGTTCTACGGGGTCTACGAAACGGCGGACAGACAGTGGTTGTCCGTCGGCGCGATCGAGCCGCAGTTCCATGCCGCGTTCTATCGCGGCCTGGGCATCGACGAACCAACCCAGATGGACGCCACGTCGTGGCCTGCCGGCAAGCAGGTTGTGGCCGAACGGATTCGGCAGAAATCGCGCGACGAATGGATGGCGATCTTCGACGGAGCCGAGGCCTGCGTTGCACCCGTCCTGGCGCCGACCGAATTGCCCAATCACCCGCACACCGCTGCCCGGGCGACCACCATCCGGGTCGCCGGGGTGCTGCAGCCGGCACCAGCGCCGCGGTTCTCGCGCACGGTCAGCGAAGCGGGGACGCCATGTCACCCGGGTGCCCACGAGATCGTCGATGTCATCGGCGAATGGACCGCTACGTCGTCGTCGACCGATCGCTAGCCATAGGAGCCACAGATGCCTCATCCCCTTGACGAGTACCCGATCCATCAAGCCCCAGTGTCGATGGCCTACCCGGGCACCACCGATAAAGACTTCTACGACCGCAACATCTTTCAGGTCATTCCCCATGGCCAGCACGACATGCAGATGATCTGCGGATTCGGCGTGTACCCAAACCTGGGTGTGCAGGACGCGTTCGCCTGCATCCGCGTCGGGACCAAGCAGTACAGCACCCGTGCCAGCGACGCGATGGACGATGACCGAATGAAGATGCACGTCGGTCCGATCCGGATCGAGATCATCGAGCCGTTGAAGAAGGTGCGCGTCGTCTGTGAACGCGAGGCCGGCAACCCGAACGAAGGCGACGACACGGTGGCGTTCGATCTGACCTGGACAGCCGACGTGCCGATGCACGACGAAGAATTCCACCAGATGCGTACCGGCAATCGGATGCTGATTCAGGCACAGCGCTTTGTCGGTATTGGGCGCTGGGAAGGCACGATGAGCGTCGCTGGTCAATCGTGGACCGTCGATCACAACGATTGGACCGGAACCCGCGACCGATCGTGGGGGATCCGTCCATCGGGCGAGGCCGTGCCCCCAGGACGCTGGGCAGCCGAAATTCCGCCGAAGCTCTACCACTTCTGGATCCCGATCCGTTTCCCTGATTTCTCGACGTTCTTGATCGTTCAGGAAGACCCCAATGGGTTCCGCACATTGAACGAGGCCGTCCGCCTGTGGGGCGAGTCATCCGAACAAGGCACCGAACAGTTGGGATGGCCGAGGTTCGACGTCGACTATGTGTCCGGCACTCGCTTGCCGCGCGGTTGCACCATCGAGTTCCAGTTGCGTAACGGTGATCCGCTGCCGATGAAGATCGAGGTCCTCGGATCGATGGCACTTCACCTTGGTTGTGGCTACGGCGCCGATGTCGACTGGTCCCACGGTCAATGGAAGGGACGCAACTGGGTCGACAGTGTCGTCTATGACCTGGAGGACCCGGCGATCAAAGGCCGGATTCCGTTTGGGGTGATCGACCACACCGCCAGGGCGACGATCGGCGACCAGGTTGGCTACGGCATCTTTGAACACGCCAGCGTCGGCCGCCATGACCCCAGCGGGTTTGCCGACCTAATGGCGGTCGCCCGATGAGCAACAGCGGACGGGTGATTCGCCCGCGCTTCGATCCGGTGGCCCGACCATTTCACGAGATCACCGATGAACAGTTCGACGCCGCGTTCGAGCGACCGCTGCAGGACACGATCGCCGAACTCCAAGACGCTTATCGATCTGGCGTGAAGCGAATGGTCGTCGTCGTCCCCACCACGGCGATGTCCGGCGGCAACCGCTACGCACACACCGCAGCAGCTGCGGAGGCAATCCGTGTCTTGGTCAAGAGTGCCGCTCGTCAGTGGGGCGCATCCGGCGTCACGGTCAACGCCATCGCCGTCGATCCCGCCAGCGTGTTGGACGATGTCCACGTGGCTGGGCCGGTGTCGATCGCGCCGCGGGCGCTGGGGTCCGCTGACCCGCGGGCGTTGATCGAGTTTCTGTGTAGCGAAGCTGCGGGTGACGTCACCGGTCAAACGTTCAACGTCGACGGAGGGCAGTTGATGTGACCAGCGCCCAACCCCAGGGTTCGCGCCTGCAGGGGCGTACAGCAATCGTCACCGGGGCCGGGCAGGGTGTCGGCGAGGGCATCGCCCGTCGTTTGGCCAGCGAGGGAGCCAATGTGGTCATCGCCGCTCGCCGCGCCGAAACCGGTGATCCGATCGCCGCCTCGATCACCGCGGTCGGAGGTCGTGCCGCGTGCGTGGTCACCGATGTCACCGACCGCACCAGCATGGCGAACTGCGTGGCGACAACGATCGAGATGTACGGGTCGCTGGAGATCATGGTGCACAACGCCTTCGCCGGTGCGCGAGCCCATCGCTTGGAAGAGGCGCGGATCGATGGGACCTTCGACGACGACTGGACGGCGATGTCGCGGACCTCGGTCTGGGGCTCGCTGTACAGCGCGCAGGCAGCATTCGAGCACCTGCGCACCGCCGGTAACCGTGGTCGCCTGATCCTGCTGACGTCACCGTCGGGGATCGAGGGCAGCGCCAACATCCCGCTCTATTCACCGGCCAAAGCGGCCCAGCGGGCGATCGCCAAGAGCCTGGCGCGCGAATGGGGTGAATACGGAATCACCGTGAACTGCATCGCCCCGGTTGCCGCCAGTCCAGCACTGATCCGTGTGTTCAAGGAGGTCGATGGGTTGCAAGCGGCGACCGCGGCACGCACGCCACTCGGTCGCGTCGGCGACATCACCAGCGACATCGGTTCCGTCGCCCTGTTTCTGGCAAGCGACGATTCGTCCTACGTCACCGGCCAGACCATCGTCTGCGACGGCGGCTCCTTCCTCGGCCTCTAGCGTTACGTCCGGTGCCGGGTTCCCGATGTACGCCCTTTGGGCGTTACATCGGGAACCCGGCACCGGACGTAACGTCGTTCGGTGGGAGACGTACCGGGGCGGTTGGGTACGGTCGCAGTCATGTTTCCGCCAATCGAACTCGGCGTCATGTTGTTCACGATGGTCGAGCCACACAAGGGCCACGAGGTCGAATACAACCGCTGGTACGAATCTGACCATTTCTATTCCGGGTGCATGGTCGCCGAATGGAACTTCTGCGGTGACCGCTTCGTGGCCACCAAGCGACTGAAGGACCTGCGCTATCCGGCCGAAACGCCGATGACCCCCGATCCGATGATCGGGTCATACCTGGCGCTCTACGGGGTGATCAAGGGCCGCTTCGACGAATGGAACCGATGGTCGGTCGATCAGGTCAACGATCTGCACGCTCAGGGACGCATGTTCGCGGCGCGCGATCACATTCATACCCTGCTGTATGACTTCAAGTCGGCATGGAAAGCCGACCCCAACGGCACCTCGCCGGAGCAAGCGCTGGACCGGAACTATGCCGGAGTGATCGTCAACGTCGGCGAATTCACCGGCGACAACGACTGGGACGCGCTCCAGACCTGGACGAACGGGTGGGCCGACTCCAACCGCGGCAAGCAGTGGGCGCCGGATCTGGTCGAGACGCTGTCGCCGATCCCGCTGCTGGATGACGCACCGGCCGACGTGGTGCGCATCCCGAACATCGACAAGCGGTTCATCCAACTGCACTTCGTCGACCATGATCCGGCCCACGGCTGGGACGGGGGGTGGACGACGTTCGGTGATTCGCTGAACGAATCGGGCTTCGCCAAGCATCTGTGGACCGCGCCGTTCCAACAGACCCAGTTCGGCACCGACAAGTTCACGGACGAACTCTGGTGAACGCCGAATCCAAGGTGGCGCCGATCACCGGCAAGAAGATTCTGATCACCGGGGTCACGGGTTGGGTAGGTGGCCCGCTGGCCGCGTCGCTTGCGGCCACGAACGACGTCTATGGCGCAGCGCGCTTTGCCAAGGCGGAACAGCGCGCCGAAGCCAAGGCTGCGGGGTACACGCCGGTGCGAATCGACTTCGCCAACTCTGACTACGACGAGGTGCCGGACGACCTTGATCTGGTCTTGCATTTTGCCGTATCGAAAGACCCCGACCCGGCGACGCAGATGCGCGCCACCGCCGAAGGCGCTGGCGAACTGATGGAAGCTGCCAAACAACGCAGCGACAAGTTGGCCGCGTTCTTCCACTGCTCGTCGACGGCGGTGTATTTCCCGACCTCGCACGAGCCCGCCAAAGAAGGCGACGGGCTTGGCGATAGTCACATCCTGATGGGGATGAAGACTTACTCGGTGGCCAAGATCGCCGCCGAGTCGGTGGTCCGGATGACCAGCCGCCGCCTCGGGGTGCCGACGGTGATCGCTCGCCTGAACGTGCCCTACGGCGATCGCTACGGGTGGATGACGTTCCACCTGCTGATGATGCAGCACGGCATGGCTGTGCCCGTGTCGAATGATCCGCCAACGCAGTTCAGCCCGATCCATGCCGATGACATCGCCGCCTCGATCCCCTACCTGTTGTCCCTGGCCGAGGTCGGCGCGGAAACGGTCAATTGGGGTGGCAACGAGGTGGTCTCGATCGAGGACTGGTGCACCTACATGGGTGAGCTGACCGGCGTGACGCCCACCTTCAATCAGACCGCCGACATGATTCCGTCGGTGGTCTGCGACCTGACCAAGTTGAACTCCACGGGATTCGTGCCATCGGTGACGTGGAAAGAAGGCATCCGTCGCCAGGTCGAGGCGGGCAAGCAGGCCAGCGCCGGCTGAGACGCGAGTCCAGCGTTCAGCGGCCGGTTCGTGGGTGGGCCAAGAAATCGGCCACGGTGTCGGTGACGTAGGCCAGCGTGTCGTCATTCAGGGCGTGGCTCAGTGGCAGGAGTACGCCGCGTTCCGTGATCCGGTCGGCGTTCGGCAGGCCACCGGTCGGTGTGCGCACAGCGATGCCGCGCAACATCGGCTGGCGGGTGACGTTGCCAGTCCAGATCGTGCGCGTGTCGATGCCGTTGCCGTCGAGGAATTGCTGGAGGTCGCCGCGGTCGAAACCAGCGTCTGGCCGGATCACCAGCGGATAACCGAGCCACGCGGTTTCCAGGGCATCGGTCTGGCGCGGCAGTTCGAACCGATCGGCGTGATCAGCGAAAAATCGTGAATACAGCTCGAAGTTGCGACGTCGGCGAGCCAGATTGTCGGGCAGCTTCTTCAACTGCTCGAGCCCGAACGCTGCACCAATCTCGGAGGGTTCAAAGTTCCAGGCCAGTTCGTCGAAGATGAACTGGTTGTCGTACGGCACGCCGTCCATGTCCTCCCAAAAGTTTCGGTCGCGCTTCTTCGACCCGTAGAAGTGCAGCTCCGACCGGCGACCCCAACGGCGCAGCATCAGGGCGCGGTCGCGCCAACCGTCGTCGTTGACCATCAGCATCCCGCCGTTGCCGGCGCAGGTGATGACATGCGAATTGGCGAAGCTGGTCACCGTGATCGTCGAGCGCTCGCCGGTCGGGCGACCGCGCAACAGCGGACCGATCGTGTCGCACGAGTCCTCGATCGTCGGCAGGTTGTGCGCCTCGGCGAGCTCGCTAATCCGGTCCCAGTCCGGTGCGTTGCCGATCAGGTTGGGAACCAGGATCGCCGCAGTGCGCGGCGAGATCATCTCGGCCATCTTGTCGATGTCGATGCAGAACGTGTCCGCTTCGCAGTCGACGAACGCTGGGGTCCAGCCACCGCGCACGATTGGAGCGATGTCGGTCGAGAACGTCAGCGCGCAGGTGAGTACCTCGGCGTCTTCGGGCAGCTCCAGCAATTCCAGCGCCATGTACAGCGCGGACGAACCCGAGTTGCACATCACGCCGCGCGCCTTGCCGAACAGTGCAGCGACCTGACGTTCCATCGCCGTCACCCGCCGTCCGGGCCAGAGTCCTTGTGGGCCGGATTGCAGAACCCCGACGACCGCATCGATCTCACGCTGATCGTGCACGCTGCTGGAATAGAAGATCCGTTCGCTCGGCTCAGTCATGCCCCGAGTTCAGCAGAACGAACGCTCAGAACGCTAAGTGCCGGGTATGTAAACGTTGGCGAACGCTGATGACCCGGCACGTCGCGTTCGGCGGTGTCGATTCGGCTGGTGGCCAACGGGCAGGATGGGACAATGGCCATCGATCCGCAGCAACTGCCGTGGGTGATCTCCGTGGACGACCACGTGATCGAACCTGCACACGTCTGGCAGCGTTGGCTGCCAGCGAAGTTTCGCGATCGAGGACCACGGATCGAACAGGACACGTGTGCGACGCGACTTTCGACGGTTGGCCTGACGGCCACCTACGAAAAAGGTGGCGACGGGCCGGTGGTCGACTGGTGGGTGTTCGAAGACATCATCCGTCCGCTCCCGCTGGTCGCCGCCTGTGCCGGGTTCTCGCGCCAGGAACTGACGCTGGCGCCCGTTCCGTTCTCGGCCATTCGGCCGGGTTGCTACGACCCCAAGGCCCGTCTGGGCGATATGGACATCAACCGCACTGAACGGTCGATGTGCTTTCCCACCTTCCCGCGGTTTTGCGGGCAGCTCTTCACCGAGGCCAAGGATCGCCAGCTGGGTTTGGCCTGCCTGCAGGCGTATAACGACTGGATGGTCGAGGAGTGGTGCGGTGACAGCGGCGGGCGGCTGATCCCGTTGTGTCTGGTCCCGTTGTGGGATGCCGACCTGGCCGCTGCCGAGGTCCGCCGTAATGCGGCCAGGGGTGTTCACGCCGTGGCGTTCACCGAGCTCCCTCATTACCTGGGCTTGCCCACGATCCACGACGCGGGCGGCTACTGGGAGCCGTTCTTCGCTGCCTGCGACGAGACCCAAACAACGATCAACATGCACATCGGCTCTGGGTCACGGATGCCGTCCACCGGCCCGGACTCACCCTCGTCGGTCGGTGTCGCAGTGACCTCGATCAACGCCTATATGGCGATGGCCGACTGGCTGATGTCGGGCGCGTTGGCTCGTCATCCAACGTTGAAGATCGCCTTTAGCGAGTCGCAGGTGGGTTGGATCCCGTTCCTCGTTGAACGCTGCGACAACATCTACAAGCGCTCCGACAAGTGGGCCGAGGTCAGCAAGGACTTGACCGATCTGCCCTCGACGTACATCCCGGGTCGCGTCTACGGCTGCTTCTTCGATGACATGGTCGGCGTCGACCTGCGCCACGAGATCGGCGTCACCCAATTGGTATTCGAGACCGACTATCCGCATCAGGACTCGACCTGGCCGGACACCCCGCAGTACGTGGCCGACATCGCCGCGCGGGTGACGCCCGAAGAGTTGGAAATGATCGTGCGCACGAACGCGATGGACATGTTGCATCTGGACCGCTCCGATCTGCGCCCATCGGCGGTGACCTCGTGAACTATGACTTGGTGATCCGTAACGGGACCGTCGTTGACGGTTCAGGGCTGGGCGGGTATCGGGCCGACGTCGGTGTGGTTGGCGATCGGATTGCCACGATCGGCCGGATCCGGGATCGCGGCAACGTCGAGATCGACGCAGAAGGCCAGGCCGTGACGCCTGGATTCATCGATCTGCACACCCACTTCGACGCTCAGGTGTTCTGGGACCCGCTCGGTGCGAACTCGTGCTGGCAGGGTGTGACGACCGCGTTGATGGGCAACTGCGGCTTCACCCTAGCGCCGTCAGCTGCCGAGCACAAGGCGCTCGTCGTGCGCAATCTGGAACGCGCCGAGGACATCTCGGGGAAGGCGATGGCCGCTGGGATCGACTGGACGTGGACGACCTTCGCCCAGTATCTGGAGGCCGTCGATCGCCTGCCGAAAGGGATCAACTACGCGGCGAATCTCGGACATTCAGCGTTGCGCACCTACGTGATGGGCGAGCGGGCCTTCACCGAACAGGCAACCGATGACGACCTGGCAGCGATGGCCAGCGAACTCGCCGACGGGATCCGTGCTGGCGCGTTCGGCTTCTCGACGTCACGCACGCAGCACCACATGACGTCCGACGATCGGCCGGTGGCTTCGCGCCTTGCCGCGTGGTCCGAGGTCGTCGCCCTGATCGGTGTGATGGGTGAACTGGGTGCCGGGATTTTCCAGTGGGTCGAGGACCCGCCGGAACCTGACAGCGCCGCAGCACGCCGCGCCGAGATCGTCGATGTTGCCGTACGCACCGGCGTGCCGATCTTCTCTCCGGCGACGAACAACGCGCCGCGTGCCCTGACGTTGATCGACGAATGCATCGCTGCCGGTGGGCGGATGACGGGACTGGCGCATTGCCGGGGGATTGGCACGATGTCGTCGCTGCGCACTCAGCTTCCGTTCGACAAGCTCGATGCTTGGAAGCCGTTCCGTTCATTGCCGATCGACGACCAGTTGCGCGTCCTGCACAACCAACCTGACATCGTTGCCGATCTGGTGGCCGCAGCGTTACGTGGCCCGTACCGGCAGACCTTTGGTGGCGAAGCGCGGCCACCCGAGTTCGACCGGATGCGTGTGCTTGACACCCCGACACCACCGAACCCGACGGTGGCCGAGGAGGCAGTGCGGCGCGGCGTCGATCCTGTGACGGCGATCATCGAGTTGTCGAAGGAGACCGACGGGCGCCAGTTCTTTGTCCAGACCAGCGTGCCCTTTGACTACGACGACGTCGGCACGATTCTGCGGCACCCGCATACCGTGATGGCCTTTTCCGACTCGGGGGCGCACGTCAGCCAGATGTCCGACTCGTCGATCCAGACCCATCTGCTGGCTCACTGGGTTCGGCAGCGTGGCGAGTTCAGCTTTGCCGACGGGATCCGCATGCTGACCCTGGCCCCGGCACGCGCCGCTGGGTTCCATGATCGGGGGATGGTGCGTGAAGGGTTGATCGCTGACCTGAATGTGATCGATCCCGACACCGTTGGCCCGGCGATGCCCACGGTGGTCCACGACCTTCCGGCCGGCGAGAAGCGCATCGAACAACGGGCGACCGGCATCGCCGCCACTGTCGTGGCTGGCCAGCTGGCCGTGCGTAACGGCCAGCACACCGGCGCGCTCGCCGGCCGCCTGCTGCGCAATCACCTGGCGCGCTAGTTGTTGTCCTCGTCGCTGACGAAGGTGCTCTCGGCTGGGGTGTCGGCAGCCAGCACGTGCTTCATGATCTTGCCGGTCGGGTTGCGTGGCAATGGCCGCTCAGTGATTTCCACGTAGGCAGGGATCTTGTACGACGACAGCGTCTCGGCGCACCAGGCGCGGACGTCGCTTTCGGTAATCGTCGCACCCGGATGGACGACGACGATGGCGCGTACCTCTTGGCCCAAGGTGTCGTGATCGACGCCGACGACGGCGACCTCGTCCACCTCGGGGTGCTCCTCGATGCGGTTCTCGATCTCGAACGGGTAGATGTTCTCGCCGCCGCGCAGGATCATGTCGCGGGTCCGCGAGGCGATGAACAGCAACCCGTCGTGGATGTAGCCAAAGTCGCCGGTTCGCAGCCAATGGCCGGGCAGGAACGCATCGGCGTTGGCCTGAGGATGGTTCCAGTATTCGCGCATGACCAGAACACTTCGCGCGCAGACGTAGCCCTCGCTGCCGTCTGGAAGGGTGTTGCCTGCTTCGTCAACGATCTTCATCTCGATCGACGGCAGCGCCGTGCCGACACAGTTCGGCGCGATGCGCAACATCACGTTCGGTGCCCAACTGATCAGCCCGCCACTTTCGGTGGAGCCGTACCCGCTCGAGAACGTGCCCGACAGATGAGGGAACTTGGCCTCGGTACGGCGCACCACTTCGGGGCTGGTGGCCGACCCGCCAATGCCGATGTTCATGATCTTGGTGACGTCGAATTCGTTCAGCGACGGCTCGTCGAGCATCCGGAACACATGGGTGATGGTCCCTGACCAGGCGCGGATGTCGTAGCGCTGCGTCAAATCCAAGACTTTGTTCGGCTCGAACCGCCCGAGCAGCCACACGGTGGTGTCGCCGGTCATCAGCGAGCTGACCGTGGTGCTCAACCCGGACACGTGGAACAGGGGAAACACGGCCAACCGGCAGGTCGGCCCGGACGGTTCGCGGTCTGCCATGCGCAGGCCGCGCTGCATGATCACGCCCTGCATCATGGCGAAGGCGACGATGCTGCGATGGGTGAGCGCCGCCGCCTTCGGTCGTCCGGTGGTGCCACTGGTGAACAGCAGCATTGCGTCGTCGTCTTCGTTGAGCGCGCTGCCGTCGGGCAACGACGCGTGACGGTCGAAGTCACGCAGGGCGCGGAACTCGTCGCTGTCGAAGTCGATGACCGGCAGGCCGCTGGCGCGCACGGAGCCGCTGATTCGCGCCAGTCGCTTGTCATCGCCGAACAGCAGCGCTGGTGCTGTGAGTTCGATCGCGTGGCCGGCCTCGGTCGGGGTCCACCAGCCGTTCATCGCCACGTTGACGGCGCCGATCGACACCGTCGCCCAGTAGGTCAACAGCCAATCGGCACTGTTCGAGGCAAAGATCGCGACGCGGTCGCCCTTGCCGACGCCGCGTGACTGCAAGCCTGCCGCCAGCGATGCAACGGCCGCCGGAAACTGTTCGAAGGTGTACAGGCGATCATCGCTTTGGATGATGCTTGGACGGTCGCCGAACTTCGTCGATGTGCGGAGAATGTCGAGCAGCGACGTCGGCCGCTTCTTGAATGCTCGATAGTTGTGGCCGCGCACGACGACATCCTCGAGCTCGAATGGTTGGCCGGGCGCCGTGATGGCTGCGTCCGCCGCGGCGAACGCTTTGGCGATTGGGCGAAGCTGGTCAAGCTGTTCCGGGGTCGTGTGTGATCCACTCATGCGTCATCCATCCTGCCGCGAACCTTTCCCAACTCTCAACGTGGTCACGTTTGATCAACGAGCAGGCGACGAAACGTGACGACGTGGGTGCTAGGGGCGGCCGACGCCAGGGATGTCGACCTCGTACGCGTCGATCCGCCCGCTGCGGCTGGCCATCACGTCGTCGTGCTTCCAACCAGCGGCAGCACAGACGTACAGCGTCGTGCGATCCGGACCGCCCAACACGCAGGCGATCGGGAGGCCCATCTCATCGGTGTAGTCGATCGTTTCGGTGATCTGGCCGCCTGCTGCGACGCGAACGAGTCGCTGGTTGATCGGATCGGCGTACCACGCCCCGCCGTCGTCCAGGCAGAAGCCATCGGCGATGCCCGGATAGTTGCCCAGCCCGGTCAGTGTCGCGTAGGCGCGTCGGCCGGACAGCGTGCCGTCATCGGCGATATCGAATGCGGTCAGTTCGCCGCCGCCGCTTTGGGCGATGATGAGCGTGCGCCCGTCGGGGGTCAGCGCGTGGCCGTTCGGCGACGCCAGATCGTCGGCCGCTTGGCTGACCGAACCATCGGGAGCGACGCGCAGCGTCTGGCCCGGCAGCGTCGGTGAGTTGGGATCCTGGATTCGCGATCCCATGTCGCCGACGTAGGCCGTGCCGTCAGCGTTGACGATCATGTCGTTCAACGAACCGCGGGCGAGGTGGCTTAGGTTGGCATGCTCGACGAGTGAGCCGTTCGGTTCCAGACGTAACAGGCGCGCTGACTCCATCGCCACGATCAGCAGGCGGCCGTCGGGCAACCAGCCGAGCCCGGACGGAGTGTCGTCGGTGACCTCGACGACGGTGCTGGCCTGGCCTGCGGGTGTCATCCGCACTACGCGGTGGTCATGCATGTCGCTGAACCACAACGCCCCATCGTGCCAGCGCGGTCCCTCACCGAAGCGCAGTCCATCCAGCAATACGCGTCGTTGCCTCATTGGCGCCACCCTATGCATCCAATGGAGTTGTCCAGCGACCCAGCGCTACGCGATGAGTCTGTGCCGGTGGCACCGCCCGTGACGAGAACCTGGTCTGCGAAAGGGAGCTCAGCGGCCGAAGATGCCGACGAAGCTGACCATCTCGCCGGGGTAGCCGCCAAGGTTATGGGTCAGTGCCAGGGCGCCCTCGTGGTCGATCCCGGGGATCTGCCGTTCGGCGGGCGCTTCACCGCGCAGTTGCAGCCAGGCTTCGTAGATCATCCGCAGGCCGGATGCACCGGTCGGGTGACCGAACGACTTCAACCCGCCATCGGGGTTGACCGGCAACTCGCCATCGAGATCGAATCGACCGTCGAGTTCGTCCTTCCACGCGGTCCCCCGCGGACTGAAGCCAAGATCTTCCATCAACACCAGTTCGGTGATCGTGAAGCAGTCGTGAACTTCGGCCATCTTGATCTGGTTCGCCGGATCGGTGACGCCGGCTTGCTCGTAGGCATCTTTGGCGCACGCCGCGATCTCCGGGAACGTGGTGTAGTCGTAGGCCGGGTCGGTGACGCCCGATCCGTTTCCGGCGATGAACGACAGGGCCTTCACGAACAAGGGCTTGTCGGTGTACTTTGGGCGTCTTCGGCGCGGCAGATGATCGCCGCGGCTGCGCCATCGGCGACACCGGCGCAGTCAAAGATGCCCAAGTCGCCGGCCATCTTCGGCGAGTTGATGATCGTCTCCATCGACACCGCCTTGCGGAACTGAGCGCGACTGTTCTTCGCCCCGTTCTGGTGGTTCTTCCAAGCGACACGGGCCATCGCTTGACGCATCGTGTCTTTGTCGACCCCGTAGCGGTTGCCGTATGCCGGGGCGACCATCGAGAACATCGCTGCTGCGGTCAGCGTCCGACCGGTGCCGTCATTGGGAACTGGGTGGGCATTGAGCCCTTGGAAACCGGAGTCCTTGACCTTCTCGACACCAAGGGCCATCGCCGTGTCGTACGCGCCGCTGGCGACGGCGTAACACGCCTGACGCAATGCTTCGCTGCCGGTCGCGCAATAGTTCTCGACCCGCGTGACCGGCTTGCCCTGGAGCTGCAACGGGCGAGCCAGGGTGACGCCGCTCATCCCGCCTTGGGCGGTGCCCAACCAGTAGGCGTCGACATCGTCTTTGGTCATCCCGGCCGACTCGAAGCACTGGTTGGCCGCGTCGACGGCCAAGTCGTCGAGGCTTTTGTCCCAGTGCTCGGTGAAGTTGGTGCATCCCATCCCGATGATGGCGATGCGGTCCTTGATGCCATGACTAGCCACGAACCGGCCTCGCTTTCCAGAAGTAGTTAGGAATTCCGTCCTGCACGAATAGGCGACGGAAGGTCAGTTCGACCGGCATGCCGATCTCGACCTCGTCGGCGTCGATGTCGCACAGCTCGATGGGCAGCCGTCCGCCCCCGTCGAAGTCGACCACGGCGAACACGATCGGCGGGCTCGGCGAATAGGCCATCCGATCGATCGTGTAGGTGATCACCTTGCCGCGTGCCTCGGACATCGGCTGGGGTTCCATCGCGTCGGTGCGCAGGCCGTCGGCCGAAACACGCTGAGGCGGCATGTGGATCTGGCCGCTTTGCTGGTCGCGGCTGGCGACGAAGCCGAACTTCCAGTCCTCGCCGCGCGCCGCGGCGGTGGCCGAGACACGCGCTGGCTCGGGACGGCGTGGCGGCTCGACAGTGATCGTGCCCCGCCACGACAGGTATTTGCCGTAGGGGAGTGGTGCTCCACCGGCGGCCTGCTCGGCCACGGTCAGGCCGCGCCCGTCGCGGCTGGCCAGCGCCTCGGTGGTCTTGAAGATCAACACATCGGCGCCGTCGGCCAGCACGGCCAAGGCGATGATCTGGCCCGACTGGGCTTGTTCGAGCAGCGAGGCCAACAGCAGTGCTGGCTGGGCAGCCCCGGTCTGTCCGACGGTGGCCGACAGGTCGTCGAGCACGGCACCGGCGCCGAACTTCGACCCGACCGCGTTGGCGATCCGCGTGGACGGCGCGGCGACGGCAACCATGGCGACGTCAGTGGCCTGGCAGCCTGCGCTTTTCAACGCCGCGGCCCACGCCTGGCGGCCGAGCTTCGTGTAGGTGGTTTCGGCGAACTTGTCGTCCCACACCTTGGTTCGGCTCTCGCCGGGCGCTCGCCACCGATCGATGAACTCGTGGGTTGCGCTGGCTGACCCGATCAGCTCGGCGACCACGTCGCCGGAACCGAAGACGATCGCTGCCGCAGCGTCGCCACCCATCGCTTCTTCGGCGGACCCCGCAAGTCCGCCGCGAATGTCGGCGGCGGCGACGAGGACATCGCCGCTTCCCCGGGCGGCGAGCAGCAACCCGCCGACCGCGGAGCGCGTACTGGCACCCAAGTCGAATGCCGGCACGTCGTCGCCCAATCGCAGCGCGGCGTGGGCGGCAGTGGCGTTGGTCTTGTCGGCGTAGGCCGGATTGGTGGTGGCAAACAGGAACAGGGTGGGGTCGGCGCCGCCCTGCAAAGCGCGGCGCGACGCCTCGACAGCCATCGTCGTCGGGTCCTCGTCGAACCCCGCGACCGTGCGTGTGCCCTTACCACCGCCTTGGCCGACGAGTTTGGCGATCTCGCCGCGATTCAGGCGGCGATACGGCAGATAGCTGCCCCAGCTGGTGATTCCTCGCATCGACCCAAACCTACCCGCAGAGCCGATCATCTGAAGAGTTGTCAGGTCGAGCGAATCGACGCCTCAAGCGGCCACCGAGAGGTGTCGGAGGTGCCTCCGCTGCTGTCCGCAGCGAACTGCGGTGACGACATCGGAGCCTTCAGTTACGAGGGACGCGGACCTTGAGAACGCCCGGTTCGATCGCGAACGTGAGCGCGGTCGTCGGCCGGCGCGGATCACCGTCGAGTTCCCAGGCCGTTGGGCGTGACAGCGTGACCTCGACGGTGGCGCCGGTAAACCTGCGCAGGAGGTGACTGTCTTGTTGCTTCCGGCGGATCATCTTCCAACCGACGACGATCCATTCGCGCAGTGTCGAGGCCTGGAGGATGGCGATGTCCAGTTGGCCGTCGTCCGGGCGGGCGTCGGGGAACACTTCGATCCCGCCCGACACCGTGCCGCAGTTGCCGACCAGGACCATGGTGGTGCGCCCGGTCCAGACTTGCTTGCCGTCGACGCTGACGGTCGCACTGACCAAGGTTCCGGGCAGATTCTTGATCGCCGATCCGACGTAGGCCAATGCCCCGACGCGCTTTTTCAGCTTCGGGTTCGTGTCGCGGATCATCGTCGCGTCAAATCCGACGCCAGCCATGACGGCAAAGCGTTCGTCATTGGCCACGCCGACGTCGAGGGATCGGGTAGCACCGTGGAGCGCGTCATCGGCGGCGTCACGGTCGCTGCGCAGGCTCAGGTTGGAGGCCAGCAGATTGCCCGTGCCCTCGGGAATGATGCCCAAGACGGCGTCAGTTCCAGCGACCGATTGAACCACGGCGCGCACCGTGCCATCGCCCCCGCAGGCGATCACGGTGGCTGCTCCGTCGCGCACGGCGGCGGCGGCCTGGCCGATGCCGGGGTCCTCTTCGGTGGTTGGTACCAGGGTGACGTCGTTGTCGCCGAAGACCTCGACCAGCTTCGACTCGCCGGACGAGCTGCCGCTGGCTGGGTTGAAGATCGCTACTGCCGTCATGGTGACTCACTTTCGATCTGTCGCTCGAGAACGGGCGTTGGGAGTGGTAGCTCGGTGCCGTGAGCGGCGCGTATCGCTGGTTCACCGAAGCGCATCAGCCGTCCGCCGAACAGCAGCGTGACCAGAGTGAACCAACCCCATCCGGTGATCGATCCAGCGATCACATCGGTGAGCCAGTGCACACCGAGCAGGACGCGGCTGGCGGCCACCGTGACGGTGATGGTGGTGGCAAGCGCGGCGAGTGTGGCGCGGGTGTGCCAGTGCCGGTGGCGAGATAGAACAAACGCCACCGCCGCCCAGCATGCGGCAGCCGTGGCGGTGTGCCCCGACGGAAAGGACGTCCCCGCCGATGACGTCAGGTGCGGCACCGGCGGGCGGTCCCGTTCGACCGTCCATTTGATGACGTTGTTGAGCAGCAGAATGCCCAGGCCGACCACGGCCAGGTAGGCAACCATGGCCGGTCGCTTGTGGCGGATCCACGAATACAGGCCGACGGCCCCGAGGATCGGAATTGCGTAGCTGGTTGCGCCAGGCAGGCTGAACCATTTCAACAGCCGAGTCGTGTCGGGGCTTGCATGTTTGGCACCCCATTTGGCGGCGGACATATCCCACATCGCAAAGCCGGTGTTGTGATCGACCGTGCTGAGGATCCAACCCACCGCTCCGGCGGCGGCGACAATGACCGCCAAAACGACGATGATCAACGATCCGCCGGCGACGCGCCGATCGGCGCTGCGCAGCAAGCGCTGGAGCGGGGACGGAGCATGCCGTAGGAACCAGCGTTCCTGCTGTTCGGTGTCCAACGGGCGTGCGTCTCGGCGCCAGTTGAACGCCAGCGCCAAGATCAAGGCGGCGACGATCGCGAGCAGCAGGGTGATGAAGATGACCATCAGCTCAGCTCCACGTACCGCACGCTGGCCATGCAGAACAGGCCATACAGAATCAAACACAGCCCGACGAGGGCAACCAGCCATCCGCCCAGCGAGTCGTTAGCGAGTTCGCGCAGCGCACGGTCGAAGCCCCGCGCGTCCTCGGCGTCGTAGTCGATCGCCGCCCGCGTGATGAAGCCACCGACCGCGCTGGTGGCAATACCTCGCCCGATCCAGCCCAGCGTCCCCAGCGGGACGATCAGATGCTGCTCGCGCTGGTGGCCGGCGAAGTTGAGTTGCTTCATGAAGTCGCGCTGAATGCCTTGCTTGACGATGAAGAAGACACCCAGACCGACGACCACGATCCCCGCCACGAGCAGGACCCAACGGAGGACGGCGTTGTCCAGCATCGACGTGCTGATTTCCTCGATCGCGTTGGAGTCCTTCGGTCGCACACCACGCATCGCCGAGCGCAACGCGGTGAACCCCATCGTGACGTAGAAGACAGCGCTAAAGAGATACCCGAGTCGTGTGAGCCATCCCTTTGCATTGGTATCGCGCACCAACAGTGCGCTGAGCAGCCGCCATAAGGAATACAGCAGCAAGCCAACGCCAACGACGCCGAGCACGGCACGCCCGCCGGTGTGCTGCATCAGCTGAACCAGAGCACCCTGAGGAGATGCCGGATCGCTGGTGTATTCCTGCCGGCCGAGGGTGAACGCGGTCAGACCCATCAGCGTGTACACCACACCCTTGGCTGCCCAACCGATGCGCGCCACAGTTTCGAGCCACGGGTTGTCGTCGACGACCTCGTCCACCTTGTCGGCTACCTCGTCGACAGTCTCGGCGACCGCCTCGGCCACCGTGCCGTTGTCGTTGTTGTGGCCGTCGTCGTGCGAGATGTTGCTGGCCTTGTCATCGACAGCGTCGGCAGCGTGGTCGGAAGTCGCGGCGGGGTCGGAGGTCATGGTTCGCCCGTTGTACCCCGCTCGCTGGCCGATCAATCACGCGATTGGATCGTCGTCGATTTACAGCGGTGTGCTGAAGGCGACGTCGACAACGACCTGGTCATCTTCGACATGTGCCGTTTCGATCCGCAGCTCGCCGTCGGTGTCGTGAAAGTGCAAGGAGCCGATGTTGTTGCGAAAAATAGGGGTGCCTTGGATCTCCCACGTCAACCTGCTGGCATCGCGGCCCGCTCGGCGCATGAGGGCGTTGCCGAGTCGACGCCCGCCGCGGCTCACGGCAGCGCGCAGCACCAATCGTTCGTGGCGCGCCAAGGTGTTGCGCATCGGCGAGCTGACCATCTGGCGAACGCGGCTGTCGACTCCCTCGGGCATCGTCACCTCGGCGACGTAGGCGAAGTGGATATCGCCGGCCAGCATCGAGATCGTCCGCGGCGCTGGGCTGTCGGGTTGGTCCGTACCAATCTGGATGAGTAGTTCTTCGAACTCGCGAAACGAGATGTCGAATGCCGCCCAGTCTTCGAGGTCGAGGGCCCGCCGCAACCACTCGTGCGCTTTGTGCATCCGGTGGGTGCCATCGCAGCGCCGTTCGCTCCATTGCTGGAACCCGTGCAATCCACCCGGCACCATCAACGGCAACGACATCGCCAGCACCAGATGGTCGGTGGGTTCGTCGCAGGTCTCCAGGATCCATCTCCACTCTTTGGCGTCCACCATCCGGCGATGCGCTGGATCGAGCACCCGCCCGTTGCGATCGTCGATGATCACGACATGGGCGTTGCCCACATGCCGATCAAAGCTGAACTGATAGCCGCCGGGAATCGGTGTGAACTTCTCGGACTCCAACGCCCAGCGGCGCAGGTAGTCGGTGGCATCTCCCTCGGCGATCACATCGGCGAGCATCCCCTCGGCAGCGATCGTTTCCGGTGACAGGTTGCCGAGGTGTTGGTAGATCCAGTACGACACCAGCCCACCGATGACGTGTTCGGGCCACCATTTTTGACCACGGATGTCTTGCACCCACGTGTTCGAAATGTTCCAGTCGTCGATCATGTCGTGATAGTCGAAGATCATCGCCGTCGGGGTCACCGACAGCATCCACCGCTCGGCCTCCGGGGTCCAGGCCTCGCGGTACAGCCAGGTGTATTCCTCGAAGTTGGCCACGACCCGCGGCGGCGGATCGTCGTCGCCGCGTTGGCGTTGATCGATCCGCGCTTGCGTGGCGGGCGACGACTCGTCTGCGTACACCTGGTCGCCGAGCATCAACATCAGATCGGGCCATTCGTCCGACACCTGCTCGACCATCCGCAGAGCGATGGCGCGCATCGCGTCGTAGCCGATGCCGCGCTTGTCGACGATCCGCTCGCGTGTGAATGGGTCCTCGTGCGGCGCAATGGCGCGGCAGCTCCCGAAGGCGATCAGCGCTTCATGCTCGCGGCTCAAGGTACGGATGCAACTTGGCGGCATCGTCGACTCGATGGGTGGCCAGTGCTGTTCGCCGTCCAGCTGGACTTGGTACGGAATCGTTGCCTCGCTGGGCAGGTCGGTCAGCACGACCAGGGCGTAGTGGTGACCTGCGAAGCTGAACGTCGATTGATCGACGCCGAGCACGGAGACCGTGCACGGCTGGTCGACCTCGACCCAGATGGTCGCAGCGCGAGAACTGACGTACCGGAGCAGCGGGCCGAGCAACAGCGAAGGCATTAATCCCGATGCTACGGGGTATGGATGCGCCGATGTCTTCCACCGTGCGCCCGCTTCAGCTTCCTCCGCAACTTCCCGACGGCCCGCGGCTCCGTGACCGATGGCCCCTTGGCTGGGGTGACGCCGGCGTGCTGCTGGCCGCAGCGGTCGTACTGTGGGGGATCTACGTTGGCATTGGCGAACTGATCACCGGACCGCTGAACAACTCTGCAATCGTCCGTGCTGACCACCGCGCTGTGTCCTGGTTCGTTCCCCGTCGCACGCCCATACGCAGCGACCTGGCCACGATCGGCAGCACGATCGGCGATACCAACACCAAGGTCTTCGGCACGCTGATCGTCTGCATCCTGCTGCTGATCGCCCTGAAGCGTTGGTACGAGACGCTGCTGGTCGCCGTGTCATTGATCTTTGAAGCGGCGGTCTTTCTGAGCGTCACCCTGGTGGTCAAGCGTCCCCGCCCGCCGGTCGAGCGGCTGCAGGATTCTCCGGTCAACTCCAGTTTCCCGTCCGGCCACACTGCAGCGACGATGACGTACCTGGCGATCGCCATCGTCCTGGGGTGGCATCTGTCGCGCCATTGGACGCGCATTGCCCTGATCGTGCTCTCGGTGGTCCTGACGATCTTTGTCGCCGTGTCGCGGATCTACGAAGGGATGCACTTCCCGACCGATGTCATCTTCGGGGCGATTCTTGGTCTTGTCTCGGTACTGATCGTCGACTGGGCACTGCGCCGCGCTGTGCAGCGTCGTGGGTCAGCTGCGACAGGGCTGGAAGCCACGACTACCGTTCAATGAATGCGTGTAGGCCCTGACCCGATCGACCCAAACAAGCCGCTCACCGGTCCCTTGGCAGGGATCAAGATCCTGGCGATGGAGCAGATGCAAGCACTGCCCTACGCCACGCAGCTGTTGGCGCGGATGGGGGCCGATGTGATCAAGGTGGAACACCCTGTCAGCGGGGACCTCGGACGCGGTTCCACGCCGGCGATGATCGATCAAGCAGGCAAGCGCGCCGGGGCCACCTTCCTACGCAACGGGCTGAACAAGCGCTCGATCTGCGTGGATCTGAAGTCACCCAAAGGTCGCCAACTGATCCTTGATTTGGCACCCAAGTTCGATGTCGTCGCCGAGAACTTCAAGGGCGGCGCGGCGAACAAGATGGGTCTTGGTTACGACGACATCCGCGCCGTTCACCCCAGCGTGATCTACCTGTCGGTGTCGGGGTTTGGGAACACCACGAAGTCGCCGTATGGCGGGTGGCCGGCCTACGCCGCAGTGGCCGAGGCGATGAGCGGGCTGTACGAATGGAAGCGTCCTCCGGGTCAGCCGCCGGCGGTGTCGGCAATGGGCGCGATCGGCGATATCGGCACCTCGCTGTTTGGAGTCATCGGTATGCTCGCCGCCCTGCATCATCGTGATGTCACCGGCCAGGGGCAGTACGTCGACGTGGCGATGTTCGATTCGATGGTCAGCTTTGGCGACGTGGTCATCAACTACTGGTCGATGAACGAGCGCCCGGCGCCCGGCGCGGGGATTCCGATGGTCATCGACGGTTTCGAATCGGGCAAGGGCTGGTTCATCGTCCAGTGCGGCCGTGAGCACGAATTCGAACGGTTGGCCAAGCTGATCGGCAAAGAGTCGTGGCTGTCGGATCCGCGATTTGCCACACGCCAGGGTTGGCGCGACAACATCGACGTGATCCGCCAAGGCGTCAACGAATGGGCCAAGGACATGACCAACATCGATGCCTGCCATGCCCTGGCCAATGCCGGGGTCGCCGCTGGTCCGGTGCTGATGGCCGAGCAGGTCATCGACGATCCGCATCTTCGGGACCGAAACATGATCGTCGAACTGGAACGCACCGATGGTGTCGCTGATCCGGTCGTGATTCCGGGGAACCCGGTGAAGATGTCGGGGTTCCCCGACCAGCCCGACGTGCGCCCGCCGACACAGGGCGAGCACACGGACTCGGTGCTCCGAGAAGTGTTGGGGATGGACGACGCGGCGATCGCCGCGCTGCACGAGGAGGGGGTTGTTGGATGACCATCACGGAGCGTGATTTCAGCCAGCAGGAGGTTGTCGATCGCGATATGTACCGCGACTACGGCGACCAGTTTTTCGCCTGGGCGCGGGCGAACCAGCCGGTCTACCGCGACCCGGTCGGGACGTGGGCGATTACCAAACTCGACGACGTGAAGTGGTGCGAGCGCCAGCCGGCGCTGTTCACCAGCGCCAAGGGGTCGCGCCCGAACAGCGTTCAGCCGCAGCCGTCGATGATCGACAGCGACGATCCATGGCACGCCACCCAGCGCCGGCTGGTGTCGCACGGCTTCACCCAACGGCAGATGCGTGCCTATGAGACGCACATCCGCGAGACCGTCCGACGGTTGGTCGACACGGTCATCGGTCGCGGCCAGATGGATCTGGTGTACGACATCGCCAAGCCGGTGCCGATGACCTTGATCGGCGAACTCCTTGGCGCGCCGGTGTACGAATACGATCAGCTTCAGCATTGGAGCGACGTGATGATCCAAGGCAGCGACAAGGCCGAATATCGCCGCGACGACACGATGCAAGCGGTGGCCGACTACTACGCCTACATCACGCCGGTGATCGCCGATCGCAAAGCCAACCCGCAAGACGATCTGGTCAGCCAGCTGATCCACGGCGATGCCGATGGTGAAGGACTTGACGATGCGCACATCATCGGCAACGCCTTGCTGTTGCTCGTCGGCGGCAACGAGACGACGCGCAACGTGATCGCTGGTGGGCTGCACGCGCTGATCACCCATCCCGACCAGCTGGCGATCGCCCAGGCGTCGGTCGACAATGACGGCCAGGTTGCCGAAACGGTGATCGAGGAGTGCTTGCGCTGGGTGACGCCGATCGTCAACATGAACCGCTACACCACCGCTGATGTCGAGATCCGGGGGGTGACCATCCCGGCCGATTCGCAGGTGTTGATGGTCTACATGTCGGCCAACCGCGACGAGGACGTGTTCGCCGACCCGTTCCGCTTCGACGTGACCCGCAACCCCAACCCGCACGTCGCCTTCGGCTTTGGCCCGCACCTGTGCTTGGGCGCCGCGCTGGCCCGTCTGGAACTGCGCTGGGTCTTCACGGAGGTGTTGGCCCGGTGCCGCAATCTGCGGCTCACCGATCCGCAGTTCGTGCCCGAATACAGCCACTCCAGCTTCGTGCGCGGCATGCAGTCGGTGCCGGTGACGTTCGACCCCGCGTAACACGTCCTGCCCTGCCGTGGGCACGAGATTGCTCGATATCCGGGCAATCCCGTACCCACACCGTCTCTCGCGGTTGCAACCCGGTGATCGCCCGGGCAGATGTGTGCATTGAGCACATTGCGACGCGTGAAATGAGTAGGTTCGAGCGAGGGTGCCCTACGGAGCTACCAGTTGCCCGTCAGCTCGTTCGGTTTGGGGGCGCCGTTGTCGCAGCATGCGGTCCATCGCGCCGCTGGCACGCAGGAAGATGCCGACCGCGGCGACGACGGCAGCGTCGAGGAGCAGGGAATTGCGAACCCCGATCCAGTCGCCCAGCAGGCCAAGGATCAGGCCCCCTGTCTGCACCCCGCCAAGGACGGCCAACAGATAAAAGCCCATGATTCTGCCGCGCAGATGCTCCGGTGCGTGCGTCTGCAGGTAGCTGTTCACCGTCACCGCGTTCAGAACGTGGGCGACACCGCCTAAGAAGAACCCGGCGATGCCAACGGCGAAGATGCTGGTGCTCGCCATCAGCAGGGCCGATACCGCGTAGAGCAGCCAGGTCAGCGAGATCAGCCCGGCCAGGTCGTCGATTCGGCGCACGACCCGAGTGTTGAACACGCCAGCGACGAGCCCACCGATGCCCAGCGCGGTCAGCAGGATTGCGTTGTCCTGCGATGGGTGGCCAAAGACCCGTTCGGAGATCGCCGCGCTCAGCGCTTGCAGCGACTGGCCAACCGCGGCAGCGAACATGGCGACGAAGAACATCAGCATCATCGCCGGCTGGCGGCGGACCCAACGGGCCCCGTCACGAAGTGCTTGCCAGACGCGCTCTGCGGTGTCGACCTCGTGCCTGGTCGTGCGCAATCGCACCAAGACGGCGATCGGCAAGACATACGACAGGGTGTTGATTCCGAACGCCCAACTGAACCCCAGTTCGCGCACGACCACCCCGGCAGCCGCCGGTCCCAGAACCCGGGCGATGGTGAACTGGATGCTGTTTAGCCGGATCGCGTCGACCATTGCCTGGCGTGGGACCAGGCTGGGCACGAACGCCTGCCACACCGGTGCCTGAAGGCCGACGCCGATCCCGGTGATCACGCTCAGTCCAAGGATCAGCCCAGGGGTCAAGAGACCGGCCAGATGGCATGTCCACAGCGCCGCCGCGCCACACAGCTGCAGGATCTGCGTACAGATCAGCATTCGCCGCCGATCGACTCGGTCGCCAATCACGCCTGCCGGAGCGGACAACAGCACCGCCGGGAGCATCGTCGCTACCACCGACAATCCCAGCCACGTGGTCTTGCCCGTCATCTGGAACAGCAGCACCGGCACGGCGACGCTCTGCATCCACCCGGCACCGTTGGACAGCGATGCGGCGACGAAGAAGGCACGAAACCCGCGGTAGCGCAGTGCTGACGTGGACACTGCCGTGATCGGCGGATCGGTCACGATGTCGGGTTGTTGTTCAACCACCTCGACAGCGATTCGATGACGCAGGCCGGCTTGTCGACCCCGTCGATTTCGATCGTGATCACCACGGTGGTCTGTACGCCACCGGGCACGTCAGCGACCTCGGTGATCTTGCCGGTGCCGCGGATTCGACTGCCGACCTTGACGGGCGAAACGAAACGGACCTTGTTCGTGCCGTAATTGACGCCCATGTCGACCCCCTTCACCGTCAGCATGTCCGGCAGGAAGAGATTGCTCAGCGACATCGTCAAGTAGCCGTGGGCGATGGGCGCGCCGAACGGGCTTTCCCGATTGGCCCGCTCGACGTCGACATGAATCCATTGGTGGTCGCCGGTCGCCTCGGCAAACAGGTTGACGCGCGACTGATCGATCTCCAGCCAATCGGTGGGACCGAGGTCGCGGCCCAACGAGTTACGAATGTCATCCATCCCGTCCAAGATGACGGCTGGCTTGGCCTCGCTCACTTGCTACCTTCCTTTGTCGCTGTGGGGAATGCACAATGACGCCAAGGCGACATCGGCCTCGGCGATGATTCGCTGAATCAGTTCCAGGCAGCTGGGCAGATCATCGATCACGCCAACGACCTGTCCGCTCGGCATCACGCCGCTGTCCATCCGCCCATCGACCAGTGTGGCCTTGGTCAGCATCGCCGAGTTGACCGCCATCATCATCTGCGCCAGCGTCAGGCCCTGGCTCTTGCGCATCGCCAAGCCCTCGCTGAGCATCTGCTTCAGGTTCATCCCGGTCATCTTGCGGAAGCGCAGTGCGTTCAAGGCAGAGCGAGGCAGGGCCAGCAGCTTGCCGCCGCCCGATTCGAGCTGGTCGATCAGTTCCGTGTTCAGCACTCGGTGGGGCACGCCGTCAACCTGCTTGCTGACGGTGGTGTCGGTGACCGACTTGGTCAAGTAATAGTCCTTGACCGACTGCGGGACGGTGGAATCGCTGGTCAACAGGAAGCGGGTGCCCATTGCCACTCCGTCGGCGCCGTACGCCAACGCCGACACCAGACCACGACCGTCGAAGTACCCGCCGGCGGCCACCACCGGCACACGCCCCTGGACGACGTCCACCACCTGCGGAAGCAACAGGCTGGTGGGTACCGAACCGGTGTGCCCTCCACCCTCGCCGCCTTGCACCAGCACGCCGTCGACGTCCCACTCCATCACCTTTTCGGCGTGACGCTCCGCCCCGATCGAGGGGATCACCAGCACGCCCGCGTCCTGCAGACGCTTGATCAGCTCCTTTTTCGGCGCCTGAGCAAACGACGCCAGCTTGACGCCGTGGTCGATCAGCACGTCCAAGCGCTTGTCGATGTCTGCGGCGTCGGCGCGCATGTTCACGCCGAACGGCTTGGTGGTGCGCGCCTTGACGTCGATCACCGCGGCGCGCATCTGGTCGTAGTCCATCGTCGCGCTGGCCAGGATGCCCATCCCGCCAGCATTCGACGTCGCCGCGGTGAGCCGAGCTCCGGCTACCCAACCCATGCCGGTCTGAATGATCGGGTACTCGATGCCCAGCGTGTCGCACAGCTTGGTGTGCAGGCGAGGATTCACGGGTTGGGCACCTCGCGCAGGCGGAGGCCCTTCGGGTCGAGCCGGTTGATCACATCGATTTGCTCGGCGGTCGGTGCTGGCGTCTCGGGGACGTCGCCGTCGATGATCAGTTCGAACCCGGTCGCGTCCTTGACATCGTCCACGCTGACGCCGGGGTGGGTGCTGACCAAGCGCATCCGATGGTTCGGAGTGTTGAAGTCCAGCACCGCCAGGTTGGTGACGACGCGGCGCAGATCAAACGACTTCTGCACGGCGGCGCTGAGCTTGGCCGCTTTGTCGTAGCCGAGGCCGGAGACCATGTCGACGGATTCGGTAAACACCTTGGTGTTGTGCCCGGGGATCCAGAAGCTGGTGGCGTGGCTGATCGTGTTGCCCGGACCGCCGCGCACGCCGAGCAGCTGTGCTTTCGGCTTGGCCCACGGGCCGATATTGGCGATATTGGTGTTGCCCACCGCGTCGATTTGCGAGGCGCCCATCATCACGTGCCGGCGGCCGGACCACACGGTGTCGAACACCGATCTGAATGGGGTCCAGCCCTCGATCAGCTTGTCGGTGGCGCCGATCGCCAGATCGTTGGCGACGAAGAACGCTTCCCCGTCGCTGACCAACAGGTCGGGCTCGAACGTGGCCCGCGCCAGGCGCGCTCCGAGCATCGGGATCGTGCCCATCCCGCTGGCGAAGATCTCGCCATCACCACGGAATGCTTCGGCGGCGGCGACGACCACAACATCGGCCAGGTTGATGGTGGTTCCGTTGGTGGTGGTGTCGGTGCTCATTGTTCGCTCCTCCAGACGGCGACGGCGGTTTGATAATCGGCTTCGGAGCCCTGCAGAAATCGTTGCTCGAATGCTTTCCACGCATCGGGATCCTTGGCCGCGTCGGCGTAGGCCTTTTGGAACTTCTCGTCGCGTTCGTAGTCGGGTTGGCAATTGGTGAAGTGCGCTCCATTCGGTGCTTCGATGACCCCGTCGACCATCGAGCGGTTGATCTTCAGCGTGTGGAACGTGCCTTCCTTCAGCAGATCCTCGGTGGGGATCACCTTTTCCACGCTGACGAACCGGCGACCCTTTGCCGCGGCACCGAGGAACAGGTCGTCGAAGTACAGATCAGGACCGAGGAACTGAGCGTTACCACGAGCGTCGGCGCGGTTCAGATGCACGAAGGCCGCGTCAAGGTTCAGCGCGGGCACGGCCAGCAGTTCCTCGCCGTCGTCGTACGGGGACGTCACGGTGCGCAGATCGGGGTTGGTTTCCATCACGCCGGAACCGAGCCCGGCGCGAGTCGGCAGGAAAGGAAGGCGCAGCGATGCTGCGTACAGACCCCACTGCAGCATGCCTTCGTCGTATTCAGCCAGCTCGGGGATCGTTCCGTTCTGGCGGGCAGCACGGAAGTGCGGTTCGAGGGCGATCGAGTCCAGCGAGACGAATCCGTAGACCGCCTTGCGCAGCTTGCCCGCGGCGGCCAGCAAGCCCACATCCGGGCCGCCATAGGACACGATCGTCAGGTCCTTCAGCGGGCTACGCAGGATTGCCCGGATTACCGACATCGGCTTGCGCCGACTGCCCCATCCGCCGATGCCAATCGTCATCCCATCCTGCAGGGTGGCCACGGCCTCGTCCTCGGTCATTCGTTTGTTGCGAACGTCGCTCACTTCGTTCCCTTCTTCGCTGCGGTCTTCGTTGCCGGGGCCTTCTTGACTGGGCTTCTCGTTGCCGCAGTCTTCTTCGCCGGTGTCCTCTTCGCCGCAGGCTTCTTGCTCGGTGCGCCGGTATCGGCCTTGGCCGTACCAGCGAAGTCGTCACGCAATTCGTCGCTGACCCCACTGAGGTTCAACTCGAACGTGAATCCCTGCTCGAAGCGGTAGCTGCGCTTGACGTCCCACAGGTCGATGCCGTTCAGGCTTTCCTTGGCGGCGCGCATCACCGTCGGTGACTTGGATGCAATCACCACGGCTACGTCGTATGCGGCCTGGCGCAGTTCGGCACGAGGCACGACGGACAGCACGCTGCCGAACGCATGCAGCTCCTGAGCTCGGGCGGTCTCGGACGTGTACACCATGGCGCGCATCTTGTGCTGGGGTACCAAGCGGCTTAGGTGCGTCGCCGCGCCCAGCGCGCCGCGGTCGACCTCGGGGAGCCCGAAGTAAGCGTCGTCACTAGCGATGATGATGTCGCTGTTGCCCACTAAGCCAATGCCTCCGCCGACGCAGAATCCGTGGACGGCGGCGATCACCGGCACCGGGCAGTCGTACACCGCGGCGAACGCCGCGTAACAGCCACGGTTGGCTCCGATCAGGGCGTCGAACCCGGTGGTGTTCTGCATCTCCTTGATGTCCACGCCGGCGTTATAGCCGCGGCCCTCGGCACGCAGAATCACCGCCCGAGTGTTGGGATCCTTGCCGGCCGCGGTGACCTTGTCGGCTACCTCGAACCACTCGGCGACGGTCAACGCGTTGACCGGGGGACAGTCCATGACGATCTCGGCGATGCCGCGATCGTCGGTCGTAGATGTAATCGGCACGCGCCGAGCCTACGAGAACCTGACGCCGCGTCAGAAGCCCGCCGCCCCCGCCGTGTCGTGACACGCTGCGCTGCGCACCTGTCAGACAGGCTGCCTGCATCGGTTGTTCATTAGGGTGGCCGGCGATGGCTACTGCTTCGTTTGACTATTCGGGACAGGTCGTGCTCGTCACCGGCGGCACCAAGGGATTGGGGCGGGGGATCGCTGGTCGATTTCTCGACGCCGGCGCAACCGTCGTGGTCTGCGCCCGCAAAGAGCCTGAGTCGGCGATGCCCGACGGAATGCACTTCCTGTCGGTCGACCTGACCGATGGCGATGCCGCGTGGGCGATGGTTGATGTCGTCGTCGAGCAGCATGGCCGTCTGGATGTGGCGATCAACAACGCCGGGGGGTCCCCGGCCACCGACACCACTGCGGCGTCGCCGCGTTTCACATCGAAGATCGTCACCCTCAACCTGCTGACCGCGATCTATGTCGCCCAGCGGGCGAATCATCACATGCAGGCCGGCGATGGGGGGTCGATCATCAACATCGGCAGCGTCGTGGCCCATCGCCCGGCACCCGGTACGGCGGCGTACGGAGCGGCGAAGGCTGGGCTGTACAACTTCACACGAACGGTCGGTCAGGAATGGGCCCCCAAGGTGCGCACGAATTTCGTCACCGTCGGGATGGTTCGGACGGAGACCGCTAGCTACACGTATGGCGATGACGCGGCGATCGCCCGCGTCGAGTCAACGATCCCGATCGGCCGACTGGTGCTGCCCGACGATGTCGCCGATACGTGCCTCTTCCTGGCGTCCGACGCGGCCGCGTACATCACCGGCGCGGACATCAACATGGACGGCGGTGGCGACCGCCCCACCTGGATGGACGCCGTCTCCGGCTGACCCGCGGGCCCGGCCCAATCATCGTCACCCGCTGATTGTGGGTTTCGGCGTGACCAATCCGCCTTGGAACCCACGATCGGCGGGAGCGCATCCGCTGATTGTGGGTTCCAGCGTGAACAGATCACGCTGGAACCCACGAACGGGGAGGTCGGGAGGTCGTAGGTCGGGACAGGACGGTCTGGACTGCCTACAGTTCGGCGATGGGGTTGACTTCTTTGGGGCGGGCGTTCAGCTCGGTGGCGGCGGCCGATCCTGATGCGCCGTCGGTGACGTGCGATGGGCTAACGACGACGCGCCGCGCGTTGGAGGCGCTGTCCAACCGGATGGCCCGCCACTTCGCGGCGCTTGGCGTCGGCCAGGGCGACATGGTCACCATCGGTCTGCCCAACTCGGCCGAGTTCTTTGCCGCCACGCTGGCCACCTGGAAGCTGGGGGCGATCCCGCAGCCGGTTTCGTCGCGGCTGCCAGATATCGAACGCCAGGCGATTGTCGAACTGGCCGACAGCAAGCTGATCATCGGCGCGGACGCGGATGCTCATCCGGGGCGGCTCTGTCTGCCGCTCGGCTGGCGTCCCGACGTCACCATCGACCCAGCGCCGCTGGAAGATGACCCTCTCTCCCCGGTCTGGAAGGCCCCGACCTCCGGCGGATCCACCGGGAGGCCGAAGCTGATTCTGGCCAGCGATCCGGCGTCGATCGACCTGGACGCGCCGCAAGGGATCGGCGCCGAGCACGGCTCGACCATGCTGATTCCTGGGCCGATGTACCACAACGGTCCGTTCAGCTATGGCACGAAGGCCGTGGTGGTTGGCAACCACGTGGTGACGATGGCCCGGTTCGACGCACTGGCCGCGTTGGAAGCGATTCAAGCCTTGCGCCCAACGTGGGCGATGTTTGTGCCGACGATGATGCTGCGGATGACACGCCTGGCGAATCGGATGGACTACGACGTGTCGTCGCTGCGCGCTGTGTGGCACTTGGCCGCCCCGTGCCCTCCGTGGCTGAAGCAGGACTGGATCGACTGGTTCGGCGCCGAGACGATCATGGAGCTCTACGCTGGAACGGAAGCCCAAATGGTGACGGTCATCCGCGGCGATGAATGGCTCGAGCATCGCGGCTCGGTCGGCAAGCCGATGATCGGCGAGATGCGGATCGTCGGTGCCGACGGCAAGGACGTACCAGCAGGCGAAGTCGGCGAGGTCTTCATGCGGGCGAGTGGCGGGCGGGTGACGTATCGCTACATCGGTGCCGAATCCAAGGCGATCGACGATGGGTGGGAATCGCTTGGCGACATGGGCTACGTCGACGATGACGGCTACTTGTACCTGACCGACCGGCTTGGCGACATGATCCTGTCCGGCGGCGCAAACATCTATCCCGCCGAGGTCGAACACGCCATCGATGAACATCCGGACGTGCAATCGTCAGCGGTGATCGGCCTGCCCGACGAAGACCTTGGCAGCCGCGTCCATGCCATCGTCCAACTTCGACCTGGTGCATCGGCCACCGCTGCCGAATTGCTCGCCCATCTTGGCCAGCGGCTGGTCCGCTACAAGGTGCCGCGCACGATCGAGTTCACCGATGAAGCGATGCGCGACGACGCTGGCAAAGTGCGCCGAAGCGCGCTGCGTGCCGAACGGATTGGGGCCTGATGTCGTCAACCTCGATGACACGTACGCAGGTGCGCCTGCGTGAATTCAGCGAACAGTTCTGGTTCATCCCCGGGCTGATGAGCATCGCCGGTCTGCTCTTGGCAGAAATTGGCATCCGCGCCGAGCGCGATTGGGCGATCCCGACCTCCCTCCGTTTCGTGTATTCCGGAGGCGAGGAAGGGTCACGTACCCTGCTGGCAGCGATTGCCGGAACCACGATCGGCGTGGCTGGCACCGTGTTCTCCATCACGATTGCGGCGCTCAGCTACAGCGCCGGATCGATGGGCCCTCGGTTGCTGAAGAACTTCACCAGGGACCGGGGCAACCAGGTGGTCTTGGGGATCTTCATCGGCAGCTTCACATTCAGCCTGTTCTCGCTGCGTGCCGTGCGTGGTGAAGGCGAGGGTGGGCCGGCCTTCGCCCCGCACTACAACGTGTCGTTTGCCCTGCTGCTGTCGCTGGCATGCATCGGCGCGTTGGTCTATTACCTGGGCCACGTGACGTCGACGATCAACCCGACGTATGTCGTCAACTTCCTTCGAAACGACATGCGCAACACGCTGCTGCGGGCGACGCGCGACCGCGACGTCGGCCGCGGCGCCATCAGCGCGCCCGGAGACGACTATTGGGCCCAGGGCGAGCCGCTGTATTTCCGAGGACGCAGCGGCTACCTGCAAGCCACCGACACGGCCAAACTGCGCAAGTTGGCCACCGCTGATGGAGTGGTGGTAAAGGTCACCGTGCGCCCGGGCGACTACGTGTACCCCAACGCGGTGGTCGCTATCGGCGTCCCGTCGGTGCGCGCTGATTATGAATCAGTGTTCACGATCGGTGACCAGCGAATCATCGATCAAGACCTGGAGTACGCCGTCCGTCAGCTCAGCGAGGTGGCCGTGCGCGCCCTCAGCCCGGCGGTCAACGACCCGGTGACGGCGATGGATGTGCTGGATCGCTTCGGGGACGCGCTGTGTGCGCTGGAGGATCGGGTTTGGCCCGACGGGGTATTTGCCGATGGTGGTGAGGTGCGCCTGGTTGTTCCTGTGACCAGTTTCGCCGGGCTGACGGACTCCATGTTCCACATGATTCGCCAGTACGGGCACAGCTCCCCCGCGGTTGCGCTGAAGATGTTCGAAGTCCTGACGGTCAGCGCGTCGTGCCTGACCAGTGATACCCGCCTCGAGGAGTTGGAACGTCACGCCGCGCTGCTGATCGAGGACATCCGTCGCGGCGAATACAACCCTGGCGACCTCGCCGACTTAGAACACCGCTACGAAGTGTTTTGTCGTACGGCTGAAGCCGAGCATCAGGGCCATTGGCGGGTGCCCGAACGAGGCTAAAACTCGACGTGCCGGGCAAGCCGGATCTTCCCGAATCGCCGCCAGGCCGACATCGCTCGGTCGGCTGACTGTTGCCGAAGCGGGCTCTAGGCGTGCTGGGAACTGACGCTGATCACTTCGCCGGTCATGTAGGTCGAATAGTCGCTGGCCAGGAAGATCATCACGGTGGCGATCTCCCAGGGCTCGGCGGCACGACCAAATGCCTCGCGCGACGTCAGCTCGGCGAGCAGCTCATCGCTGGTGACCTTGGCCAGGTTGGCATGCATCGCCAGGCTCGGCGCCACCGCGTTGATCCGCACCCCACGTGGTGCGGCCTCCATCGCTGCGCAGCGGGTGAAGGCCATGACGCCGGCCTTCGCCGCGGCGTAGTGCGCTTGTTCGGCCTGAGCTCGCCATCCCAGCACCGAGGCGTTGTTGACGATCACCCCGGAGCCGCGCTCGTACATCTTGCGCAGCATTGCCCGGGTAACCCGCATCGTTCCGGTCAGCGTGACGTCAAGGACGATGTTCCACTGATCGTCGGTCATCTCGTGCACCGCCGCGGTGCCGCCGAGGCCGGCATTGTTGATCAACACGTCGATGCCGCCGAGTTCGTTCCACGCCTGATCGACCATTGCCTGCACGCTGGTCTCGTCGGTGACATCGCAGACGATCCCGCTGACACCGAGGGCGTCGGCGGTCTCGCCGAGACGCCGCTCGTGCTTGTCGGCGATGACCACCCGAGCGCCCTCATCGAGGCAGCGCTTAGCCGCCGTCGAACCGATCCCGCTGCCGGCCGCTGCCGTCACCAACACACGCTTGCCCGCCAGCAGTCCGTGGCCTGTCGGCGGCGTCGGCGCGCTGGGACGGGGTGTCTGGGGAATCGGGTTTGGCGTGTCGGTCACGGCTTCGACACTAGGTCGGGCGCTGCGGCTCGGTCACAATGTGCAGATGACGAAGACAGCGAATCAGATCAGCCTTGCCGGCACCGTTTCGATCATCACCGGGGCTGCTCAGGGCATCGGCGAAGGCATCGCTCGGACGTTTTCCGTCGCAGGCGCCAAGGTCGCCCTGATCGATCGTCAGGGCGACAAAGTACAGGCCGTCGCCGACTCGCTTGATGGCGATGTGCACGTTGGCGTCTTCGATGTGCGCGACCCGGAAGCGGTTGCGGTGTTCTGCGCCGAAGTCGGCCAGAAGTGGGGCACGGTGCACTCGCTGGTCAACAACGCCGGCGGCGTGTTCGTCGCCAACTTTATGGATGTTTCGGCAAAGGGCGAAGCTGCACTGATCGCCGAGAACTTCACCCAGGTCACCTCGATGATCCGCAACACCGTGCCGCTGATGACCGAGGGTGGGTCGATCATCAACATCACCAGCGTCGAAGCGTTCCGCGCCGCTCCCGGTTTTTCAATCTACGGAGCAATGAAGGCAGCAGTCGAGCATCTGACCCGCACCCTCGCCCTTGAATTGTCGCCCTCAATCCGCGTCAATTCGATCTCGCCCGACGCGATTCCCACCGCTGGCGACGAAGGCTTGGCCGCATCGTTCGGCGCCGGGCACTACGACAATTACGTCAACGGTCTCGCCCTGGGCATCGGCTCACCCGCCGACCTGGCCGACTGTGCGCTGTTCTTGGCTAGCGACCTGTCGCGCTACCTGACCGGCGACTCGCTGCATGTCGACGGCGGTAGCTACGCCGCGTCGGGCTGGAGCCGCGACGCGGAAGGCATCTTTCGTCCCTAGCCGGCCACGTTGCCCGAGCACGTATCGCCCGGCGCCGTGCGTTAGTCGTTAGCTTCTGCGGGCATGGCAATCACCTCCGTTCACACGTTGATCTATTCCGACGACGCGGCGGCGACGCGCACGTTCCTGCGCGAGGTGCTTGGCTGGCCGTACGTCGCCAGCGGTGAGCCGAATGCGGCGAGCCTCGACGAGGATTGGCTGATCTTTGGCAGCGGGCGCAGCGAACTGGGTGTCCATCCAACGATGACCGTGTGGGAAGGCGAAAAGTATGAGTCGCCGCGCCACCACGAGATCGCCCTGATGTGCGACGACATCCAAGCCACCGTCGCCGAGTTGCGTGGGAAAGGCGCCGAGTTCAATGGTGAAATTGCCGACGAAGGCTTTGGCATCGGGATCAAGCTGAAGGTCCCCGGCGCCGACGACATCTTGCTGTACCAGCCGCGCCACGCAACGGCATACGACCTGTAGTTAGGTGAAGTTGTAATCCGACGGATTGAAGTTCTTCGTCCACTGCCAATAGGTCGGGATCGGCCACGGCGACAGCGTGAACACCTTGCCCGCCTTGTTCTTGAAGTGGGAATGCTTCACCGATGGGTGCGACCAGACCATCTGGCCGATCTCGGCGGTGTATCGCGCCGCGTAGTCGTCGTGGACGTCTTGGCGTACCTCGGCCGACGGGGCCTGCCGACGGAGCATCTCGTGGATCACATCCATGATGTAGTTGACCTGGCATTCCGACTGGAAGATCAGGCTGGCGCCCTGTGCCAGGTTCGTGCCGGGCCCGTACACGCAGAACAGGTTGGGGAAGTTCGGCACGGTGATGCCGAGGTAGGCGGTCGGTTCGTCGCCGAACTGCTCGCGTAGCACCGTGCCGTTGCGCCCGACGATGTGCATTGGGACCAAATAGTCGGTGTTGCGGAACCCGGTCGCCAGACAGATGATGTCGGCCGGGCGGTGTTCGCCGTCGACGGTGATCACGCCGTCGGCAACGATTCGATCGATTTGGGTGCGGACCAGTTCGACGTTGTCGCGCTTCAGCGAGGCGAGCCACGAACCGTTGTCCTGCAGCATGCGTTTGGCTGACACGGGGTAATCCGGCCAGATCTTCTCGAGCAGTTCGGGGTCGTCGCCGACCTGCGATTTCATCCAGTCGCCGATGAACTGCAGCCGCATCGCGCTGGTCGAGTTGATCGTCATTCCGTCGTCGACTTCAGGGTCGATACGCGACCCTTCCAGGTTGAGTCCGGCGCCGGGGTAGAAGGTCAGAAAGCGGAACCAGCGAGCGTAGAACGGCAAGTGGCGCATCGCCCACCGCTCACCGTCGGGGACCGGCTCGTGGTAGTTGGCGTTGGGCATCATCCACTGGGCGGTGCGCTGGTACACGGTCAGCGTGGCGACCTCGGGCGCGATGGTCGGCCCGATCTGGAAGCCGCTGGCCCCGGCGCCGATCAAGGCAAACCGCTTGCCATGAATATCCAGACCGTCCGGCCAGCGTGCCGAATGAAACATCGGGCCCTGGAAGTCGCTCATCCCCGGCAGTTCGGGGATCATCGGCTGGTTTAACGAGCCAACCGCGCTGATCACCGCTTTGGCCGCCAGCGTTTCCGTCGTCCCGTCGGCGTTGCGGACCTCGACCGCCCACGTTGTGGTCGCGTCGTCATACACCGCCGACATCACCTCGGTGTTGAAGCGGATGTTTGGCTCGATGCCGTAGTCGTCCATCACCGACTTGAAGTATGAGCGCAGTTCCGGGTGCTGACTAAAGAATTCGGTCCAGTGGTCGGCCGGCTTGAACGAGTAGCAATAGAAGTGGCTGCCGATGTCGACGCGGGCGCCGGGGTAGCGGTTGTCCCACCACGTGCCACCCGGCCCGGCGCTCTTCTCGATGATCGTAAAGGGCAGCCCGGCCTGCTGCAGGCGGATCCCGGCCAGCAGCCCGGCCTCGCCGCAGCCGATGACGATCACCGGGAAGGCGTCACGTTGCTCCGTGGTGAAATCATTGCCCCAAGTGATTTCGCCCGCGTCGGCGCCGTCGATGTGCAGGTCCTCCAGAAACATCGGCACAACTGCCGGATCGACCTCGGCGGCTGCCAGAAAGCTCATCATCTCGTGGAGTTCGGTCTCGGTGGGTGCTTGCGCTGGCAAGCAACCCCGATCGCGATACTCGGCGATCGCCGGTAACGCCCGAGCACGTACCGCGGCCTGCATCTCGGCCGGCATGAAGCCTTGATACTCGTTGAGGAAGGCGCCCTGCGGACGAGCGTCACCGCGCACCCAGGACATGTCGCCGGTGATATGCACCAGCGAGCACAACAGCGCTGGGATGCTGACGTCTTCGAGCGCAGCGGCGATCGCCGCATCGTCGTCGGTGAACGGTTGTCCGGCGTGCGGGTTGCGAACCTCGGTCATCCCCAGAGCATGCCCCGCCGCACCCATGAGCGACGCAGCCGAGCCGCCCTCCCCAATGGGCGCGATAAAGACGCACATCCAGCTTTTGTCGCGCCCATGGAGGTTGGCAGGGTGCCGGCTTGGGCGCGATGGAGACGCACATGCAGCTTTTGTCGCGCCCATGCGGGGGCGCTTGGGGTTAGCGGCGTGACTTTTCGTCTTCGTAGGTGGCGATCGCCGCGAACTGGGCGTTCAGGGTGGCGTCGACCCAACGATTTCCGGCACCCATGATCCGGTCGTAGCTGGCCTGGACCGGGGCGGACTGGCCGGTGATGTGCGGCATCACCTGCTCGGCGAACAGTTCGTAGTGGCGCAGCGTCGCCGCGTGGTCGGCGAAGTCGGCGCCGAGCATCAAAAAGGTACCGAAACCTCCGGTCTTGTCGATCAGCCGCTGGATCTGTTCGACGGCCATCTCGGGCGTGCCGATCACACCCCGACCGGAACTGACCATCTGCTCGACGAAGTCGTCGTAATCGGTTGGTGGCGGGGGAGCGCTCGGATCGCCGATCGGAATGATGTGCGACAAGTAGTTCATCACCCACTGCAGGCCGTAGCGGCAGTTCTCGCGGGCCTGTTTCTCGGTCTCGGCGATGTGCATCGGGCCCATCAGCCGCCACGTGCTGCGCGGCGCTGCGTTGCCGTGCAACGCGGCCTCGGTCTGCCACGCCTGGTAGTTGTAGTCGAGCACCTGGAAGCCCTGGGGCTCTGTGGCGGCGATCGACAACAGCCCGGTGCCATACCGGCCAGCCAGCTTGCTGCCGGCCGGCGAGATGCTGCTGGCCACGGCGATATCGAAGTCGCTGTATGGGCGGATCTGCAGCACTGCCTCGTCGCAGGTGAACCAGTCGGTGTGCTCGGTGACCGTCTCGCCGCGGAACAGGCGGATCATCACATCGAGTGCTTGTTCCATGCGTGGCCGCTGCTGCATCGGGTCGATCCCCAGCATCGCCGCGTCGCTGGTCAACTGCCCCGGACCAGCGCCAAACATCATTCGGCCGCGCGTCAGGTGGTCGAGCATCACGATTCGGTCGGCGAGGATGAACGGGTGGTGGTACGGCAGCGAGTTCACGCCGGTGCCCAGCTTGATGTGCTTGGTCCGTTCGGCAGCTGCAGCGATGAACACCTCGGGACTGGCGATCAGCTCGCTCCCGGCCGAATGGTGCTCGCCGATCCACGCCTCGTGGTAGCCGAGTCGATCGAGATGCTCGATGATCTCAAGGTCGCGATGCAGTGCCAAGGTCGGGTTGATTCCGGTCTTGTGCATCGGTGGCATGAAGATCCCGAAGCGCATCTGCTCGGGTGTGTGCACGGTCATGACGACTCCAATGGGCGAAGGTGATCAGCGAGGGACCGAGGAACGCCTGGGTTCCACACCGCGAAACTAGCGGGACAGCGCCGCTGCAGATTTCAGCCGCGTCGCTTCCAATAGCCGCGGATGTTGGCTTGATCGCGTGGCAGACCGTCCAGCTTGCGGATCTTCTGGACGGCGGCGGCTTCGCCGGCAACCCACAGCCGGGTTTGGTCGGTGATCGTCTGGGCGCTGACCCAGTCGACCAACGTGGAACTTGGGTCGGCCCCCGGCGGGAGGTGGGTCCAGGTGATTCGTGCCGCGCCGTCAGCCTCCAGATCGATGCGCGCCTCGGGGGCCGCGACCTCGATGCACACCTCGGTCTCGATCCCCGCTGGCATCGCCGCGAGCAACTGGATGATCGCCGGGATCGCCGACTCATCGCCCGCGATCAGGTAACGGTGCGCCGAGGTGTCGATCGAGTAGGCCGGTCCGGGGCCAGACAGGGCGACGGCGCAGCCGCCCTCGAGTTCGCCGAGCCATTTGGACAGTCGTCCGGCACCGTGGTCGACCACGCCCAGCAGCATGCGATTGGGGTGCCCGGCAGACATCGGCGTCAGCGTGCGTGCGGTGGACAGCTCGCCGTCGGCGTAGCGGAACGCGTTGCCGTCGTGCGTGGGCATCTCCAACGGGTGCGCAGCGTGCCCGCGGGGAAGCAGCAAGCGGATACTGGCACCCGGATTGGCGGGCACCATCGCCCCGATCCCGTTGCCTTCCACGGTGATCATCGTCAGCCGGGGGGTACGCCGCCAACTGTCGATCACCGTGGACCTGACGAACGGGGGCGGAGGCTTGGTGACCATTCTCGACGGGATCGGCTTGTTCATCACCACGACCGTACGTGGGTTGAGTAGGGTTTGCTCATGGGATGGATCACCGTTGGAGCGGTCCTCGTCGTTGTGCTCGGGCTGGCGTTGTTGTCGGACTGGAAGGTCAAGCACGACGGACACTCGCCGCAGGTGAGTGGGCCGACGATCGGCAGCCGGGCCGAGGGTGAACCGTCGGCCACCACGACCCGCGTGCGCAGCATGGGCCCGGGCGGGCACTGATCCGCAAGCACCGAACTGGCGAGATGGCTGCCAGGCGCCAGGCGCCCATCTTTGATGCTTGACGATGGTGCCCGCGCCGTGTGTATGTTTGCTGTCGATGGCACGGTCGGTGCCGCTGCGCGGGGGTAAAAGATGTCGAACCAATCGAGTCGTCGAGAGTTTTTGTCGTCAACAGTGCTTGCCGTGGGCTCCGTGGCGATTGGGTCGCGGGCCGTCGGACGATCGAACGTGGTCCCCACCGCCAACCTGCTTGCGGGTGCATTCGGGAATGGACGTGGACCGGCGGTGGGGCGCCTGCCAGCGCAGACCGATGGCTGCACACCGATCCCGATCAGTCAGTGCATCGTCCCTGGCGAATTGTTGCGCCGGATCGTGACCTCCAAGCCGATCGTTGTGTTGACCTTCGACGACGGTCCGGACCGCAGGTACACCCTGCCGATCGCCAACGTCTTACGAGACCGTGGGTACGAAGGCAAAGCGACGTTCTTCCAGGTGGGAAGCAACATCCGGCGAGCTCCCGAGGTAACGCGGCAGTTGTCGGATCGTGGTTTCGAGATCGGCAACCACTCGATGTTTCACACGCCGTATAACTGGATGTTGGCCGCCCAGATCAAGCCGGCGAAGGAACTGATCGAGCAGGTCACGGGCAAGGAATGTCTGTATTTCCGCTCGCCCGGGCTCACCCAGTCGCCGCGCATCCAAGACACGTGCGCGCAGCTGGGGGTGATCAACGTGTTCACCTCGGCCGACGAGCGAGATTGGGTGATGCCGCGGCAGTCGTCGTGGAGGATCAACGCCAACTTCAACCGGGTGCTCCACCCCGGCTACATCAGCTTGCGCCACGACGGCGGTTCGCATCGCAACACCATGCTGGCCATGCACGGCCTGCTCGACATCATCGAAAAACGCGGCTACCAAGTGCTCAACCTGGGTGATGCCCTGCGACTGCGCGAGGACATCACCCTGCCAGCGTGCACTCCCACCACGACCACCACGACCACCACGACCACGCAGCCGCCGACGACCGTGACGGAGCCGCCGGGAGCCGTGGCGGATCCCTGGCCGACGGTCACCGAGACCTCGGTGGTGGTTCCCGAAACGACCACCACAACGATCGCTCCGACGATCAACGCCGCCACCGACACGGCGACGACCACCACGGCAGTCCTTGGCGGCTAGCCCAAAGCGACATTGCTGAACCGATGCAGAGCACACGGCACGACGTCGTAGTTCACGTCGTATCTGACGTCTGCTCCCACGGGCGCCACTGACCCGCAGCCAGCAAGAACGGACTAGCGAGAACGGGCTAGCGAGGGAGGCCCAAAACCCGTTCGCCTAACACGTTGCGTTGGATCTCGTTTGATCCGCCATAGATCGTGTCGCTGCGGGTAAACAGGAACAGCTTCTGTTCTAAGGTGAGCTCGTACGGCAGGGCCTCGCCGATCAGCCCGGCGGGGCCCATGATGTCGATCATCAGCTCACCGAGGTCGCGGTGCCAGGTGCCCCAGAACAGCTTGGAGATGCTGGCTTCCGGACCGGGGACGCCGGAGCCCATCGAGCGCAGCGCGTTCCAGCGCAGCAACTGCAGCCCGGTATACGCGACCATCAGCTTTTGGCGCACGACCGGGTCGTCGATCTTGCCGTACCGGCGAGCCAGCGCAAAGGTTTGCGCCAGCTCGCGCTCGAAGCCGACCTGCTGCGCCAGGGTAGAGATACCGCGCTCGAAGCCGAGCAGGGCCATCGCTACTTTCCACCCCTCGCCGGGCTGGCCGAGAATCAAGCTGGCATCGGTGCGGGCATCGTCGAAGAACGTCTCGTTGAACTCCCCGCCGCCGGTGGGCTGGATGATGGCGCGCACTTCGACACCGGGCTGATCCATCGGGACGAGCAGGAACGACAGTCCCTGGTGGCGCTGCGAGCCGGGTTCGGTGCGGGCGACGACGAAACACCAGTGGCTGACATGGGCGAGCGACGTCCATACCTTTTGTCCGTTGATCACCCACTCGTTGCCGTCGAGCGCTGCCTTGGTCTGCACGTTGGCCAGGTCGCTGCCGGCGTTGGGCTCGCTATAGCCCTGGCACCACCGCTCGGTGCCGTTGCGAATCCCCGGCAGGAATCGAGCGCACAGCTCCGCTGTGCCGAACTCGATCAGCGTCGGAGCCAGCAGATTTTCGCCCATGTGATTGACTCGTGCGGGGGCCTCTGCCCGGGTGTATTCCTCGGCCCAGATGATCTGCTGGCTGACGCTGGCGCCGCGGCCACCGTGCGAGGTGGGCCAGCCCAGACCGATCCAGCCAGCCTCGCCCAGGACACGTTCCCATTCGACGCGGATGTCGAAGCCGACCTCCTCGTCGCCCGGCCCGCCGCGGCCCTTCAGCTCGGCAAACTGACCGACGACGTGATCGGCCAGCCAGCCTTTGGCGAGAGCCCGAAAGTCGTCGTCATCAAGGGTGGCCAGGTCGCCACCAACGGGCGTCGACGAGCTCACGAGTTTGGCGTCTGACCTGACGCCGCAGCTGCGGCCGCCGCGGCGCGCGTTGCCTCCACCTGGGCGATCAGCGGCAACTCCTCGTACTTGATCGACGACATCAGACGCTCGTCGATCAGCTCCGGCGTCCAGCGCTCGTCGTTGTACATCGCTCGCAACTCGGTGGGCTGCGACCAGACAGCGATCTTGTTGCCGACCACTGTGTACACCTGGCCGGTGATCTCCTTCGAGCGGTCGCTCAACAGGTACACCGCCATCGGCGAAATGTCCTCGGGGTCGCCGTTCTCGGCCAGCGCCTGGGGCACGTTGGCGCTCATTCGCGTGCGGGCCACCGGGGCGATCACGTTGGCGCGGATGCCGTAGCGCACCAGGCCCAGCGCCGCCGCGTAGTTGAACGACACGATGCCGCCCTTGGCCGCCGCGTAGTTGGCCTGGGCCGTGGAGCCCAGGGCCCAAACGCCGCTGGTGAATGACACCAGTGAGCCGCCACCCTCCTGCTTGCGCATGATCGCCGCGGCATGGCGGTAGATCGTGAACGTGCCCTTCAGGTGGACGCGCACGACATCGTCGAACTCTTCCTCGGTCATGTTGAACAGCATCCGCTCGCGCAGGATCCCAGCGACGCAGACGCAGCCGTCGATGCGCCCCCAGTTGTCCATCGCCGCGGTGATGATCGACGAGCCGCCCTCCATGGTCGACACGTCGCTGGCGATCGCCACCGCCTCGCCGCCAGCAGCCTTGATCTCGGCGACGACATCGTCGGCGATCGCCGACGAGGGCTCACTGCCGTCCATGCTGACCCCGTAGTCGGCAACCACCACCCTGGCTCCGGCCTTGGCGGAATCGAGGGCGATCGCCCGGCCGATGCCACGTCCGGCGCCGGTGACGGCGACAACTTTGCCTTCGAGAAATCCACTCACGAGGTGCTCCTTGGGGGTCTGATGATCCGTCAGAAAATATCACCCGGCCCCGCTGGGTGTCTCATCCGTAGGGCGCCGGCCTGTACGTTGAGCCACGCATGGAGATCGTCGCTGGGATGAGTGATCGGATTCGACTGGCGGACGTGGCTGCCTACGCCCAGCGGGTCGAGGCGCTGGGCGTCGACACCCTGCATGTCCCCGAGACGATCCACGATGGGTTGATCGTTTCGACGTTGGCCCTCCAGGCGACCACTCGTCTGCACGTCCGGACAGCGTTGATCCTGGCCTTCGTGCGCAGTCCGATGCAGGTCGCCCTGACTGCCTGGGAACTGCAACGCGAAAGCGGGGGCCGTTTCGGCCTTGGGCTCGGCACGCAGATCCGGCAGAACATCGAGGGCCGCTTCGGGGTGCCGTGGACCAACCCGGTTCGTCGAATGGGCGCGTACGTCGAGGCGGTGCGCGCCTGCTGGCACTCGTTCGCCACCGGTGACCCGCTGCATGTTGATACCGCTGACTACAAGCTGACCAGACTGCAACCGTTCTTCAATCCGGGTCCGCTGCCGGACGGGATCGCCGCGCCAGAGATCGCCCTCGGCGGGGTCAACGAGGAGATGTGTCAACTGGGTGGCCGCGCTGCCGACGTGTTCGTCACCCACCCAACCAACTCTGCGCCGCGGTATATCAGCGACCTCTGTCTACCGAACTTGAAGATCGGGGCCAGCGTCGCCAACCGCCAGGTGCCGAGCTTGATCAGCGGGACCCCGATGATCGTCGGTGTCGACGACGCGGCCGCTGCAGCAACGCGCGAATCGCAGCGGACTGTGTTTGGTTTCCTGCTGTCGACGCCGGCCTATCGACGCAGTCTGGAGTTGTACGGCTGGCCGGAACTGTCGGCCCAGCTGCGGTGGATCACGCGCAAGGGCGAATGGGACCGACTCCGTGAGCTGATCGATGACGACGTTCTTGATCAGCTGATCCCACAGGGGACCTTCGACACGATCGCTGCGGTGCTTGCCGAACGCTTTGGTGGGTTGATCGACGGGCTGGCCGTACCCGTGCAAGGTCAAGAAGACGACGACCGCTTGCGCGGCTTGATCAACGAGATCCGCACCATCCCAACGCGTCGCTCAGCGGCTGGTTGATTCGACGTCCCACTCGGCCCACCGTCGTCGTTTGGGCCCAGAGCCCTGGCTGACGCAGTGGTTACGGGGATTGACATGACGCGGTGCCCACGCCGGCGGCGCGCAGGGTAGGCCACAGCCAGTCGGAGGCGATCGCCCCAGCCGCGGTCCGGTCGACGTGCAGCCCGTCGGGTCGCCCGTCGTGTCCCGGATCGCCACGGCCATCAAACCACTCGTTCAAGTCGATCACCGCCATCCTTCCTGGATGCTGGCTGACCAGATCGGCGACGAGCGCATCAACCTGCTCCTGGCTGCCGTCGGCGTGCGGCGGTTCGACCTGGAACCGCCCGTTGCGGCGAACCCACGACGTAGCCGGGCGCACCCAGACCACGCACCCAGCGCGAGCGAGGGCATACGAGGCGAAGGATTCGTAGTCGCCACGGAGGCGATCCAGGAATTCGTGATCCGTGGGCCTCAGCCAGGTTCGCCTGCCGTCCCACGACCGTGGCCAGCTGTCGGCCAGGGTGATCATCACCACCACCGCGTCTGGGTGGGCATCGGCCATCGTGGTCAATGCGGCCTGACGTGATCGAGGGCAATACATCTGCAATCCGGTATTGACCACCCTGTCGCGTAACTCGCCGCCCGCCAATAACCCGCAGGCTCCGCTGGCGACCACGGCGACACTGCCCTCGGCGGGATTGGCATAGAGGTAGTCGATCACCCCTTCGCCCAACGACACGGCAGTCGAGTCGCCGGTCAGCAGCACGCGCAGTGGGCTCGGCGAGGCCGGCAGATCAGCGACCTTTGTGTCAGAAGCCTTTGTATCAGCGGCCGTTGTCTCGGCCGGAATGGTCGCGGGCGAACTGTCCGGCGGGTCGACTGCGGTCGCCGCGGGCGCGGCGACCGGTGACGTGGTTGTCGTCGGATCCGCATCGCTGGCGGATGCGGACGCAGCGCGACTCAGGTTGACCGCGGCGACGCGGTTCGGGTCGAAGGCGCGGACATCGGTGGTCGGACGCCGTTCGGGCTGCAGAACGACGAGTCCGGCGGTCAGCATGACCCCGGCTGCGGCAAGCGAGGCGGCCAGGGTCGACCACGCGCCCGGTCGACGAATCCGCTGGATCGGCATCTCCAGCACAGCGAAGCTGACCGCAGCCAGCGCAACGGCGACCAGCGTGGTGCACAGGAACCGAATCGGCCGTGAGGCATCGGGGAGTTGGTCGCCGACGATCAGAGACAACGGCCAGTGGAATAGGTACACCCCGTAACTGATCCGACCGAGGTAGGCGAGCGGTCCGACCGCCAAGACGCGAGCCAGCGGCGCTGTGGGGATCAGACAACCGCCTAGGACGATCGCTGTTGCGATCGCAACCAGCGGCAGACCGCCGCGATAGGGCCACGCGGTCTCGTCGGATCCCGTTGCCACCATCGCCGCGACGATCGCGATCAGGGCGACGAGGGCTGGCCATGACAGACGTGACGGAACCGGACGGTGCAACACCCACCACGCCAACGCCACACCGATCAGCACCTCGCCAGCTCGCGAGTGCGTCGCGTAATAGACCGCCTGCGGCCCGCTGTTGGCATGGATCGCCAACGGCACGACGGCCGATGCGCCAGCGACGGCGAACAGGATCCGCTGACGGCTTGCCGATCCTTTGACCAGCGCCAGCATTGCCAGCACGGCAATGGGCAAGATCAGGTAGACCTGCTCCTCGATCGCCAGTGACCAATAGTGCACAAACGGTGACTGCGCGCCGCGGAAGATGTCGGCATACGAGTGTTGCTGGTATCGCTGATACCAGTTGTAGACGGGCAGCAGCACCCAGGGGAGCTCGTCGCGTGTCGCGTTCGGGTCATACGCGCTGAAGATCGGCTGGGTCAGGATCACCAGCAGCACGCACAGCAGGGACGCGGGGATCAGCCGTCGTAACCGTCGGGCGTAGAAGTTGCCCAGGCGGATCGTTTTGCTGCGCTGGTGTTCGGAGAACAGGTTTCGACCGATCACGAAGCCGGAGATCGTGAAGAACACGCTGACACCCAGATAGCCACCGGGCAGCCACCGATCGGTGTGGAAGGCGATCACGGCGATCACGGAGATCGCCCGCAGTCCATCGATCGCATCGATCCGCGTCGTGTCGCTGCTTTGGCCCAACACGGTCGGCGACATCAGCCCGAGATGCTACGGCCACGGACTCGCGCAGTAGCGTGCCGACCATGTTCTTGGCCGAGACGGAACAGCAACAAGCGCTGCGCAATGAGTTGCGCGCCTACTTCAACCGCTTGCTCGACGACGAGACTCGAGCCCGGATCGGCAACCACGGCGAGGGGTCCAGCGAGTTCCGCGACGTCGTCCGGAGGATCGGTGCCGACGGTTGGCTCGGACTGAGCTGGCCCAAGGAATACGGCGGACAAGGTCGCCCAGCGACTGACCAATTCATCATGTTCGACGAGATCCAGCGCGCCGCAGCTCCGTTTCCCTTCGTCACGGTCAACACGGTCGGCCCGGCGATCATGGCCCACGGTACCGAGCAGCAGAAGCAGCGTTTCCTGCCCGGGATCTTGTCGGGTGACATCAACTTTGCGATCGGCTACACCGAACCCGCTGCCGGCACGGACCTAGCCAGCCTGTCCACCAGCGCGGTGGCCGACGGCGACGAATGGGTGATCAATGGCTCGAAGGTGTTCACCAGCGGTGCCAACCAAGCGGACTACATCTGGCTGGCCTGCCGAACCGATCCAGACGCGGCCAAGCATAAGGGCATCTCCATTCTGATCGTGCCGACGGACACACCCGGGTTCTCCTGGACTCCGATCGTCACGGTGGGCGGCGGGGTTACGACGGCCACCTACTACAGCGATGTACGTGTGCCGATCAGCAACATCGTTGGCCAGGTCAACAAGGGCTGGTCGCTGATCACGATGCAGCTCAACCACGAGCGGGTTGGTCTTGCTGCGCTGTCCGCGCTGACCAGCAGGTTGTACGACGACGTGGTCGAATTTGCGGCCACCACCGCGGCGAATCTCAACGAGCCGCGGTCGATGCTGATTGACGTGCCGTGGGTGCAGATCGAACTGGCCCGGGCGCGGGCGCTGCTGTCGGCGATTCGCCTGATGACCTGGCGACTGGTTCGTGCCGTGAACGAAAACACCCTCGGTCCAGCGGACGCGTCAAGCGTCAAGGTGTTTGGCACCGAGCGAACCGTCGAGGTCTATCGGATCCTGCAGGGCGTGGTCGGAGCAGTGTCGGCGGTGCGCGCCGATTCGCCGGGCGCCGTCTTACACGGTCTGCTCGAACAAGCAGCGCGCGCCGCGCAGATCAATACGTTTGGTGGCGGCGTCAACGAGGTTCAGCGGGAACTGGTGGCAATGGCGGGACTGGGGATGGGGCGCTCGCGCTGAGCGCGCCGGTGCACATCTCGACCAGGTTGGCAACCCACACGTCGGTGGTCAGTTGTGGCGAACCCGGCCGCCCGAGACGACGCGCCCTGGCGCCCAGCGCTTGCACGCTGAAGTCCAGGAATCGAGTCAGCCGCTCGCGCCGTACGGCGGGATCGTCGATCTGTGTCAGCCGATCGGAAATCATCTCCATCACATGCAGGGCAGTGGGCGGTGTGTGGCCGGGGCCCCATCGTTGAAACAGATCGCTGAGCTGCGAGACGACCGACAAGAAGTCGCGACCTTGCCGGGTCTCGAACATCTTCGTCTGTGGCTGGATCCACGTGACCACGAGCAGGTGAAGGTCGGGATTGGCTGGCCACGCGGCAATCAGATCCTCGCGGCGCAGCTCGACCTCGTTGTTGTGTCGGGTGATGATCGCTTGGAGTAGCCCGTCGCGGCTCCCGAAGTGATAGTGCAGCGCACTGGCGTTGCGTTGTCCGGCCGCTTCGACGATCGCTTTCAACGGGGTGGCGTACACACCGCGGCTGGCGAACATCTCGAGGCCGACATCGATCAGTCGAGTTCGCGTCGCTTCACCGCTGGGTGGCATTCGTGAGTCCGTTCCGTTCTGGCGATGCGTGGCCGTAGCAGGGGTGGGAGCGAGGGGTCGATGCCATGCGCGGCAATCGGCCCGCCGGTAGCCTATTGCGCCATTCGTCAACCTCGGCTTTACCACTTTCCAGCCGACCGACCGACGCTGCGTGGCGTGCTGCACCGCCACGCGGCCGCCGTTTTTGCGGTCGTCTTCCTGGCGATCCTGGTGGCCTGCCCCGACTGGGCGGGGCGCGCTTGGGTGGCCTTCCACGCGCTGGGGATCACCACGATGTTGGCCGTCAGCGGCGGCTATCACACCGCCGATGTCAGCCCGCAAACTCGTCACCTGCTGCGCCGCCTGGACCACAGTGCGATCCTGCTGGCGATTGCCGGGTCGTACACCGGGATCGCTGGTCTCTGCCTCGATGGCAGCCATCGCACGCTGTGGTTGGCGGTGATCTGGGCCGCCGCGCTGGCAGGTATCGCCCTGCGGATGCTGGTCTTCGACGGCCTGCACCCGATGCTCGCCGCCTCGTATATCGGGATCAGCTGGGTTGTCGTTGTCGACGCACCCACCCTGGGACGTGCCTTAGACGACGCCCAGCTGGTGCTCTTGATCCTGGGCGGTGTGCTGTACACGGCGGGAGCGATCGTGCTCGGGTTGAGACGTCCCAATCCATGGCCACGAATCTTTGGCTACCACGAGGTCTTCCATGCGTTGGTGGTGGCTGCTGCGGCGTGTCATGTGGCGGTCACGGCCAGCCTGGTCGCTCAGCGCCGCAGCGGCTGAACAGGCGATCAATCGGCCGCTGACGGAATCGTCGGGTTCAGCCGCGCAGTCGTCATACTGGTGCGATGGACATGAATTACCCGGCCGAAGCGGAGGAGTTCCGCATCGAGATTCGTTCGTGGCTCGACGAGAACCTGCCCGCGGGGTGGGGCGAGGAAGGCTTCGAGATGGCCCCCGCCGAGCGGGCCGCGTTCAACGAGGCGTGGCCGGCGAAGCTGTTTAACGGCGGTTGGATCTGCGCAACGTGGCCGAAGGAATACGGCGGCAAGGGTCTGACAACGATGCAGGGCGTCGTGTTGGCCGAGGAGTTCGCCCGCAAGAAGGCGCCGCTCCGTGCCGACTTCTTTGGCGACACGCTGGTCGGGCCGACGATCCTGCAATGGGGTACCGAGGAACAGAAGAAGGACTTCCTGCCGCGGATCCTGAACGGGACGATGTCGTGGTGTCAGGGCTTCAGCGAGCCGAACAGTGGCTCCGACCTGGCCTCGCTGGCCACGTCCGCCGTCCTCGACGGCGACGAGTGGGTGATCAACGGGCAGAAGGTGTGGACCACCCAAGGTCACCACGCCGATTACTGCTTCCTGCTGACGCGCACCGATCCCGACGCACCCAAGCACAAAGGAATCAGCTACATGCTGGTACCGATGAACCAGCCGGGTGTCGAGGTGCGCGGCATTGTGCAACCCGACGGCACCGCTGAGTTCTGCGAGGTGTTCTTCACCGATGCGCGCTGTCCGAAGGACAACGTCGTTGGCGGGGTGAACAACGGCTGGAAGGTCGCCAACTCGACGCTCGCCTTCGAGCGAGGGATGAGCGCCACCACCGGCTATCGCCGCTTGAAGAGGAATATCGCCAGATGGTTGCGGCGGCACGGGCAAACGGCAGGATCGAAGATCCGGAGGTTCGCCAGGGGCTGATGGTCTTCTACACCAAGATTCAGATCTTGCGGATCAACGGTCTGCGCTCGCTGTCTGCCACGCTCACCGGCAAGAAGGATCCGGGTGTGTCGTCGCTTGGTATCACGAACAAGATGTTCTGGAGCGAGATGCATCAGCGGGCGATGGAACTCGCTCTGTCGATCTACGGCGCGCAGGCGATGCTGATCGACTGCGGCCCGGAGGGCGGCTCGTGGCCCGGCACTGGGCGTGACAAGCGTCGCGACGGTTACCCGGTGAGTCCGATGATGAGCGCCTTCTTCTTCAGTCGGAGCGAGACGATCTGGGGTGGCACCAGCCAGATTCAGCGCAACATCGTCGGCGAACGAGTTCTCGGATTGCCCAAGGAACCCAGTCCGGCGACGTCGTCGTGATCTCGTCGTGACAACGATCTAGATCGTGACGTCTTCGATCGAGGCTCAACCGGCGCGTAACGAGCGGCTGATCACGCCCCACTTCCTGCTGATCACGGCGACGACCCTCGTCTACTTCACCTACGTCGGCATTCTGGTCCCGCTGGTCCCATCGCTGATCGAGGACGGCTTCGGCGGTTCGAAGTTCGAGATCGGCCTGGCGATGGCGGTGTTCAGCCTCGTCGCCATCGCTAGCCGGCCGATGCTCGCCCGGCTGGGCGAACGTTATGGGATGCGTCCGGTCATCGTTGGTGGTGCGCTCATGGCGTTGTTTGCCACCCTCGCCTGCACGCTGGCCGACAATCTGTGGTCCTTGTTGCCCCTGCGTTGCGTTCAGGGCATCGGCGAGGCGTTCGTCTTCGTCGGTGGTGCGACCATGGCGAGCCAGGCCGCGGCCCCGTCGCGCCGTGCCGAAGCAGCGAGCTATTACTCGGTCGCCGTGTTCTGCGGAATCGGGATCGGCCCGCTGCTGTCCGACCCACTGGTCAACGAGGGTCGCTACGACGCGGCCTTCCTGCTGGGAGCGGCGTTCGTCGCCGCCACCGTCGTGCTGGGCCTGCTGTCACCGAACTCGCTGCCACGGCGCGGGACGGCGACCGTAGAAACCGAGCATGGCCCGGTGGCCACGACGTTGGGCGGCATCGAGCCAGCGGCTGCCGCGTCGGTTGACGAGCCGGCGGTCAAGCAACGGCGCATCCACCCCGACGCCGTCCTCCCTGGGTTGATCCTCGCGGTCGGCATCGCCTCGTTCACCCCATTCAACGCGTTCATGCCAGCGCACGCCAAGACGGTCGGATTCGGCGGAGCGGCCGTCGCCTTCGGTCTGTACAGCGCGATTTGCCTGTCGTTCCGAATCGTCGGAGCCCGCCTCCCCGAGCGCATGGGCCTGCCGCGCACGGTGAGCGCCTCGCTGGTTGGCATCGCCAGCGGGATGGCGATCTTGGCCGGTTGGTCGAGCAAGATCGGCGTGATCGCCGGTACGGCGGTGATGTCGCTGGGGATCTCGCTGCTCTATCCGGCGCTGGCCGGGCTGGCGACCCGCCGGGCATCGAACGACGAACAAGTCCGGGTGATGTCGGCGTTCACGATGTTCTTCGAGGTCGGCGTGGTCAGCGGCGCCCTCGGCTTCGGCCTAGTTGGCTCGCTGACCAGCCGTCGAGGCGCCTTCGCCGCCGCGGCGATCTGCGCCGCCATGGGCTGGTTCCTCGTGCGCGTCAAGCTGGTCAAGCGCCTCGGCACCCGCTGACCGCTGCCACCCCATCGCCCCGCACCCTGCCGCCGCCCCCCGCTTGGGCGCGACAAACGTCGGATACGCGTCCTGAGCGCGCCCAAGGAGGGCCGGGTGGGTTGGCTTGGGCGCGTTGGATGTTGGATGTGCGTCTTCAGCGCGCCCATCGAGGGCCGGGTGGGTTGGCTTGGGCGCGATGGTTGTTGGATGTGCGTCTTCAGCGCGCCCATTCGGAGATGGTAGGTTGGCTAGATGCGGTTGCGGGCCCGGGCGGACTGCTCGCGGCTGGCCCGGGCGGCGGCCTTCTTGGCTTCCTTGGCCGCCTTGCGCTTGGCCCGCACTGCGTCGTCGGCCTGGGCGGCGGGCAGCACGCTCACTTCGCGTTCGGGCACGGGGGGAAGTCCCAGATCGCTGTCGCCCTTGAGGATCCGGATCAACATCGGCGACGCAGTAGCTTCACCGGCCACCGACGAGGCCAGCATCAGTCGCACCGTGGCCGAGCCGTGGGATTCGACCAGCGTTGGGGTGACCTCCAGCAGTTGCTCCTCGGTGGGATTGTCGGCCGCGTCGCCCAGGGCCGTGATGCATTCGGCGAGACACGGATCGGTCAGCACCGTGGCGATCTGTTCCAGCTGGCCGCCGAGACGACCACGAGCGGCCGAGGCGCGTAGCGCGGTGACACGCGCCGTCGGATCGGTGAAACCATCCTTGGTTGCCCCCGCCAGCGTGTCCAGCGTGGACACGTGCCCTTCGGGGAGGGAGTCCACCAAAGCGGCCATCTCATCGTCGGTCATCGCGGCCAGTGCACGGTCCAGCAGGCTCAGCGCGGCGAGGCGGGTCTTCATCTGATTCATCGGGGCGCAACGCTATCGGCCAGGCGCCGGTTCGCCTGGATGGGCAGGTGAAGCGGCCCGTAGGGTGGCGCCCATCGACGACGTAGCCGACGTGCTGATCATCGGGGCGGGAGCCTCCGGCGGGGTTGCTGCATTGCGTCTGGCCCAGGAGAAGTTGCGGGTCGTCTGCCTCGAACAGGGCGGTTGGGTCGACCCGGCGTCGTATCCGGGGGCGACACCTGAAGCGGAACTGGCTGCCGGCGGACCGTGGGTCAGCGACCCAATGATCCGCAAGTTGCCAGCCGATTATCCGATCGACTGCTCCGCCAGCGACTATCGCGTGTCGAACTTCAATGCCGTCGGCGGTGGAACCATCCTGTTCAACGGTCAATGGCCACGAATGCTGCCGAATGACTTCCGCGTCGCCGACGTCGACGGTCTGGCGGCCAACTGGCCGATCAGCTACGCCGACCTGCAGCCGTACTACGAACGCGCCGACCGCCAGTTCGGCGTGTCTGGGTTGGGCGGGAACCCCGCCTATCCGCCGAGTCAGGACCCGCCGCTGCCGCCACTGCCGATCGGGCGGATCGCCAGTCGAGTCGCCGCGGCGCATGCCGCCTTGGGCTGGCACTGGTGGCCGGGAACGAACGCGATCCTCTCGGCAGCGAGCAACGGCCGACGGCCATGTGTTCAGCGCGGGACGTGCGGGACCGGTTGCAATGAGGGCGCCAAGGGTTCGGCCGACGTCACCCATTGGTCGGCGGCGACAGCGGCAGGCGTTCAGTTGATTACCGCGGCCACCGTGGTTCGCATCGAGGTCGACCGACGTGGCCGTGCGCGCGGCGCGTTATGGATCGACGCGGCTGGCCGCCATCATTTCCAAGCGGCGAATGTGGTCGTCGTCGCAGCAAACGGCGTGGGCACACCGCGGCTGCTCCTGGCGTCAGCGAGTCCAGCGCACCCTGATGGTCTGGCCAACTCGTCTGGTCAGGTTGGTCGCAACCTGATGCTTCACCCGCTGGTCAGCGTCGCCGCCCAATTCGACGGTCCCGCCGATGGGATGCGTGCCCACAGCGGGGTGCTGATCCACTCCCTGCAATTCGCCGACAGCGATCATTCCCGCGGCTTCGCCCGCGGTGCTACGTGGGCGATGTCGACCAGCGGCGGCCCGCTGCGCCACGCGATGACCGGTGGGGTGTGGGGCGCCGACCACCACAACGAAGTCGCCCGCCGGCTTGGACGGACCGGGTCGTGGGTGATGATCTGCGAGGACCTGCCAAACGAGACCAACCGAGTGGTGCTCGGCTCGACGAACGATCGGTTCGGCCTCGCGACGCCAACGCTGCACTATCGGCGTGACGGCAACATCCAACGGCTGATGGACTGGCACGTCCAGCGAGCCACCGAATCGCTGTTGGCCGCGAGGGGTATACGGCCCGAGGTCACTCACCATCCGTCCAACGGGCACATGCTGGGCACGGCGCGGATGGGGCTCGACCCCTCGTCCTCGGTGGTGGATTCGTGGTGCGTCGCCCACGATGTGGACAACCTGCTGGTCATCGACGGGAGCGTGTTCGTCACGGCTGGATCGGCCAACCCGACCAGCACGATCGCGGCGATCGCGCTGCGCGCCACGGAACAGCTGATCGCCCGGGCGCACCAGATGCGGGTTCCGGAACAGCGCTCGTCGCCGGTGACCGTGCCGATCGATCTCGACCTTGCGGCGTGGATTGATCCACGGTTGACGATGGCGACCGAGGTCGAAACACCGACCAAAGTCGCTGCCGATGCGACGGCGGACTCGTTGACCGATGCCGAGCGAACGGTTCTAGCGAAGATCGCCGACGAGTTGATCCCACGCTCCACGGCGATGCCGTCGGCCAGCGATGTTGGCGCACACCAGCAACTGATCGATCGTGTCATCGCCGTGCGCCCCGATCTGCTCGAACGGGTACGTGACGGGTTGGCGTTGATCGACGACGAGCCAGACAAAGCTCGCCGCGTCCTGGCCTACGCCGTGGCGGGCGCGTACTACCTGGCACCGGAAGTGCGCGCCGCGCTGAACCTTGACGTCCCGTTGCAGGCGGTGCGGGTCGACAGTTTTCCGACGTATATCGCCGACGGGTTGCTCGATCACCTGATCGGCTAACGCGCCTTGGGCAATCCCAGATGCATCTCGGCGATCAGGTTGCGCTGGATCTCGGAGGTCCCTCCGTAGATCGTTGTCACCGGTGCGTCGCGCGCGGCGCGGTCGATCCGTTGCCCGGCGGGGGCGTTCTGGTCCTGCAGAACGCCATCGACACCAGCGATATCGAGACACGTCTCGGCGGCGCGTAGATACGCCTCGCTGGCGAACAGTTTGACGCTGGCGCCCTCCAACGCTGGTTGGCCGCCCTTGCTGGCGATCGACGCGGCGCGCAGGCTAAGCAGGGTGGAGACCTCGTTGTCGATGGCGATCTGAGCCAACCGGGTGCGCACCGTGGCGTCGTCCAGCACGGTGTCGCCGCCCGGGCGGGTGGTCGCTGCGGCCCATTGAGCGGTGCGCTGCAGTAACCGCACGCCTTGGTTGGTGTTGCCCATGACACCCCGCTCGTAAGCCAGGGCAACCTTCATCACGTCCCAACCGCCGTCGACCTCACCGATCCGCCATTCATCGCCAACCCGGACGTCGGTATAGAAGGTCATGTTCGTGCGGTCGCCGCCCATCGTGTGGACCGGTTGAATCTCGATCCCGGGCTGGTCGAGTGGCAACAGAAACATCGTCAGCCCGCGATGCTTGGCAACGTCGGTATTGGTGCGCGTCAACAAGATGACGTACGCGGCCTCGTGGGCCAAGGTGGTGAAGATCTTCTGACCGTTGATGATCCACCCGTCCTTGCGGTCCGGGTCGGGTACGGCGCGGGTGATCGCCGCGGCGACGTCGGATCCGGCGTCGGGCTCGGAATAGCCGAGGGCGAACATCTTCTCGCCACTATGCAGCCGCGGCAGGATCTCGTTGCGGTGGAACTCCGTACCGATGTGTTCGATGACCCCGGCGACCAACATCGTCAGGGCCAGGCCGAAGAACGGGGCGTCGGCCAGCCCGAACTCGTCAAACAAGGTGTGCATCTGCAGCGGGTCAGCACCGGACCTATTGGCAGAGCCGATCCCCTCGGCAATGATGCCCTTGTCGGCCAGGATCTGATGGATACCCCAGTCGTGGAACGTGCCCGTTTGGTGCGAACGCTCGACAATTTCCGGGTCCACAATCTCCTTCAGCATCGCTCGCGTTGCGGCGCGGTAGGCGTCTTCGGGGATCAGATCGGGCTCGTTGACGTAGTCGCTGATCGCTGCCTGGCCGACACGGCCAAACAGGCGACTGGCCAATACCTCGAGCTCGGCTTGTGGGTCGCCGAGGGCCAAGGCCCAGCCGCGCGCCCGGCGATAGAGCAGCTGGATGTCGTATTCCAGCATCACGCCGTAGCCGCCGTGGTAGTGCAGCGCCGCGGCGGTGGTGCGCCGAGCGGTCTGCGCGGCGAAGCTAAACGCCATCGCCGCGACCACCGGAGCCTGGGGGTGACCCTGGTTGATCAACCCGGCGGCGTGAAAGGCCAGATGGCGAGCGCCGTCCAGAGAAGGGACCAGATCGGCGAGCCCATGCTGGACCGCCTGAAAAGCGCCGACGGGACGACCGAACTGGTGGCGCTCTTTGACGTACTGAAGCCCCAGTTCAAAACCACGCTGGCTGAGCCCGACCAGTTCACAGGCCATCAGCACACGCCATTCGTCGACGGCCGCGTCGATCGTTTCGGCGCTGGCCTTGAGCGCTTCGCCGTGCGCGGCGACGTTGGCCAGCGGGGCACAGGCCAGGTTGGGCGGACCGTGCATTGGCGGTTCCTGGCGGGCGGCGATGACTGTTCCGTCGACGTTGCCGAGGACAAGCCCGGCCACGGCACCACCCGGTACCAGGGCGAAGGTGCCGTCGTGGCTGGGATGGAGGGCGACGGAGGCGCGCAGCGTGCCGGCGGCGAGCTGCTCCAGATCGGCGGCGTCAAGCCCGGCGCGTTGGGCGAGGCGGGAAGCGACGATGTGCTCGACCAGCGGAACCGGGGCCGCGTACCGTCCGGCCTGTTCGACAACGACCGCGGCATCGATGAAGCTGCCGCCGCCCCCACCGACATCCTCCGGCAGGCAGATGCCAGCCAAGCCGGCCTGGCTGACGGTGTTCCACAACTCGGCGTCAAAGCCGAACGGCTCGGCGGCGCGGACGGCTTCCCAGTCGGAGGCTTGGGCGAACAGGTTGCCCATGTGTTCGGCCAGAGCGGTTTGATCGGAATCGAAAGTCAGGTCGAATCGCAGCACGAATCGAACCTAGTAGGGCCGCCGCCAGTGCTCATAGGCGTGAGCCGGCGGACCCGGCCAGGGTGACGAAGCAGCGCAAGTCGGGTGAGTTCCGTCCTTCGTTTTGGCTCGCTGCCGTTGCGCCCCCGGAAGGATTCAAACCTCCGACACATGGTTCCGGAAACCATTGCTCTATCCCCTGAGCTACGGGGGCACGGCTGGCCATGTTAGCGACCTGTCAGCGGTAACGGTATTGGGTCGATCGGTTTGATTTCGTCGATCGGTTTGACCTGCCTCTCGGTCGGGAACGGTCGTGCCAACCGAAGGGAGCAAATATGACTGACTACAACCACCGGACGACTGCCAAGCCAGCACTCGGGCCGAATGCAATCGCTGCACTCGTGGGAGCGCTCGTCGTGTTGATTTCGGCGTTCATGGCGTGGGCGGAAGTGGGCAACAATTCGACCAATGCCAACGACGTTCCGTTCTCGTTCCTGTGGGACAGCTCGGCGAACTCGGGCCTGAAGCTGCTGATTCCGTTGCTGATCGTGGTGATCCTGATCGTGGTGGGCGTGTTCGTGCTGAGTGCGCGCACGCTGACCCTGATCGGTGCGGTCTTGGCGATCATCTTCCCAATCCTGTACCTGATCCAGCGCAGCGACTTGGGCGACAAGGTCGGTGCAGACATCGGTGGCTTCGCTCCCTGGATGTGCTTGATCGGTGGCCTGATCGCCCTCGTTGGCGGGGTCATGGGCTACGCCCGGCGCGTCGTCGACTGATCGCCCCACATCGGTTCACGTTCCAACCCCCACGTGACTGCCGCTCTCTTCGGAGGGCGGCAGTTGCGCGTTTATGCTCGTCCGATGCGGGCGGATGTGGATGTCGTGATCGTCGGAGCGGGCATCTCGGGGATCGGCGCGGCATATCACCTGAGCACCAATTGCCCGGACCGAACGTTCACGGTGCTGGAAGGACGGCAGTCGATCGGGGGCACCTGGGATCTCTTCCGTTACCCAGGGATCCGCTCCGACAGCGACATGCACACGCTTGGGTACCGGTTCAAGCCGTGGACCGCCGAGAAGTCGATCGCCGACGGTCCAGCGATCATGGACTACCTCAACGAAACCGTTGACCAGTTCGACGTGCGTCGACACATTCGTTTCGGACATCACGTCGAGCGCGCCGCCTGGTCGAGCGCAGACGCGCTGTGGACGCTGACCGGCCAGGCCGACGGCCAGCCGTTCACGATCACCTGCCGGGTGTTGGCGATGTGCTCCGGCTACTACAACTATCGCCACGGTCACCGCCCCGAATTTGTCGGCGAGGCTGACTTTGCCGGGACCATCGTCCATCCGCAGCACTGGCCGGAGGACCTGGACTACGTCGGCAAACGGGTTGTGGTGATCGGCTCGGGTGCCACGGCGATGACCTTGGTGCCAGCGATGGCTGCCACGGCACGCCACGTCACGATGATCCAGCGTTCGCCGACCTACGTCGTCGCCCGCCCGGCAAAGGACCAGCTGGCCAACGGTCTGCGCCGCGTTCTGCCAAATCGTCTGGCCTATGCGATCACGCGTGGCAAGAACACGGTCCTGCAGCAGATGGTCTACAAAAGGGCGCGGACTAAGCCCGATGAGGTGAAGGATCGCCTGCTGACAATGGTCCGCGACGAACTCGGCCCGGACTACGACGTCGACACACACTTCACTCCGTCCTACAACCCGTGGGAACAGCGCTTGTGTCTGGTCCCCGACGGCGATCTTTTCCAAGCGATCCGTGATGGGTCGGTCACCGTGGTCACCGATCGCATCGAACGATTCACCGCCACGGGGCTGCGCACCGCGTCGGGCCAGGATGTGCCCGCCGACATCATCGTCACCGCGACCGGTCTGGATTTGGTGACGCTCGGCGAGGTCGCCTTCGACGTCGACGGACAGACGGTCGATTTCGCTCAGACGTGGACATACAAGGGTCTGGCGTATTCCGACGTGCCCAACCTGGTGTCCACCTTTGGCTACATCAACGCTTCGTGGACGCTGCGCGCCGACCTGATCAGCGAATATCTGTGCCGCTTGCTGAACCACATGCGCGAGACGGGCACCGACGTCTTTGTCGCCCGTCTCCGCCCATCGGATCGGGACATGCCGCAGCGAGCGTGGATCGAGGACTTCAGCGCGGGCTACATGCGCCGGGCGATGCACTTGATGCCCAAGCAGGGCGACCGTCAACCGTGGATCAACCCGCAGAACTACGCGGCCGACAAGAAGATGTTCCGCAAGTCGCCGCTCAGCGACGGAGCGATGCGTTTTGAACCTCGTGGACAGTCCGGCGGACAACCCGCCGGACAATAACCCGGCACCGATTGCCCGACTCTCGGTACGATCGAACGGCCATGGTCGACCCGCTGTACACCGTCATTCCCGTCGTTCGTCAAGCGCTGGCCCAGGTCACTGGGTTGGCAGCAGACGAGATCGACCCGGCGGTGCGCCCAAGTGACCGTGCCGACGGGCAAGCCAACGGGGCGTTAGCGGTTGCCAAGAAGATTGGTCGCTCGCCGCGTGACGTCGCCGAGGCGGTCGTCGCCAGCGGCGCGTTGAATGCGACGTGTCAGACGGTCGAGGTCGCCGGTCCAGGTTTCATCAACTTCAACTTCCGCGCCGAGGTGTTGGCCGCGGCCCTCGTCGACTCGATCCACGATGTCCGACTTGGCGTTCGGCCCGATCCAAATCCGGTGCGCGCCGTTGTTGATTATTCGGCACCGAACGTGGCCAAGGAGATGCATGCCGGTCACCTGCGTTCCACGGTGATCGGCGATGCGCTGGTGCGGCTGCTGACATTCCTTGGCTATGACGTGGTGCGCGAAAATCACATCGGCGATTGGGGCACCCCGTTCGGGATGCTCATCGAACACCTCATCGACGTTGGCGGTGTCCACGGCGCCGCCGACTTGGATGTTGGCGACCTGAATGCGTTCTATCAAGCCGCGCGGGTCAAGTTCGACGGGGACGATGCTTTCAAGGAACGTGCCCGCAAGCGGGTGACGCTCTTGCAGAGTCGCGCTGATTCGGAGACGATGCAGCTCTGGAAGATCCTGGTCGGCCAATCGCTGGCCCACTTCAACGATCTATATGGAAAGCTCGGCGTGCTGCTGACCGACGACGACGTCGCCGGTGAGTCGATGTATCAGCCGCTGATGACCGAGGTACTCGAACGCCTCGACACCGCCGGGCTGCTCGAAACTAGCGATGGTGCCAACGTGGTCTTCGTCCCCGGCTACAACAACCGCGCCGGCGACCCGCTGCCGCTGATCGTTCAGGCGCGCACCGGCGGTTTCAATTACGCGACGAGCGACCTGGCCTGCATCATCGATCGCGTCGAGCGGGTCGGCGCCTCGCTGCTGGTGTATGTGGTCGGCAGTCCCCAGATCCAGCACCTGGCGATGGTCTACAAGGTCGCAGAGATGGCCGGGTTCCTCACCCCGCCGCGGCGCGCCGTCCACGTCAATTTCGGCAGTGTGCTGGGTGACGACCGCAAGATGCTGCGTAGCCGGAGCGGAGATCCGGTGACGTTTATCGAACTGGTCAACGAGGCGATCGAACGTGGCCGCGCTGCCGTCGCCGAACGTTCGCCCGATCTGGGCGGCGACGAGTTGGATCGCCTCGGCCGGTCGATCGGCATCGGGGCATTGAAGTACGCCGAGCTGTCCACCGATCGGATCAAGGACTACGTCTTCGACTGGGAACGGATGTTGGCCTTCGAAGGCAACACCGGCCCATATCTGCAGTACGCCCACGCGCGAATCTGCAGCATCTTCCGTCGCGGCGAGATCGACCGTGAGGCGGTGGCTGGCTTCGCCCCGCTGATCGTCGCGCCTGCCGAGCGAGATCTGGCGCTCCAGCTGTTGCAGTTCGATAGTGCCGTGCACGACACCCTGGACAAGCTCAGTCCGCATCGGCTGTGCACCTACTTGTTCGAGTTGGCCCAGACGTTCACGGCGTTCTACGAGGACTGCCCCGTACTGCGCGCCGAGGGAGACGTACGCGACAGTCGACTGTTCCTGTGCGAGATGACCGCGCGGGTCATGCACCGCGGCCTGGATCTGTTGGGCATCGATGCTCCGGAGCGGATGTGAGCCCAATCTGGCGCGGGCTCCTGCCGGACACCGCGACGACCGACGCCTCTGGCGGCTTGATCGTTGGCGGTTGTTCGATCGTTGATTTGGCGGCCCGTTATGGCACGCCGCTGTTCGTCTATGACGAGGCACATCTTCGCAGCCGGTGTCGCCAGGCGGTCGAATCGTTCGGCATCGGCCGGGCGATCTACGCGACCAAGGCCTTCTTATGCACGGCGATGGCTCGGCTGGCCTACGAGGAAGGGATGCTGCTCGACGTGGCGAGTGGCGGCGAAATGTTTGTCGCGCTGCGCGCTGGCGTGCCCGCCTCGGCGCTCGCGGTGCATGGCAACAACAAGAGCGTCGACGAGTTGCGGATGGCGATCACCGCCGGGGTTCACCACATCGTCGTCGACAGCTTCGACGAGATCGATCGCCTCGAAGCATTGCATGCTGAACTGCGCGGCGGTGCCAATGTCCCGAAGGTGATCGCCCGGATCACCCCGGGGGTGCACGCCCACACCCACGAGTTCATCGCCACCGGCCAGGACGATTCCAAGTTTGGGTTCAATCTGGGCAACGGTGATGCCCAGCGCGCCGTGGATCGGCTGCGTCGCTGCGCCGCTGTCGAGTTGGTTGGCGTGCATTGCCACATCGGCTCGAACGTCTTCGAGGCATCGAGCTTCGCCAAGGCCGCCGAGGTGATGGCTGCATTCGCCGGACCGCTGGATCTGCCGGAACTGATCCTTGGCGGGGGACTGGGCGTCGCCTATGTCGACGGCGAGGAAGCGCCGACGATCACCCAGTGGGCCAACGTCTTGCTTGACGCCTGCGCGGCGCTGGGGGTCACGTCGGCGGTCAGCGTCGAACCGGGTCGGGCGATCACTGCCGCGGCGGCGCTCACCGTGTACACGGTAGGCACGATCAAAGACATCCCTGGCGTGCGTACCTACGTGGCCGTCGACGGGGGGATGAGCGACAACCCTCGCCCGGTGCTGTACGGCAGCGGTTACGAAGCGTTCCTGCCGCGCGCTGTCGAGGCGCGCCGCGATCGCCAGGTGCGGCTGGTGGGCAAGCATTGCGAAAGCGGGGACATTCTGATTCGTGATGCCGCCGTGCCCGAGGACATCGGTGTTGGCGACCTGATCGCCACGCCCGTCACCGGCGCCTACGGGCACAGCATGGGCAGTAACTACAACAAGCTGCCCCGCCCGGCGGTGGTGTTTGTCAACGACGGCGCCGACCGCCTGGTCGTGCGCCGCGAGACATACGAGGATCTGGTGCGATGCGACGTGGACTGATCGAACAAGTGCTGCGCCTGGTGAGGGAGCTGTTCGGCCAACAGCGCGCCCAGCAGCCGCGCGGCCAGCAGCCGCGCAGCCAGGAACAGCGCAGCCAGGAACAGACCGGTCGACGGCGCGGCCCGGGCACGGGGCCGCGCCGGCCGCGGCAGCCAGCGCCGCCGAAGCCCAGCGATGATCGGCTGGTTATCGAATACACACCGAAGCTCGACGGCGATCCTGACCCAGGCGAGGTTGTCTGGACGTGGGTGGCCTACGAGGATGACCCGTCACAGGGCAAGGATCGTCCGGTGGTGATTATCGGGCGGAGCGGGGGCTCGCTGGTCGGCGTCCCGCTGACCTCGAAGGCCCACGACAACGAACAACAGGTAGCGGTGGGAACGGGTCCGTGGGACCCCCAGGGCCGGCCGAGTTACGCCAAGGTCGAACGGTTGATCCGCGTCGAGGCTGGCAAAGTCCGCCGCGAAGGCGCCATCCTTCCCCGCGACCGCTTCGACGCGATCACCGCCGCCATCCACCGCCCCGCGTAACGCCGGTAATGACGCCCTTCCGGGGTGATCGGTGACGAAACCTCTGACCCCAAACGGACGGGTGGTCGTTAGCCTCGCGGGCGTGTCGGAGACGAAGAACGTGCGTGTCGGAATCCTGGGCTGTGGCAATGTCGGTGCGGCGCTGGTGACGTTGCTGACCGAGCAGCGCGAGGCGATTGCCCAACGCACCGGGTTGACGCTGGACGTCACCCGTGTCGCCGTGCGCAACCTGAGCCGCGAGCGCTCGGTGCAGCTTGCCGACGGGGTGCTCACGCGCGATGCCACATCGGTGGTCGCCGACCCGGACATCGACCTGGTCGTCGAATTGATCGGTGGGATCGAGCCGGCCCGCGAGCTGATCACGGCGGCACTGAAGCACGGTAAGCCGGTGGTCACCGGCAACAAAGAACTGCTCGCCAACGTCGGAGCGGAACTGTTTGAAGTCGCCGAGGCGCACGGCGTCGACCTGCTCTTCGAAGCGGCGGTCGCCGGTGGGATTCCGGTGATTCGAGCCCTGCGCGAAAGCCTGCGCGGCGAGCCGATCACGCGGGTGATGGGGATCATCAACGGGACCACCAACTTCATCCTGACGAAGATGACCGACGAGGGCAGCGACTACGGCTCGGCGCTGGCCGAAGCGCAGGCCCTGGGATTCGCCGAACGTGACCCAACCGCCGATGTCGAGGGCTACGACGCCGGCGCCAAAGCGGCGATCATGGCGACGATCGCCTTCGGCGCCAAGGTCGTCGCCGGCGACGTGTACCACGAAGGCATCAGCGAGATCACGGCCGAGGACATCGCCATGGCCAGGCGTCTTGGCTACGTGGTCAAGTTGCTGGGCATCGCCGAGATCGACAAGCCCAGCGGCGAGATCGCCGTGCGCGTCCATCCGGCGATGGTGCCCATCGCCCATCCGTTGGCCAATGTCAACGGCAGCTACAACGCTGTGTTTGTCGAAGGCGATGCCGTTGGCCAGCTGATGTTCTATGGCCGTGGCGCCGGTGGGGCGCCCACCGCCAGCGCCGTGTTGGGCGACGTGCTCGACGCCGCGGCCAACCTGGTCAAGGGCACCAGCGCCTCGATGGGGGCGATGGGCCGGGCCAAGATCCGGGCGATCGACGAGACGTCCGCCGAGTACTTGGTCACGCTTGAAGTCGCCGACCAGCCGGGCGTGCTGCACGCCGTGACGGGGGTCTTTGCCAAGCACAACGTCAGCATCCGCGCCGCCGAGCAGGAAGGGATCGGCCCAGCGGCGCGGCTGGTGTTCATCACCCACCAGGCTAAGGAAGCTGCGGTGCAAGCAACGGTTCGTGAGCTTCGCGATCTTGGTGATGTTCGACAGGTCGGCGGTGTCCTGCGGGTGTTGGGCGCCTGACATGCGTTACGTGTCGACCCGTGGTCAGGCGCCCGAGCTGGGATTCATCGACGTCTTGCTCGCTGGCCTGGCAACCGACGGTGGCCTCTACGTTCCTGCCGAATGGCCAACGTTGCCCCCGGCCCGTCCTGGCGATACGTATGCGCAGCGCGCCGCGCAGGTCATCGGCGCATTCGTTGGCGACGACCTGAGCGCCGATGAACTGGAGCGGCTCTGTGCCGACGCGTACGCCGCGTTTAACCATCCAGCGGTAGTCCCGTTGGTCCAGATCGACAACCACCACTTCGTCCAAGAGCTCTTTCACGGCCCGACCCTGGCGTTCAAGGACGTCGCCCTGCAACTGGTTGGTCGACTGTTCGACGAGGCCCTGCGGCGACGCGATCAGCGGGTGACGATCGTCGGGGCGACCAGCGGCGACACGGGCTCGGCGGCGATCGATGGGGTCGTCGGCTGCGACAACGTCGACATCGTCATCCTCTATCCGCATCACCGCACCAGCGAGGTGCAGCGCCGGCAGATGACCACGGTTGATTCGCCGAACGTGCGCGTCGTCGCCGTCGAGGGCACCTTTGACGATTGCCAGGATCTGGTCAAGGCGATGTTCAACGATGCCGCGTTCCGCGAGCGGATGAATCTGAGCGCGGTGAACAGCATCAACTGGGCACGCGTCATGGCCCAGGTGGTCTATTACGTGGTGGCTACCGAACGTCTGCAAACGCCGACGTCGTTCTGCGTGCCCAGCGGCAACTTCGGCAACGTGTTTTCGGGGTGGATTGCCAAACGGATTGGCGCCCCGATCGATCGGCTTGTGGTGGCCTCGAACGCCAACGACATCCTCACCCGGTTCTTCAACCACAACGACATGTCCACCGCCAAAGTCGTCCCGTCGTTGAGTCCGTCGATGGACATCCAGGTGTCGTCGAACTTCGAACGGCTGTTGTTCGAGATGAACGGCCGTGATGGCGGAATGACCGCCGAACAACTCGACCGGTTCCGCAGCAGCGGCTCGCTGTCGATCGAAGCTGATCAGCGCGGCCGCTATCTGGACGGTGTGTTCCTGGCCGGGCGGATCGACGATGCCGAGACGATCGCGGTCATGACCGACATCTATCGGCGCACCGGCATGCTGGTCGATCCGCACACCGCCGTCGGGCTTGGCGTCGCTGATCGACTGAGCGCCGCGGGAGAGCTGGACGGATCGTTGGTCACGCTGGCCACCGCGCATCCAGCCAAGTTCCCCGACGCGGTGGAACAGGCCACCGGGATCCGCCCGCCGTTGCCAGCGCATTTGGCGGATCTGCTGGACCGCGACGAGCACGTCGACGTGCTGCCCAACGACCTCGCCACGATCCAACACTTCGTGGCCACCACGTTCACCGCGTGACCCCTGGGGGACGTGCCGCTCCGGTTACGCCACGCCGAGGAACACGGCACGGGTGTGGATCGTCACTGGGTGATCGTCCAGCCGCCGTCAACAACCAGCAGTGAGCCGTTGATATACGTGGCCAACGGCGAAAGCAGGAAAAGGATCGCGAAGGCGATGTCGTCGGGTTGACCGATACGGCCCATCGGGACTCGCTTCAACACCTGCTGGCCCATGTCGCTGGCGGCAAAGCCCTGGAGGCGTGGCGTGTCGATCATCCCCGGCGCGACCGCGTTCGAGCGAACCTGATCGGCGCGGTAGGCGGCAAGGTGTCGCGTGTAGCCGGCGATGCCCGCCTTGACGGCCGTGTACCAGTCGGACGCGGTCGCCACCTTGTTGCCCGCCACCGAGGCCAGATTGACCAGCGAAGCGCCAGGCGGCACGCCGCGATCAAGCCAATGATCGGTGACGCGTCGGACGCTGCCGATGCAGATCCGGATCGCTTCGTCGAAGTCGATCTCCACCGCCGATGACGGCCCGGCGTTGTTGACCAGGTAGCGAATCGGTCCCAGTTCGCTGACGGCGACAAACGCGCCGCGGACCTGATCGTCGTCGGCCACGTCGGCGCGCGCCGCGAGACAGCGCCGCCCAGCAGCGTGAACGGCGTCGATCGTGTCGTGCAGTCCCTCGAGGTTGAGGTCCCACGCAGCGACGTCCAGGCCCATCTGAGCGGCGCGGATCGCCGCTGCCTTGCCAATTCCGCTGGCCGCCCCGGTAACCAGCACCACGTCGCCGGGAGTGAAGCCGAAACTGATGGTTGCGAGCTGATCGTTCATCGGTCGTACCGTACCCTGCAACCCAATTCGGCCGATGTGCCGACCGGCAATGCATCTGGTCGCACCACCGACCGGCATTGATCGCCGGACAGTTCGTAAGGTGGCGTCGTGGCAGAGGCCCCGGACAGCAGCGCGATCCGCACCGCGCTATGGCGCGCCTTGCACGTCTTGATCGATCATCCGCCTCCGGTGTTTGCTGACCTGATCGGTCTGCAACTCGTCGAGCCGGATGGTGACTGGATGTCGCGTCCGGACATGAGCCCGCAGTTCACCGCTGGCTTTCGCGCCTCGATTGTGTCGCGGGCGCGCTATGTGGATGAGTTGCTGGACGAGTCCCTTGCCACTGGCGTCGACCAATACGTGATTCTGGGCGCCGGACTGGACACCACCGCCCAGCGCCGGCCGGAACTCGGCGAACGAGTGCAGATCTTTGAGGTCGACCAGCCGTCCACACAGGCCTGGAAGCGTCGTCGCTTGGAGGAGATCGGTTGCCACCGCGCCGATTGGTTGCGCTTCGTCCCGGTCGATTTCGAGGCCGGACAACGGTGGTGGGATGCCTTGATCGTTGCCGGTTTCGACCCGCATCGGCCCGCCTTCGTCGCCGCGACCGGGGTCGCCATGTACCTGACCGAACCGGCGATCCGCGCCATGCTGAACGAGCTCCGCAAGCTGGCAGCAGGGTCCACAGTGGCGATGACCTTCATGTTGCCGATCGAACTCTTGGCCCCCGAGGATCGGGCCGGTCTGGCGGCCAGCGCGAGCGGCGCGAAGTCGTCGGGTACCCCGTTCGTCAGCTTCTTCGCTCCGGCACAGATCGTGACGTTGGCCCATGCGGCTGGCTTTGTCGACGTGGAGCACGTCGACTCGGCAGCGTTGTTCACGCGGTACTTCGCCGACCGTCCCGATGGTCTGCGTCCGTCAACCGGCGAAGACTTTCTGATCGCCCGAACCTGATCCGTCGGCCGACCGTGACCTCTCGGCGCCTCGCGTTGCTTTGGCGCGCAGGTGTTCGCTACAGTGCAGTTGTCCGGCATCGCTGGGCACCCGGCAGCCGACTTCAATGATTCCGGCACCGCCCCTCGGTTCGAATCGCTCGTTGCTAGAACGTCTCGAACACGGGTCGGTCGGGTACATCCCTCTCGGTGGACTGAGCCCGTTCGACGTGCCCGCCCGCCGACGTTCCCACCGGCGAACCGACGATGGGTCCTTCTAGAAAGCAGGTGGCCGGTGGCCGCGGAAGCTCTCGAACAATCGATGCTTGAGTCCAAAGACAAGGACCAACTCCTTGCCATCGCCCAGGCCCTGGGCGTCAAAACGACGGCGCGGGCCACAAAGGCGACGCTGATCAACAAGATCCTGGAGTCCACCGCCGGGCCCGCTCCGCAGGCCCCCGTGGCCGCGCCGGTCGCCGTTGCCAAACCCGCGGAGCAGCCAGCGGTCGTTCAAGTGGAGCGCGGCGATGCAGCCTCGACGGTGAATGGTTCGACGGTGAATGGTTCGGCAAGCGACGGCTCGAGCGCAGCGGAACCGTCCAAGTCGAAGCCCGGGAGCCGTGCCAAGCCAGCGCCAACCTCAGCGCCGGCTGACGATGCTGCCGAGATCATCCTGGGCGAGGACGGCGAACCGTTGGCCGACTGGGAAATCGCCCTGCGCAATGCCGGCGAGGACAGCGAGGACGCCAGCGTGTCCAGCGACGCCGCGTCGGCGGCGAGCACGCCGTCTTCAACCCACTCATCAGCCGACTCGGCGGACGACGGCGGCGATGACGACTCGGGCGATGATCAGCACAACGAGGGTGACGGGGAAAGCCGCAATGCTCGTCGTCGTCGCCGTCGTCGGGGGAAGAATCGCGACGGGGCGCAAGGGCCGGATCGCAACGAGCAGCGCTCCTACAACCAGGGCAGCCAAGGCAACCAGAACGGAAGCCGGGGCGACAGTGCCGGCGAAGCCAGCGAGCTGGTCAGCCAGGAGCCGATCAAGGTCAGCGGATACCTCGATCTGCGCGACGAGGGCTACGGATTCCTGCGGGTGAATGGGTATCTGGCGAGCCGCGACGATGCCTACATCCCGGTCAAGCTGACCCGTCAGTACGGGCTGCGCAAGGGCGACCACGTCACCGGTCTGGTGCGCGCCGCGGGGCGCAACGAGAAGAACCCGGCGATGCTCGAGATCCACACGATCAACGGCGCCGATCCGGAAAAGGCCAAGGGCCGTCGTCGGTTCGAGGACCTCACGGCGCTGTTTCCGGACGAGAAGCTCAAGCTCGAGAACCCAATGAACCCGTCAGACATGACGGCACGGATCATCGACTTGGTTTCGCCGATCGGGAAGGGTCAGCGCGGCATCATCGTGTCGCCACCGAAGGCCGGCAAGACCACGATCATGAAGACGATTGCCACGGCAATCGAGAAGAACAACCCCGAGGTCAAGCTGATCGTTCTGCTGATCGACGAACGCCCCGAGGAAGTCACCGACATGAAGCGCACAGTGAAGGGCGAGGTCATCGCATCGACCTTCGACCGGCCCAGCGACGAACACACCCACGTCGCCGAGCTGGCGATCGAGAAGGCCAAGCGGCTGGTCGAGATGGGCGAGGACGTCGTCGTCATCCTCGACGGCATCACCCGGCTCAGCCGGGCCTACAACCTGGCCGCCCCGGCCAGCGGCCGAATCCTGTCGGGCGGTATCGATGCCGGCGCGCTCTACCCACCGAAGAAGTTCTTCGGCGCAGCGCGCAACGTCGAAGAGGGCGGTTCGTTGACGATCTTGGCGACCGCCTTGGTCGAGACCAACAGCCGGATGGACGAGGCGATCTTCGAAGAGTTCAAGGGCACCGGCAACATGGAGCTGCGTTTGGATCGCAAGCTGTCCGAGCGACGGATCTACCCGTCGATCGACGTCGACGCGTCGAGCACCCGCCACGAAGAGCTGCTGTTCGATCGCAAGCAGTTGCAAATGGTCTGGAAGCTACGCCGCGTGCTCAGCGGCCTCGCCGCCGACGGCAACGCGGCCCCCGGCCTGGAGCTGCTGATCGACCGGTTGAAGACGTTCCGCACCAACGACGAGTTCCTCAACGAAATCGCCAAGCAACCGTCGATGTAGCTCGGGCTACCCCAGAAACCGCAGAAGCGCGTCCAGATCGAGCGCTGCGTCGGTGACGTGACCGCGATGTTCCTTGGGGCCGTGGGTCACCATCTCGAACTGGACGCGCCCGCCGCCGAGCGCGTCGCCAAGCTGATTGGCGACCTGGCGGGTGTGGCTGCTGTCGACGATCGGGTCGTTGTCGCCAGCGATAAATCGGAATGTGGGCGTTGCCGCGTTACGAATGTCGTCGGTGACCCATGTCTGCGGCTGGGCGGCGGCGATCACCTGTGCGTCGCAGGCGCCGACCTGGCACCCCAGCACGGCCGGCGTGACCGCCGCACAGGTCGGCGTCACCGGGTTCTGATCCATGCAGAACGCTCCAGCCAGGACCACGACGCCGAGGACCGACGAGTCGCCATCGGCCCAGGTCGGTTCCAGCGCTGGCACCCCAGCGGTCAGCGCGGCCATCGTCACCAGATGACCACCAGCAGAGAAGCCCATGGTGAAGATCTGTGCCGGGTCGATCCGTAGCGACGCGGCGTTCAGTCGAGCCCAGCGAATCGCCGCGTGGATATCGGTGATTTGTTCGGCCAAGTGCACCGAGGCGTCAGCGAGCCGATAACGCACGCTGATCACGGTCCATCCCTCGACCTGGTTCAGGTGGCGAGCGGACAAGCCGGCGTCGCCGTTGATGTCCTCCTCGGAGCCGCCGGTCCAGCTCCCGCCGTGGACCCAGACGAGCAGTCGGCCGTTCGGTTTGGCCGGAACGTACACGTCGACCACTTGACCGCTGGGCCCAATCGACAGGTCCTCGGCCGTTTTGGTCATCGCTGGTGTGCCGAGCGGGATCGTTCGTGGCCCGTCGTCGCCGATGCCGCACCCAGGGAGCGTTGCCACCACGAGGAGCGTGACGATTGCCAACCCCCGGCTTGCCCGACCGTGGCGGCCCCGATTCCCTTCGGAACGAGCGGTGGTCAGTCGGGGCATGGGGTCAGTTAAGCAGTCAGGTGATGTGCCCGAGGGACCGCTACACTTGAGCGCCTTACCGTCACCGGAGATCAAGATGAAGACCGCGATTCACCCCAATTACGTCGAGACCACCGTGAAGTGCAGCTGTGGCAACACGTTCACCACCCGCTCGACGCGCGCCGGCGACCTCACGCTGGAACTGTGCAACGAATGCCACCCGTTCTTCACCGGCAAGCAGAAGCTGGTCGACACCGGTGGCCGAGTCGAGCGCTTTAACAAGCGCTACGGCTCGCGGAAGAACAAGTAACTCTCGTTCGCTTCGGCGACTTCGTGAACTCGTCGCCTGGCGAACAACTGCAACGCGTCAAGCTGAAGGCGTTGATCGCCGACGCTGGCGCGCAGGTTGCCAAGGTCACCGATGTCGGACTCTGCGCTGCGCTGGACGCCACGGGTTGTGCCTGGGTGCTGATCGACGGGGCAGCAGGACTTGGCGCGGCGATCGCTTGGACGGCGCGCCACGACGCCGTACGGCTGCATGTGATCGCTGAATCCGACGCCCCGTCGGTGGCCCGCCAGGCTGGCTACTTCGCCGTGCCGATTGAAGTCAGCACCTTGGATGGGCGAGCCCTCGTACCGGTCCACCCCGCTCCTTTGGCGGTGCCGCGCCCTGCGCCAAACGATCACCTGGCGATGATCGACACCATCGCCGCGGCTGGCGCTACGCCGATCGTCGAGCACGGCGTGGTCGCTGGCGAAGTGTGCGGATTAGAGGTCTGCCGTGTGATCGACGATCCAGAGACGGGCGAGCCCCGCTTGGACGTCGGCGTTGGCGCCCACGACCGCGAGATGTACCACATGTTGCATGGCGATGTACCCGCTCAACAGGCGCTGGCCGATGTCGTCAACACCGTAGCGGCGCTGCGCGCCGGAGACGCCGGGCCCCACCCGCTGAACGCCCTGGCTCGCGAACGGTTGTTGAGGGCGCGGGCGGTGGAGCATCCCGAGTTGATCGGGGCGACCTCGGTCGCCGCCGCCCAGCCGCCGGTGCCACGGCAGTCGTTGAAGGATGCCGTGCCCTGCGTGGCGCTGGCCACCATCGATGGCCACCAGCAGGCTGCGGTGTTTTCCGCGGGCGTCGACCTCGAGCTGATCGTCGTCGCTGCCGAAGCGCGTGCCGCGCTGGACGTCGACGACGCCGTTGTCGTGGTGCCGGCCCGCGATGCGTTGGCGATTCAGCAGCTGATCAGCGATCAGCTTCGGCGTCCGATCCGAATCATGTCGATGTCTGACGTCGCGGTTGGACGAGTCGTTGCAGCGCAGGATGGTGACTGATGGCGATCGATCGGCTGCAGGTGTTGCAGGACGAGTTCATTTCGCTGGAGTCCAGCCTGGCTGACCCCGACGTGATCTCGGATCAAACCAAGCTGCGTGATGTATCCCGTCGCTACAAGGATCTGCAGCCGGTGGTCGATTGCATCAATCGCTTGAAGGCCCGCCAGGCAGACCTCGGCGCGGCGCACGAGCTGCTGGAACTTGCAGACGACGCCGAACGCAGCGTGCTGCGCGACGAGATCCAAGAAACCATCGACGACATCGCTTCGCTGGAGGCTGAGTTGCGCCTTCTGCTGCTGCCGAAGGACGCCAACGCCGGCAAGGCGGTGATCATCGAGATTCGTGGTGCCGAAGGCGGCGAGGAGGCCAACCTGTTCGCCGGGGATCTGCTGGACATGTATCGAGCATTTTCCGCAGGACACGGTTGGAAGTTCGAGGTGCTCTCGCACGATCCCAGCGACCTTGGCGGTGTCAACCAGGTGACGGCGATGATCACCGGCGATACGGCGTGGGAGCGGATGAAGTTTGAAGGCGGCACGCATCGTGTGCAGCGGGTGCCGGTGACGGAGAGCCAGGGGCGGATTCACACTTCGTCGGCCACCGTGCTGGTGTTGGCCGAGGCCGAGGAGGTCGACGTCGAGATCGACGAACGCGACCTGGAAGTCGACGTCTACCGATCCAGCGGTGCTGGTGGGCAGAGCGTCAACACCACAGATTCGGCGGTTCGGATCACCCACAAGCCGACCGGCGTGGTTGTCACGATGCAAGACGAGCGCAGCCAGATCCAGAACCGGGCGCGGGCCATGCAAGTGTTGCGCGCCCGACTGCTGCAGCTGGCCCAGGACGAGCAGGACGCGGCAACCAGCGCCGAGCGCCGCTCGCAAGTCGGCGGCGGCGGCCGGGGGGAGAAGATCCGTACCTACAACTTCAAAGAGAACCGGCTCACCGATCACCGCATCGGCTTCACCATCTACCGTCTCGCCGATGTCCTCGCCGGCGACCTCGATGACGTTGTCGATGCCCTCGCCGCCGATGAACGGACCCGCCAGCTCGCCGGCCAGTCGGAATGACGCAGTACGACCGGCACCCAGAGCAGCGGCCGTGACCACAACCTGGCGGGCCCTGTGGGCCGAGACAGCCAGCGAGTTTGGTCGGCCGCAGGCACGTTGGTTATGCGAGACGGCGAGTGGATGTGACGCCGCCGAGTTCCTCGACGAGTTGGACGCCGTTCCAACTCAGCGGATGGTCGCCCATCTGGATGCGATGATCGCTCGGTTGCGTGACGGCGAGCCGCTGCAGTACGTGCTGGGCCATTGGGCGTTTCGCCAGCTCGATCTGATGGTTGATCCTCGGGTGCTGATCCCTCGTCCAGAAACCGAGGAGGTCGTCGGGGTCGCCTTGAGCAAGGTCGCCGGACGGTCCTCCCGCCGCTGCCTGGACTTGGGCTGCGGCAGCGGGGCGATCGGGCTGTCGTTGGCCGCCGAGCTACCGATCGACAACACACGGGTGTGGATGACGGATGTCTCCGATGACGCGTTGGACGTCGCCCGGGCCAATGCCGCGGGGATCGGCCGAGCGGCGGCCAACGTCCGCTTTGTCCAGGGTGATTGGTACAGCGCCTTGGATGGCGTCGATCCCGGGTTCGACTTGATCGTTGCCAACCCGCCCTATGTTGCCAACGGATCAACCGAGATCGAATCGGTCGTCGTCGCTCACGAGCCTCGTCAAGCGCTGTTCAGCGGCGCTGATGGTCTCGACGCGCTGCGCTTGATCATCGCCTGTTCCCCGGAATGGCTGGCTGACGATGGCTGGCTGGTGCTCGAGATCGGTGCCGATCAGGGGCCCGCCGTCGCTGCACTGTTGGTCGACGCCGGCCACGTCGAGGTGTCGATCACCCGGGACGCGGCAGGCCACCAGCGGATCGCCGCCGCCCGCCGCCCCTGATCCAGACCTGCCCCTGCCCTGACGCTGCCTCTGCCCTGCTCAACCCGGTCCAAGCACGTCCGTCCACGCCCCCCGCTGATCGTGGGTTTGGCGGTGGACGGGTCGCACTGAAACCCACGAACGACAGGGTCACAAGGTCCAACCACCGCGGATCGTGGGTTTGGGGGTGGACAGGTCACGCTGAAACCCACGAATGATTGGCGACGGGGTTATCGGAGCGGCGCCGGCTGCTGGTCGGGGCAGCCGCCGGGCGCGGGGCGGGGCGGCCGCGGGCGGGGTTAGTCGAAGCGCGCCGCGATGTGGCCGAGCAGGGATTCTTCGGCAGGATTGACATCGTTGTCGATCCCGGCGATGTCACGGCAGGCGGCGAAGAGCGAGCCGCGCAACACACGGCTGGTGATCCGCGAATCGATCGAATCGAGCAACTCATCGACAAGGTGATCGTTGACCGCGGCGCGGACCGTCGCCACGGCCTGGCCGATGTACTGGTCGAACGAGAAGGTTTCGCCGTCCCAGCCGGCGTCTGCGGTGAGGCTCCGAATCGAGTCGATCTCGTCGGACGAGATGTGCTTGTCGGCCATCATCGTCAGCACCAGGAGCTCGACGACCGCTTCGTTCTCGCGGTCGGCGGTGGCGTGCACCGAGACGTTCGTATACAGGTCTTTGACGCGCGGGTTCACGGCGTCGAACCTAGTTCGTCGTCCGTGAGCCCCAATGAGCGGCGAATGAAGTGCAGCTGATGGAGCAGCAGGTGCTCGGCAACGATCTCTTGCGGGGTCATGTGCGTGACGCCGACCAACGGCAACACCTCGTGCGGCTTGCCGGCGGCGAGCAGCGCTTGCGACAACTGCAGTGTGTGCGCGGCGACGACGTTGTCGTCGGCCAAACCGTGGATCAACAGCAACGGTCGGGTGAGCTTGTCGGCCAGCGGCAACAGTGATGACGCCGCATAGGGCTCGGCGTGCTGCGTCGGATTCCCCAGATAGCGCTCGGTGTAATGGGTGTCGTACAGGCGCCACTCGGTGACCGGCGCGCCGGCCACGGCGGCATGAAACACATCGGGCCGGCCCAACACCGCTAGAGCAGCGAGGTACCCGCCGAAACTCCAGCCGCGGATCGCCACACGATCCAGATCCAGCGGAAAATCCTGCGCCGCGGCGTGGAGCGCGTCGACCTGATCGTCGAGCACCTTGGAAGCCAAGTCAAGGTGTAGGTCTCGTTCCCACCTACTGCCGCGCCCGGGTGTGCCTCGCCCGTCGATGACGACGACGGCGAATCCCTGATCGGCGAACCACTGCGAACTGAGATGAGCGTTGTACGACGACACGGCGCGTAGCGCGTGCGGGCCGCCATAGGGGTCCAACAACACCGGTAGCGGGGAGCCGGCATGGCCGTGGGGGAGGAGCACGGCGGTGGCCAGCCGTCGGTCGGTGAGGTGGCGGATCGTCACGTTCGGCGTGACCAACGGGGTCTCCGCGTGACTGGCGATCGTGGTCGCGCCGATCCACGTTTGAGCTCCCGGTTGATCGAGCGCGGCGCGGCGCAGGACCGCCGCCGACGAGCCGAACGCGCTGTGGATGCCGGGACCCAGATTTCCGGTCAGGCTGGTCAATTCTCCGTCATCCCACTGCCATACGTGAGCGACGGTGGCGTCATCGATTGGGTTGGCGATGAACACAACTCGTTGCCCGTCGGCGTCGACGACCGCACGGACTTGGGTGTCCACGGGCGTCACGGCCGTACCGTCGATCAACAACCGACGGGCGCCCTGGCGATCTGCCGCCGTCACCAGCCGCCCATCGCCCAAAAGCGCGGGAGTCCCGGGGACCAGCTCCACCCAGGCATCGTCTTGATCGTTGAACAACTCGGCGGTGTCGCCAGTGACGGGGTTGGCCTCCAGCACTGCCAGCTCGCGCTGGTCGCGGCTTTGCACGGTGATCAACAAGCGATCGTGACGCGACCAGTTCACGTCGGCGACGTAGGGATAACGCTCGGCGTCCCACAGGATCTCGACCGATCCGCCGTCCAACGCCAGGACATGCACCGACACCGTCGCATTGGCGGTTCCCGCTGCAGGGTAGCGATGGGCGGTTGGCTGCTGGTCGGGCTCGGCCGGGTTGGCGATGTACCAGGTGACGACCTTGGCGGTGTCGACGCGACACGCAGCGATGTGCGTGCTGTCAGGGCTCCACCAGTACCCGCGGTAGCGGCCCATCTCTTCGGCGGCGATGAACTCCGCACTGCCCCACGTGACGGTCTCGGCTGCCTCGCCGGCCAGTTCCCATGAGGTGCCGTCCAGTTCGGCGATGCGCAGACTGCGTCCGCTGACGTAGGCCAGGCGCGACGCGTCGGGTGCAGGCCGTGGATCGAAGACCGGGCCGTCGACGTGGAGCGGCCGGGCCTGACCGCTGATCAATCCGGCGACGTATAACTCGCCATTGAGCGTGAACGCGGCAACGGTGACAGCCGCGTTCGTTGCGTAGGCGGTGACGCCTGCCGCTCCTTCGCGCAATCGTTCGCGGCGAGCGAGCTCCTCGGCAGGCAGATTGTCGGTGTCTCCCGCGTCGCCCAACGCGGTCAACTGGATCGGGTCGGCGACGATCCGTTCCTCGCCCGTGGCGACGTCCAGTAGCCACAGGCAGTTGGTCGGATCGTCGCCCGCCCGGCTACGGGCAAAGACGACGCGTTGTCCATCGGGGGAAACGGTGATCGTTCGCGGCTCGCCGAGGGTGAACCGCTGGGTGCGCGCATACTGGCGGGGAAAGGTGTCGGTGGTCATCGCTGGACACGGCGGAGCGAATCGATGATCACGCCAAACGCGCCGTCGGCGTCAACCGAGGTCAGCACATCGCAATTCGCCGCCGGGACCTCGCGCAGGTCACGCCGATCGATCACGGTCATTCCCCGAGTCAGCTCGCCGGACGTCTCCACGTCGACATGGAATCGCTGGATGGTGAACAGGTCGGGGTGCGTCAGGGCCAGGACTGCACACGGGTCATGAACCGCCGCGCCGCGCATGTGAATGTGGCGGCTGACGTACGTGCCGCTGAAGAACTGGAACAAGTCGGCCAGGATCGTCGCCAGTGGGGTGCCGACGGCGCGTACCGCGGTGATTCGTTCGGGCGTGGCTTGCAGCTGGTGAGTCACGTCCAGGCCGGCCATCACCAGCGGACCGCCGTAGCGGAAGACGATCGCTGCTGCCTCGGGATCTCCCCAGATGTTGAACTCGGCCACCGCCGACCGGTTGCCGAACGAGCCGCCGCCCATCAACGAGATGCCGGCGATCCGCCTGGCTAGATCGGGGGCGGCACGGAGCGCGAGGGCGATATTGGTGAGTGGGCCGGTGGGCACCAGCCAGAGTCCTTCGTTCGCCCGACACGTCTCGATGATGTAGCCGATCGCGTCGGTACTGGTCGGGGGGCCCGACGGTTCAGGTAGGTCGGCACCGTCCATCCCGGATTGGCCGTGAACGTCGGGGGCGTGGTGCGCTTCGGCGACCAGCGGACGCTCGGCACCGCTATGCACCGGAGCGTCGCTGCCTAGCAGGTCGCGGATGATGATCGCGTTTCGAGTGGTTTTCGACAGCGGCGCATTCCCCGCCACGGTGGTAATCCCGACCAGGTCGGTGTGTGCCGCAGCAACCAGCAACGCCACCGCGTCGTCGTGGCCCGGGTCGCAATCCAGAATGATCCGCGGTCGTGTCATCCGCACAGCTTGCCAGGCCAACGAACGCGAATGACCCGGCACGTAGCGTTCGCGTCGTACGCTTTGGCGATGGCCGATGTCGACACGCTGGTCACCTATGTACCCATCGACCACACCGAGATGGTGCTCGCCGCGCTGTTCGAGGCGGGAGCGGGCCAATTGGGCAACTACCGGGAGTGCGCCTTCGTCACCCGTGGGCGGGGTCAGTTCCGCCCGGTCGATGGAGCCAACCCGGCGATCGGCTCGGTCGGCAAGCTCGAGGTCCTGGACGAGGACCGCATCGAAGTGATGGTCCCCGCCGACCGCCGAGCGGCAGTCATCGATGCGCTGCGCGCCGCCCACCCCTACGAAGAGCCCGCCTACTACGTCATCCCCGCGTAACACGTCGGGACGCGGCGGTTCATCGGGAACCCGGCACCTGATGTAACGGTTCCCTACACTTGCTCGGATGACCAGGATTGCGATTGGCGCTGACCACGCGGGATACGTGCTGAAGGAGCACCTTGTCGGGATGCTGATCGTGGCCGGATACGAGGTCGATGACCAGGGCACGTTCTCCACGGAGAGCGTTGATTACCCGGCGATCTGCGCCGGGGTGGGGCGCACCGTGCGCGACGGCAAGGCCGACTTCGGGATTGTCTTGGGTGGCAGTGGCCAGGGCGAACAGCTTGCCGCCAACAAGATTCGCGGCGTACGTGCCGCGCTGTGCAACGACCTGTACACGGCGCGCATGGCCCGCCAACACAACGACGCCAACGTGCTCAGCATTGGTGCTCGTGTCGTTGGCGAGGGCCTCGCCGACGAGATCGTCACCACCTTTCTGACCACCGACTTCGAGGGCGGCCGCCACGCCCGCCGGGTCGCTCAACTCGCTGAACTAGAAGAGGAATTTTAATGGAGTACGCCGACACTGCTTCCACCGCCTATAACGCTGCGCTGGAGGTGATTGCCGCCGTCGAGCCACGCGTTGCCGAGGCGACCCGTCAGGAGCTGGCCGACCAGCGCGACTCGCTGAAGCTGATCGCCGGCGAGAACTACGCCTCGCCAGCCGTGCTGCTGACGATGGGCACCTGGCTCAGCGATAAGTACGCCGAAGGCACCATCGGTCACCGCTTCTATGCCGACTGCCAGAACGTCGACACGGTCGAAGCGCTCGCCGCGGAACACGCCCGCGAGCTGTTCGGCGCGCCCTACGCCTATGCCCAGCCGCATTCCGGGATCGACGCCAACCTGGTCGCCTTCTGGTCGATCCTGTCCAACCGAGTCGAGGGCCCGGAGCTGGACAAGATGGGCGCCAAGCACGTCAACGATCTGTCGGTCGAGGATTGGGAAGTGCTGCGCAACAAGCTCGGCAACCAACGCTTGCTCGGGATGGCATTGGACGCTGGCGGCCACCTGACGCATGGGTTCCGTCCAAATATCAGCGGCAAGATGTTTCATCAGACACAATACGGCACCGATCCGGCCACCGAATTGTTGGATTACGACGCCGTTGCCAAGACTGCACGAGAGTTCAAGCCGTTGATCATCGTCGCCGGCTATTCGGCTTACCCGCGGCGAATCAACTTCGCCACAATGCGCGAGATCGCCGACGACGTCGGGGCGACGCTGATGGTCGACATGGCCCACTTCGCCGGTCTTGTCGCCGGCAAGGTCTTCACGGGCGACGAAGATCCTGTGCCGCACGCCCATCTGGTCACCACCACGACGCACAAGTCGCTGCGTGGCCCACGCGGCGGGTTGGTGCTCGCTCAAGAAGAGTTCGCCGCGTCGGTCGACAAGGGCTGCCCGATGGTGCTTGGTGGACCGCTTTCGCACGTGATGGCGGCCAAGGCCGTGGCCTTGGCCGAAGCGCGTCAGCCCGCGTTCCAGACCTACGCCCAGGCGGTGGCCGACAACGCCAACGTGCTGGCCGACGGCTTCCTCAAGCGTGGTGCCCGGCTGGTGACCGGCGGCACCGATAACCACATCGTGTTGATCGACGTGTCGGGCTTCGGTCTGACCGGTCGTCAGGCCGAAAACGCCCTGCTCGATGCGGGTGTTGTGACCAATCGCAACTCGATCCCGGCCGACCCGAACGGCGCTTGGTACACGTCCGGTGTGCGCATCGGCACCCCCGCGCTGACGACGCGTGGATTCGGTGCCGCCGAGTTCGACCGCGTCGCCGAGTTGATGATCGACGTGTTCACCAACACCACGCCCGGCACAACCAAGGATGGATCGGCATCGAAGGCGACCTACACGCTGGCCGACGGCGTCGCTCAGCGGGTCCGTGATGCGTCGGCCGAGATGCTCGCTCAACACCCGCTGTATCCGGGCCTCGTACTGTCGTAGACGATGGCCTCGGCGACACCCCGTCCCTCCGTGGCGCGAGCCGCGGTGTGGGTGCTGGGCATCGCCGCGGCGGTGATCGGTGCCTGGTATCTGGCGCTGATCGGTACCAAATCGCCGGTGATGCTGATCGCGATCGGGCTCGGTTACGGCGTGGCTTACGGATTGGTCCGTGGGCTCGGCCGACACGGGCCACAGATCGCCGGATGGGCGGTGGCCCTCGACACGATCGCCCTCGTGGTGGCGCTGTTCTACGTCAACCGATGGCAGCTCAATCGCATCCCGCAGAACAACATCCCCGCGTGGGCCAATCCCGGCTACGTCAAAGAGACGCTGCGTGTCGCGTTGGATGCCTGGCCAACCCAATGGCTGTGGATTGTCGGTTCGTTGGCGGTCGCCGGACTGGTCGGGTGGAAGGGCGTCGAGATCGGTCACGACCGAATCCATCCACCGCATTTCAACCGCCGTGAAACCGCAGATGACCGGCGCAGCGCAGGCGATTCAACACCGATCGAGCGAGCCGAGGGCTGATGCCGCCGACTAGTGCATTGTTGGTCATCGGGGCGGTGGCGATGGGGACCACGTTCGTGCTGACTCCGGTGGTCATCGTCATCGCCCGCCGAATGGGCTGGGTCGTCGAACCCGACGCCCGCCGGGTGCACACCAAGACGATGCCCGACGTCGGCGGGTTGGCGATGGTCATCGCCGTCGTGGTGGCGATGGGTGTCGCGCGGATGTGGGACGTGTTCGATCCGATGTTCGCCCGCAACAGCGAACCGACGGGGGTCGTCGTGGCTGCCGTGGCGATGTACGCCGTTGGATTCATCGACGATCTGCGTGAGCTCTCTGCCCCCGCCAAAGTGGCCGGAACGATCGCCGTGGGGATGATCCTGGTGACGATGGGCGTGACGATGTACTACTTCCGTCTGCCCTGGCTGGGAGTGTTTGTTCCGGGCGACGACTGGATGCCGTTGGTCACCCTGATCTGGTTGTTGCTGATGACTCAGGCGATCAACCTGATCGACGGGCTCGACGGGCTAGCGGCGGGGATCGTGGCGATCGCTGCGGGAGCCTTCTTTCTGTACAGCCTGCGTCTCAGCGAGTTGAAGTTGATCACCCCGCCGAATGTCGGGCCGCTCGTGGCGATCATCACCGTCGGTGTTTGCGTCGGGTTTTTGCCGTGGAACTTCAACCCGGCGCGGATCTTCATGGGTGACGGGGGAGCGCTCCTGCTCGGCTTGCTGCTGGCCGTGAGCACCAGCGTGGTCGGCGGCCGCGCCGACCCAACCGACCAGAAGTACTTTGGGCAGACGTGGTTCTTCTTGGCCCCGATGCTGATCCCGATCTTGATTCTTGGGGTGCCGATCTTCGACACCCTGTTTGCCATCTTGCGCCGGGCGCGCACCCGCACGCTGGCCACCGCCGATCGACGGCACCTGCACCATCGGCTGATCGAGATGGGCCACGGTCCGCGGCGCGCCGTGGTGATCCTGTGGTGCTGGACGGCGATGCTGTCCGGGGTGGTGCTGTATCCCGCCTACACCGGCAAGGGCTCGAACTTGATTCCGCTGGCCTTCGGCATGTTGGCGCTGTTGATGTTCACCATGCTGCACCCCCAAATCCGTCGCAACCGCGGCTAGCGACTGGTCAAACCGCACAAATGTTTCGAGGCGGTGTAGCACAGGTTGGTTTGGAGCGGGGGTCGGGTTCGGCTACATTGTGCAGGCATTCACAAGCTCGTCACAGCGCCGTGACGACGTCGCCCTTGGAGCCCTGTTGAGCCGTCCGAACTCAGACTCACGCACCCGTGCGCTGGCTGATTCGTCGCATCTGGATTCAACCCTTGGCAAGGGGATGGATATCGCCCTCGTCACCCTGGTCTTCTTGTTTCTCGGCTGGCTGCTCGACCGTTGGCTGGGCACGCACCCGTTGTTCATGATTGTCCTCTCGCTGGTTGGACTAATCGGCCAAGGCGTGCGGATGTACTACGGCTACGAACTGAAGATGCGCGAACTGGAAGCCGAACGCGCCGCCGCAGTGCACGCCAAGCAGAAGGCCGTGCGCGCATGAGCCGCGTTCAGCAGGCCCGCGTCGAGCCGAAGCACATCAATCCGCCGTCGGCAGCCACGGTCGCCGATCACGGCCCCGCCCCGGAAGTAACGATCTCCAAGGACATCATCCGTCGTGGTCTGATCGTTGCCCCGTTGCTCGTCGCCATCTGTGGGTTGATCTGGAAGATGGACGGGGTGTGGTCGTCGCTGTACGGCATCGCCATCGTGCTGATCAACTTCGCCCTCGCCGCCGCCACCATTGCGCTGACCGCTCGAATCAGCCTCGGGCTGATGATGGGAGCCGTGTTGTTCGGCTACCTGATCCGCCTCGGGCTGATCTTCTTGGCTGTCTTTCTGGTGAAAGACGCCGGATGGATTTCGCTTCCGGCCCTCGGAGCGACCATCATCGTGACGCACCTTGGTCTCCTCGTCTGGGAGATGAAGTACGTCGCCATCTCACTTGCCCACCCCGGCCTGAAACCCGCCCGCCAGTAACACAGGAACGCACACGATGCTCGCAGACTCGTTCAAATTCCCGCTGATCAACTCGATCTTGCGCTGGAAGGACCTGTTCCCCACGTTCAACAAGATCGCCTTGATCGCCGTCGCCGCGGCATTGATCGGCATCCTCGTGTTCCTGTTGGCCGTGCGCAAGGACCCGAAGGTCGCCCCGAAGGGCGTGCGCAACCTGGCCGAAAGCACCGTCGAGTTCATCGAAGAAGGCATCGTCATGCAGACGATGGGCAAGGACGGCCTGGGCTGGACCCCGTTCCTGCTCAGCCTGTTCATCTTCGTTTACCTGTGCAACCTGCCCGGGATCATCCCGATCCTGCAGATGCCGGCCACGGCGCGTATGGCGATCCCGCTGTTCCTGTCGTTGCTGGTGTGGATCGTCTACATGGGCGTCGGCTTCAAGCATCAGGGCATCAAGTACCTGACCAACACGATCTGGCCGCCAGGCGTGCCCACCGCGTTGAAGCCGTTGGTCGGTGTCATCGAACTGATCTCGAACTATTTCGTCCGCCCGTTCTCGCTCACCGTGCGACTCTTCGCCAACATGTTGGCCGGACACATCCTGCTGGTCACCTTCTCGCTGCTGACGCACTCGTTGGTCACCGCCCAGACCAAGCAGTTCATGTTGAAGCCGATGGCCATCCTGCCGATGTTCATGCTGATCTTCCTGACAGCGTTCGAAGTCCTCGTCGCTCTGCTGCAGGCCTACATCTTCACGATCCTGACCGCCGTGTACATCGGCAGTTCGGCCCACCCGGAACACTGATCCGGGCCCTTCACCCAGTCTCCACCTACCCAGAACCCACATCAGGAGAATTCACCAATGGAAGCAATCTCGCACCTCGTGGCCCAGACCACTGCCGATGACGCGAAGGCCGCCAACGCCGCGATCGGCGCTGGTTTCGCCTATGGCTTGGCCGCCATCGGCCCGGGCATCGGCATCGGCTACCTCGTCGGTAAGTCCGTCGAAGCCATGGCCCGTCAGCCCGAGGCCGCCGGCATGGTCCGCACGACCATGTTCCTGGGCATCGCCTTCACCGAAGCACTGGCCCTGATCGGCTTCGTGGTCTTCATTCTGATCGGTCTGTGATCCGCACGATCCGCGACTGTCCTGTCCATCCTCTTCTTCTGAAGGAGCTGACGTGCTGAACGCCGTCATCAATCTCCAAGGATCGAGCTGGCTCATTACCAGCGCGCCTCCGACCAGCGGGCCGGCGACGGCGACAACGGCCGAGGGCGCGACTGCTGAGCACGCCGATACCGCCCACGAAGGTGGTCATTGCACCACCGAATGCAGCAAGGACCCCGGTCCGATCCTGCCCGAGGTCAAGGAACTGGCCTGGGGCGGAGGCTCGTTCATCGTTATGGCGGTGGCGATCCGGTATTGGCTGTTCCCCAAGCTGAAGCGCGGCATGGACGCCCGGTACCAGGGCATCCGCGACGACCACGCCAGCGCCGACGCGGCTCGCCAATCGGCGCGCGCCGAGGTTGCTGACTACGAGACGCAGCTGGCCCAGATCAAGGCCGAAGCGGCCGGGATCGTCGAGGCAGCACGGAACGAGGTCGAAGCCCAGCGGCAGGCCAAGTTGGCCGAGGTCAACGCCCGTGTCGGCGAAGCGCGCAGCGCTGCGGCGGCTCAGGCCGAACAAGTCCGCGACGCCGCCAAGGGCCAGATCGCTGCCGCGGTCGGTCAGGTGGCCAGCCGCGCTGGCGCGCTGGCGACCGGTCGTCAGCCAAGTGATGAAGTGGTCAATCGAGTGGTCAACGAGGTGATGGCACGATGAACGTTCTGGGCATCGCACATACGGTTGGCCGGCTGATCGCGGCAGGTGACGAATACGTCATCGACAGCGAAGGCCATGTCACCACCCACCACTGGCTGCTGCCGGAGACCGCCGAGATCATTTACGGCGGGATTGCCTCGCTGCTGATCTTCTTCGCCCTGTACAAGTTCGGCGGGCCGATGGTCAAGAAGTTCTTCATCGATCGCACCGCCAAGATCCAAAAGGAACTGGACGACGCCGCCCAGGCCAAGACCAGCGCCGCTGCCGAAGCCACCCAGATCCGCCAGGCCAAGGGTGACATCCAAGCCGAGCGCCAGCGGATCCTGGCAGAAGCCGAAGCCCAGGCCGCTGCGGTCCGCGAGGAAGGCCAGGTTCGTCTGGCTCAGGAACTGGCCGATGTGGAAGCCAAGGGCCAGGCCGATATCGCCGCCGCCCAGGGTCGCGTCGGCGACGAACTACGCGCCGAGATCGCCCGCCTGTCGACGGCTGCCGTCGACCACGTGGTCACCGGCTCGCTTGACGACGCCACCCAGCAGGAACTGATCGAGAGCTTCATCAACCGGGTCGCCGCCAGCGGCGCCAACCAGGGAGCGAACGTATGAGCGACCAACGCATCGACGGCTACGCCCGGGCACTGTTCGAAATTGCCCAGGCCGAAGGCACGCTGGACCAGGTCGAAGACGAACTGTTCCGCTTCGCCCGGGCCTATGAAGGCTCCGACGAACTGCGCAACACGCTAAGCGACGAGATGATCCCCGCGGCCAAGCGCCAGGCGATCGTCGAAGACCTGCTCGGTGGCAGCGCCAACCCGACGACCACCCAGCTGGTGTCGATGGTCGTCGCCGGCGGACGCGCCCGGGACCTCCCGGCAATCGTCAGCCAACTGGTCGACCGGGCCAGCACCACCAAGCAGCAAGCGGTGGCCGAGGTCCGTTCGGCAGTCGCCCTGACCGACGACCAGAAGTGGCGCCTCGCCGAGGCGCTGTCGAAGGTCACCGGCAGCGGCATCAATCTCAAAGTCGTCGTCGATCCGTCGGTGCTCGGCGGATTGGTCGCCACCGTTGGCGACACAGTCATCGACGGCACGGTGAAGACGCGTATCGACCAGCTGAAGAGCCGGCTCTAGGAAACGAAAGAACCAGGAACACACATGGCAGAGCTCACGATTAGCGCTCAGGACATTGCCGACGCGCTGAAGAAGAACCTGGATGGCTTCGAGCCGTCGCTCGAGGCGCGCACCGTTGGCCGCGTCGCCGAAGTCGGCGACGGTATCGCCCGCGTCTCCGGCCTGCCCGGCTGCGCCGTCAACGAACTGCTCGAGTTCGAGGACGGGTCGGTCGGCCTGGCGCTGAACTTGGATGAAGACTCGATCGGTGCCGTGGTGTTGGGCAACGTCGACGCCATCGAAGAAGGCCAGACGGTGAAGGCCACCGGCCGAATCTTGTCGATGCCCGTTGGCGATGCGATGTTGGGCCGCGTCGTCAACGCCCTCGGTCATCCGATCGACGGCAAGGGCGAAATCGTCGGCGCCATTCAGCGCCGCGTCGAGATTCAGGCGCCGGGCATCATGGGCCGCCAGCCGGTGCACGAGCCGCTGCAGACCGGCATCAAGTCGGTCGACGCGATGACCCCGATTGGCCGTGGCCAGCGAGAACTGATCATCGGTGACCGCAAGACCGGCAAGACCACCATCGCCATCGACACGATCCTCAACCAAAAGGGTCTCGGTGTGAAGTGCATCTACGTCGCCGTTGGCCAGAAGGGCTCGACCGTCGCCCAGACCGTTGAAACCCTGCGCCAGTACGGCGCCCTGGAATACACCGTCGTCGTCGCCGCTCCGGCCAGCGACCCGGCCCCGTTTAAGTACCTGGCGCCGTACGCCGGGTGCGCGATCGGCCAGCATTGGATGGAAAACAGCGAGCACGCTCTGGTGGTCTACGACGACCTGTCCAAGCAGGCCGAGGCCTACCGTCAGATGTCGCTGCTGCTGCGCCGCCCACCGGGCCGCGAGGCGTACCCCGGCGACGTGTTCTACCTGCACAGCCGTCTGCTCGAGCGGGCCGCCAAGCTGTCCGACGAGAAGGGCGCCGGTTCGCTGACCGCTCTGCCGGTCATCGAGACCAAGGCCGGCGACGTGTCGGCGTACATTCCGACCAACGTGATCTCGATCACCGACGGTCAGGTCTACCTGCAGGACAACCTGTTCAAGTCAGGTGTTCGCCCGGCCGTCGACGTGGGCATCTCGGTGTCGCGCGTGGGTGGCGCGGCGCAGATCAAGGCGATGAAGTCGGTGTCCGGCACGCTGAAGCTGGACCTCGCTCAGTTCCGTGAGCTGGAAGCGTTCGCCACCTTCGGTTCCGAGCTGGACGCGATCTCCAAGGCTCAGCTCGAGCGTGGCTACCGGCTGGTCGAACTGTTGAAGCAGCCGCTGAACAGCCCGATGCCGGTCGAAGAGCAGGTCGTGTCGATCTTCGCCGGAACGAAGGGCTACCTCGACGACCTGCCGGTCGGCGACGTCAAGCGCTTCGAGTCCGAGCTGCTCGAGCACATGCGCAGCGTGCATGGCGGCCTGCTGGCCGGGATGCGCTCCAACCCGAAGGCCGACGTGCCGTCGGAGCTGGGCGAGATCATCGCCAACTTCAAGTCCAACTTCAAGGTCTCTGGCGAGGGCTACAAGGTCGACCCGGCCGGCGTCAACGTCGGTGAACTCGGCGACGCCGAGAGCGCCAAGACGCTGGCGACGGAGTAAGCACATGGCTGCCGATCGAGGAGATCGCTGATGGCTGGCGGTCAGGAGAGAATTCTTCGTGGGCGCATTCGCAGCGTCCAGGCAACGAAGAAGATCACCCGCGCTATGGAACTGATCGCCGCGTCACGCATCGTCAAGGCCCAGCAGCGGGTCGCCGCCGCCGTGCCGTACAGCGAGCAGATCACCAAGGTGGTCAAGGATCTCGCCGCGGTCGGTGGCAGCAGCGACTCGCCGTTGCTCGCCGGGCGGGCCGAGATCAAGCGCACCGCGTACATCGTGCTGACCGCAGACCGCGGTCTGTGCGGTGGGTACAACTCCGGTGTCCAGCGGGCCACCGAAGGCGAGATCAAGGCCGACGTGTTGCGTGGCCACGACTACGGCGTGATCGCCGTTGGACGCAAGGCCGAGGGCTACTTCCGGTTCCGTGGCTACAACATGCTGGCTACGTTCACCGGGTTCACCGACAACCCGACGTACGCCGATGCCAAGGCCGTGGCCAACTTCGTGATCGATCAGTACACCGCAGGCGAAATCGATCGGGTCGAGCTGGTTTACACCCGCTTCATCTCGGCCGGTTCGCAAGAAGTCGTCCAGCGTCCGCTGGTGCCGCTGGATCGCGAAACCGTCGAAGGCGGCAGCGACCCCTCCGGCCCGGTCGGCGACTACGAGTACGAGCCCGATCCGTCGACCATTCTGGACACGCTGCTGCCGCGCTACATCGAAGCCCGCGTCTACGCGGCGATGCTGAACGCCGCGGCCAGCGAACACGCCTTCCGCCAGCGAGCGATGAAGAGCGCCACCGACAACGCCGAGGAACTGATCAAGTCCCTCAGCCGGATCATGAACCGCGCCCGTCAAGACTCGATCACCACGGAGATCATGGAGATCGTCAGCGGCGCCGAGGCATTGGGTGGCGACAAGAAGGCTGCCCGCCACCACCAGACACAATTCATCCCCTTCGAATACGGACAAACCCTGGAAGAGAGCATGTCATGACGATGACTGAGACGGATCGCAAAGAAGGTCGCGTCGTCGGTATCGCCGGCCCGGTGATCGACGTCGAGTTCCCCCGTGGCTCGCTGCCCGAGCTGCAGAGCGCCCTGGAATTCACCGTCAACATCGACGGCGACGAGGTCAAAGTGCTCGCCGAGGTTGCCCAGCAGCTGGGTGACAGCCGCGTCCGCGCCGTGTGCATGAAGCCAACCGACGGTCTGACCCGCGGCACCGCGGTGCGCAACACCGGCCACGGCATCCAGGTGCCGGTCGGTGACCGCACGCTCGGCCACGTATGGAACGTGTGGGGCGAAGTCCTTGACGGCGACAACGCTGATTTCGCCGACATTGAGCGATGGGACATCCACCGTCCGGCCCCCGACTTCGCCGCCCTCGAGCCGTCGAAGCGGATGTTCGAGACCGGCATTAAGGTCATCGACCTGCTCACCCCGTATCTGGCCGGTGGCAAGATCGGCCTGTTCGGTGGCGCCGGCGTGGGCAAGACCGTGTTGATCACCGAAATGATCCGTCGCGTGGCGCAGAACCACGGTGGTGTGTCGGTGTTCGCCGGCGTCGGCGAGCGGACCCGCGAGGGCACCGACCTGCGTCTGGAAATGGAAGAGTCCGGCGTGTTCGAAAAGGCCGCCCTGGTCTTCGGCCAGATGGACGAGCCGCCGGGAGTCCGGCTGCGCGTTGCCCTTTCGGCGCTGACGATGGCCGAGTACTTCCGCGACGTGCAGAACCAGGACGTGTTGTTGTTCGTCGACAACATCTTCCGGTTCGTTCAGGCCGGCTCGGAAGTGTCGACGCTGCTCGGCCGGATGCCCTCGGCCGTAAGTTACCAGCCCACCCTGGCCGACGAGATGGGCCAGCTGCAGGAGCGGATCACCTCCACCCGCGGTCGCTCGATTACCTCGCTGCAGGCCGTGTACGTGCCCGCCGACGACTACACCGACCCGGCGCCGTTCACGACCTTCACCTTCTTGGACGCAACCACCGAGCTGAGCCGCCAGATCGCCTCGCTGGGCATTTACCCGGCGGTGGACCCGCTGGCGTCGACCTCGACGATTCTGCAACCGGAAGTCGTCGGCGAACGGCACTACGCCGTGGCCCGTCGAGTGCAGGAGATCCTCCAGCGCTACAAGGAGCTGCAAGACATCATCGCCATTCTGGGTCTCGACGAGCTGTCCGAAGAGGACCGCCTCACCGTCGCCCGGGCACGCAAGGTGCAGCGCTTCCTGTCGCAGCCGTTCTATGTGGCCGAAGTGTTCACCGGCGTCAACGGCGAAACCGTGCCGGTGGCCGAGACGGTCGAGAGCTTCGAAGCGATCGTCAACGGTGAGCTCGACGAGGTCCCCGAGCAGGCATTCCTGAACGTCGGTGGCGTCGAGCAGGTCCTGGCCAAGGCCAAGGCGCTGTCCGACGGCACGGCCTGAGTCTGACCCGAAAGAGAGCGAGACGTCATGGCCAACACCATGCAGGTTGAACTGGTCTCGCCGGAGCAGGTCGTGTTCTCCGGCGAGGCAACGATGGTCATCACGCGCACCCTCGACGGTGGCGAGATCGCCTTCCAACCAGGTCACCAAGCGTTCCTCGGGGCGCTTGGCGAAAACCACACGCGGGTGTTCCTGGCGGATGGCAAGGTGATGAACGTCGCCGTCCACGGCGGGTTCGTGCAGGTCGCCAACAACACGGTCAGCATCCTGTCTGACCTGGCCGAACTGTCCGACGACATCGACCGGGCCCGAGCCCAAGCGGCCGCAACCCGCGCCGAAGAGAACTACCGCCGCGACCAAGACGCCGAGGCGCTCGCCGCCCTACGTCGGGCCAACGCCCGCCTCAACGCCACGGGCGGCCTGGGCTAACGAGCGCAGCGTTCGTCAGAGACGGGCGAGGACTTCGTCGCGGTAGCGAGCGATGTGACCTGGAACCTTGTCGAGGTCGTCCGGCTTCGCCAAAGGAAGGGCCAGCACCAGTCGGCGGGCACCGCCATCGATGTAGGTGCGTACCCAGTCGGCGTTGAACTCGCGGCTCGGGTCGTGGCTACCTGGCCACACGGTGATCTCGATCTCCGCTGGATCCCGGCCAGCGTCAGCTGCGCTGGCGCGCATCGCCGCGGCCTGTTCGGTGAACTGATCCGGTGCTGTCGTGAACGGGAACCACCCGTTGGCCAACCGACCGGCACGGCGAACTGCGGCTGGACTGTGACCACCGAGCACGATCGGCACCGACCCGAAGATCGGCTTGGGCGTCAGGTGGACCTCATCGAACCGAACGGTCTCGCCGTGAAAGGTGGACGGTCCATCCGACCAGAGGGTGCGCATTGCCGAGATGCACTCGTCGAGTTGCACACCACGCCGACGGAATTCGGCGCCGACGGCAGCGTATTCCTCCGCCTGCCAGCCGATACCCAGCCCAAGCATCAGTCGCCCGCCCGACAGACAGTCGATCGTCGCTGCCCGCTTGGCCAGCACCGCGGCGCTGTGCAGCGGGGCGACGATCACGGCAGTGCCGAGCCGCAGGTCCGTCGAGCAGGCGGCGATATAGGCGAGCAGCTCAAGCGGATCGGGCATCGGCGTCGCGCCAGGCCGCGACGCCATCCGGCCCGTGTCGTTGTAGGGATAGTTCGGGGCGTAGTTCTCGGCGATGACGACATGCTCAACTGCCCACACGGACTCGACGCCGCAGGCCTCAAGGGTCCTCGCCAGGTCACGGATGAACGGCCCTGAGGTGATCAATCCCGGTGCGTACGGGGCGATCACGCCGATGCGCAACTGGTCGACTCGGCTCATCGGTGCAACCGTACCCTGCGTGCCGAGGGGAGACGGGAGTGGCAGCGGGTCGAGGCGGTTGCCGCGCGAACGCTAATGACCCGGCACGTCGCGTTCGGGTGGGTGGGAGCGGAGGAACTCGACGATCCCGGTGAGGTCATCGGTCAGCGTCACGTAGTTAGCGAAGCCACGCTCGGCGGCCAGGGCTTGCAGCAGCGGCCAGACCGGCTTGTCGATCGTCCAGTAGTCGCTCCCCAACAGGATCATCGGGCTGCGTGTTCCGTCGACCGCGCGGTAATAGTTCTGGCAGGCGTCTTGGAAGATCTCTTGCACCGTGCCCGCGTTTCCTGGCGCAACGATGAGACCGCCGACCGCCGCTGCCAGCAGGCCCTCTTCGCGGACGCTGTTTTCGAAGTACTTGGCGATGTGCGTGGCGAAGACGTTCGGTGGTTCGTGGCCGTAGAACCACGTCGGAATGCCGATGTTCAGGCTGAGCCGTCGGTGGTCGGGTGCTCCCAGCGCACTGCGCGCCCGCCAGGCCGTGGCCAGCCAATCTGGGTGGTCGTAGCGCGGCGCCGGACGGAGCATGTTCAGCGATCGCTCGATCGCTGCGGATGGATCGGCGAACCCAGCGCAGAAGGCCCCGAGGTTGGCTGCCTCCATCAAGCCGGGACCGCCGCCGGTGAGCACGACGTAGCCGGCCGCTCCGAGCTGCCAGCCAAGTTGGGCGATCTCGGCATAGGTCTGGCTGTTGCGCAACACATCATGACCACCCATCACCGCCACGCAGCGCTGCCGCCCTTGCTCGTTCAGCAACTCGTCAAGCGCGTCGGTGATCGACGCGTCGTGAATCCGTCGAAACAGCGCCAGCTCTACATCGGCGGGGCGCTGTCGACGAGTCAGCGGATCGACCAGCGATTCATAGACGGTCCAGTCGAGACAGTCCCGATAGCTGGCTGGACGGTCGGGGTCGAACCGGTCGTACAGCTCGTCGGGGGTGTACAGGTGCGGATGGTACGGAGCGAAGACCAGCCCCGACACCGGCGGCAGCATCGTGCAGTGCAGCTCCGCCGCAGTGGCGGCCAGCAGCGGACCCAGATGACACCCAAGAAACGCACACTGCGGTGCCGACGGCAAGGCCCCAGCGAGCAGGGCATCGAGTTCGCTGAGGTCGAGTGCTTCGAACACCGCGGCCACCGGCTGATCCGCCCAGGACCTGGCCGCAGCGAGCGTGTTGATCTCGTCGCGAACCACCTCCCAGCGCATCGCGGACACCCTATGCAGGGACAACTCGCTGTGAGAAGATGCGAGCCACGCCCCGCCGAACGAGGAGTAGCCCCCTGACCCAGCCCGGTTCACCCACACCTGCCGCTGCGCCAGCAAGCGCGTATCTGTCGGACAACTTCGCCCCGGTGAGCACCGAAGTCACCGCCTTTGATCTGCCGATCACCGGGACCGTGCCGATCGAGCTCGACGGGCGCTACCTGCGCAACGGGCCCAACCCGATCGGGCCCGTTGATCCGGCCACACACCACTGGTTCCTCGGCGACGGGATGGTCCATGGGGTGCGTCTACGCGACGGCCGGGCCGAGTGGTATCGCAACCGATATGTCGGCTCTTCGGCGGTCTCCGCGCACCGCGGCGTCCCCGACATTCCCGGCCCAAACTGGAACGACTCGGCGCTGGGGGCGAACACCAACGTCGGTGGCTTCGCCGGTCGTACGTGGGCGATGGTCGAGGCCGGCGGGACCCCCGTAGAGCTGACCGACGAGCTGGAATCGGTGTGCCGCAACGACTTCTTCGGCACGCTGCCGGGTGCATTCAGCGCCCACCCCAAACACGACCCGACAACGGGAGAGTTGCATGCGATGTGTTACGCGTGGCCGCAGTGGATGGACCACGTGCAATATGTGGTGGTCGGCCCCGACGGGCTCGTGCGGCGCACGGTGGACATCCCCCTGCCGGGGATGACGATGCTGCACGACATGTCGATCACCGAGCGCTACGCGGTGGTCTACGACCAGCCTTGCACGGTCGACCTGGATGTCGCCTTCGCCGGGTCATCGTTCCCGTTTCGTTGGAACCCCGATTACGGCAACCGTGTTGGGCTGCTGCGACGCGATGGTGACGCCGCCGACATCATCTGGGTCGACGTGCCCATTGGCTATTCGTTCCATCCGATGAACGCCTACGACACGCCGGACGGCAAGGTGGTCATCGACCTGTGTACCTATCCGGTGATGTTTGCCAACGACGTCCTCGGCCCATTCGGCGACGGATCGACCGGACGGCTCGAGCGCTGGGAGGTCGACCCGCAGCGGCGCAGCGTGTCGACCACGGTGATCGACGAATCGGCCAACGAGTTTCCCCGTCACCGCGGCTCGCTGAACGGCCGCCCGTATCGCTACGGATATTGCGCGGCGGTCTCCACCGATGCCGGTGCCGGTTGGCCAACGATCAAGCATGATCTCGTGAGCGGAACCCGCGAGGCGTTCGACCACGGCCCGCACCGCGCCGCCGGTGAGCCGGTGTTCGTCGCCCGCCCAGACGGCACCGCCGAAGACGACGGTTGGTTGATCACCTTCGTCCATGATCTCGCTGCTGACACTGCCGAGCTGGTGGTGATCGACGCCGCCGACTTTTCCCGCCCGCTGGTGGCCAGCGTGCAGCTACCGCAGCGCGTCCCCTTCGGTTTCCACGGCAACTGGGTGCCGACGGCCGTCAGTTGACGATCTTGGCGTACTTCGAGAGCTTGTCGATGCGGTGGAAGGCATCGACCAAACGAACGGTGCCGCTGCGTGAGCGCATCACCAGGCTCTGCGTGCGCACGCCGTTGGCGTCGTAGCGGACGCCGTCGAGCAGTTCGCCGTCGGTGATCCCCGTGGCGGCGAAGAAGGCGTCGTCGCCGGATACCAAGCGATCCGTGGTGAGCACCTCGTCCAGGTCGTAGCCCAGCTCCAGCGCGGCGTTGCGTTCGCCGTCGTTGCGTGGCCACAGCCGCCCCTGGATCTCGCCACCCATGCACTTCAGCGCGGCAGCAGCCGTGACACCCTCGGGGGTCCCACCGATACCGAGCAACACGTCGACGCCGGAGTTCGGCCAACTGGTGGCGATCGCCCCAGCGATATCGCCGTCGCTGATCAGCTTGATCCGTGCGCCAGCCGAACGAACCTCGGCGATCAGTCCTTCGTGGCGCGGACGATCAAGGATGACCACCGACAGGTCGCTGACACGTTCGCGCTTCGCCTCGGCAATCGCCGCCAGGTTCTGGGCGATCGACTTGCGGATGTCGATCGCCCCGGCGGCGTCGGGTCCAACGGCGATCTTTTCCATGTATACGCAGGGGCCCGGATCGAACATCGTGCCGCGTTCGCTGACGGCAATTACCGCCAGCGCGTTGCCGCGTCCTAGCGAGGTCAGCGTGGTGCCGTCGATCGGGTCGACGGCAACGTCGGTCAGCGGGTGGCTGCCGTCGCCGACTTCTTCGCCGTTGTACAGCATCGGCGCTTCGTCCTTTTCGCCCTCGCCGATGACGACGATGCCGCTCATCGTCACCGTCGACAGCACGGCGCGCATCGCGTTGACCGCAGCGCCGTCAGCACCGTTCTTGTCGCCGCGGCCGACCCAGCGCGATGCGGCCAGTGCGGCAGACTCGGTGACCCGCACCAGCTCCATCGCCAGGTTGCGATCGGGTCGGTCGGTGGTGTCGGGATCAGAGGAGGTATGAGACGCGTCGTTGGGTGCCATCACCATCCACGGTAGTCCCCGGGACGGTGATGGCCGCCAACGAGCCTTGGTTGCTGGACTCGCCGGTTTTCTAGGGTGACGAGGGTTTTTGTCGTCGGCGCGCATGCCGCCGCGGACGCGACTGACGTGCCAGCTTTTGGAGTCGCTGCGTACGCTGCTGGTGCTCGCGCGCGACGTGGTCGTGATTGAAGAAAGACATGAGAACTCCAAGGAAGGGCGCGCCGTCGGGGATCGGCGCGTGTGTGGGGATGATCGTGATGATCGCGGTGTGATCGACGGCTCGATGGCCGGATCAGTTGGTGGGCGTCAGTCGACGCGAAGGGCGGCGCCAGCGAGCGTGAAGATCGTGGTGATCAATGTCATCGGGCACCTCCTTGGGGGTGTGGATTCTCGGTACGTGTAGCCCGAGCAGTGTTGCCGATCGGCGCGACCGACGTCCACTGATTAAACGACGCGCCCGCTACCGTCGAATCGATGAGCGAGCGGAACCCCGAGGGGATCGACGCGGCCTGGTGCGTGGCCGGTCGCGACCTGACCGAGCCGCGCCTTGCCCCGGATGGATCGTGCGTGGTGTACGTGGTGAGCGGAGGTGGGGGACCGGCAGCCCTCGTCCGTCAGCCGCTGCCCACCAGCTTGGGGCCAGCGCGTCAGCTCAGCGCGTTTCCCGCACCTCGAGCTGGACGTGGCTTGGGTGGCGGCTGTTGGGCGTGGGCCCCCGACGGGACCGCGGTCGTCTACGCCGCAACCGATGGACACCTGTGGCTGCAACCGATCGACGATGTCGGTCTGCGTCGGCTGACCGCGCACGAGACGGGTGCCGCCAACACGCCGTCGTTCAGCCCCGACGGGACGCGTGTCGTCTATGCGATCGATGACGCAGAAGTGCATTGGGTCTCCGTCGATGGCGACGTTGGTGGCCGCCTGGACGGCGCGGCCGCCGACTTCTGCATCGACCCGGTAGCCACCGCTGAGGGTGCGTTGTGGCAGGCCTGGTCGGCGCCCGACATGCCGTGGGACGCTGCGTACCTGGCGGGGGCCGACTGGGATGGCACACCGTTGTCGCCGAAACGGGTCGATGGCGCGATCCAGCAGCCGCATCTGGTTCACGGAGCGGTGTGGTGGGTGAGCGACGAGTCCGGTTGGTTGAACGTCCGTCGCGATGGCGTCGCCGTGGTCGACGAGGCCTTTGAACACGCCGGACCGACGTGGGGACCCGGGCAGCGCAGCTATGCGGTGTCGCCGGACGGTACGCGGCTGGCCTTCGCCCGCAACGAGGCTGGCTTCGGTCGACTGTGCGTGGCCACGGTGGGGAGCGCGGCGCCGCCGGTCACCGTTGGACGTGGGATCCATGGCTCGCTGTCGTGGGCCGGCAGCAGATTGTGTGCCGTGCGTAGCGGGGCGCGCACGCCCACCGAGATCGTGATCTACGAACCCGCTCTTGATGACCCCACGGAGTGGGCGCGAACGACGATCGCTGTCGGCCCGGTCGACGGCTGGCGCACCGCGGCATTGACCGAGCCCGAGTTGGTCGAGATCGCCGGGCCGGGGGGTGTCGTTCCTGCTCGCCTGTACCGCGCAACCGGCGCTGCCGACCGGTTGCTGTGCTGGATCCACGGCGGACCCACCGACCAATGGCCGGTGTCGTTCATGCCGCGGATCGCGTTCTGGCAGCAGCGTGGTTGGAACATCGTCGTCCCCGATCCACGCGGTACCACCGGCCACGGTCGGGCATTCCAGCAAGCGCTGCACGGCGGCTGGGGCGTGGTCGACGTCGACGACATCGTCGCCGTACTGCGCCATGCGTCCACCGCCGGTTGGGCCACGCCCGAGCGAACGATCCTGTGCGGTGGATCATCCGGCGGCTACGCCGTGCTGCAGACGCTCAGCCGCCGTGCCGTCACCGTCGCTGCCGGAATGGTGTCTTACCCCGTGACCGATCTGACCGACCTGGCAGAGCGCAGCCACCGCTACGAACGGCACTACACCGACACCTTGGTTGGTCCGCTGCCGCACGCCGCTGATGAGATGGTGGCGAGATCGCCCCTGCATCATCCACAGCGGCTGGTTGACACGCCGCTGTTGATCCTGCACGGCGACAGCGATCCCGTCGTGCCGGTCGAGCAATCGACCGGTCTGGCCGCAGCGATCGCCGCCGCTGGTGGCAAGGTGACGATTCACGTCTATCCGGGGGAGGGCCATGGCTTCCGCGATCCGGCGAACAAGCTCGATGAATACCAGCGGATGACCGAGTTCGCCGAGGCCCACGTGCCCGCTAGCGTCACCCCGGCAAGGAGGCATGGATGAGCGACTATCGCACCAGCGGTGAAGGCGGCCCGAACCCGGGTGACCCGGTCATGGAGGACTGGGACCCCAACGACCCCGACGCGGTGCGTGTTCACTACGACCTGACGGCCTGGACCGTCGACCAGCGCGCCGAGCTGGCGGCAGCGATGGCCGAGGCGGCGATCCCCCATGCCTGGAGCGACGAGGACGCCGAACTGCTTGTGCCCGACACCTATGAGGACCGAGCCGACCACTTGATCGGCGCCTTGGAGGAAGCACTGGGCGTGGAACCGTTGGCCGACGGCGACCTTGGCGATGACGGTGATGAAGATCTCGACGACGAGGACGACGCTGATCCGCGTCCAGCCGCCGTCGCCCTGGCCGCCGATGCCGAGGCGGTCGAGTACGAGTTGGACGAGTGGAATGCAGATGAGCGGTCGCTGATTGCCGACACGCTGATCCGCCAGGGAATTGCCCACCGTTGGGAGTCGACGATCTTGCTGGTCAGCCCAGCTGACGAAGCGACCGTCGACGCAATCCTGGACGATGTCGAAAGCGGCGAGATCGACGACGACGTCGATGACGAGTTCGATGCCGACTCGGATGACGACGAGTCGGGCAACGACCAACTGCCGTTCGAGGCGCTGACCACCTTCTTCCTTGCCGGCGAGCGGCTGGCCAAGAATCCGACCGACGCCGACGGCCTGGCCCGTCTGGTCGAGGCGAACGAGATGTCCGAGGTGCGCCGCCCGCCATACGGCGTCGACCAGGCGCTGTGGCGTCGAACCCGGGGAATTGCCGAGCGGGTGGTCGCCGCGCTGGTCGACGGCGACTACCCCGACACCGAGGCTGCTCAACAGGCCGCCCAAGAACTGCACGACCTGCTCCGTCCGTACATCTGACGTCCGGAACGCAGGCGATCACCCTTGATGTTGCTGGCCGAGCTGGAGATCTACCACTCGCGCTCCGCTCAACCCACTCGCCGCGTTGCCCTTGGTCATCTGATCCTTCCGGCGGATCCACCGCCTGGTTTTGGCGGGTTGTTGTTGGGTGCGGTGCTGGCCAACTACATCGCCGCTGTTCCCCCCGAAACGGTTGCCGACATCCACCGCCTGCTCGATCAGGTGGGTCGCGGCCAGCGGGTGGTTCAGCCGCGGTTGACGTTTCGCTACCAAGTTGATCGGCACGGGTTGGGCATCAGCGTGCATCGCCTGGAAGGCGAGGGCGAGCGGGTCAACTTCAGCTTCCAGTCCACCGGCAGCGCGTTGGCCCAGGTGCTCGGGGCGATCTACGCGTTGGAACGGATGGAGCCAGTGGCCCGCTCGCAGGTCACCCCGATTCTGCGTCGCGCCCTGCGCTGGCATGGCCCGATCGGTCCGTCGTTCATTGCCAATCTCACCGGGGAAGCGCCGGTGTCGCGAATTGCGGCGATGGCCAACCCGCGGGCGTGGGCGCTCGACGTACTGAACTTTCCGATGGGCACCTCGACGGTGACAAAGAAGGACGTAATGCATCGATACCGGGTCAAGTTGCGTGAGGTCCACCCCGACATGGGTGCCTCGAATGCCAATGCTGCCGACCTGATCGACAAGCTCGCCGAAGCTCGGCGGATCCTGCTGGGCAGCGCAGGATGAACCGAAGGACAGCGAAGGATGACGAGTCGGTCGCGCTGCTGCTGTTTCCTGGCGCCGGGTCGAGCAGCGACCAACCCAGCCTGCTCGCCATCGAACACGCCGTGGCGCCGGTGCCGTGCCGCCGCGCCGATTTCCCTTATCGCCTTGCGGGTCGGCGTGCCCCGGATCGTCCGCCGGTGCTGCTCGCCACGGTGCGCGAGCAAGCCTCCGACGTGGAGGCGCAGCGGCTGTTCCTGGGCGGTCGGTCGATGGGTGGGCGGATCTGTTCGATGGCCGTCGCTGGCGAGACTGGGTTGAAGGGCCAGACCGAACTCGATCCGTTGCCCGCCGCCGGACTGATTCTGATCAGCTACCCGCTGCACCCACCGGGACGGCCCGACCAACTGCGCGTCGAACATTTGCCCCGGCTGAACGTGCCATGCCTGTTCATCTCCGGCACCCGCGACACCTTCGGCACGCCCGATGAGCTGACGACGTGGACAGCAACGATCCCCGGTCCCGTCACCCATCACTGGATCGACGGCAAAGGCCACGACCTGAAGGGCGCCGACACCGAAGTCGCCGCCGTGGTGGCGACCTGGTTGTCCGACCAGCTCGCCACGACCTAGGCCCGCCGCCGAACGCTGATGACCCCGCACCTAGCGTTCATCTGACGCGGGTGGGGTGTCTTGGGGGTTGAGTTGTTCTAACTCAAGGTGGGCGGTCTCGGGGTACCACAGGTAGGCGATCACCGCGGCGACCCCTTGGCCGATGGCCAACAGCCCCATCGTCGTGCCGAAGGACCAGCCGCGGTCGATCAACTGCCCGGCGATCACCAGGCCGATGCTGCCACCAGCTAGCGAGACCGCTGTCAACCAGCCGTTCGCCCGGCCACGGTTCCCGGTGGCAAAGAGTTCAGCGCGATAGACCTGAAACGCTGGGTAGGCCACGCCCGCCAGGATCCCGCCGCACAGCGCCAGGGCCCACATCGCCGCCCCGCCGAGCGAGTAGGTCAGTACCAGCAATGCCGTCGAGAATGGCGTACAAACCAGGATCACCTTGCGACGCCCAACGGTGTCGGCGATCCGTCCGCCAACGAGTAGTCCGATCGACGCCGGCGTGGCGGTCATCAGGGTGAACAGCGCAATCCCGCCTCCGGTGTAGCCGCGCCAATCCTCGAGATAGCGGTTCTGGAAGAACGATGCCGGAGCGATGAACAGATTGCTGCAGATCGCCACGGCGCCGATGACCCCGAATCGGCGGATCGGTAGCCGCTGCCCGGTGGCATGCGGCGCCTGAAAGCGAATCGTCTCGGGCAGATGACGGGTCAAGCTGACTGCCACCGGCACCCACACCAAGCTGATCAGGTAGACGAGGCGCCATCCATCCGGACCCAGGTCAGCCAGACGTAAGGCGGCCACGGCGACCCCGGCACCCAATCCACCCGCCAAGGCGATCACGCTAATCGTCCACGCCCGACTGTTGCGCGGCACCTCCTCGGCGGCCACCACGGCGACCAGCAGGGCCATCGCCAACCCGACCGGGCGGCCGATCGTCTGGGTCGCCACGAGCAGCCAGAAGCTGGGCGCCGCGGCACCCAGGGCGCACACGAGCGGGGTGATCCAGGCGGTGATCACCAGCATTCGCCGTCGCCCGGCACGGTCGGCGAGCATCGCCAGCGGCAAGGTGATCACCACGCCAAGGCGGACGATGACACCGCCCCAGCCGAGACCGGTGTTGCCGATCCCAAACCGGTCGGCAGCGAAGTTGGCAGTTTGGGTGAACAGCGTATTCGAGAACGTTGCCGACAGTGATGCGGCCGCCAGCAAGCCGAGAACGTTCACCTGTCGTGGCGTCAACCGATCGGGAGGTGCCCACCATGGCATCGTTTGCCCGGGTCTGCGCAGCGCGTGACGGATCGGCAGCCAGAACACCCAACCGAACCAGGGGATCGTGATCCGATACCGGATTTGTTGGCGGGTCACCGCCTCGGTGGTCGTCACCCGCCGGGTGTAGTCCAGAAACGGACCGTCGGCCTGAACGAATATGCCAGGTTCCACCTGCTCCTCCGTCAGCAGGTCGGAACGTGGCTGTCGTGCCGCATCACCCTCGGCGTGGTGCGCCGGCAGGCGGTGGTCGATCTGCCCAGCGCCCATCAGAGAGTCGAGGCTAACCGGTGACTCGTGCCACGCAGGGTTCAACCCGGTCGACGGCGGGTCATACTGGTGGGAATGGATCAACGCAGCGATGATCGCATCGTGGTCCGGAACCGCGGTCCCCTCGAGGGCGAGATCGTCGTCCCGGGGGCGAAGAATTCGGTACTCAAGTTGATGGCCGCCACCGTGATGGCAACGGGCACCTACCGACTGACCAACGTGCCACAGATCGCCGACGTGCAGATCATGGCCGAGCTGCTGGCGGCGATCGGCGTGACCACGCTGGACCATGGTGATGGCTCGCTGACGATGACCAACCCGGGCGGGCTGACCCCGGTGGCCCCGTACGAACTGGTCGAGCGGATTCGGGCGAGCATCAACGTTCTCGGCCCGCTGCTTGGCACCTATGGACAGGTGCAGATCTCGATGCCCGGCGGCGACGACTTCGGCAGCCGCCCGATCGACATGCACATCCGCGGCTTGGAGGCGATGGGCGCGACGTTCGAACTGCGCCACGGCAATGTCGATGCCCGCCTAGCACTCGGCAACGAGCGGCTCTACGGGTCGCGCATCATCCTCGAATTCCCCAGCGTCGGGGCCACCGAAAACATCCTCACCGCGGCGGTCCACGCCAAGGGCACCACCGTGGTCGAGAACGCGGCGCGCGAGCCCGAGCTGCAGGACCTGTGCGCCATGTTGGTGTCGATGGGTGCCGACATCGAAGGCATCGGGACATCCACTCTGACCATCCACGGAGTCGAGCCCGGCAGCCTGCGGGCCACCACTCACCACGTCGTCGCCGATCGAATCCAGGCCGCCACATACATCGCCGCCGTCGCTGTCAGCGGTGGTGAGCTGGTGGTGCGCGGCGCACAGCGGGCTCACATGGAGATGCTGCTGCGTCGCTTTGGCGAGATGGGCGTGATGGTCACCGACATCGATGACGGCCTGGGTATCTGGGTACCCGACCGGCTGAAGTCGATCGATGTGGCCACCTTGCCGTACCCAGGGATCGCCACCGATTACAAGCCGCTGATCGTGACGATGTTGTCCGTTGCCTCCGGCGTCGGAATCGTCACCGAAAATCTGTATCCCGGTCGATTCCGCTACGTCGAGGAGCTTCAGCGCCTCGGCGCCGACATCCGCACCGACGGTCACCACGCCGTGGTGCGCGGTGTACGCCAGCTGAGCGGGGCGCCGGTACGCGCTGCCGATATTCGGGCCGGGGCGGCGATGATGGTGGCGGGTCTGGCGGCCACTGGGACAACCACGATCGCCGGGGTGCACCACATCGACCGCGGCTACGAGGACCTAGTCGGTCGACTCGCTTCGGTTGGTGCCGACATCGAGCGCGTCGTCGTCAGCCAGGTCGGCGACGCCTCGGCCAACTGACGTTCCCCCCGGATTCAAGTCGCCGCGCTCTGCGCGTTTGCGCGCCAGGACCAACAACCCGCCGATCGCCAGGATTGGACCGAGGACCAGCAGGATCTCGTCCCATCCACCTTGATGAGCCAGCAAGGCAAGAGCTGCGCCGTTCATACCACCTCCAACACGAGCACCACGCCACCGATTACCGCGCTGGTGACGGGAAACGAGCCGACCTTGGTGACGTCGATGTTGATGGTTGCGGTGACGCCCGCGTCGACCGAGCGGTTGACGTCCAGACCGGTCACTCGAAAGGTGTCGGCGGCGTCCGGGTTGGTCAGATTGAGCTGCACCGTGTTCCCGGCGCGCACCGTGGCGACGCGGGTCGGACTGTCGTCCACCCCGATCAGCACATCCACATCGACGGGACCATCGGGCGCGGTGTCGGAGGTCTGGGCGTTCGAGTCGCCACCTTGGACCTCGCTCGGCACGCTGGTCGGTTGTTCGCTGGTTGGTGCCGACTGAACCGGTAGCGAGACCACCGCCGTGGGATCGGCGACCGCGTTGGCTGCGTCGTCCGAGCACCCACCGATCGGTGCCACCACAATGACGGCGGCGCCGACCACGGCGAAGCGCTGCAGCGTGGACCGGAGACTCATCGCCGCTCAGCCTACGGAGCGATCGTTGGCCATCCGGCGCGCTTGTCGTCTGGCAATCCGCCGGTCGGGCTGATTCAATGGCGGGCGACATGCGTGCCCTGGTCGAACAGACGATTGAAGTCATCCGCCCCGCCCTCCAGGCCGATGGGGGCGACATCATCTTGAGTGATGTTGACGAGACCTCGGGAATCGTCTCGGTCACCCTGATCGGGGCCTGCGGGACATGCCCAGCCAGCACGTTGACGCTCAAGGTAGGCGTTGAGCGGATCATCCGCGACCGCGTCCCCGGCGTTACCGAGGTAGTCAACCTCCCCGGCACCGAACCGACGATGTGTGGAGTTCCAGCCGACGACGATTGCGCCGCGCTCTGCGCCCCCGATGCGCGATGACCCGCCGGAATCGCCCTATACCTGAGCTTTTTGACGCCGCCATCGACGGTGACCGCGCCGCGCTGGCCCGCCTACTGTCGATCATCGAACGTGGCGGCGAGGGTGCCAGCGCGGTTGGCAAGCTGGCCTTTCCACGCAGCGGGAACGCCTACACCGTTGGGCTGACCGGTGCCCCGGGCGCCGGGAAGAGCACGCTGACGTCGGCGCTGATCGGCCATCTACGCAGCCTGGATCTGGAAGTCGCCGTGTTGGCGATCGACCCATCGTCGCCGTTCACCGGTGGGGCGATCCTTGGCGACCGAGTGCGGATGCAGGACCACGCCACCGACACCGGTGTCTTCATTCGTTCGATGGCGACCCGTGGTCATCTGGGCGGGCTCTCGCTGGCGGCTCCGGAATCCGCTCGATTGCTGGATGCGATCGGCCGTCTATGGGTGCTGATCGAAACCGTTGGCGTCGGTCAGGTGGAAGTCGAAGTCGCCGGCAAAGCCGACACCACCGTGGTTGTCGTCAACCCCGGATGGGGCGATTCAGTGCAGGCCAACAAGGCCGGGCTGATGGAGATCGCCGACGTGTTCGCGATCAACAAGTCCGACCGGCCAGGGGCCAAGGAAACCAAGCGCGATCTCGAGCAGATGCTCGAGCTCAGTGATCTGGGTCCCGACGACTGGCGTCCACCGATCATCCCGGTCGTCGCCCTCGAACGCACCGGCATCAGCGATCTGTGGGACGCCGTTGTGGCCCACCGGGCGCATCTGGAGACCAGCGGTCAGCTGCTCCAGCGTCGTCAGTTCCGTCTGGCAGAGGAACTACGCGAGGTCGTCGCCCGCCGTCTGGAACAACGCGCCCGGCAGATCGCCACCGGTCAGAAGTGGGACGAACTGCAGCGCCGCGTCGTCGATCATCAGATCGACCCGTGGGCAGCCGCCGACGAGATGCTTGGACCGATCGGCGGCTGAGCCAGACTGAGCGGGTGAGCGAACTCGTCCTGGTCGAGCGTGGCGACGACGGCGTTGCCGTGGTCACCCTGAATAACCCGAAGGTCAACGCCTTGTCGCAAGCGGTGCTGGCTTCGCTGGCCGACGTGGCCGTTGACTTGACCGAGCGACCGCCTGGTGCGGTGGTGATCACTGGTGGCTCGCGGTTGTTCGCCGCGGGAGCCGACATCTCCGAGTTCGGCGGCCCGGCCGAGGCAGCAGCGATCACCGCTGGCTTTCACCGCGCCCTCGATGCGGTGGCAGCAATCCCACGATTCGTGATCGCCGCCGTCAGCGGCTACGCGTTGGGCGGAGGATGCGAACTGGCCCTCGCTTGTGATTACCGAATCGCCAGCGAACGGGCGGTGTTCGGCCAGCCCGAGATCTTGCTCGGTGTCGTCCCTGGCGGTGGTGGCACGCAGCGTCTACCCCGCTTGGTAGGCGTTTCGCGGGCAAAGGAGATGATGATCACCGGCCGCCAAGTGCGCGCCGACGAGGCGCTGCGCATTGGCCTTGCCGACGAGGTCGTGGCCCCCGAGGACCTCGATGCCCGGGCTCGTGCGCTGGCAGCCCAGATTGCTGCTGGTGCCATCCAAGCCCAAGCGATGATCAAGTCGGTCGTGGAGCAGGGTGTCGATAGCACCCTGGCCGAGGGCTTGCTGCTCGAACGCGCCGCCTTCGAACGATCCTTCGCCACGGATGACAGCCAAATCGGCGTACGTTCGTTCCTCGAGCACGGTCCCGGCAACGCCACCTTTACCGGCCGCTGACCGGACCCAATCCGTCCCGCTCACCCGACGTGGGCACCGATATACCCCGGATGCGGGTAATCCGGTGCCCACAGGCCAACATCGGGTTCACGACAGGATCCGGCGAAGCTCGCTGACCACATAGTCCGGCTCGTAGGTGACGTGGTCGTAGGTGAACACCGTCAGCGATCTCACCCGGCCGCGCAGGTCGTTGCGCCGACGTTCGTCCGCTTGCCGCTGCTGGCGACTGGAATGGGTGCGGTGACCCTCGACTTCCACGACGCGACCGTCGCCGAAGTCTGCGTCGACCCTGGCGACGAGCCGTGTGCCCGATCGATAGACGCGCTGCAGGGCTGGCCTCGGTAACCCGGCCTCGCGCACCAGCTTGAGGAAGCGTCGTTCGAGGCGACTCTCCCCACCGGTGTCGACGAGGGCATCGAACAGGATGCGACTGCCGTTGACCCTGGCGCGGTGGAGGCGTACCACATCCGTGCGTAGCTGCTGCTCGGAGGCTTTGCGCAGACGCAGCGCCGAATCGATCGCGTTCTCGATCTCGTCGCGGGTGAAGCGAAAGATCGGAGCCTCCAGAATCAGCCGATGAACCGTGAGACAACGGATACCACCAATCGACAATGTACTGCCTCTCGTCAGGTCGGCGCGGGTCGACCGCACGGTCCACGGCCCGGCCATGTGGCGAGTAGCCCGGGGGAGCAGTGCCTCGATCGCATTGGACGTGAATCCGTCGAGGCCATGGAGACGAGCCGCCGTACGTCCAGCGATGAAGCCTCGTCCATCAAGATCCAAGTGGGCGCACCACACCGAACGCAGCCATGTGTCGGCTGATCCGGCGAAAACGTAACTGCGAGGGCCGACGACGGTCATGAGCTCCCGGGTCAACCAGTGACCACGTAACGACCGGCCGATCCCAAGCTTGGTGAGCTGGGCTCGCGAGATCGCCCCGTGTTGGCGTCCGGCAAGCTCCCGTGCTGCCCGAGCGACGTCGCCGTCCATACGGGGTCTGAGGGCAGCGAACCGACGCAACCGGCAAAACGGCGGCGTGGGTACCGATTTACCCCGAATACGGGTAAATCGGTACCCACGCTGGCTCACCAAGGACGTGGCAACAGGCGGGTGGGCTAGTCGGCCCAGGTGATCAGGCCCATTTCTACGGGGGAGACGAGGAGCGGGTTGGCCGGGAGGACACGGGCGGTGACGCCGTAGGCGCCGGCTTCGCCAACCTCGTAGCCACCCGAGAATGTGCCGTCGCCGTTCGAGGTGAGGGCGATGCGTGCCGGGTGGTTGAGGAATTCGCCCTCGATGTTGACCGCGCCGTGAATCAGCTGCACGGTGACATCGTCGGGGGAGAGGGAACCAAGGCCGACGTGTGCCGAGGCCGTACGCGTCTCGCCCTCGTGGGCCGCGGCATCCGAGGTGGTCAGGTTGCTGATCGTCACCTGGCCCCATTCGCTGCGGACCCGGGCCTTCCACGCTGCCAGCGCACGCGCGGGCGCGTAGTCGTCGCCGTCGATCCGTTCGCCGTCGACACACGCCGGCTCATACAGCTTGGTGGTGTAATCGCGCACCATCCGCGCCGCCGTGACAAAGGGCCCCAAGCTCGACCAGTTGTGCTTCATCATGTCGACCCAACCATGGGGCACACCACGCTCGTCGCGCTGGTAGAACAGCGGCACGATCTCGCGCTCCAACAGGCCGAAGAGGCTCACCGCCTCGCGGGCGTCGCGACGCGCCAGGTCGGGGTCGTCGTCGGCCGATGCGATCGCCCAACCGTTGCTCCCGTCGTAGCACTCGTCCCACCAGCCGTCGAGGATGCTGCAGTTCAGTGCGCCATTCAAGGCAGCCTTCATCCCGCTGGTGCCGCAGGCCTCCATCGGCCGGCGTGGCGTATTCAGCCACACATCGCAGCCGTGATACATCATCCGCGCCACGGCCATGTCGTAGTCGGGAATGAACACGAAGCGGTAGCCGACGTCGACTTGGCGGGCGAACACCTCGATTTGGCGGATCAGCTCTTTGCCCTCGTTATCGGCCGGGTGGGCCTTCCCGGCGAACACAAACTGCACCGGCCGGTCGGTGCTGAGCAGCAGGTTGCGCAGCCGGTCGGCCTGGCCAAGCAGCAGTGCAGCTCGCTTATAGGTCGCGAAACGGCGGGCGAAGCCGATCGTCAACGCATCGGGGTCAAGGACGTTGTCACCCAACCGTTCGCGAGCGAACTCGACCAGCTCGGCGCGGCCCGTGCGCCGCGCCGCCCAGATCCGCGCCGGATCCAGCCCCTCGACCGCCTTCCACGATTGCGCGTCGGCGCCGTCCCAGATGCCACCGACGCTTTCGGTCAACAGCTCGTCGATCGGCGCCCCCACCCACGTCTTGGCATGCACACCATTGGTGATCGACCCGATCGGAACCTCGTCGATCGGCGTGTTCGGCCACAGTCCAGCAAACATCTCGCGGCTGACGGCGCCATGGAGGGCGGCCACACCGTTGGCTCGCCCGGCCAGGCGCATGCCCATCACGGCCATATTGAACCGCTTCTCGTCGGGCTCATCGCCACGCAGACCGAGCGCCATCAGCTGATCCAAGCCGATCCCGCAGGTCTGCACGAAGTCGCTGAAGTAGCGCTCCATCAGGGAGCGTTCGAAGCGGTCGATGCCGGCTGGCACCGGTGTGTGGGTGGTGAATAGCGAGCCGGGACGTACCGCTTGGACAGCTTCGGAGAAGCTCAGCCCTCTGCCCGTGATCAGCTCACGAATCCGCTCCAGACCCAGGAATCCGGCGTGACCCTCGTTGCTATGGAACACGTCGGGATGAAGACCAAGGGCGCGCAGGGCGCGCACCCCGCCGACGCCAAGCACCAGTTCTTGACGGATGCGATGCTCGGCGTCGCCGCCGTAGAGACGGTCGGTGACCAGCCGGCCCTCAGGACTGTTGCCGTCGACATTGGTGTCCAACAAGAACAGCCGAACCCGACCGACCTTGGCCTCCCAAATCCGAATCCGAACCTGGTCGCCGGCGAGGTCGATGCTGACTGTGGTGCCGGTATCGGTGATCGGCAGGCTGTGCGGATCAAGCGGTGGAAAGCGTTCCTCCTGCAGCCCATCGGCGTTCAGCCGCTGACGGAAATAGCCTTGGTCATAGAGCAGGCCGATGCCGACCAGCGGGACGCCAAGATCGGATGTGGCTTTCAGGTGGTCGCCGGACAGCACGCCAAGCCCGCCCGAATACTGGGGCAACGTTTCGGAGATACCGAACTCGGGCGAGAAGTAGGCCACCAGGTCGAGCTTCGAGTCGGCTCGACCCTGAAACCAGCGCGGTTCCTCGACGGCCGTCGCCAGGCGCTGTGCCGCCTGCCGGGTGGCGTCGACCATCGCTGGGTCGGCGGCGAGTTCGGCCCACCGCGGCGCGGTGATCCTGGCCAGCAGGGTGGTCGGATCGTGGCCGACCTGATCCCAGAGATCGGGATCGAGACTGCGGAAGAGTTCCTGGGTGGGTCGATCCCACGTCCAGTGAAGGTTGAGGGCCAGGCCGGAGAGCGCTTGCAGCGACTCGGGAATGGCGGGGACGACGTTGAATTCGCGGACTGCACGCACGTTGTTCGACCCTAGCTGGCGGCCGGTGGTGGGCGTCTTTGTTACGGCCTTTGGTTCGCGCCGGCGGCGAGGTAGACCGCGACGGTGGCCTCGGCGATCGCCGACCAGCTATAGCGATCGGCCAGCAGCCGCTCGGCGACGACGCACATTCCGTCGGCCATCGCCGGATCGTTCAGTACCGCAGCGATCTGATGGGCCAGTGAACCGGCGTTGCCCGGCTCGAACAGCAGCGCCGCCCCGGTGTCGGCGACGATTTCGGCCAACCCACCGGTGCGCGCCACCACCGTCGGAGCGCCAGAGGCCATGCCTTCCAAGGCGACGATCCCAAAGGGTTCGTACAGCGAAGGGATCACCACACAGCTGGCCCGACGCAGTAGGTCCTTCAGTTCGTCGTCAGGAACGAAACCGGCCAAGGTGACCACATCGCCCAATCCATCGACGTCGACGCGTGTTTGCAGCTCCGGGAGAAAGCTGCCTCGTCCGGCGATCACGCAATGAATTCCCGGGATCCGGGAGCGCAGTTGGCCGATCGCCTCGGCCAGCACCTGAAAGCCTTTCTCGTACTGAATACGCCCCCAGGCGACCACCAGTGGCGCGGCCGGGTCCGGTTGACGCGGCCGGGCAGACTGCCACACATCGGGCTCGACACCGTTGGGGACCAGGTGGATCTTCTCGACCGGCAATTCGAAGCCGTCGACGATCTCGCGGATCATGAACTGTGAGCAGGCGATCACCTGGCGCGCTTGATACGTCAGCCACCATTCAGCGGCGTTGATCGCCGCCGGCATCCCAGGTGGCACGTGGCCGCCGTGGCGACCGCGTTCGGTGGCGTGCACGGTGGCCACCAGTGGAACGCCAAACAGGGTGTGCAGCGTGTCGCCGGCCCAGCCGACGAGCCAGTCATGGGCATGAACCACCTCGGGCCGCCAGTCGCCCAAGCGAGCCGCGAGTTGGACGATCTGGTGGTTGGCGGAGGCCATCGCCGCGACCAAGTTGTCCGCTGGGATCCACGGCAGATCGGTGTTCGCCCGCAGGACGCGCACCCCATCGACGGTGACGTCGTCGCCGACGGATGGGTGGTGCAAGCTGAACACGGTGACGTCGTGCCCCGCCGCGGCCATCGCCCGCGACAGACCGTCAACGTGGGCGGCGATGCCCCCGACGACCAGCGGCGGATACTCCCACGACAGCATCAACACTCTCATGATCGTGACGGTAGTGCCCGGCCCGCCGACGGCAGTGGTTTGCGTTGAGGTCGCGCCGCCTACGCTCGATATGTGGCCGACACCTCGCTGGACCGGTACCTGTTTGCCCAGGGGACCCACCGCCGGGTGTGGCAGTTCCTCGGACCCCAGCCGCTCGCCGATGGCGGATTCGTGTTCCGGGTGTGGGCGCCGAACGCTCAGCGGATCAGCGTGATCGGTGACTGGTCACATTGGCACGACCATCACCCGATGTACCGGCTCGATGGATACACGATCTGGGAGGTCGAGGTTCCCGCCGCCCGGCCGGGCCAGTGCTACAAACTTGATGTCACTGGGGCCCACGGCGAACGGATGATGAAGGCCGACCCAATGGCGCGCCGAGCCGAGTTGGCGCCGTCGACGGCCAGCATCCTGCCCGATCACCCTGCCCATCAATGGGGCGATGACGAATGGCGACAGCAACGCGGCGATGCCCGCCAGCGTCCATTGCGGATCTACGAAGTCCATCTCGGATCCTGGCGCGGCGATCTGCACAACTACCGCGACATCGCCCACCCGTTGGCCCTTCACGTCAAGCACCTCGGCTTTACCCACGTCGAGCTGATGCCGATCAGCGAGTACCCGTACGGCCCATCGTGGGGCTATCAGGTCACCGGCTACTTCGCGCCGACGAGTCGGTACGGCACACCTGACGACCTGCGCTATCTGGTCGACGTGATGCACGCCCACGGCATCGGTGTGATCCTCGACTGGGTACCGGCGCACTTCCCGCGCGACTCGTGGGCGCTGGCTCGCTTCGATGGCACGCCGCTGTATGAACACGCCGACCCACGTCGCGGCGAGCACCCTGATTGGGGCACCCTGATCTTCGATTACGGATCACCCGAGGTGCGCAACTTCCTGATCGGCAGCGCCCTGTATTGGATGGACGAGTTCCACATCGATGGCTTGCGGGTCGATGCCGTGGCCAGCATGTTGTATCTGGACTATTCGCGTGGCCCGGATGGCTGGACACCGAACGTCCACGGCGGACGGGAGAACCTGGAGGCGATCGAGTTCTTCCGTCAGCTGACCACCACGGTGGCTGCCGAGCAGCCCGGTGCGCTGATGATTGCCGAGGAAAGCACCGCCTGGCCTGGCGTCACCCACCCCGTCGATCAGGGCGGACTGGGCTTTAGTCACAAATGGAACATGGGTTGGATGCACGACACGTTGTCGTATCTGGCCGAACCGATCGAGCATCGCCCCGAACATCACCATCGATTGACCTTCGGGCTGAGCTATGCCTTCGCCGAGCAGTACGTGTTGCCGTTGAGTCACGACGAGGTCGTCCACGGCAAGGGCAGCCTGGTCGGCAAGATGACGGGGGACGCCTGGCAGCGCTTCGCTGGGCTGCGGGCCCTGTACGGGTGGATGTGGGCGCTCCCCGGGGCCCCGCTGGTGTTCATGGGTGCCGAGATCGCCCCGTGGGAGGAGTGGAGCGAAACCCGCGGCCTGCCATGGCACTTGCTCGATTCCCCGGAACACCGAGGTGTGTTCGATCTGCTGACCCGCTTGAACCAATTGACCGAGCAGTGGCCGGCGTTGTGGGAGCGCGATCGCGACCCCGGTGGCTTCCAGTGGCTGGACGCGAACAACGCCGAACAATCGGTCTACGCCTTCTTGCGTTGGAGCCATCACGGCTGGTCCGCCGTGGCCTGCATCACCAACCTGACGCCTCGCCCGCACGGTGCGCAACGCGTTGGCGTGCCGTGGTCGGGTGCCTGGCAGGTGCTCGTCGACACCGATGCCCGCCACTTTGGCGGCAGCGGCTTCGGTCGGCAAGACACCGACGTGGAGGCCGTCGACGTCGGCTGGCATGGACAGCCGCACTCCGTCGTTGTCGACATCCCGCCGATGTCGACGATGTGGCTCGGCGCCCAGCGACCCGCCAGCTAACGAGCCGTCACAACGAACGGGCGGCTCGACCCTCGATGTGGTCGCGCAGGCGGCGCAGGTTGGACCGCCAAATCCGGCCGAGGACCGCCCGCCCGCCAACGAGCCCGCCGAATGGTCCGCCCATCCACCATGGGAACTGCAGCGATTCTGACCACGTCATTCGTGTTCGCCGTCCGAGGTCGATCGGGGTCAGCAGGAACCGACCGGTTCCCGAGACCAACCCGGTGTGACGAACTCCCATCGCCCGCGGCGCGTCCCATTCAGTGATCTCCATGCGGTCGTCGAGACGCAGCGGTCCGACCACCGTGCGACAGACGAACGCCGTGCCGACACCGTCGCGCTGCGTGGTTTCGAATCGAATCGACTCGGCGTCGGCCATCCAGGTGGTGTGCCGTTCGATATCCGCAAGGTGCTCCCACACCTGGTCGGGAGCGGCATCGATGTCGATCGTGCTCAGCACTGGCCTCGTGAACCGGTTGACCACGTTCACCTCAGGCGTCGACCTCAGGCGTCGACGGGCACCCGGCGCAGGGTCTCGGCGGCCTGTTCCGGCGCGACGATGTTGATCATCACGCCGGTGCCGCGCTCGAAGCCGGCGGTGGTGATCAGCGTCGGGTACAAGTGGACGTGCCAGTGGTAGTCGCCCTGGTAATGGTGCGGGGCGGTGTGGAACACCACGTTGAAGGCGATATCGCCGTGAGCGGCGCGCAGCGCGTTTACCGCATCGCGGATCGCCACGCCAACGGCGCCGACGCCCTGGTCGGATGTGTCGGTGAGGTGCAGATCGTGATGCCGGGGGATGATCAACACCTCGTACGGGGTCTCGCTCCAGTACGGGCACACCACGACGACGTCGTCGTTGGCGGCGATCACTCGTACCCCGTCGACCAGTTCGGCCTGGGCAGTGGCGCACAAGATGCACCCGCCTTCGAATCGACTGAACGCCCGCTGTTCATCGACCAGCTCGCCGGGGACGAAAGGCAAGCCCAGGATCTGGCCATGCGGGTGCGACATCGACGCCCCTGCTTCGCGGCCATGGTTGATGATCGCCTGCGTGTAGCGGATGTTCGGCACCTGGGCGTGCTCGGTGAAGCGCTCCTTGATCATCTGCATCGTGGCGATCGCATCGTCGGCGGTGTCGCCCTCGGGCCGGCCGGTGTGCTTGGGGGAGGTGATGAATACCTCGTGCGTTCCGCTGGCATCCGCCTCGATGTGCACCGGACCGCTGTGGTGGACGGCGAAGCTCTCGTGGCCATCGAACGCCGGGTACAGGTTGGGGATCACCCGCTGATGCCAATGGCCGTCGGCGTCGAGACGCTCCAGGATCGGCGGCACACCGACCTGAGCCTCGGGGCAGAACGGGCACGGCAAGTTGGGGTCGGATTCGACCTGGGCCTTGCGCTCGGCGAAATCAGTGGGCCGTTTGGCACGCGACGACACGATGGTGACCCACCGCCCGGTCAACAGGTTCAAGCGCAAATGACTCACAGCTCGGTCAGCCTAGGAGGTTTCCGTCGTGCTTGTCTTGATTGGTCCCGAATTCGACGGTTGGTCACGGCGATAGATACTCAGCTGACGAGATGACATCTCGGTGAACGGGTTGCGGTGGACATCGGCAAAGCGTTGTTCAAGCCGCAGACCGGCATCGCCAGCCATCTGGTCGAGCTGCGTCGGTGTACACCAGCGGATCATCCACGGGCGGAGCTGGACACTGCCGTTGGTGAAGTGAATGAACTGCCCTTCGGCGAGCTGGTCGGTGGGGTTTGCCCGGCTGACGCTCAACACAACCTGCTCGGTAGTCATCGAACGCAACTCGATCGCGTTGTCTGGGCCCTCGTCATGATCGGCAGCGAGCGGCACGGCGACGCTGGTTTCGATCAGCAGTGCGCCGCCAGCGGCGAGTCGCTTGCTGACTGCAGCAAGACAGGCGCGCTGGCGATCCTCGGACAGCAGATTGAAGAACGTGTTGAATCCGCAGAAGGCCACGCCGAACGGGCCGTCGGGCAGGTCGTCGACCATGTCGCCGACGACGGTCTGCAGATAGTGCGGGTCGGCGTCGGGCGGGATCCGGGCGATCATCGCCGCGCTCACGTCTACCCCAACGACGTGGTGACCAGCGGCGGCGATCGGCACCGCGAGCCGTCCGGTGCCGACACCCAACTCCAAGATGCCCTGTGGCCCGTCTTGCGGGCGAGATGCGACAACCAGATCGCGCCACGCCAGCGGATCATCGAGATCTGCGTACCACTCGTCGTAGACATCGGCGAAGGCCTCGCCATAGCTGGTCGCCGTATAGCCGCGCACCGTCCCATCATCGCACTCGTAGCCTGAAGGCCATGAGTGCACGCCAAAGCCCAGTGGGGGTGAACGACGCTGATCAGGTGGTGTACCTGGATCACGCGGCGACCACCCCGCTGCGCGCCGACGTGCTTGAGGCGATGATGCCTCACCTCACGTCGAGCTTTGCTAATCCCTCGGGGGCGCACCGCCTCGCCCGCACCGCCCGGCAATCGGTCGACGAGGCCCGCGAGGTCGTCGCCGAGGCCGCCGGTTGGAAGCCCGGTGGGGTGATCTTCACCAGCGGCGGGACCGAGGCCGACAACACGATCGTGACCAGCATCGCCAGGTCAGGCGTCGGCACGGTGGTCTGTCCCGCGGCGGAGCATCACGCCATCCTTCACCCCGTCGAAGCGCATGGGGGAGTGCGCGTTGCTGTGGACGCCGCCGGCGCCGTGGACCTCAGCGCGCTGGCCGCGGCCCTGGATTCGGCGGCCTCCGGTGTCGCCTTGGTGTCGGTCATGGCGGTCAACAACGAGGTCGGCACGGTCACCGATCTCGCCGCGGTCGCCGCCGTGGTGCGCCGACATGCGCCGGATGCGGTGCTGCACACCGACGCGGTGCAGGCGGGCGCGTGGCTCGACCTGGCGGCGATCGGGTCGGTCGTCGACGCGATGTCGATCGCCGCGCACAAGCTCGGTGGGCCGAAGGGCGTTGGTGCCCTGCTCGTCGCTGATCACGTCAACATTCGCCCGCTGCTTCTGGGCGGCGGCCAAGAGCGCGATCGACGCAGCGGCACGCACAACGTGGCCGGCATCGTCGGTTTGGCCGAGGCGCTGCGACTGGCTCAGGACGAACGCGCCGACAACGTGGTCCAGATCGGCGCGTTGCGCGACCGATTGGTCGATGGGTTGCGTACCGAGGTTGACGGGATCACCGAGACGGTCCCGCGGGACCGCAAGGTGGCGGGTTCAGCGCACCTGTTGATCGATGGGATCGAGAACGAGGCGCTGTTGTTCCTGCTGGACCGTGCTGGGGTTTGTGCCAGCGCCGCGTCGGCGTGCGCCAGCGGGGCGATGGAGCCGTCGCACGTCTTGGCCGCGATGGGCGTCACCAACTCGACTGGAGCGATTCGTTTGACCCTCGGCGCGGCATCCGATCAAGCGGACATCGAGCGAGCGATCGACGTGCTCACTGAGTCGATCACCATGTTGCGCCGACGTACTGCGAGCACGCTGCGATGAAGGTGTTGGTGGCGATGAGCGGCGGCGTCGATTCGTCGGTCGCCGCAGCTGAACTGATCGATGCCGGTCATGAGGTCGTCGGCGTCACCATGCGCCTGTGGGGTGGCAGCAGCGACACCGGCTGCTGCTCTGTCGCCGACGTCGACGACGCGCGGCGGGTCGCCCAGCAGCTGGGCATCGACCACGTCGTGTTCAATTTCAGCGACGACTTCAATGCCGCCGTGGTCGCCCCTTACGTCGAAGCGCACCGCAACGGGACCACTCCCAACCCGTGCATCGAATGCAACCGCCACCTGAAGTTCGCTCGTCTCAGCGAACGTGCCGACGCGCTGGACTTCGACGCGATCGCGACCGGTCATCACGCGCGTATCGAGCGGCTGACCACCGGGACAGGCGACGAACCGCGATGGCTGCTGCGCCGCGGTGCTGACGAGGCCGAGGACCAGAGCTATGTGGTCCACATGCTCGATCAGCGCGAGCTGGCCCGGACGCTGTTCCCGGTAGGGGGTATGTCCAAGGACCAGGTGCGCGCGATCGCGGCGCGGCGTGGTCTGCGCACGGCATCGAAGCCCGACAGCCAGGACGTGTGCTTTATCGGCCGCACGGAAGGTCGCGACGTCTTTCTCGGGTCGCGTATTCCATTCCGCTCTGGCCGGGTGGTGAACACGGATGGCGAGCAGGTCGGCGAGGTGCCCGCTGTCGAATTGGTCACCCTGGGTCAGCGCCGGGGGCTAGGGCTGCCCGGCGGCGGCCCGAAGCGGTACGTGGTTGCCGTGGACCACAACACCGCCACGGTGGTGGTTGGTGACGAGGAGCTACTCGACGTGTCCGTTACGGAGGTCAGCCAGGTGGTCTGGGCTGATCCCAGGTTGCGGCCAGCGCTCGGCGAAACGCTGGACGTCATGGTCCAATGCAGTGCGCACGGAGCCGCCCGGGCAGCGTCGTTGCGCACGGCGCCCGGCCCGCGCCTGACGCTTCACTGGTCAAGCCCGCAGCGGCGTATCGCCCCCGGCCAAAGCGTGGTGTTCTACGACCCGTCGAATACCTACGTCTTCGGCGGCGGCATCGCCATCTAAACCCAGCCCGCCGTGATCGGTCGCCGCCCGCTTTGGGCGGCCGGAGCCCGTTCTTGCGCGGTTTGGTCACCCATACCGGGTCGCTCGCTGGGCTGCCCCTCGGGTTTGGGTGGCCAGTCTCCGTTCTTGCGCGTTTTGGCCACCCATACGGGATGGTGGATCAGGTAGCGGGCGGGATTATCGGGAGGCGTGGATCGCGGTGAGCGCGGCGCCCGGCCGCGACGGGGCCACCAGCACCGACTTGGCGTGGACAGCTCGGGCTTGACCCTTGGCGGTGGCGGCCCGGAGCAGGACGGTGGGAGCGTCGACGAGGCGCAACTCGATCGCGTTGCCGCTGGCCGGGCCGGTCAGATCGAGCGCCTCGGTATCGGCCGGAGCGAGGCTGGCGCCGGCCAGACCACGACGGCCGATCATCAACGTCTCGGAAAGCACCAACGCATCGTGAACAACCACCGCCGTCGGCAGCACCACCAGCCAACGCTGGGCGAAGCGATGAACTCGGGGCCACAGGAAGGCTCCAATGGCCAGCGCGGCCACGTTCACGACGGTGGCCGCCGTTCGTTGCGATCGCTCGAGTGCGACGGGCAGCGCTGCCAGGGTTGTCCAGATCAGACCAGCGAGGCCGAGCGGAACGAGCAGTGCCGCTGGAAGACGGAGTGGGAAACGTTGTTCGGCTCCGTAGGCCGAGCCCTGTACGAAGTGCCGTCCCGTGTCGGCCGAGTAGGCCATCACCAGGGCGAGTGCGGCGGCGGTGATCGCCAGCGCCGACGACAAGGCGCGGGCATGCAAGTGCGATTCACTGCGCGCCGCGAGCACGACCGCGTTGGCAAGCGCGACCGGAGCGACGCTGCGGATCACGCTGAGCGAAGTTGGCGATCTCAACAGCAGTGCGCCGAGCCCGGCGGCCCAGATCGCGGTCGCCGCGACCACCACCGCCAGGTCAGCCGGCAAGAGGCGATAGGCGGCCATCGCACCCACAACCCAGGCGGCACGGAGTACCCAGGTCGCCGTGTTACCGCTGAATCGCACGCCGTCACGGTAATCGGCGGGTTCATCGTTCCGGCAATATCGAACCACGGTGGGGTCGTCTCAGCGCAACGCAAGGTGCCACGATGGTCCGGATGGGAGCCAAGTGGACGCCAGGCGGGCGGACGACGGGGATCGGCAGCCTGCCGCATCGCTCGACCAAGGCCGCCGCCGCGTTCGCCTTCGCGGCGACCTCGATCCCGGCGATTCCGACGCTGCCGCGCCGGTCTCCCGCCGAGGCGATGATCTGTCAGGCGCTGGTGGGCGTGCATGGCTTCGATGTCGGCCCATACGGTTCCCTGGCGGTCAATCTGAGTGCGGTCGACCCGCAGGCCGGGATCAAGTCGGATCTCACTGACGAGGCGTTCCGCGGCACGCTGGCATTCCTCCAACTCGCTCAACGCAGCGGTTACCGCGGTGACGTCAAATGGCACTTCGTCGGGCCGGTCACGCTGGGCATTGCCCTTGCCCGTGCCGGGGTTCCGGCGCGTCAGGCGTTCGATGTGGCGGTCAACGCGGTGCGCAGTCACATGGATCTGCTGCTCGATGCTGTCGATCTGTTCATCGCCGATGCCCGCCAGATTGTGTTTCTCGACGAGCCGTCCTTCTTCGAAGTCGCCGAAGAAAACTTCTTCCTCCCTCCCGATGCGGCCGCGGATCTGATCTCAACCGCGCTGGCGCGCATCGAACCGCGGGCGATCGCCGGCGTTCACTGCTGTGCAGACGTGAACATCAACCAACTGCTCGATACCGGACCGCAGGTGTTGTCGGTACCGGTTACCGATGGCCTCTTGGAATACTCGGCTCGGCTGATCCGCTTTCTCGAAGACGATGGTGTGATCGCCTGGGGTGCCGTGCCGACGTCCGGTCCGCTCCCCGTCACCGCCGAGCGTCCGTGGCGGGTACTCAGCGAGCTGTGGTGCGAGCTTGTCCGGCGCGGGGCCGATCCGTTGCGTCTCCGCCATCAAGCGCTGATCACCCCAGCCTGCGGATTGGCCGCCCATTCCGTGTCGGTGGCCGAGCGGCTGTTCACGATCGCCTCCGAGGTTGGAACGCGGGTCAGCGATCAATCGGCTGCGGCGCACTTCGCATACGGTGCGTAACCGTGACTCCGGCTGAACAGATCACCACACTGCGCGCCCAGATCGCTTACCACAACCAGCGTTACTACGGCGACGATGCCCCCGAGATCAGCGATGCGGATTACGACCAACTGATCCGCACCTTGCGCCGGCTGGAGGAGGCCAACCCGGACTTGGCCGAGATCGATTCGCCGACCCAGCAAGTCGGTTCCGCCCCGCTCGGGGCCACCTTCGCCCCCGTCATACATCGAGTGCCGATGACCAGCCTGGACAATGCGATGGACCAGCGGGAATTGGCCGCCTGGGGCGAGCGCGTCTCCCGCCAGCTTGGCGATGTCGCCACCCAATTTGCCTGCGAACTGAAGATCGATGGACTGGCGATGAGTCTGCGCTACGAGAACGGAAAGATGGTCTACGCGGCGACACGCGGCGATGGACGCACCGGCGAGGATGTCACCGCCAATGTGCAAACGATCGCCGCCGTGCCGAACGTGTTGCCGGTTGGTGCCCCTGCAGTCGTGGAGGTGCGCGGCGAGGTGTACATGCCGATCGCCAGCTTCGAGGCCTTGAACGCGCGGATGGAGGAGGCCGGCAAACCGCGTTTCGCCAACCCGCGCAACGCCGCCGCGGGAAGTTTGCGACAGAAGAACCCGGCGATCACGGCGAGTCGCGAACTCAGCTTCTGGGCCTACCAGATCGGCGAGGTTTCATCGGCCGAGCTGTTCACCACGCACCTGCAGACGATGAACTATTTGGCCGCGTTGGGCTTTCCTGTCGACCCACATCTCGCCGTCGTCGACGATCTTGCCGAGGTGGCCGCCTACTGCGGGCGATGGCAGGAACACCGCCACGATCTGAACTACGAGATCGACGGCGCGGTCGTCAAACTCAACGACTTGCGCCACCGCGAACAACTGGGCTTCACCTCGCGTGCACCGCGCTGGGCGATCGCCTACAAGTTTCCGCCCGAGGAACGCACCACGCTGCTGCGCGATATTCAGGTATCGGTAGGGCGTACCGGCAGAACGACACCCTTCGCAGTGCTCGAGCCGGTGTTCGTTGGCGGGTCGACCGTGGCGATGGCTACCTTGCACAATCAGGATCAAGTACGCCACAAAGACGTCCGCCCGGGCGACACGGTGATCGTTCGCAAGGCCGGCGACGTGATCCCCGAAGTGGTCGGGCCGGTGCTGGCGTTGCGTCCCGCAGACAGCGTGGCGTGGCAGTTCCCTACCCACTGCCCGTGCCCGCTGCACACGGAACTTGTCCGCGTCGAGGGCGAGGCCGACACGCGCTGCGTCGAGGTGGCCTGCCCGTTTCAGCGCGAACAGCGGATCATCTACTTCGCTAGCCGCCAGGCGATGGATATCGAAGGGCTGGGGGAGCGCACGGTCAACCAACTGTGCGAAGCGAACCTGGTGGTTGACCCGGCCGATCTGTACACGCTCACCGAGCCCCAGCTGCTGACCCTCGATGGGTTCGCCGGGATTAGCGCAGCGAAGCTGATCGCATCGATCGACGGATCAAAAGATCGTCCGTTGCCGCGGCTGCTCACTGCCTTGGGGATCAAGGGGCTGGGGCCGTCGGCCAGCGAGGCACTCAGTCGTGCCTTTGGCACGTTGGATGCGATCCTCGTGGCCAGCGAAGCCGATCTGGCCAGCACCGAGGGTGTCGGACCGACCATCGCCGGATCGATTCATCGCTGGTTTCGTGTCGAACGCAATGGGTTGTTCATCGACAAGCTGCGCGCCGCCGGCGTCGACTTCGGCAAGGTCGTCGTCAGCCGGGTGCCGCAGGTGCTGGCCGGTAAGGCCGTGGTGGTCACCGGCACGCTCGACGGGTTCAGTCGGGAGGATGCGGAAGCGGCGATCAAGGACCGCGGCGGCAAGAGCCCCGGCAGCGTCAGCAAGAAAACGTTCGCCGTGGTCGTCGGCTCTGAGCCTGGTGCCAGCAAACTGACCAAGGCCAGCGATCTCGGCATCCCGATCCTGGATGCCGACGGCTTCAGGTCGCTCCTCGAAACCGGCAACCTTCCGGCACAGTCTGGGCCGGGTTGACCGGCTGATGCCTAAAAGACTTGGAAGGTCCAGGTGAACGTCGAGGCCTGGGCGCGACTCTCGGTGACTTTCCAGTAGATCACCGTCGCCGTGTGTTGCCCTTCGGCGAACTTCTCGATCGGCGCGCCGGCGGTGGGCGTGTACGTCAACGTGGCATTGCCCGGCTCGTAGATCGTCTCCGGCGGAAGGACCACCTGTTCTCCAGCTTTGGGTTTGCCAATGCTGTCGATATTGACCACCGGTAGCTCGACACCATCGACGATCAGCACGCCGGTATATCCGGCGGCGAGATCGACGAACACCCGCGTCTGAGCCGGGACACCGACCGCGCTCCGCACCGGATCGATCGATTCGATGTTCGCCGGAAGGGTCTTGGCCTGACTGGTGTCGGCGCTGTTCAGGCCCCACACCACCAGCGTCAAGCCGACGGCGATGATCAGGCTGGCGACGATCAGGCCGACGTTGACGTGTTTTCCGGCGATGCGCATCGCCTCCATTCTCCCCGTGGCGGGGCGCGTTTGCCACTTTGCGCGGGCGGGCTAGCGTCGGAGCCGCCATGACAGCGCCCGAGTCTCATCCCGCAAGCCGAATCCTTGCCGGTCGATTTCAGGTCGGTGCCCGCCACGGAGCGGGGATGGAGGTCGCCACCTTTGATGCGGTCGACACCGAATCGAACGCCACGGTGGCCCTCCGCTTGGTGCATCCCAACCTGTCCGCCGACCCGGACTTCATCGTCAAGTTCAACTCGGCGATGGAGGCGGCTGCGGCCCTTCACCACCCCAATCTGGCGACGATCGTCGCCTACGGCGCCGACACCTGGAACGGGCGCACCGTGCTGTACGTGGCCAGCGAGTATCTCTCCGGAGGAAGCCTGCGCGACCTACTCGACCGTGGCCGACTGCTCAGCCCTTCGCAAGGCTTGATGGTCGGCTTGGAGGCCTGCAAGGGCCTCGACGCACTGCATCGTGCCGGGCTGATTCATGGCGAGATCCGGCCGGCAACGCTGATCTTTGGCGACGACAGCCGGCTGCGGATTATCGACGTCGGCCTGTCTCAGGTTGTCGACGAATGGATTTGGTCACCCGGCCAGGAGCCACGCCAGGAACTGGCGATGTATTCCGGTCCGGAACGCCGTTCGGGAGAGCTCCAGCCGAAGAGCGACATCTACGGTCTGGCGCTGACGATCGTCGAAGCCGTGACGGGTCAGCTGCCCTTCGTTGGTGAAAATGCCACCGCCACGCTGGCCGCGCGTGTCGATCGGTTGTTACCGGTCAGTGCCGACTTGGGTGCGCTGGCCGCAGTGCTAGAGCGCGCCGCGCGGCCAGACGCAGCCGATCGTTATAGCGCCGTGGAGTTCGGCAAGGCGTTGATGAACACGGCCAGCCGTCTGCCTCGTCCGGCGCCGATCCCGACCCTGTCCGGCGGATTGTTCGCCGATCGGGCCAAACCAGGCGAACCCGAGGAACCCACCGGACCGGTGACCCGCCCCGTGGCGGTCGTCGCTGATCAGGCGCCGCCTGCAGACGATGCGGCGTCGACCGTCGCCCCGATGCCAGACACGATTGCGTCCACGGACCTCGCCGCGGTCGCTGACGCCAACGAGGTTCCCGCGATCGATCGGTTTGAGCCGACGGCAGACGATGGCGACGTGGGCGACGACACCGCAGGCGACAGCTCGACAATCGCCGGTGCAGCGACCGCCGTTCCGTCTGCTGCAGCGGCTGCGGGCGTACTACCACCGCCGACGTCGGCGCCGATCAGCGCGCCGGGCTTCCGCTACGGCGGACCGTCCCAACCCACCGAGATGCTGGGCATGGTCGAACCCGAGGCCAAGCCAGATGTGGCACCGACGCGGATCGAGTCGGGGTCACCCGCCGTCACGCCGCCGTCCACGACCACCCTGCCGACGACTGCAACTTTTCCACCAACGGAACCGCTGTACCTGCCCGCCACCCCGACTGCCGAGCCAACCCGTGTCATGCCGATCGAGCGGGGTGTCCCCGTCCCGGGCGTGCCGTCGACGCCCGAGCTCTACGACGAAGGTCCGCGTCGCCGCGTTCCCTGGTGGATCTATCCGCTGGTGCTGTTATTCCTGGCTGGCGGTGGTGTGGCGGCCTGGCTGCTCAGCCGGACGCCAAGCCACACTGTGCCCGACGTCACCGGTGTCGCCGAGGCCGAGGCGCGCAACCTGCTGGCTCCCAACAAGTGGACGATCACGACGGGTAACGAGCCGAGCGACTTGGTGGCGGTCGGTGTCGTGATCCGCACCGACCCTCCCGCTGGCACCAAGCTGGCCGAGGACAAGACCTTGATGCTCCTGGTCAGCAGTGGCCCAGCACCGCGCACGATTCCCGAACTGGTCGACAAGCCCTACGAAACCGCCAAGGCCGAGTTGGAGAAGCTTGGGTTGGTGGTCGAACGGGCGGATGACAAGAACGACGAGAACGTTCCCAAGGGATCGGTCCTCGGCTTCACCGTTCCAGAATCGCCGTCCAGCGTGGCTGGATCGACCGTGATCAAGGGCACGAAGCTGGTCCTGACGGTGTCGTCCGGCCCGGCGCCCCGCGTCGCCCCGCAGCTGTCGACGCTGACGCTCGAGGCCGCCAAGGCCCAATTGGAACAGCTCGGCCTGACGATGACCCAGGTTCCCGACGTGTTCGACAACACGATTCCGGCTGGTCAGGTCGCCACGCAAGACCCACCGGCCGGCTCCAGCATCGAGCGTGGCGCCACCGTCAACGTCGCCGTTTCAAAGGGGCCCGATCTGGTGGTGGTGCCGATCATCGACGGCCTTGACGCCACCGGGATCTCCAGTGCACTGCAGAACGCCGGATTCGTCGTTGGGGCGACCACGGGCGACCCTTCTCAGCCACTGATTGGAATGACCAGTGCAGGTGCACCCGTTGTTGGCGGGGGACAGCTGATCCGCGGTTCGACCATCGATCTCGAATTCGCCCCGACGCCAACCACCACAACCGTGGCTGCGTCGGTTGAACCGCCCACCCCCTAGATCACTAGGGTTCGCCCAGAATCGTTGCGCAGCGTGGCGCGACGTACGGAAAAGTTGAGGAGACGTCATGGGCGTGCTGGAAGGGCGAGTTGCGATCATCACCGGCGCAGGGCGCGGCCTCGGCCGTGAACACGCTCTGCTGTTCGCCCGCGAAGGCGCTGCCGTGGTGGTCAACGATCGAGGTGGGGCAAACGATGGCGTCGGCGAGGACATCACCCCGGCCCAGCAGGTGGTCGACGAGATCATCGCCTTTGGCGGGCAGGCGGTGGTCAATGGCGATGATGTGTCCGACTGGCAGGGCGCTCAGTCGTTGATCAACATGGCGATCGACAATTTCGGCGACTTGGACATCCTGGTCAACAACGCTGGCATCCTGCGTGACCGACTGCTGGTCAACATGACTGAGGAGGAATGGGACGCGGTGATCGCCGTGCACCTGCGCGGCCATTTCGCCCCCACTCGGTTTGCCGCTTCGTACTGGCGCGAGCAGCACAAGGCCGGCAACACCAAGCCGCGCAACGTGGTGCTTACCTCGAGCACGTCGGGCCTGTTGAGCAACCCTGGCCAGTCGAACTACGGCGCGGCGAAGAGCGGGATCGCTACCTTCGGCCAGATCATCGCCAAGGAATTGCACCGCTACAACGTGAAGGTCAACACCATCGCCCCAGCGGCACGCACTCGACTGACCACCTCGACGCCCGGCCTGGAGTCGGTCATGTCGCCCAAGGAGGGCCAGTTCGATCAGTGGAATCCGGCCAACGTGTCGCCGCTGGTGGCCTACCTGTCCACGGCGGATTGTGCCTTCACCGGCGAAACGTTCTTTGTCCAAGGTGGCACGGTGACCCGGATGGAGAGCTGGTCGATGGGCCCATCGGTGCAGCAGGACGCCAAATGGGAGGTCAGCGCGCTGGCGGACGCGCTGGCCCCGCACGTGCGCAAGAACTAGTCGCCCGCTGGTTCGGGGTTCTGCCCGGTGCGCCACAAACCGATCCCGAGCCAACCCGAGCCAACGATGCTGCCCGCCGACGGGTTCGGCGTCGACGAGATCAACATTGTCCCCTGGCCGATCCTGTTGCGTCGCCGCCTGGCTCGCAAGGTAGGGATCGATCGGCGGTGGGCGATCGTCATGGTTTTGCTGTCCGGTCTGTTCACCGTTGGCTTCACGATCACGATCCTGGTGGTCTCGTTGGAGCGCATCGCCACCGACTTGAACAGCGACGTGGTCACCATGAACTGGTCGATCACCGGACCGATGTTGGCCTTTGGCGTGGTCGGTCCAGCATTCGGCAAGGCTGGCGACCTGTGGGGACATAAGGGCCTCTTCGTCGGGGCTTTGGTCGGCGCGGGCGTCTTCGCGATCGCCACCGCCTTGGCCTGGAACGCGTGGTCGATGATCGCTTTTCGAACCCTGTCGACCAGCGCCGGATCGGCCTGCGGGCCGGCGGCGATGGCCTACATCAACCGCTTGTTCGCCCCGACTGAACGGGTGAAACCGCTCAGCTACTGGAGCTTCGTTGGGGCTGGTGCTCCCGTGATCGGTGTGGTTGCTGGCGCGGCGCTCGTCGAGTCGATCGGCTGGCGGATCATTTTCTGGGTGCAGGCACCGCTGTGCGTTCTGGCGGCGCTGGGTGGACTCTGGCTCCTGCCGCGCACGGAACGTGTCGCCGAGGCGCGCTTCGACGCCGCCGGCTCGATCACCCTCGGGATCTCGGCAGTCTCGCTTTTAGCGGCGATCAGCGAGGGGCCGCGGTGGGGATGGGCCAACCCGCGAACGGTTGTCCTGTTTGCGGTCTTCGTGTTGATGTTGGCCGTGTTCATCCAGATCGAACGGCGGGTCAGCTCCCCGCTGGTCGTGATGCGCTGGTTCCGAACCCGCAACGTGGCATTGCCGGTGTTAGGTCTGATGTTCGCCCAGTTCTGTTACATGGGTGCGTTCATCCTCGCCCCACAGATGCTGATCCGCGGCCTGGGCATGTCGGAGGGCTCGATCGCCGGAATCATTACGTCTCGGCCGATTGCCTTTGCCTTGATGGCCCCCGTCGCTGGTCTGCTGGCGATTCGGCTCGGGGAACGGCTGATGGGCATCGGCGGGATGTTGATGATGATCACGGCGATGCTGATGTGGGTCCCGCTGACAAGCAAGGACCAGACGCTGCTGCTGATCGCTGCCTTGGTGGTCTCGGGTCTGGCGATGGGTACGTTGTCTCCGTCGCTGACGTCGCTGACGGCGAACGCAGTGGACACCGCTGACATCGGCGTGGCCGGGGCGATGCAGCAACTGATGATGCAACTCGGCTCCGTACTCGGCGCCGTGGTCATGACCACCGTCGCGCTCAGCGGTAATCGCGCCGAGCTCGGTCCGTTCCATCACGCGTTCATCGTCGCCGCTGGGGTTGGCGTGGTGGGTTTGGCGGTGTGCTGGTTCGTCCGGTCAACACCGCGCTCGGCATCGAGCAACCTGATCGCCGCCGATGTCGATGTCGATGACCCCGATTACGACGACGTGCTGATCAACCCGTGACGCCGGGTGTTACGCAGTGATCGCTTGGATTTCGGCGGCGACTGCAGCGGCAACGTCGTCGTCCGGGGCGGTCATCTGGCTGGCCATCAGCGCCATCATGTCGCCCTGCACCTTGACCTTGCCCTCCAGGAACGCCTGCATCGCCGCGGCCTGGTCCTGATCCACGAACACGGCCCGGGCGGTCGCCCAATCCGTGGTGATCGTCACGTCGGCATCGTCGAGGTGACCCTCGTCCATTTCCAGATGACCCGATGAGGTGTCCAGGTAGATCTGTACCGGCGCGTCGCGGTTCGGGACATCGGTGATCGTTTGGTTCATCTTCACAACGGTCGTGATCGCAGCCTCTTGATCGGCGTACTTGGCGCGGATCTGGCGGGTCGCCTCGATCCATTCGGGCGACAGGAATTGGTAGGCCATGTGACGCACGTTAGATGAACAGTTCGTCCATGTGGGTGGGCATCCCTGGTGATTGTCGATAAGGATGGTCGCCTATGGCACGGATTCTGGTCACCGAAGAGATCGCTGATGGTGGACTGGATCGTCTCCGGTCCGCCGGTCACCACGTGGATGTGGAACTGGATCTGTCCAAGTTGAACGAGGCCATCGTTGGCGCCGACGCGCTGATCATCCGTTCGGCGACGCAGGTCGATGCCGCCCTGCTGGCCCATGCCGATCGATTGATGGTTGTCGGCCGAGCCGGGATCGGACTCGACAACGTCGATGTCGATGCGGCCACCAATCGCGGCGTCATGGTTGTCAACGCTCCGCAATCCAACATCGTGTCGGCAGCGGAACACACGATGGCGCTGCTGCTGGCTCAGGCCCGCAATGTTCCCCAAGCCCACGCTGCGCTGGTCGCCGGGCGTTGGGAGCGCAGCCGGTGGGAGGGTGTCGAGTTAGCCGACAAGACGCTGGCCGTGATCGGACTTGGACGGATCGGCAAACTCGTCGCCGACCGGGCCAAGGCGTTCGGGATGCGTCTGGTGGCCTACGACCCGTTCGTTTCCGAAGAGCGCGCCCGGCAGATGGGCGTGGTGTTGATGTCGCTGGAGCAAGCCGTCGCCGAGGCCGATTTCTTGACGGTGCACCTGCCGAAGAACAAAGAGACCACCAACCTGATCAATCGCGATCTGCTGCTGAAGGCCAAGCCGACATTGCGGATCATCAACGTCGCCCGCGGCGGGATCGTCAACGAGGTCGAGTTGGCCGAAGCGATCCGCGATGGCGTCATCGCCGGCGCGGCGCTTGACGTGTTCACCAGCGAGCCGATCACTGACTCGCCACTGTTCGGGCTCGACAGTGTGGTGGTCACGCCACACCTGGGCGCGTCAACCCGCGAGGCCCAAGACAAGGCCGGCGACACGATCGCCGACATGGTCCAGTTGGCCCTCGCTGGCGAGTTCGTTCCCTTCGCGGTGAACGTCAATGCAGCCGAGGCCAACGAAACCCTCCGCCCGTATCTGCCATTGGCCGAGCGGCTCGGTCGGCTGTTCGCCTCATGGATCGGCAAGGCGCCGACCACTCTGGAGGTTGCTGCCGAGGGTGAGATCGCCGGGTATGACACCCGGATCCTGACGCTCGCCGTTCTGAAAGGCTTCTTCGGGGCGATCAGCGACGACCATGTCACCTATGTGAATGCCCCGCAGATGGCCCGCGACCGTGGTCTGGATGTGCGCGAGGTGAACAGCGCAACCTCCACCGACTATCTGAACACGGTCACGTTGCGTGGCGGTGGCCACGCGATCTGCGGGACGATCTCGGGGCGGCGCAACGAGCAGCGGATCGTGATGATCGACGACCACGGCTTCGACGTGCCGCCGGCTGATCACATGCTGGTGATCAAGAACGACGACAGGCCGGGTGTGATCGGCACGGTTGGCACGTTGCTCGGCAACGCCGGGGTGAACATCGCCGACATGGACGTCGGCCGAACGGCCGAAGCAGGTACCGCAGTCATGGTGATCGCGCCGACCGCGGTGGTCTCCAACCAGGTCATCGACGAACTGCGCGCTGCACCTGGGATCATCTCCGTCGATGCGTTGACCAGCTAGTCGGCGAGGCCAGCTTCACGGATTTCGATTGCGGTACGCGACGCAGCCGTGGCTGCGGCCTCGGCGAAGTTAGGGCCATTCGAGGCGTAGAGAATCGCCCGCGACGAGTTGATCACCATCCCGGTACCTGCGGCGGTCGCGCCAGCGGCCACGGTGGCGCTGACATCGCCGCCTTGGGCGCCGATCCCGGGAATCAGCAGCGGCATCTCGCCGACGATGGCGCGCACGTCGGCCAATTCCTGCGGATAGGTCGCCCCGGTGACGAGGCCGACGAAACCGGGGAATCGTGCCGCCCATTCCGTGGCGCGCTGGGCGACGCGCTGATACAGCGGCTGGCCCTCGACGATGAGCGATTGAAAGTCGCCGCTGCCCGGGTTCGAGGTGCGGCACAAGACGAACACGCCGTGGGCTGGATCGTCGAGGAACGGCTCGATCGTGTCGCCGCCGAGGTACGGGTTGACGGTGACGACATCGGCGCCGTAGCGCTGAAACGCCTCGCGCGCATAGTGCTCGGCGGTCGAGCCGATATCGCCCCGTTTGGCGTCGAGGATCAGCAGTCGGTCCGGGTGCGCGACGCGGATGTGAACGCACAGGCGGTGCAGGGCGTCCTCGGCCCCGATCGCCGCGAAGTGGGCGATCTGTGGTTTGAACGCGCAGGTGAACGGCGCCGTGGCGTCGACGATGTCGCGGCAAAAGGTGAACACCGCGTCGTGATCACCGGCCAGCTTCGCCGGCAAACGATGGAGGTCAGGATCCAAACCGACGCACAGCGCGGACCCGGTCTGCGCCCACGCCTGATTGAGACGGTGTTGCGGCGTATCAGCCTTCAACCGTGATCGCGCCGGTTGGGCACATCTCGGCGGCCAGTTCGACCTTTTCGCGCAGTTCCTCGCCAGGCTCCTCGGTCAGCAGATAGAGGTAGCCGTCGCTGCGCACCTCGAACACCTCCGGGCAAATCTGCATGCACGAGCCGGTCGACGCGCACACGTCGTAATCGACGCTGACTTTCATGTGGATAACCCCCTGCTTGTGGTACGGATGAATCTAGCGAGACAGGTGGTATTCCACCGCGCTGAGCACGGCCCGCAGCGAGGCGGTGATGATGTTTTGATCGGTCCCAACACCCCACCGGGTCTCTGGAGAGCCACCCACCTTGGTTTCGACGTATGCCACGGCCGCCGCTTCGGATCCCTTGCCGATGGCATGCTCGGCGTAGTCGCTGACGTCGACGGGGACGTCGAAGGCAGCGCGCACTGCAGTGACGAAGGCATCGATCGGGCCGTTGCCTTCGCCTTGGATCGTGCGATGCTCGCCATCGACCAACAGCTGCGCGGTCATCGACGTGCGCCCCGTGGCGGAATCGCTGCGCAGCTCGTGACCGATCAACTTCAGCCGTGGCTCAGCGGGCAGATATTGCTCACTGAAGGTGTCCCACATCAGCCCAGGGCTGATTTCGGTGCCGGTGTCTTCGGTGATGTGCTGGATGGTGCGTGAGAACTCAACCTGCAAGCGACGCGGTAGGTCGAAGCCGTACTCGCTCTTCATCACGTACGCCACGCCACCCTTGCCGCTTTGCGAGTTGACGCGAATCACCGCCTCGTAGCTGCGTCCGAGGTGTTTCGGATCGATCGGCAGATACGGCACACCCCAGTCGGGGTACTCGGCGTCGGCGGATTCGGCGGCCCGCTTGGTCAACGCTTCGAAGCCCTTCTTGATCGCGTCCTGGTGGCTCCCGCTGAACGCCGTGTAGACCAGCTCGCCCACCCAGGGGTGGCGCGGGCTCACCGGCAGACGGTTGCAATATTCTGCGGTGCGCCGCAATGCGTCGATGTCGCTGACATCCAGCTTGGGGTCGACCCCGTTGACGAACATGTTGACGGCCAGGTTGACGACATCGACGTTGCCCGTGCGTTCGCCGTTCCCGAACAACGTGCCTTCGACACGATCGGCGCCGGCCAGCAACGCCAGCTCGGCGGCGGCGGTTGCTGTGCCGCGGTCGTTGTGCGGGTGCAGGCTGATGATCACCGAGTCGCGGTCGCGGATCGTGCGGCAGAACCATTCGATGATGTCGGCGTAGACGTTGGGTGTGTAGCACTCGACGGTGGCCGGCAGGTTGAGGATCAACGGGCGCTCCGGCGTCGGCTTGATCACGTCCATCACCGCCTCACAGATCTCGATCGCGTAATCCGGCTCGGTCAGCGTGAAACTCTCCGGCGAGTATTCGTAACGAATGTCCGTGCCTGCGGCGAGGTGCTCGTTGGCCTTGCACAGCTCGGCACCGCGCACGGCAATCTCGATGATTCCTTGGCGATCGGCACCGAAGACCACCTCGCGCTGGAGCGGGTTGGTCGAGTTGTAGAAGTGGACAATCGCCCGCGGCACCCCAGCGAGCGCCTCGTAGGTGCGCTCGATCAGTTCCTGTCGGCACTGCACCAGGACCTGCACGGTGACGTCGTCCGGGATCAGGTTCTCCTCGACCAGCTGACGGACGAAATCGAAGTCCGGCTGGCTGGCCGACGGAAAGCCGATCTCGATCTCCTTGAAGCCCATCGCCACCAGGACGTCGTACATCTTGCGCTTGCGGACCGGGTCCATCGGGTCGATCAACGCCTGGTTTCCGTCACGCAGGTCGACGCTGCACCACTGCGGGGCGCGATCGATGGTCTTGTTCGGCCAGGTACGGTCGGTCAGCACCAGGGGAATGAATGATTTGTATTTGTGGAACGGCATCGATGGGGAAGTGGTCGTGGTCATCGTCGGGTGCTTTCGTCAGGGGTCGTCAAGGTGGGGGAGCTGTGTCGATCGTCAACCGGGGGTGAAAAACAAATGTGCCCCCGGCCAAGGGGCGGGGGCGGGCAAACGCAACGACATGGCGCTTGCCCTACATAAGCAGCAGCAGTCCGGTCGCGGTCACCAGGCAAGTCTGGCCGCGATCTGTAACAATGTCAACGTGAAATCGGCTTTCGAAGCTGCCAGACTGTGTGGCGCCGAGACGGCGGAGTCACGTCAGACGTTCACGGAAACGGCGTCTGTAACTCGGATGGTTTTGAAGAACGAGTTGGGTGGGTAGCAATGAGACAACATGCGGGCGATGATCGAGCTTTTGCTACGAGATGCCCGACGCTCGCGGGCGTAAACCCGCTGCGCCGCCCGACGTTGTGGACCGTCAGCCTGCTCGCCCTGTCTGCAGGCTTGTTGCCCACCGGTCACGTCGCTGCCCAGACCTCGCCATCCGACCCCGCGCCCACGTCCGCCGTTCCGCCGACCACCGATCCAGCGCCGTCCTCGACCAGTCCGACCCCTTCGACCAGCACGACCCTCCCACCTGGGGTGATCAAGGTTCCCGTCGACTTCACCACCACGACGACAAGGCCCGATGAGGGCCTGTTCCCGTGGGAACGGGCGACCACCACCACCGACAAGACGCTGTTTCCATGGGAACGGACGACGACCACGGCGGCGCCGACCTCGGCAACGACCAAGCCGTCGGATGCTTCGGGAACCACGGTCGTCGATGGGCTCCCCAGCACCGTGCCGGAGATTCGCTCGCCAGCCCCGAACGTGGTGGTGCCGCGGATGCCGCGCATCGCCGTCGTCGTCCCGGGTGCCGTCGTCGAAGGGCGTACGCCTGCGGCGATGCGCCGAACCGTGACCGATGTCGACGTGGCGTTGGCCACGATCCGCTCGATCGAGTCGGCCAATGACTACACCGCTCGGGCCCGTCTATCCACCGCGTCGGGGGCCTACCAATACATCGACTCATCGTGGGGCAACTTCGGCGGGTTCGTGTCGGCGTATCTCGCGCCGCCGGAGACCCAGGACCAACGGGCCCGTCTGGACGTCGAGGCGATCCTCAACGCGAATAATGGCGACGCCAGCGCGATCCCGGTGATCTGGTACCTGCCCGCTGCGGCAACCAACCCGGAGCTGATGGACATCATCCCCAGCCCCGAAGCCGGCAACCGCTTGACCCCGCGCCAATATCAGCAGCGCTGGATGGAGCGCTACGCCCAGTTGCTCGCCCAGATGAAGCCCGAGATGAACCCCGGGCCGGCGACGGCGACGTTGATCAGCTTCGACCCGGCGATCAGTTCCCAGCTTCCCGAGAGTCCGGCGAGCAGTGACCTCGAGGTGCTGCTCGCCCAGTCGTCACTCCCGCCGGTCGTCGCTGCGGGGCAGATCGCGTTTCCGGTGCTCGGACCGGTGAACTACGTGGATACCTGGAACGCGCCGCGCGACGGAGGGCTGCGTCGCCACGAAGGCACCGATCTGATCGGGGTCAAGTTGCAGCCGGTCCTCGCCGCCGTCGATGGTGTGATCACCAAGGTTCGCCGCGAGTCGGGCATCTCCGGAAATGGCGTGTCGATCACGGGAGCCGACGGCTATCGCTACGGCTACTACCACCTGAACAACGACAGCCCGGCTAGTAACGACGGCGCGTCGATCGCCGAATGGACGATGCCGCCAGGGTTGCATGAAGGCGACCACGTCCGCGCCGGGCAGATCATCGGCTACATGGGCAACTCGGGAAATGCCGAGTTCAGTGTGACCCATCTGCACTTCGAGATTCGTCAGCCTGACGGCACGGCGGTGCCTTCCTACGCGCAGCTGGTCGAGGCCCAGGTACGCCAGGCATGCACGGTCGGTGTCGGCCCGTGGTCGACCACCGTCGTGCCCGCTCCCCTCGATCAGCCGGTCGCGCACACCGTCGCCCGCAGTGGCACGGGCCGGGGCACCTGGACGATCGATACGGAAGGGCGAGTCGTCGCCACCGGCGATGCGGCCATCATCGGCCCGAACGAGCAGTGCGCCGACGGTGTCAGCGAGGGCTTTGGAAGCGATGCTGCGGGCTGGCAGTTCTCTGTCGCTACGCCGGTGCCCGCTGCGCTAACCGCCCCGGCAACGCCGTTGGTGCGGATCAGTGACGTCTTCCAGATGCCGACGCAGGGTCGGAGCATCGAGTTCGTGCAGGCGATCGTTCCCGGACCGCAACCCACGCCCGCGGAACCGCTGCGGTGGATCTTTAAGACGCTCTAGGAACGACGCTCAAGGAATCGGTGCCGGCGGTCGAAGACCGCTCACTGCTCTGAGATCGGGCCGTCGGTGGATTAATCGGCGCCGACGAGGACGCGTTCGATGGCGCCGTCGATCGGAGAGCTCGACGACTCGGTGATCGAGTCGTCAGCGAGCAGTGACTGCCAGTCGTAGGGCAGGCCCTTGCGGCCGTTGGTTGCGGTGCCGTCGTTGATCACAGGTGGCGACGCTAGAACCCGCGTGTCGCGCTTGTCTACAAACTGATCGATCAGGCAATGACACTGACTGGTTGGTCAATCGATCGGTCCGGTCGAGGTGGATTCGTTTCGTAGACTTGCGCCATGACCGTTGCCGCGATGCCGCAGGACGCCAAGATTTACGTCGCCGGACATCGCGGCCTCGTCGGCTCGGCCATCGTTCGTCGGCTGCAGGCCGGTGGGTACCGCAACATCCTCACCGTCGGTCGCGAGCAGGTGGATCTGCGCAATCAATCGGACGTATCGCGGTGGTTCCAGGACACGATGCCCGACTACGTCTTTCTGGTCGCCGGCACCGTTGGGGGAATCGGGGCGAACAGTGCCCGTCCCGCCGAGTTCATCTACGACAACATGATGATTCACGGGACGGTAGTCCACGCCGCCTACCAGCACGACGTCACCAAGCTGCTGTATCTGGGGTCCTCGTGCATCTACCCGCGCCTCGCCAACCAGCCGATCACCGAGGACGCACTGCTCACCGGAGCGCTGGAGCCCACCAACGAGCCGTACGCGATCGCCAAGATCGCTGGGGTCAAGCTGTGCCAGGCGTATCGCCAGCAATACGGGTGTGACTTCATCTCGGCGATGCCCACCAACCTGTATGGGCCGAACGACAACTTCGATCTCGAGTCCAGCCACCTGCTGCCGGCGCTGATTCGTAAGTTCCACGAGGCCCGCCAGCGCGGCGACGCCGACGTCGAGATCTGGGGGACCGGTACACCGCGGCGCGAGCTGCTGCACGTCGACGACTTGGCCGACGCCTGCCTCCATCTGATGAATCACTACAGCGCGGCGTCGCACGTGAACGTCGGCACCGGCGAGGATCTGACGATCCGCGAGATCGCCGAGCAGGTCCGCGATCTGGTGTACCCCGAGGCGCAGCTGCGGTTCAACACCGATCGTCCCGACGGCACGCCACGCAAGGTGTTGGACATCTCCCTGCTCCGCTCGCTCGGTTGGGAACCGACGATTTCCCTGGAGCAGGGCGTGCCCAGCGCCTACGACTGGTTCCTGGCCAACGTTGCAGCGAGTACGACGTGATCGGTTCAGCGGCTAGTTGACCGCCTTCGCTCGGCCAGTCCAGAACGGCTCACGTAGCTTGAACTTTTGCAGCTTGCCGGTGGCGGTACGGGCCAGTTCGTTGCGGAACTCGACACGCTTCGGGCATTTGTAGCCGGCCAGCTTGGTCTTGACGTAGGCGATCAGCTCGGGCTCGGTGAGCGTGGAACCGGGGGAGCGGACCACCAACGCGGTGACCAATTCCCCCCATTTTTCGTCGGGAATGCCAATCACCGCCACCTCGGCCACGTCGGGATGACTGAAGATCGCGTCCTCGACCTCGATCGACGAGACGTTTTCGCCGCCGGTGATGATCACGTCCTTCTTGCGGTCGTTGATCGTCACGAAGTGATCGTCGTCGATGGTGCCACCGTCGCCGGTGTGGAACCAGTCGGGCCCATCGGGGTCGTCGGCCACGGGACGAATCGCTGCTGCGGTGGCGTCCGGCTGATTCCAGTAGCCGTCCATCACATGGTTGCCGCGGGCCAGCACCTCGCCGTCTGGAGAGATTCGCACCGTCACGCCAACAGCCGGAGCGCCAGCGCGGCTGAGCTTGGCGGCACGCGCCATGCTGTCGAGTTCGTCGTACTCGGCCCGACCGCGGTTCATCGTTAGCAGTGGCGTGGTCTCGGTGAGCCCGTAGATCTGGATGAACTCCCAGCCCAGTTCGGTTTCGATGCGGGCGATCGTCTTGGTCGGCGGTGGTGCCCCGGCGATCACCATGCGCACCTTGCCAGTACCGGGGATCGGGCCGTCCCAGGTCTTGGCTGCCTCAAGGATCATGTTGGCCACTGCTGGCGCACCGCACAGCAGCGTGACGCCATGCCGTTCGACGCGCCGCAAGATTTCGGTGCCATCGATCTTGCGGATCATCACGTGGGTGCCACCCATGCCCGTGACCGAGTACAGCACACCCCATCCATTGCAGTGGAACTGCGGCAGCGTGTGCAGGTACACGTCTCGGTCGTCGATGCCCAGCTGCCATCCAAACATCGCCGCGTTGAGCCAGAGGTTGCGGTGGGTCAGCTGGACACCCTTGGGTCGTGCCGTGGTGCCGCTGGTGTAGTTGATCGTCGCGGTGGCGTCCTCGTCGGCGATCCACGGCCGTGGCTCGTTGTCGGAACGCATCGTCGCCTCGTCGGACGCGTCGCCGATCAGGAACCTGTGTTGACAATCGACCGTGGCAAGATCGTCGGCGAGCTCCGGGTCGATCAGCAGCACGCTGGCCCCACTGTGCTCGACGATGTAGCGGACCTCCTCGTGGTGCAGACGGAAGTTGATCGGCACCAGGACCCGTCCCGACCCGCTGACGCCATACAGGGCGGTCAACAGCCGCGCCGAGTTGTGACTGACCATCGCCACTCGTTGGCCGACGCCCACGCCCATCGCGTCCAGACCGGCGGCCATCGCCCGCGCCTTGGTGGCCATCTCGGCATAGCTCATCGCCCCCCACGATGATGCCGGTTGGTCAGGTTCATCGATGACCCCGATCCGCTGTGGGTAGACGTGCTCAGCGCGATACAGGAAGTCATTGACCGTCAAGGCAACTTTCATGTCCCAATCTTGCACCCAGCGAGGCGACCGTGGTGAAAGATTGCGATGCGCGTTGAGCTGCCCCGAGTACCGCGGCTTCGGTGCCGTCGTCAGCTACGCTGCCAGGCAAGATGTCAGAAAATACACGCCCCGCTGGGGCGCCGCGTCGTCGTCGACGCAAACCGCGAGCCCTTGAAGACCGCTCGCCCGCCGCTCCAGCCCCCGTCACAATCGCCTTCGATCGATCGAACTACACACCGACCGCGTTTCTGGACCTGGGTGTCCCGGAAGAGATCGACCTTGGCCTCAGTGCAGCCGGATTTTCCGCACCGTTCGCCATCCAAACGAAGGCGATTCCGGTGGCGATGCAGGGACGCGACGTCTGCGGCCGGGCCAAGACAGGCTCTGGCAAGACGCTGGCGTTCGGCGTTCCGATGCTGGCCCGTTTGCAGGGCGACGCTGCGCCGCGCCAACCTCGCGGGTTGGTCTTGGTGCCGACGCGTGAACTTGCCCTGCAGGTCGCCGAGGTACTCGCTCCCGTCGCCGCGGCGGCCGGTCGCGTCGTGCTCGCCGTATACGGCGGTGCGTCGCGCCATACCCAGATCGACGCGCTCGAGGCCGGCGTCGATGTCGTCGTCGCCACTCCGCTGCGGTTGATCGACCTGCTCAAGGACAACGAACTCGATCTGAACGAGGTCGAGGTGATGGTCCTCGACGAGGCCGACCGGATGGCCGACGACGGCTTCACACCGCAGGTCGAGTGGATCATGCGCAAGATCACGGCACCGCACCAGACGATGCTGTTTTCGGCGACGCTCGATGGCGACGTGGGACACTTGGTGGCTCGATATATGAAGGACCCGGTGGAGGTGTCGATCGACGCGCCCACCGACGTCGTCGGCACGATGCATCATCTGTTCCTCGCTGTTCATCACATGGACAAAGACAAAGTCGTCGCCGCGATCGCCTCGGGTGTGAACAAGACGATCGTGTTCTGTCCGACCAAGCGATCGTGCGACCGAGTCGAGAGCAACCTGCGCGATATGGGCCTGCGCGTCGCCGCGATCCATGGCGACCTCGCTCAAGTAGCCCGTGAGCGTGCGCTCAACCGGTTCTCCAGCGGCGAACTCAGCGTGCTGGTGGCCACCGATGTTGCTGCCCGCGGAATCGATATCGACGACATCGGTGTCGTCATTCATCACGAGCCGGCAGCCGACGGAAAGGCCTATCTACATCGCAGTGGGCGGACGGCGCGGGCCGGGCGCGACGGCTGGGCGGTGACCCTGGCCGAATACAACCAGCACACGCAGGTTCGCATCCTGCAGCGCGCCTTGCGGCTGCCCACCGAGGTGCCGCTGGAGGTGTTCAGCAACAACCCGAAGCTGAAAAACCTCCCCGAGTTCCAAGCCGACTGAACAGCTGTTACGCCACTGGAAGCCAGGTGGGGCGGGAGGACTCGAAGGTGTCGATCGCTGCCGCGTGGGTCAAGGTGATGCCGATGTCGTCCAGACCGTTGAGGAACCGGTGTTGAACGTTGGCGTCCATCGGGAACGAGGCAACGATGCCGGCTGCCGGCGCCTCGACCGTCAGCCGCTCGACATCGACGGTGATCTCGGTGGTCGGGGCGGCTTCGATCGCCGCCCACAGGGCGATCACCACGGATTCGTCAACGACCACCGGCACCAGCCCGTTCTTGGTGCAGTTGTTGCGAAAGATGTCGCTGAAGCTGGGGGCGATCACCGCGTCGAACCCACCCTGCTGAATGGCCCACACGGCGTGTTCGCGTGACGAGCCGACGCCGAACGATGGTCCGGCGACCAGGATCGAGGCACCCGCGTAGCGTTCGTCGTTGAGGACGAAGTCGCGATCGTCGCGCCACGTTGAAAACAAGCCCTTCTCAAAGCCGGTGCGCTCGACGCGCTTCAACCACTCGGCCGGAATGATTTGGTCGGTATCGACGTCGCTGCGCTTCAGCGGCACGCCGGTTCCAGCGATGACTCGTACAGCTTTCATGACACGTCCTTTGGTGTGGCGAAGTGGCCGGCAACGGCGGTTGCCGCGGCGACTGCGGGGGAGACGAGATGGGTGCGTCCGCCGCGCCCTTGGCGGCCCTCGAAGTTACGGTTACTGGTGCTTGCTGAACGCTCACCCGGCGCCAGTTTGTCGGGGTTCATCGCCAGGCACATGCTGCACCCGGGCTCGCGCCAATCGGCACCTGCGTCGCGGAAGATCTGGTCGAGCCCTTCGGCTTCGGCCTGAGCTTTCACAGCGTGACTGCCCGGCACGATCATCGTCCGTTTGACGGCGACGGTGCGGCCGCGGAGCACCTCGGCGACGGCGCGCAGATCCTCGATGCGGCCGTTGGTGCAACTGCCGATGAAGACCGTGTCGACCGGCACCGTGGTCAGCGGGGTACCGGCTTCGAGTCCCATGTATTCCAGCGCTCGGGCCACGGTCTCGCGGGTGGTCGGGTCGTCGAACGAGTCGGCACTTGGCACGCTGCCGCTGATCGGCATGACCTGCGCCGGATTGGTCCCCCAGGTGACGAACGGGGACAGCGTGGAGGCGTCGATCACGACCTCCTTGTCGAAGACAGCGCCGTCTTCGGTGGCCAGCGTCTTCCAATAGGCAACGGCGTCGTCCCAAGCCGCACCGCTGGGGGCGTGGGCCCGGCCACGTAGGTATTCGAACGTCGTCTCGTCGGGCGCAATCAGGCCGGCTTTGGCGCCGGCCTCGATCGACATATTGCACACCGTCATCCGGCCCTCCATCGACAGTGCCCGGATCGCCGAACCGCGGTATTCGATGACGTGGCCGATCCCCCCACCGGTGCCGATCTTGCCGATGATCGCCAGGATCACGTCCTTGGCGGTCACGCCGGCTGGCAACTCGCCGTCGACGGTGACGCTCATCCACTTCGGCCTGCTCTGCGGCAGCGTCTGCGTGGCCAGGACGTGCTCGACCTCGCTGGTGCCGATGCCGAACGCCAGCGCCCCGAACGCGCCGTGGGTGGCCGTGTGACTGTCTCCGCAGACGACGGTCATCCCTGGCAGGGTGCGGCCCTGCTCGGGAGCGATGATGTGGACGATGCCCTGCTGCGGGTCACCCATCGGAAAGTGGGTGATCCCGAACTCGGCAGCGTTGTTGCGCAGGACTTCGACTTGGCGGGCGGAGATCGGATCATCGATCGGGCGATCGATGTTCTCGGTGGGCACGTTGTGGTCCTCGGTTGCCACCGTCAGGTCCGGTCGGCGCACGCCGCGGTTGTTGATCCGCAGTCCGTCGAACGCCTGGGGGCTGGTCACTTCATGAACCAGGTGGAGGTCGATGTAGAGCAGTTCGTTGTTGCCGTCGCGATGGACGACGTGTGCATCCCAGACCTTCTCGGCCAGGGTTCTTGGCGTTGTACGTTCGGTCATGGGAACCTTTCGACGGTGCCCGCCGGCTGGTTTCGTCGGTCGAGCTCTCAATATTTGGGATACTATTCCCGATATGGAAATCGTATCGGGAGTTGGCGTGCTGGACAAAGGTGTCGCCATTCTGCGCGCCTTGGAGGCCGGGCCTGCCGATCTTGCCGATCTGCAGCGCCGCACCGGCCTGCCCCGGGCGACCGCGCACCGCTTGGCCGTGGCTTTGGAATCGCACGGGGTGGTTCGCCGCGAAACGGGGGGCCGGTTTTGTCTCGGTTTCGAATTGGTCCGTCTCGGCCGCGCCGCAGCGGAGCAGTTCCCTCTTGCTGAACTGTCGTTACAGATCCTCGACGGGTTGCGCGCCGACACCGGCGAGGGGGTCCAGCTATACATCCGCGACGGCGATATGCGGCGCTGCATCGTGTCGCTGTCGTCCAATCACCAGCTGCGCTGGATCGTGTCCGAAGGTGCCTTGTTGCCGATGGACCGTGGTTCAGCGGGCAAGGTCCTGGCCAGTTCGGCGACGCCGGTGATGTTGGCCGAGAGCGTCGAAGAACGAGAAGCCGGTGTTGCCTCGGTCAGCGCTGCCGTGGTCGTCGATGGTCGAACGATCGCCGCGATCTGTGTCGGCGGACCTGTCGAGCGGCTCACCCGTCACCCGATCGATCGCTACGGCGACGTCACCCGTCGTGCCGCCGACCAGCTCGGGGCACTGCTGGCCAAGCGCTAAACGGTACGCACGCAGTAGGTCTCGCAGCCCACGGGAGCGGGAGCAGGGCGAACGCTAATGACCGGCACGTAGCTTCGCCGACGGGAGCCGGTGCGGTTACCGCAGCACTACCCTGGGAACTGTGACCGACATGACCTTTTCCTGGGCTGATGAAGTTCGCGACCTCGCCAAGCAGCGCAATGCGGTGATTCTGGCGCACAACTATCAGGTTCCCGAGGTGCAGGCCGTTGCCGACCACGTCGGCGATTCCCTGGGGTTGTCGCGCGTCGCCGCCGCTGTCGACGCCGAGGTCATCGTCTTTTGCGGCGTGCACTTCATGGCCGAGACCGCCAAAATCTTGAGCTACGACAAGACCGTGCTGATCCCCGACGAGAAGGCCGGATGTAGCTTGGCCGAGACGATCAACGCCGAGCAGTTGCGCGCCTGGAAGGCCGAGCACCCGGGCGCCGCGGTCGTCAGCTATGTCAACACCACGGCAGCCGTCAAGGCCGAGACGGATATCTGCTGCACGTCATCCAACGCGGTCGAGGTGGTGGCTTCGATCCCCGAGGACCAAGACATCCTGTTCTGTCCGGATCAGTTTTTGGGTGCTCACGTTCAGCGTTTGACGGGGCGCAAGAACATGCACATCTGGATGGGTGAGTGCCATGTGCACGCCGGGATCAACGGGGCGGACCTCAAGGAACGGGTGATGGCCGAGCCGGAGGCCGAACTGTTCATCCACCCCGAATGCGGGTGCGCCACCAGCGCCCTGTACCTGGCGTCCAGCGGCGTGGTGCCCGCCGAGCGAACCAAGATCCTGTCCACCAGCGGAATGGTCACCGCCGCCGAGCAAACGAAGGCGAAGAAGGTCCTCGTCGCTACGGAGACAGGGATGATTCACCAACTACAGAAAGCCAACCCGCTGGTCATCTTCGAGCCCGTCAACCGTGCCGCGGTCTGCAAATACATGAAGATGATCACCCCAGAGAAGTTGCTCAACTCGTTGCGGACGATGACCGATGAGGTCACCGTGCCGCGTGACATCGCCGACAAGGCTCGCCTGAGCGTCGAGCGGATGATCGAGATCGGCACCCCCAGCCGCACGGCGGAATGATGCCGGCCGGATTGCCGACGGCCCTGAACGCTCCGGCCAATAGCTGGACACGTGATGTGGATGTGGTTGTGCTGGGTTCCGGCGCTGCGGGTCTGGCCGCGGCGTTAGCTGCCCGGCCCGTACGCAGCGCACTGGTGGTCACCAAGGACGTATTGAATGCCGGGAGCACTGCCTGGGCGCAAGGTGGTCTGGCTGGCGTGCTGGATCCCACCGACTCGATCGAGGACCACGTCCGCGACACGCTGGCCGCTGGCGCCGGGCTGTGTGATGAAGACGCCGTGCGCAGGCTCGTCACCGAGGCGCCAACGGCGTTGCGTTACCTGATGCGTCTCGGAGCGGCGTTCGATCCTGCATCCGATGGCGCAGGTCCGGCACTCACTCGCGAAGGCGGCCACAGTCACAATCGGATCGTCCACTCCGGTGGCGATCGCAGCGGAGCCGAGATTCAGCGAACACTCGACGAGAACGCGATCGGCGCAGGTGTCGAAGTTCTGGATCGCGGCTTCGTGCTGGATGTGCTGGTGGGCACGAACGACGATGGCCAACCGCAGGCTGCCGGAGTGCGGATTGCCAAGATCGACGAGGCCGGCCAGGTGATTTCGGTGGGTACGGTCACGGCGCGCGCTGTCGTTCTGGCAACAGGCGGGTATGGGCAGGTCTTTGCGAGCACCTCCAACCCGCCGGCGGTCACCGGCGATGGGCTGGCGCTGGCGCTACGTGCCGGGCTTCAGGGGCGCGACCTGGAATTCGTCCAGTTCCATCCCACGGTCCTGTGGCGTGGTCCCGATGCTCGCGGCCAGCAGGCGCTGATCAGCGAGGCGGTCCGTGGAGAAGGCGCGATCCTGTATGACGTGTCGGGCAGGAGAATCATGCAAGGCGTACATCCGCAAGAAGACCTGGCGCCGCGCGACGTGGTTGCGGCAGCGATCAGCCAGCGGATGGCAGACACCGGCGATGATCACGTGATGCTCGACGCGACCCACATGGGCGCCAAGTTCTACGAGCGCTTCCCAACGATCACCGCGGCTTGCCGCGACGCTGGTATCGATCCGGCCACGGACCGCATCCCGGTAGCTCCAGCGGCGCACTACGTGTGCGGCGGAGTTCGCGCTGATCTGGACGGGCGCACCTCGCTGGCAGGGTTGTTCGCTGTCGGCGAGGTGGCCTGTACCGGCGTGCATGGGGCCAACCGGCTGGCATCGAACAGCCTCACCGAGGGCATCGTTGCCGGTACTCGCGTCGGCCGCGACCTGGCATGGGAACTGCCGGCACGCGTCGACCTGGATGCCGACGAGATGGCCTTGGTGGATGGTGGGCCCGGACTGATCGACCCGGCGATGCGCGCCACGGTTCGCACCACGATGAGCCGCCATGTGGGTGTGATGCGCCAGCCCGAGGGGCTCGCCGCTGCCGCTGCCGCGCTCGCCGACGTTGCCGCGCAGGCCTCCACCGCGGTGGTGGCCCAGCGCGAGAGTTGGGAGAGCACGAATCTGTTGACCGTGGCATGCGCTGTGGTCGCCGCGGCCACGGCGCGCGCCGAGAGTCGCGGTTGCCATCGCCGCACCGACTGGCCGGAGCCGCGTGACATCTGGCGGACGCATCTCGACGTCATCCTCGACAACGACGGCGTTCCTGCGGTCAGCGGCATTCCGGCGGGCTCCCAGTGAGTCAGTTCGCGATTCGCTTCCATCCGCTCAGCGCCGAGACGCGCGGCCGACTGATCGCCCAGGGTCTCGACCCTGACGCGGTCGCCAGTGTGGTGCGCTCGGCAATCACCGAGGATCTGGCCGGTGGCTTCGACGTCACATCGGCGGCCACGGTGCCTGCCGGCCAGGTGAGCCGTGGCGTCTTCGCCGCCCGCCAGGCTGGCACGATCGCTGGGCTAGCCGTCGCTGCGGCGGTGATCGACACGGTCTGTGGCGAACGGTCCAGCGAGATGGACTATCTGGTCAACGATGGCCAACGGGTGACGCCAGGAACCGTGGTGGCTACCGTCGAGGCACCGACGTTGCTGCTCTTAACAGCCGAGCGGACGGCGCTGAATCTGCTCTGCCACATGAGCGGCGTGGCCACGCTGACGGCGCGCTGGGTCGATGCGTTGCAGGGCACGAGCGCCAAGGTTCGTGACACGCGCAAGACGTTGCCGGGGTTGCGGGCCTTGCAGAAGTACGCGGTGCGCGCCGGAGGGGGCGTCAATCACCGGATGGCACTCAGCGACGCCGCGCTGGTCAAGGACAACCATGTACTGGCTGCCGGAGGCGTGCGTCAAGCGTTCGACGCAGTACGTGCCTTGGCGGCATCGATCCCGGTCGAGATCGAAGTCGACTCGATCGACGACATGCGCGAGGCGATCGACGCCGGCGCCGATGTGGTGATGCTCGACAACTTTGCGCCCGCCCAGATGGAAGCCGCCGTGGCGATCCGCAACGAGCATGCTCCTGATGTGATCTTGGAGGCCAGCGGTGGGCTGACGCTGGAGGTGGCCCACGAGGTCGGCGAAACCGGCGTGGACTACATCGCTGTTGGCGAACTGACCCACAGCGTGCGCGTCTTCGACATCGGCCTGGACCTACACGACGTCGAAACGATGTCGCCCGATTTCTAGCGAGCCAGTGCCGCGTCCTCGCCGATCGCCGGAAGAATGAACGACGAGAAGTCGGGGCCACGACGCAGCGAGTGACCACCATCGACATTGATCACCTGGCCGGTGATCCAGCGGGCATCGTCGCCAACCAGGAAGCGGGCCAAGCCGGCAATGTCCTCGGGGTCGCCGACGTCGGCCATCGGCGTGTTCTGGATGTAGCTGCGGTACACGTCGCTGTCGCGGGGGATGCCTTCCATGATCTCGGTGCTGATAAAGCCCGGACGGATCGCGTTGAAGCGCACCTTGGTGGGGCCGTATTCGTCGGCGGCGTTACGGATCATCTGCTCGATGCCGGCCTTGCCAACGGTGTAGGCCCCGAAGTACGGATGGGTGACGTGCCCGGCGATCGACGACATCGCTACGAACGACCCACCGCCATTGGCAACCATGTGATGGACGGTGTGCTTGATGCAGTTCAGCGTGCCCAACACGTTCAGATGGAGGACGCGAACGAACTCGTCGTTGTTCTGCAGGTGCAGCGGGCCCATCCCGCCGCCTCCGCCTGCGTTGGCGACAATCCCGTTGAGCGCACCCGTGGGCTGCAGCGCCGAATCGACGAGCCGTTTGACATCGTCCTCGCTGGTGACATCAGCAATCACGTAGTTGACCGAGCCGTCGAACGCCGCGTTGTGGGCCACATACTCGGCGGCGTCAACCAGTGTTGCTTCGGTGCGCCCGCAGATCGTGACGGCCGCGCCGTCGGCCGCCAGCCGTGCGGCGCATGCCTTGCCGATCCCGGTGCCGCCGCCCGTGACGATGTACGCCTCGCCCTGCAGTCCGCCTGGTGGTGTCATTCCCATGAGGTCTATTCCTAGCCGACGTCACGTCGGCGTGTCGGACTCAGTAGACGGCGACCAGGTCGATGACCATGACAACGTCGGTCTTGGCGGGCAGACCGAGACGGTCGTTGCCCTGGTCACCGTACGCGCTGGCGTAGGGCATCGTGATCTGGCGGCGTCCGCCGACCTTCATTCCTTGCAGACCCTCGTTGAGCCCGGGAAGAAGCTCGCCAAGCACCAGGTCTTGCGCGCCTGCCTTGTATGTGGACTGGATCAGCGCGCCGGTATCGGCGCGGAACACCAGGATGTTCGCCAGTCCATGCTGGCCGTTAACCCACTCCGCTCCGTTGCCGTCCACCAGGTCGACCGAGGCGACCTGGTCAGCGGGTGACGCCGACGCGGCGACCGAGGTGAACGGTTCCTGTTCGGTGCTCACGGGGGGCGCCACAGCGAGCACATCGACCACGAACGTCAACGCATCACCGGCCTTGATCACATCGCCGCGACTGGTGTTGCCGTAGGCCAAGTCGTTGGGAATGTCCAGCTGGCGCCGTGTGCCGGCCTGGACGCCGATCAACCCCTTTTCCCAACCGGGGATCACCCCTCCGGAGCCGAGCACCACGCCCATCGGGTCGCCGTCGTAGTTGTTGTCGAACTCGGTGCCGTCTGACGACAACACGCCGACGTAGTGCAGCACAACCGTCGAACCGTCCTCGGCCTGTGGTCCGGTTCCGACGGTGAGATCGGTGACTTTCAGCGTGGTGGGCACCGACGCCGGAATACTGACCGTGGGCTTGGTTGGCTTGGGCGTTGACGGCACCGTGTCACCGGCGCTGGTGTTGGAGGCCGCCGCTGCGCTGGTCGAGCTGGAATCGGACACCTTTTGAGCACCGCCGCATGACGCGATGGCGGTGCCGCCAAGAAGGGTTGCCAGGGCGATCGAGATCAGGGTGGGGCGAGCGCGCATCGCTGCGACGCTACCGGCCGGTCGTCGAGCTGCGGTGGCGGGCTAGCCAGGGCTGCTCGGCGCGGCCCAGTTCGGTGCTCGGTGGACCACTGGTGAACGGCCACAGTTCCTCGGCGATCCGCCGATAGTTGCCGGTGGCCTGGAGCTCGCCAAGGAGTGCGTACAGGCCAAGGTTGATGCGCTGGATGAAGACGAACGCTTTCGGCACGGTGGCGTACTGGGAGATTGGGCTGGTGCGATCAAACGTGTGGCGGACGACCCGGCTGGCATACGCGCTGGACCAGGTGACGGGGCGGTCTTCGCGCACCGATTCATAGAACTGGCTGAAGTACTGGCCGATCTCGTCGTCGTCGGCCGGGCATCCGCCGGCCAGCATCCCGGCCCGCTCGACGATGCGGCGGAATCCAGCGACGTCGTGTTCGTACGCCGCGGTGCGGACCATGGCGATGAACGTCTCCATCTCCGCCGGTGAGAACCTTTTGACCAGACCGAAATCAAGGAACGTGACCCGCCCGTCGCCATGAAACAGGTAGTTGCCGGGATGCGGGTCGCCGTTGAAGGCGTGCATTCCATACAGGCTGCGGAAGACGAAGCGGAACAAGGTCTCGCCGGCCAGGTCGCGCTGATGCTGATCCCAGTCGAGCAGGGTCGACCACGTCTCGCCGTTGACCAGCTCGGTGGTCAGCACCCGACGGGAGGACAGCGTCGGCAGCACCTCGGGAACATGGATGAACGGATGACCGCGGTAGAAGTTGGCGAAGTCGGTCTGGTTGCGGGCCTCCAGTCGGTAGTCCAGCTCCTCGGTAAGACGGGTCTTGATTTCGCTGACCATCTCGTCGGGTTGAAGTCCGCCGAAGCCCTGTTTCAGCAGCGCGCCGAGCAGATCGGCGTTGCGCAGGTCGGCGCTGATCGCCTTGTCGACCCCGGGATACTGGACCTTGACGGCGACGGCTCGCTCCACGCTCGTGGCTGGGTCAATAACCACGGCGCGGTGCACTTGGCCGATCGATGCCGCGGCGATTGGGTCCGGATCCCAATCAAGGAAAATTCGTTCGGGCGGGCCGCCGAGTTCTCGGTCGATGACCTCGGCGGCGAGGTCGGCGCTCATCGGTGGGGCGTTGGCCTGCAGTTGACTGAGCGCCATCCGCATCGACGCGGGCAGGCCTTCGTCGAGGTAGCTGGCCATCTGGCCAAGCTTCATCAGTGCGCCCTTCATGTCGCCCAGCCGGGTCGCCACTGCATCGGCGGTCTTCAGTTCGCGCTCACGATCCAGCTCGATCCGTCGTTCCGTGTCGGCGAAGAGCTTGCGCGCCGCGGTCGACGCGTACGTGCCGCCAACGCGAGCCCCCAGCGTGGCCAGCTTGATGTTGCGCGCCGTGGCCGGCCCGCGTCGGTTCAACCAGATCGCTGCTCCGGCGGCGATGGCTGCCGCGGTCCCGGCGACGACGAACGTGCGCGTCCGCGTCACAGGCTGGACCGCTCGACCACGGAATGGATGGCGCGCAGTAGGGGGGTGGTGAAGTCGACCGACTCGTTGACCACGGCGTCGTGCATGCCGTCGACACGGAAGGCCTCGGCGCCGGGGATGGCTTCGAAGAGGCGTTCCTGGCGACGTAACGGTACCACCTGATCGCGGATCGTGATGATCACCGAGGTCGGGACGTCGACCTCGCCGAGCCAGGCTGTGCTGGAGAACGAACCGATCGCTTGACCAGCCTCGAGCACCGTCCGCCAGTTGTTGCGCGCTGCTTCGCTGATGGCCCATTCGCCCCAGGCGTCGGCCTTGCGCTGCAGATAGAACTGCTCGGTGAGCCAGACGCGGGCCTGGGCTGGTGTCAGCCTGGCGAGCACGGCCATACCACTGATCCCGATAAACGCCAGGCGCTCGTTGCGCGAGGCGGAAAATGAGCTAGCGGTAGCGGCCAGCACGAGGCCGCGGGTGCGCTGACGGTGACGATGCCAGACCAGTTGGGCAACTGGGCCGCCCATCGAATAGCCAATCGGGATCACTCTGCGGACCCCGAGTACGTCGCACGCTGCCATCGCGTCGTCGGCGCAATCAGCCAGACGGAAGCGGCGGCGTGAGCGGATGCCGCGGCCGTGACCGCGGTGGTCGATGGCGATCACCCGATAGTGCTGGCCGAGCGGTGCGTACTGGCGGAACCAGTTGACGTCGGAGGTCGCCGTCCAGCCGTGCAGCAACAGCACGGTGGGGGCATTGATCGGACCAGGCAGGGTGCGCACGAACGTGGTGCCCCGGCCGGGCAGCTCAAGTGCCTCGCCAGGTGGCAGGGGAGGCCCCTTCGGCTTCGCCCGCGGCGCGTCGGCTGCAACGGAGGGTGCGTCCGCCACGGCTACGGATTGATCGCCGCTGGCGGGTTGTTTGGCCATGGTGCGGTGCGCGTCCTTTGGCGTCGATCAGGCCTGCTCGACAGCGAGCACCTTGACGTTGAGCGTGCCATTCGGCGCTTCGTAGGCAACCCATTGGCCGACCTCGGCGCCGAGCAAGGCTGCGCCGAGGGGTGACTTGGGGCTGACCACATCGATGCCGGTGGTGCGTTCCTCCATGTGCCCAACCAGGTAACGCTCGGCGTCGGCTTCGGTGTCGCCCTGGTAGATCAACGTGACGATCATTCCCGGGGCGACGACGCCCTCGTCGCCGTGTTCGATGATCTCGGCATTCTCGAGCAGGTGCTCGAGTTCGCGGATGCGGCCTTCCATGTGGCCTTGCTCATCCTTGGCGGCGTGGTAGTCCCCATTCTCGCTGAGGTCGCCGAGCAGGCGGGCCGCCTCGATCTTCTGGGCGATCTCGATCCGGCCGCGATGGGTGAGGTCGTACAACTCGGCCTGCAAACGGTCGTGAGCCGACTGGGAGAGGTGGTGGCTTGCCATTGGGTGACCAGGCTACCCGCCCGTATCGTTGGCCTTTATGGCACACAAGATTGCAGTGATCGGCGGCGACGGGATCGGCCCGGAAGTCACCGCCGAAGCGTTGAAGGTGGTTCGCGCCGCCGGCGTCGACATCGAGACCACGGATTTCGAGCTGGGCGGAGCGCGTTTTCTGCGTGACGGCGAGATTCTCAGCGATGCGACGCTGGATGAACTGCGTGGCTTCGACGCGATCCTGCTCGGCGCCGTCGGGACGCCCGATGTCCCGCCGGGGGTCATCGAGCGCGGCTTGCTGCTGAAGATGCGCTTCGACCTGGACCTGTATGTCAACCAGCGGCCGTTCATCGGCACCGCGCCGGGCGCGTCCACGGCGCACGATTTCGTCGTGATCCGCGAGAACACCGAGGGCCCGTACGTCGGCGAAGGCGGGGTGCTGCGCAAGGGCACACCGCACGAGGTGGCCACGCAAGGTTCGGTGAATACGCGGATGGGTGCTGAACGGGCGATCCGCTACGCGTTCGAGCTGGCGATGACCCGGCGCAAGCACGTCACCCTGGTGCATAAGACCAACGTGCTGACGTTCGCAGGTGATCTGTGGCAGCGGGCGTTCAACGATGTCGCCGGCGACTACCCCGATGTGTCCACCGCGTATAACCACGTCGACGCGGCGTGTATCTACTTCGTCCAGGACCCGCAGCGTTACGACGTGATCGTCACCGACAACCTGTTCGGCGACATTCTCACCGATCTGGGCGGGGCGGTCAGCGGGGGTATCGGCCTGGCCTCGTCGGCCAACCTCAACCCGGCGCGCACGGGACCATCGATGTTCGAGCCGGTCCATGGGTCCGCCCCTGACATCGTCGGTACCGGAAAGGCCAACCCGACCGCAGCGGTGCTGAGCGCCGCACTGATGCTCGACTTCCTCGGTGAAAGCGCGGCCGCCGACAGGATCCGCGCCGCGTGCGGGCAGGCGCCGTCTGGCAGCACCATCGAAGTCGGCGACCAGCTCGCCGCGATCGTGGCAGGCTGAACACATGCCGATCACACCGACTCCCAAAATCTGGATGAACGGTGAGCTCGTCGACTGGGACAAGGCCCAGATCCACGTGCTCACCCACACGCTGCATTACGGCACCGGCGTGTTCGAGGGCATTCGTGCCTACGAGACCGCCGACGGTCCCGCCGTGTTTCGACTGACCGAGCACATCGAGCGTCTATTCCGCAGCGCGCACATCATGGGGATGGACATGCCCTACACGGTCGATGAACTGGTCCAAGCAACCAAGGACACGGTTGCCTCCACCGGCCTGCCCAGCTGTTACGTGCGTCCGATCGCCTACTACGGCTACGGCGAGATGGGACTGAACACGCTGCCCTGTTCGGTGGATGTGGCCATCGCCTGCTGGCCGTGGGGTGCCTACCTGGGCGACGACGCTGTGGAAAAGGGCGTGCGGATGAAGATCTCCTCGTGGACGCGCCATGACCACAACACGATGCCCCCAGCGGCCAAGACGGTGGGCAACTACGTCAACTCCTCGCTGGCCAAGGTCGAAGCGCTGAAGGCCGGCTACGACGAGGCGATCATGTTGGCCCCCAACGGGTTGATCGCCGAGTGCACCGGCGAAAACATCTTCGCCGTACGCAACGGGATCATCATCACCCCGCCGCTGTCAGCAGGGGCGCTGGAGGGCATCACCCAGTCGTCGGTCACGACCATCGCCCGCGACCTGGGCTTCGATATCCGCGTCGACAACCTGGCGCGCAGCGACCTGTACATCGCCGAGGAGATCTTCGTCTGCGGCACCGCGGCCGAAATCAGCTCGGTTCGCTCGGTCGACGATCGCCAGGTGCCATGCCCCGGTCCGAAGACCAGGGCAATCGCCGAGGTCTACGCCAACGCCGTGCGCGGCAAGGACCAGCGCTACAAGTCCTGGTGCGAACTCGCCGTTTCAGGCAGCGATTGACGCGCCAAAATCGGTAGGTCATCCGAGCTGGCAGCGACGTCGGATCCCGACCTGATCACCGCGCGATTGGCTCGATACGCCGTGGCGATCGATGACCGCGACTTCGAAACCATCGCCGATCTGTTCTGCGACGACGCCGTTGCCATGTTTGGTGGCGCCCACCCCGCCGTCCTTCGCTGCGATGGGCGCGATGGTTGTCCCATGTGCGTCTCCGTCGCGCCCATCAAACCGGACGTGGCGGCAGATCGGGCGGGTGCATCCGGTGGGGTTGCATCACTGGCTCACGCCAGGGCGAAGCGTCGGACCACGGAGGACATCGGTCGGAGCGCTACCTTGCCAGGCCATGCGTCGATTGCACGGTCGTGTTGCTCTGGTCACTGGGGCGGCACGGGGCATCGGCGCGGGCATCGCCCAGCGGTTTGCCGACGAGGGCGCCGTCGTCGTCCTCGCCGACCAGGCAGACAGCGCCGTCGTGTCCACCGCTGTGATGATTGCCGCCGATGGCGGGGACGCGACGGCCGTCCATCTCGATGTGACCAGCGAGGCGACGTGGCGCGGGGTGGTCGATCGACTGGTCGCCACGTATGGGCGACTCGACATTCTGGTCAACAACGCAGGGGTGGTCGTTCATGGCCAACTCGTGGACACTTCGGTCGACGACTATCAGCGAGTGATCGCCGTGAACCAGATCGGTCCGTTTTTGGGGATCCGCACGGTCGCGCCAGCGATGACCAACGGTGGGTCGATCATCAACGTCTCGTCGGTGCGTGGCCTGGTCGGGGCAGTGGGACTGGGGGCCTACACGGCGACGAAGTTCGCCGTGCGCGGGATGACCAAGGTGGCCGCACTCGAACTTGGTCAGCGTGGTATTCGCGTCAATTCGATCCATCCCGGTGCCGTGGCCACGCCCGGTGTGCTCGGTCAGGCGGTGGAGGATCTGCAGGCGATCGATCAACGCTTTGCGACACAGCCGATCGCCCGGATCGGACGTCCGTCGGACGTTGCCGGGCTCGCCGCGTTCTTAGCCTCGGATGATTCGGCGTACTGCACCGGAGCCGAGTTCGTCGTCGACGGCGGCGCCCTCGCTGGTTCGCCGGCGCCGTTGAGATAGTTCGATGACCACCCCGTATCCGAATCTTTTCGCGCCATTCCGTTTGGGTTCGTTGACGCTCCGCAACCGGATCGTCAACACCGTGCACGGCACCGGGCTGAGCGAAGCACGTGAACTGCCCTACCTCGCTCAGCGGGCTCGCGGCGGCGCCGCACTTCTTGGACTTCATTCCGGGCCCGGCGTCTACGAATTCGGACTCGGTCCCGGCGAGCCCACCGGACAGGCCGATTGGGACGCCGTCCCACCCGATCTGTGGTCCGCCGAGGCGATCGCGGCGATCGACGAGGTCACCATTCCAGCACTGGCTCGCAAGGCCACGACGGTCCATAACGAGGGAGCGCTGTGCTACGCCCAGGTGTACCACAGCGGCGCTGGACGGCATCGTCCGTCAACGGCGCCGCTGGTCGGTCCCTCGACGGTGCCGGACCCGTACGAGGGCGGTGCTCCGCACCCGCTGTCGTCGGCCGAGATCGATGCGTTGATCGACGCCTGTGCCCAGCAGATCCGGCGGATCCATCAGGCGGGGGTCGACGCGGCCGAGTTGCATGCCGCCCACGGCTATTTGCTCCACCAGTTCCTGTCGCCGCACTTCAACCGCCGTACCGATCGATGGGGTGGGAACGCGGAGGGGCGGACGCGGCTCCTGCGGGACATCGTCGACAAGGCGCGCACGCTGGTCCCTGCCGATTTCCCGATCGGTGTGCGCGTCGGCTTGGACGGTACCGCGCACGATCGCCGGCTGCGCGTCGAGGACCTGGTCGAGTGTTGTGCGCTGCTCGACCCACATGCCGCGTTCATCAGTGTGTCGAGCGGCAGCTACACCGGAATCGGCGACGGCGTGGCGCGAGCGTACGTCAGCTCGTGGTACACCGAGCCGGCGTTCAACACGACGTTGTCGAAGGCGGTGCGCGACGCGGTGCGCTGTCCGGTGATCGTGACGGGTCGGATCACCGATCCGTCGACGGCCGATCATCTGGTGGCATCTGGCGCCGCCGACCTGGTTGGAATGGTTCGTGCGCTGATCGCTGATCCGGACCTGCCGAACAAGGCCAGCGTTGGCCGCGACGAGTCGATTCGGATGTGCCTAGGGATGTCCGAATGCCACGCTGTCGGTTCCCAACGCGTTCCGTTGACGTGTGCGGTCAACCCTGCCGCAGCACGCGAACGGGAACTGCTGATTCGTCCGACTCGGCGACAGCGCACGGTCGCGATCGCCGGAGCAGGGCCGGCCGGGATGGAGGCCGCACGTACTGCCGCGCAAGCTGGCCACCGGGTCTACCTTGCCGATGCGGCGCGGCAGATCGGCGGGCTTCCTCGCGTGCTGGCGGTCGACGAGCGTCGACGGAACCTCCTCGATCAGGCGGCCTATTACGAGGTCGAGCTGCGCCGACTTGGAGTCGAGTTGCTGTTAGGGAACCGGGTCACTGCCGACGAGTTCGCCGGATTCGATGCCGACGAGCATGTGATCGCCACCGGTGGGCGTCCGATCGTGCCGGAGGTGGCGGGGATCGATGGGCGTCATGTTGTTCAGGCGGTCGCTGTTCTCGGCGGCGCGCCGACGAGCGACGCGGTGATCGTCGTCGGTGGTACCGACGCCCACCTGGGGCCGCCGACGATCGCCGAGTTCCTCGCTGTTCGGGGTCGCCACGTGACGTTGATCTCCAGCCATTTCGACTTCGCTCCGCACGTCGAGGACGTGACTCGTTTCGAGCTTCGCCGGCGGCTTGCTCGGGCCGCCGTTACCGTCCAATTGGCCTCGACGCTGCGTGATGCCGCCGATGGCTCGGCTGTGATCAGCGATGATCTGACCGGTGAGGTCCGTACCCACCGCGATGTGACCATCGTGCTGGCGTGCGGTCAGCTGCCCGACTCGGCGTTGGCCGACGCCGTGCGCGGCCGTGTCGCCTCGCTGCATGTGATCGGCGATGCCCTAGCGCCGCGCCGAATCATGCATGCGACCCTCGACGGCGCCCGACTCGGCGTGACGCTGGGCGACTGATCGGCTAACGCATGGCGTGCGCGTGCCAGCTCAAACCGGCAGCGGGAAGCCTTCGGTCTCGGCGATGCCGAGTCGGTGGACCAGGGCGAGCAGCCGGTCGACGACCGCTGATTCGACCGGCAATTGAGGCAAGCGCGGCGGCCCGCCAGCCAAGCCGAGCCGTGACAGGAGGGCCTTCGTAGCGCGGATCCCGCCAGCGCCGTACAGCGCCTCGAACAGCCGCACGACGGTTCCAAAGGCCTCGGTCATCATCGTTGCGTCGCCGCCGATGAACGCGTCGATCACCTTCTGGCAGGTGACCGGTGCCAGGTTTGCTTCCGAGCAGACGAAACCGTGGCCACCAAGCGACAAGTTGGTCAGCCCGTGCAGCGGACCACCGACATGGACCGACACCTCGCTGCCCAGGGCATCGATGATCCGCCGCAGATAGCCGATGTCTTGATGGCTGCTGTTGATACCGACCACGTCGGGAAACCGGGCGACCAGTCGTTCGAGCATGTCCACCGGCACCTGATAGCCAACGGATTGATGGGTCGACAGCACGGTCGGCACGCTGACGTTGTCGAGGATCTCGACGAAGTAGCGCTCCAGTTCGGGCATCGTCGGGCGGTGACCGTGACCCTGATCCAGCGAATAGATCTGGCAGGCGTCGACGCCGGCTGCGGTAGCCATCCGCACGTAATCGACCATCTCGGCTGCCAGCCGCGGCTCCTTGCCCATCGCCCGCACGGGGACCTTGCCGCGCAGTTCGTCGACGGTGATCTCGACCAGTCGCTGGGTTTCGTGCAGATCGAGCGTGTAGCCCTCGCCGCTACCGCCGCCACCGACGTACACGCCGACTCCTGCAGCGGCGATCCGACGCAGATGCGAGCGGATCAACGATTCGTCGAATACCCCGCCGTCGCCGAAGGGCGTGATGGCCACGACGGACACCGAATGCGTGGGAAGGTCGGCGGCTAGCCGATTGGGGCGGATCGACATCGCGGCTCCAATGAGATCTGTTAGTGCTATGAATGTACTCTTAGTCGCAACAGTGCTGAAAGAACACGGATCTGGGGGATCGAATGGACCATATCGAACGAGCTGATGGCTTCGACGAAGGCGCGGACGAGACTGCCGTGGGGAGGATGAACCGACGTCGTCTGCTGCAACTCGGAGCCGGACTGGCCGGAGCTGCGGCACTGGCAGCGTGCAAGAAAAGCGAGCCGTCGTCCACCTCGGCAAGTGCATCGTCCACCACCGTGTCGGCCACGGAATCGTCGACGGTCACCTCCGCCACGACCGCGGCCTCGTCGACCTCGGCCGCGGCCACCACCACCGCAACGAGCGCACCTGCGCTGGCGGCCGACCGGACGGCGATTCTGCGCTTTGGGGCGATGCGCGGGACGAGCTACGACCCGATGCGCGTCGGTACGCAGACCGAGTACCCGCAGCTGAACGTGATCTACGACACGCTGATCTCGATCGATCCGACGAACAGCGAGTTCTTGCCCAGGCTGGCAACGAAGTGGGAGCCTCAGGGCGACCGCCTTCGGCTGACGCTGCGCACCGGCGTGACCTTCCAAGACGGCACACCGCTCGACGCGGAGGCGGTGAAGTTCAGCATGGACCGCGCCCGCACCGATCCCGAATCGACGATCAGTGCGCGGATGACCAACATTGTCAGCGTCGACGTCGTCGATGCGTCGACGGTCGACATTGTGCTGAAGACCCCGGAGTTCCTTCCCCTCCTGATCTTGCTCGCCGATCGGCCGGGAATGATCGTCTCGCCGACTGCCGTCAAAGCGGCCGGGAACAGCGAGGCGTTTAGCAAGGCGCCGATCGGGGCGGGGATGTACAAGGTCACCGGCGAATGGCTGCCCCGCGAGAAGATGTCCGTGCGTGCCTGGGACGGCTACTGGGACAAGGAGGCCGCAGCGCTGGGTGGCATCGACTTCAGCGAGATCGCCATGGCCGCTGCGCTGAACGCGCTGCGCGCCGACGAGGTCGATATGGGTAGCTACCAGGGTGCTGACGCGCAGACGATCGAGAACGACAAGGCGCTGCGCCTCAAGGTCGGCTACGCCCCGTTGATCAAGGGTCTCGTGATCAACATCACCAAGGCGCCATTCGACAACGTCAAGGTCCGTCAGGCGATCTCCTACGCCATCGACCGCGAAGCGGCTGTCAAGGCATTGACCTTCGGCTACGGCCGTCCCGCCTATCAGATGTTTGCCCAGGAATCATTGGGCTACGACCCAGCACTCGAGGGTTTCTACAAGTACGACCCGGAAAAGGCCAAGGCGCTTCTCGCCGAGGCCGGCTTCCCCGACGGGGTTTCGTTCGACTCGATCATCGGCTCGACCTCGGCGCCGTACGTGCAGTTCGGCCAGTTCCTGCAGGCCAACCTGAAGAAGGCGAACATCACGATGAACCTCAGCCTGGAGGACCCATCCACGGTGATCCCGCGGCTGTACGCCGAAGGCTCGGCTGCATCGGCCCCGATCGCTACGAGTGGCGCGGTGGTCGATACCACGATCCGCCTGTCGCTGCTGGCCGGCGGGCCCACCAATGCCAGCAAGCTGGAGACCCCCGGAGTCAAGGAGCTGGTCGACAAGGCCGCGCTGGCCAAGACCGTCGAGGAGGCGCGCACCTACTATCAGCAGATCTCGCGCATCCAGGTCGAGGGCGTCTATTCGATTATCCCGGTGTTCAACGAGCCAGCGTTGCTCGGCTACCACAACTACGTTGGCGACGTCACCCGTGGCTTCACCGATGTCGATGCCAGTCCCGAGATGTTCCGCGGGATCTTCATCACCGAGGGCAAGCAGCCGGCATCCTGACCGCCGCTGCGCACGCCCGGTACGCTCGGGTTCACCCCAAGGCAGGTCGGCACGGTCGATGAACACGTCACAACAGCAGCTCAGCAAATCTGATCGGGCGCGCCAGCAGCGCCATCTTCGCCCGCCGCGCCTGGCCGAGATGGCCTCCGACGCGCTGCGCGAGCGGATCTTGTCCGGCGAGTTCCCGGACGGCTCCTCGCTGCCCAAACAGGAAGAACTGCTCGAGGAGTTCGGCGTCAGCCTGCCTCCGATTCGCGAAGCGTTGCGGATCCTCGAATCGGAGGGGCTGATCACCGTGCAGCGCGGCAACGTCGGTGGAGCGATCGTCCACTGCCCGCAACCGTCGAAGGTCGCCTACATGCTCGGGCTGGTGCTGCAGTCACGCGGCACCACGCTGGGCGACGTGTTGACGGCGATCACCACCTTCGAGCCGGCGTGCGCGGCCGAGTGTGCGCGACGCGAGGACCGCGTCACCGAGGTGTTGCCACGCCTGCGCGCGGTCATCGACGAGTCGATCGAGTTGATCGCCGACACCGAGCACTACACCGGCGCCGCTCGCCGGTTTCACAACGAGCTCGTCGCGCTGTGCGGCAACGAGGCGATGACCCAGGTGGTCGGTTCGCTGGAAACGCTGTGGACCGCCCACGTCGACACCTTGGCGCGCGGTGCCGCTCAGTTCGGCTCGTTCGCTGAACCGACGGCCCGCCAAAAGAGCGTCGACGAGCACGAGGCGATCTACGCGGCGATCAAGAAGGGCGACGCGGCCACCGCCGAGCGCCTGTCGCGCGAGCACTACACCCATCAGCACGCCTTCGCCTGGGGAGACGAACTGGACGCCAAGCTGCTGATCGACGTGACCCACCTGCGCACCACGTGAGCGATCCTGCGCGTCGACGGACGGCGTTGATCACCGGGGCCTCGCGGGGCATCGGCCGCGCCGTGGCGCAGCATCTGGCTGGGCAGGGAGTGGCGCTCACCCTGGTAGCGCGCAGCGGTGACGATCTGGCCGCCGTCGCCGCCGAGATGCGCTCCACCGAGGTTCAGTGCGTGGTCGCCGACGCCGCGCAGAGCGGGTCGATGAGGACCGCGGTCGATGCTCATGTCGGGCGCTACGGCGCTCTCGACATCGTCGTCGCCAACGCCGGTGTCGGACGCAACGGCAAGGTCCACCGCGTCACCACCGAATTGCTCCACGACTTGGGCAGCGTCAACGTCAGCGCCCCGTTCGAACTTGCCGCCGCGGCGTTGCCCCATCTGCGGCGGACCAGCGATCAGCGGCCCGGTTGGTTCATCGTGGTTGCCTCGATTGCTGGGATCTACCCATTGCCACGCTTTGCCGCTTATTCGGCCACCAAAGCAGCGGCCGTCTCGCTAGCTCGTTCGATCGCCATCGAGGAGGCCGACAATGGCGTCCGCGCCTGCGCGATCTGTCCGGGGTTCGTCGATACGGACATGGCGTCATGGGTCGACGACGGAATCGCGATGTTGGACGTCTCCGATGTGGTCGCCACCGTCGACTACCTGATTGGACTGTCCCCGGCGGCGTCGGTCACCGAGGTCATTCTGCGCAGGGCCGGCGCGGCGATCGGGTCAGCGTGATTGGGGGAACGTGAGATGAGCGGGTTCAACGCGGCGATCACCGGGGTGGGTTACACGCCGTTCACCAAGGCGGGACCACCGGTGCTGCAGTTGGCTGTCGAGGCCTGTCGCCAAGCGATCACCGATGCTGGTTTGATGCCCAGCGACATCGACGGGCTGGCCAGCTTTATGGTGCTGCGTGATTCGGTGCCGACCCAAGCGGTTGCCACCGCCTTTGCCCTGCCCGCAGTTCGGTTCTCCCTGGACGTCGACCTCGGCGGTCAAGCGCCGTGTCATCTTGTGGCCCAAGCGGCCGCGGCTGTCACCACCGGGCAGGCCCGCCATGTGCTGGTGTATCGGGCGCTCAACGGCCGCAGCGGTGCCCGCGTCGGCACGATGGGTTTCCCGGGGATGGGCGGTCAGTTTCGCTACCCAATCGGCTACGACGGCTACTTGATGTACGTGGGCATGTGGGGCCAGCGATTTCTGTACGAGACGGGTCAGACCGCCGAGGACCTCGGTGCGGTGGCTGTCGCCCAACGTCTGTACGCGGCCACCAACGAGCGGGCCTACCGCCGCGAGCCCTTGGATCTAGGCAGCTATTTGCAGGCGCCATACGTGGTCGAGCCGTACCGCGCCGCCGACTGCACCGTGGAGGTCGACGGCGGCTGTGCGGTTGTCGTCAGTGCCCTCGACGCGGCGCGCGACCTGCCCAACCGGCCAGCGGTGATCGCCAGCGGTACCTACTGGGCTGGGCCGCGGCCAGGGCTGGACATCGGTGACCATCTGCTGTGGGATGACTACACCCGCAACTACACCTCGCATCTGCGCAACGAGCTGTACGGCCGCGCCGGGGTCGCCGTCGGCGACGTCGACTTCGCCGAGATCTATGACTGCTTTACGAGCACGGTGCTGATGGGCGTCGAAGGACTGGGATTGTCCGAGCGGGGTGGATCGGGTGCGCTGTTCCGCGCCGGGGCAACCGCCCACGACGGACCGCTGCCGATCAACACCCACGGCGGCTTGCTGGCCGAGGGGTATCTGCACGGAATGAACACCGTGGCAGAAGCTGCGCTGCAGATCCAGGGACGCGCCGGCGATCGTCAACTGGCCCGCCACGACACCTGCGCGGTGACATCTGGGGCGTTGATGGATGGATCGGCGATGATCCTGACCGCCGATCGCTGACAGCAGCCAGTGGCGGCCCCGCTGGGCGGTTCCGGTTCGTAACGGTCGTCGTCTATTAGTATTGTCTTTACATCTAGTACCTAGATACTGACTTGTGCAGGACGTGGGGGTCCGATGCTTCGATTGCTGATCCGGAGAATGCTGGCGCTTGTGCCGCTGCTCTTGCTGATCACGATCGGCACGTTTCTGCTTGCCAGGATGATCGAGGGCAACCCGGCGCAGGCGATCGCTGGCGACGGGGCCACGCAGCAAGAGATTGACGCGGTGGCCAAGAAGTTGCACCTCGATGACCCGATGCCGGTGCGCTACGTCCGCTGGCTCGGCGATGTGGCCAGCGGTGACCTGGGCACGTCAGTGGCGACCGGCCGTCCGGTTGCCACCGAACTGGCCCGCAAACTTCCCGTGACCGCCTCGCTGGCCGTCAGCGCGTTGGTTCTGATCTTCGTCATCGGCATTCCATTGGGCATCGCCCAGGGGATGCGTCCGGGGAGTCGGACCGATCGGTTACTGCTCGGCGGGGTCTCGCTCGGTCTGGCGACACCGAACTTTTTGATCGCCACACTGGGTGTGTACCTGCTCGCCGTGCGCTGGAAATGGCTGCCCGCCCTTGGGTATGTGTCGATCTTCGACAACCCGTGGGAGTTCTTCCGGCACATGATCATGCCGGCGATGTCGCTGGCAATCGTCGGCGGCTGCGAACTTTCCCGCCAGCTGCGTTCGGGGCTGATCGGTGTGGCCAACCAGGACTACATCCGCTCGGCGCGCGCCCGCGGACTGAGCCCGCTACGCGTCGTCGGCAAGCATTCGCTGAAGAACGCGTTCATGCCGGCCCTGACCATTCTGGGCGTGCGCGTTGGCAGCCTGCTGGCCGGTTCGGTGATCATCGAGCAGATCTTCCAACTCAACGGGCTCGGCAGCTACACGCTGCAAGCCATTCAAAACAAGGACTTCACCGTTGTGCAGGGAGTCGTGCTGGCGATGGCGGTGATCGTGGTGTTGACCAACCTGCTTGTCGACCTGGCCTATTCGTGGCTCAACCCGAAGGTGCGGGTGGCGTGACGATCGCCGACCCGATCCTGGTGACCGATCAACCACCGGCCACACCGCGCCCGACGCGCCACGGTACGTGGTCTCGATTTCGCCGCCAACGCGTGCCCATGGTGGCGTTGTGCTTCTTGGTCTTGATGTTGGTTCTGGCCCTGCTGGCCGACCAGATCGCTCCGTACAGGGTCGACGAGATGACGCCGGACTTCATGCACTCGTTCTCCAAGTACTACTTCTTCGGCACCGACAACACGGGCTTCGACGTGTTCAGTCGACTGCTCGTGGGGATGCGCACGTCGCTGTTGGCCTGTCTGCTGGCCGTCGGACTGGGTTTGATCGGTGGGGCGATCATCGGTCTGCTCAGTGGGTACGTCGGCGGGATCGTCGACAACGTGTTGATGCGTGTGACCGACGCGTTCATGGCGCTTCCCGGATTGTTGATGGCGATGGCCGTCGTCGCCATCCTCGGTGTCGGCGTGTTCAACGCAATGATCGGGTTGTCGTTCGCCTTCATGCCCGGCTTTGCCCGACTGATTCGCGGGCAGGTTTTGGCCGTTCGCGAGGAGGCATTCGTCGAGGCGGCCCGCGTCGTTGGCGCCCGTCCGCCGCGCATCATCGTGCGTCACATCATCCCCAACATCGCCTCGCCGCTGATCGTTCAAGTGCTGATGAGCATGGGGTTCGCTCTGCTCGCCGAAGGAGCACTGGCCTACATCGGTCTGACCGTCCAGCCGCCGCACCCCAGCCTGGGCAGCATGCTGCAGTTGGGCTTCCAGTTCATCAATCGCACGCCTCGGCTGATTCTCGTGCCCGGAATCACCATCGTGTTGCTGTCGGCGGCGTTTAACGCGGTCGCTGACGGGCTGCGCGACGCGCTGGTCAAACAGGACCGCCTGGTGATCACTGCGGAGCCCGCCCGGTGACATCGCCACGGACCGACCAACCGACCTTGCTCGAAGTCAGCGGGTTGTGTGTCGATCTGGAACGCGGTCGTTCGTCGACACGACTCGTCTCGGATGTCTCGTTCTCGATCGCCCGAGGTGGCACCCTGGGGATCGTCGGCGAAACCGGATCGGGCAAGAGTCTGACTGCCGCGGCAGTGATGGGCGTGCTGCCCGCACGGCTCAAGGTTGGCGCGGGATCGATCCGCTACGACGGTCAAGAGCTGGTCGGGCTCGCTGAACGGCAGCACCGCAGCCTGCGTGGCAACGAAATCGCGATGGTCTTCCAAGACGCCCACGCGGCGCTGAACCCAGCGTTGACGATCGGCGACCAGATCGGCGAAGTGATCCGCGTCCACACTGGTATGTCCCGCCGTGCGGCGCGGATCAGCGCGGTCGACCTTCTCGACCGCGTCGGAATCCGCCGCGCCGGTGAGCGGGTCGACGACTATCCGCATCAGATGTCCGGGGGGATGGCCCAGCGGGCGATGATCGCCATCGCCATCGCCTGCAATCCGCATTTGCTGATTGCCGACGAACCGACGACTGCGCTGGACGCCACCGTGCAGGCCCAGATCCTCCAATTGATTCGCCGGCTGCAGCGGGAAATGGGGATGAGCCTGCTGATCATCTCGCATGACCTGTCGGTGATCGCCGAGATGGTCGACGACGTGGCCGTGATGTACGCCGGCCAGTTTTCCGAATACGGCCCGGCGCGATCGACGCTGGTGAAGCCCACCCACCCCTATACCGAGGCGCTGCTCGGCGCCCAGCCTGGGGCGGCCCCGAAGGGGACCACGCTGCGCACGATTCCAGGCGTCGTGGTCAACCCGGCCGCGCCACCGTCAGGGTGTCGATTCCATCCGCGCTGTGTGCATCGGCGCGACGCGTGCGCTGCCGAGGTCCCGGCACTGGAACTGGTGGGCGAGACCGGCTCGGCAAGCCGTTGCCTGTTCCGCGGGCAACTGACGCTCCACGGACTGGATGACATCGTCGCTCAGCAACCGCCCAAGGCGATCTCCGATGTCGCCGCGGATCGGGCGGTGCTGGTCAGCATCGGTGGCTTGACCAAGACGTACCGCACCCGCGGTCAAGGGGTGTTCGGGCGCGGCACCTACTTCAACGCCGTCGACAACGTCAGCCTGCAGCTGTTCGTCGGCGAGACGCTTGGCGTTGTCGGTGAAAGCGGTGCAGGGAAGTCCACCGTCGGGCGTGTGCTGCTTGGGCTCACGGATGCAACCTCCGGTGTCGTTCACTTCGACGGTGTTCCGTTGCGCTGGGGAACCCGTCAGGCGCGCCGCTTCCGTCGGGATGTCCAAGTCGTGTTCCAGAATCCGTTCGCCTTGCTCGATCCGACGATGACGATCGGCGACACGGTTGCCGAACCACTGGCGGTCAACCGGGTAGGCAACGCCACCCAGCGTCGGACACGGGTCGACGAGTTACTCGACCAGGTCGGCCTGGCGTCCACCGTGCGTACCCGGTATCCGCAGGAGCTGTCGGGCGGCCAGCGTCAGCGCGTCGCCATCGCCCGGGCCTTGGCGCTGCAACCCAAGCTGATCGTTTGTGACGAGCCACTCAGCGCGCTGGATGTGTCAACCCAGGCGCAGATCATCAACCTGCTGCGCGATCTGCAACGTGAACATGGCACCACCTACCTGTTCATCGGTCACGACCTACCGGTGGTGCATCAGCTCAGCGACCGCATCGCGGTGATGCGCGGCGGCGAGGTCGTCGAGATCGGTCCTGCTGATGATGTGTACTACCGCCCGCAACACGATTACACCCGCGCACTCTTGTCGTCGGTGTTGTCGGTGGACCCGCGTCAGCGGACCCTGACGCTCGATACAGGAATGGACGGGTAATGGTTCTGTTAGTATATTGATTGAACTAACAAGCCTTCTTGGGGAGAGCGATGAACGACACGACGACCAACCGTGCAGGCGACTACCGCCTGATCTCGTGCGACAGCCACTTCAATGAACCGCCGGATCTGTGGACGAGGCGCGTCCCAACCGAATTCCGTGACCGCGTGCCGCGCATCGAATCGTTCGACGAGGGCGATGCCTGGGTCATCGAGGGCGTCCGCGACCCGATCAACTTTGGGATGAACGCCTGTGCCGGTCTCGATCCGAAAGAGATGAGTGGCTGGGCGCGCTTCGAGGATCTCCGCCGAGGTGGCTACGACCCCGCGGCTCGGCTGGCCGAGATGGATGTCGACGGGGTCGACGCCGAGGTGATGTATCCCACGCCGCGTCTGTCGAATGCGATCGTGGCCACCAAGGACGCCGACCTGCACACCGCAATGGTGCGCGCCTACAACGACTGGGTGTCGGAATATGTCGAATACGCACCGGAACGATTCGGTGGCCTGGCGCTGATGCCCAACCGCGGCGTCGAAGGCGCGGTCAGCGAACTGGAGCGGGTGATCGATCGTCCAGGAATGCGCGGGGCGATGATCGGCTGCTGGCCAAACGGCACGTTGAGCCTGACGTCCGAGGACGACAAGCTGTTCGCTGCGCTGAGCGAGCGTGGTTTGACCCTGAACATCCATGTGGCGATGACCCAGTCGATGCCCGCCGCGCATCGCGCCAAGCTGCCCGGCTATGGGCGGTTCTTCGACGCCCCGAACCGAATGATCGAGATGATCTTCGAGGGAGTCTTCGATCGCTACCCCGAGCTGAACGTGGTCTTCGCCGAAGTCGACTTCGGCTGGGTGCCGTACGTCAAAGAGCAGATCGACAACAACTACTCACGCCTCGACCCGCTGAGCCAGTTCGGTCTCCAGCGCCTGCCCAGCGAATACATCAGCGATCACTTCCACTTCGGGTACATGACCGACACCTTTGGGCTACGCAACCTGGCCTACATGGGCGCCGAGCGGGTCATGTGGTCCAGCGACTATCCGCATATCAGCGCCGACTACCCGACCTCGTGGCGGGTCATTCAAGCGTCGATGTCGGGCATCTCGGCCGCCGACAAGCAGCTGATTCTGGCAGGAAACGCGCAGCGTCTGTACAAGTTCAGCTAAGCCGATGGGCCATCCGGCGCTGCGCGATCTGGTCACGACCGCCGAGCGCGCGGCGCGCTACTCGGACAACGGCTGGTGGACGACTGTGACGCTGATCGATCGGCTGGAGCATCATGCCCAGCGGCGGCCCGACGGGCTGGCGATCGTCGATCCGAGCGGTGAATATTCGTATGCCTCGCTGGCTGCCGACACGGCGGCGGTCGCCGGTGGGTTGCAGCGCCGCGGTGTCGGTGTTGGCGATGTTGTTTCGGTCCAGTTGCCCAACCGGTATGAGACGGTGGTCGCCGGCCTTGCTGCGTTGTGGGTCGGGGCGGTCGTCAACCCGTTGCTGCCCAATTATCGCAGTCGCGAGCTGACCCATGTGTTCCGTGCAGCCCGCCCTGCAGCGGTGTTCACACCCGACCACTACCGCGGCTGCGACCACCGTCAACTGACCGTCGAGTCGTTGGCTGGAGCAGAGCATTCGGCGATCCACGTGGTCGTCGGAACGGTGCAGGATGCGTCCTCGACGGTCTCCTTCGATGATCTGCGCGGCGCCGGACCGGTTGCGCCAGCGGCGGTCGACGCCGGGGCGGTCAGCGAGCTGATCTTTACCTCCGGCACCGAAGCACAGCCGAAGGCGATCATGCACACCGAACAGACAGCGAACTTCAGCGTCCGCGTCGCCTATGACGATCTTGGGCTGGGCGCGGGCGATGTCGTCTGGATGCCGTCGCCGATCGGGCATTCGACGGGCTTCAACTATGGAGTTCGCTTTGCTATCTACCATGGGTTGCCTTTGGTGCTCCAGGATCGCTGGGATGGTGACGCCGCGGTGGACCTGGTAACGCGCTACCGCTGCTCCTACACGTTGGCGGCCACGACGTTCCTGCAAGACATGATCGACGCGGCCGAACGTCACGGTGCCGATCTGTCGTCACTGCAGTTCTTCGGCTGCGGCGGCGCGCCTGTCCCACCGCCATTGGTCGATCGGGCTGCACAGGCTGGGATCCGAGTCCTGCGCCTGTACGGATCGACGGAAGTGCTCGTCGGAACATGGAACCGCCCAATCTCGACCACCGAACAGCGTCGATCAACCGATGGCCTGGCGATGAGCCACGTCGACATCGTGGTGCGCGACGAATCCGGTAACGAGGCCGGCGTCGGCCAACCAGGGGAACTGTTCACCCGCGGCCCGAACACGTGCGTCGGGTTCTTCGACGATCCACAGCGCACCGCGGCGACCTTTGACGCCGACGGGTTCGTCGCCTCCGGTGATCTGGTGACGATGGACGCCGAGGGCTACGTCACCGTGGTCGGCCGAAAGAAGGAGATCATCATCCGTGGCGGAGTCAACATCACGCCGCGTGAGATCGAAGATCTGATCATGGATTTCCCCGAGGTGTCCCGGGTCGCCGTGATCGGGCTTCCTGACGAGCGCCTCGGTGAAAGGATGTGCGCCTGCGTCGTACTTACTCCAGGAGGCTCCTTGGACCTCGAAACGCTGGTTAGCAGGTTGCGTGCTGCCGGACTGGCCACCTACAAGTTGCCGCAACGCTTGGAGATTCTGACTGAGCTGCCATCGACGGCCAGTGGGAAGATTCAAAAGCACGAACTGCGCGGATGGCTGGGGAATGCAGCGCTGTCCGAAGCACCGACCGCTCAGCCATGAACGACCAGGGAGACGATCAACGGATGAATCAACCGAGCGTGCTGATCGAGCGCCTCCCCGTGGACAAGCAGTCCACGGCGGTGGCCGCGGTCGTCACCCTGAATCGACCCGACCAGCTCAACCCGATCGATGCCCAGATGCTGGTCGAACTCGATGCTGCGTGGGACGCGATCGAGGCCGATCGAACCGTGCGCGCCGTGCTGATCACCGGAGCCGGTCGGGCGTTCAGTGCCGGTGGCGACCTGAAGAAGTACATCGAACTGCAGCGCGACCGTCCAGCGTTCACCACGTTCGTCGACGACCTGCACCGCTGCTTCGGGCGGTTGATCACGATGCGCGTTCCGGTTGTCGCTCTGGTGAACGGGGTGACCGCGGCGGGAGGCCTCGAACTGATCCTCAATTGCGATTTCGCCATCGCCGCGGCCAGCGCGCGAATCGGTGACGGCCATCTGAACTTCGGGCAGATGGGCGGTGGGGGAGTGTTGACGATGCTGCCGCGCTTGATTGGGCGCGCCAAGGCCGTGGAGTTGATGCTCAGCGGCCGTTTGCTGCCTGCAGAAGAGGCCTGTGCTTGGGGACTGGTCAGTCGTGTGGTCCCCGACGATGAACTGCTCGACGCTGGCCTTTCGTTCGCCGCCGAGGTCGCCGCGAAGAGCCCGCTCGCCGTCGCCAACGCGAAGACGGTACTCAACCAACTGTGGGCCGAGAACGGTTCGATCGCCGACGGCCTGCGCGTTGAGCTGGAACGGGACGTGGAGTACTGCTTGACCTCCCACGATGCGCCCGAGGGGTTGGCCGCCTTCGCCGAACGACGCCCGCCGCGCTTTACGGGACGCTGACGATGTCGAACGAGGCTCCCATCGTGTCGGCGTTCACCCCGGCACCGCATATCGACCAGTACAGCCAGCCGTTCTGGGATGGTTTGGCCAACCGGCGAATCCTGCTCCAATCATGTGGCGCCTGCGGCCGGCGTCGCTTTCCACGCCTCCCGTCTTGCCCGTACTGCGCGACGCCTGGCGGTGACGACATCGAGATCTCGGGTGCGGGCACCGTCTACTCATTCGTGCGCGCTCACCGTGCTTTGACGGGCGCATCGCAATCGTTGGTGCCGTATTCGGTGGCGACCATCGACTTGGATGGCGGAGCGCGGCTGCTGGGTCGCGTCGTTCCGCCGGATCGCTGCGCGATCGGTGTTCGGGTCACCGCAGACTTCGTCGATCATCCAGCAAGCGAGTCCAGCGACGGCTGGACCGAGCTGTATTTCCGAATCGTCGGTGACCAGACGTGAAGCCACCGCCCTTCTCGATCGCCACCCCCGACACGCTCGAGGAAGCGCTCGACCTGTTGGAGCGGTATAGCGACGACGGGCGCGTTTTGGCCGGAGGCCAGAGCTTGGTGCCACTGATGGCGTTACGACTCGCCGCGCCCGGAGTCCTGATCGATATCGGTCGGATCACCTCGCTGGCGTCGGTCGACGCATCGTCGACCGGGGTTCGTCTCGGTGCCGGTGTACGCCAGCGACGCGTTGAAGGCGACCCGGCGATTGCCGCGCTGTTGCCCATCGTGCCCGAGGCGGTGGCCATGATCGGGCACCCGACGATCCGCAATCGTGGCACCGTGGTCGGGAGCCTTTGCCACGCTGACCCTGCAGCCGAGCTACCGCTGGTGGCGGTCGCGTTGAATGCCCAGATCGATATCGCTTCGGTCGCGCGCCAGCGCACAATCGGCGCCGAACAGTTCTTCCGTGGCTACATGACGACCGATCTGGCACCGACGGAGATGGCCGTCGCCGTCCGCTTTGCTCGTCTTCCATCCTCCACCGGCAGTGCATTCGTGGAAGTCAGCAGACGATCTGGCGATTTCGCGATGGTCGCCGCGGCCGCGGTTGTCGACACGACCGACGATGGTGTCATCCGCTCGGCACGGCTGGTGCTCGGCGCTGTGGCAGACGTGCCGCAGGTGATCACCGGCCTGGACGAGCTGCTGGTTGGCCACAACGTGGATGACGCAGCGCTCGCCGAGGTCGCCAATCAGGTGCGAACGCAAGTCACGCCGCCGACCGACCTGCACGCCACCGCCGCCTATCGGCGCCACATGGCGGCTGTGGTGGCCCAGCGAGCGCTGGCGACCGCATGCGGCCGGGCCCATGGCGTCGCCCAGGGTGCGGCATGACGGTCGATCCAACGGCGATCGTCGATGTGCGCCTGACGGTGAATAGTGCCGTCCGGCAGGCAACCGTTCCGGCGCGCACGACGGCCGCCGGACTGCTGCGTGATCACCTGGGATTGACCGGCACGCACACCGCCTGCGAACACGGGGTCTGCGGGTCATGCACGATCCTGGTCGACGGTGCGTCAGCGCGCAGTTGCCTGATGTTCGCCGCCCAGCTTGACGGTTGCGCGGTCACCACGGTCGAAGGTCTGGCAACAGACGGCGAGCTGAACGATTTGCAGTCGGCCTGTCTGGAGACCCATGCGTTCCAATGTGGATTCTGCACGCCGGGCGTGTTGATCGTCGCGACCGAACTCCTCGCCCAGAATCCGAGTGCCGACGAGGCGGAAATCCGCGAGGGCCTGGCGGGCAACGCCTGCCGGTGCACCGGTTACGAATCGATCGTCGAAGCGGTCCTCCGAGCGCGGCGATGACCATCCAACGCTTGACCGGTACCAGCGTCCGCCGCGTCGAGGAGCCGCGGCTGATTACTGGGCAGGGTCGCTACGTCGACGACGTCGCACTCCCCGGGATGCTCCATGCGGCCTTCGTTCGCAGCACCATCGCCCACGGTCTGATCCGCTCGATCGACACCGCCGCTGCGGCAGCGATGCCCGGCGTGCGCGCCGTGCTGAGCGCCGACGACGTCGCCGATCAGATTCAGACGCTGGCACCGAATGCCGCACCTGGTTTGTTCTTGCCGAAATTCACGGCGCTCGCCAGCGGGCGGGTCCGCGTGGTCGGCGAGCCAGTCGCTGTTGTCGTCGCCACGACTCGCGCTCAGGCTGAGGATGCCGCCGACGCGGTCCAGATCGACTACGACCCGCTTGACGTCGTGATCGACATCGACGCCGCACTGGCGGCCGACGCCGAGACGCTGTTTCCCGAACATGGCAGCAACGTCGTCTTCCACAGCAAGCACACCTATGGGAACACGGCCGCCGCGTTGGCGGGCGCCGTGCACATCGTCACCGAGCGATTCGTACAGCATCGCCACGCCAACGTGCCGATGGAAGGACGAGCCATCGTCGCCGACTATCACCTGGGTAGCGGCAAGCTGGAAGTCCACGCATCGCACCAAGCCCCACACGCGCTACGCGCCATGTTGTCCAGCGTGCTGGGTATCCCGGCCAGCGCGGTGCGTGTCGTGTGCGGCGACATCGGTGGCGGTTTCGGACAAAAAGGTGGCGTCGGTCGGGAGGAGATCGTTGTCGCCGCCACAGCGCGCGTCCTTGGTGTGCCGGTCAAATGGATCGAAGACCGGTCCGAGAACCTGATCGCTGCTGGACAGGCGCGCGACGAGCGGCTGGAGGTCACCGCCGGGATCGACCACGAGGGTCGCCTGGTCGCGCTGCAGGTGCAGATGACGATCGACACCGGTGCGTATCCACAGCTTGGCTTCCCGGCAAGCGGCTACTTGAACATCATCCGTGCGCTGATGCCATCGGCGTACCGACTCACCAACTACGACTTCGAGGGCACCGCAGTGGTCACCAACAAGGCAACCTACGTGCCGTATCGCGGCCCGTGGGAGGTCGAGACGTGGGTGCGCGAGCGGCTGTTCGATGTACTTGCCCGGGTCGCCGGGATCGACCCGGTCGAATTTCGCTTGCGCAACCTGTGGTCCGCTGCCGAACTACCCCGGCCGTCGGTCACCGGCGCGGAATTGATCGACATCACCCAACGAGAAACGCTCGTCGAGGCCTGCCAGGCGGTCGACTACGACGCCTTCCTGGTCGAGCAGGCTGCAGCTCGCGGCGACGCTCGATATTTGGGCATCGGATTTGCCAACTTCATCGAACCGGCTCCCGTGATGCCCAGCCTGCTGGCGGCGATGGGATTCACGGCGGCGCCACGGACGCCGCAGGAGGCGCGGATCCGCCTGGAGCTCGATGGTTCGGTGTCCGTGTTCACCAGCCAGCAGCCGCATGGCCAGTCACACCAAACGACGTTGTCGCAATTGGTTGCCGACGAACTGGGGATGCCGATCGAGCGGATCCGGGTGGTCGCAGGCGACACCGATGTCACGCCCTTCAATATGGTCGGCACCGGTGGCAGTCGAGCCGCAACGCTGGCCAGTGGCGCGGTCATCGGCGCGGCGAGCCGGGTCCGTCAGCGCTTGTTGCGAGTCGTCTCGAACCTGTGGGAAATCGATCCAAGCGACCTGGAGCTGGCTGGTGACGGCACGATCAATGCGCTCGGCGTGCCCGACCGTTCGATCTCGATTGCCGAAATCGCCAAACGAACCTATGCCAACGGGTCGCTGGCCAACGACGATGGCGCCCCCGGCATCGAGGAGCGCTTCGCCTATATCTCGGGTGAAGGAACATGGAGCCAGTCGACACACTGCTGCATCGTCGAAGTCGACACGACCACCGGCTTCGTCCAGATCCGGCGATACGTGGTGGTCGAGGATTGCGGACGAATGATCAACCCGGCGATCGTCGAAGGTCAGGTCCGTGGTGGTGTTGCCCAGGGGATTGGCGCGGTGCTGTTTGAACATGCGGTCTACGGCGACGACGGGCAGTTCCTGACGTCGACGTTGATGGATTACCTGCTGCCAACCTCGATGGACATCCCGCGCATCGAGGTCATCCACCACCACTCCGACCCGGATGACGACGTACCATTCCGCGGTGTCGGCGAGGGCGGGGCGATCGGCGCCCCAGCAGCGCTGACCAACGCGATCGAGAACGCGCTGGAACCATTCGCCGTTGCGATCCGCGAGCAGTACCTGCCGCCGTATCGGATCCTGGAGCTATGCGGCGTGATCGAGACGGAGACGTAGCCGGGTGAAGGATCACGAGGCGCCGATCGTCGCCGGAATCGAGTCGTTCGAGCAACTGGTCCGCGATCGGCGAACCACCATGGTGGTCGATCCAACCCGAGACGTCTCCACCGAGGTGCTCCAGCGCTTGGCCGACCTGGCCGTGTGGGCGCCGAACTACAAGCGAACCCACCCATGGCGGTTCGCTGCATTCGTCGGCGCCGGTCGCGTTCGTCTCGGCGAGGCGTTCGTTTCAGCGCTGCTCGCTGCTGGAGAAACCGATCAACCTCGACTGGCCAAGACGCGGATGAAGTACACGCGCACACCAGCGATCTTGGTTGTCGGCTGTGAAAGCAGCGCGCGACCGGATCTGCACACCGACGATCTGTACGCCACGGCCGCTGGAATCCAGAACCTGTTGTTGGGAGCGACCGCTCTTGGTCTGGCCAGCTACTGGTCGACGCCGCCGGTGGATGCGGCGGACGAGGTTGGCCGACTGTGCGGATTCGCCCCCGGTACGGTGATCGTCGGCGTGATCTATCTGGGCTGGCCAGGGACGGAACAAGGTGGTACGGGGCGTCGTGAACGCGCCGTGCTGGCGATCATCGATTAGCGGTCATCGAACGCTGCGGCCATCACAGCGCACGCTTCCCCGAGCTGCTCTGGTGTCGAGTTCGAGAACGACAGACGCAATTCCTGTGGAAACCGATCAGCCAGGCTGAACTCGCTGCCGGGCATGATCAGCAGGCCACGCTCGAGGCTGCGCCGGGCCAACTCGACCGCGTCGATGTCCGGATGACGAATCGTTGCCCAGGTGAACATCCCGCCCTTCGGGCGTCGCACGGTCAGCCGGCCGTCGAGCGACTCGTCGATTCCGGCGAGCAGCGCGGCGGCGTGCGAACGGTACGTCTGGCGCACAGTGGCGATGTGCTCGTCGAGCCACGCTGGCCGAGCGAGGAGTTCGGTGATCACTCGTTGGCCGAGTGACTGGGCGGCCAGATCGGTGGCCTGTTTGGCCAGGGTGACCGAGCGACGTAACCAGTCGGGAAGCACACAGAAACCGACGCGCAGCCCGGGGGCGACCACCTTGCTAAATCCAGAGAGGTAGACGGTGCGCGTGTTTGCGTGGCCGGTCAACGAGGCGATCGCCGGCTGATCCATTCCGGCGAAGCGCAACCTGCCGTACTGGTCATCTTCGATGATTACAAATCTGAACCGTTCGGCCAGGTCGATCAAACGGTGCCGTCGGGCAGCGGAGATCGTCGCCCCGCTGGGATTCGAAAAGTTGGCGACCAGGTAGACCAACTTCGGTCGCAGGCCGCCCAGCAGACGGGCCTCCAAGATGTCCACATCCAACCCGTCGTCGTCGACGCCGATCTCGCAGATCCGTGCACCGGTCGGGGCGATGACACGCAGCGCACCGACGTAGGTCGGGCTCTCGACCACAGCATCGTCGCCGGGGTCGAGCAGGATCCGAGCGAGCAGATCGAGGGCCTGCTGGGTCCCCGTGGTGACGATGATCGAACCTGCGTCGACCGGGCGGCCCAGACCCGGTGAGACCCATGCAGCGATCGCTTCGCGCAATCGATGGTCCCCCTCTGCCGAGCTGTATTGCAACGCCGACGAATCCCGCTTGGACATCAAGGTCGCGACGACCTCGGCGACAGCGTCGAACGGCATCGCCGAGTCCGGCGGTAATCCACCGGCCAACGACAGGCGCACCCGTGTGGACGGCGCGCTCAGCAGTTGACGCAACGCTGACGGTCGGAGCAGACGAGCGAAGGCAGACTGGTCGTTCGTCGCAGGGGCGGCGGGCATATCAATGCTATGAATGTACTCTTGGAGCTACAGCGCGGAAGTACCGTCGATCAAGCAGCGATCCTCAACCAACTAGCGCGTTACGCGGTGGCGTTGGACGACCGTGACTTCGACACGATCGCCGACTTGTTCACCGAGGATGCCCAGGCCTCCTTCAGCGGCGTGCGCCTGCCTCCCGGCCGGGAAGCGATCGTCAAGCATCTGCGCGGCCTGCTCAACTTCGCTGCCTCTACGCACCTCCTCGGCCCGTCGGCGATCGTCGTCGTCGACGATCAGGCAACGGCGCAGACCCCAGCCGTTGCGTTCCTCTACAGCGACGCAGATGCGCGACCCAGCGTCAGGAGCAGAGGGATTCGCTACTCGGATGTCTTCGTCCGCCAGCCCGATGCGTGGCGGATCGCTGAGCGGGTTCATCGAGTGCAGTGGATGTACGAGTCGAACGGCCTCCCTGTCCACCCGAGCGGTCCGCCGAGCCAGACCGCGCCGGTCTCGTCAAGACACGCCATGTGAGGCGTTCCGTCACGCTGGCGCTTCGGTCGACAAGCCGGGCACCAAGGTCTGGCCGGCGCGCAGAGCTTCCACCGCGCCAGGAAATTGAGCAAGGTAGTCCAGCGCCTTGCGTCGATAGCGAACGATCTGCACCGAACCGACCACCCAAAACACAAACTGCAGGGACATTGCGATGCGGAAATGGTGCAGGTTGTAGCTGTCCGGCCCATTCGGGGCGACCCAGTCGAGCGTCAGTCCGATTGCCGCGATGGTGAGGAGTGCGGCGACGAATCCGCCGACGTTGACCACCCCGCTAGCGCGTCCGAGGCGCGACGAGTCGTGGAAGGTGCGTGCTAGATCGAAGCCAACCATCGAACCCGGCCCGCCGATCGCTGTCACCACCACCAGCACGATCAGCAGCCACAAGGGGGCTCGGCCAGGCCACAACAGGACCACCGCCCAAATGCTGGCCATCGCCGCAACGATGCCCAGCACCAGCTGGGAACGGCGGAAGGGGAGTCGTCCCGTCATCCGTCCGATCACCGGCCCAGCGAGCATCCCCGTGGCAGTCATCAACATGATCAACGCGCTAGCGGTGTCCCCGTCGACCTGTTGGCCTTTGACGAGAAACGGATATCCCCACAACATCGCAAAGACCGTGGCGCCGAACTGCGCGGTGAAGTGCGTCCACAGCCCGAGCCGCGTGCCGGGGTTGCCCCAGACATCGGCCAAGCTGCGCCGTACGGCGCGCAGCTTGATCCGCTCGACGCGTTCGCCGACGTATGGCGAATCCTTGACGACCAGGATCAGACCAATCGAGAGCACCGCCCCGAACCCGGCGGCGGTGAGAAACGCCGGGGTCCAACCCCACGCCGACAACGCCTTCGATAATGGTGTCGCCGCGCCGATTGCCCCAAGCTGACCGACCACTCCGGTGAGCTGAGTGATCACAGGCGCCTGGCGGACACGGAACCACAACACCACCAAGCGCAGCACGCTGGTGAAGATCATCGAGTCGCCGGCCCCGATCAGGATCCGGGCCAAGACACCGATTTCGAATGACCCGGCAAGGGCGAACCAGGCCTGTCCGGCAGACATCAGGCCCAAGCCGATCAGCAGCATTCGTCGACTGCCGAAGCGGTCGAGCAGCACGCCCACGGGGATCTGCATCGCCGCGTAAACGCTGAGCTGCACCACCGTAAAGGTGGCCAGCTGACCAGCGGAGATGTGAAAGCGCTCGGCGGCTAGGAGCCCGGCTACCGACAGCGAGGTGCGATGGAAGACGGCTAGTACGTAGACCGAGATCGCCACCGACCAAATCGCCCAGGCTCGCCGCCTCCCGACGTCGTGCACCTGGCGACGGGCGACGGCGGTCATCGCAACCACGATAGGGACGGCCATGCGGTGCCGGGCGCGGTGAACCCGGCACCGCATGTCCTACGTGCGTGCGGGCGGGTTCGGGTCGAAGGGTCCCTTGCCCATCTGCTCGCGCACCGAGACCACCGAGGGATTGGTCAGAGAGCGGCGCTGCCAGTTGGCGCCATCGACCACCAGCGTGTGGCCGCTGATGAACTGGGCGTACGGCGACGCAAGGAAGGTCGCCGCCCAGCCGAGTTCCTGGCGCTGACCGACGCGCATCGCCGGCTGGCGGTCGTCCTTGTCGTTCAGATTGCCCAGGTTGCCCTTGATGTCCGAGGTCATGTCCTCGTGGGGGAACAGGCCGGGGACCAAGCCGTTGACCTGGATCCCGTATGGACCCCATTCCACGGCCAGCGTCTCGACCAGGTTCTTCACGCCAGCCTTGGCCGCCGCCGAGTGGGCGAAGCCGGGCCCGCCCGTCCAGGCATACGACGCGCCGACGTTGATGATCGAGCCGGGGGTGCCCGCCGCCATGTGCCGGCGGGCGAACTCGCGCGAGCACAAGAACGTGCCGGTAAGTGTGATGTCGACCACGGTGCGCCATGCGTTCGGCGACATATCTTCAGCAGGTACCGGGAAGTTGGCCGCGGCGTTGTTGATCAGCACCGTTGGCATCGCAAACGCTTTCGTCGCCTCGTCGAACGCGGCGACGATGCTGTCTTGATCGCGAATGTCGCATTGCACGGCGACACACGGAGCGCCCATCGACTGCAACGCCTCGAGTCCGGCGTCGAGATGCTCGGGCTTGCGACTGGCGATGACGATGTTGGCACCAAGTCGGGCGAACTCCAGAGCGATGCCCTTGCCCAGCCCGGTGCCACCGCCGGTGACGAACACGGTGACGCCATCGAAGGTGCCTGGCTGGAGAGCCGACGAGCCAACGGCGGGTGGCTGGGGCAGGCCGGGATAGCGCGGCGCGGGGGAGTTGGTGGTGTCGGTCATGTCAGCTTCCTGTGAAGTTCGGAGTGCGGTCCTCGGCGCGGGCGGCACGCAGCTCGGCCATGTCGTCGCTCTTCGAGATGAACGTTTGGTAGATCAACTCGTCTTCCATCGAGGTGCGGATCTCTGGCTGCGAGAGGTGAGCGATGACCTTGCGGGCCATCTTCACCGACACCTGCGGGGCCTTGATGATCTGTTCGGCGATCTCGCGAACGGTGGCGTCGAGTTGGTCGGCAGGTACGACGCGGCTGACGATGCCGTGGGCGAGGGCCTCGTCGGAGCTGAGCACTCGTCCGGTCAGGACCATGTCGGTAACGATGCCGGGCCCAACCATCTGGAACAGGACGCCCATCCCGCCGGTGTCAGGGATCACCCCGTGGGTCAGCTCTGGCAACCGGAAGCGGGTGCCTTCGGCGGCGACGCGGATGTCGCACATCAACGCTCGTTGGAACGAACCACCCATCACCCAGCCCTTGCAGGCGACGACGAACACCGCGTCGATGTCCCACAGCTGCTGAATGCCGCGATGGCCGCGACGCATCAGTTCGTGGTGCGACATCGGCTGCCTGTTGGTGCCGATCGAGCCGACGTCGCGCCCCGAGGACCACGACTTGCCTTCACCCTGCCAGATCACGACACGGACGTCGGGGCGCTGGCGCAACTCGCCAAGGATCTCGAACAGCCTGGCATCCATTGCGTCGTCGAAGGCGTTGTGTTTGTCGGGGTTGTTGTTGGTGATCGTGGCAATCGGGCCATCGATCTCCAATCGAATCCGCTCGTCGGTCATGGCAACGTTCTAGTCGAATGGACCTACGGCGATTTAACCGACAGCGTCAATCGGTTGCTGCGTGGTCGCGACGTCGGGCAGCCATCCCTGCCAGGCACTCCATGAATAGACGGTTGGCGACATTGACCGTGCAATCGGCATGGTCGTAGGCCGGAGCGACCTCGACGACGTCCATCCCGACGATGTCGAATCGATTCGCCAGATTGCGTACGGCGCGCAGCAAGTCAGCGGCAACGATCCCACCCGGCTCCGGGGTGCCCGTACCGGGCGCGTAAGCCGGGTCGAGGGCATCGATGTCGATCGACAGGTAGATCTTCGTCGGGCCGTCCAACGCCTCGGCGATCGCGTCGTCCATCACAGCGGTGAAGCCACGCTCGCAGATCTCATCCATCAGATGCCAGCGCATCCCCTGATCGGCCATCCATTCCCAGACGTCCTGGCCTGGCCAGTAGCTGCGCAATCCGATCTGAATGAAGTTCTTCCCGGGGATTGCTCCCGAGTCGATCAGCCGGCGCATCGGCGTGCCGTGGCTGGCCAGGTTGCCATCGATCTCGTTTGCGGTGTCAGCGTGGGCGTCGAAGTGAACCATGCCGACATTGCCGTCGCCATGCACCTCGGCGACCGCGGTGGCAGACGGCCAGGTGACGGTGTGGTCGCCGCCGATCACGAACGGAATGATTCCGCGACTGGCCACATCGTGAACGCGAGCCTTGATATTGGCCAGCCCAGCATCGACCTGGCCGTTCGGGCAGAAGGCGTCCCCGTAGTCGACGACTTCGACATGATCGAAAATCTCGAGCCGATAGCCAAGGTGGTAGGTGCCCGAGTTGTACACGTTGGTACGCAGGGCGCGTGGCCCGAAACGAGCACCGGGACGGTTGGTGGTGCCCAGATCGAACGGTGCGCCGATCACGGCGACGTCCGGCTTCCATTCGTCGAGTTGTGCCGTGTTGGTCAAGAGCGGGCGGAGTCCGAAGGTCACCACGCTGCCGAATGCGTACCCCTGATCGAGCTGGTCCTGGTAACCGTCCGGTAGGGAACGGTTGGTGCCCGCCTTGGGCGGGTTGTGGCGATCGTCGGTGTCGTGCACGACCTTGAGGGTAGGCCAAAAAGCGAACCGCCCTGGGTTGCGCTGCCTGCCGAAGCAAGCGCGCCACCCAGGGCGATTCAAGTGCGGAGATCCACCACCGATCGACCTGCCGGTGTTACCCTTGGCTCGATCAAGTTTCATCTCCCGTCGGAGCAAGCTCCGGCGGGAGATGCCGTTTTTCGGCGACCTGATCACCAGGCGAACCTGATGACCCTGTCTCCGACGCTTCCGATCGCTTCGGGTTGCCCCGCCGTGATCTTCCGCAAGCGGCAGATTTCCTCACGACCAAACTCGCTTTGCATCCTCGTGACTCCGGCGAACCGGTGTCCGTTTGGCGCTGCGCCGTTCGGCTGAAGATGAGTATGCACGGCGCATTTCCCCAGGTCAAGCACTATTTTCGAATTCACAGGGTTATCCACCGATTGTGTGTTGTTTCCCCAGAGTTTTCTTCGTCATCCACCGTTCACCCCCAGGTTGCCCACAGGCAATGTGCCCGCGTCACACATCAATGCCGACCATGAGCTCGGTGACCTTGGATGACAGGCGGAAAACGTGGTTAACTGTTCGGCGTGATCACCGCAGCTGTCCCCGCCGCCGCGATCATTCTCATTACGTAGCGCACGTCGGCCGTCGATGCCGCCGTGCGCCTGAGCCGCCTCCGGGCGGCTCTTGTCGTTTTTCGCAGAAAGTGCAATCAATGAACACCAGCTACAACGCTCCGGTCGAAGTCTTCGACACCACCTTGCGCGACGGCATGCAGGTCGAAGGCGTGTCTGCCACGGTCGACGACAAGCTGCGCATTGCCGAGCAACTCGACCATCTCGGGGTGACCTACATCGAAGGTGGCTGGCCAGGTGCCAACCCCAAAGACATCGAGTTCTTCGCCCGCGCCGCCGTCGAGCTAAAGCCATCGACGTCGACGTTGGTGGCCTTCGGTTCGACTCGCCGTCCGCGCGGCAAGGTCGATGACGACACCACATTGCGCAATTTGCTGGAGGCCAACACCAGTGCGGTGTGCATCGTCGCCAAGAGCTGGGACTATCACGTACTCAACGCGTTGCAAACGACCCTCGATGAGGGCGAGGCGATGATCGCCGACTCCGTAGAGTTCCTGCATGGCGCCGGTCGGCGGGTGATGGTGGACATGGAGCACTTCTTCGATGGGTATACGCGCAACCCGGAATTCGCGATGCGCGCCGTGGAGGCGGCGGTGGTCAGCGGCGCGAGCCACATCGTGCTGTGCGATACCAACGGCGGTTCACTGCCCCACGACGTCGGGCGGATCGTGGCAGCGGTCCACGCTCACGTCGGCGACGCGGTGACGATCGGGATCCATTGCCACGACGACACCGGCTGCGCGGTGGCCAATTCGATGGCAGCCGTGCTGTCCGGTGCCAATCACGTCCAGGGCACCTTGAACGGGCTCGGTGAACGAACCGGCAACTGCAACCTGACCACGGTGATCCCCAACTTGGAACTAAAGCTCGGTCGACCGTGCCTACCCCCGGGCAACCTGGCGCGGCTCACACAGGTCAGCCATCACGTCGCCGAGGTGCTCAACCGACCGCTCAATCCGCAGGCCCCGTACGTCGGCTCGTCGGCTTTTGCCCACAAGGCTGGCCTGCACGTCAGCGCTATCGCCCGGGCTCGCGACGCCTACGAGCACGTCGAACCGGAGCAAGTGGGCAATGGCACCCGCTTCGTGGTCAGCGAGATGGCCGGGAAGGCGACGATTCAGATGAAGGCCGAGGAGATCGGCTTGACGATGGACGGCCCGGCGATCAACCAGGTGATCGACGATCTCAAGCGCTTGGAACACGAGGGCTTTCACTTCGAAGCCGCTGACGCGTCGCTGGAGCTGTTGATGCGTCGGGCCAGCGGATGGGAGCAGGACTTCTTCCGCGTCGAGAGCATGCGCGTGATCACCGACGAACTGGCGGCGACCGCGTTCACCACCGAGGCCACCGTCAAGGTGTGGATCGGCGAGCAACGCCACGTGCACGTCGCCGAGGGCAACGGGCCGGTAAACGCCATCGACTCGGCGTTGCGCGCCGCCGTGCAGGATGCCTATCCCCAACTCGCTCGAGTGCACCTGACCGACTACAAGGTGCGCATCCTCGACGGCTCGACGGCCACGGGTGCGGTCACCCGAGTGCTGATCGACGCGACGAACGGCCAACGCAGCTGGACCACGATCGGCGTCAGCGCGAACATCATCGAGGCATCGTGGAGGGCGTTGGAGGAGTCGCTCGTCTACGGTTTGTTGCACACCAGCGCGTAACAGGAGAATCTTTCGATGGCCGCCCCGCAGTTCGCACCCACGTCACCGATCGACCTGCCGCGTGAATACGAGTCGCCGCCGGTCGTCCCGGATGAATGGTTAACTGATCGCCCGGGCGAGGTCGATGGTTTTCAGCCGGCTGCGCCGGGCCTTGGCTATCAGGGACCCGATCAGGGTTTCGCGATGAAGATCGCCGCCAACTACGTCGATCGCCTGCAGCTGCAGACGGGTGAACGCGTCGACGATGTGCTGCGCGGCTGCCTGCCGGTCGCCTTGCGCCGGGCCTCGATGTTCAGCCGGGCTCCGGTGGTCCATGACCTCACCGTGGTGTTCACCGTGTTTGGGTTCCTCGATCCACACCCGCCGACGCAGCTGGTCGAGCGCCGCCGTGCCGTGTTCAATGGGTTGGCGCACAATGCCCACGGATACGTGCTGGTGCGCGACATCGTCCACGCGGTGCCGGAATCGACGTTGCGGATGAGCCCGGCGCAGGTCAGCGCGGCGTACCCGGGCAACTGGGCCGAGTTGACCGGCTTGCTCGACGACCCCACGTCGCCCGACCGCCACAGCGAACGTTCATGACCCGGCACATAGCGTTCGAACCTCACGTGCCGGGTCATGAGCGTTCGCTACTAGGAATCGATCGCGTGGGAGCGTAGGTCGGCAAGGTTGCAGTACTCCAGCGCGGACAGGTGTGTCGCGGCCAGAACAACCTGCGGGGCGGCGTTGGCTTCGAACGCATCCTGCCAGCGCGACGCACACAGGCACCACTGATCACCGTGATTCAATCCAGCGAATCCGTACTGTGGCATCGGTGTGCTCAGGTCGTTGCCAGCACCCTTGCTGAAGCGCAGAAATTCGTCGGTGACACGAACGCAGACGACGTGCATCCCCGGGTCGTCGCCGTGGTTTTCGCAGCAACCAGTGCGGTAGTAGCCGGTCAGCGGGTCCAGAGAACACGGCTGCAAGGCTTCGCCCAGCACGTTCAGTTGCGTCGACATGGGTCCTGTCTATCCGGTCAGGCTGGCCAACGCCCAGCAAAGTGCCAGACTGGATGCTTGTGACACCCGGGACCGACGGATTGTGACGAACAACCCGACACCAATTCAGGTCAGCCTGACCTGGCTCAACGACGCCACCGAAGAACTCGCCCAGCGGGTCGGAACGAGCGAAGCCGAACGAATCGTCGCCCGCTTCCGCTCGGTGGTCCCTGCCGGATACGACGAGATGAATTGGCCGACGACGGCCGCTCTCGATTTCGCGGCGATGGAGCCGCTGCTGGATTCGTCGATCGCCGACGGAGCGTCCTCGCTGGAGGTCATCCACTTCGCCGGGGACGATGACCGTACGTGGCGGGTGCGGTTGTACCGCAAGGGTCAGCGGATGGCGCTGGCCGATCTGTTGCCGCTGTTGGCCAACGCCGGGTTACGCGCCCTCGACGAGCGATCGTTCCGTTTCGATATCGACGGTGTCTCGCTGTGGGTCCATGACGTCGGCGTGGCCGTTCCCGCCGAGGTGACGGTGGACGATGACTGGGCACTGCTCAAACAGGTCGTCGGGGCGTTACTGGCGGGCACGGTCGAGGCCGACAGCTTGAACAGCCTGGTGCTGCACGGTGGACTGCAGGTCCGCAGCATCGAGATTCTGCGCGCCTACAGCCGCTACCTGCGCCAGATCAATTTCCCGTTTAGCCAGACCTATATCGAATCCGTGCTGATTCGGCACAGCGCGATCGCGGCGATGCTGGTCGAACTGTTCGAGGCCCGCCTCGATCCGCGAACGCTCGATGACGATGGCCGCCGAGCTGCGGACGTAACGGACCGGATCGCTATGGCGCTCGACGCGGTGCCCGGACTGGACGATGACCGCACGATTCGTGCCCTGCTGACCCTGATCCAGGCCACGCTGCGGACCAACGCCTTCCAGGTCGGACCCGACGGTGGTCACCAGCCGGTGTTGTCGTTCAAGTTCGACACGGCGAAGATTCCCGATCTGCCGCTGCCGCGGCCGATGTTCGAGATCTGGGTGTGCAGTCCTCGTGTCGAGGGCGTGCATCTGCGCAATGGACGAATCGCCCGCGGTGGTATCCGCTGGAGTGATCGCCCCGAGGACTTCCGCACCGAGATTCTTGGCTTGGTCAAAGCGCAGATCATCAAGAACGCGGTCATCGTGCCGACCGGAGCCAAGGGTGGATTTGTCGTCAAGCAGCCGCCAGCGCAACCAACCACGCCCGACGCGGTGCGCAACGAAGGCATCGCCTGTTATCGGCAGTTCATCGCCGGGATGTTGGACATCACCGACAACATCGTCGACGGCCAGGTCGTACCGCCGCAGAACGTCGTGCGCCTAGACGGCGACGACACCTACCTGGTGGTCGCCGCCGACAAGGGCACGGCCTCGTTCAGCGATATCGCCAACGCGATCGCCGCCGACTATCAATTCTGGCTGGGGGATGCCTTCGCCAGCGGGGGCAGCGCCGGGTACGACCACAAGAAGATGGGCATCACCGCCCGCGGCGCGTGGGAAAGCGTGCGCCGCCACGCCCGCGTCGCTGGCCGCAACGCCGACACCGACGAGCTGACCGTCGTCGGCATCGGCGACATGTCGGGCGACGTCTTTGGCAACGGGTTGCTGCGCTCCCCACACGTCCGATTGGTGGCCGCGTTCGACCACCGGCATATCTTCTTGGACCCCAACCCCGATCCGTCGGAGTCGTTCGGCGAACGCCAACGGCTGTTCAACTTGGCGCGTTCGAGCTGGGCCGACTACTCGCCTTCGTTGATCAGCGAGGGCGGCGGGGTCTACCCGCGCTCCCTTAAATCGATCACGATCAGCGCCGCCGCGCAGCGCATCTTGGGCACCGAGCAGACAACGTTCACGCCGAACGAGCTGATTTCGACCGTGCTCTGTGCACCCGTCGACGTGCTGTGGAACCGCGGGATCGGCACCTACGTCAAAGCCAGCACGCAGTCGAACGCCGATGTCGGCGACCGAGCCAATGATGGCTTGCGAGTCAACGGGGGTGAGTTGCGCGCCCGGTTGGTCGGTGAGGGCGGCAACCTCGGCTTCACCCAACTCGGTCGTATCGAATACGCGCTGAAGGGTGGATTGATCTTCACCGACGCGATCGACAACTCGGCTGGTGTTGATTGCAGCGACCACGAGGTCAACATCAAGATCCTGCTCAACCCGATCGTCGCTGCTGGCGAAATGACCGTGGACGAGCGCAACGAACTGCTTGCATCGATGACCGACGAGGTCGCCGAGTTGGTACTGGACGACAACAAGGCACAGACCCTGGCGTTGACCGTGGCCCGCTCACAGGCCTTGCCGTTGGTCAACGTACACGCCCGCTATCTCACGGCGCTGGAAGCCGGCGGGTGGATCAACCGCGGCCTGGAGAACCTGCCCACCGACAAGCAGATCGCTGAGCGGCAGGCGGCAGGGCTGGGCTTGACGACGCCCGAGCTGGCCGTGTTGTTGTCGTACACCAAGACGGCCAACAGCACCGATGCCGAGGCCTCGACGTTGCCCGACGATCCGTATCTGGTGCCGGAGTTGTTCCGCTATTTCCCGAAGGTGCTGCAGGATCGTTTCGGCGAGCAGATCGCCAATCATCAACTGCGTCGCGAGATCATCACAACCGTGATCAGCAACGAGATGTCGAACATGACCGGGATCTCGTTCGACCATCGCATGCTGGAGGAGACCGGTGCGGGGATCGTCGACATCCTGCGCACGTGGGTCGCCGTGCGCGACGTGATGAACGTGGTGTCGATGTGGCAACAGGTCGACGAGCTTGGTTCGTCGGTGCGGATGGAGACGCAGATCGAGCTGTTTATGGAGCTGCGCGGCCTGATCGACCGTTCGACGCTGTGGTTGCTGCGTCACCGCCGTCCACCGCTGGACCTAGCGGCCACCGTCGATCGCTACCGTGACCGGATCGAGTCGTTGTATCGCTACATCGAGGAGAACGTTGGTGGCAAGATCCGCGACCGGCTGTTCAGCGCCGAGGCCGGTCGTCTGGCGGCGGGTGTGCCCGAAGCCTTGGCACAACGGTCGGTGGTCTGGCCGCTGTTGCATACCGGCTTCGACATCGTCGACCTCAGCGACCAGCGCGGGGTCGGGATCGATGTGGTCGCCGCGGCGTACTGGCAGACGTTCGAGGCGCTCGATCTCGATTGGCTGTGGAGTGCGGTGGGGTCGCTGCCGCGCAGTACCCGCTGGCAGTCACAGGCCCGCGCCGCGCTGCGTGACGACTTCTTTGGAGCAATGCGCGAGCTGGCCGACGACGTACTGCGCGACGGGTCCACCGAACAATGGATGGCCGCCAACGTGGGCCCGGTGCGCCGGGCGATGGCTGTGTTCACCGAGCTGCGCCGAGTCGACAGCCACGACGTGACCACGCTCTCGGTGGCGATGCGTCAACTGCACAACCTGGGTGTGTTGGCCGCGGTCGGTAGCCTCGACCGTGCATGACTTCACCTGCTGTTGACACCACCGCGTCGGCGCCCCGCTTCCGTTTCGCCCCGTCGCCCACCGGGTTCTTCCACGTCGGTGGGGCGCGCACCGCGCTGTACAACTGGGTGCTTGCCAAGCAGACCGGCGGGACGTTCGTGTTACGTATCGAAGACACCGACGAGGCTCGCAATCGACCGGAATGGACCGAGGGAATCATCGAGGCGCTGGCGTGGATCGGTATCCACGCTGACGACCCAACGTTCGAGGGACCGTATTACCAAAGTGCCTACGCCGACGCCCATGTCGCCGCCGCCACGCGGTTGTACCAGGCGGGGCAGGCGTATTACTGCGACCTGACGGGCGAGCAGATCCAGGCTCGGTCGAAGGAATCAGGCAAGCAGGGCTACGACGGCTACTCCCGCGACCGAGGCCTGGAACCCGGCCCCGGCCGTGTCCTGCGTTTCCGGGTGCCGCCGGGCAGCACGGTGGTGCACGATCAGGTCCGTGGCGAGGTGACCTTCGACAACGAGACGATCGAGGACTTCGTGCTGTTGCGCGGCAACGGAACCCCGATGTTTCTGCTGGCCAACGTGATCGACGACATCGAGATGCGCGTCTCTCACGTGATCCGTGCCGAGGAGCATCTGTCCAACACGCCCAAGCAGCAGATGCTCTGGGAGGCCCTCGGCCACACGCCGCCATCGTGGGCGCATGTGCCGGTGTTGGTCAACGAGCAGCGCAAGAAACTGTCCAAGCGGCGTGACAAGGTTGCCCTCGAGCAATACCGCGCCGAGGGGTATCTGGCCGACGCGATGGTCAACTACCTGATGACGCTCGGCTGGGCCCCGCAGGGCGACACCGAGATTGTCCCGTGGGCGCAGATCGAGTCCAGCTTTGCTTTGGACGCGGTCAACCATTCGCCAGCCTTCTTCGACCTGAAGAAGCTGGCTGCATTCAACGGCGACTACATCCGGGCCCTCCCGGTGGACGCGTTCGTCGACGCCTGCCAGCCGTGGCTGGAGGGCGACGAGGCACCATGGCCGGCCGACCGCTTCGACGCTGCTGTCTTCGCCGCGATGGCGCCGCTGGTGCAGACCCGGGTGGTGACCTTGGCCGAGGTGCCCGCGATGGTCGACTTCTTGTTCCTCGCTTCGCCGGACATCGACGAGGCGGCGTGGGCGAAGGCGATCGGCGCCGCCGGTGCCACGGGGTTGTTTGCCGCGGTGACCGCCCGCTACGAAGCGCTTGGTGACTGGCATGCCGAGGCGATCCGCGCTGAGCTGGAGGCCGTGGGCAACGAGCTCGGGATCAAACTGGGCAAGGCGCAGGCACCGGTGCGCGTCGCCACCACCGGCCGTTCCGTTGGCCCGCCGCTGTTCGAAGCGTTGGAGCTGCTGGGCCAAGCCGAAACGGTCCGTCGAATGCGTGCCCGACTCACCGCGTGACCTCCACCTCGCCCGCCGACGAGACCGGGCCATCCGAGGGCACCCCACCGCAGCACGCCGAGCGGGTAGGGCCGAGCAAAGGACCGCGCAGGCGGCGATGGGTGCGGGTGACTGCGGCAGTGCTCGCCATTCTGTTCGGCTACTACATGTTCAACCTGGTCGCCGTGTGGCGTACCGGCGCGGGCGATGAGGCCCGACCGGTGGACGCGATCGTCGTGTTGGGTGCCGCCCAGTTCGACGGGCGACCGTCGCCGGAGTTCAAGGCACGGCTCGACCATGTTGTCGAACTGTGGAATCGAGGTCTCGCCCCGCTGATCGTCGTCACCGGCGGCAAACTTCCTGGAGACCGTTTCACGGAGGCCCAAGCGGCGGTTCGCTACCTCACCAAACAGGGTGTGCCGGATACCGCCTTCCTGGCCGAGGATCGATCGCACAACACCTATGACCAGCTCGTTGGCGTCCGTGACCTTCTACATGCGCGCAACCTGAAGCGCGTCTTGCTGGTCTCCGACCCGTACCACATGCTGCGCGCCCAGCTGATCGCCGAGGAAGTCGGCTTGACGGCGTACGTTTCGGCGACGCGGACCAGCACGATGCCCGCTGGACGAATCGTCGTCCGCCACCTGAAGGAAGCCGGCGGGATTTCCCTCGGGCGGATCATCAGCTTCAAGCGGCTGACGTCGATCGTCGGTTGATCTGCCGCGCCGACGGGTGCGAATCGAGTGGGCGGATTGCTACACTCATCGGGCCTTCAGGGTCACCCTGATGGGGAGTGGTGTAACTGGCAACACAGCAGATTCTGGTTCTGTTATTCAGGGTTCGATTCCTTGCTCCCCAGCGAAAACCCAGCTCAATAAGGGTTTCCGATAACCGACGGCTCGCCCGTTGGAACGCAGCTTGGCCCGTTCGTCTAGTGGCCTAGGACACCACCCTCTCAAGGTGGCGGCACGGGTTCGAATCCCGTACGGGCTGCCAGGAGCCACTCCGTCTCGGAGTGGCTCCCGTCGTTTTTACGGCAGACGTTCCTCGAAAGAGATCGCGCAGGTAGGGAATTCGTCGTATGGCGACGAATTCCCTACCTGCGACGGTGATTAGGCGGCCAGGGGCCAGCCGGGGCCAGGCCGGGGCAAATTCTGTCGGCGTTAGGCGACTTCGGTGATTCGGTCGGTCGGTGGTGGGGCGACCGGACTGTGCACGCCGAGGTAGGTCGTCAACGCGGCCAGGTCGTCGCCGCCACCGATTCGCGGCGAACCGTTGTTGAAGGTCGAGAACCCATCGCCGCCGTCGGCGAGGAAGCTGTTGATCGTCACCTGGTAGTTGGCCGCTGGGTCAATCGGCTGACCGTCAAGCTTCAGGTCGCCGACGTGATTCCCAAAGGATGCCGATGCTGACCAGGTGAACGTCAGACCCTGCGAGATACCGAGGATCAGCGTGGTGGTGTTACGCGTCGGGTGTCCGGCGATCGGGGCTTGCTGCTCCAGTGCCGCCTTCACCTGCGCCCCGGTCATCGTGATGGTCATCAACGTGTTGCCGAACGGCTGGACCTCGAACGCTTCGCCGTAGGTGATCTCGCCGGGTGCCTCCCCGCCTGGCGAGCTGTTGAACGTCAGGTTGGCGCGCACGCCTCCTGGGTTCATCAACGCGATCTGGGCGTTGGCCGGCGAGTCGTCGGTGGCCGCAAGCTGCGCATCGGCGATCAGGTTGGCCAGGGCTGATTCGGCGTTGCGTGCCGAGCTGCGGGTGATGTCGTTGGTAATCGAGCCGACGACGCGGTTGGCGATCGGCGCGGAGATCGCCCGCCACTTGGCGATGATCGCCGTCTGCTGCGCATCAGGCGCCATGGTGCGGGCGACCAAATGGTTGACCGAGGTGGTCTTGTCGCGCTGCACTTGCCCCGACTTGCGGTTGATCGTCAGCCAACTCTCGGTGACGACCCGGCCAAAGGACGAGGCAGAGGTGACCATTCGTGGCTGTCCCGCCGGGTCGGCGATGCTGCACACATATGGCTGGTGCGTATGGCCGGTGGCGATCATGTCGATCTCGGGATCCAGACGGCTGGCGATGTCGACGATCGGACCGGAGATGCCGACGCACGCACCGTAGGTGCCTGCCTGCATCCCACCCTCGTGGATCAACACCACGATCGCCTTGACACCCTGGCGCTTCAGGTCCCGTGCGGCAGCGTTGCCAGCATTGACCTCGTCTTGAAACGACAGGCCACGGATACCGGCGGCGGCCACCAGGTCGGGGGTGCCGCGCAGCGTCATCCCAATGAAGCCGACCCGCGTGCCGTCGACATCCTTCACCCAGGTTGGGGCCAGCGGATGCTCACCGGTGGCGGTGTTGACGACGTTCGCCGCCAACCACGGGAAGGCTGCGCCACCATAGGGATTGCCGGGGAAGTAGCAGCCATCGACTGGATGGCAGCCACCGTGCTGCATCCGCTGGAGCTCGACGATGCCCTCGTCGAACTCGTGATTACCGACGCTGGAGACATCCAGGCCCATCGCGTTGAGCGACTCGACGGCCGGCTCGTCGTGGAACAGACCAGCCAAAAATGGTGAGCCGCCGATCAAGTCGCCCGCTGTGGCGGTGATCGAGTTGGTGGCATTGGCGCGCAGGTTCGACAGCGTGGCGGCCAAGTATTCCGCACCGCCGACGGTGGTGTTCGACGGATCGAGTTGTGCACCCAAGGTTGCATCTCGCCCGCTCGGCGGTTGAAGGTGACCGTGAAAGTCGTTGAAGGTCAGGAGCTGCACATTGACCAGGTTCTTGTTACCGCCACCCTTGTCGGCGACGGCGTGACCGCCGGTGACCGACACCAACGTCAGGCCGCAAACGGCACCGAGAATGCTCATCCGTCGTAGTTGCATCGTCCCTCCTCAGGGGATTGAACATCGAAGCGTTGAACTCTGCGAGGCACACTACGCCTCCGCAGACCGGTCGTTGACCGACGTCTATTTCGTTCATCCACCATTCGCGGTCAGGTCGGAACGCCGCAATCTGACGTTGGCGTAAGGTCCGCCCAACGATGAGACAGCGACCGCCTAGAAGGCCAAAGGGAGGCCGGGGCGCGGCCAGTCGAAGGCGATGATCCGGCCGGAGTCCGACTGGGTGACGTAGGCGGTGCGCAGTTCTGGGCCCCCAAAACAGACGTTGGTCGTGAACGAGTCGGGCATGGCGATGAACCGCACGCTCGACCCGTCCGGCGACACGACGCACAGCCCGTTTGCCAGCGCGGCAACGACGACGTTGCCGGCGCTGTCGACGGCGAGCGAATCGAGGTGGGCGGTGGTCTGGGCGAGAAGCCGTCCGCCGTGACCGAGACCCGCCGGCCGACGAACCCGGCCGGGACCATCGAGATCGAACGCCCACAGGCGGCCCGTGTTTGTCTCGGCGACGTACAGCGTCTGCCCGTCGGGCGACAAGCCGACGCCGTTGGGAGTCAACAGGGGCCACACCTGGCGGGTGACCGACGAGCCATCGGGCTGTGCGTAATACACGCCGCCCTTATCCCAGGAACGATGATCGGCCTTGCCCATGTCGGTGAACCAAAAGCCGCCGGCGGTGTCGAAGACGATGTCGTTCGGTCCGTTGAGACGCACGCCATCGTATTCCCGGTACAACACACGGGACTCGCCGGTGGCCAGGTCGACCCGATTGATCCATCCACCCGTGTAGCCGGGCGGAATCGTGCTGCCGGTGGCCAGGTCGACCGGTAGCAACATGTCATTGACCTCGGACCACGGGAAGCCACCGTTGTTGCACACGTAGGCCGCGCCGTCGGGGCCGATCGCTGCGCCGTTGGCACCACCGTGTCCGCCGGGGCACAGTTGGGCGACTTCCTCGATCGACCCGTTGCTCGTCACCCGCGACAGCGTGCCGCCGCGCACCTCCACATACAGCAGCGATCCGTCGGGCATCGCCACGGGGCCTTCAGGAAACCGGGTGCCTTCGGCAATCACCTGAAAGTCGGGCACAGGATCAGCGGAAACGTTGGAAGCCATCCCCGGATCATTACCCAACCGCACCGTGTCGCTTCGACGCTGATGCCGGACTGGGCCAGCCGTCTCCTCGGTTAGGTGTGGCGCGCACCCTCGCTGCGGGCGCGAACGACGGCCCGCTGGGCCTCGGTCTGCGGCGCGGCCAGGCCCGCCTTGCGTGTGCCGGCGCGCCACTGATCGATCTGGGTGAATGCCGCATTGGCGGTCATCCCCCCATCGACCAGCAGGCAGCCGACCACCGTGGCTGTGCGCCCAATGCCGCCCCAACAATGCACGTACACGGCGCCTCGGTCAGATGCGTCCTGAAGGGAGGCGACGATCCGGTCGTAGCCATCCTGGTCGAGCACCCCCATGTTTGGGATCGGATGGGTGATCCGGCGGATATCCAAACGTCGTGCGGCCGCGGCGTTACGGACGACCGCGTCGTAAGCAGCGAGTCCGTCGCTTGTACGGGTGAGGTCGATGAACGTGCGCACCCCATGATCGATCAGCAGATTGACGCGCTGGGCGGCCACGATTGGGTCGACATCGCCCGGATATTCGCCAGCCAGCACACTGCCGGGGCGCACCCAATAGGCGTGAACGAAACGATCGTGCGGCCAGGGAAGCTCAGTGAGCCCGCCGATCGCCGCGTCGAAAAGTCGCCAGCCGATTGCCCGTATCCGTTCCGCCTCGGTGATCTGGGTTCGCCACGACACGGGGATCCCCGACCATCCCCAGCGCGCTCCGGCGAGTTGGCCGGCGATCGCCGCCGTCGTGTCGGCATCATCCCCCAGGTTGGCAGCGCGCAGCACGGCCTCGCGGAAATCTGCCGAATGGCCCACCGCCCACAGCGCTGCCTCCAAGGCGTCGACGCTGTAGCCGCTGCCGCGGATCTCCGGCGGCTGCCGGCGACGCCACGAGCCACGGGTGACGGCTTCGACCTCGGGATGCAGCGCGCCGAACTGCCAGAAGCCTGGATCGAAGACCTGATCAGCGGGCTGGCCGGTGATCAACCCGGCGATCATCGCGCCCATCACCCGGCAGGCGTCGACCGGTCGTGCCGCGGCGTGCGTCGTTCGGCTCGATTCGCCCGACTGGTGCGCGGCCCTGGCGATATCGGTGTGCCAGCGGATCGGTACCGCAGCGAGGCGCATCAGCGAGCCGTTGGCCGCTCCATTCTCATCGATCGTCAGGTCGGTGACGGCACCGCTGTCCTCGAACCGGGACAGACCGCGGATCGTTGTCGAGCCGATGTCGAAGCAGGTGCCGGTCGAGGACCAATAGCCGTTGCGGTACCAGGAAACGTAGCGGCGCAGCTGATCGGTGGCGTCGAGGCTGCCGACATCCAAGATCGACTCTGCAAGGCACATCGCCATCGACGTGTCGTCGGTCCATTGGCCGGGGTGCAACCCGAACGGTCCGCCACCGATCATTTCGCTGATTGGTGTGAAGCTGCCAGGCGCCTGGAATTCCAAGGTGGTGCCAACCGCGTCGCCAACGGCGAGGCCGACGAGCGCGCCGATCGCCCGGTCACGAGCAGCGGTGGTATCGCTGGCGTTCATCACGTCACGCGGCGAGCGGGGCGAGGCTGTCGAGGGCGTTCAGTCGGTCTTCAAGGGAGTCCGCCATGTTGGTGACCATCAGCTCGTCGGCATCGGCGTGGGCCTTGAAGCTGCGCAGATAGTCGAACACGGCCGGCTGGTCGCCGACCGCGGAATAGGTGAGCATCGAGGCGATCTGCCGCCCAGCGGGAGAGTGAACCACCTGGTCGAGTTGCTCCTCGGTCAACGTCTGGCCGCGGCTCACCATCCGCGAGATGCGCGACCGGACTTGACGGTCGAACATCGTCTGGGCCCGCTCGGTGGTGTCGCACAGCACCATGTTGACGCCGGCGATGACGTACGGCTCGGCGAGCTGCGCCGATGGCTGGAATCGCTGGCGATACAACGCGACCGCTTGCTGGAGGGCGTCGGGGGAGAAGTGACTGGCGAAGCCGTAGGGCAGGCCGTAGGCGGCGGCCAGGCTGGCGCCGAACAGCGATGACCCAAGGATGTAGATCGGCACGTTGGTGCCCGCCCCGGGGAAGGCGATGACACCGGGCACGCTTGAGGCGCCAGCCAGGTAGTCCTGCAGCTCGCGCACGTCCTGCGGAAACCGATCGGCCGCCGCCGGATCGCGGCGCATCGCCCGAACCGTCGGCTGGTCGGTTCCAGGTGCGCGACCCAGGCCCAACTCGATCCGCCCCGGGTGCAGCTCGGCCAAGGTGCCGAACTGCTCGGCGATGATCAGCGGGGAATGGTTTGGCAACATGATCCCGCCTGACCCGAGGGTGATCGTGGTGGTGGCTGCGGCGACGTGCGCCAGTACCACCGCTGTCGCTGCCGAGGCGATCGCCGGCATGTTGTGATGCTCGGCGAACCAGATCCGTTGGAAACAGCCCAACCGCTCGGCGTGCTGTGCCAGGGTCACCGATTCACCCAACGCCTGAGCGACGCTTTGGTCGTGGCGGACGATCGCCAAGTCAAGAATCGACAGCGGAATCTTCTGGGTGTGCGACTCAGTCAACGAGGCTCCTTCGGACGGCTGGGATGGCAGCCTGACCTGAACAGTCTGCCCGCGTCCAAGCAGGAGGAGTCAGCCCGTTGGGAGGGTGCCGGTGGAGATGACGGCGGAGGACCGATTTCCTTGGTCTCCGACGACTTGCCCAGGGCCGCGTTGGGGCGCGGTCGGACGAGTGGCGTCGGCGGTCGGCGGCGTCGATGGGCGATCCGGCGGCGCCGGGCTTGGCGGATGCGTCGGCCTTGTTGGCGTCGGCGGCGTGGTCGACCGCGGTGGCGTCGTTGGGGTCGTCGGCCGCGGCGGGGTGGTGGGTGTCGTTGGCGGTGGCGTGGCAGGCGTCGGCGGGTTGGTCGGCGCGGGTGGCGTCGTCGGGTTTGGACGTGTCGTCGTCGGGGGGACGAACACCGCCGGCACCGGCGCCGTTGGGTGAGTTGCGCCCGGTGGTACGGCTGGCAGCGAACTCGACGCCGTCGTCGACGCCGGGTCGCCAAGAATTTCGGTGGTACGTGATGGGCTGGAGTTGGGTCCGCCGGCAAGCGAGGGCGGTGTTGCCATGGGTGTCGAGACATCGATCGTCTCGTCGAGGGCAAGGCGGACGATCGATGTCGCGACAACCCCGCCGATCAGCTTCGCCGAAAACTGGAGGGCGTACGATCGGCCGACGAGAACAATCGAGAGCGCGTTGGCTGATTGGCGCAGGATCGGCTTCACGACCCAACCGGGTGACGGCGTCACGGCGACCACGGCGAGCGCAGAATCGTCCACTTGCAGCAGTACGGAACCGGCCTGGCCAATCGGGTAGACGCCCGTGGCAGGCGACGTGCCGTTCGCCGAGGCACGACCGACGACAGGGACGCTTCCGTCCACGTCAGCCGGCCGAATCGGCCCCGTTCGCTGGCCGTTCAAGACGTTCGCGCTCGCGCCTGCGGCAGTTGCACCAGCGAGCAGAATTCCAGCGAGCGACAGCGCCGTGGCAAAGCGGGACGATCGATCGGGCATTGACATCTACGCTAAGCGATTCTCGCCAAACGACATCCCAGGGTCATCCAAATTTTGGGCAATTCCTTCACGACCTACTCGGGATTCTTGCTCGGGTGACACACTGATCGCGTGCGCTTGTTGTTGGTCGAAGACGATCCCTCGATTGCGACATCGTTGGTCGATGGCCTGCAGGCAAACGGGATTCAGGTCGAACACGTCGCAACGGGGGCAGAGGCGCTCGCGTCCTCACTCGCCGAGGTCGATCTGGTCCTGCTTGATCTGGGGCTTCCGGACATCGACGGGCGAGAGGTCTGCCGACAAATTCGAACTCGGTCGGCGACTCCGATCATCATCGTTACGGCGCGGGCCGACGAGATCGATCGCGTCCTGGGGTTCGAACTGGGCGCCGACGACTACGTCACCAAGCCGTTCAGCCTTCGCGAGCTGGTGGCCCGGGTGCGCGCCGTGGTTCGACGGACCCGCGGTGCCGTTGCATCCGGGCACGATGCGGATCACAGCGAATCGGACGATGTTCAGACTGTTGGGCCGATGACGATCGATCGCCGAACCCGCCGCGTCCGAATCGACGAAACGTTGATCGAGTTGACGACCAAGGAGTTCGACTTGCTGACCTACTTGGCTGGCGATCCCGGTGCCGTGCATACACGCACGGCGATCCTCGAAAACGTGTGGGATCCGCACTGGTATGGGCCGACCAAGACCGTTGACGCCCACGTTGCGTCGCTGCGCAAGAAGCTTGGCGACCACCGGTGGATCGAAGCGGTGCGCGGCGTCGGGTTCCGGCTGGAGCAGCCAACGTGATTCGATGAAGTGGCGGATCTTTGCTGCTTTCGCCGGCCTGCTGGCGGTGACGTTGCTCGCCCAGGACATCCCCCTGGCGAGCTATCTGCGTGATGTCGAATATGCGCGCACCGTGACCGCCCTGGAGCGTGACGCGTTTATCATCGCCGGCTCCTCCGAGGACATCCTCGCCGGGCAGTCAGCCGGAACTCTTGCCGACCTCGAAACCTCGGCACGGATGTATCACGCAAATCATCGTCATACCCGCGTGATCATCGTCGACGCCCAGGGTCGACTTGTCGTCAACTCCGACGGGGAGCAACCGGGGGCCGACTACGCCCAAAGCCATCCCGGTGTCGCCGCTGCCCTCAAAGGAACGCCGACACCGGGTCGCCGAGAATCGGGGGCCGAAGGAGACGTGGTCTTCGTTGCCGTTCCGGTGCTCTCCGGGACGGACGTGGTTGGCGCGGTGCGGATCTCCCATCCGTGGGACACGGTCCTGGACGACTCCAGAAGCAAACAATCAGTACTCGTACTCGCCTTTGCGATCTCGATGATTGCAGCCTTGGTCGTGTCCTTCGTGATGGCGTTGTCGCTGTCGCGTCCGCTGCACCGGCTACGGCGGAGCACCGAACGATTGGCCCGGGGCGATTTCACGGAACGTGCTGATGAGTCGACTGGCCCGCCGGAATTCCGCAGTCTGGCGGCGAGCTTCAACAAGATGACGATGCAGGTCGATCAATTGATGCGCCAGCAGCGCGACTTTGCCGGAGACGCATCGCATCAGTTGCGCAGCCCGCTGACGGCGTTGCGTTTGCGTTTGGAGCAGGCATCGATCGACATGGCCGAACTTGACGAGAGCGAGGAATCGACTCGATTGCACGTCGGCTTGACCGCAGCACTGGCGGAAACCTAGCGGCTGCAGCGGCTGATCGACGGACTCCTGATGTTGGCGCGCGCCGAGCCAACCATCGCCGCGGTGGACGTCGACCTGAGCGAGGTGCTGAGCGAGCGAGGCCGGACGTGGGCCCCGCTCGCCGAAGAGCGCGAGGTCAACCTGGTAGTCGAAGCCTCCGACCCGGTGATCGTCCGCGCCGGGGCCCAGACCGCCGAGCAGATCGTCGACAACTACTTGGACAACGCCTTATCGGTGTCGCCGCCCGGATCGACCATCACGCTGCGTTCTGAGATTGTTGGGGATTGGGGTGTTGCCCACGTGTTGGACGAGGGACCTGGCTTACAGAGCGATCAGCGTGAGCGGGCTTTCGACCGGTTCTGGCGGGCCCCCGATGCCACCTACGTCGGTTCCGGAATCGGGTTAGCGATCGTCGAGCGATTGGCCGCGGCTTCTCGCGGAGACGCCGCGCTGGACGATCGCATCGATGTGCGGGGTATCGATGCGATCGTCCGACTACCGCTGGCCGACTCACGTCGCGGCGCAACGCCAAGCTCGTGACGGCCGGTGGTGGCGGGCCGCCGCCCTGATCGTCACCGAATTCGCCTCGGCAACGCTGGTCAGGGCGACGGTGACCCATGGAGGTTGGCGGAACCCCCATGGGTTCCAACGGTAGGCGACCATCGTCGAACCGCCGACCAAGCAATCTCCAAATTCCTGCCAAATATGGCGGGAGGCGATCGGTGCTGACACCAGCGCTCTGCACCCAACCCGTCAATCGTCGGTGGTCGTGGTCACCCCGCCCTGGTCGCCAGCAGGGGCCTCGTCCTTGACATCGTTCCACGTCACTTTGGCCCCCTGGTGGCCGGCCTGCACAACGGCGTAGGTCGCCCCCGCACCGCTCAACGTGATGACCAATGCGCACACCAACGCCCCGACCGATCCGCGCAGCCAACGACCGAGATTCGATTCATTGCGCCGCAAGAAATATCGTCCAAGGACAACCACGGCGACGACAACGAAGAAGATGATCCCCATCAGACGTGCCGTGTCACCCAACTCGGCATGGCGTTCAAGCAAGGCTGACTCCTCGACTTTGGATTCGAGTTCTTCCCCGCTGCTTGCCGCCAAAACGGCGCCCAGCATGCCGACGCCGGACAGCCCCAACAGCCACCAACCGTAGCGATCGAGCCAGCTTCGACGGATCAGTGTCATCAGGGTGGCGAGCGCCGCGAGGGGAATGATCACCACCGGAAGATGGACGAGCAGGGGGTGGGCGGGAAGTCCGAAAAGCGTTTCCATATAGGTGACGCTATGCAGCTGCCGACGCGGTGTGGACGCGAGTGCTTCCCTTTTTTGGGGGAAGGTTTTTTGTCGTGACGACGTCGGTTGCCGAGAACCATTCAGCGCTCGTCGGGTGGCGCTTTCAAGCTGACGTAGGCAACGACGAGCAGGACCAACAGTCCGACCACGAGCACGCTGCGAATGATCCAGCGGAGCGTGCCGATGACGAAGCCGAGCAGCCACCAGCCGATGACCAGGACAATGATCCAGCCGAGCAATGTGGCCAGCATCGACTTGCCACGCTGAACCGGGGGACTTGCCATCACCCCACCCTAAACCCTTCTGTTCGTGGGTTTGGGACAGGACAGCTCACACCGAAACCCACGAACGCGAACGCTACGTGCCGGGTACATAGCATTCGCCGTTACGGGGTGATGCCGACTCGGGCGACGGGCTCGGGCACAGCTTGGCGCCGATGCATCGCCAGATTCAGGCCGTCGAGCAGCACATCTCGGGTTTCGCGTGGGTCGATCAGCTCGTCGAAGCCAAGATTCGATGCAGAGTTGTACGAGGCCTGGAGCTCCAACCGACGCAGCTCGGCGCGCACCTCGTCGTCGGCTTTCGATGCGTTGCTGCTGGCATCGGCGCCCATCGCTCCAAGCGTCGCTCCCGGGAAGGCGTACGAGCCGGTCTGCCGATCGAACGACACCATGCCCATGACCATCGAGCCGAAGCCATACGCCTTGCGGAAGGTGACGTGCAGCTTGACCGTGGTGGCCAGGCTCTGGGCAGCGAACATTCGCGCCCCAGCACGCAGGATCCCTTCGCGCTCGGAGACCGTACCGGGAAGTACTCCGGGGTTGTCCGACAAGAACACGATCGGGAGGTGGAATGAGTCGGCGATGGTGATGAAGCGGGCCGCTTTGCTGGCCGCGTCGGCATCGATCGAACCAGCCAACACCTGCGGTTGGTTGGCCACGATGGCCACGGATTCGCCGCCCAGGTGGGCCAGCGCGCAGACGATCGCCTCGCCGTATCCGGCCTGGACCTCCCACCATTGGTGGTCGTCGACGATCACCTCGATCGCCCGGCGCATGTCGTACACCTGTCGGTTATTTCGCGGGATGATCGACAGCAGCTCCGGCGTCGACCGGTAGCCGTCGTCGGTGGGCCGGTGCATCGGGTATGACCAGGCGCTCGATGGGAAATATGACAGATACCGGCGAATCTGTTCGAGGGCGTCCTGATCATTGGCCGCCAGGTTGTGCACGAGCCCGCTGGGGATCGCCACGGAGGGTCCGCCGAGGTCGAGCTTGTGGACGTCTTCCCCGGTGGACTGCTTGACCACCGGGGGGCCCGCGGTGAAGATCGAGGAATCCTCGGTCATCACGACGAAGTTGCTGATCGGTGCGATCAGCGCCCCATGGCCCGCCGATGCGCCCATCACGCCCGTGATGATCGGGACATTTCCCGAGCACCGCGCTTGGGCCAGCAAATCGGTGGGGCTGCGGCCGTGAGAGCGGCTCCCAGGCCGGAAGCCGGCACCGTCGAGGAGCATGATCAGCGGGACCCGCTCGTTCAGCGCCAATTCGGCAAGCCGATACCGCTTGGCGTTGCTGCCGCCGCCGATCGTGCCGGCCAGGGTGGTGAAGTCCTCGGCGCCAAGCATCACCGGGCGACCGTCGATCAACCCCGACCCGGCAACGAACGCGTCGGATGGGACGTCATCGCCGACGAGCCGTCCGAACTCGCGAAACGTGCCATCGTCCAATAACGCGGCGACGCGCTGCCGGGCGTTTAACCGACCTTCGGCAGCACGCTTGGCCAAGCGCTGTTCGCCGCCCATCGAGGTGGCATGTCGGCGACGCTCGGCAAGATCCTCGAGTGTCTCGCGCCAGTCGTCGGGGACGCCGGTCACGTCATCGGACATCGGCCGCGTTACTTGGTGACGCCGAGGACGCGCAGCGCGTTCTCGCGCAGGAACTTCGGCCAAACGTGATCCTTGAACGGGACGTTGGGCATCTCGGTCATGATTCGCTCGAGTGACAGACCCATCGGGAAGTACCCGGCGTAGATGATCTTGTCGGCGCCGCGCGTGTTGGCGTAGTCGATGATGTTCTTCGGGTAGTGCTTGGGAGCGAACGCACTGGTCGAGTAGTGCAGCCCTGGCCACTTGAGCATCAGCTTCCAGGCCAGGTCGGTCCACGGCTCGCACCCATGGCGGGTGACGAAGGTCAGCTCCGGGAAGTCGTACATCACTTCGTCGATCAGTTCGACGCGCTGCGGATCCATCTTCAACCGCGGTCCGGGAACCCCGGCGCAGCAGAACACGGCGATACCCAGCTCGACGGCCTTGGCATACAGTGGGTACATCTTCTTGTCGTTGATCGCCACCTGGGGGAACATCCCTGCCGGGAAACAGCTGACGGCACGAATGTTGTACAGCTCGTACAGCTTGACGATCTTGCGGATCCCATCCATGCCCTCGTTGGCATCGAAATTGGTCGACGGAATGAACCGGTCGGGGTGGAACTTGACCGCCTCGGCACCGCGGTCATCGATCGCGTTGATGCCGATCATGCCCAGCTCGATGCCCCAGCGATCCATCTCGTCGAGCGTTGTCTTGATCGGTTCGCCGCGCTTGATCATCTCCTGCTCGGGCACCTGCTTGAACATGTACTGCGCAGGAAACTCGAACTGCTCCTTGGACTCTTTGTCCTTGGTCTGCTTGGTGATGAAGGCGTACGTCTCCGCCATGTTTTCGTGAGGAAAGCCGATCATCGTGTCGACAATTCCGATTCCGCTTGGCATACCCATGATGGCGAGCATACGAGTCGCCCTCGTCACGGCGTGAACTGGCGCGTCAGCGCGATCGTTGCCTGGTGTTAGGCGACGCAGAACTCGTTGCCCTCGGGGTCCGCCATGGTCACCCAGCTGTGCGGCCCCTGCTGGCCGTCATACAGGCGGGTGGCACCCAGCTTGACGAGCCGTTCAACCTGGGCATCGCGCTGCTCCCTGCCGACGTGGACATCGAGGTGGACCCGGTTCTTGCCGACCTTGCCTTCGGGAACGCGCTGCAGATAGATCCGTGGCAGCCCCGGGTGGGGAGGGTTGATCGCGTCGCCGTCGGCCCAAACCAGGATTCCGTCGTGGACCAGCGTGTCGGCGTCCGATGCCCGGCCTTGGTCGATCATCTGGCGGATGAAGTCGGGGTCGCGGTCGAACGAATACCCCAATGCTGCTGCCCAGAAGTCCGCTTGGGCATGTGGATCCCGGCAGTCGATAGCGATCTGGATGTTCAGCTCCATGAAGAAATCGTACGCTGGCCTGGCCATGGCATTGGATCCGACCGGTGAACTGACGCTCGACACACTGCTCCGACACCGTCTTGCCGTCGCGCCCGATTCGCCCTGGCTGATCGATGCCGAACGGATTGTCTCCACCGGTGAGGCTGAGGTGCTGATCGCCGATCAGGCTGCCCGGCTCGTAGAGCAGCAGCCGCCAGGCACCCCGTTCGTCGTTTCGGGCGCAAACGGCGTCGAGGTGGCCCTCAGCCTGTTTGCTGCTGGGCGCGCCGGGATGATCTGGGTGGGGATCCATCGACGCCTGCCGGCCGACCGTCGGACTGAGTTGGTCGATGTTCTGCGTCGCCCGGCCGGCATCGCCGCGGTGGATGCAGTCGCTGTCGTTGCCTTCACCAGTGGTACTTCGGGCACGCCGAAAGGCGTGATGCACAGCCAGTACAACATCTGCCTGCCGGCCGTGATGGCTGCTGCTCGCCAGGCGCGGGTCGACGGTTGGCCGGGATCCGGGCAAACATCTGCCCACGTCGGTTTTGCGGGGGAGAACAGCGGGGTGATCGGGATGTACCTGGCGCTGACCTCGATCAACATGCAGATTCTCGGTCCGATCGAGGCGCTTGTGTCGGGAGCAAGCTGCGTGTGTCTGGACATCACTGATTCAGTCGAGTTGGCCGAAGCGGTGCAACGCTACGGCGTCACCTCGCTGCCGATGGCCGCGCCGACGGCATTCGACTGGGTCGAGGGCGGGGCCACTGTGGATCAATTGCGATCGCTCGTTGCGCCCGTCGTCGGTGGTTCGTCGCTCGACGACCGCCTGGCCGATCGCTACTACCAGCGTTTCGGGACGCGGCTGACGTTGGGATACGGATTGACCGAAGCACCTACCAGCGTCAGTCGCCAACCACTGGGGGAGCCACGCGTACCCGGCTCGTCCGGGCGTCCCCTCGAACATCTACGTGTCACGATCCGCACTGCCGAGGATGACCGCGAGGTAGCGCCAGGGGAGCAGGGTCAAATCTGCGTCGAGCCGCACCAGTCCGGCCGCTATCGCCGCACCTACCGACCGATGCTCGGCTATTGGGGCGATCCGCCGGCTACCGAGCAAACGCTGCGCGGCGGCAGGCTGCACACCGGCGACCATGGTTGGATCGACGCCGACGGCTACCTTCACGTGCTCGGTCGCGGCAGCGATGTCATCGTTCGCGGCGGCGTCAACGTCAATCTGGCCAAAATCGAGAGCGCGCTGCTCGGTGCCCCAGAGGTGGCCGATGCGGCGGTGGTTGGATTGCACGATGAACGCCTTGGCCAGGTTCCGGCAGCCGCTGTCGTCCTCATCAACCGGACCGGCGGTGCCCGTACCAACGCGCCCAGCCCGACAGGTGGGACGGACTGTGCTGGGTCAGATGTGTCCGGCGTGGCGGAATGGTGTGTGCAACATTTGCCGGGGCCGGAGCGACCTGTTCAGATCGCTGTGGTGGAGGCGATCCCGCGTAACGCGATGGGCAAGATCGAGCGGACTCGGGTCAGCGCGTTGATAGCGACTGCGGGCGAGCCCGCAGGAAGCGATCAACGTTCGCCCAACTGAGCGCCAGTCCGACCAGCACAACGCCAAGCAGCAGCGTTCCGGCGGGCACCGCGGCGCGCAGCGCCACTGCAGCAAGGGCGGCGACGATGCTGGCGACGACGCCGAGCACAACCGTGGACATCCACATCTGCTGTGACAGCGCCGCAGTGTCGGCGTCGATCCCGTGGGTCGCGGCCCCCGGCGTCTCGTCGATCGTGCTGTGCATGTCAGACGTCATACCCATGTAGATGTCGGCCGAGACCTTTTGGTTCGCCAAAACACTGAATCGTCAACGAACTGTTACATGCGTCACCTGAGCGCCATCGAAATGGTGCGGTGGATCGTTAGACCGGCGGTCGGCGATCTGCCCATGGGCGGGCGACTTCAAGCTGGGCGGCGACCCGGATCAGCAGATCCTCACGGCCGTAGGCGGCGACCAGTTGCACGCCAATCGGCAGCCCCTTGGGGCTCCAGTACAGAGGCAGGCTGATCGCTGGCTGTCCACTCATGTTGAACGGTGGGGTGAACGGAACGAAAGCTCCCGAGCGCAGCAGCGGAGCGTACGGGTTGGCCGCATCGTTGGCGATCTGGCCGAGACGCAGTGGAGGTTCCGCCAACGTCGGCGTCAGCAGCAGGTCCCAGCCGTCGCTCCACCACCCCTGCACTGCCCGACGGAAGCGGGCTGCCGCAGCAAGAGCCTCGGCGAAGTCGATGCTGGAGAAACTGGCGGCCATCGCCGCCTGGGCCCGGTTCATCGGTTCAACGTCGTCGTCGCCAAGGGCGCGGCCGAGTTGCTGCTCGATGCGTCGAATCGACAGCCCCATGTTGGCGCTCCACATCGCCCCGAAGCTGCGGCCCGTTTCGGCATCGGCCAGGACAGCCGGAAACCCTGGTTCGACATGATGGCCGAGCGACTCGAGCAGCGTCGCCGCGTCACGTACCGCGGTGACGCAGTCGGTGTGGACCTCGCCGCCTCGCGGCTCGAAGTCGAGTAGCCCAATACGCAAACGGCCCGGGTCCGCCGAGAGTTCGTCACGATACGGTCGCTTCGGCGCGGCAGCGATCACCGTGTCACCGACGCCGGGGCCGTGGACAGCGTCCAGCAACCTGGCCGTATCGCGCACACTGCGGCTGACGCAGAGCTCCACGCCCAACGCCGTCTCGTCGCGCAGCGGGGCCAAGGTGATCCGACCCTGTGACGGCTTCAAACCAACCAGCCCGCAACACGAGGCGGGAATCCGGATCGACCCGCCGCCGTCACTCGCATGAGCGATCGGGACCATCCCGGCGGCCACCGCCGCGGCGGCTCCGCCACTCGATCCGCCGGCGGTTCGCTGCAGGTCCCACGGGTTGCGCGTTGCTGGCCAGGCCAGCGGTTCGGTGGTGGGCACGGAACCGAATTCGGGACTGGTGGTGCGCCCCAGGGTGACCAGCCCGGCGGCGTTGAACCGTTCGACCAACACGGTGTTCTCCGCCGATGGCAGCGCCGCCGTGGCGAGCGCACGATTGCCGTTCGACAACGTTTGCCCGGCGTAATGGGCCCACAGATCTTTGAGCAGAAAAGGGACACCGCCGAATGGCGCATCCTCGGCCACCGGCTCTGCGGCGCGGCGGCGGCCCTCGTCGTCCCAGCGGATGTTGACCGCCTGGATCGAGGCGTTGAGCTGATCGATCCGCTCGATTGCCGCCTCGGCCAGTTCGGTGGCGCTGACCTGGCCGCTACGAACAAGGGCGGCCTGGTCGGTGGCGTCCATCCAGCGGGTCTGCTCGGCGATCGATTCCATCGCCCCGTTGTACTACGTCAGCGAAGCCTGTTGATCGGTCGTGCCGACCCAACGGCAACGGTGGCACGCCGTGTCGCTGTAGCGTCGGGCGGCGGTGAACAGCGACGCTGAACCTTCCCTTGTGTCGCCCTCCGGCACCGCCAGCGGGCTGGTCGAGTTCACCACCGGTGATGCGTTGCGCCATCGCGGAGTGCGCCGCTTCCTGACCTCGCAACTGGCGATCATGGCCGGCGTCTTCCTGCAGGCGGCGGCGATCGGCAAGGAGGTCTACGACCTGACCGGGGAGACGCGCGATCTGGCGTGGATCGGTTTGGCCGAATTCCTTCCGGCGGCGTTGCTGGTGTTGGTGACGGGGTGGGTGGCCGACCATCTGCCGCGCAAGCTGGTCGCCCTCGCCGGAGTGGGTGGTCAGGCACTGTGCGCGGTAGCGCTGATGTTGTACAGCATGAGTAGCCCGACTCGGGTCTGGCCGTTCTTTGTGATCGCCGCGCTGTTCGGCGCGTTCAAGGCGTTCTCATCGCCGCCGATTCGGGCGATGCCGCCGATGGTTGCTCCGCTCGGAGGCGTGGCCCGCACGGTGACGCTGTCGTCGGTGACCTGGGTCACGGCGATGATCATCGGTCCGGCCGCATCGGGCTTCCTGTACGCCGCGGCCACCTGGCTGCCATACATGACAGCGGCGATCCTGATGGTGGTCGGTGCTGCCGGGCTGTCGTTGGTGACCTACGAACAACCATCGCTGCCGGTCGACGCGACCGAGCGGCCCTCGCTGCGCATCGCCCTCGAGGGCCTGCGCTTCATCCGCCGCACCCCGATTCTGCTGGCGGCGATCTCCCTCGATTTGTTTGCCGTCCTGTTTGGCGGGGCGGTGGCGCTGCTACCAGCGATCGCCACCGATCGCCTGGGTGTCGGCGACGTGGCCTACGGCTGGCTGCGCGCTGCGCCAGGAATCGGCGCGGCGGCGATGGGAATCGTGCTGGCAACCCGGCCGCTTCGTCGCCGCGTGGGAGACAAGTTGCTGATCGCCGTGGCCGTCTTCGGTGTGGCCACGGTGGTGCTCGGCTTGACCCACAACTTCACCGTCGCGTTCGTCGCGTTGCTGGTGTTGTCGGCCGCTGACATGGTTTCCGTGATCGTTCGCTCCACCTTGGTGCCATTGGTGACACCCGACGCCAAGCGAGGTCGAGTCTTGGCGGTCGAGAGCGTCTTTATCGGTGCGTCGAACGAACTCGGGGCATTCGAGAGCGGTCAAGCGGCTCAGTTGCTGGGCGTGCCGACGGCGGTCGTCGGCGGCGGCGTCGCCACCGTGGTGGTGGTCGGCTTGTGGGCTGTTCTGTTCCCATCGCTGCGTCGCGTCGACCGCTTCGAGGACCTGGAAGGTCGGCAGTTCACCGAGACGAGCTCGAGATCGAGATCCTCGATTGGCGCGCCAGACAGTGATTGACTAGACGCACCCACTACACCACGTGCGACGTTTCTGATTGGCACCCGCCGCAGCGTCGCCGAACAGACTGAGGAGCACATGAAAAATTTCCTGAAGGAATTCCGCGATTTCATTTCGACGGGCAGCATGATCGAGCTGGCTGTCGCGGTGATTCTGGCCGGTGCCGTTGGTGCCGTGATCAAGGCCTTCACCGAAGGCGTGATGATGAACCTGGTCGCGGCGATCTTCGGCAAGCCGAACTTTGATCAGGTCGCCCGGCTGAAGCTGAATGACAAGGTCACCACGCTGGACGATGGAACCGTACAGGCGGGCACCTACCTCGAATTCGGCAGGGTGCTGACCGCACTGATCACCCTGTTGATGACCGGCTTCGTGTTGTTCCTGATTATCAAGGCGTACAACCGGATGAAGAAGAACCAGCCAGATCCGGGCCCCACCGATACCGAGCTGCTGACCGAGATCCGCGACGAGCTGCGCGCCCGCCGCGTCTAAGCAGCCTTAGCTAACTGACTGACTTGCAATCGTCGGGTCGAGCCGGTGGAATGAACCGGTGTCGACCCGACGGCTTGCAAGCGTGTGCCTTGCTGCCGTGTTGGCGTGCGTTCCTGCAGCATGCGGCGATGCTGCCGCCGATCGGCAACCGGTGGCCACGATCGGTGGGGTCGGACAACTTCCTGATCTGACGCCGATTCCTTCGAACCGTGACGACCAGCGTTCCGCCGACGCCAATGGCTCGACCAGCTCGACGCTCCCGCCACCGCCGACGACGGCGGTGTCGGTTGAGAACACGGTGGGCGCCAAAGCCGCCGGCAACCGGATTCTGATGATCGGCGACTCTGTGCTTGCAGGCACGTCGAAGCGCTACACCAACGACATGTGCGAAGCCATCGTCCCGCTTGGCTGGCAGGTCGACCTGGAAGCCGAGACCGGGCGATTCATCGACTTCGGTCAACGCGTCCTGAACAAGAAGTGGCCGCTTGGCTGGGACGCGGTGTTCATCCTGCTGGGCAACAATTACAACGGCGACATCAACGACTTCGCCACCCGGCTGAATGCGATGATCGATGTCGCCGATTCTGTGCCCGTGTTGTTGGCAACCGTTTCCGAGTTTGAAAAGTCACGAGCCGAGGTCAACAACGCGATTCGGGAGATCGCCTATGAGCGGCCGAACGTGCAGCTGCTGGAGTGGAGCGATATCTCTGCCTTCTTTGCCGATTCGATCCTGAGCGGTGATGGGATCCACCCGACCGATGCCGGCCGCGTCGCTCTGGCGCGCAACGTCGCCGCCAGTCTGGGACGGGCACCAGACGCCGAACCCGGTGAGTGTCTACGGACCGACTTCAACGACGATTCTTCGGGCCCCGTGCGGGGCAGCAGCACGACGTCACCATCGTCGAACCGTTCGTCGACCCCATCCACAAAGCCGCGTTCGGTCACCACCAGACCGTCGACACAGACCACCGTGTCGAGGGTGACGACGACGCGGCCGACCACCACCACGCGAGCTGTCACAGCCACGACGACGAGGTCGACGCCCACTACCACGCCGACTCCGCCCTCAACCGAACGGTCGATCGGAACGTCCAGCGGCTAGGACGCCCAGCGTCGCTGGCCCGGTCACGTTGGAACAGCGGCGATCCACTGCCACGATGGATCGACGTGCTGCAGGTTCACGAACTCTCCGTCGAAGTCGGCGGGCGCCTGCTGCTCGAGCACGCGTCGTTCACCGTTGCGGCGAAGGACAAGGTCGGATTGGTTGGGCGCAACGGCGCCGGCAAGACCAGTCTGATGACCGTTCTCGGGGGAGCGGCCCAACCGGCAGCTGGGTCGATCGTGCGCAAGGGTGGGTTCGGCTACCTCTCCCAGGACCCTCGCATCGGCCCCGAGCTGGAGATGCGCAGCGCGATCACCCACGTGCTGTCGGGACGCGAGATCGATGCCAAGCTCGAGCGTATTGCGCGGCTGCACCAGGCGATGGAGGCTGATCCCAGCGAGCGCAACGTGCGCCGCTACAGCGCCGCCCAAGACGAGTTCGCCAGCTCCGGTGGTTACGCGGCCGAGAGCGAGGCGCGGGCGATCGCTGCCGGGTTGGGGATCGACGGTGCCCGCCTTGATCTACCGGTGGGAGTGCTGAGCGGCGGTGAGCGACGCCGTGTCGAGCTGTCACGGATTTTGTTCGCTGGCTCCGACGTGTTGCTGCTCGACGAGCCCACCAACCACCTGGACGTCGACGCCAAGACCTGGCTCCTGGGTTTCATCCGTCAGTACCGCGGTGCGCTGTTGGTGATCAGTCACGACCTGGATTTGCTTGACGAGGCGATTACCCGTGTTTTGCATCTCGACCGCGCTGTCGAAAACGCTGTCGGTGAGTTGGTCGAATACCGCGGCACCTATTCGCAGTACAAGACGTCTCGGGCATTGGATGAGCAGCGCCAGGCCAAGCAGGCTCAGCTGCAGGGCCGCGAGATCGCCCGCTTGCAGGCGATTGTCGATCGCTTTGGGGCCAAGGCGACCAAGGCGGCGATGGCGCACAGCAAGGAGAAGCAGATCGCTCGTTTGGAGGCCCAACGGGTGCGCACCGGGCCCGCTGAACGGGTCTTGCAGGTCAAGTTTCCGAAGCCGCCGCCGTGTGGGGAGACGGTGATCACCGCCGAGCACCTGTCGAAGGCCTACGGCGGTCCGACGGTGTTCGAAGACGTCGGCTTCGATCTTGGTCGTGGTGAACGGATGTTGGTCCTCGGCCTGAACGGTGCAGGCAAGACCAGCCTGTTGCGGATCCTGGCCGGCGAAACCACAGCGGACTTGGGTGACTTCCAACTCGGCCATCAGGTCAGCGTGGGGTATTACGCCCAGGAACACGACAATCTGCGGATCAACGACACCTTGCTGGACAACATCCGCCACGCCGTGCCGCCCGGCCTGTCGCTGACCGAGACCGAGCTGCGCGGTCTGTTGGGCATGATGGGCCTGAGCGGCGAGAAGGTCCATCAACGCAGCGGCACGCTGTCCGGTGGCGAGAAGACCAAGTTGGCCTTGGCGATGCTGATGGTCGGACGCAACAACTTGCTGCTGTTGGATGAGCCGACCAACAACCTCGATCCCCCGAGCCGCCAGTCGGTGGCCAATGCACTGGGCGCGTGGCCGGGCTCGATCATCATGGTCAGTCACGACACCGAGTTCGTCGAGCAGTTGCAGCCAACCAAAGTGCTGTTGATGCCCGACGGGGATGTCGACTACTTCAATGCCGACTGGCTCGACCTGGTCGCCCTCGCCTAACACTCGGCGCCAGGTGTTCGGTGGACCGGATAGCGTCCGCGACATGCGTATCGGGACGATGAGCGAGAAGGTCAATGATTCGACGATCGAGGCGGTGCTCGGCGAAGCCACCGAAGCCCACGAGCGAGGCCTGGACACGCTGTGGGTTCCGCAGATCTTCGGTCACGACTCGTTGACCGTGCTGGCGATCGTCGGCCGCGAAGTGCCCGACATCGAACTCGGGACAGCGGTAGTGCCCACGTACCCGCGCCATCCGATGATGCTTGCCCAACAGGCGCTGACGGTGCAGGCAGCGATCGGCGGACGACTTGCGCTGGGCATCGGGCTGTCGCACAAGGTGGTCGTCGAATCGATGTGGGGCCTGTCGTACGAACGAGCGGCGCGGCACATGCGCGAATACCTGTCGGTGTTGATGCCGCTGCTCGAGTCTTCGGCGGTCCAGTTCGAGGGCGAGGAATTCCGTGTTCAGGGGCAGATCACCGTCGCTGGGTCAAGCCGCCCGTCGGTGGTCGTCGCCGCGCTGGGCAAAGAGATGCTGCGTATTGCCGGCCGGCTGGCCGATGGGACCTCCACGTGGTGCGTGGGGGCCAAGACGCTGGAGGACCACATCATCCCGACGATTCGTCAGGCGGCCGCCGACGCCGGGCGGCCGGAGCCGCGCATCGTCTGCTCGCTTCCGGTGTTGGTCACCGACGACATCGACGCGGCCCGTGCCAAAGCGCGCAAGGTGTTTGCCGTGTATACCCACCTGCCCAGCTACCGGGCGATGATGGACGTCGAGGGCGTCGCCGATGCCAGCGCCCTGGCGGTGCTGGGCACCGAGGCCGAGGTGGCTGAGCAGATCGAGGAGTATCGCCGTCTGGGTGTCACCGACTTCAATGCCGGGATCTTCTCTGGCGACCGCGAAGAGCGCGCCCGAACGTTCGCCGTGCTCTCATCGATCAGCGACTCCTGACCGGCACGTCGATCGCGCCCCGTCCGTGGGTTTCGGGGTGCACAGGTCGCCCTGAAACCCACGAACGAGCCGAGCGGGTTGACGGAAATCCGTGCCCGGCTTGGGGCGTCTACTTGGAGAGCTTGATGGGCGTGCCGGGATCGGGACGCTTGCCGACTTGGGCGAAGAAGTCGTTGCCCTTGTCGTCGACGACGATGAACGCCGGGAAGTCCTGGACCTCGATCTTCCACACCGCCTCCATGCCCAACTCGGGCATCTCGAGCACCTCGACCTTGGTGATGCAGTCCTGGGCGAGGCGCGCTGCTGGACCGCCGATCGAACCCAGATAGAACCCACCGTGGCGTTCGCAGGCATCGGTGACCGCCTTTGAACGGTTGCCCTTGGCCAGCATCACCATGCTGCCGCCCGCCGCCTGGAACTCGTCGACATAGCTGTCCATCCGCCCCGCCGTGGTGGGCCCGAACGAGCCACTGGCCATGCCCGCGGGTGTCTTCGCCGGACCCGCGTAATACACGCAGTGATCCTGCAGATACTGCGGCATCGGCTCGCCGCGATCGAGGCGCTCCTTGATCTTGGCGTGAGCGATGTCGCGGGCCACCACCATCGGTCCGCTGAGCATCACCCGCGTCTTCACCGGGTACTTCGACAGCTCGGCGCGAATCGCATCCATCGGACGGTTGAGATCGATGGCGACGACGGCGCCGTCAACGTTCGGATCGTCGAGATCGTCGTGCGTCACGTCGGGGAGATAGTGCGCCGGGTCCATCTCGAGCTGCTCCAAGAACAATCCCTGGGCAGTGATCTTGCCAAGCATCTGCCGGTCGGCGCTGCACGACACGGCCAGCGACACCGGGCAGCTCGCCCCGTGGCGTGGCAGGCGGATGACGCGCACATCGTGACAGAAGTACTTGCCGCCGAACTGGGCGCCGATTCCTGTTTGTTGAGCCAATTCCAGCACCTGGGCTTCCAACTCGATGTCGCGGAACGCGTGACCGAGCTTGCTCCCCGACGTCGGCAGGGAATCGAGGTAGCGGGTTGACGCCAGCTTGGCGGTTTCCACGGCGAACTCGGCCGAGGTGCCACCGATGACGACGCCGAGGTGGTACGGCGGGCAGGCCGCGGTACCCAGTGTCTTCATCTTCTCGAACAGCCACGGCAGCAACGTCTTTTCGTTGAGCAGCGCTTTGGTCTCCTGGAACAGGTAGCTCTTGTTGGCGCTGCCACCGCCTTTAGCCATGAACAGGAACTTGTAGGCGTTGCCGTCGACGGCGCTGATCTTGATCTCGGCGGGCAGGTTGGTGCCGGTGTTGGTCTCCTCGTACATCGTCAGCGGGGCCATCTGCGAATAGCGCAGGTTCGACGTCTGGTATGTGTTGAAGATCCCCTGGGCGATGGCTCGCTCGTCGCCGCCGCCGGTGTACACCATCTGGCCCTTCTTGCCCTTGACGATCGCCGTTCCGGTGTCCTGACACATCGGCAACACGCCGCCGGCAGCGATCGAGGCGTTCTTCAACAGGTCGAGGGCGACGAAGCGATCGTTGTCGCTGGCCTCGGGATCGTCGAGGATGTTGCGCAACTGCTGCAGGTGACCGGGGCGCAGAAAGTGGGCGATGTCGCGCATCGCTTCTTGAGTCAGCCGAGTCAGGGCGCTGGGTTCGACCACCAGCATCGTGCCGAGTGGCGTGTCCACAGTGGACACCCCCTCGGTGCTGACCAACCGGTACGGCGTCTCGTCACCACCAAGCGGGAGGATTTCGCTGAACTCGAACGGGGGGACGGCCTGAGCGGACATGCGTCCAGGTTAAGTCCGCGGCGGTTATGGGCGCACGTTGGCGACGCCCAGTGCCGCAGCGGCGCGGGCGATTTCTGTGTCGTCGAGCGCCCGCAGTCGGATCGCGTGTTGTTCAACGAGTGATCGAAGGTCGCTGGCGCGGACATCCATCGAGAACTCGAGCACCGAACGCTGCGGATCGGCCCGGTCGGCAAGCCCGGAACTCGCCGCCACTTCAAGCACGTACTGCTCTTGGCGAGCGATGTTGGCCCACGCGTTGCCCTCATTGCGCAGCTCGCTGGCGTTGCTGAGCGCGCTGGCGCCGAGCAGCACCACCGCGACCCACGTGCCCCACGGTGCGAATCGGCGGATTTGATCGATCCCCAGCGCGAGCACCGGAGCGATGACCATCGCCGCCATGTAGACGTAACGGGAACTGATCGCCATCTCTGGATCGATGCTGGCCCGCTCCACGCCGATGCCGGTGTACATCGCCAGCACCACGGCCCAGGCGGTGAGCAGATACGTGCGTCGTTGCCAATCGACGTGTCGCCAGATCGTCACCCCGGCGGCAACGAGCGCCGCCGCGCCCGCCATGAACATCGCCCCTCCAAGTCCGCCGAATGCGGCGAGCACGCCGCGGCGCACGAAGGTGGGCACCGGTCCCAGATGCCGTCCGCGCTGGTCGGCCGCACGGTCGCTGCCGAACGACAGGAGCCACCATCCGTAGACGAGCGCCTGGGGGACCACGGCGACGATCGCCGCCCGCCACCGACGGCGCAGGATCATCAGCAAGGCGATACCAAAGATGAAGAACGGCCCGAAGCCCGACGACATCACGCCGATCACGGCGATTGCTGCGCCGAGCCAGTCGCGGTGATCCACCGGACCGTCGTGGTCGGTCAACAGCACCTGGGCGAGGAACGCCAACAGCGAGAAGTTGTAGGTGATCTGGACGGCGAAGAGGATGTTTTCCCACCCACTTCCCAGTACGAGCAGCACCGCACACATCATCGCGGTCACCCACTCGGATACCTGCAGCCGCCGACAGATCTGGCGGACAAGTAGGACGGTGCCCAGATGGGTGGCCAGCAGGACGACGAGGAATGGCCAGTAGGAGTCCAGGGCGAATGCATTTTGGAGGCCGCGAAAGATCAGCAGTGGTGGGGCCATCCAGTGACCGTCCTGCGGTTGGTTGAGCCACTCCCACACGCCCAAGCCGTGCTTCATTTGCGGGCGGGTGAGCAGAAACGCCCAGTCGTCGCGGATGAACCACTGTCGCCGACCAACCAGGTACCAGGACAACATCGCCAGCACCAGACAAACGCGAAAGCCCCATCGGGCCCCCCGGTCCGATGCGAGCCAGCCGAAGGCCGACGAACCGCATCCGCCCGATTGGCAGCTAGCGGCGTCCACGGACCACCATCCGCCACCACAAGGCCAGCAGCTGCTCGGCGCTGCGGGCGATTGCCGGGACGCGGAAGAACTGTGACTTGCCGTGCGGACGGTGGTAGTGGTGCACGGGCACCTCAGTGAAGGTGGCGTTGGCCTGGCGGAAGGTGCGCATCAGCTCGACGCAGATCACCCCGCTGGTGGACGACAGTGGGTGGTCGGCGATCAATCGGCGACGGAACAACCGAAAGTCGCAGTCGGTGTCTCGGACGCGCAGCCGGAACAGGAACTTGACGCTGTGGTGGTAGGCGCGGCCGATCACTTTGCGGAGCAGCGAATCGCCGCGTCCGATCTTGTAACCCTGGACAAAGTCGACGTCCGCGGTGGCGTGGGGGACCATGTTGGCTGCTTCTTTGGCGTCGTACTGACCGTCGCCATCGGTGTAGAAGATCCAGTCCTTGGTTGCCGCGGTGAATCCGGTGATCAGCGCTCCGCCGTAGCCGCAGTTGGCCGGATGGTGGATCGGGCGGAACCAGGGACGGTCGGCGACCAGACCATCCAAGACCTCTTCCGAGTCGTCCAAGGAACCGTCGTTGACCACGATGACCTCGATCTCGTCGACCAGCGGCGACAGCGCGGCATACACATCGTCAACCAGCGTGGCGATGGTCTTGGCGTCGTTGTAACACGGGAACATCGCCGTGATTGACCGGACGTCGTGGGCGCTGGTCACGGCGCGAACCCTAGATGAGCGACGCGGCTGAACGTCATCGCTGGTGGCTAGTCGGCAGTCCGCTTGCGGTAAGCGCGCAACGCGATCGGAGCGACGATGGCGATGATCAGCAACGACCAACCCATCGACATCCATGGGGCGTGACGTAGCGGCCATGCCGAGCCGGGCGCGGCACCGTCGACGTTGCCCCACAGTTGGCGGACCGCCTGGACCAGCGCCGAGATCGGGTTCCACTCGGCGATTCGGCGCAGCCAGGGCGTCATCGCCTCGGCCGGGGCGAACGTGTTGGCAACGAAGGTCAGCGGGAACATCGTGGTGAACATCACCCCATTGACCGCTTCGACCGATCTCATCTTCGATCCGACCAGGATCCCCACCCACACCATGGCGAACCCGAACAACAGGAGCAGGCCAAAGGCGGCGACGGCGTCGATGGCGCTGCCGCGGATCCGCCACCCGATCGCCAGTCCGGTGACGGCCATCACCACGATGCCGATGCTCGAGTGGAGCAGTCCGGCCAAGCTGCGCCCAACCAACACAGCGGCTTGATGCATCGGCAAGGAGCGGAATCGGTCGATGATCCCCTTGCCAAGGTCGTTGGTCAGGCCAATGGCGACGACGAAGGAGGCGAAGGCCATCGTCTGGCCCATGATCCCGGGGAGCAGCCATTCTCGATAGCTGGTTCCGCCGGTCTGGATCGAGCCGCCGAAGACGTAGGCGAACAGCAAGACGAACATCACCGGCTGGATCGTGACGTCGAGCAACATCTCCGGCTGACGTTTGATGTGCGTCAGGTTGCGTCGCACCATCACCAGCGACTGGCGCAGCAGACCCGTGTTGACGATGGTCGGCTTGTCGGCGGCTGGCTTGGCGACCGCGGCTGATTGGGTGACGGCGGTCATCGGTGGGCCCCTTCCGGTTCGGTGTCGGTGTCCGTGGCGTCGGCGTCCTCCTCGGCGCGCCGCCCGGTGAGGGCCAGGAAAACGTCATCCAGGCTGGGTCGTTTCAAGCCGATGTCGTCGACCTCGATCCCGGCCCGTTCAAACTCGCCGGCGATGCGGGTCATGTCGGACAGCCCGCCTGCATGGGCGGTCAGCTGGCGTGCGGCAGCGTCGACGTGTGCTTCCACGTTGGCATCACGCAGCAATTGGGCGGCCAGGTCGATGTCGGCGGCGTTCGAGACCGTCACAACCAGCGCTGCCTGCCCGGACGCATCCTTGAGCTGCAGGGGAGTGCCAGCAGCGATCACGCGGCCATGGTCGATCACGACGATCTCGTCGGCCAGACGGTCGGCCTCCTCCAAATATTGCGTGGTCAGCAACAGCGTCGTGCCGTCGTCGACCAGGCCACGCAGTACCTCCCACAGTTCAAGACGGCTGCGCGGGTCGAGGCCCGTGGTCGGCTCGTCAAGAAACAGCACTGGGGGCACGGCGATCAGGCTGACGGCAAGGTCGAGTCGGCGGCGCATTCCGCCGGAGTACGACTTGACGACCTTGTCGCCGGCGTCACTCAACGAGAAACGTTCCAGCAACTCGTTGGCGATCCGACGCAATTGGCGTGGGTTGATGCCGTACAAGCTGCCGATCAGGCGCAGGTTCTCCAGTCCGGTGAGCAGTTCGTCGACCGTCGCCGCCTGACCGGTGAGGCCCATCGAACGGCGTACGCCGTCGGGGTCGGTGCGGATGTCGTGGCCGGCGACGCGGGCTGTTCCGCTGGTGGGGGGCGACAGGGTGGTCATCATCCGCACGGTGGTGGTCTTGCCGGCACCGTTCGGCCCAAGGAGTCCGAGCACCGTGCCCTGCGGAACCACGAAGCTGACGTCGTCGACGGCCAGTTTGTCGCCAAACCGCTTGACTAGGTTGACTGCTTCGATGGCCGGCGGCGACGTCATGGGTTTCCACCGTAGCCAGCGGATCCGCGTCGGCACACCGATTTCCGGACACGTCGGCGAATGGCGTTAGGTTCGGCGTGGTGACGCTCGAATGGCTCGATCAGTTGGCGCAGCCGATCATCTGCGCGTCGATGGCTGGGGCGGCCGATGGCAACCTGGCCCGGGCCGTCAGCGCCGCGGGCGGATTAGGAACGATCGGTTTCTCCGCCTCGGCCACCACAGATCACGTTGCCGCGCAATGCGCGGTGCCGCAGGCCGCGGCGCTGCCGTTCGGGGTTGGGTTCAACTGCTGGGCGCTCGACCAAGACGCCGCGGTACTGGATGCCGCGGTGGCGTGCTCACCGGTGTTGATCAGTCTGTCGTTCGGGGATCCAACGCCATACGTCCGGCGTGCCCGGTCGGGCGGGGCGTCGGTGGCCAGCCAGGTGGGCACGCTCGACGAGGCACGCCGGGCGATCGATGCCGGGGTTGACGCGCTGATCGCCCGCGGCAGCGAGGGTGGCGGCCATGGCCGCGGCGAGGTCGCTACCTTGCCGTTGCTGCAACAGCTGGTGCAATCGGGCGATGTACCCGTGATCGCTGCTGGCGGAATTGCCACCGGCCGCGGCGTCGCTGCGGTCCTTGCCGCAGGGGCGATCGCGGTGTGGGTCGGTACGCCGTTCGCTGCGTGTGCCGAGAGCTGTTTCGCTATCCCGCTGAAGCAGGCGGTGCTCGATGCGGGCAGCGACGACACGGTGTACACGCGGATCTTCGATATCGCCCAGCAGATCCCGTGGCCAAGGGAATACGGCGGGCGGGCATTGGTGAACAGATTCAGCGATCGATGGGCCGAGCGGCCCGAGGAACTCGCTGCCGAGGTTGCCCGCCAACCGCAGATGACCGCCGAGATGAACCAGGCGCGCCAGGACGCCCGGCTGGATATCGCCCCGGTCTACGCAGGTCAAAGCGCCGGCTTGGTGACCGAGCGGCTCACCGCCGCCGACGTCATCGCCGAGTTGGCTACCTTCCGCGATCACCTGGGCGCAGCGGCGAATCGTTGGCCGGGCGAACGCTCATGACCCGACGTGGTCACGTTTCGTCCGACCAGTGCGGATCAAACGTGACCAGGTCGAGAGTTAGGCGTGAATGGCCCAGGCGTTGATCACGTCGTCCACAGTGGTCAGGGTTGCCAGCATGGCGAAGGTGTTGGCCAGCAGCGTCTGGCCGTAGTCGTACGGCACACCGGCGACCGCGTCGGTGGGGATCACCACCTGGTAGCCGAGGTCGACGGCGTTCATCGTCAGGCCGAGCACGCCAACATTCAGCGATACCCCCGTGGCGATCACCGTGGTGACCCCCAGGTTGCGCAGGATCTGGTCGAGCGAGGTGTTGATGAATGGGGTGATGCCGTGCAGCCGTCCGACGACGATGTCGTCAGGATGCGGCCCGAGCTCGGGCACGACCTGTGCTCCAGCAGTACCGACTTCGAGCGCAGTGCGGCCCGGCCCGGCCATCTTGGCAGAGACGGACTGCAGCCGGCTATTGATCTTTGATCCGGCGCGGTCGGCGCGCTCTTCGGCAACGCAATGAACGACGCGCACGCCCGCGGCGCGCGCCGCGTTGCAGGCTCGGGCGATCGCCGCCACCGTGCCGTGTTCACCAGCCACGTCGCGCAGCATCGGCAGAACCGCCTGCGCGCCCATCGTGGCCCCTTGCACCTCCATCGTTAGAAGCGCTGTGTTGGCTGGGTTGATCAGTGTGGACAGTTCGGCGGCCATCGCCTGATTGTGTCGCGTTGGGTTCGCTCAAACCGTGTCGAACCAAGGCTCGCTGATCAATAGAGTGACCACCGATCCCTCATGGCCGCCACTGAACACAACCAGGCGCAGCGCGCCCAGTTGCGGGCCGCGACCGTCGATGACCTGCGCGCCCGTGATGCGCTCGCTGTTCCCGACAACCTGCCCCTGGCCGAGGCAGCCGCTGACCTGCGCGCCGCAATAGTCGGCAACCAGGTGGTCATCGTGGCCGGCGAGACGGGGTCGGGGAAGAGCACACAGCTGCCGAAGCTGTGCCTGGATGTCGGCCGTGGAGTGGACGGGGTGATCGGCCATACCCAGCCTCGCCGGGTAGCGGCGCGAAGTATCGCCCAGCGCTTGGCCGACGAGACCGGAACGGACTTGGGTACCGCGGTCGGCTATGCCGTGCGCTTCACGGACCGAGTCGGTGACGCCAGCGTGGTGAAGGTGATGACCGATGGCATCTTGCTGGCCGAGATCCAGCGTGACCGTCTGCTGCGCCGCTACGACACGTTGATCATCGACGAAGCGCACGAACGATCGCTGAACATCGACTTTCTGCTCGGCTTCATCGCCACGCTGCTGCCGAAACGGCGCGATCTCAAGGTGATCGTCACCTCGGCCACGATCGATACCGAGCGATTCGCCACGCATTTCGCTGTGTTCGCCGATGGGGTAGGGGTGGTCCACGTCAGTGGACGTTCCTATCCCGTCGAGATTCGCTACCGACCGTTTGGCGAAAGCCCAGGCGACGAACGCGATCAGGTGACGGCGATCAGTGATGCCATCGACGAGTTGGACAATGACCGGTCGTTGGAACGCAACGGCGACGTGCTGGTCTTTCTGAGCGGCGAGCGCGAGATTCACGACACCGCTGATGCGTTGCGCCGCCGGCAACTGCCGAATACCGAGATCGTGCCGCTGTATGCCCGGCTGAGCAGTGCCGACCAACAGCGCATCTTTCAGCCGCACAATGGACGACGGATCGTGTTGTCGACCAACGTCGCCGAGACGTCGCTGACCGTGCCGGGTATTCGTTTCGTGATCGACGCTGGCACGGCGCGAATCTCGCGCTACAGCACGCGTCTGAAGGTCCAACGTCTCCCGATCGAGGCGATCTCGCAGGCATCGGCCAATCAGCGCGCTGGGCGCTGCGGGCGAGTTGCCGCTGGGGTGTGCATCCGCCTGTATAGCCAGGATGACCTCAGTGGGCGTGAGGAGTTCACTGAGCCGGAGATTCTGCGGACCAACCTGGCCTCGGTCATCCTGCAGATGGCTGCGGCCCGCTTGGGGCGCATCGAAGAGTTTCCGTTTTTGGACGCGCCCGACGCCCGCTCGATTCGCAACGGCTATGCGCTGCTCGAAGAACTCGGGGCGATCGACGGGGATCCCGCAGGGAACGGCGATCAAGTCGAGCTTCGATTGACCCAGCTAGGCCGCAGGATGGCCAGGCTGCCGATCGACCCGCGGCTGGCGAGGATGGTGATCGAGAGCGAACGGCTGCACTGCGTGCGCGAGGTCACTGTGATTGCCGCGGCCTTGTCGATTCAGGATCCACGCGAGTACCCGGCCGAGCATCGTCAAGCCGCGGAGGAGATCCATCGCCGGACGATCTCCGAAGGCAGCGATTTTCTGGGTTTCCTGCGGCTGTGGGATGGGTTGCGGGCCCGCCAGCAGGAGCTATCGAACAACCAGTTCCGAAAACATTGCCGGGCGGAATACCTCAACTATCTGCGAGTCCGCGAGTGGCAGGACCTGTACAGCCAGCTGCGCCGGGCAGCGGGGGACATCGGTATTCGCCACGCGGCGCCGAATGCGACCGCTCATTCCGACCATATCCATCGCGCTCTGCTCGCCGGGCTGTTGTCGCACATCGGTCTGCGCGATGGCGACAAGCGTGAGTATCGCGGCGCGCACAGCAGCCGTTTCGCGATCGGGCGTGAGTCAGCCGTGGTCCGCGGCGAGTCTGGAAAGGCCTTGCCGCGGTGGGTTGTGGCAGCCGAACTGGTCGAAACGAATCGGCTGTGGGCCCGGCGCTGTGCGCCGATCAAACCGGAGTGGGCCGAGCAACTCGGTCGACACCTGGCGAAGTACTCCTATGGCGAGCCACGTTGGGATCCCAGTCGTGGTACCTCAGTGATTACCGAGCGGGTCAACCTGTTCGGGCTACCGATCGTTGCTGGCCGGTCGATTCATCTCGACCGACTCGACCGCTCAGAGGCCCGATCGATGTTTATCCGCCACGCTCTGGTTGAACGCGACGCGGACCCGGCATGGCTCGGCCGCCAGCGGTTTCTGTCAACCAACGACCAGCTCATCGAAGAACTGGCCGAACTCAGCCGGCGACGGCGCGATGGTTCGTCGGTCAGTGCGGCAGCGATCGAGGCGTTCTACGCCGCGGCGATTCCGGCGGGTGTCACCTCGACTCGCCATTTCGATCGCTGGTGGAAAGCCGCTCGCGGTGCGAATCCCGTGCTGCTGACGATGACCCCGTCCGCGCTCGGTCAGCTGATGGACGACGACACCGACCAGTTTCCGACGACCATGCGTGCAGGCGACCTACTCCTGCCGGTGACGTATCGCTTCGACCCGAGCGCCGTCGATGACGGGGCGACGGTTCATCTGCCGATCACGGTGCTGAATCGAGCCCCCGAGTACCCGTTTACCTGGCCGGTGCCGGGCTATCGGGCAGCTGCGGTGGAGACGCTCGTGCGTGCTCTGCCCAAGGCGCTGCGCCGGGAACTTGCGCCGATGGGTCCGACCGCCGAACGGGTTGCCGCAGCTCTGCCCGGAGACACGTCGGCGATCGGCTTCGCCGACGCCGTTGCTCGCACCATCCGCGAGGTAAGCGGTGTGGAGGTCACTTCGTCATCGATCGATCTCGGCGCTCTCGCCGATCACGTCCGACTGAATGTGGCGGTGGTCGACGACGGCGGGCTGCGAGTCGATCAGGACCGTGACCTGGGTGCGCTGCGACGCAGATTGCGACCGCAGCTGCGCGATGCGCTGGCCAGGGTCTCGCCGGTGGACGAGCGACGCGGCATCACCACCTGGGATTTCGGCGACCTGCCGGAAAAGGTCACCACCATCCACGGGGGTGTCGAAGTCATCGGCTATCCGGCTTTGCTGGATGACGGTGACAGCGTGTCGATCCGCCTCCTGTCGCGACCAGACCTTCAGCAGCGGGCGATGCCAGGCGGCGTGCACCGGTTGGTTCGCCTGGGGCTGTCGGTCAGTCCGCGGCTGATCGAACGGGCGCTGAGCGGCCGGGCCAAGCTGGACATTGCCGCCAGCGGACTGGGGTTCGATGCGGTGGCCGACGATTGCGTCGCTGCAGCGGTCGATGCCATCATCGCCGATTCGGGCATCCCATGGGACCAGACCGCTTTCGACGGCTTGGCGGTCGAGGCTCGCCGTCGCGTGCCGCTCGACGCGGTCGAGCTGGCTCTTCTGGCGGCGTCGGCCGCGGGCCAAGCGGTTGCTCTGCGTCGGCGCCTGGCGACGATGGTCGCCGATACCCAGCGTCCGATCGTCGACGACATCGAGCGACAACTGCGCCGTCTCGTGCATCCCGGTTTCGTCCGCTCGATGGGCACAGGGCGGATTGCGGCCCTCGACCTCTACTTGAGGGCCATCGCACTACGGCTCGATCGGTGGCGTGAACACCGCTCCAGCGACCTCCGCAATATGGCCGAGATCCATCGCTTGGAAGCTCGCTACCTGGACATCCTGGGCCAGCGTGGCCGGCAACCAGCGACGCCGCCACTCGTCGAGGCGGGCTGGCTGCTCGAGGATCTGCGGGTCGCCGTCTTCGCCCAAACACTCACCACTCCGGCGCTTTCGCGTCGAGCCGGGAGCGTGAAAAAGGTCGAAAAGGTGCTCACAACGTTGGCAAGGGCGGATATCGAGGGTTAGGAAACCGAGTTATCGCAAGACATGGGTCGACGGGCGATGGTGATCACCGACAACCCCACGGGCAGGTTGATCCGTGCCAGCAGGCGGCGTTCCACCGACGCAATACGGCCCAGGACACCGCCAAGTCCGGACTGGTTGCGGCTGACATCGCTGGTGCTCTTGCCGCGTTCCAACACGGCAGAGATCGCCGCTGGCGGAATCAGGAACGAGTAAGCGCCGGTGGCCCGCTGGACCTGCAACCCGGCGTTCTCGGCCAAGCGGCGTAGATCGCTACGGGAGAAGCGCCGTGCCCCATGGGTGGCCCGGTCGTGGGCGCGAAACATGCGCCGTACGCCGGGCTCCATCAGGCAGACCACGCCGCCCGGTCGTGTGACGCGGGCGAACTCGGTAACCACCGCCCCAGGGTCGGGAACCAGCTGGTGGTACAGGGCGGTCACGCAGATCACTGCATCAAAGGTCGCATCGGGGTGCGGCAGAGCGCCGATGTCGGCCAGCTCGGGGATCACCCCGGGACCAACGCTGGCGAGTGCTGTCGGCTCGATATCGGCAAGGACCGTGGTGCCGAGCGTCGTGAGCCATCGTGCGGTGCCGCCGACTCCACCGGCGGCGTCCAAGTACAGCGAATCGTGCCGCACGGCGGGCAGACGGGGGCGAACGAGATCAGCCAACAGCTGGCGCGTCGCCGCGTACCACCAGTGGTGATCGGCGGCATCGGCCAAGCGATCGTATTCGTCAGCTTCCATGCGCCGCCTCTCGGTCCGGCAGCGATGCTAGGGCGAGCGCAATCCGACGAGCCACCCGTCAGGCGGTGGTTGGCGCGCCGCTCGACGCCACGTTGAAGGTCAGCCGGGTGGCAGGAGGACGTCGCCCATCACATGGACGATGCCGTTGCTCGCTTCGATATCAGCGGCAGCGATCTTGTTGCCGTTGATCAGCACATCGGAGCCCTGATGGGAGATCGTCAGCGGGGGACCTGCGACGGTCTTCAGTTCGCCATCCTTCAAATCGGCGGCCTTCAGCTTGCCCGCCACGACGTGGTAGGTCAGCACCGTCTTCAGCGTGTCGGGATCGTCCTGCACGCCGTGCAGTGTGGCCAGTGGGACCTTGGCGAAGGCGTCATCGGTGGGAGCAAAGACGGTGAACGGACCGGCGCTGCGCAGCGTGTCGACCAGGCCAGCGTCGAGCACCATGCCGGCCAGTTGGCTAAACACGCCAGCCTTCAACGCGGTGCCAACGATGTCGGCCGTTTCGATCACCACGGGGGCTGCAGTGGTCGACGGGGCGATCGTGGTGGTCGCGTTGGCTGCCGCCGGATCGTTGTTGACGGCGGCGTCGTCGTTGTCGTCGGCGCAGGCCGCCGCAGTGAGGGAAACGACGAGGACGAGACCAGCGAGCGAACGACGACCGGCGGAACGACGGGGGGTACGAGTAGAAGCCACGGGCAGAAGGCTAGAGGTAGGGTCGGCGGATTCGACAGTGACGCAGGGATCACCCAACTAGGGCCGAAAGTCCCTGGCGGCGCAGGCCCAGCGCTGGTTGCGCGAGCCAGGCGTTTCAGCCAGTGAGCGCGTCGCTGATCCCCTGCAACAGCGCGTCGTAGTCGTGGTACGCGTCGAATTGCGGAAACTGGGCAACGATTGACGGCGGGCTGTGGAACCAGAACCCCGCATCGGCAGCGCCAAGCATCGACGCGTCGTTGTACGAATCTCCGGCGGCGATGACGCGGTAGTTCAAGCCACGCAGCGCATTGACGGCATGACGCTTCTGGTCGGCCATCCGCAACTGGTACCCGGTGATGCGATCCTCGTCGATCACCAGACGGTGGCACAGGATTGTCGGCATGCCGAGTTGGACCATCAACGGCGCAGCGAATTGCTCGAACGTGTCGCTGAGGATGATTACCTGCGTGCGAGCGCGCAGCTGATCGAGGAACCGGCGGGCACCCTCCATCGGCGACAGTCCAGCGATCACTGCAGCGATCGCCGACATGGTCAGCCCGTGGCGGTCCAGAATCTTCAACCGGCCACGCATCAGCACGTCGTAGTCAGGCTCGTCGCGAGTGGTGCGCCGCAACTCGTCGATCCCTGTCCGGTCGGCGACGGCGATCCAGATCTCGGGTACCAGGACCCCTTCCAGATCAAGGGTCACGATCGTCTGTTGCATAGGGCGCCTATTGTTCCGTCCTACTCTGGCGAGTGCAACGTGCGGGGGCCGTTGCTATGGATTTCGCCGCTAACCCAAGGGAGTACGCAATGTTGCCGAGCACCATGCAGGACGACTATCAGCTGACGATCCGTCCACTGATGGAACTGGGGCGCACCCTGCACGCCGATTCGCAGGTGATCACTGCGTTGGGCGACGGATATTTGACCAGCTCGTTTGCCGAGGTCGCGGACCGCGCCGACCGACTAGCCGGCGCACTCCATCGGCTGGGGATCCGCCAGGGCGATCGAGTTGGCACGTTCATGTGGAACAACCAGTGGCACCTGGAGGCCTATTTGGCGATCCCGTGCATGGGTGCTGTGTTGCACACCCTGAATATCCGCCTGTTCCCCGAGCAGCTGTCGTTCGTCATCAATCACGCCGATGATAAAGCGATCATCGTCGACGCATCGATCGTGCCGTTGCTGGCTCGGGTCCGCGATCAGCTCCCAAAAGTGCCGATCATCGTTGTCGGTGACGGTGACCAAGCGGCGATCACGGCCGCGCTCGGCGAGACGCTCAACTACGAGGAGCTGCTCGCCGCCGAGCAGCCTGGGTACCACTATCCCGAGCTGTCCGAACGGGCCGCCGCAGCGATGTGTTACACCAGCGGCACCACCGGCAATCCGAAGGGTGTTGCGTACAGCCATCGCAGCACCTACCTGCATTCACTCCTGGTCACCTCGTCGGCGTCGATCGCGCTGAGCAACACCGATCGGATGCTGACGATCGTGCCGATGTTCCACGCCAACGCGTGGGGCGTGCCCTACGCGGCGTGGATGATCGGTGCGGACCTGATCTTTCCGCAGCAATTCCTCCAGGCCGGGCCGTTGAGCAAAATCATCGCCGACACGCGCCCGACGGTGACGGGCGCAGTGCCGACGGTGCTCAACGACTTGCTGCAGAACGCCAGCGACACCGATATGTCGTCGTTCCGCCTGGTGATGGGCGGCGGCTCGGCGATTCCTCGGGCGTTGATCGATGGGTACCGAGACACGTTTGGTGTGCCGCTACTGCAGGGGTGGGGCATGACCGAGACCAGTCCAGTCGCCGCGCTCAGCCATCCGCCGACGGACCTGGCGGGACTGACCGAGACCGATTGGCGGGTCAAGACTGGCCGCCAAATCCCCGGGGTTGAACTGCGCATCGTCGACGACAACGGAACCATCCAGCCATGGGATGGAGAATCGCTCGGCGAGATCGAAGTGCGCGGTCCGTGGATCACCGCCAGCTACTACAACCTCGATGATCACGACCGCTTTCACGACGGTTGGCTTCGCACCGGCGACGTGGCATCGGTGACCCCGAACGGATATGTACAGATCACCGATCGAGCCAAGGACGTGATCAAGTCCGGCGGGGAATGGGTGTCATCGGTTGATCTTGAAAACACGATCATGGGCCACCCTGCAGTCGCCGAAGCGGCCGTGATCGGTGTGCCCGACGATCGCTGGGATGAGCGCCCGCTGGCGTGCATCGTGTTAAAGCCGGGCGCGGCGGCGACCGCCGAGGAGCTGAAGGCTTGGCTGCGCGAGCGCACGGCCAGCTTCTGGGTGCCCGAGCGGTGGGCATTCGTCGACGAGGTGCCCAAGACCAGCGTCGGCAAGTTCGACAAAAAAGTACTGCGTGCTCATCACGCCGAGGGCTCCCTAGCCGTCGAGGTGCCCTAGACCGACGTTTGGTGCCAGGCACCAAACGTCGGTTGCGGATCGAGGGGTTTGCCCGATGCCCGGTCGGACCGACGTTTGGTGCCTGGCACCAAACGTCGGTTAGAGCGCCTAGCGGGCCAGGGCGGCGGGGAAGCGGGTAGCTTCGCGCTCGGCGAGCGCGGCGTTGACCCGCTGGGCTTCCAAGACCTGATCCAAGGTCTTCGCTGCCTGCGGGATTGGGTGGGTAGCAAAAAATTGCTGGACCTCGTCGACCACGGCTGGCTCGGTCAGGGATCGTACGGGGGTGATCATCCGCACGATCGTGTTCGACGGAAACCGTGTGTTGGCCTCGTCCCATCGGTCGCGGACCACCCGCCACGCGAGCACACCGTTGAATCGGTTGCCGATCGCTCGGGCCAGCAGGAATGGCGCGTTCTGCGTCTTGACCTCGCCGCTGAAGGCCAGATCCACGGTGCGGGCCACGTGGCGCTCATCGGGAAAATCAGCCAAGGCATACATGCAACGCAACATCTCTTGTGGAGTGCCTGCAGTGCGGAACCCGGCGAGGAATGCGTCGTAGTCGGCGTCCGTGCCGGCAGCGGCAACGACCGAGGTTGCTGCGGCGACCAACTCAGGATCGGTCACTGCGATGTCGGCGCGATCAGCGGCGAGCACCCGGCGAGAAAAGGTGATCGCCTGCGGGTTCGCTGCGGTGACGCCGAGAGTCGAGAGCAGCAGGCCACGCCGCTTGGCGTCGAGCTCGTCCTCTCCAACGGTGGCCTCCCAGCCCAAGCGTTCCAAGGCAGAGCTGGCGAAGCGTGCAACCCGTTGCCGGAGTGCTTCCAGCGCCTCGCCGTCGAGCAAACGGGTGAGAGTGGTCAGCACCCCGGCGATCGCCTGCCACACCGCCAGGTCGGTCTCGTCGCCGAATCCTTCGACGAAGCGCAGCAGCTCGATCGCCGTCAGTCGCCCAGCGAGCAATTCGTTGCGCGCATCGTCCACCAAGTTGTAGCGATCGATCGTGCTCAGGGAGGACAATCCATCAAGCACCCTGCCGCGCAACGTGTCGTCGTAGGCGACACGGACGAATCCGTGCCCACCGGCATTGACCACCACGGTGTCGGTCATCGACGGAAGAGGGAGACGCGCCGAACGCTGATCGAGGATCACCTTCTGCTCGACGCCATTGATCGACACGTGCAGTGGAACGACGAAGATCGTCGGGTCGTCGTTGACGCTGTCGTAGCTGAACCGCTGCTGGGTCACGACCAACTCGCTGCCATTCAACGCGGCGTGGATCAGCGGATACCCCGGCTGCCAGATCCACGAATCCATCATCGCCCGCACCGGCGTGTCGGGGTTGATCTCTTCCAGCGCGTCCCACAGATCCTCGGTCTCGGTGTTGCCGTATTCGTGGGTGCGCAGATAGTGACTGACCCCGGCACGGAACTGCTCCTCGCCCAAGTACTGCTCGAGCATCCGCAGCAACGACCCACCCTTTTGGTAGGTAAGTAGATCGAACATCCCCTCGCAGTCCTCGGGTGCTTCGACGGGGAATTCGACCGGTCGGGTGGCAGCCAACGAGTCCACTTCGAAGGCCATGCTTCGCTCCAGACTGAACGTCGTCCATCGCTTCCATTGCGGCCGGAACGCATCGCAGGCGGCGATCTCCATGAACGTGGCGAAGGCCTCGTTCAGCCAGATCCCGTTCCACCAGCGCATGGTCACCAGGTCGCCGAACCACATGTGGGCCAGCTCGTGAGCGACCACATCGGCCAGGGTTTGCAGCTCGACCTGGGTGGCCGTGGCCGGATCGACCAGCAGCAGGTTCTCGCGGAACGTGATGCAGCCCAGATTCTCCATCGCCCCAGCGGCGAAGTCGGGCAGGGCGAGCATGTCGCACTTGTCGGTGGGGTAGGGGATCTCGTAGTACTCCTGGAACCAGCGCAAGCAGAACGCGCCGACCTCCAGCCCAAACCCGGCCAGCTGCTCCTTTCCTGGAACATGAATGATCCGTAGTGGAATGGTCCCACCACCGAGCCGTTCGACCTCGACAGTTTGGCTGGCTTCGAGGCGACCGACGACGAAGGCCACCAGGTAGGTGCTCATCGGCATTGTCGGTGCGAAGCGAATACGAACCTTGCCATCGTCCGTGGTCGTCCGTTCGATCTCCGGTCCGTTGGACACAGCCATCAGCCCGTCGTCGACCACCAGGGTGATATCGAACACCGCCTTGAAGTCGGGCTCGTCGAAGCAAGGGAACGCCCGTCGGCAATCGGTGGCCTGCATCTGGGTGGTGGCGATGACCTGCTCGGTGCCATCTGCGTCCGTGTAGGTGCTGCGGTACCAGCCGCGCAGCATGTCGTTCAAGGTTCCGTTGAACGAGATCGAGATGACCAGTCCGCCAGGCCGAACGGGAGCGTCGATGATCAGGCGCTGGGTAGCCTCGTCCAGATGATGGTCGGCGGCTTGGCCATTGATCTCGACGTGTTCGATTTCTAACTCGGCAGCATTCATCACGATGTGTTCGGCATCGCTGTTGACGACCGCTTCGATGGTGACCCGACCACGAAATGTTGCCGCGGCGAGGTTCGGTTGCAAGGTCAGCACATAGACCTGCGGCAGGACGTGGCGTGGCAGCCGATAGGGATTCGTCGGGGGGTTCACGGCCCCAGCGTATGCCGCCCGATAGCGTGGCTCGACGTGTCCGACCGTGCAGTTCCCGAGACCCACTTTGATGTGGTCGGTATCGGCAACGCCCTCGTCGACGTGATCGCTCATGCCGACGACGAGTTCTTGGAACGGCTCAACCTGGTCAAGGGGTCGATGACGCTGGTCGACACCGACCGGGCCTTGGAGATCTATCGGGCGCTGGGTTCGGCGATCGAAATGAGTGGCGGGTCGGCGGCCAACACGATGGTCGGTGTGTCCGCACTGGGCGGACGTGCTGCGTACGTTGGCAAGGTGGGCAACGACGACCTTGGTGTGGTCTTTGCTCACGATATGCGCGCCGTCGGGGTGCGCTTCTCGGCGAACGCCGCGTCGACGATGTCCACCACGCCCACCGGGCGATGCATCATCGTTGTCACTCCCGATGCGGAACGGACGATGAACACGTTCCTGGGGATCAGCTCGGAGTTGGATCCCAGCGACGTCGATGTCGAGCTGGTCGCGTCCGGCAAGGTGCTCTATATGGAGGGCTATCTGTTCGACCTTCCGCCAGCGAAGGCCGCGTTTCGCTTTGCCGCACAGGCCGCCCACGACCACGGACGGATGGTCTCGCTGACGCTGAGCGACTCGTTTTGTGTCGATCGCCATCGCGACGATTTCCGGGCGCTGGTGCGCGATCAGGTTGACATTCTGTTCGGTAACGAGTCCGAGATCGTCTCGCTCTACCAGGTCGAGACGTTAGACAAGGCGCTCGACGTGCTCCGTGGCGAATGCCAGTTGGCGGTGGTCACCGTGGGTGCCGAGGGATGCGTGATCGTCACCTCCGACGGTCTCGAACGGGTGCCCGCTCAGCCGGTGGCCGCGGTGTTGGACACCACCGGCGCCGGCGATCTGTTCGCCGCCGGGTTCCTGTACGGCTACACCCGCGGCATGGCCCACACGGAATCAGCCCGGATCGCGGCGATCGCCGCCGCCGAAGTGATCTCGCACGTCGGTCCGCGTCCGCTGATCGACCTGCGCACCCTGATTTAGCAGCGAACGCTACGCGCCCGGCACCTAGCGTTCGCGGGCAGAATGGGGCGATGGAGATCCGCGCCGAGGCTGAACGGTGGTTGCGAGCTGAACCGGATGACGACCTGCGTGACGAGCTGCGGGAGCTGATCGACGGGCCACGCGCCGAACTCGAGCAGCGGTTTGGTGGACATCTGGAATTTGGCACGGCGGGCCTGCGCGCCGCGGTTGGTGCCGGGCCGCTGCGGATGAACCGCCTGGTGGTTCGCCAGGCTGCCGCTGGCCTCGCCGCCTGGCTGAAGCTGCAGGCCAAGCAGGGTGCGATCCAGTCCGGCCCGGTCATCGTTGGCTACGATGCCCGCCGCAAGAGCGACCTGTTCGCCGTCGACACGGCACGGGTGATGGCCGCCGCGGGGTTTGACGTTCTGATCTTCGATCAGGTCGTACCGACCCCGGTGCTGGCCTGGAACATCCGCCAGTTCGCCTGCTGCGCCGGGGTGATGGTCACCGCATCGCACAACCCGCCCGCCGACAACGGCTACAAGGTCTACCTCGGCAGCGGGTCACAGATCGTGTCCCCGGTCGACCAACAAATCGCCGCCCAGATCCAGCAGATCCACCCGTGGAATGTCGACATGGCGGACGAAGACGACGAGCGGATCCGGTGGATCGGCGCCAAGGAGATCGACCAGTACGTGCAGGCCGCGGCGCAGACCGTGCTGCGCCAGACCGCGGGCGTGCCGGTGGCCTACACGGCGATGCACGGCGTCGGTGGGCAGGTCTTTGTCGACGTCTGCGCGGCGCTCGGTTATCCGCGGCCATCGGTCGTCGCCCAGCAGCAACAGCCCGATGGCACGTTCCCCACGGTGACCTTCCCCAACCCGGAAGAGCCCGGAGCGATGGACCTGGTGCTGGCCCTGGCAAACGAAACCGGTTCGGCGCTGGCGATCGCCAACGATCCCGACGCCGATCGGCTGGGCGCGGCGATTCCGTTGCGATCAGGTGGCTGGAGGCTTCTCGGCGGCGACGAAATCGGCTGGCTGCTGGCTGATCACATCTTGGCCAACACCGCCGACGACTACATCCGTGACCTATCACGCCAGGGTGTGGCGGGTTATGCCACGGAGCAGCGGCTGGTTGTGACCACGCTGGTGTCGTCGTCGCTGCTGGGGCGGATCGCCGCCAACTACGGCGTGCATTACCAGGAGACCTTCACCGGGTTCAAATGGATCGCCCGCGTCGCCCTCAGCCATCCTGAACTGCGTTTCGTGTTCGGCTACGAGCAGGCGCTCGGTTATCTGGTCACCGACCGCCCGCTGGATAAGGACGGGATCACCGCAGCGACGATGCTGATCGAAGCAGCAGTGACGCTGGCCGAGCGCGGCGAGACCCTGGAGGACCGGCTCAACCAACTGGCCGACCAGTACGGGCGCTACACGATCTACGACACCTCGGTGAAGATGGCGCCCGCGGCTGGCGCCCGTGCCGTCGCCGCGTTACGCGCCTCGCTCCCGACAAAGATCGGCGGGCAGGCCGTCACCGATTCGACCTGGTACGCCGAGGCCGGGCTGTTGCGCGTTCAATTGGGCGACAACCTGCGGATCCAGGTTCGTCCGAGCGGTACCGAGCCAAAGGTCAAGCTGTACGGAGAAGGCGTCGACGCCGACCCTCGATCGGCTGTGGACGCGATGGCCCAACTTCTGCGTGATGCCGCCGCGTGGATGCGCGGACGCGTTGACGCGGCCGACGACTGACGCGGCGTGAGCGACCGCTAGGCCGGCGACCCGAACTGGCGATCGCCAGCATCACCCAGGCCGGGCACGATGAAGGCATTGTCGTTCAGCCGCTCGTCCAGCGCGGCGGTGTACACCGCCAGGTCCAGGCCGGCGTCGCGCAGCGCCTGAATGCCTTCGGGCGCGGCCAGCACACAAACGCAGATGATCCGCCCGGTGGCGCCGCGCTCCACCAGCAGATGGACCGTGTGCACCAGCGAGCCACCGGTGGCGAGCATCGGATCCAAGACGATGCACTGGCGCCCCTCCAAGGATTCGGGCAGCTTGTTGACGTACGGCTTGGGCTGATGAGTCTCCTCGTCGCGGGCCACGCCGATAAAGCCGACGTCGGCGTTGGGCAGCAGATCCTGGGCGGCTTGCAGAAAGCCCAGCCCGGCGCGCAGCACGGGAATCACCACGGGTTGGCTGCTCAGTGCCCGCCCAGTGGTTTCGACCAAGGGTGTTTCTACGGTGACCGCCTTCGTCGCCAGCCCCTTGGTGGCCTCGGCGATCAGCAACGTGCCGATCCGGTCGATCTCCTCGCGGAACAGGGCGTTCGGCGTGGTCTTGTCGCGCACCCGGACCAACGAGTCGGCAATCAGCGGGTGGTCGACGACATGGACAGAAACGGTCATGGCGCGAGTGTGCCAGATCGTGGCGACTTGGCTGGATGTCAGATTCGGGTTGCTGCGGCACGCGCCGCGGCGTAGCGCGGCTTGATGATCTCGTTGATGATCTGCAACCGCTCGGGGAACGGGGCGAAGGCGCTCTTCATCGCGTTGATCGTCAACCACTCGAAGTCGTCGATGCCCCATCCGAAGGCGTCGTGAAGCTGTTGGAACTCGTGGGTCATCGACGTGTTGCTCATCAGCCGGTTGTCGGTGTTGACCGTGACGCGAAAGCGCAGCCGCCGGAGCATGCCGATCGGGTGCTCGGCGATCGAGGCGCAGACGCCGGTGTTGATGTTGGATGTCGGGCACAGCTCGAGCGGGATCCGTCGGTCGCGGATGTAGGTGGCCAGCCGACCGAGCTGTTCCTGGCCGGCCTCGCCGGTGATGTCGTCGACGATTCGTACTCCGTGACCCAATCGTTCGGCCCCGCAGAACTGCACGGCCTCCCAGATGCTCGGCAGTCCAAATGCCTCACCGGCGTGGATCGTCGAGTGAAAGTTCTCGCGGCGAATGAATTCGAAGGCATCCAGATGACGCGTCGGCGGATACCCGGCTTCCGCTCCGGCGATGTCGAAGCCAACCACGCCGCGGTCCCGCCAGCGCACGGCGAGCTCGGCGATCTCTGAGCTGCGCGCCGCGGTACGCATCGCCGAGCAGATCACGTAGATCCGCAAGTCGGTGCCAGCCGATCCGTCGGCGAACCCGGTGAGCACCGCCTCGACCACCTCGTCCAGGGTTAAGCCGGCGTCGGTCGCCAGCTCGGGCGCGAAGCGGACCTCGGCGTACACCACACCGTCGGCGGCGAGGTCTTCGGCACATTCTCGGGCGACCCGCTCGATCGCCTCGCGGTGCTGCATCACGCCAACGGTGTGGGCGAAGGTCTCGAGGTACAGCACCAGATCGTTGCGTTTGGCACCGCGGTGGAACCAGTTGCTCAGCTCGTCGACATCGGTCGTGGGCAGCCCCCGGTAACCGAATTGGTCGGCCAACTCGATGACCGTTTGCGGGCGCAACCCACCGTCAAGGTGGTCGTGGAGCAGGGCTTTGGGGAGTCGTTTCAGGTCCATTTTTCCGTGTGTGATCAGGCGGCGAGGAGATGGTCGAGGCGCCGCAACGGCATCTCGGCGGGGCGTTGCAGCCAGTTGAACGCCGGGTATTCGGTGGTCGCGTCGATGCAGTGCACCGAGTACGCGTGGCGGCTGCGTGGTGATCGGTTGACGTCGCTCCAGTGGGGGAGCAGACCGTGCAGGACAACCAGCGAGCCCGCGGGCACCGGGAGGGCGACGAGGTCGTCGGGCGCTACCGGCCACGGCGTATCGTCGAGCTGCTCAAAGTAGGTGCCGTCGTCGTTGCTCGGTGACGACCGTTTGAAGACCGAGCGCAGTGCACTGCGGTGTCCGCCGGGTTGCGCCCACAGGCAGCCGTTGGTGGTATCGGCGGCCTCGATCGCCACCCAGAAGCCCACCACCGACATCGGCTCGGTGTACAGGAAGGTGGCGTCCTGGTGGCAGGTCACCTCGCCGCCGAAGTGAGGCTGCTTGAAGATGTACATGCTCTGCAGAGCGAGGGCATTGCTCAGGCCGATGTCGTTGGCCATGGCAGCGAGATCGCCGGAGTAGGTGAAGTCTCGAAACGCTGGTTCAAGGTCGTGCAAGGCGTGACCGATCTTGTTGATGCTCCGCGACTTCTCCTGAGCCAATTGGCCATCGCTGCTGAATGCGCCTTCCTCATAGAAGCAGGTCACCGCCGAAGCGGAGTCGAGGAATTCGCGATTGGCTGCCTGGCGTGCCGCCCCGGTGGTGAACACCGTGGGTCGCTCGGCGGGAACGAAGTCGTCGACGATCCGGTCGGCGGCGGCGCGCATCGCCGCGCAGTCGTCGTCGGTGGCGAACCCCTCGACGACCACGAAGCCGTCGCGGTGATACTGGTCCACCTGATGGGAGCTCAACCGTGTGGGCATCACGCCAGCGTAGGCCGACTACGTCGCCACCAACTCCCGTTCGGTTGGTTGAATGGTCAAATGAGCGACGACGTGCGACCGAGCGATCCCGACGTATCCGGACTGAGCATTCTGGGTCACAGTGTGCGCCACCCAGTTGACCACGTCGAGGTCTTCCCCGCACCGGCGCATGTCACCACGGTGCGCTTTGTCACCGACGAGTTGATGTCGATGTGCCCGGTGACCAAACAGCCCGACCTTTCGAGCGTGGTCATCGAGTACACACCCGATCAGCACTGCATCGAGTCGAAGAGCCTCAAGCTGTACTTGTGGAGCTTCCGTGACCGGGCGGTGTTCGCCGAGGCACTGGCCGCCGAGATCGCTGACGAAGTGATGGTCACCGCCCGCCCGAAGCAGGTCACCGTGACCCTGACCCAGCGCCCCCGAGGGGGCATCGAGCTGCAAGCAATCGCTGATCGCCAACGCTAGAACGCTACGCGCCGGGTCATTAGCGTTCGAACGCTAATGACCCGGCACATAGCGTTCGCGCTACTGGGAGTCGTAGGGCTTGCCGGCGGCGGCGGGGCCGCGACTGCGGCCGACAAAGCCGCAGACGACGATGATCGTCGCCAGATACGGGGTCATCGAGATGAACTCGCCGGGGATGCCGGTGTCCAGGAGCGACAGTTTGTCGGCCACCGCATCGGACAGACCGAAGACCAGCGCGGCGATCAGCGCGCCAACCGGTTGCCAGCGGCCGATGATGACCACGGCGAGGGCGATGAACCCCTTGCCGGAGGTGATGTTCTCGTTGAATCGACCGACATCGGCAGACCACCACGACCCGCCAAACCCGGCGATCGCTCCTCCGATCATCACGTTTCGGTAGCGCAGCCTATTGACGTTGATCCCCACCGTGTCGGCGGCCTTGGGATGCTCGCCGATTGCCAGCGTACGCAGCCCCCAACGGGTGCGGTACATGAACCACGTCATCACCGCCACCAGGGCGAAAGCCAGGTAGACGAAAATCGTCTGCTCGAAGAAGATCGGGCCGATCACCGGGATTTTGTGCAGCAGCGGAATCTTCCACACGCCCAGCGTCGGCACGTCGTTCCAGTTCTGGTGCTCGGTCAGCAGTCGACTCGAGAGGAACGAGGTCATCCCCAAGACGAAGAAGTTGATGAAGAACCCGACGATCACCTGGTCGACTTTGAAGCGGATCGCCAGCCAGCCGAGCAGCAACGCGAACAGTGCGCTGGTGATCGTGGCGACGAGCACACCGACCCAGAAGCTGCTGACCGAACCAACCAGGGTCGAGGTGAACGCGCCGTTCAGCAGCAAGCCTTCGATGGCGATGTTGATCACGCCGGATTTCTCGCAGATGATCCCCGCGCAGGCCCCGAAGATCAGCGGTGTCGCAAACTTGACCCCCGCAGCGAGCATGCCGATCAAGGAGAAGTCGCGACCAGCGGCCGCCCAGGTGAGGAAGGTCATAAACATCACGACCGTGCCAAGGGCGAGGACGATGTTGTTCCACGATCCGAAGCCGCGCCACAGCTGAATCCCGGCGAGCACCGCCAGGCTGGCGACGGCAAACCAGGCCAACGGCTGGGCGGCCAAACCAAAGCTGCGTCCGCCGTCGAGCCGGAACGTGGCCGATCCGGCGCGGCGCGACAGGAACACGGCAGCCACCGCCGCCAGGATCAAGTAGGTGATCCCCAGGTTGCGCGACCGCTTGCGCTCTTCGAACGTCGGCTCGGTCGGGGCGTGGGTGGTGGTCGGCATCGGGATCTCGGAGGTGCTCACGTCGGTCTTGGCCATCATCCCCATCCTTGGAACGTGGGCGTGTCGGCCGACTGCACGTTGCGCAGTCGCCAGATCAGCTTGGTCAATTCGGGTGCGGCGATGAACAACACGATCAGGGCGCGCAACACCAGGACCACATCGAGCGGAATGTCGGTATCGAGCTGCATCTGCCGGGCGCCGGAGTCGAGAACACCAAACAGCAAACCGGCAAAGAAGGTGCCGCTGGCCGTACTTCGACCAAGCAGCGCCACAGCGATGGCGTCGAAGCCCATTTGCCCGGCGAAGCTGGTGGTTGCATAGCCCTGCGTGCCAAGGATCTGTGACGCCCCAGCGAGGCCAGCGAAACCACCGCTGATCGCCATCGCCACGGTGGTCAGCAGCGCGGCGCGCATCCCTGCGTAGCGTGCTGCGTCGGGATTGGAACCAAAGGCACGCAGCTCAAAGCCGAGCTTCGCCTTCTTGAACAACCACCACATCAACACCGTGGCGGCGATGGCCAGCAGAAACCCGATATGGGCGCGATAGTCGCCGTCAAGGAAGAAAAACAGCTTCGGCAGTCGTCCTTCCTTGGTGACGTCGCGCGAGATCGGGTTGGCACTTCCCGGTCGCTGAAATCGGCGTGTCTTCAGCAGCCACAGGATCAGGAAGGCGGCGATGTAGTTGAGCATGATCGTGGTGATCACTTCGTGGGCGCCGGTGCGAGCCTTCAGCAGACCGGAGATCCCTCCCCAGATCGCCCCTGCGACGATGCCTGCCAGGATCGCCAGCGGGATCTGAATAATGCCCGGCCCATTCATCGTGAAGCCGATCCATACCGAGGCGATTCCGCCGACGAGCATCTGCCCGGTGCCGCCGATGTTGAACAATCCAGCACGGAACGCGGCGGCCACGGCGAGACCAGCGAGGACGTAGGGAGTGGTGGCCACCAGCGTCTCGCTGATCCCATCGACACTGCCCAGCGCGCCGCGCGGGATGGCCACGTAGGCCTTGCCGATGTTGGCGAAGATCCCGCCGATGTCGCCGCTGGTCAAGCGGTCGATGTCGGTGAGGGCGATGATGACTGCGCCGACAATCAACGCCGAAAGGATGGCGAAGGCCGGCAACAGCAGCGGACTGATCAAGTCCAACCGGTCGACGAACCGGTTCAGCCGTGGCTTGTCCGGCTGATCCGTCGGTGGAGCGATGGTCGCGGTCATGCGGCGGACGTCTCCTTGGCGCCGGCCATGTACAGGCCGACCTCGTTGTGCGAAGTTGCTTGCCGGTCGAGATCGGCGACGATTCGACCGCGATACATCACCAGGACGCGGTCGGCGAGTGCCATGACCTCGTCCAGTTCCGTACTGACCACCAGCACGGCAACGCCGCGGTCGCGCATCGCCACGATTTGCTCGTGGATGTATTCGATCGATCCGACGTCGACGCCGCGCGTTGGCTGGGCGGCGATCAACAGTTGCAGATCGTCGCGCAGCTCGCGGGCCACGATCACCTTCTGTTGGTTGCCGCCGCTGAGTGTTCCGGCGTCGGTGAAGATCGACGGGGTGCGCACGTCGTAGGCCTCGACCAACTTGGTGGCGACGTTCTCGGCTGCCGGCCAGTCCATCACGATGCCGTTGCTGAACGGCTTGTCGTAATAGTCGGTGAGCGCCAGGTTTTCGACGACCGAGAAGCCCTTGATCAAACCCTCCCGCTGGCGGTCCTCGGGGATGTGGCCCACCCCAGCCTGGTGCCAGCGGCGCGGCGTGGCGTGGGTCATGTCCAGCCCAGCGAGGGTGACCGTGCCGCTTTCGACTCGAGTCATCCCGGTGAGCGCTTCGACGAGTTCGGTCTGGCCGTTGCCCTGCACCCCAGCGACGCCGACGATCTCTCCGGAACGGACGTTGAACGAAACGTGGTCGACCGCTTGCGAACCGAGCGAGTCGATCACCACCAGATCGTCAACCAGCAAGACGGCCTCGCCCGGGTTGCCCTGCACCTTGTGGACGACCAGATCGACCGGCCGGCCAACCATCATCTCCGCCAGCTCGGCGGGTTTGGCAACCTTCGGATCGGCGCCGCCGACCGTCTTGCCGCGGCGCAGCACCTCGATCCGATCGGCGATACGCAACGCCTCGCCGAGCTTGTGGGTGATGAACACGATGCCTTTTCCGTCGGCCTTCAACATCTCGACGATTTTGAAAAACTCCTCGGTCTCTTGGGGAGTGAGCACCGCGGTGGGCTCGTCGAAGATCACGATCTGGGCGTGGCGGAACAGCACCTTGATGATCTCGACGCGCTGTTGCAGACCCACCGGCAGGTCCTCGATGATCGCGTTCGGATTGAGCTGCATCCCGTACTGCTCGGAGATCTCCTGGACCTGTTGGCGAGCCTTGCGGATGTTCAGCTTCAGACCGTCGGTGGGCTCGACGCCAAGCACCACGTTCTGCACGACGTTGAACACCGGCACGAGCATGAAGTGCTGATGGACCATGCCGATCCCGGCAGCGATCGCGTCGCGTGGTGAGGTGAAATGCTGCTCGACACCGTCGATCAGGATCTGGCCCTCCTCGGCCTTGTACAGCCCATAGAGCACGTTCATCAACGTGCTCTTGCCGGCCCCGTTCTCGCCGATCAGGGCCAGCACCTCGCCGCCGCGCACCGTCAGATTGACGTTGTCGTTGGCCACCACGCCGGGGAATCGTTTGGTAATCCCGACGAGCTCAAGTTCCATTCATCCACCCGTTCCCCACTGGTCGTGTCGCTCTTGGGTGGGCACACTAGCGCGGCCGCAAAAATGAAACGGGAAGGGGCCGCACGGCCCCTTCCCGCTTGCGTTTCAGCGAGAGTCGGATGACTCAGGCGTCGACTTTCATCTTTCCGTCGGTGAAGTCCTTGACGAGCTGCTCGACTTCGGCCTTCAGCTCGGCGGGGACATCCTTGTCCTGATCGTGGAATGGGGCGATACCCACGCCACCGTTGGCGAACGTGCCGAGGTAATCCTCGCCCGGCTTGCCGGTGTCCTTGACATTCTTGACCGTGTCGAACACGGCCGAGTCGATCCGCTTGACGACCGAGGTCAGGTAGACGTCCTTCTCCTTCGAGTTCGACTCGTACTGGTCGACGTCGACACCGATGATCCGGATGCCACCCTTTTCCTTGGCGAAGGCGGAGGCGCCCAAGCCCACGGGACCGGCGACCGGGAAGATGATGTCGGCGCCTTCGTCAGCGAAGTTGGCGGCCATCTTCTTGCCATCGTCGAGCTTCTCGAAGTTGTTGGTGAACGAGCCATCCTTCTTCGCCGGATCCCAACCAAGGACCTTGACGCTCTTGCTCTTGGTCTTGTTGTAGTAAGCAACGCCCTTGGCGAAGCCGTCCATGAAGATCGTCACCGGAGGAATGTTGATCCCGCCGAAGGTGGCGACGGTGCCCGACTTGGTCATCCCGGCGGCGAGATACCCGGCGATGAACGACGGCTGGTCGGTGCTGAAGTTCAGCGCCCGGACGTTCGGCAGGTTCTTGTCGTCGGAGAAGTCATCGGGCGTGCCGTTGTTGTCGTTGGCATCGGAGTCGATGATCGCGAACTGCTGGTTCGGGTTGGCCTTGGCGGCTTCGGCGGTGGCGTTGCCCAACAGGAAGCCGACGGTCACGATGACCGAGCACTTCTCCTTGATGAACGAGCTGATGTTTGGCGCGTAGTCGGCGTCGGACTTCGACTCGAGCAGCTTGCCGGAGACACCCAGTTCCTTCTGCGCCTTGGTGACGCCTTCCCAGGCGGTCTGGTTGAAGCCCTTGTCGTCCTTGCCGCCGACGTCGGTGACTTCGCAGGCCTTGATGTCGCTGCTGCCGGACGACTTCTTGTCGTCGCCGCATGATGCAGCCACGGTGGCGGTCATCGCCAGGACGGCGGCCATTGCCACGGTGCGCTTGTATTTGCGCATATTCAGTCTCCCCCTTGGAGTGGTTGAACGAAGTCCGTCGGACCTCGCCCGAGATGCTACCCGACGGTAGGGCCGTGGTGCTTCACACCGCCCGGTCCAGCGTGCGAATGCCATCGCCGAGGACGTTGCCGCTTCTAGCATTGTCCGAACCGCCCCATGACCGCCCCCCGTCCATCGTCCAGGCCCCCGGCACGGGCCGCGCAGCCGTCCCGGCGGCGCGAGTCCCAACGCACCTACATGATTCGCCGCGCCATGGCGTTGGCGATCCTGTTCTTCGTGGTCGCTGGTTTGGTAGCGGTGGCGAAATCGTTCAGCGGCGACGAGGCCGCAACGCAGCCGGCGGCTGATGGCTCGCAGCCGACCTCGGTGTCCACCAACAGTTCTCCGGCCCCCGTCTCGTCGGCTGTCGATCCGGCGGCCTCCTCCACCACTGCCGAGCAGACCACGACGACCGCCGGACCAAAGGAATCGTTCGTCCCCTCCAAGGATCGTCAGGCGCAGCTGCTGATCGTCGGCGACTCCGATGCAGGCACGTTTGGCCCGTATCTGCAGCGGCTGCTGAAGAAGACCGGTTTGGTCAATTCGACGCTGGATTACAAGGTCTCGTCCGGATTGGCTCGACTGGACTTTTTCGACTGGCCAAACAAGCTGGCGACCGACCTCGCCGAGACCCGTCCCGATCTGGTGGTGATCACCTTCGGGGGGAACGATGCTCAAGGCTTGACCGATGCGAATAAGAAGGTGCTGGCTCCGGTGCCCACCGGCGAGGGCGACGAGACGTGGCGGGAGATCTATGGGTCGCGGGTCGGCGCGGTGATGGACATGGCGATGGCCGACAACACCACGGTGATCTGGGTGGGGATCCCCAACCACATCGATGCGGCCGTCACCAAGCGGATGAAAGTGCAAGACGACGTGGTGCGCGCCGAGGCAGCCAAGCGCCCCAATCTGCGCTTCGTCGATACGTGGGCATTGTTCAGCGGCGGCAACGGAAACTACGCCGATTTCGTCATCGACCCGCGCGACGGCGAGGGCAAGCCGGTGCGGGCCAAGGACGGCTTCCACCTGAACGAAACCGGTGCCGAGATCCTGGCACTGAAGGTCTACGAGCAAGTCGCCGCTGACCTGCAAGCCCGTGGTGCCACGCTCCCCGGTGCCACCGACGCGGCGACCGCCGTCACCGGCTGACCGCGTTCGATGGAGGCGATTACTGAGTTTTGCCGCGGGCTTGGATGGCGGCGCGGCGGGCGGCGACGGCCTCGGCGCTGAACACGTCGCGTTGCCACCACTTGGATATCCGTGTCTCGATATCCAGACCGTCGGTGCTGGCATGGATCTCGGCGTAGGTGGCGCGCACCTGGCGGACGCCTGGCTGATCGTTGCCGATGATGTCGGCGGCGATCGACCGACAGATGGGCAGCAGCTCGTCGTGGGCGACGACTCGATTGACCAGACCGAAGTGGAGCGCTTCGTCGGCCAGCATGAAGTTGCCGGTGAAGCTCATTTCCCGCGCTCGGCGCAGGCCCACCGCTTGGGGAAGTAGCACGGTCAGTCCCCACCCGGGCATGACGCCGACGCGAGCGTGCGTGTCGCCGAACTTGGCGCGTTCGCTGGCGATCAGGAAATCACAATGCAATGCCAGCTCCAGGCCGCCCGTTACAGCAACGCCGTTGATCGCCCCGATCACCGGCTTGCTGATCGGAGTGAACGGCTTCATCGCTCCGATCGGGTCGTCGTCACCGTCAGCGCCAGCCGCGCCGGGTCGCAGTCCGCCACTGCCCAGCGCCTTCAGGTCGAGCCCGGCGCAGAATGCCGGGTCGGTGCCGGTGAGGATGACGACGTCGACATCGTCGCGTCCGTCGGCCTCGCGCATCCGCTGGGGAATCAACGTGAGCATCTCGGTCGACAGGGCGTTGCGTGCCTCGGGGCGATTCAGGGTGATCGTGGCGATCCCATCGGACACATCGAACAAGACGACTGCGGAGTCACTCATTCGGCCGACGCTACGCCACTCGATCAAGCCGTCTCCGATCGGTACGGTGCTTCCTATGTCACGAGTATTGGTCACGGTGGTCGACGGTGTTGCCACGTTGACGTTGAACAACCCCGACGAGCGCAACACGCTGACCGCCGAGATGGTCGCCGAGATCACGGTGGCGATGGACCAGATCGAAGCCGACGAGAACGTCGGGGCTTTGGTGGTCACCGGCGCGCCACCGTCATTCTGTGCGGGAGCCAACCTCGGCAATCTGGCCGAGGCCAACGAGCACAGTCTCGGCGTGATTTACGAAGGGTTCCTGCGCATCGCCCGCAGCCATCTGCCGACGGTCGCTGCTGTCAATGGGGCCGCGGTGGGGGCCGGGATGAACATGGCCCTGGGCTGCGACGTGCGCCTCGCCGGAGAGCGAGCCAAGTTCGACACGCGCTTCATGCAGATCGGTCTCCATCCCGGGGGCGGGCACACGTGGATGCTGCAACGCATCGTCGGTCCGCAGACCGCTGCGGCAGCGGTGTTGTTCGGCGATGTGCTCGACGGGCGCGAGGCCGAGCGGGTTGGGCTGGTCTATCGCTGTGTCGCTGACGACGAGTTGCTCGCCGCGGCGCAGTCGTTTGCTGCCAAGGCCGCCGCCGCGCCGCGCCGGCTGGTGATGGAAACGAAGAAGACGATGGGCGAGATCGGTCATCTGACCGACCACGCCGACGCAGTCCGGCGAGAGTTGGTCACCCAGTTGTGGAGCACACGCCAGCCGTGGTTCGCCGAACGGCTGCGCGCCCTGCAGCAACGGATCAGCACTCGGCGTTGACCGGCCGCTCCGAAATCGCACAGGATTGTTACACACGTTGGCTCCGCTCCTTCGAACGGTGGACTACGGTGAGTTCACGGAGAGCTAGCAAGCCGTACACCGCAGGTTTGGGTGACATTCACCCTCGACACGACGGAGGTACTTATGAGCCAGCGCCATCGCAGCCCAGAGGTGGTGGCCCCACCGAAGATGGATCTGCGTGCCAAAGCACATAGCGAACGGCATCGGATTCGAACGGAGCTGCAGGCAGTCGCCGAACAGATCTCTTCGGGACTCCCACCCGAAGACGTTCACGAGCCGGGCCCGGCGTGGATTCCCGAAGCCCATCGCGACATCGATCTGACCGCCAACGGACGTCGCAAGCAGCGCCACTGGAAGCTGAAGATGTGGAAGCGGCGCACCAACCAGCGCAAGGCGCGTGCGCAGGCCTACGAGATGGCAGCTCGCCAGGCCTGATTACAGCCAGCGAGCACGCAACTCGTCAGCTCGCTGCCGCCACTCCGTGGCGGTCATCGCGTAGCGGATGTGGTCCTCGCGGGTTCCGTTGATTTCCAGGAACTCGCGAGACACACCCTCGTCACGAATACCCAACACCTCCATCACCCGGCGGCTGTTGGCGTTCCGTGGCACGATACAGATCTCCACGCGCTGCAGCCCGAGTTCTTCAAAGGCGAAGCGCAGCTCAACGACCACACCTTCGGCCACGTACCGGTGCCCGGCGCGAGCTTGATCGATCCAGTAGCCGATCGTGCCCGTCTGCTGGGCGCCGCGGACCACACCGTTCAGGTTGATCTCGCCGGCCAACGTGCCGTCGATGAACAGCCCAAATCCGTAAGCCAATCCGTTCTGCCGGTCGCGATCGCGGGCGCTGCACCGTGCGGCAAACGCACCGCGCGATCGCGTCACGTCAGCCGAGCCCTGTGGCCGTGATGGCTCCCACGGAAGTAACCACGCTTCGTTGCGGACGCGTACCTCGGACCATTGGGCAAAGTCGCTGGCGTGCAGAGGCCGCAGCATCACCCGGCGGCCGTACAGGCGCAATCCGCTGCCGCTGCGCGACGGATGCAGGTTCATCACCCCTCGCTACGCAGCACGATCGAGGCGTGATGCAGGCCGCGCATGACGGCGACGACGATGCACATCGCGCCGACGATCGAGTCGAGATGGCCGTCGATGTCGATGTCGATCGGCAAGCGGTCCAGGTGGAGACCTGGATTGAGGCGCCGATCGGCGCGCGACTCGGTGGCGATCGTGCGGAACAGATCCTCGGCAGCGTCACGGTCAACGGTGAGCTCGTTGGGCGGATCGCCGCCAACCTCTAACGCTGCGAGAATCGCCGCGAATGGACCGTCGACGATGATGTCGCGATGCATCGCCTGCGGGTCGACGCGCAGTAGATCGTCCAGGGCATCGCTGATCTGGCCGATCGCGTTGGTCAGATCTTCGGGTCGTGGCGGATCTGCAGAGAAGTGCGCGGTCGCCAACGCGGCGGGCCCCGCCGGGATGTGCAGCGGCCCGAGGTGCAACTCGGCTGCGCCCATCCAGATGCGCAGCGCATTCAATTGTCGATCGACCCAACGTCCGACCGGGTCGTCACCACCGGCCAAGAACCAGGCGTAGTGGGCGTGGAGACACTTCACGCCGGTGCGCGTCCCGCCGACGCCGCCGGATGGGCGCGGACCCTGATGGTCGGCCGGGATCGCCGCGTCGCGTTCAGCGGCGTAGCGCCGGTGGGCATCGACCAATTCCTGGGGGTCGACGGCTGCCTCGGCACGCCGCACACCACCATCGCTCTCTAGCGTCCCGATGGCGCGCTGCTCGTCGTTGCCGATCAGCCAGTACCGCGTTGGCATCGGCGTGCCATCGTCCAACAGGGGTGCGTTGCGGATGACGATTGGCGATCCGTCACGAGACCGCGCCACAACCTGAAATTGGCCCTGCGGTTCGCGCCCAAGCAGGGCCCGGACGGCATCGCGGTCGGACACGAACTACTTGCGCAGACGGCGGAGGATGAGCAGCAGGAGGGCGAGCCCGCCGAACAACGGCAGGGCGCGCTTCAGGATCGCCCCACTGGCGACGTCGGATAACTCGATCGGGTCGGCGGCCGGGCCGTCGATCCGCCGAACCGTGGGCGACCCATCGCTGGATGGTGTTGACGCTGCCGTCGCGGACGCTGCCGCGCCCGACGCGGCACTGGTCTGGGCGTCCGCCGCCTGCGAATCTTCGGCGGCCGACTCTGCGTCAGCGGATGTGGCCTCAGCCAGCGGTGTCTCGCTGGCCCCATCGGTGGCGTCGGGCGAGCTTGCTGGTGTTCCGCTGGTTTCCAGCATCTCGTTCAGGTTCTGGGCGAACTGAGCCATCAGCTTCTTCGAGACGTCAGCCATGATGCCGCGCCCGAACTGGGCAACTTTGCCGCTGATCCGCAGGTCGGTCTCGACGATGCAGGTGGTTTCGTCGCCGGTGGATTCCAGGCGGGCCGTAATCAACGCGTCGGCATTGCCCTTGCCGCCGGTGTCGCGACCGGCGGCCTTCAACATGGCGCGGTGGGCCTGGTCGTCGCGTTCGACGAACGACGCTTGACCCTTGAACGCAGCATGAATTGCCCCGAGCTTGATCTTGACCACGCCTCGATAGTCGTCGCCCTCCACCTCGTGGAGTTCGGCCCCAGGCATACATGGGGCGATCCGCTCGAGATCGGTCAGCACGTGCCAGGCCTCGTCGATCGGTCGGCGGATCGAAAATTCGTTCAGCAACTTGTCCATCGAGTGAGGTCCTCCTGCGTGTCGATGTCGGCTACTGATCCTACGCAATCAACCCAGGTGACCAACTGGGGGGCGCTGCGCATCAACGGTCCGGCGCCGCGATCACCGTCGGCGACGATGTGCGGCCATACCGACGCCGCCAGACGCACCGGGTGAGGACCGGGCCGGCCGTCGTACTTGGCGGCGACGATCGGGGTGTCGGACGCGGTCTGGGCAATCGCGATCCACGTCGCCGGTGGAATGAATGGTTGGTCGGCCAAGCCGATGACGTCGGCGTCGACCTCGTGGCCCGCAGCCCAGCGCAACCCGGCAGCGAGCGATGAGGCTTGGCCCGTCGCCCAGTCCGGGTTGTCGATGAACTCGACGTCGTTCAACCACGCGCTGCTGTGGAGACCGTTGGTGACTGGAGACAGCGGCTGTGCGCCGGTGACCACGGCGATCGGCCCGATCGCTGCGTCATGGGCGTGGCTCACGGCATGGTGCCACAACGGGCGCCCAGCAAGCTCGGCCAGCAGCTTGTGGGTCGAACCGGCGAATCGCTGTCCGGCGCCGGCAGCCAAGATCATGACGGCGCAGCGTGGGGGAGCGTCGCCGGTCATCGGCCGAGTGTAGAGCGGCACTGGCTGCGTACGCCGATGACGAACACGCAACGGGGATATTACGGTTTGGTTGCATATTACGATCGCGTGACGTAGATTGTCACACGTTTGTACCGAAGATCAGGTTTGAACGGTCCCCAGTGCAGATGCCACAACGTCGTGAAGAGGGCGGACACCCCCCATCGACCCCGAGCCGATTTGGCTCTCGGAGAGGAATCTCGCCCAATGAACTTCGCACGGAACCAACGGCGGACGGCCTCGTCGCCCAGCAGCGGACGCGGAGCGATCCGCCTCGGCCGGATCGCGGCCATCGGCTTGGCGTCGATGACCGCCGCGGCGGCGCTGCCAGCCGTGGCGAGTGCCCAACCCACGGTCAGCACCGCGACCTACGTCACGGCGTCGGGCAATCCAATGGCGGCGACGGCCCGCCAAACGCTTGCCACATTGCGCGCCGCGCAGGACGACGACACGTCGCAGCGGTGGTCGACCTACCGCGTCCTGCGAAGCCAACTGGCTAGCCAGGTCGGCGCCGCGCTGGCAGTCGAACCCAGCCGGCTCGCCCAGGCCTGGGCCGCTGCGGACCTGCAGCATCAGACTGCGCTCCTCGCGGCGATGACCCAGATTGGCGTCCCGTATCGGCGAAACACGTCAAAAGAGGATGTCGGGTTCGATTGCTCGGGGCTGACCACCTATGCCTGGGGACAGGCTGGACTGACGCTCACCCGGCAGAGCGGGGCGCAGATCAGCGCAGCGGCGCGCCGTGATCAGCGAACGGCAATGGCTGGCGACCTGACCTATTACCCAGGCCACGTGATGATGTATCTCGGCGTGGACGAAGCAATGGTTCATTCGCCCTACACCGGGCGCTCCGTCGAGGTCGTCCACACCCCCAAGAGTCGGTCGGGACGGCTGCGCTACGGCGACCCCACCGGCTGACACCGGGTGCCGGGTACGTTGCGTTAGTGGATCGGTCCGCTGGCGTCGCGTAGCGATGGCAACGTGCGACCGGTGCGCCGGCCGATGATCTCGGCGCAGATCGATACCGCGGTTTCCTCCGGTGTACGCGCGCCGATATCGAGGCCGATCGGCGACATCAGCCGGTCGAGGTCGGCAGGATCGGTCACCCCGGCTTCAGCCAGGCGCTGTAGCCGCAGGGCGTGGGTGGTCCGACTGCCCATCACACCGATGTAGCCAACACCCGATGCCAACGCACCTTGGATCGCCGGGACATCAAACTTTGGGTCGTGGGTCAGGATGCACACCGCATCGCGCTTGGCCAAGGCCGCGCCGCGCTCGTCCAGCAGCGGCCCGGGCCATGACACGATGACCTCGTCGGCCATTGGAAATCGGCGGCGGGTGGCGAAGGCTGATCGGGCATCGCACACGGTGACCCGGTAGCCAAGAACCTTGGCCACCCTGGCGAGAGCAGCGGTGAAATCGACGGCACCAAAGATGATCATCTGCGGCGGGGGAGCCCAACTCTCGATAAAGACGCGCACGACCGCGGCATCGAGATCCTCGGGTGTGGTCTCTCCATGCGGGCCATAGTGGCGCACCCCGCTGCGTGCCGCCTCGAGCTCCGCTAGCGCATCGCGCCCGACGATGCGGTCGAGTTCGGCGTTGCCCAATGAACCGATCGGCGCCAGATCGGGGGTGATCAGCAGCTTGGCGCCCGCCGGTGCGGTATCGACGGTGTCGATCACGGTCACCAGCGCCACCGGCAGCCGTTCGGCAACGCGCGCCTGCAGAACGTCGAGCAGCGCGATGGTTGCTTCGTCATCGGGCCACGGCTCAAGAAATAGCCGCACGATGCCGCCGCAGGTCAATCCAACGGCAAAGGCATCGTCGTCACTGAACCCAAAGCTGACCACGCCAGGTGCGCGCTGGCCAGCCAGCACCTCCAGCCCAGCACCCACGACGGCACCCTCAACACATCCACCACTGACGCTGCCGGCGACCTCGCCGAGTTCGTTGACGGCCATCGCCGCGCCCGGCAGGCGTGGCCCCGAGCCATGCACGTCGACGACGCGGGCAAGTGCCAGGCGCTGACCGGCGGCGCGCCAGCGGGCGATGTCGTCGGAAAGTTCAAGCATTCTGAACCCTTTCTGGTTGGTCGGGAGCGTGGCGCTGGCTGGACGACGTGGCGCGGTCGCCAAGCAACTCGGCAAGGCGCTCCATCGCCGCCACCGAATGACCCTCGACAAAGTCGTCGACAAATGGAAGGGCCACGGCCATTCCCCGGGCCAACGGTGCGTACCCCGGGCTGACCTTCAGCGGATTGACCCACACAACGCGGTGGGCGACACGTTGGAGGCGTTGCATCTGCGCCGCCAGGAGCTGCGCGTCGCCGCGATCCCAGCCGTCGCTCATGATCACCACCACGGCTTGGCGGGCGAGGCCGCGCACCCCCCAATTGTCATTGAACTCCTGCAGGCAGTGGCCGAGCCGCGTTCCACCGCTCCAGTCGCTGACCGCCACCGCGGCGCGGTCGAGCGCGGCGTCGGGATCCCGTGTGCGTAGTTCGCGGGTCAGGCGAGTCAACCGTGTGCCAATCGTGAACGCCTCGACACGAATCCGTCCGGCGACAGCCGCCTGAACGAAACGCAACATCGCCCGGGCATAGGCATCCATCGACCCGCTGATATCGACCAGCAGCACGACGCGGCGCAGCCGGGGTCGCGGCGTGCGCCAATGTCGGCGCACCGGTTCGCCGCTTGAGCGCAGACTGGCGCGCATCGTGGCGCGCAGGTCGGTGACGTGACCATGGCGGGACGTTGAGCGCAGCCGTCGACCAGGGCGTTGCGCAGGATGCAGCCGAATTTGGGACATCAACCGCTCGGCTAGGCGGCGTTCGTCGTCGGTGTAGGCAGCGAAGTCTTTGGCGCGCAGCATTTCCGCGGCGCTGTAGCGCAGCTGGACGCTGGGCGTGCCGGGCTGGCCGTCGGGGTCCTCGGAGGTGCCATCGTCGCCACCGTCGTCGATGGCGATGACCACCGGTTGCTCGGCGATCGCCACCACAGGGCCGACCGACGATGTCCAGAACGCGTCGAAGCAGCGGTCGTAGACGGGGATGTCTTCCGGGCGGTTGATCAGCGTCGATCGGCCCGCCCAGTACACGTCGCCGCGACGCGAACTGCCGACCAAGTCCAGCGCCTCGGCAAAGGTGATCCCGGCGCCGACCGGGACGTTGACCCCGGCGTGGCGCAGCACACGAACGAAGCTGGCGACGATCTCGGCGGCCACCTCGTAACCGGCCTAGACCGCCGCCGTGTTCAGCGCCCGATCGACGATCGCTTGCAGACCGTGCTCGGCGACTGCCTGCTGATCCTCGCGGTACTTCAAGACCGTGCCCATCGTGGTCTCGACCACCGCCTGATCCAGCCGCCGGGTGCCCAGCGTGGCCAAGGCATTGGCCCAATCGATGGTTTCGGACACGCCGGGCGGCTTGTACAGGTGCAGGCCACGCAGCTGCTGCACGGTGGCGGCCACCTGACGGGCCAGCGATTCGTCGATCTGTGGGGCGCGGAGGCGAACGATTGCCACCTCCCGCTCGAAGTCGGGGTGGTCGACCCAGTGATACAGGCAGCGTCGCTTTAACGCGTCGTGCACATCACGCGTTCGGTTCGAGGTCAGCACGACCACCGGCGGACGTTCGGCGACGAACGTACCCAGCTCGGGGACGGTGATCTGAAAGTCGGAGAGGACCTCCAAGAGGAAGGCTTCGAACTCGTCGTCGGCGCGGTCGATCTCGTCGATCAGCAACACCGGCGGCTGATCGTGATGATCGATTGCCTGGAGCAGGGCGCGGCGCAGGAGGAAACGTTCGTCGTATAGCTGGGCCTCCAACGATTCGGTGCCGACGCCCCGGGCTTCGCCACTCGCTTCGGCGGCGCGCAGATGGAGCAACTGGCGCGAATAGTCCCAGTCGTACACGGCCTGGGCGGCGTCGATGCCCTCGTAACACTGCAGGCGGATCAGCCGGCCTCCGGTCCATCGGCTGAGCACCTTGGCTAGCTCGGTCTTGCCGACGCCGGCCTCACCTTCGAGCAGGATCGGCCGTTGCATCGACAGCGCCAGGAAAACCACCGTGGCGAGTCCCTGATCGGCCAGGTAGCCGTTGCTGGCAAGCGCCTCGGCGACCTCGTCCACCGACCGCGGGCCAGTGTCGGGGGGCGCTCCAGGGGTTCCACTCACCCTGACGAATCTAGCCACCGCCGCCCGTGGGGGAGGAGGCGCTAGCGTTCCGGCCGCCATGGATGCGTTGACCGAGGTCCCCTTGTCGATCCACGCTCCGCAGGCGACAACCGTCGAGGTCTGCACCGATGGCGGCCGGATGCCGTTGGAGATGATCAACGGCCGGTGGCAGGGATGCCTGCGCGCCCCGCTCGGCTCCTTGTACTGGTTGAGTGTCGACGGTGGCGAGGCGTTGGTCGACCCATCGACTCGGCGAGTGACGTGGACGTCCGATGGGCCGCGCGCTGTGGTGGCCGGGCCGTGGCCAAAGCAAGACCAGCTTGGCTTCCATCATCACCTTCCGGTGATCTACGAGATGCACGTCAAGGGCTTCGGTGGGAGCTTCGCCGGGGTGATCGAACGCCTGGACTATTTGGTCGAACTGGGTGTCGACGTGATCGAGCTGATGCCGGTGCATCCGTTCGACACCTCGGACAACTACTGGGGCTACATGCCGGTGGTGTGGGGCGCGGTTCATCAGCCGTTTGCTCGCGGCGACGATGCGGTCGCCGAACTGGCCGAACTGGTCAGCGCCGCGCATCGCTGCGGAATCGAGGTGTGGGTCGACATCGTCCTCAACCACACCGGAGAAGGTGGCCCCCCGTCACCAGCCTGGACGTTGCGCGGCCTCGACCCACACGGCTGCTATCGGTTCAACGACGACGGGACGTACAACAACGCCAGTGGTACCGGGAACACCGTGGACCCGCGCAGCCCCGAGATTCGCCGGCTGATCTTCCAATGCCTGAATCGCTACGCCGACCTGGGCATCGACGGGTTTCGCTTCGATCTGGCCTCGATCCTGACCACCGATGGCGGCGAGCTGGTCGAACAGATCGCCCAGTGGGCGATGTACCGCGACATCAGCCTGGTTGCCGAAGCCTGGGACATGGATCGCTACATGGTCGGCTCGGCTACCTGGCCGGCGCATTGGCGGCAGTGGAACGACCGGTTCCGCGAGGATGTTCGGTCGTTCGTGCAGTCGACGCCAGGCATGGCCAACGCTGTGGCCGCACGGCTCAATGGCAGTCACGACATCTTTGGTCTCGGTGGGTGGTTCACCTCGGTCAACTTCGTTACCGCCCACGATGGAATGACGATGCACGACCTGTTCGCCTACGACGACCATCGGCACAAAGCCCGCTGCTTTCCCGAATTTCAGCGCCTCCAGCAGTTGAAGAATGCGTTCACGATGCTGCTGATGTCGGCCGGGCCAGCGATGTTCGTGATGGGCGACGAGATCGGCCGGACCCAACACGGCAATCCCAACCCATACAACCTCGACACCGAGCTGAGCTGGATGGATTGGGAGCGGGCCAAGAATTGGGCATCGCTGCGTTCGTTCGTCGTTCGGTTGATCGAGCTGCGCCATCGCCACCCGATCCAGACGGTGACCATCGTCGGCCACGAGCGTCACCCCGATCAACGCGATCACTCGTTGACGATGGCGTGGCGCACCAACGACCTGTACGTCATGGTCAACATGTCGTCCGAGCCGTTGGCGTTCACACTCCCCGCCGCGGAACGGTGGATGTTGGCTGCCTGGTCGATGCCGCCGGAGGATCTGACGTTGGCGCCTTTGTCGTGCGCCGTGTGGGAACGTCGCCCGACGCCGGCCTAAGCAGACTCAGCTCTCGAACCCCAGTCCCAAACGGTCTAAGGACCGCAGCCAGGCGTTGCGTTTACCGGTGCGGTCCTCGTGATCGAGTGACCAACGCGTCGCCTGAATGCCGGCAAACCGGAACGGTTCAGGTGGGAACGGCAACGGCTTGTCGCGGACGAACTGGGTGGAGGTGGCCACCGTGCGACGTCCGTCGAGCAGGTCGACCATCACCTCGCCACCGAAGCGCGAGGCGGCGACTCCTAGCCCGGTGTAGCCGACGGCGTAAGCCACCCGACCCTGCATCGCCTGTCCCCAAAACACGCTGTAGCGCGTGCAGGTGTCGATGACGCCGCCCCACACATGGGTGAACTTGACATCGGCGAGTTGCGGGAAGGTGCTGAAGAAGTGACCGCTCAGCTTGGCCCACGTCGCCGGGCGGCTTTCCAACTCGGTGTTGACCTTGCCCCGCCAGAAGTAGATCGTGTCGTAGCCGCCCCACAGGATGCGGTTGTCTTCGGTCAAGCGGTAGTAGTGGAACTGGTTGGGAATGTCGCTCATCCCTTGTCGCCCGGCCCAACCGATCGATTCCAGCTGGGTGTGGGTGAGCGGCTCGGTCACCATGCAGTAGTCGTACACCGGAACGATGTAGTGGCTGATCCGCTTGAGCAACGGCTTAAACGCGTTGGTCGCCAAGGCGACCTTGGCGGCTCGAATCCGCCCGAGTGGGGTGGTCACCAACACGCCGACGCCGTCGCGATCCAACGCCGTGGCCTTGGTGTCTTCGTAGATTCGTACGCCCAGGCTCATCGCTGCCGACTTCAGCCCCCACACCAAACGGGCCGGATCGATCAGCGCGGCACGGTCCTTGCGCCACACCCCGCCGAGGTAGGTGGGTGAGTGGACCTGGGCGCGCAACGTGTCGCCATCGAGCCACTCGACCTCCTGGCCGAGCGAGTCGAGCAGATCGAATTCCTCGCGCAGTTCGTCGACATAGGCAGGCGGATGCAGGCTGGTGGCCACATCGATCACACCGGTGCGCTCGTAGTCGCAGTCGATGCCGTACCGCTTGATCGCCGCTTCGATCTGGTTCAGGTTCTCGAGACCCAGTCGTTCCAGCACGTCCAACTCGTCGGGGAACCGGTTCAGGCCGTTCATCACACCGTGGGTCAGGCTGGATTCGACGAATCCACCGTTGCGGCCACTGGCTGCCGAGCCGACTTCGTGGGCATCGATCAGGACCACATCGCGGCTGGGGTCGTGTTCTTTGGCGATGATCGCCGTCCACAACCCGGTATATCCGCCGCCGACAACGCACAGGTCGCAGCTTTCGGTGCGCACCAGCGTTGGGTTGCTGTCGGGCTCGTCGACGTCGTCGTACCAGTACGGGTGCAGGTCGGCGTCGGCGATCGCATTCAGCGCGTGCTCGTCGCTGGCGCTCTCGACTGGGATTTTGTGCTGCGTCATGGTGATGTCCCGCTCGAGAGCACGCTAGTCAGGTTCGCCTAGCCTCGTGAGCATGGATCTTGGGATTGCCGGAAAGCGCGCTGCGGTCGCCGCGGCAACGGCCGGTCTGGGGCTGTCCAGCGCCATGGCCCTGGCGGCCGAGGGCGTCGAGGTGGTCATCTGCGGGCGCGACCAAGAACGCTTGGACGCGGCCGTCGCAACGATCGGGCATGGTGCCCGCAGCGTGCTCGCCGACGTCGGTACGGCAGCAGGTGCTGAACGTTTCGTCGTCGCCGCCAGCGAACTGCTCGGCGGGCTGGACATTCTGGTCACCAACGCCGGCGGACCGCCAGCTGGGAACTTTGCCTCCACCAGCGTCGACGCCTACCTGCCGGCCGTCGAACTGAACCTGCTCAGCGTGGTCGCGATGTGCAAGGCCGCGGTGCCCGGGATGCAGGCCAGCGGCTGGGGTCGGGTTGTGGCGATCACCTCGGTCTCGGTGCGTCAACCGATGGCCAACCTGATTCTGTCGAACACCGCCCGCGCCGGCACCACCGCGTTCATCAAGACCCTGGCCCGCGAGGTGGCGGCCGATGGGGTCACGGCGAACACCATCCAGCCAGGCCTGCACGCCACCGACCGGTTGACGAATCTGTATGGCGAGGGGATCGATCAGGCGGTGGCCGAGATCCCGGCCCGGCTTCTCGGCCGCCCCGCTGATTTCGGCGCGACGGTCGCGTTTTTGTGCAGCGACATGGCCCGGTTCATCACCGGCACCAACCTGCACCTCGATGGTGGGTCCTACGCCGGACTGTTGTGATCCTCGGCGGGCACGCTGCCGGCCTCCGCGGGCGCGTTCATCGATGGCACGACACGGACGTCGTATTCGCTGAACCTGGCGTCGAAGCTGGCGATGGTACCCAGACGGTGCCGGTCGACGATCACCAGGACCAGGGCGACATCGGCGTGGGCGGCGACGCGCCGAGCAGCGAGGCGGTGTTGCCGGGCGATGCGAATGGTCGTGGCCGGCGTCAGGATCGCTTTGGCGCGCTGCGAGTGTTCGCTCGACTCGGTGAGCGCCTGACGATCAGGCGCCAATACCTTGAGCAGGATCCGTTCGGCCTGATAATCGTCAAGCAGCGACGCGTAACACTGCCGGGCCGCATGGTGATTGGCGCTGGTGTCATCGATCAGGGCGTCGATGAACGACCGCTCCAACAGCACCCCGGGTGGGTCGAGGCGCTTCACGGTGCGGGGACCAAACCAAGCGCGGCGCGGGCTCGATCGGCGCGCCGTCGGCGCTGTCGGTGTTCGATCTTTCGCCACAGCCAGAATGACCCACCGACGAGCAGCCAGCCAACCAGGCCGTCGATCACCCAATGCTCGCCGAAGTACACCAGCGAGGTCAGCATGATCACCGGGAAGATCATCAACACCGCCTTGACCCATTTGGGTCTCACCCACGGCAGGAAGAACGCCGGGACCATGAGGGCGAACGCCGAGTGCAACGAGGGCATCGCCGCAACCGGGTTGCCCCAATCGAGCGCCCGTTGCCAGGTCTTCACCACACCTCGAAAGCCAAGGGCGAAGAAGCCGCGGCCGGTGGAGTGCTTGAGCGGTTCGATCGCCCGATAGTTCTTCCCGGCAGCCATCCACGGTGGGATCGTCGGCAGGAGCACGAACATCACGCAGGCCACCATCAGCAGCGTGGCGAAGCGCTTCATGAACCGCGACCACTGGTAATGGCTGGCGTACCACAGGATGGCGATCGCCAGCACGGGGAAGATGAAGTGGGTGAAGTACACCGTGGAGGCCACCTTTTCGTACCACGGCACGGTGGGCTTCCAGAACCGCCTCTGCAGCCACACGTTGGGGTCGTTGCCGAAGAACAGGAACCGATCGATGTTGCGCACCGATTCCAGCTGGCGCGGGGTACCCAGCCCGTCGGCCACGCCGCGGGTTTGGTCGTAGGTGAACCACATCAGGGCATACAGCATGATGTCCAAGCCCAACACCGCCCACATGTACAGCGGCCGACCCAGAAATGCGCAGAGCAGAAAGATCGCCACGGAGATGCTGACCGAGATCCGATCGAGCGGCAGACCGTAGGCGCGCAGATACCACACGTAGACCACGAAATAGACGGCCAGCAGGGTCAGCCGGACGATGCGCATTACATCGACGGGGACCACGGCGACCCGCCCGCCCGGGCGATGCGCCTGGATCGGCGGCAGTGTCGGTGCGTCGGGCTCCGACGCCAGGCGGGTCATTCAGGCAACGCTAGCCAGCGCATTCCTCCAGTGCACGGCGCACCAGCACCTTTGCCAGGTGGACGCGGAACTCCGGCGAGGCGTTCAGATCGCCCTGCGGATCGGCCTCGGCGGCGGCGAATTCGGCGGCTTCGGCGGGCGACGCCCCGCCGGCCAGTGCGCTGCTGACGCTGCTGGCCAGGATCGGAGTCGAGCCCATGTTGACCAAAGCGACGCCGTTGTCGGTGCCGTTCTGCCACGCCGAGACCCCGACAATCGCCCAGTCTTGGGCACGACGGCGCATCTTCTGGAAGCTCCAGGTAGCACCGCGGCGCGAAGGGACGCGGATCTCGACGAGCAACTCGTCGGGTTCCATCGCGGTCTCGAGGAATCCGTGGAAGAAGTCGGTGGCCCCGATCTCGCGGCGACCATTCGGGCCTTGAACCACGTAGCTGGCCCCCAGCGCCAAGGTGGTGGCCGGCAGATCCGACGCCGGGTCGCTGTGGGCAATCGAGCCGCCGATGGTGCCGCGGTGGCGGACCTGGGAGTCGCCGACGTACAAGGCCGTATGCGCCAGCAGCGGGAGGTGCTCGGCGAGTACGTCGCTGGTCTCCAGATCGCGATGGCGAGTCAGCGCACCAATCGCGATGTGCTCACCATCTTCACGGATGTACGCCAAATCGGGGATACGACCGACATCGATCAACACCCCCGGCTGTGCCAGGCGAAGCTTCATCAGCGGGAGCAGGCTGTGTCCGCCGGCCAAGAACTTGGCTTCGTCGCCGTATTGACCGACCAGCGCGATGGCTTCTTCGGCGGATTCGGCGCGGTAGTAGTCGAACGCCGCGGGGATCACTTGTTGCTCCCGGCGCAGTTCAGCACGGCGGCGACAATGTTGTGGTACCCGGTGCAGCGACACAGGTTGCCCTTCAGCCCACTGCGAACCTGGTCCTCGGTGGGATTGGGAATCTCGTCGAGCAAGCTGGTGGCGGCCATCACCATCCCCGGCGTGCAGAACCCGCACTGCAGGCCGTGGCAGTCGACGAACGCCTGCTGCATCGGGTGCAGGGCGTCTTCGCTGCCGAGGCCTTCGATGGTGGTGACCTGCGCGCCATCGGCCTGCACCGCGAGCACCGTGCAGCTCTTGACGGCCTCGCCATTGAGGTGCAGGGTGCAGGCCCCGCACGATGAGGTGTCGCAGCCGATATTCGTGCCGTGCAGGCCCAGCTCGTCGCGCACGAAGTTGACGAGCAGCGTGCGCGGCTCGACGTCGGCGCTGCGTGCCTCGCCATTGACGGTGACGGTGATTTTCACGAGAGCTCCTTGTTGGCGGCGTCGTTGATCGCGTTCCAGATGCGTTCGGGTGTGCAGGGCATGTCGATGTGCCGCACGCCAAGGTGCGACACTGCGTCGACTACCGCTGACTGAACGGCGGGAGTCGAGCCAATCGTTCCGCTTTCGCCGATCCCCTTGGCGCCGAGCGGGTTGACGAACGTTGGGGTCTCCATGTGGATGACCTCGAAGCTGGGAAGTTCGGCGGCTGAGATCATCGAATAGTCGGCCAGATTCGATGTGATCGGGTTGCCGTAGTTATCGAAGCGGACCTCCTCGAGCAGCGCCTGAGCGGCGCCTTGACCGATGCCGCCGTGGATTTGACCTTCCAGGATCATTGGATTGAGGACCTTGCCGGCATCGTCGCAGGCGATGTGCCGAACCAGTGTTGCCTGGCCGGTTTCGGTATCCACGTGGACCACGGCGACGTGGGCGCCGAACGGGAAGGTGGACATCCCTCCCTCGATGCGGTTCTGGTGCGTCAGCCCGTCCGGAAGGTCAGCGTCGTGTTTCGCGGCCGTTGCCAGATCGGCCCACGACTTGCTCACCGACGGGGTGCCAGCGACGTGGAACGATCCGCTGTCTTTGTCCAAGACGATGTCGGCCTCGTCGGCCTCCAACAGTCGGGCCGCCAGTTGTTTGGCTCGATCTGCGAGTTCGCCGGCCACCATGTGCACCGCTGCGCCGCCTTGTTGCAGCGAACGCGAACCCATCGTGCCGCCGCCGTCGGGCACCAGGTCGGTGTCGCCGAAGACAAGGCTGATCTTGTCCATCGGGATGCCCGTTTGGTCGTTGGTGAGCATCGCCCAGGAGGTCCAGTGGCCCTGGCCGTGTGGCGACGTACCGGTGTACACGGTGGCGGTGCCGTCGTCGTTGACCGTGACCTTGGCGAACTCGCCGCTGTTCGGAGCGCCGGTGATCTCGACGTACACGCTGACCCCGATGCCGATCTGCACCGGGTCGTTAGACGCCCGGCGAGCTGCTTGCTCGGAACGCAGCGCCCGGTAGTCGGCGGCCTCCAACACCTTGTCGAGTGCGGCTTCGAAGTCACCGACGTCGTACATCTGGCCGATCGAGGTGGTATGCGGCTGGTCGAATTTGGCGATCAGGTTCTTGCGGCGTACCTCGGCCGGGTCCATACCGATCTCGGCAGCGAACAGGTCCATCGCCCGTTCGGCGGCGGCGGTGGCCTCCGGTCGACCGGCGCCGCGGTAGGCAACAACCGGGGTGGTGTTGGTCAGCACGCTGGTCGTGCGGCACTCGATGTTCGGAATGTCGTACACGGCCGACGACATCGGGCGGGTCATGAACGGAGCGAGGATCATCGCCATGTCGCCGAACGCACCGCAGTCCTGCAGGACGCGCAGGCGGTAATGGGTGACCTTGCCGTCGCGGCTGCCGCCCATCGAGATGTACTGATACTGGGCCCGCCCGTGGCCCAAGGCCATCATGCTTTCGCTGCGCGTTTCGCGCCAGGTCACCGGTCGTCCAACCTTCTTCGCCAGCACCCCGAGCAAGGCTTCTTCGGGATAAGCGCCGATCTTGGCGCCGAACCCGCCGCCGACGTCGGGCGTGATCATCCGCACCTTGTCTTCGTCGATCCCGTTTGCTGCAGCGACCACCTTGCGCGACCCCTGGGCGTGCTGGGTGGAGATCCACTGATGCAGTCGGCCATCGACCCACGCTGCGGCCGAGCCGCGTACCTCCATCGGGCAGGGGGCGACGCGCTGGTTGACGAAACGGCCGTGGACCACCACCTCGCAGTCGGCGAAGAACTCGTCGCCGGTGACGTCGGGCATGCCCAGCGCGGTGGAATCGAAGCACACGTTCGACCCGGTGTTTTCGTACAGCAGCGTGGTCGAGGTGACCGCTTCTTCTGGGTCGACGACCACCTCGAGCATGTCGTAGTCGACGATCACCGCTTCGGCGGCGTCTTCACCCTGGTCGTGTCGCTCGGTGAGGACCACCGCGACGGCCTCGCCGACGTAGCGGACCTTGCCGTCGGCCAGCAGACCGCGGGTGAGCGTGGGGTTGAACGCGCTGGCTTGCGGCTGAATGTCGAGGTCGGCGTTCACGTACACGGCGACGACGCCCGGCATCTCCAATGCTGCTTCGGTGTCGACCGAGAGAATCCGGCCGTGGGCGACCGTGGAGCGGACGTAGGTGACGTGCAGCGCACCGTCGAGCGCCGGGTCGACGACATCGTCGACATAGACCCCACCGGTGGTCAGGAACTTCGGGTCTTCCAGACGCGGTACACGGTTCCCCAAAATGCTTCCTGCCACAAGGCCCCCTCGATCGATCGATGCAGTACGACGCGACACTAGACAACGACGGGTCCAGCGCTGTGATCGATGTGGTGGACTCTGATGCGAACGTCGCGGCCCGCGACGCCTACCTTGAGCGACGTGTCGCATCCATACCGCAATGTGGCGATCGCTGGGGTCTTCAACACCGTCCAAGCTCGCTCGCTGCCCGGCCATAGCTCGCTCTCGATCGCCATCGAGGCGGCCCACGGCGCGCTGGCCGACGCCGGGCTGACCGTGCACGATGTCGATGGCTTGGCCGGACAGTTCGCGTCCGAGATGGGAATGATGCTCGGCCGCGGCCCAGTCAGCCGCAAGTTGACCAGCCTGGGGATCCCGGCGATCATCGACGCCGCGGCGATGATCGCCTTGGGCGAGTGCGAGGTCGTGGTGGCCGCGGCCGGCGGCGCGGGGATCTACACGGAACGCTCGTCGACGGCGCCCTGGACCAGACCGACCAACGAATTCGTTGCCTCATATGGTCTGTTCACTGCCGCCGAGTTCGCCCTGATTGCCCGCCGCCACATGGTGATGTACGGCACCACCGAGCAACAGTTGGCCACCGTGGCGGCGACGATCCGCAACAACGGCCACGTCAATCCCGGTGCGGTTTTCAGCGGCAAGGGCCCGTTCACCGCCGACGATGTGTTGGCCTCGCGGATGGTGGCCGATCCGTTCCATCTGCTCGACTGCTCGATGGTCTCTGAAGGAGGTTGTGCGCTGGTGTTGGTGCACGCCGACCGGGTCAAGGACCTGCGCACGCCTCCGGCATGGATTCTGGGGGCTGCCGGCGACTTGTACGGTCCGGCCTACCAGGTCGCTCCGTCATTCGACCTCGGTGGGCGCGGCGAATTCGGCCCGAATGGTGTCGTTGGCCGCCGCGCTGCCCAGATCAGCCTGCGGATGGGCGGCTTGCGCGTCGACGACGTCGATGTCGGCGAGTTTTACGACCCGTTTAGCTTCGAGATCATCCGCCAGCTGGAAGCCTTCGGGTTCTGCGGCGAGGGCGAGGGTGGCGCTTTTGTCGACGACGGCAATATCGGCCCGGGTGGGCGCTTGCCGGTGACCACCGATGGCGGCACGATGTCGTTCAGCCATGCCGGGATCAACGCCCAACAGTTTCAGCGTGTGATCCGCGGGGTCGAGCAGATCCGGGGAACATGCCAGACCATGCAGGTGCCCGATGCCCACGTTGCCCTGTGCACCAACGGCGGCGCGGGCGCGTTGTTCACCGACGTCATGGTGATTGGCAAGGAGCGCCCGTGACCGAGCAACTTGATTCCGGGGTGTTGCAGCCTCAACCAGCGACCGTTCCGGGCCCGACGCCTGGCATCTTCTCGCAGCCCTATTGGGATGCGTGCGCGCGGGGTCAGCTGATCTATCAGCAGTGCGCCGCATGCTCGGCGATCAATCTTTTGCCGGGCCAACGCTGCGCGCGCTGCGCCAGCGAGGACGTTGCCTGGCAGCCCAGCGCTGGGCGCGGCACGTTGTACAGCTGGACCGTGGTCTGGAGACCGCAACGGCCCGAGTTCCAGGTGCCCTACGTGCCGGCGATCATCGACATGGCCGAGGGATACCGAATGATCGCCGGCATCATCGGCTGCACGCTCGACGACCTGCGCGCCGAGATGCCCCTCCAGGTCGAATTCCACGCAGTCGCCAACGACATCCAACTCCCGTACTTCCGCCCCGCGTAACACCCGGGGTCGCGCTTCCCCGGGTGTTACGCGGCTAGTAGGTTTCGAAGACGTGCCACATCGCCTTCTTGCGACGGGCGAGTTCAGCGCGGTCGTTCTGGGCGATCAGCTCGGCCAGTTGCTGGGCGGCATCGGTGAGCTGGTCTGCTTCGACCAACTGGGAGCAGATGCCCAACTGATAGGCGCGGGCGGCGCTGACCCGTTCGTGACTGCCGATCAGGGCCATCCGGGTGATCGATTCCATCGGCGACTTGCGCGCCAGGGCAATGACCTCGAAGGCGGTGACCTGACCGATCGAGACGTGCGGGTCCACAAAGCTGGCGGTTGTCGCGGCGATGACGATGTCGGCGTCAGCGATGAAATGCAGGCCGCCGCCGGCACAGATCCCGTTGACCGCGGCGATCACCGGCTTGCCCACCCCGTTGTGCCAGGCGGTCAGGCGTAGCTCGGCATTCTTGGTCCGCCGAGATTGCTCGCGCAGTGCATCCTTGTCGCGGTTCAGCTGAACCACGTCGAGTCCGGTCTGAAACGCTTTGCCCGCGCCCGTGTTGACGATGACGCGCACATCGTCGTCGGCATTCAGTTCGGTCCACGCCTGTTCAAGTTCGGCCAACATCGTCGCGTTCATCGCGTTGCCAACGTGCGGCCGATTGAAGATCAGCCAGCCGACCGGGCCGCGGCGTTCGAGGAGCAGGCTTTCGTACATCGCCGGGCACGGTACTACCTTCGCCAGGGTGAGCACCGGCCCGGCAACCATTCCCGCGGCGCTGCGCGCCGCAGCGGCGCAATTCGGCAGGCACGACGCGATCGTCGCCGAGGGTGAGGGGCCGATCGCCGAGCGGACCACGTCGTTCGCCGAACTCGACGCACAGGTCGACGCCTTCGCTGGCTCGCTGATCGCTCTGGGAATCCGCTCCGGGGATCGGGTCGCACTGTGGGCGCCGAACGGTGCCCCGTGGATCGTGGCGTCGTTCGCGATCTACCGCGTCGGTGCCGTGCTGGTACCGATTTCGACGCGCTATCGGGGCAACGAGGCCGGGGACATTCTGCGCCGGTCGGCGGCGGTCGCGATCATCGCGGCCACCGACTTCATGTCCCCTTCGACCGCCGAGATGCTCGACGGCGAGTCGAACCTCGAGGGTCTCGAGCATCGAATTGTGCTCACCGGTGACGCCCCGTCGGGCTGGATCAGCCCTGATGCGTTCGCCCGTTTCGGCGACTCGATCAACCGCTCCGACGTTGTCGCACGCGAGGCGGCAATCGACGGCGATGATATGTCGGATCTAATTTTCACGTCCGGCACGACCGGCCGCCCGAAGGGTGCGATGCTGCGCCACCACGCGAGCATCGAGACCTATCTGCAGTGGAGCGAGCGGGTCGGGCTGCGCGCCGGCGACCGCTACCTGCTCGTCTATCCGTTCTTTCACACCTCGGGGCTGAAGTCCGGTGTGTTGGCGTGCGTGTTGCGCGGCGCGACGATCCATCCGCAGGCGGTGTTCGACGTTGAAGCGATGATGCGCCGGGTGCCCGCCGAACAGATCACGATGCTGCCCGGTCCACCCACCGTGTTTCAGTCGATTCTTGACCATCCCAACCGCGACACATTCGATCTTTCCAGCGTGCGCACTTCGGTGACCGGCGCTGCGGTGGTGCCGGTGGAGGTCATCCGCCGAATGCGCGAGGATCTGCTGATTCCCGATGTCGTCACCGGCTACGGCTTGACGGAAACGCACGGAACGGTCAGCGTCAATCGCTGCGATGACACGCCAGAAGACGTGGCCCTGACGATCGGAACACCGCTCGATGGCCTGGATGTATGTGTCGTCGACGACGAGGGCAACGAACTGCCCACCGGTGAATCCGGCGAATTCTGGGTGCGCGGCTTCAATGTGATGACCGGCTACTTCGATGACCCTGCGGCGACTGCCGAAGCAATCGTCGACGACCCTAACGGCGCGGGCAGCTGGCTGCGCACCGGCGACGTCGGATTTGTGGACGATCGCGGTCGGCTGCACATCACCGACCGGAAGAAGGACATGTTCATCGTCGGCGGGTTCAATGCCTACCCGGCCGAGATCGAAAGCCGACTGCTCGAACACCCGGACATCCTGCAAGCTGCGGTGGTTGGCGTTGCCGACGACCGGATGGGCGAGGTCGGGCTGGCGTTCTTGGTGCTGCGTCCAGGTGGCGAGCTGCGCGCCGACGGCCTGACCGAGCAGCTCACCCCGTGGTGTCGTGAGCGGATGGCCAATTTCAAGGTGCCCCGGGTGTTTCGCGCCGAGCATTCGCTACCGCTCAACGCCACCGGCAAAGTGGCCAAGGCCGAGCTCAGGTCCCGCCTATAGCAAATCGGCTGATGGGATGCCGGGCAGGGAGCGGGTCATCGCCACTGGCCGCCCCGCGCCGGTTGTCAGCGCCGTGCGGCGAGCTGCTGTTGAATCCGGCGTACGCCGTCGGCGAAGTCGGGCCGGTCGACCGACCACTGCTGAGCGACCAGTTCAAGCTCAGCAGCCTGTTGCGGGGTGGTCAGCGGACGTGAGTCGCGAATGGTCTGCTTGGTGCGACGGACCAGTTCGCTGTCGCGGCTCGCGGCACGCTTGGCGAACTTGATCGCCAACGCCTCGGCCTGCTCGTCGGCGACGCAGCGCCAGGCCAGTCCGACCGCAGCCGCCTCGGCACCGTCAAGCGAGTCGCCGCACAGCGACAGCGCCGCCGCGCCTTGTTCGCCGACGCGCTGCATCAGCCGCCACAGATGACCACCACCAGGATGGATACCGACATCCAGGAATCGCGGGTCGAACTTCGCCGATTGGCCAGCGATGATCACGTCGCAGGCCAGTGGCAGGTTGACTCCGGCGCCGATCGCCGCCCCGCAGACGACGGCGATCGTCGGAACCGGGCAGTCGGTGAGCGCGTTGAACCCGACGTACAGGTCCGTCAACGGGCGAGCACGTTCGATCAACGCATCCAACGAGCCGCCCGAACAGAACACCGGGGGATCGGCAGTCAACACCAGGGCCGCGGCGCCCTGTTCGAGCACCTCGGCGACGGCGGCGCCGAGCTGATCGCTCATCTCCGGTGACAACACGTTGCGGTGCGCGGCATCCGTGAGCCGGACCGAGCCGATCCGGTCGGTGACCGAGGCGCTGACCAGGTTCATCGGCCGAGCCGTTCGAGCACAGCCTTGCGCAGCTCGCTGGTGGCCACCTTGCCCAGGCCGCTGCGCGGAATCGCCTCGAAGATCACCAGGTCCTCGGGCAGTTTGAACTTGGCCAGTCCGGCCGATAGGCAGTGCTGGGCGATGCTCGCCAGGTCGACGGTGGCACCAGGCTGGGGGACCACGGCGGCGACACATCGCTCGCCGGTGCGTGGATCGGGAATGCCCACCACGGCGGCGTCGGCGATGTCAGGATGGCTCAGCAGCGTGTCGCCGACCTCCTTGGTGGAGATGTTTTCGGCATTGCGAATGATGATCTCCTTGAGCCGACCGGTGACCTGCACCGCGCCGAATTCGTTGAACCGCCCGAGATCGCCGGTGCGGAAACGGCCCTGGTCATCAAAGCCGTCGACCGCATGCGCTGGGTTGGCGTAGCCGAGCATCAACTGCGGGGCGCGGGCGACGCGGATCTCGCCCTCCTCGCCGTCGGCGACGCGGCTTCCGTCGGGGTTGCAGATGTGCACCTCGACACCTGGCATCGGGCTGCCCTCGCTGGTGGCGCGCGACTCGATCGGTTCGTCGAGCGAGGTGACCGTGAACATCGGACATTCGGTCAAGCCATAACTCGACACCACCCCGGCGCCGCCGAGCACCGCGCGTACTTCGGCGTCCAGCGACGGCGGCTTCGGGGCCCCGCCGCTGATGCAGAACCTGAGCTTGGGGAACAACGCCGATGGGCCTGCCGCTTGTTGAGCGGCGATGTACGAGCGAAGGAACGGCAGCGCCGAACCGAGCATCGTCGCCCCAGCTTCGGCCATCACGAGCGGGCTGCGTTGGGCATCGAAGACGTCGAACAGCAACAGTGAGTGCCCGGACATCAGCGCCGAAATCAGCATTGCCGCCCCGCCGATATGGGCGACCGGAAACGCCACTGGGTAGACGTCGTCGGCATCGATGGCCAGTGTTGCGTTGTACCCCGCGGTGGTACCGATCACCGATCGATCGCAGTGCCAGACCGCTTTCGGGTCCGATGAGGTGCCCGACGTGGCATACAGCCAGCGCGGCGCCTCGGCATCGGTTGGGGGCAGCGGCAGCACAGCCGGGTCGCCGGTGGGCAACGGGTGATCCTGGTCATGGATCAGCACCTGGAAGCCGCGGCCAGCAGCCAGGCTGCGGGCCCGGCCGCCGAACGGGGTGCCGCGGAGTTCGTCGACCGAGATCAGCAACGCCGGGTTGGAGATCCCCGTCAGATGGGCGACCTCGCGTTCGCTGAGCATCGGGATGATCGGTTGCTGCACCGCGCCGAGACGGGCCAGGGCGGCCATCAGCACGAGGGTGTCGATCGTGGTCGGCAGCAGCCAGCTGACCACGCTGCCCGGTTCAATACCCTGTCCGTACAGGCCGGCGGCGACTGCTTCGGCCCGGTCCCGAAACTCCCTGCCGTTGAGGCGTTGCCCGTGATGATCGGCCAGCAGGGTGCGCTCGGGGAACCGGTCGGCGCGCTGGGCAACAAAGCCCCACATCGTTGTGACTGGCGGAGAGACGTCTTGGTGACTCATTGTCCACGATCTTCGCAGACGGAGACGTGACCGACCATGCCGATGCCGCCGTTCGGCCTAGCCGGTGCTACCAATCGAGCCAACAGGGTGCGGCGCGCTCAGATCGGTTTGGCGGAGCACGGCGACCAGCTGATCTGCCGTGAGGACGTCGATGATCACCTCGGCCGCAGCGGAGCCGTCGCGCCGCCCAACAAGGAGCACCACTTCGTGCAGGCGTCGTCCGGTGCTGCGCTCAAGTGCAGCCGCGTACGCGCTCATCTGATACCGGTAGCGCTCGGCCAGCGTCGTGCTGTTGACGTTGGCCGAATCGGTTTTGAAGTCGACGAGCACCAGCGAACCGTCGGGGCGCTCGTAGACGGCGTCGATGTATCCCCAAATGACCAACGGATCGGCCGGGTTCCCGATGTCGGCGCCAACGTAGATCTCGCGGCGTTGCCGGGCGGCACCGACGAGCGCTGCCCAGCGCGGCGAGCGCAGAATCGACTCGACCAAGCCCTGCACCGGCTCGACGTCGGCGACATCGGCTCGTGCGCAGGCGTGCTCGACCCGCAGGCGAATGTCGGAGACGGTGTCGGGGTCGTTCAGGTCGACGTCGGTCAACGGCATGTGCTGCAGTGCTTCGTGCACGGCGATGCCGATGCTGGTGCCGTACCGGCCGCGCGACCGCTCCTGGATCATTCCGCTGGCGGGATCCTTGCGGTTGCCCGGATCGGTGGCTTCGCGATCGGTGTTGGCGACCACCGCGGCCGGCCCGTTGGAAACGTCTGTTGGCCAATCGAGCTCGATGCCGGCCACCCCGTCGGCTGTCAGCAAGGGTTCGAAATCGTCGGCTTCGGCGTCGATCGTCGCCCCGCCGCGCCCCTCGACCAGCGCAGCGATGCCGCTTGGCGTAAACACTTGCCGACTGAAGATGCCGGGAAGTTCCAAGGTCGGCAGATCGTCGACCGCGCCGTCTGCCGAGCGCTCGATCAGATCGAGCTGTTCCAGCAAGGCGCGTAGCGCACTGTCGCGCACGTCGGTGTCGTCGGCGTTGGCGTCCGCAGCGGGCCATTCGAAGGCTCCGAACCACTGGCCATCGACCGCCGTGGAGAGACGGCTGGCGGCGTTGCCAGCGCGGGCGTGATGAACGCTGACGATCAGATGGTCCTTCGCCCTGGTGAACGCCACGTACAGCAGCCGGGCCTCCTCGGCCTGTTCGAGGAGCTTGTCGTCCGTCGAACCGCTATACAGCGTGCGCACCGTGCCGATTTTGACCTCGGGGCGACCGTTGCGGACCGCCACCGTATTCAGCGCTGGTGTCGGGTCCTGGCGGCCAAGGCCAGCTGCGATGACGATCGGATACTCCAGACCCTTCGAGGCGTGGATCGTCAGGATCCGCACGGCGTCGTCGAGTTCGTCGGTAGAGATGTCGGTGCGGTCGTTGGCGTCGACGCGGTCGGCCACCCAGCGGAGGTATTCGCCGATCGTTCCGGCGGTGGCATCGGACCATTGACGGGCTTCGTCGATCACAAAGCGAACCCGCCGCCATGACTCCGTGGCCGCATCGCCATCGGCGTACGCAGCGGCCGCCGCGCCAAGCATCGAGTCGTAGATCTCGGCGAGCAGCTGGGCTGGCCCGAGCACATGCTGGCGGTCGGACCAGCCCCGGATCTGCTCGAGCGCGGCGATCACCCGTCGTACACCCGCAGAGTCAAGGTGCGGGTTGAGCTGTTCCTGCGCGGTACGTGACGGCACGTTCCAATAGCGGTAGGCGCGGTGGAACTCGTACAGGTCGATATCCGACAGGCCGAAGACGTTGGTCCGCAACGCGCTGACGACGGCGTGCGCATCGTCAGAATCCTCGAGGGCGCGCAACACGCGGAGAAGTTCGTAGACCTCGCGCCGCTCGTACATCAGGGTGCCGCCCTCGACGCGGTAGGGAATCCCGCTGAGCTGCAAGGCGTCCTCGATCGCAGCCAGCGAGGTGCGCGTTCGGATCAGGATGGCGATGTCGCCGAAGCGGGCGTCGCGCCCGGGTAGGTCTGGCTTGTCGGCCACCTGCCAGGGGTTGGCGTCGTCTGCGTGGCCGACCGCGTTGCGGATTACCTGGACGATGTCGGCGGCTTCGGCCCGGCCGACATCGGCTGCGCTGCGGGTGACGTCCTTGTCGACATCGGTGCCCAGCAACGACACCGCTGGGCCGCCGGGTATCAGTGGTCGAACGGCGACAAGATCGGTATAGCTGGTTTGTAGGTCGGCACCGTCGGTGGCGAACCGTGCGCCGACGACCTGATTGATCCACTCGGTAAGCGGTGATTGGGTGCGGAAGTTGGTGGTCAGCGCAACCACGTTGCCGCCAGCCTGGTTGTCGTTGATCAGTTCGTCGAACAGCGCTGGCTCGGCCTCGCGGAACGAGTAGATCGACTGTTTCGGGTCGCCCACGGCGAACAGCACCGACGGCTCGATCGTTTGCCCGTCGATCGGATCGCACAGCGCCCGGACGATGTCGTACTGAACGACGTCGGTGTCCTGGAACTCGTCCACGAAAATCTGACGGAACTGGGAGCGAACCTCGTCGCGCACCGCGGGGTTGGTGTCCAGCAGTCGCCGAGTGAGCACCAAGAGATCGTCGAAGTTCAGCTCGCCTCGGCCAACGCGGCTGCGGGCTGCAGTGAGGGCATGGTCAATCGCCGGTACGAGGATTCGCCGGAGATAGATATCAGGAAGGATCCTGGTGATCTGTCCGACCGCCTGATGGACACGGTGGCGGGCCTCCTTTGGCGTGTAGCCAACCTCGGGAACCCACTGCTTTGCGCTGCCGGCGTTGACCAACTTGACCGATGGGATCTGGACCGGATCGGTCCAATCGGATGGCAGCGCCTGTAACCACGGCACGACCAGGTCGCCGATGTTCATCGCCAGGCGATCGGTGTTGGTCGGATCGCTGACCCATGGGTGGTTGACGATGTCGTGCACCTCGTCGAGGACCAGGTCGACGAAGTGGCGGTAGTCGGCGTCGCTGAGCGGGCTGGTGTCGACGTTGCTGAAACGGTCCCATTGGTTGGCGATCTGAATCACCAGGGTGGCGATCGAGTCGAGCTTGTTCTCGGCCACCAGGTAACGGACGGCCTCCATCAGCTGCGGGTCGACCTGGGCCTGATTGAGGATCTGATGCATCGCCACGCGTGCTTCGTCGGCAGTGGATGTTTGCGAGGAGATCTCGCCCATCGCGTGAAACACCGGCGGCAACCCCGCCTCGATCGGGTAGCGGCGCAAGATCCGCAGGCAGAATCCGTGAATCGTGCCGATGTAGGCCTCGTCGATCGAGGCGCTGGCCACCTGGCCCCGCAAACGATGAAGCAGCTCGCGCGCCGCTCGTTCTGTAAAGGTGATGACCGCCACGTTGCGCGGATCCAAACCGCTGCCAAGCTCGGCGCTGACGCGCTGGACGAGATGATGGGTCTTGCCCGAACCCGCGCCAGCAACCACCACGGTGCGACGACCGAGCATCTGGTTGATCCGTTGGCGTTCGTGGTGGTCGGGGATGTGGTTGCTCATCGGTCGTCCTCGTCCTCGTCGGCGACCTGTGCCTCGGCACGCCGTTCGGCGGCGAGGGCCGCGAAGCGCGCCGCGCGCCCGCCCAAGGTCTCCAACCCGAGTCCGTCTGGGCTGCAGTCGCGGCAGCCCCACGACCCATGTGGTTCGCCCGGATAGAACTCGCCGTGAACGATGCGGCTGGCGAGTTCGTCGACCCAGGCGACCGCCGCTGCTTGATCGAGTTCGACCGGCTTTGGGGTGACGACGTGATTGCGGATGTAGACGTAGCGCACGCTGACGTACCCTCCATCGACACCGTGGTCACGATCGGCGACGATCGAGTAGAGGTGTAACTGCAGCTTGGTGCCGCCAGATGTCGGGTCGTGCTTCGAGGGGGCCTGCGGGTTGACCGAGTTGGTCGACTTGAAATCGGTGACGCGCGCCCGTCCGCCGACGTGATCGATGCGGTCGATCAGACCACGGAAGCGAACCCGTCCAACCGACGTGTCGACAACCAGCGAATCATCCGCTGAGTCCATTCCAAACCGATGCTCGACGGCGACCGGCAAACAACCGTCGAGGCGCTCGCTGTCCAACACTTGGGTCAGGCCGTCGACCAGCAGATCGCGCTCGGCGGTCCAGCGCACCGGATGACCGAGCAGGCCAGATTCGGCGAGCAGCTCGGCGTGCTGATCCAACCGCTCAGCCAGCGTCGCCACGGCCTGCGGATAGTGGACGTCGTCCAGATACGGGCCGTCGGCGGCGAGCCATCCCCTGACGACATCTTCGAGCACCGCGTGAATCATCCGACCCTTATCGGTGGCGGCCAGTTTCTCGGTCTCGGCGGGGTCGTCTTCCTGACGGACGCGCAGCACGGTGTTGAGGAAGTAGGAGATGCCACAGGTGGCCAAGTTCTCGAGCGCGGTGATCGCCAGCGGACGCTGCCCGACATCGAGTTCGGGGCGCGTACCGATCATCCCGTCGTACTCGGCCGGCACCGAGAGTCGCCTGCTGATACCGCTGCGGGCCCGTCGGCGCAGGCGCGTGCTGCGTTTCCAAGCGTCGCCGTCGCGGGTGAGCAGCTCGGCCGTGGTCAGGGCCCGGCCAGTGCGGACCTGGGCAGCATGACTGTCGATGGAACGGACGATCGTGGCCGTCTGCTCCATCGGTGCCTGGGGTGGGTCGATCAGTTCAGCTGGGAGCAGCCGTGACGGGTACAGGTCGCCGCCACGGCGCATGTCGCTGCGTGACCGGCTGACCTCGACGCGCGCCGAGCCGCGCAGCACCGACGACCATGCCCGGGTAGCCCGATTGATCGACCAGTAGGCATGCTCGATCCATACTGCGCTGGGCTCGTCAGCGTTGCGCGGCACGATCAGATCGTCGTTTGGTCTGCCCGGAAGGACGCCGTCGTTGGCCCCGACCACCAGCACAACATCGGCGTCGATGCACGCCCCATCGGTGAGCGGGTGGACGCGCACCCCGGGGGTTGAGGAGTTCTGTCGACCGACACGTTTGTCGAGTAGGTCGGTGACGATGCGTCGCATCGCCGGCCAGCTGTAGGGCAGCTCGATCGAGGGTTCGTCCAGCACCACCAAGCTGCGCAGGCCATCGATGATCTGTGTCGCTGCCTTGTGTTGCCATTGAGCCAATTCGGCCCAGCGTCGTTCGCGCCACAGATCGTTGCCGATCAGCAATTCAAGCGCGCCGACCAGCTCGTCGACCGCGGTTGTCCACGTGGTGGCTCGAAACAGCCCGCCGCGGATCCCGCGGATTCGGTTGACCAAGGTGAGCATCGCGGCCATGTCGTCGCGTTCTCGTTGTTCGCGGCGCTGGCTGCGCTCGTCGGGCGGCTCGCCGTAGTGCTGCAGCCGACGGGCACGCTCGGCCTCGTGAACCTTGTCGAGTCTCGGTGCGGCGGTGGCCCAATCGTCGGCGGTGACGATGCCAGCGCGGCGGGCAACACGCCGCCATCCGTCGACGTTGCGGCGGGCTTCGTCGGTGCGCGTTCGATGTTGAGCAATGCCGAACAGATTGAACATTCGCAGCCGGTCGGGCTGTTCGAGCGCCTCGATCAGCAGGCGGGTGACGGTGCCGCCGATCGATTCGGCCAACGTGTGTGGGGTAGGGCCCGACCATGGGACGTGGGCACGATCGAGTTCGTCGGTGATCGAGCGGTGGTAGCCGCCGCTGGGTGGACAGAGCACAGCGATCCGATCCAGCCGGATCGGGCCGGCCGGGTCGGTGGACAGTTCGACGACGCGGCGCACGTTGGCCCGGCATTCTTCGTCTTGGTCGGGTGCCGACACGAGGGCCGCGGGCCACGGCAGGGCATCGGACGCTGAGGCCCACAGGCGGACCACATTGTCGACATCGATCGCGCAGATCGTGGCGACCTGCCGCTGCAGGTCGGCGTCGTCTGCCCACGCGGCGACGGCGATGACGCGACTTTCGGTGTGGGCGACCAGCTCGGTGACAAAATTCAGCTGGCCCGGATGGAATGGCTCGGCGAGGGCGACGACGACAGCGGTGGAGGAGCCAAGCCGGTCGATCGAAGTAGTAGCGCTGACCAACGTGGCGGCCTCGTCGGCAAAGCCGGCGGCGCGCAGATCGGCCCGCGCCTGGGCGGCGACGCTGAGCAGCGCCTGACGGGTGGTACTTCCACCGGCCAGGGCCGACCAGACGTGCGGGCGAGCAGGGACATGGCGGGTGCGTTCGGTCAGATCGACCAAGGCATCGACCGTGGCCGGATGCTGGCGGACATCGACCAGCTCCGCTGGGCACTGGCGTTCGAGCTGCCGCTCGACGAGCCCAGCCACCACCTGGGGGGTCAACGGCCGCAGCGCGGTGCCCGCCCGTTCAAGCAGCTCGCTGGCCAGATCAACCGGTGTGAGAAAGCGGATCCCGGCCGCGCCACGGCCCTGGTTGCAGCGCGGCAGGCGGCGCCGGATGGTGTCGGCGGTGGGCCCGGGAGGGGTGACGATGACGACCTCGCGCAGCGGGTCGCCGTCTTGCAGCGCGCCGATCTCGGTCGCGATCGCCTCCGGCAATGCGTCGCCGCTGCGCACCAGGCGCGGCGAGTGGCGCTGCTGCACGAGGTCGAACAGGGATTCCTGCACCGGTTGGGTCACGCCGCTCATTGAAGCAGAGGGGTGTTACGCGGTAGTTGGAACCGCATCGGCAGGCGCGTTCGCCGGGCGCGTCGGACACCCGCGCTGACGAGGTGCCTCATCCGCTGAGGTGCCAGTGGCTTGCCCAGGGGGCCAGCTGGATCGTCGGGCCATCGGGAATCGTCAGTGACGAAACGCTGGCCGTGACATTGACGGCGACCACGGCCCGTTCGCCGCTGGCGGCGTGGCGTTCGACCACGAACACCCCCGGGCCGGCGTCGAATATCGTCTGTGACGATTCGGGAGCGAAGGCCGCCGACGAGGCGCGCAGCGCCAGGAGCTGGGCGAATCCATCCCACGAGCGGGCCGCCAGCGAGCTGTCGTCGTCCAGCAGGGCGTGCAGATCGTCGGCCCCAACGCGCCCGCGATTCAGATCCCGGGGGTGGCCGGTGAGCGCGTACGTGGCCACGTCGTTCCCCACCGCGAACAGTGCGTTGAACCACAGCAAGGGGATGCCGCGCAGCGCCAAGGCGATCGCGTAGCTGGCGTGGTGTCGAGCCAACGCGTCGTCGTCGTTGAACCCCTGGGCCAAAATGGCAAACCACGAAACGGCCAACTCGTACGGACGGTCACCACCAGCCGTGCTGCGCCAGTTGACCACGCCGCCCGCCGCTTCGGTCGCCGCGGCCAAGGCGCCAACCTGATCGTCGGTCAACCAGCCTTCGGCGCCGCGCACGCCGATGCCGTCGTGGGTGGCCAGGATGTTGGCGAACGTGCACCCGGCCGGCGGTGGCTCCTGCGTGGCGGCCCAGGCACGCAGCACCGCACAGTCGCCCGTCAGCATCGTGTGCAACACCAGTGGCGGCAGCGAGAACTGATACACGGCGTCGGCTTCTGGCAGGCCAGGCTTGCCGAAGTAGGAGACATTTTCGGGGTGGGCGACGTTGGTTTCGGTGATCAGCAGCAGGCCGGGCGCTACCTGCTCCAGGCAGGCTCGCCAGAAGCGCACCAGGGCATGGGTCTGCGGCAGGCTCATCGACGTCGTCGCCGCGTCTTTCCAGGCAAAGGCGATGGCATCCAACCGCAGCGCGGCGGCCCCGTGACCGACCAGATCAAGAATCGCTTCGGTCATCGCCAGCAAAGCTTCGGGACTGTGGTAATCGAGGTCGACTTGGTCGGCCGAGAACGTTGTCCACACATCGATTGACGATCCATCGCGGCGCGTGAACGAGTGGCGTAAGGGCGAGGTGCGCGGTCGGACAACGGCCGACGTGTCGGTACCGGGATCGAGCGTGGCAAAGTAACCGTCGTACGGTGCCTCGCCAGCCAGGAAGCGGCAGAACCAGTCGCTGGATGCAGACAGGTGGTTGACGACGGCATCTGCCATCCAGGCATGCTGCGCGGCCAACCGATCGATATCGGCCCACGTCCCGTATGCCGGATCGACCGCGTGAGGGTCGATCACGCTGAATCCGCCATCGCCCGACGATGGATGCAGCGGCAACGTATGGATCCCGTTGATCCACGGGGACAACCGCGAGGCGACGAAATCTGTGAGCGCGGCGAGGGGAGCGACGCCGACGTTGGTGACGTGGTGGGGATAGGCGATCAGCCATGCGTGGCGCTGGTCAAGCGCGTCAACCGAGCGCGTCGGATAGCGAGCGAGCAGTTGATCGACGCGGTCAGCGACCGAGGCGCTGTTGTCCCCGTACAGGTCGCGTAGCGCGGCCCGGCGGGCGGCGGTCAGCGCAGGTGATGAGCCGTTCAGGCCGGGATGGCGACGCGGTCGACGCCCAGGCGCACCGTGCGGGTCCGGTCGAACTCGTGGGCCTCGACCAAAGCGACCTCGACCAGGCCGTCAACCTGGCTCGACAACGAGGTCCACAACCGTCGACAGATCTCTTCGACGGTGGGCTCGCGGTCCCAGAGCAGTGGCTTGAAGTTCTTCCACTGGCCGAGGTCCTCGTGCGTCAGATAGTGACCGACCCATGGGTCGACTGTCTTCAGCAGAATCTCTTCCAGTTCGTCGGCCGGGATGACGATGTGTGCGTCAGCCGGTCCTTCCACTGTGGCCGCTACCGTCCAGGCGTGGCTGTGAATCAGCCCATCCACTCGGTGTCCCCAGCGGGCATTGATCGCCGCGGTGATCGTGAGCTTCATGTGTACTACCTCCGGCCACCAGGTTACCCCGGTAGCCGGAGGCAGTCCGGAACCCTGTGCCTAGCTCTTCAGACCGATCGCCGGATCGATGAACTCGTTGGTGAACAGGTCGCTGGCCTTCAGGTCGGCGGGAACCTCGATACCGGCCTTGCGCAACTGATCCAGGTTGGTCTGGATCCGCGACTCCTCCATGTTGCCCAGCGTCTTGTCGGGCCCGTTGCTGACGGTGCCGATCTTCAGCTGCTGCTCCACCGAGAACTTCATCAACTCGGGGCTCTGTGTCCAGAAGTTGTTGTATTGCTTGACAGCGTCGAGGATGATCGCGTTTGCCCGGTCGGGGCTACCGATGTAGTCCACCTGGGCCTGCTGGATGATCGGGACCAACTTCTTCAAGCAGGCGGCGTGCTTGTCCTTGTCATCCTTGATGATCGCCAGCGTCTGCGAGTAGCTCTTGAACCCGGCGTCGTACCAGGTCTGGAATGCGACTGGCTTGTTCCATGCGGGCAGGTCGTGTTCGAACTTGTACGGCTCGGCGGTGGCGAAGCCCTGCTGGGCGATCTTGCCATCGGAGGACACGAACTTGTCCGGCGACCCATCGAACGAGGTGTCGAACTGGCCGTCGGTCATGATCCCCTGCGAGATCGCCCACTTGGCGATGATCCCCTTGCCAAAGACCAGGACCGGCACGTTGTGCTTCTGGAGGTCCTTGATTTCCTTGACGTCAGGGAACGACGCCGGATCCCACATGATGATCTGCGGGTTGGCTTCCAACGGTGCGACCACCGACAAAAGACGAATGTCCTTGTTGGTTGCCGCTCCTTCGGTGTTGACGTAGCCGAGCATGATGTTCGGATCGGCGACCAGTTCGGCCGACACCGAACCGCTGATCGCGCTGCCACCGGCACGGACTTCGACGGTGACGCCAGTGTCCTTGCCGCCGGCCACCAGCGGGCCCTTGACGACCTTCTTGTCGGCGTCGACCTTGTAGCCATCGCCGATCAGTTCATAGGTGGCGCCGTGTTCGGCCTCGGGCCACCAGTCGGTCTGGATGATCACGTTGTCGGGGCAGTCGCCCTTCAGCGAGATGGTCGCACCGGCGCTGGTCGAGCCGCTGCTGGCGGTCGACGAGTCCGTCGACGAGCCGGTGGGCGCAGCCGACGAAGCGGGCGTTGCCGACGAGGCGGTGGGGGCTGCGGTCGAGGCCGTCGATGACGCCGGGGCAGCGGTGGAGCTGGCGGTGTCGTCGTTGTCGTCCCCGCAGGCTGCGGCGAAGACTCCGAGTGTCAGGGTCAGAGCCAGGGCAGTGGCTCGTCGCTTGGATGTCTGGACTGTCGAGTGGTTTCGCACCGTGACCTCCGTAGTAACTGACCGCCCGGATGACGAGTCAGGTTGATTGGGAAGAGCCTTCATACCACTTCCCAACCATTTTCCTCTGGATCCACCCAAAGAGCAGGAAAACTGCAACACCGAAGACGCACGACACCAGGATCGCGGTGATCTGCAGCGGGCTGTCCAGTTCGTTCTTGTACTTGGCGATCAGCTGACCCAGTCCGGCCTCGCCGCGACCGAAGAAGAAGTCGGCAACGATCCCGCCGATGACCGCCAAGCTGGCCGAGATGCGCAGCCCGGCAAACACCGCGGGAAGTGCCCCGGGGATCATCAACATCCGCAATCGGGTCCACCGACTGGCGCCGTTCAGGGTGAACAGATCGTGGTGACCTTTCTCCGCTGACTGCAGGCCGAAGAGGGCGTTGACGGCGATCGGGAAGAACGAAAAAATCACGCAGACGATCACCCGGGCACCCTGTCCCGATCCGAACAGCTGGGAGATCAGCGGGGTCATCGCCAAGATCGGGATCGCCTGGAACATGATCATGAACGGGTACACGGCTCGTTCAATCGATCGAGCCTGGCTCATCGCCACGGCCAGCACCAGTCCAACGGCGACGCCGATCACCAGGCCGATGGCGGCGACCTTGGCGCTGACCCACATGCCATCCAGGATCTCGCCGAAGTTCTTGGTATCGAGGAAGCCGTTGCTGATCACCTTGTGCGGCGGGGCCAGCAGGATCCGTCGGCGGCCTTGCAGCCACACGTAGCTGGCCCAATACCAGACGCCGATCAGCGCCGCGCCGAGCAGGATCGGCGGAACCACCATCGACATGATCTGGCGGCCCGGGTGGGCGCGCCGCGGTGGGCGCGGCCCGTAGGTCTTGGGAGCAATCTGGTTGGTGGCGTTTGGTTCGGTGGTCATTCGGCCTGCCCTCCGGAGCCGGCACGCAGCCGGTCAGCGATCTCGGAGCACAGCCTGGTGAAGGTGCCCTCAAATCGCAGCTCCGGTGTCCGTGGGTGCTCGAATGGGATCGGGAAGTCAGCGATGATCGTGCCCGGCCGGAAGCTCATCACCAGGACTCGGGTGCTCATGTACACCGCCTCGCTAATCGAGTGGGTGATGAACAGCCCGGCGAACTGTTCCGACTGGAACAGCGTTTGGGTTTCGTCGTTCAGTCGTTCACGGGTGATTTCGTCGACGGCCCCGAACGGCTCGTCAAACAGGAACAGTGGCGGGCGCAGGGTCAGACTGCGGGCCAGCGAGCAGCGCATCTTCATCCCCCCGCTGAGCGTCTTTGGGTAGTGGTGCTCGAACCCGGCCAGCCCGACCTTGGCGATCGCTTCGCTGGCCAGCCGTTTGCGCTCGGCAGGCGGCACATCGTGCAGTTGGGGGAGCAGTTCGACGTTGCCCTGCACCGTTCGCCAGGGCAGCAGTGTCGGGTCTTGAAACACGTAGCCGATCCTCCGGCGATCGACGCTGACCTCGCCGTGGCTCTGAGCCAACAGCCCGGCGGCGATCTTCAACAGGGTGGACTTGCCGCACCCGGACGGACCGACGATCGTGACGAACTCGCCGCGGCGGATGTCGAAGGTGGTGTCGCGGACCGCGTGGGTTCCGTCGGGGAAGGTCATTCCCACGTCGCGGAACGCCAGCGCTGGCGTGGACTCTGCTTCCGGCATCGGCCTATCTTGGCAGGCGACCGCGTTCGTGCGGTAGTGGCTCGGGGAGGTCGACGATCACAAAGTTGCGTGTGCCCGACTTCGACAGTCCGTTCGTTCACGCCGAGGTGCGCAACCGGGTGCTGTATCTGCGGATCGATCGCCCTGAGCGACGGAACGCATTCACCCAGGACATGTACCGGGCGATGAAACGCGCCGCGGTCTGGTCGGCGCGTCAGGATGAACTGGACGCCGTGTGCCTGACTGGCACCGATCGCTGGTTCGGCGCCGGCGGCGACTTAGGTGGACGTACCGCTTCGGGTGTCAGCGGGCTCGACGAGGAATGGGATGGCACGGAGCACTTTCCGTTCCGGCACATCGAACGCAGCCCGAAGATCTGGGTGGCTGCGGTCAACGGGGTCTGCCACGCTGGCGGGATCGACCTGTGCCTGCACTGCGACGTGGTGATCGCAAGCGACCGGGCAACCTTCCGCGTCCCGGAGTTGTTGCGCGGGTTGCCGGACCCATTTATGCCCGCTCGCCTGGTCGCCTCGGTGGGCTTGGCCAAGGCGCGGTGGTTGATCTTCACCGCCGCGGAGATCGACGCGTCCACGGCCGAGCGGATCGGCTTGGTCGGCGAGACCGTGCCGCACGATCAACTCGAGTCACGGGTGGAGTGGGTGTTGGAGCAGATCCGAGCTACTGGACCGGGGGCGCGTGCGGCGCTCAAGCGAGACATCAACGATCGGTTACCGAGCGCCAACCTCGATTTGTTCGCCCGTGTGCCGTCGGCGGAGATCCAGGAAGGTATGCGTTCCTTCATCGAGAAACGAGAACCGCAATGGCGCTAGATCACCGAGCATCGGGACCGTTGTCGGGCATCAGGGTCCTCGACTGTTCAAGCTCGCTCAGCGGCGCGTACTGCGCCAAGTTGTTCGCCGATGCGGGCGCCGACGTGGTCGTGCTTGAGCCGGTCGGTGGTCATCCGATGCGCCGGTGGTCTGCCGGCGGTGATGTGCCCGTCGGGGAGACCGGGGCATTGTTCCGTTATCTGCACCAGTGGCAGCGCAGCGTTACCGAGGATGCTGTCGACGTCGATGCCCTGCTCGACGTGGCCGATGTGATCGTCACCAATGGCGACTCGTTGGCTGGCCATGCCAGCAATCTGGCCGAGTGGTATCCATCCGCCGTGGTCGTGTCGGTGACACCATACGGGTTGACCGGGCCGTACGCCGACGTGCCCGGTACGGAGTTCACCGCTCAGGCCGATGGAGGCGCGCTGTCGTGTCGCGGTACCGCCGAGTTCCCGCCGTTCCAGATGGGCGGTCGGGTCGTCGAATGGGTTGCCGGTGCGTATGCCGCGGCTGCGGCGCTGATCGCCGTGCGTGGCGTGCGTCGGGACGGTCATGGTGACCTGATCGACGTGTCGCTGTGCGAGCTGTCGAATCTGACCGGGACCACCTTCGCCAACTTGTTCCATTCGTTGGCCGGGCGACCGCCGATCGATCCAACGGTGCCGGTGCGCAGTGTGGAGATCCCCTCGATCGAGCCGACCAGCGATGGTTGGGTGGGGTTCAACACCAACACTCGCGAACAACTCGACGCGGTCCTGATGATGATCGAGCGCGACGACCTGCTGGTGTCCGGCGAGTTCGGCATGCTCCAACAGCGTCTGGCGCGCGCCGACGAGTGGAACGCGCTGATGGCCGGCTGGACCAGCGAGCGGACGACGGCCGAGGTGGTCGAGGCGGCATCGGCGTTGCGGATTCCGGTCGCTCCGGTCTGCGACGGGCGCAGCGTCACCCAGACCCAGATCGCCACCGAACGCGGCATCTATCTGAATGACGCATCGTCACCGATGCGGGCCCCGCGCCGCCCGTGGTCGATCGACGGAGAGCAACAGACCGAGATCGGCCCGTGCCCCGATCCCGGCCAACACAATTCGGATCGTTGGAGCCGGGCGAAGGCCGTCGCACCGGTTGCGCTGGGGGATGCTCAACTGCCGCTGGAGGGCGTGCGCGTCGTCGATCTGACGGCGTGGTGGGCTGGGCCGTCAGCCACCCATCTGCTGGCTTCGCTCGGTGCCGAGGTGATCCATGTCGAATCGCATCGACGGATCGACGGGATGCGCACCGCCGGCGGGCTGTTCTTCGGACGGGACCAGTGGTGGGAATACAGCGCGTTCTTCCTGCAGGTCAATACCAACAAGCGCGATGTCACCCTGGATTTGGACACGGCGCGCGGCAAGGAACTGCTCCTCGAGCTGGTCGCCACTGCCGATGTGATCGTCGAGAACTACACGCCGCGTGTCATCGAGGGTTTCGGTCTCGATTGGGACACGATCCGCGCCGCCAACCCGCGCATCGTGATGATGCGGATGCCTGCGTTCGGGTTGACCGGGACGTGGCGCGATCGCCCGGGCTTCGCCCAGACGATGGAGCAGATCACCGGCCTGGCGTGGCTGACCGGGCATCCCGAGGATCAGCCGCGCATTCAACGCGGTCCGTGCGATCCCAACGGTGGGATGCATGCCGCGTTCGCTGTGCTGTGCGGGCTTGAGCAGCGTGATCAGACTGGGGTCGGCTGCTTGATCGAGGCACCGATGGTCGAAGCGGCACTGGCGGTGGCGGCCGAGCCGGTGCTGGAGTGGTCCACCTACGGCCGGTTAATGGAACGCGATGGCAATCGTGGCCCCACGGCAGTTCCACAAGGGATTTACCCAACCGATGGGCCCGAGCAGTGGGTTGCCGTGGCCTGTGAAACGGAAGCGCAGTGGTCGGCGCTGGTGGATTTGATCGGTGCTGACGAGTTGCGCAACGAGCGCTTCGTGACCCGCGCCGGACGCCGTGAGGCCCACGACCAGATCGACACGATCATCGCTCGGTGGGCAGCGCGGCGTAGCGACCATCGGGCGGCCCAGGAACTGGCTGCTGTCGGTGTGCCGGCGGCCGTCGTACGCGACGTGCGTCGCGCCCACGAGCATCCGCAGATCGTTGCTCGTCGGTTCTTTGAGCTGGTCGATCATCCAGTTGTTGGGCCCCACCTCACACCGACGATGCCGTTCCGATCGCGCCGGGTCACGCGCTGGTTCACCACCGCGGCGCCGACGCTTGGCCAAGACAACGACGATGTCCTCGGCACGATGCTCGGCTACGACCAAACCACGCTCGACGAGCTGACGAAGTCCGGCGTCATCGGCACCCGCCCACCCGGCATGTAACACCCGGGAACGCGGTGAACCCTTTTGGGGGTTGCGTCGTGTGATGTGCTGTGGTGATGGATGAGACCCGCATGGAGCAGCCAGCGGGTGACTTCGATGCACTGTATCGGCGGGAGATTCGCTCGATGATCGCCGTGGCGAGCGCACTGTGCGGACGGCGCTCCGTGGGCGAGGAGATCGCCCAGGAGGCGATGCTGCGCGCCTACCGCGACTGGCCGAAAGTCAGCCAGCTCGATCGACCGGGTGCCTGGGTACGCAGGGTCGTGATCAATCTGGCTACCGACGTGCGTCGCCGGGCAGGACGCGAGCACCACGCACTACGACGTGTCCGACCACCGGTTCCAGCGTCGGACATTGTATTCCTGGCCGACGAGGCGTTCTGGCGAGCTGTTCGATCCCTGCCAACTCGCCAGCGCATCGCTGTCGTGCTGCGCTACGTCGACGACCTGCCGATCGATCAGGTTGCCGAGGTGATGGAGATCAGCCCGGGGACAGCAAAGTCGACCTTGTTCGCGGCCCGCCGGACGTTGGCCGAGCTGCTCGATGCGGAGATGACGACCGAGGTGGATGATGGCAACGATTGATCAACGGGCCGAGCAGGCGGCGCGCAGTCTGCGTGCTGGCATCGATGCGAGCACCGACATCGAGTTCGGACTGAACGAGATTCGGCGCGCCGCGACCAGGGCCGCACGCCCACCCGAACACCGTTGGCTCGGATGGAGAATCGCCGTGTCGGCCGCTGCCGTCGTCGCCGTGCTCGGTGGCCTCCTGGCGATCGCGCTGTGGACGCCATCGATCAGCCCGACGTGGGACTCGTCCCCGACGACAACGCCGGGAACGTCGATGCCGAGTACATCGATCACGCCGAGCACATCGACGTCAAGCATGACATCTCCGTCTTCGTCGACCTCGGTGAGCCCGCCGCCGACCCCGCCGACCGCGCCAGCGGTTCAACCTCAGGCGAATCTTGTTCTCGACATCACCGCGCCCCCGACGTTCAGCTCGCCGACGGTGATGCCTCGATGCGATCGACCCGGATGCCCGACCGGCGCGGCAAAGCTCGACGGGCAACTGGCGGTGTACGACCCCGCCGCATCCACCTTGAACCTCGGCTTCGGCGCCTCCGGCCCAATCCTGCTGCCGATTCAACTCGGTGCCGAGGCTGCGGAGGCGCGTCTGCTGGCCTTTGGTCCGCAGAACGTGGCCTACTTCGAAGTCACCAAGGGTCCAGAGACGCGGGGCGACGTGGTGGCCGTGGTCACCGAGGGAAACCGAGCGGGATCAGTGATCGGTCGCACCGCCGAGGTCACCGACCCATCTGGCGATACGGAGCTGGTGCCCACCCGGCCCGGCTTGGTGGCGGTGGGCTGCTGTGCGCTGAGCGCGATTGTGCCCGATCCAGCGGCGCCGGTGGCGGTTCCATGGCTCGACGCCGACGGTGCAGCGGCCATCGACGAAGGCCGCGCCTTCGCCAGCTTCCATCGGATCGACGGCGGGTTCGAGGTTCATCGTCAGGACCCCACGGGCCCCGGTCAGACCTGGACGGTGATGTCTGAGACGGCCTGGCGCGGCATGCCGAGCGTGGGTGCGTGGCTGGAAGGCGACGTCATCGCTACCTGGACCGACATGCTTGGGGGCAAGGAACAGCTGTATCGCTTCAAGGTCAATGGCGAGATCGACCGAATCGAAGTCCCCGCTGGATGGAGCCTGAGCGCCCTTCCCTATTCGGTGCTGGCCGATAACGGCCAACAGATCGACGAGTGGTACCTGCCCGGCTACACGTCGCCAGCGGATGTCACCGACGAGGTGCGGGCCATCGCCGCGGCGCCAAGTCCACCGACCAGCGCGCAGCAGATCGTCGATCGGCTGATCGCCCAGTTGTCGGCGACGACGAGCTGCGAGAACCCAACGACGGCGGTCGAGATCGATCGGACCGACGAACGTACCTCTGTGATCGAGGTCCGCGAGGGTTGCGACGACTCGATCGGCGGAGCTCGCTACGAGATGCAGATAAGTCGCACGAGCACCAGCGAGGCGATCATCCTTCAGGCAACGCGCCGCTGGCTGTGCATCCGCAGCGCAGGTGGCGACGCCTGTGTCTAACGCCGCGGTTGCGAGCAGGCGGTCGGCGCCGTGACGCTCCGCAGGTAGGGAATGCGTCGGTAGGCGACGAATTACCTACCTGCGGGGCATTCGGTCAAGGATTGAGGGTCAGCGGGCCGGGCTCGGCCGACGGCCGCGGCTCGCCCCGGCGGGCCGCCCGGCGCCGGCCGGGCGGGCACCTGCTGGGCGCCCGCTCCCCGCTGCACGGGGATTGGCGGTTGCGCGCCCGGTCGACTGACCGCGGCCGCTCGAGCCGTTGCGGCTCGGCTGGCCCTGGCGCTCACTGCTGCGCTGCCGTTCGCCGCGTTGGCCAGCGTGCTGGGCGCGAGGAGCGCGCACCGGGCCGTCTTCGGGCAGCAATGGCTTGCGCCGCGAACGAACGCCAGGGGCGATCTCTTCAAGCAGCGGGTGACTGGCGTCGACCTTGGTCGTCGTCGCCGTCACGCCGGCCTGGCGGGTGAGCTTGCGCACGTCGGAGACCTGGGCGTTGGTCATCATCGTCACCACCGTGCCGGCCGCGCCGGCGCGTGCCGTACGGCCCGAACGGTGCAGGTAGGCCTTGTGTTCCACCGGCGGATCGGCGTGGATCACCAAACGGACATCGTCGACGTGGATGCCGCGGGCGGCGATGTCGGTGGCCACCAAGGTCTGCGCCGCGCCGCTGTGGAAGGCGTCCATCGTGGCCTGGCGGGCATTTTGCGAGAGGTTGCCGTGGAGCTCCACGGCGCGTACGCCGGATGCGTTCAGTTGGCGAGCCAGACGCTTGGCGCGGTGCTTGGTGCGGGTGAACACGATCGTCCGACCCGGTGCCGATGTCAGGTTCAGCAGCACCGGCAGGTGGGCGTCGTCGTTCACATGCAGCACGTGGTGGGTCATCTCTACCACCGGTGACTGCGCCGAATCAGCCTCGTGAATCACCGGCTCGTGCAGGTAACGCTTGACCAGTTGGTCGACGGCGTTGTCCAGCGTGGCGGAGAACAGCATCCGCTGGCCGCTCGACGGCGTGCGGTCGAGGATTCGCTTGACGCCCGGCAGAAAGCCCAGGTCAGCCATGTGGTCGGCCTCGTCCAAGACGGTGATCTCGACCTGGTCCAGCACCGCGTGACCTTGGCCGATCAGGTCTTCCAGGCGGCCGGGGCAGGCGACGACAATGTCGACACCCTTGCGCAGGCTGTCCACCTGCGGGCCCTGGCCCACGCCGCCGAAGACGGTGCGCGTGGTCAACCCAGCGGTCGCCGCCAGCGGACGGATTGCCTCGTCGACCTGGGTGGCCAGCTCACGGGTGGGTACCAAGACGATGGCCCGTGGTCGCTTTGGTTGGCGACGCTTACCGCTCGCGGTCAGCCGGGCAACAAGCGGGAGCGCAAAGCCATATGTCTTGCCCGAGCCAGTGCGGCCGCGACCGAGGACGTCGCGACCAGCCAGGGAGTCGGGGAGTGTCGCTGCCTGAATTGGCGTTGGCACGGTGATCTGTCGTGCTGCAAGGGCAGCGACGAGCGGCGCGGGGACGCCCAGGGAGGGGAAGGTTGCGTCATTCGACACGAGGTGAAAACTCCAAACAAAAGGATTGATGCATTCGGTTCTGCCCGGCGTGCCAGGAGCGACTCTACGAGCCAGTCCCGATGCACGGCGCAATGGCATCGGCATCAGCGGAAGCGTTCCGAGGCAGAACAGAGCGGAACGCTGCAGCCACACTATCGCCCAACCCAAACAACCGGTCGCGAACGCGAATGACCCGGCGCGTGGCGTTGGCCAACGCTAGGTGCCGGGTCATTCGCGTTCGGTGGCAGCGTGCGTCGTCGTGCGGCGTTGGGTGGCAGGATCGGGCGATGGTCCGTCCGTTACCAGCACGCAATCCGTTCACTGACCCGTTTTGGCTGGCGGGGGCTGATGGGGTCCTGCGCATGCCGCAGTGCGCCTCGTGCGATGAGATCCGCCATCCATCCTCGACGATCTGCCGAACCTGCCAATCGAGCGAAACGCGGTGGGTCGATCTGCCCGGAACCGGTGTCGTTGCCGGGTTCAGCGTCAACCACCAGCCGTTCCTTCCGGGTTTCCCGCCGCCGTACGTCGTCGCCATCGTCGAACTCGACGGCACCGGAGGCGGTGACGACGAGGTGGTCCGGTTGACGACCAACGTGGTTGACGTCGAGCCCGACGACGTACGCGTTGGGATGCCGGTGACGGTGCGCTTCGAGCAGCAAGACGATGTCTGGTTCCCGCTGTTCGCGCCAACGGCCGGACCAGATCGTGAGGTGCCCGACAGCGCCCCGCGTATCGCGGCGCGGCCGCCGGCCAGCAGCGAACGGTTTGAGGACAAGGTGGCGATCACCGGGGTCGGCATGTCCGACGTCGGTCGGCGGCTGTTGCAATCGCCGATCGCGCTGGCCGTCGCTGCGGCCCACGCGGCGATTGCCGACGCCGGTCTGACGATCGACGAGATCGACGGGATCTCCACGTATCCAGGTGCGGGATTACCCGGGATGAGCGAAGGCGGCATTACCGCGCTGGAGACGGCGCTGCGAATCCAGCCGGTGTGGTTTAACGGCGGCTTGGAGCTGCCTGGCCAAGGTGGGGCGATCCAAGCGGCGATGCTGGCGGTGGCATCGGGCCTGTGCCGGCACGTGCTGTGCGTGCGCACCGTGTGGGAAGCCTCGTATTCGCATTGGCTGCGCAACGGGGAAATCTCAGCACCCAGCGGTGGCCGTGTGGGCGGCGAGATGCAGTGGTCGATTCCCTTCGGGGCGAGCGCCGCGCCGATGTGGCTGGGGATGTTGGCCAACAATTACCTGCACCGCTACGGCGTCGACCGCACCGTGTTTGGTCGGATCGCGGTCACGGCGCGCAACGGTGCCGCGCTCAATCCGGCCGCCGTTTATCGCGAACCGCTGACCCTCGATGACTACTTCGCGGCGCGGATGGTTTCATCGCCCTTTGGGCTGTACGACTGCGACGTGCCGTGCGACGCGGCGGTTGCCGTGATCGTTTCGGCCGCCGACGCTGTGGCCGACGCGCCGAACGGTGCGGTGCGCGTTCGCGCCGTCGGATCGCAAATGAGTGAACGCCCATCGTTCGACCAGGGCACGATTTCCCACGAACCGCTGGTGTTCGGCGCCGCTGCACACATGTGGTCGCGCACCGACCTAACCCCGGCAGACGTCGACGTTGCCTTGCTGTACGACGGGTTTACCTTCAACTGCCTGACTTGGCTGGAAGGTCTCGGTTTCTGCGGGGTCGGCGAAGCGGCTGATTTCATCGGCGACGGATCGACGATCGCCATCGATGGGGAGCTGCCACTGAACCCGCACGGCGGACAGCTCTCGGCAGGGCGGACTCATGGCTTCGGCTTCTTCCACGAGGCAGTGACCCAATTGCGCGGCCAAGCCGGCCGCCGACAGGTGGCCGATTGCCGGGTTGCGGTGGTCTCCACGGGAGGTTTGGCCCCCGGCGGATGCATGCTGCTCAGTCGCTTCTAAGTAATGCGGCACTTGTCAGATTTTGGCTGACCAGTTGCTAGACTCTCTGTCGGCCTTTAGGCCGGAGCAGCCATGGGCGGCCCATGGCGCAGAGTAGGGGCGGGTACGATGGCGTGGCGGCGGTTTCGCAGTCGGTTTGATTTTTCGCGGCTGGGCGCGTTTTTGGTTGTTCTCGCCGGCCTGTTCGCTTCCGGGTGGGCTTCGAGCCCTGCGCTCGCTCGCGCCGATGGGCTGTGGGCATCGACGGTTCGACGCGCTCCGATGGCCGCGCTCACCACGGAATGCGCGGTGACGCCGCAACAGACGCAGGGAGTGGTTGCGTCGGGTGCGCCGGCTGGTGTCCCCGGCGAAACCGTCGTGGTCACGAGCACGACAGTCACCGACCGCGACGTCTACCAGGACATTCTGACTCGGCCGGACGGCTCCACCTACTTTGCTGCTTACCTTGAACTAGAGGTTGACCCCCACGCCCAACTTGTCAATTGGTCAGCCCCGATGCTGACGATCGATGGCAACAGCGTGGAGCTGGTTGCGGGCACGCAGCCGGCGGACGGACGGTGGGTGTTCGAGAACTCCTCCAACGATGCTGCTCATCCGTCGTACCGCGTCTGGTTCCCCGCCGACGCGACGGCGATGTTGGCCCAGCCGACGCCGCGCACGCCGGTGCTTGCTTACCCGGTCGACGGTTCGGTGAGGTTCGTGCTGGCGGCGTCAGCGGTCATTCCGTCGACCGCCATCGCCGGCCAGGTGCTTGCGGCCTCGCTGTGCCGATCGGGAATCTCCGACGGCTCGGCCAACTATGCGACCGACACGTCGACCGGCTCGGTGTTGGTTATCGAACCGCAGCTGCAACTGGACAAGCAGTCGTCGCCAGCCGCCGTGGTCTTTCCAGACAGCGAAATCGTCTATTCCGTCGTCGTCGCTGTCCCGGCGCGGACCTCCAATGGCGCGCCCGTCGGGGCGGCCTACGAGGTGCAGATTGTTGACACCTTGCCACCGGGGGTGACGGTGTCCAATGATGGCGGCGGCCGCTGGGATGCCACTGCACGTACGTTGACATTCCGCTATCCGGTGATTCAACCGGGTTCGTCGACCACGATCACCTACAAGGTCAAGATCGATTCGGGCACAACTGGAACGTTGACCAACAGGGCGGTCGGTTCGATGCGTTCGCTGCCCGCCAGTTCGCCTGGTAAGAACTACCCCAACGTCGTCGAGGATTCGACCACGCTGAATATTTCTGACGCCGGACCGACGATCTCCAAGTCGGTCGATCATCCGTTTGTACTGGTCGGCGAATCGGCGAACTTCGCCGTCGATGTCACGCTGCCGGCGAGCACCACCCTGTTCAATGTATTGGTCACCGACCGAGTCCCGACAGGGATGACCGCCAATCAGCAGGCGATGTCGGTGTCCTGCGTGTCGGGGTGTCCGGCTGGTTGGGTCGACTCGGCGCTGATTGGCCTGGCCCCAACCTCGCGTGCCTCTGGCACCACCTTCGGGTTTTATGGACGAACGATCACCACCGGCAACGAGCCGATGGTGATCCGAATGTCGTACCCGGCACGGATTGACGATGCAACCCCTTTCGGTACCGTGATGACCAACACCGCCCGGGTTGGAGCGAACTCCCAAGACGTGCTCGGCGAAGCAGTTCCAACGACTGGCTACTTCCCACCGAATTTCTCATTCGACGCTCAGTCGCAAGCCACCGTCACGGCCGGCAATGTGATCTTGTCGATCAAGAAGACCGCTGACAAGCAGACCTACGCGCCGCAACGTAACGGGTCGATCGACTACAAAATCGTGGTCACCAATACCGGCAACATGGCGGCTGAGGACGTGCGGTTCTGGGACAGTCTGCAGGCCTCGGGCGGAGTCGCCAGCATGGTGCTGGTGGGCGACTCGGCGAATGACCCGAATGTCGGCTTTCGCCTGGAGGACGGGTATGGCACGATCCGACGGGTCCCCGCCGGCGGCTCGGTGACCGTGTCGCTCAGGCTGACCTACCAGCCGAAGACACCAAGCCGCTGGCAGAACTTCACCGACTATCAGACCGTCAACGTGGCCGGCATTTCTAGTTACCTCGCAGCCGGCGTTTCCCGAGAGGCAACCGGTTCGTCGAGCGTTACCACCACGCACCTGCCCGGTGCGTTGAGCTTGACCAAGTCGTCGCCCGACGCCGTGCTGCTGAACGGTGAGCTGGCGACGGGGCGAACAAAGACCTTGCGTTACGTGCTGACCGTGACGAACACCGGTCTGGCACCGCTGTACGACATCGAGTTGACCGACTCGATGCCCGCTGGGTGGTCGCTGGCGTCGACCGCACCGGTCACGGCGACCGACCCTCACGCCGGTGGGGTACCAGTCCCGTTGTCCTCGTCCGCAGTGGCACAAGCCGGTGATCTGCTGACGATCAAGGTCGACTCCGACACCACAGGGATCTGGCTGGAACCTGGCCAATCCACCGACGTGGCCTTCACCGCGGTGACCGCCTCCACGCCGACCAGCGTCGTCGTCAACACGGCGAAGGCGACAGCGATCGACGGATTGGGCATCAACACCTATCTCAATCCGAATAACACCTGGCGGACGATCGGCGACCAGGACAGCCTGCGGATTCGAATGCTCCCCGTCGAGCTACGTCTTTTCAAGTTGCCGGCGGCGGACAACCCAGGAAGCATCGAAGTCGGCAAAGCCGGCTCGTATTTCCTGCGGCTCACGAATAGTTCGTCCGTGTCCGCCCAGTCCTTTACGATCGACGAGCCCTTGCCAGCCCATCTGGCGTTGGATACCTCCAGGGCCCCCGGTTCGTTACCGATTGTCACGTCACTGAGCGGACAGGCCAACGCGCCGAGCTTCACGGTGGTTACCAATGATCCAGCGACGGTCAACACGGGTCAGCATCTGCGCTGGAATGTGTCGCGGCTTGAGCCGGGCGCCGTACTGACGCTCGAGATCCCCGTCGTGCACGATGGCAGCGTCGTTGGTTCCGACCCCGAGCTCGAGAACACGGCCTCCGTCTCCTACGAAGGTGGGTACAAGCAAGCAACGGGCGTGCTCCGATTGATCGGCCAGACCACCCCGCCAACCGTGACCAAAGTTGCCGACCCGAAGACCGTCACGCCGGACGATGTGGTGACGTTCACGGCAACCGTGACCCTCGACGGATCCAATACCCTGCCTCAATACTCGATTGCAGCAATCGACTGGCTGCCTCGAGGGATGAGTTTCGTTGACTACGTCGGCAGCCCGACGTGTCTCAGTGGTCCATGTCCAACCGGTAGCACGACGCTGACCCCTTACGTCGACGCGGTCAAGGGACAAACTTCGATCGGTTGGCACTTCGGAAACTGGACTACCGCCGGAGTCGACGCGGTCATGGAGATGACGTACACGGCAAAGGTGGATCGCACCTACGGTGGCACCGAGACGACGTTGATCCCCAAGCCAGGTACTCAGGTACGCACGGGCGAGCTGGGTGGTGACCCGCTGAACAACCGAATCCGGATGTACTACCAGTCAGTCGCTCCCTTGGCCAGCACGCCCACTGCCGTCCCCGCCAACCCTGCTGGGATCTGGAGCCGGTTCGGATACAACTTCGTTCTACCGTTGCCCGTTGAAACGCCGGCCGTTTCCGTGGAGAAGCAGGCTGTTCCGGTGCAGACCAATCCGGACGGCACGTTGACCTATACGGTGACGCTGCGCAACACCGGGCTGGCGACCGCGTTCGGCGTGCGCGCCGTCGACGACCTGGGTTTTGCCACTGATCCGAATCTCGGCCTGCGTGATGTCGTGGTCAACTCGATTACATCCAGCGACGCTGATGCCACCGCGGCGAACGTCGTCACGACGCTGAGCGCGAACTCCTTGTCGATCTCGATCGGTGACTCGGTGGGCGGATTGCCCGCTGGAGTCACCGTCACCGTGCAGTACTCGGCAAAGGCCCCGCTGTCAGCGGCTCTGAAACCGTTCTATAACACGATGAACGCGTCAGCGTCTGCGGTGAACAATACGATCACGCTCGACCGCTACAACGCGCGACCGGACGGCGCCGGTCTCGACTACCCGGGGATGGCCCGTACGTCCGAAGTCCCGGTGTTTACCCCAGTGCCACAGACCGGTCTTGGTGGATGCCCATGGTTCTTCTATCCCGGCCAGCAGACGGAGCTGAGCTTCCCGATCGCCAACGCAGTGAGCTCTGCCAATCCGTCGACGGGTACCTCCGTGAAGCCGGGCCCGGTTTCGGTCCCCGGTGTGGCCAGTGGACTGGACACCGTATTTGTCGTCAACCTTCCGCCGGGGTTGACGTGGCAAGGCGGGGCATCCGTGTCGGGGCTCTCCGGTGTTCCCGATGGCCAGATCCTGCCGGTCGTCACCGGAGACGGGGTATCCGGCCAGACGTTGACGTTTCATCTGGGCACGACGACCGCCGATTCGAGCGGCTCGCTACGACTGCTGGTCGGCGGCTCTCGACCTGGTCAGTACAGCGGAACCACACGTCTTTCGATGACTGACACGACGGGGGCGACGGTACGAGGGGACGCCTCCGGCTTCGCGTACGAGTACGCGGCCACGGGAGGGTTCGGGTGTATTCGGCCGCCGGCGATCAGCAAGTCGGTCAGTGCCAACACGACCTACGCTGGGCACAGTTTGACCTGGTCGATGAGCTATACCGCTTCGCAGGCGGGCGAGACAACTCCGATCGTGTGGACCGACGACCTGCCCGCTGGGGTGACGTACACGGCGGGCACGGCCACATTCAACAACGGCCTGGCGTTGGTCGCCAATGGCGGAACGATCAGCGAAACAGTAAGCGTCGTCGCCGCGCCTTCGGGTGCTCACCAGCGGATCGTCTGGTCGAACTTCCCAGCGATGACTGGGGGCAGTACCCAGCTGGCAACTCTACCGACCACCACCAACGCGGACGTCGCGCTGAACACGACCCTAACGAATGTGATCTCCGTGGCGACACCGGCGACATCGGGGTCGAGCGGCTGTGCAGTGAACGGAGCTGTCTGCGCCAGCGCATCGGTTTTGGCAGTTTCCAATCAAGTTCCAACGATCACCAAGCAGGTGGATCACACCGATGGCGAACTGGGGGAGACCTTCAAGTATCGAATCTCCCTGCGCATCCCGGCTGGCGTTGAAACGCCAGGAACCCTGAACGTCTGGGACGAGGGCCGCAATACGATGGTCGGCGTTCCAACCGGATCCGGCACCCTTGGGTGGGAGCCCGGTCCGGTATCGATCTCCTGCAGCGGCTGCCGCGGCGGCAACACCGGCGATACACCAGCGTGGGCATCAACTCAGCCGGGGACAAGTTCGGTGACGGGCCCGTCGGGAATGCATTGGTGGGCCACGCTCAACACCGCTGCCTACGATCGAACCTTTCTTTTCGACTTTTCGTGGCGCCTCAACTTCCAAGGTGAGCCTGCATTGTCGTCGAACGGTCAACTCGAGTTCCGCCAGGAGGACTACGCGACGGCATCAGCGACGACCTACCAGCCTCCGAGCGGTTGGGCATGGTCGGTGAAGTCGAACAAAATCAACGTCGCTCAACGCGCGGCGACGCTCACATTGGACAAGGTCTGCGACGAGAGCAAGGTGCATGTGGCAGAGCAGGGCACGGCGAACCTCCACTGCACGATCACATTGACCAACACATCAACGGATCGCAATGCCTATGCTCCAACGATCAGCGATGTCCCCGGCCACACGCTTGCCTATTCCGGCGGTGTGGTGAACTGGAAAGTAATCGGCTACGGCGATCCGTTGATCTACCCGCAGCCGACGGTCCGTTGGGACAATGCCCGTCCGAGTGAGGCTCAATCGATCGTATGGAGCGACGCGAACGTCATCATTCCACCCGGTGGTGCTATTAAATATAAAGTCGATCTCGCTGCTGATCTTTGGACAAACACACCTTCAAATTATTGGAATGAACGCGCCGCCAACACGGCCAAGCTCGATAGCTACTTCGCCGACGAAGGACTCAGCAAGAATATCTCCTCTCAGCTGACGTCGACGCACTACATCGACGTCAGCCGACCGTCTGTCTATGTGACGAAGGGCTCTGATCTACTGCGCACAACGACGCGGGACGCACCCGGTTTTGAAGGGTTTTATCCAGACACCTTCGCGCCACGGAATGCAACGCCAGGTTCGACGATGCGGTGGTACGTCCTGTTGGACATTGCTGGCGCGGCGGACTTGGGATCGGTGACCGTCGATGACGTGCTGCCGGTCGGGTTCCGCTACGTCGAGAAGTCAGCGACCATCGCTCCGTGGAGCCAGCCGGTCGACGGCGAGCCGTTCGTCGCCGAGTTAGTCGATGCTGTGGTGCTGCCGGCGACAACCTCGGCCTGCGATCCCACGGCAAGGTTCAACTGGCGTGAACAAAGCTCGCCGAACGCAGGCGGAACCGGCCTACGCTGGAACTTTGACCGCCGCGCCGAAACAGTCGGCGAACGCATGCCCTGGGAATATCCGAACCGTCCTGCGGTGCTCGGCACTCGGCTGCTGATTTCCTTCGACACAATCGTCGGCGCAGAACTCCAAGACTGCGCGGCGAATGGAGTTCCGTTGACTCCTCAGTTCAGCCTCTACGGGGATCTTCCGGCGGTTGGATCGTCGAAGGGCACGACCGCATGGTTCACCAATTCGGTCACGGTCGAGGCTGATGATCTGACCCGAGCTGAACCGTTGACCAACACCTCGACCAGCGTTACCTATGTTGTGGACCCGCTGAAGGTGACCAAGTCGCCGGACGGAACGACCGTTACGCCCGGCTCAACGACCGTCTTCGATATCGAGGTGAGTTGGGCAGATTTCTCTCGGCCAACGGTGACCGCGACCGACATCTTCGACCTGCCCGCAGGCTTCGAGATTGGCGAGATCACCGCATCCGACGCAGCCGGCTCGGCGGTGCCGTTGACATCCGCGCTGACGAATATCAATGGGACGGTGGCAACAGTGACCGCCTCGTGGACCCAGCCGTCCGCCCGCGGTGAAACGCTCTGTGCAGCCGGACTCTCTTTGGGGTGGTCGGAATGCCCGACGTTTGGAGAGGGGCTCAGTACAGCGGACATCGTGCATGGCCTGACTGACTCGAAGGTCATTCTCCATATTCCGGTGACGGCTCCGACGGACGCCATCGACGGGACCACAATCAGCAATAGCGTGTCGGTGACATCCTCGGCAATCACCGAGCAGAACCCAGCGCCCGAAGACGGCAATATGGTGCGCTACCGAACCCTTCCGGACAACAACGGCATCTCGGCATACATGTCGGATATTCCGGTACTGACCCGCACCGAGGTCGGCGACTTTACGGTGCGTAACCCAAGTCCGCCGCCGGCGCTGACCAAATCCGGTCCGGACACCGCCGCTCCAGGTCAGACGTTCACGTACGACATCGCCGTGCCCCTCGGTGCTGACAAGGTCTGGACCTGGCTGGTGGCCGTCGACACGTTGCCCGTCGGTTTGGAGTTTGTCTCATATGGGGCGCCGACCTGCGATGGAGTCGGCTGTCCGACGGCGTCGACGTATGCTCCGGAGATCCAGGCGGATGGTACGACCAAGCTTGGCTGGTGGTTCGGCCGGGTGACGGGTTCGTCGACAGATCGTGTCGTCCATCTTCCGGTAACGGTGCGCGTCCCTGCGTCGGCGGTGGCGGGCCAAACGGTGACCAATGTGGTGAGCGCTTCGTCAAAGGACGTTGCGGTGCCAGAGGTTCAGCCCTCGTCGATCCCCGACCCGTGGGAAGTCTTCCCACCGGAGCGCGCACAGAAGACCACAACGATCATTGAGCCACGTGTGATGATCAGCAAGAAATCCAATTGGGACGGCCAGTCTCCGCTGGCGGTCGGCGACGTCGTCCAGTATTCGGTGGTCGTGGCCAACGTCGGTAACGCGCCTGCCTACGAGTTCGTGGTTCGTGACGACCTTCCGCCCTTTGTCACCGATGTTCATTCGGATGGCTCGTTGCCGTCGAACGCGCAGCTGGTCAAGGGTTGGACGGTGCCCGAGCCATGGATGCAGTGGCGGATCGGCACGTTGGCGAGCGGCCAGTCGGTGACCTTCACCTATTCGGTCACCGTCAAGGACGGGTTCTTGGCGGCCGGTGTGAGCAAGCTGACCAATACAGCCACGGTTGGTCTCTATCAAGGGTTGGATCCTGACGTTGCCGTCGGTAAGTCGTACCGCGGGCCATCGGCCTCGGTCGACATTCCATTGGCCGGTCCGTTCGTGTCAATCGAGAAGTTCATCTCCGCCGCCAACGATTGTGATGTGACCAACAACGCGGTGCAGGTTGATCGTGCCGCCACGTGGTGTGTGATCGTTCGCTCGAGCGGCACGGTTGCGGCGACGAATGTGGTGGTCAGCGATCTCTTGCCAAGCCGTTGGAGCTTCGTCGCCGATTCGTTCGAGGCCTCCGGCATTGTTGCCAACGATCCATCGTTGGGTGGGACCGGTGGCGGCACGCTGCCAACGATGTCCGCGCTCAATCTGGCTCCGACAACCGATCCATCGTCCGGGAATGAGATGTTCGACTGGACGATTGGGGACATGGCGCCCGGGACGATGGTCGTGGTGCGCTACAAGGCCGCTGCTGGTGCTGGATCCGCTCCGCTGACCAGCAACCGGGCGTGGGTAAACGCCGACTTGGGCAACGGTCAGCCCGCCCCAGCGGTCGCTCCTGGTTACCGAGATGTGGCGCTGACATTCTCGCGGCTGGCGTCGGCAGCGCTGGACATCACCAAGACGCCCAGTTCGCAAACGCTGCCGCTGGAACTGGATGGAACCACCCCCGTCAGCTGGAAGATTCGGGTGACCAACGTAGGTTCGACGGATCAGACGGCGGTGGTGATCGACGACACGCTGCCGCCCGGCATCACCGCAGACCCGGCGCAGCCTCCTGTCTACAGCACCGTTGGGTCGGCATCGCTCCCAGCGGCGCAGGCCGACACGGTCGGCCCGAACGGCGAACAGGTTTTGCACTGGACGGTCGCTTTGTTGCCAGTTGGCACGGCTGTGGAGATCACCATTCAGACGGTGCTCGACAACGACGTTGCCGATACCGGAGCGATCGATGGCCTCGGACGGTTCGTCAATGACGTACAGACCGTGTCGCAGCAGGTGAGATCGGCGACCGTGTGGCAAGCCGTTGTGGATGTGTTCGCTACAGCATCTGTTGGTGACTTGATCTGGTTGGACGCCAATGGAGACGGCTTGCAGAACCCCGGCGAGACCGGTCTCGCCGGGGCGACGGTCACGCTGACCGATCTCAATGGCGCTGCCGTTGTCGACGCCTTCGGTCAACCGGTCGGCGCGGTGGTCACCGACGAGACGGGACGGTACTCATTCGTTGGCCTTCGCCCCGGTGCGTACCAGGTCCACGTTGTTGGTCCATCGGGAGTGGCGAGCTCGCCATCGCTGGTCGGAACCGACCCGGCCATCGACTCGAACCCGACCACCACCGCCGTGTCGCTCACCGCTGGTCAGAGCAATGACACGATCGACGTCGGATTCGTCGTCCTCGGTTCGATTGGTGATCTGGTCTGGAATGACGCAGACGGTGACGGCATCCAGGATCCGGGTGAGTCCGGAGTCCCCGGTGTCACGGTCACCCTTGGCCTGCCCGATGGGACCACTCAGGTGACTACCACGGACGCGCAGGGCGCCTACCAATTCATCAACCTTCAGCCAGGGACATACAGCGTGACCTTCTCGGGGTATCCGGCAGCCCTGGTGCCAAGCCCGGTCAAGGCCGCAGGATCGAACTCCGAGAACGACTCGAATGGGGTCACTTCGTCGGTCACACTGGCTGCGGGCGGAGTCGACAGGTCGATCGACTTCGGCCTGAAACCGGCGCCATCGAGCATTGGCGACCGGGTGTGGCACGACCTCAACGGCAATGGAATTCAGGACCCTGCCGAGCCGGGGATCGCCAATGTGGTCGTCACACTGGTCAACGCCAACGGTGACACCGTGGGATCCACCACCACCGATGCCGGCGGGAACTACCTGTTCAGTGGGCTGGTTCCGGGTAGTTATGTTGTGAAATTCTCTCTGCCGACCGGTTACGAACCGTCGACCAGCAACGTCGGTACCGATCGGGCCACGGATTCCAACGGCCTGACTGCCACGGTCACAACGGTCGCCGGTGAGGTCAACACAACAATCGATCTCGGTCTGTTTCAGCGGGCGACGATCGGAGATTACGCGTGGCTTGACACGAACAGCAACGGGGTCCAAGACGCTGGCGAGAAGCCAGCGGCTGGCGTCACGGTGCAGCTGATCCAAGGCACCCAGACGATCGCTACGGTGGTCACCGATGCCAACGGGCACTATCTGTTCGCCAATCTGATCCCTGGCACCTATACCGTGCGCTTCGTTCTTCCCGACGGACTGATCGCCTCACCAACCGGCGCTGGCACCGTCGCGACTGACTCCAATGGCATGTCGTCGACGGTCACGGTGAAGTCGGGCGAGGTCAACACCACGATTGACTTCGGCTGCTACCCCCAGGAAGGGAATGGCGGAACCACTCCGCCGACGACAGCCCCCGGCGTTGTCACCCCGACCACGACGGTTGCCCCTAGTGGCGCGCCGACTGTTGCTCCTGGTGGGAAGATACCGGCGACAGGTACCAACATCGCGACGACGCTGAGCGTCGCTTGCGGAATGATCGCACTCGGCCTGGTCGCCTTGCGTATCCGCCGCCGGAGACCGATCTAAAACGCTGGCCTGTCCCCGGCGGTCCAACCAGTTGACCGCCGGGGCCCGCCGCTAGCTAGGTCTGCGGCGGGGTGAGGTCGGCAGGGAAGTTCGAGGTGTACGACTTCTCCTCGACACGTTCGGAGATCTTCCACCCGTCCGCGGTGCGGCGCAATTTGTCGACGTACCACAGACCGCAGACGAAGACGTCCGGGCCGTTCGGGCCGGTTAGCTCCATCGGGTTGTAACAGATCGTCCGTCCGGTCGCGGTGTCGCCGTCGATCTCCAGCAACGGCGGGCCGATCATGTGCTGAAAATTGCTGAACGTGCCCATCGCCGCCGACAGGAAGGCAACCTGATCATCGACGCTGCCGCGCGGCCCGCCGAACACCGTGTAGTCAATGACCGCGTCTTCGGTGAAGACATCGCGGTACGCGTCCCAGTTCTTCGTGTCGACTGCGTGTGAATAGCGCAGCAATAGGTCAGTGATTTCCAGCCGATCCGAAATCTCTTGCTGGCTGAGCATCGGTGTTCCCTTCCCGTCGGGCAACGTGGCCCGTTCGTCCCCATGACCTTCCCACGTTTGGGTGGCCAGCCGTCAGTATGGCCGAGCCTGGCCACCCAAACGGACGCGGAGGACGGCACCGGTCACGTCGCCCACCGGGGTATGGGCGGCCGGCGGCGGATCTGGCCACCTGAACAGGAGGGGAGATGAGGTGGGGCGGCGCTACGTGGCGCTGATCACCGAGGCGGCGTAGGCGGTGTTGAAGTACTCGCGCTGGCGGCTGATCAGGTTGCCGGTGAACTCGAACACGGCGATGTAGGTGTTGTTGTAGTCCGCGCCGGTGGGCAGGTAGGTGCCTCGCCCGGTGAATTCGACCACGCTCGAGTCAGCGGCGTGATGGAACTGATGCGGCGTCAGCGTGAAACGAAACGACTGGAACGCATTCACCAAGGCAGCGCGAATGGCGTCCTTGCCGTGGATCTGCCCGGGTGGGGCGCCGAACGGGAATTCCAAGACGATCTCGTCGGCGTAGCAGGCGACCTGCGCGTCGGGATCAGCGGCCGAAGCGGCGGCGAGCACGGCGCGAATCCGTTCCTCGCGCTCGTCGTTCGTCAATGGATGACTCACCTCAACCTCCGTACGGGGTCAGCAGGTTTTTGACGTACTTGGCGATCACGTCCGCTTCCAGATTGACCGGGTCGCCCGGCTTGCGGATCCCCAGCGTGGTGATCGCCGAGGTGTGTGGGATGACCGCCACGGTAAACGTGTCGGCGACCGGGTTGACCACCGTCAGCGACACCCCGTCGACGGTGACTGAACCTTTGTCGACCAAGAACGGCACCAGATCGCCGGGCACGCGGATCTTCAAGTCGGGCACCGGTTCGAGTACTTCGCCGACCCCATCGATGTGTCCCTGAACGATGTGGCCACCCAGGCGATCCTGGACCCGCACGGCACGCTCCAGGTTGACCGGGTCGCCGGGGTTGAGCGACGCCAGGCTGGTGCGCGCCACTGTCTCGTCGGACACGTCGGCAACCCACCAGCCCGGGCCCTGGTCGACCAATGTCAGGCAGCAGCCGTTGACGGCGATCGAGTCGCCCAGCTTGACGTCGGCCAAGACGACATCAGCGTTGATCCGCAGCTTGCCGTCGAGGAACTGGTCGACCGTGCCCAGTTCCTCGACGATGCCGGTGAACATCAGGTGTTCGATGCGGCGGCGATCGATCCGATCGCGTCGTCCAGCATCGCGTCGAACTCCTCGTCGGTCTGCTTGGCCGACAGGCCCTCGGTGAGCGCACGAGAGAAGCTGGCGATTACGCCCTTGTTCTGGGCAAGCAGCTCGTTCGACTTCTCTCGGCTGTAGCCGCCGGACAGAGCGACAACGCGCAGCACATTCGGGTGAGCGACCAGACTGTCGTAGAACCCGGCCGTGGACGGCAAGGTCAGCTTCAACATCACCTTGTTATCGCCAAGCTGATCGAGATGCTTGGTGATCGCATCACGCAGCAGCGCTTCCGCTTCGGCTTTTTGCGGGCTCTTGATGTCGACTTCCGGCTCGATGATCGGCACCAGACCCTTGGCAAGAATCTGCTTGCCAATCTCGAACTGCTGGTCGACAACGGCGTCGATGCCCTTGGCGTTGGCCAGCTTGATCACCGAGCGCATCTTCGTCCCGAACACGCCCTTGTCCAGGGCGCGGTCGAGGAGCGCGTCGAGCCCGCCGATCGGCTTCATCAGCTGGGCCCCGTCAGCCTCGTCGGCCAGACCCTTGTCGACCTTCAGGAACGGAACGACCTGCTTCTTTTCCCAGAGGTACTTGGCGCTACCGAGCCCGTCGACAGAGCGATCCATCGTGCCTTCGAAGAGGATTGCGCCGAGGACGCGATCACCGTTGAACGCGGGGCTGGTCATGATCCGCGAGCGCATCTCGTGGATTTTGTCGAACATCTGCTCGTCGCCGCTGTATTCGGACTCGTCGATGCCATACAGCTTGAGTGCTTTGGGGGTGCTGCCGCCGCTCTGGTCGAGGGCCGCGATGAAGCCTTTACCGGTGCCGACTTTGGCTGCCTGATCCTTGTTCATACCCATGACCGTAGCCCACCTGACCTGCGGCAAGACTGGTCGCATGACAGGAGTCACGGACGCGCCAGCCGCCGAGGTCGAGATCGATGAATCCCTGGTCCGTGGCCTGCTTGGCGAGCACGCCGGGCAGTTGGCGGCGCTGCCGATCCGAATCGTTGGCAACGGGTGGGACAACGTCATCGCCCGGCTCGGCGACGACCTTGTGGTGCGCCTGCCGCGCCGCGCCGCGGCGGCTGAATTGGTGGTCCACGAGCAGCGTTGGCTGCCGGTGCTTGGTCCACGGTTGACGCTGCCGGTGCCGGTCCCCGTGGTCGCCGGTCGGCCCGGTGGCGGGTATCCGTGGCATTGGAGCGTGTGCCGATGGTTGCCCGGTGACACCGCCGAGCAGTCGCCGCCCTCCGACCAACACGCTGCGGCAGTCACCCTCGGACGGTTTATCGTCGAACTGCACCAGCCGGCGCCCGCCGACGCGCCGCTGAATCCATTCCGCGGCGTGCATCTGGCCGAACGTGCGGCGATGGTCGATCAACGCCTCGCCGCGCTGGGCGGTGTGATCCCCGCTGCGGTCGGGGCGAGGTGGGCCGAATTGTCCGCTGCACCGACCTACGACGGACCGCCGCGGTGGCTGCACGGTGATCTGCATCCGTCGAACGTGCTGGTCGCTGATGGGTCGATCAGCGCGGTGATCGACTTTGGCGACGTCTGTCGCGGCGATCCGGCCACCGACCTGGCGATCGCGTGGATGATGTTCGACCGCAGCGCCCGCGACGAGTTCTTTGGCGTCGTCGGCTATGACGATGCCACCCGCTGCCGCGCTGCCGGCTGGGCGTTGAACCTGGCCTTGGCCTACCTGGCCTCGTCAGCGAACAACCCGACGATGGCCGCGATCGGCCACCGCACCCTGTCCGCCGTACTCGCCGACACCCCCTTTGGGCGCGCAGAACGCCCATAGGCGTATCCGGCGCGCCCATAGGAGCCCGCCGCATGTCTAATGGGTGCGGTTGATGCTCGATGGGGCATTTACCGCGCCCAAACGAGGGGAGGGGGAGGGCTAGGTGCGGGCGAGTTGGGGGATGGTGCAGGCCGCGTCGATGCCGAAGACGTGCATGATCCGTCCGAAGGCCATCCACCCGCCGATGCAGTAGGCCATGTCGACGATCTGGGCATCGGTGAATGCACCACGCAGGCGGGCCCACAGCGCATCGTCCTTGGCCAGGCCGTGCGGGTTTTTGCCGACCTCGGTGGCGTACTGGGCGGCGAGTTGTTCCTGCTCGGACAGCCCCTCGGTCGACCCGCCGAGCAAGGCCTGGTACATCGCCTCGTCCGGTTCCGGGCCGTTGTCGATCACGCCGTGGTCGAGGCCCATCAGGCTGGCGTCGCGCGCCGCCCGCCAGTTCTGGCACACGGTGCAGCCATTGACCAAGGCGGTGGCAATGCGGGCTGCTTCGAAGACGCGTAGCGGCAACTTCGAGTGCTCGTAGATCGCGTGCGAATAGGCGTTGCCGGCGGCGATGATCTCGGGTGCATAGGCGTCCAACATCGGCAGGGGAGAGGCGGGATCGGGAGCTGCAACACGCATGTGCGCAGCTTATGACGTCCGTCACGGGTCAATCGGCAGCGGACGACGTGGCACGATGGGCTGATGAGCGAACGCCTCGAAGTCAGTCGACCGATCCCCGCCAGCGCTGCGGACATCTTCAGGATCGTCAGCCATCCGCAGGGCCATGTGGCGATCGACGCCTCGGGGATGCTGATCGACGCCACGGGCGATCCGGCCACCGCGGTCGGTGACACCTTCGTCGTGCACATGGACCGTGAGGCGTTGAACGACTATCCGATGGGTCGCTACGACGTGACCGTGGAGATCGTCACCTTCGAACAGGATCGTGAGATCGCCTGGACGATCCTCGGGCAGATCAAGCCCCAGATCGGCCACATCTACGGCTACCGGCTCGAGCCGGGCGAGGCAGACGCGGACGGGACGCCGACCACCGTGGTGACGTCGTATTACGACTGGTCGACGATCGCCGATGACTGGAAGGCGGCGAACATTTTTCCGGTGATCCCCGAATCGGCGCTGCGGGCAACGCTCGGAATCCTCGAACGGACCGTCCGACACGGGTTCAACCCGTAGCAGGTAGTTAGATCTGGCGATGGCAACAGCAATCGGTCAGATCTGTATCAACGTCACCGACTTGGAACGCTCGGTCGCCTTCTGGCGTGACACGCTGGGGATCCCGCTACAAAGCCGCACCGAGATTCCCACTGCGCTGGAGGCCGTACTGCAGGCCAACGAAGGTGGGTCGCGTATCCAGTTGGCCCAGCAGCTCGACCAGCAGGGCCCGATCGACCATGGTGGGCCGCGCTTCGGTGCCGACCCCGGCGAAGACGGTGGCACCAACGGCTACGGCGGGGCCGTGTGGAAGCTGTACATCTACACCGACGACTGTGCGGCGTTGCATCAGAAGTGCCTCGACGCCGGCTGCGAAGAGGTGATGGAACCGACCGACCTCGACCGCTGGCCAGTGACGGTGTCGTTCGTGCGTGACTTCGATGGCTACCTGTTCGAGCTGATCGAGAACCACGAGGGCACCCCGGCAGGGATGCCCGACCCGGGTTCTACTCGCAGATCTCGCTGATCTGCATCGACGGGGTGATGTTGGTGTAGTTCGCCACGTCGGCCATGATCTCGCCGGTTCGTGGCGAGCCCATCGCTGCGTTGAACTGCTCCATCGAGTCGAAATACATGTGCACCGCGGCGACATTGGGGCCGCTGATGCCCTTATCGATCTCGACCTTGGCCGGGCTCCACGCCTCCTGGCACAGCGGGACGTGGCTGTTGGCGTAGTAGTCGTGGTCGAAGGTGGTGCCGTCGCCGGATGGGTAGCTAACGCTGACTCGGATCATCCGGCCACCGTAGATCGCGATTCGGGCCGAGGTCGTACCGCGACCGCGTCGACCGTTGACTCTAGACACCCGGGCGGAGGGATGCGAACATGTGTTCGTGTCTGCTCGAGCGACGATTCTGCATGCCGACCTCGATTCGTTCTTTGCCTCGGTCGAACAGCGCGATAACCCGGCGTTGCGCGGTCGGCCGGTGATCGTTGGCGGTGGCGTGGTGTTAGCCGCCAGTTACGAAGCCAAGGCCTACGGGATACGCACCGCCATGGGTGGCCGCCAGGCGCGCCAGCTGTGTCCGTGGGCGGTGGTTGTCGCTCCTCGGTTCGATGCGTATGTGGAGGCCAGTCGACGGGTGTTCGAGGTCTTCGACGACACGACGCCACTGGTCGAGGCGATGTCGATCGACGAAGCATTCCTGGACGTTGGCGGCTTGTGGCGGATCGCCGGGACACCAGTGGACATCGCACGCCGGCTGCGCGCCGATGTCCGCCAGCGGGTTGGGCTGGCGATCACGGTGGGCATCGCCCGCACCAAGTTTCTGGCCAAGGTGGCTAGCGCCGTCGCCAAGCCGGATGGGCTGCTCGTCGTCGACCCAGATCGAGAGATCGAATTCTTGCACCCGTTGCCCGTCGAACGGCTGTGGGGCGTTGGGCCGAAGACATCGGCCAAGCTGCGTGCCCGGGGGATCTCCACCGTCGCTGATCTGGCCACGGTCGACGCTGGCGCGCTGTCGGCGATGGTCGGTAGCGGGAGTGCCGGTCACCTTCACGCCTTGGCCCATCTGCGCGACCCGCGGCCAGTCGTCCGTCGACCTCGGCGTCGCTCGATCGGGTCGCAGTCGGCGATCGGCGTCGGGCCGCACACGCCAGCGGCGATCGATGCCACGCTGATCGCCGTGGTCGACCGGGTGACGCGCCGATCGCGCGCCGCTGGTCGGGTGGGTCGAACGGTGATCGTGCGCGCCCGCTTGGCGGATTTCAGTCGGATCACCCGCTCGCACACCCTCGCTCAAGCCACCAACAACACAGCCGCCGTGCTGGCCGTCGCCCGCGGCTTGATCGCCACGCTGGATCGACCCGAGACGCTCACCCTGATTGGATTGGCGCTGAACAACCTGTCGCCCGCCGACGAGGTCCAGTTGGCCCTGCCCTTCGACGCGTCCGCAACGCCAGCGTTGGATGCGGCGGTCGATGCGATCGCCGACAAGTTCCGCAAACAGGCGCTTGGCCGGGCCGTTCACCTGGGTCGCAATCCCGGTTGGGAACCGCCGCGCCTGCCGGACTGACCGGCCCTTTCGTGGCCTACGGCGCCACACGTTGGCGCCGTAGGCCACGGACCAGTGGGGGACGGTGCGGGAGGGGCGGGCGGCGCGGGCGTAGATTGCGGACGATGCGACGCCAGGTGAGGATTGCGCTGCGCGGGCAGATGCGCATCACGGCTCATCTGCTGCGCTGGGTGGTGCTCGGTGGCGTGGTCGGGGTGCTCGCCGGACTGTCCTCGGCGGCGTTCCTCGAGGCATTGGCGTGGGCGACCCGAACGCGGCTGGAACATGGCTGGCTGCTGTACGTGCTGCCTGTCGGCGGGCTGCTGACCGGCTTGACCTATCAGCTGATCGGCGGGCGCAGTGCCGGCGGCAATTCGCTGATCATCGACGAGATTCATCAGCCATCCGCATGGGTGCCGCGGCGGATGGCTCCGTTGGTCTTCGCCGGGTCGACCGTGACCCATCTGCTCGGTGGCTCGGCCGGACGCGAAGGCGCGGCGATCCAGATGTCGGGCAGCTTGACCGACGCGTTGTCTCGCCTGCTCGGCCTCGACCGGCAGGATCGGCGGCTGATGCTGATCGCCGCCATCGGTGGAGGATTTGGCGCCGTGTTCGGCGTGCCGTTGGCCGGTTGTGTGTTCGCGCTGGAGGTCCAAGCGATCGGGCGGATGCGTTACGACGCGCTCGTCGGCGCACTGAGCGCATCGGTGGTCGGCGACCTGGTCGTGCGTGCGCTGGGCGTTGCCCACACCGCTCTGCCGGAACTCGGCCAGATTCAGATGACGTGGTGGCTGGCGATTCGGGTGGCGATCGCGGGTGTTGCCTTCGCTGCGGCCAGCGTGGTGTTCGTCGAGGCTGTCCACGCCGTTCGCCGCGCCTTCGACCGAGTCTCCTGGCCGCCCCTGCGTGCAGTGATCGGCGGCGCGGCAGTGATCGGTCTCGTGGCGATGGTCGGCAACCGCGACTATCTGGGACTGTCGATCCCGCTGATCGTCAAGGCCGCCGCCGGAGGTACGGGCGTCGTCGGCATCGCCTTTGCGCTGAAGTTGCTGTTCACGGCGGTAACGATCGGCGCTGGTTTCCAGGGTGGGGAGGTGACACCGTTGTTTGTCATCGGCGCCACGCTGGGCGTGACTATGGGCCGCCTGCTCGACGTGCCGATCCCGCTGATGGCTGCGATCGGCCTCGTCGCGGTGTTTGCGGCGGCGGCCAACACGCCCTTGGCCTGCACGGTGATGGGTGCCGAACTGTTCGGCGGCCACGGTGTCGCCCTATTCGCGATCGGCTGTGTGACCAGCTATGCGTTTTCGACCCATCGCAGCATCTACTCGACACAGCGAATCGGTGTGCCGAAGGTTGCCGAGCCTCGCACGACCCCGCCTGCGCCGCGCAACTAGCGTGCCGCCTATGGCCCAACCTGAACCGCTGCAGCCGATCGACGAGCATTGGGATCGGGCGCTCGCCGTTGTCGCCCATCCCGACGATATGGAGTTCGGCGCGGCTGCCGCGGTTGCCCGCTGGACCAAGCAGGGCAAGACGGTGATCTACTGCATGGTCACCAGTGGCGAGGCGGGGATCGATTCGCTCCCGCCCGACCAATGCGGTCCGCTGCGCGAGCGCGAGCAGATCGATTCGGCGCGAATCGTCGGCGTCGATCAGGTCGACTTCCTCCATCTTCCCGACGGGACGCTGGAGTATGACGTCGCCCTTCGCCGAGCGATCGCTGGCGTTGTCCGCCAGCACCGCCCGGACATCGTCATCACCAACAACTTCCGCGACACGTGGGGAGGGCAATCGCTGAACCAAGCCGACCACATCGCCGTCGGCAAAGCGACCCTCGACGCGGTGCGCGATGCTGGAAATCGGTGGATCTTCCCCGAGCAGTTGGTCGATGGGTGTGAACCGTGGGGCGCAGTGCGTGCGGTGTGGGCCGCTGGCTCGCCGAACGCGCAGCATGCTGTCGATATCACCGATACCTTCGACGACGGCGTCGAATCCCTGCGTGCCCATCAGGCATACATCGACGGTCTGGGCTGGGAGCACTTCGACCCAGCCGAGTTCCTCGAAGGAGGTGCCCGCCAGGCCGGAACGCGGTTGGGCACCAGGTTCGCCGCGTCGTTCGAGGTGTTCCCGATGGGCTGGGGCCAATGACCGAGGCGGCGACGGGTTCGGCGGGCCGGCCGAACGTGTTGTTCATCACCCTCGACCAGTTCCGCGCCGACACGATGGGCTGCGCCGGCCACCCGCTGGTACGCACCCCGAACCTGGATGCCTTGGCCGGCCATGGCGTCCGTCTGGCCCGCCATTACGCACAGGCAGCCCCGTGCGCTCCCGGCCGGGCGGCGCTGTACACCGGAACGTACATGATGAACAACCGGGTCGTGGCCAACGGCACGCCGCTGGACGATCGCTTCGACAACATCGCCCGTGTTGCCCGCCGGTCGGGCTATCAACCGGCGCTGTTCGGCTATAGCGACCAAGGCGTGGATCCCCGACGGCTGGACGACCCCGATGATCCGCGGCGGAGCAACTGGGAAGGCGTGCTGCCCGGCTTCGACCTGATCTTGAACCTCGACGAACGTCATCAGCCGTGGATCGAATGGTTGCAAACGTTGGGCTACGACGTCGCTGACCCGATGGTGGCCTTGGCCACCGAGCACGAACGCCCTGCTGAGCATTCGCTGACGACGTTCTTTACCGATCGGTTCCTCCAGTGGTTGGGCGACCAGCCGGCCACGCCAACCTCGCCATGGTTCGCTCACCTGTCCTTCCTGCGCCCTCATCCACCGTTCAGCGCGGCTGGCCAGTGGGCGCAGATGTACGACCCGGCCGACTGCCCCGAACCATTGCCGGTGCCCGATCAGCGTGACCCGTTGTTCAACGCCCTGCTAGAGCACCCGTTTGTCGCCACCCCGCCGGTACAGACGATGCGCGCCCAGTACTACGGGATGGTCAGCGAGGTCGATCACCATTTGGGCCGGATCGTCGACGTCCTTCGCCAGCGCGGCCAGTGGGACAACACGGTGATCGTGGTCACCGCCGACCACGCCGAGCAGTTGGGCGATCAGGGGCTGCAAGGCAAGGTTGGCTACTTCGAGTCCAGCTACCACATCATCGGCATCATCCGCGATCCATCGCGCCCCGAGACGCACGGTCACGTGGTCGAGCAGTTCACCGAGAACGTCGATGTGCTGCCGACGCTGTGCGATTTGATCGGCGCACCGGTTCCGCTGCAATGCGACGGACGGTCGCTCGTACCGCTGCTCGATGGGCAGGCGACATTCGCTGGCCGGGATGCGGCCTATTACGAGTTCGATTGGCGTGACCAATTGATCGCTGTTGGTTTCGTGGCCACCGACCCGGCCGACAGAACGCTGGAATCGTGCGCCCTGACCGTCCGGCGCAGCACCAGGCGCGCCTACGTGCAGTTCGGCGATGGCAGCTGGCGATGCTTCGATCTCGAAGCCGATCCGACCTGGCAGACCGACGTCGACGATCCAGCGATCGTGATGGCCGAAGCGCAGGCGATGTTGACCTGGCGGGCGACGCACGCCGATCGCCAACTGAGCGGGATGTTGATCACCGCCGATGGGCCGATCGGTCGCCTACCGGACGCGTTCGCTGATGGTCAGGCCGGTTCGTTCTCTCGCTTTCGAAATGGGACCTGCGGATGATCGCTCCGAATCCACGCGGCGAATTGATCGAACGGGCCGACTTGATCGACAAGACCGTGTCGTGGCTGCTCGGTTCATCCACCAGCGGACAGGCCCCTGGGGTCCTCTTCGTCGGGCGACCCGGCGCAGGCACCACGGCCGTGGCGATGGCGGTGGCCGAGCGTTTGCGGGCCGAGTCGGCGAGGACGTCAACGGGTGAGAACAATGCGGCGTCGGGCGATCCGCTGATCATCCACGATGTCCACCGTCACCCCGACGACGAAGTGCTGGCCGCGTTCACTGCCGCCGGTGCCGACGGGCGCCCGATCATCCTCACGGCTCGCGAAGGCGTCGACCTGCCGGTCACCGTTGCTCGTCGTTGGTCCGAGGGCAGCCTGTGGCGTGCCGATGTCCGTCCGCTCACAGAACAAGGTGTTGGCGATCTGGTGGAACAGATTTTGGGCGCCCGCCCGGCGCTCAACCTCGTTCGCCCACTGCACATTCTCACCGAAGGTCTGCCGTTGTATTTGCGCGAGGCGATCTCCGAGCTGGGTGATCGTGGCGAGGCATCGCTGATCGACGGTGTCTGGGTGCGCTCGGTTCCCTATCTCACCCCGGGGCCGCGGTTGGTGGCACTGGTTCGTCAGCGGGTGGCGATGCGCGCCAGCGGGTGTCGCAAAGCGCTCGAGATGATCGCCGTAGCCGGCACATTGCGCGTCGCCTTGGCGACCCAGCTGTGCGATCCGCTCGATTTGGAAGCAGCGGAATCAACGGGTCTGCTGCGCTTGACAGCGGACAACGAGTTCACGATTGTCCCGCCAATGGTCGGCGAGGCGATCGAACGTTCGTTGTCCGTGGTCGGTCGGGCCGCCCACCGTCGGCGTCTGCTCGACGAGGTCGACGAAGCCAAGGCCCCTGCGGCGATGGTGATTCGGATGGGTCAATGGCTGCTCGAGGATCGGGACATGTCGCGGACATCGCTGTTGGTGCGTGCCAGCGAACTCGCGGCGAGTACGGGTGAACTTGCCGTCAGTGGGCGTCTGGCCAAATCGGCGCTGGAAGCCGCAGCGACCGGCACAGGCGGCGCTCCCGATGAGATCCTCAACGCAAGTTATCGAGCCCGCGCTCGTCTGGTTGCCGGGCGCGCTTACCGCTTCGAGGAGGCACTTCAACCAACCTTCGAGACCCTCGACCCGCTGCTCGCCCCCGGTGCTGAAGGCGATGCCCTGGTCAACAAGGTGCCGGCCCGGGTTCGAGCCCTGCTGCTGGTGGCCGATGTCCAGCAGTACACGCTGGGCGAATACTCGCAGGCGATGTCGACGCTGGACCAGGCCGCCGAGGTTAAGGACCAAGCATCGCTGCGCCTCGTGCACGTCCAACGGCTGGTCCACGATGCCTTTGCGGGAAAGGTCGCCGAGGTACTTCCGGCGTTAGAAAAGCTGGACAACGATCCGCTCAGCACCTTTCCCGAGCGGGTGCTCATCGCCGGGGCGATGATCTTGGGGTTGACCGAGGCTGGCCGGGGCGACGAAGCGGTGCGGTTTGGCGAGCGGGCGCTGCACATGGCGTTCGCTAATGCCGCCGAGAATCCTGTGGCGGTGGCCGAGGTCGCCAGCACCTGGATGGTGTGCCGGTTGCGCACGATGGGTCCAGTGGGCTGGGACGCGGCGCGGATGATCAGCGAGCTCGAACCATCAACCGGCCGATTCCGCTACGACGATGGCATCAACCAGTTGGGTTCCGGCTTGTACCTGCTGGCCCAGGGCCATGCGCCACAGGCGCTCGACGAGTTGCTTGGGGCCATCTCGGTGTTCCGCATCGCCGACCCAACCGGCTTCATGGCCAACGCATTATCAACGGCGGTGCATGCCGCGATGTGCAGCGACCGGGTGGCCCTGGCCGAAGAACTGGCCACTCGCTGGTACGAAACGCCGACCGGAGGATCGGGGATCGTCGCCTCAGAAATGGACAACGACCTGCTGTGGTACCGCTATGCCAAGGGAGGGTCTAGCGAGGTCGCCGAGATCGGCCAGCCGTTGGTCCAGCGCCACGAGGACCAAGGGATGTGGGGTGCCGCGGTGCGTACCCGACACACGATGCTTCGCCTCGGAGTCAGCTCGGCCATCGAGGATGCCGATCATCTGGCCAGGCGTGTCCGCGGTGCGCACATGGAGACGATGGTCGAGCATCTGCGCGGTGTCGTAACACACGATGGCGAGCGTCTGTTTGGGGCTGCCGAGGCGTTCGAGCGTCAGGGTGCCTCGCTGCTCGGCGCCGAGTGCGCGGCGCAGGCGGGTGATGCGTTTCGCGAGCAGGGCAAGCCGGCAGCGGCGCGTCGGGCCGCCGGATTGGTCCGCGATTTGCGTGCCCAGATCGGGGCGGTCGCCACGCCGATCCTTGGCGGATGGGCGGGTCCGGTGGGCCTGACCCGGCGCGAGCGGGAGGTCGCCATGTTGGTGGTCGAGGACATGTCCAGCGCCGAAGTCGGCGAGGAACTGGGCATCTCCAGCCGCACCGTCGAAGCGCACCTGCAGCGGGTCTACGACAAGCTGGGCGTCAACCGCCGCGCCGACCTCACCCTCGAGCTGATCAACCGCGCCTGACGTCGAAGTCGGCGGTAAACACGTATTCGTCGAACTCGCCATACCGGGCGCGCACGGTGATCGTCCAGAGGCCAGGAAGCGGGAGGTCGGCGTCGTTGGCAACGACGTGATTCGGTCCGGCGGGGAGCACCTCGAAATCGAGCGGTCCAAGCTTCTCGCTGGACAACTCGGCGCGAACCGTGATCTCGCTTGCCGCCTGCAGACTTCCGCCCAGCGACGACACGTAGACATGGATCGTCGTCCCCCCGGTCACCGCTGGGGCGAGTTCGATCTCGGCCAGCTTGTCCTTGTTGGTCACCGACACCGACCGATTCGCTGCCACGGGCGTTATGGCTGGAGCGGCAGCGATGGGCGGCGGCGTTGCGCCGGTTAGCCCGGCAGTGGCCACCATCACCAGTCCGATCCCGATCAACTCGGCACGCACGGCTCGGTCGGCTCGTGCCGCATCGGCCACCGAGGCCGCGCTGGCCCGCACGGCCCGCCGGGAGAATGCAGCGGCGACAACGACTGCGCCAACGAAGACGACTTTGACCAGCAGCCATCGACCGTACGAGGTGTCGGTCAGCGCCGAGAGCCGAGCGAGTTGACGCCACCCGTTGGCGAGTCCCGTGACCGCCAGGGCGACCACCGACCACAGCGCGATCGGTGAGAAGCGACGCGCCGCGGCCCACGCCTCGTCGTCACGCAACACCACGCCGACCACCGCCAGGCCACCGATCCAGGCAGTCATCGCAGCCAGGTGCACCACGGTGCTGAGATAGCCCAGGGGGATCGCCCGCCCGGCGACGCCGTGGCCACCCGATCCGGTGACAGCGAACAGTCCGGCGGCGATGATCAGCCACGGGGCGACCGGCGCGTGGCGGCCGAGCACATGTCGCCACGGCACGGCGATCGTGATGATCGCGATGAGTGCCAGGCGGGCCAGCCACCACGTGCCGGAGCGGGTAGCCGCGACTGCCGGCCAGTCGGTGAACGAGGTCCCGATCATCGATGCCTGTGCGGCGATCATCAGCGTCGTGCCGGCCAGGCCAAGCAGCCCGCCGATCGTCGCCAGATTGGTGACCCGTCGGCGCTTCAGCGCGCCGGGTGCCAGCACAGGAACCATCACGCACGTGCCGATCAACAGGGCGATCCCCGTGTAGCTGGCGAAGCGACCGACCGTGACCCATCGTGTCGGGCCATCGCGACTGGTCGTCTGCAGGCTGCCGGGGTCGATCGCCTCGGCACCCGCCGACGGTTGGCCAACGGAAAACATGAATGCCCCGCTGATCGGGTGCGAGTCGGCCGAGACCGCGGACCATGAAACGACGTAGCTGCCGGTGGGCAGCGGACCCGATGGAACAGCGACGATCGACTGGTCGCCGCGCGATTGGCCGATCTGGCCAAGCGCCACAGGTGCGCCGCTGGCATCGATCAGGCGGACCGCATCGCTGGCCACGTCGACCGGCTCCGTAAACATCAGCACGATCTCGCCGGGCGATGTTGCCACCACGCTGTTCGCGGCTGGCGAGGTCGACACCAGCGAGGCGTGGGCAAAGACTGCGCCGCCGGTGGTGGTGACCAACCCGACGGCGGCGATGCCGACCAGCAGCAGGGCCAGCGCGGCGCGTCCGACGTGCTTGCTGAGTCTGTGGAGAATCACGACCGGTGGCGTCGGGAGCGCGTTGCGATTAGCGCTCCAACCGCGGCGATCACCGCGAGGACGACCACGAACACCACCGTTCCGGTGGACGAGCTGCCGGATGACTCCGACTGCGCGGCGCTGGTCGGGGCACTCGCCGCCGAACTCGACGTCGTCTCCACGCTGGTCGCGACAACTGTTGAGCTGCTCGGCTCGCTGGCTGGTGTGCTGGCTGGTGTGCTGGCTGGCGCGGTGGTCGACGAGGTCGCTGCGGCGGTCGAGGGGGCAACCGTGGTGGCCACCGGGCCAACCAACTTCATCGCCGGAGCGGGCTGGTCGGCCTTGCCATCGGTGCTGATCCAGCGGATCTCGCCAACCTCGCAGCGCTGCACGAACGGGAAGTGGATGGTTGTGTCTGGCGTGGGCGGCAGCGTCATCAGAATCTGAAAGGTCTGCGCCTGCTCGGCCGGAAGCGGACCCCCAGCGAAGGTGACGATGTTGTCGGTCACCGACGAAATCCAACCCTCGATCGGCAGAGGCGCGGCATCGGTGACGCCGTCGGGCAGGCGCATTTCAAGCTGCACGGTTGGCGACGCGTCGCAGCCGTGCTCGACCGTGAACCCGACAAGTTGTTCGCTACCGGCTTGGGCCGTGTCGGGATCGGGGTGAATGTGTGCCGGACGCTGGGCGGCGGCCGGGCCGGCGAGGGCAAGGATCGAACCGAACGCACACAACGACATCAGAACTCGACGAACCATGTCGTTGACCCTAGGCCGATCTGGATGATCGACGCCCCTGGTGGATTAGTCGAACTTGCCGCCGTACAGCAGCGGGGTCGACACCTTGTTCGGTGTCAGCGTGACGATGACGCGTTCGGCGTCGGGCTCGTCGGCGTCGAATTCCAGACCGCCGGTCTGGCGACGGAACAGATCCTTGACGAACTCACCGCCGGGGTCGTCCTCCAAGGTGACCACACCGCGCAGTTCTACATAGCGGGTCGGCACTTTGGCATCGACGACGCACACGGTGACGTTTGGGTTGGCCAACATGTTGCGGTACTTGACCCGTGATTTCAGCGTCGACATCTTGACCTGATTGCCGTGCAGATCGACCGACACAGGGTTGGTGGCGATCGAACCGTCTTTGTTGATCGTGCTGAGGTAGCCAAAGATCTGCGTGGCGAAGATCTCGCGGTGGCTGTCGGGAATCGTGGCGTCCGGCATACGACCCTGTCTAGCGCGTTGGCTACCGTCCAACCCCATGACCGATCGCGACCTGTTCTTGCACGAGTACATCGACATCGTCGGCCAGCACCAGTGGGACTACATGGAACACGCCAAAGCGCAGGCAGGACACGAGAAGGTCGACTTCGAACTGCTCGGCACGTGGTACACGATGGGCATCACCGGTCGTTGGCCGCAGGTGATCAACATCTGGGAGATCCCCGGCGGATGGGATGGCTGGTACGGGAAGGTCGATCGTCTGGGCATGAAGCGGATGAGCAACACCCACCTCGAGGGATGGTGGACCCAGGCATACAAGTTCCGCACCGGTGGATTCGACCGCTTGCTTGCCGCGGCGCGGGGTTGTCCGACGATGGCGTCGCTGTCGGCCGATGGCGTGCGCGGCTCGTTGTTCGTCCACGAGATGAGCGAAGTTCGGCCGTTCACGGCATTGGAGTATCTGGACGCGGTCCGCAACGTGCGTGCGCCGTTGATGGCTGAATACGGGCATCACCTGGTCGGGCTGTACGAGGTGATGATGACCGACATCGAGGTGTGCACCGTGTGGGCCACGGAGCCCGCCGATCATGTGCGGATGGGCAAGGCCCGCGACGTGGCCCGCGGGGTGGCTGACGGCGCGGCGGCAGGCGTCGATGGCGACAGTCGGATCGAGGACTGGCATCGCCTGGCCCGCCAGTGGACGACACGCTGGCGCGAGGAACTGATGACCCCTGCCACCGGCACGCTGTGTAGCCCGCTGGAGGTTCCCGCCGACGAGAGCGCAGGTCTACCAAGCCGCTGGGCAACCGGGGAGTGACCAACGACGATGCTGGGGGAGTGACGAACGACGATGTTGGGGGAGTGACCAGCGACGATGTTGGGGGAGTGACCAGCGACGTTGACGATGCGGTAGCTGGCGACGTGATTACCCGCCGGGCGTGGCGGGTGCTGTTCATCGGTTCGATGTGCAGCTTTCAGACGGCGTTGAACGTGTCGATCATGAACGTTGCCTTCCCGTCGCTGCGCGCCGACTTTCCGCGGGTGTCCCCGGCGGACATGTCGTGGGTGCTCAGCGTGTACACGATCGTCAGCGCAGCGGTCTTTGTCCCCGCCGGGGTGATGGCTCGCCGGTCGGGCCATAAGAAAGTCACCCTCATCGGTTTGGCACTGTTCACCTGTGGGTCGCTGATCGGCGGGCTCGCCCCAACGGTGCCAATCCTGATTGTCGGCCGTGTCTTTCAGGCAGTGGGTGGATCGTCGATTGGGCCAGCCACCGTGGCGATGATCCTCGACGAGTTCCCCGCGTCGCGACGGACGCTGGCGATTTCGGCGTGGAGTGGCCTGGCGACGATCGCCTCGGCGGTCGGTCCATCGCTTGGCGCGCTGCTGATCGGGGCAGGTGGGTGGCGGTGGGCGTTTTGGATCAGCGTGCCAATCGGGGTGATCGCTTTCACCGGCGGGGCCTTGATCTTCCGTGAATGGAGCGATCCGGACGCGCCGGCGTTTCCCGATCGGCCCAGCGTGGCGATGCTGATCGTCGGGGTCTCGCTGGTCACGCTGGGCGTGGTGAAGGCACCGGCGTGGGGCATCGGCTCTGCCGGAACGATCGGCGTGGTGATGGTTGGTCTGGTACTGCTCGTGGCGCTGGTGCAGCGCTCGCAGCGCGTCCCCCGGCCGTTGCTGCAGTTGCACCTGTTTCGCTATCCAACCTTTCGAATGGCCGCGGTTGGCGCCTTCGCCTTCGGCGTGGGCTTCTTCGCCATCTTCTTCGGTGGCTTCCAGTTCCTGACGTTCGTGTGGGGCTTCGCCACGTTGAAAGCTGGGTTGTGGTTCTTGATCCTTCCGGTGATGATCGCCGTGGTCTCGCCAGTCGCCGGCCGGATGGCTGAACGGGTTGGCGAAGGGGCTGTGCTCGTCGTGTCCGGCGTGCTCGGCGCGGCCGGGGGAGCGGTGCTGTTGATCGCTGCCGGGCGTTCACCATCGTTCACCGCATGGGCGATCGCCGCAGTCCTCCTCGGGCTCGGCGGGGGCCTGGCGTTCCCGGCGATCTACAGCCTGGTGGTCGCCGGACTGCCACCGACGATGTACGCGGTGGCGATGAGCGTGCAGCAGACGTTCCAACGTTTGGCCAGCGTGTTTGGTGTTGCGCTGACGATTGGCCTCACCGCGAACTGGATGCCAGGCGACGGTGTGGGCGCCTATCGCAGCGTGTGGTGGGTGGTGTTGGTGTGCGGAGCAGCGACGGCCTTGCTTGGCATGCGGCGCTTGGCGAAGCCCGCCGTGCAGACAGCCGATTGATCGCCGCGGTAGCGTCGCCGCGATGGCCGGACCACTCAATCGACTGGATCTCGTCTCCGGACCGATCTTTGCTGGGACGATGCTGTGGGAGCACCGCACCCTGTCGAAACGAGACCGCCTGGCTGGCGACATTGTCGATCGGCCGGTGCCCGCCGGCGAGCCCGATCCGCTGGTGCCGCTTGGCTATGAGCGCAACGACACGATCGACAGCTTGACGATGCTGGCCGGCAGCGTAGTCGTCAACGTCGTCACCGCCGGCGTGTTGGCCAAGTTGCACGAGGTTGTCTTCCGTCGGCGCGTCGCCAATCTGGGGTCGATGCGAGGCGCACTGGCCGTGGCGATGCTGGCCTGGGACTTTCTGTATTACTGGGATCACCGCTGGATGCACGAGGTCCGTCTGCTGTGGGGCAATCACGTCGCCCATCACTCGAGCCAGCGCTACAACCTGTCGACCGCGCTGCGCCAACCCTGGGCAGCGCCGTTGACCGCGTACGCGTTTGTGCCGCTGCCACTCCTCGGATTCAGCGCCCGACAAGTACGCCTGGCCGGTCAGCTGAACCTCCTGTATCAGTACTGGATCCACACCGAGGCGATCGATCGCCTCCCGCGGGTGGCCGAACAGGTGCTGAACACGCCCTCACATCACCGTGCTCACCACGGCGTCAACAAGGAGTATCTGGACCGGAACTATGGAGGGATCTTGATTCTGTGGGACCGGCTGTTCGGCACGTTCGAGCCAGAGGTTCGTCGGGTTCGTTACGGCCTGACCACGAACATCACGACACGCAACCCGTTGCGTATCGCCTATCAGGAGTTCATCGATATCAGCAGCGATGTGCTGCGTCGCCGCGGTATCGGAGCCAAGCTTCGGGCCGTGTTCGGCCGACCGGTGTCAGCCGTCGCGTGATCGTGTGATCCACTAGGTGGATGACCCGACTCGGCTATCAGATCCCCAACTTCACCTATCCAGGCGTCGGTTCGGCAGAACTGTTTGGCGTGGTTGCTGCCCAAGCTCGTGAGGCCGAGCAGTCCGGCTTCGACACCGTGCTGGTGATGGATCACTTTTTCCAGCTGCCGATGATCGGGCCGGTCGACAACTACATGCTGGAGTGCTACACGCTGCTGGCTGGGTTGGCCGGGGTCACCGATCGCGTCCGGCTCAGTGCGCTGGTGACCGGCAACACCTACCGCAACCCCGCGGTGTTGGCCAAGACGGTGACCACGCTGGACATCGTGTCCGGAGGTCGGGGACAGCTGGGGATTGGCGCGGGGTGGTTCCAGGCTGAGCACGACGCCTTTGGTATCGAGTTCGGCACGTTCACCGATCGATTCGAGAAGCTCGAGGAAGCGTTGCAGATCATTATCCCGATGCTGCGCGACGGTGTTGCGACGTTTCACGGCGATCGCTACTCGGTGACCAAAGCGGTGAACTCGCCGCCGCCGGTTGGTCGGATCCCGGTGATGATCGGCGGTGGGGGAGAACGCAAGACTCTGCGGATGGCTGCGCAATATGCCGACGAAGCCAACGTGATCTGCGAGCGTCCGATGCTGCCCCGCAAACTCGATGCGTTGGCCGAACATTGCGCCCGGCTGGGTCGCGATCGCGCCGAGATCACCGTCAGCTATCAGCGCAACGTCTGTATCGCCGAGACCACGGCGCGGGCCCGCCGAGACCTTGACGACTATGCGACACGCTTCGGTGATGCCGCTGGTCTGTCGGCCGAAGCGCGCGCCGGGATCATCAGCCGGGTGCTGTGCGGCGACCCCGACACCGTGGCCGAGACGCTCGCTGGCGACCTCGCAGCGGGGGTCGACGGGTTCACGATCAACATGGTGGCCAACGGGCACATCCCGGGGCGCGTCACCCTGTTGGGCAAGACTGTCAGCCCGCTGATCCGCTGAGCGATGTCGAAAGGACGTTGAACGATGGCCAACTACTGGCTGATGAAATCCGAACCGGATGTGTTCGGCTTCGACGATCTGGTGCGCGTCAAGCGGGAAGGCTGGGACGGGGTGCGCAACTATCAGGCTCGCAATTTCATGCGGGAGATGGCCAAGGGCGATCGGGTGATCTTCTATCACTCAAACGCCACGCCGCCCGGTGTCGCTGGCGTTGCTCGGGTGGCCAAGACCGCCGAGCCGGACCCGACGCAGTTCGATCCCGGTTCGAAGTACTACGACCCAAAGTCGAAGCCCGACGCGCCGACGTGGGACTGGGTCACGCTGGCCCCCGTGAAGCGGCTGAAGTTCATCTCCTTGGAGCAGCTGCGCCAGATGCCCGAGCTGATCGACTGTCGGCTTCTTGCCAGGGGCAATCGGCTGTCGGTGATGCCGCTGACCGAGGACGAGTTCAACGCGATCGTCGCCGCCGGAACGTAGTCAGCGCGACTCGGTGGGCGCGGCCGCTTTGGTTGGACGAGTTGGGTTTGGCGAACCAGCGACGACGTCGCCCAACCAACGAAAGACCGGATGCGTGCGGGCATCGAACTCCGCGGCCCGCGTGGATGCCTTGGCCTGCTTGTGCGGCGAGTGGGCATATCGGCGATCGAACCACCGTGACCCGGGGCGGGCGAGGCGAACTGCCCCAACGATGGCCACCAGGGGGACGAAGATCGCCAGTAGGGCGAGTCGGTACTTGCCCTTCATCGCGCAGACGATCACTGCGGCGACCACGAGCACGACACCGACGATGCCAATCCAGCGAGCTCCGGCCTCGTCGCCGCCAACGTCGTTGACGCCGAACGGGGCCAAGCCCAACAGCATCGCCAGCATGCACATCGCCGTCAGGGCTACAGCCTGGACGGAGGCCTCACCCTCCTGGGTCCAGTAGACGTCCTCCAGATGCAGGATCATGGCGAACTCGTCAAGAACCAGCGAGGCGCCGATCCCGGCGAGCAAGCCGGCGATCTCCCGCCACGGGGCGTGGGGCGGAGCACCGATGGCCATCAGCGCCCCGACGACCAGAAGGATGATCCCGGGTACGGAGTGGTGGATATGGACGCCGGACGAGGTGACGTTGTTCTTGAACGGCCCGCGCCCGGCACGGATCAGCCGGGTGATCGTGCGCGTCGCCAGGAACGTCACCACGAACGCCAAGGCGAACAGAAACAGCGGAAACTTCCCCGGTTCGATGATGTTGCGCTGCCACCAATCGCTCACCGCCCGGTTTTAGCACCGGGACCATGTGTTAGACGGCTGGCGCGGGTACGGGATTACCCGGATATGGGGTAATCCCGTACCCACGGCGAGTATTCGTGGCCGTTCAGTCGACGCTGCGGATCTCCCAGCGGTTGCCGGACGGGTCCTCGATCACCAGGAAGGTGCGGATTCCGACACCGTCGATCGAGCGGGCGGTGATGCCGGCCGCGGCCAGGCGCTGGCGGACCGCGTCGAGTTCGTCGTCGGCGTAGGTGACGGCGACGTGCGCACGCTTCGGGGCGCGGTGGTCGGGGTCTTCGCTGAGGTGGATCTGGCAGCCGTCGTCGCCCTCGAACCACACCACCCCCATCGCATCCATCGCCGGGCCGACGTCGATCCGACGGTAACCCATCACTTGATCGAGGAACTCGATCTGTGCCGCGATTCCGCCGGTAGGAACTCCGAGGTTGACGTGGTGATGGCGCGGCATGCGCCAGAACCTAGGTCGTCGGCCAGTCGTGTGCGCTGCCCGACATTGCACTGGGCAACACTGGCGAAATGGTCGATGTCAACGAAGCGCTCGAAACATGGCTGGCCTGTCACGACCGGGTGGCGCCGGGACTGATTGAAGGTCTGTACATCGTTGGCTCGATCGCCTTGGATGACTGGCGGCCGGGCAGCGACGTCGACATCGTCGCTTTCACCGCTGATCCAGCCACCGACGAGGACGCCGATTCGTTGAGCGAGGCATTCGAGCTGTTCCGGGTCGAGGTGCCAACCGTGGACATCGACGGACCGATCCTGGCGTGGGGCGACGTCACCGTCCCGCCGTACACCTTGCATCGCCCATGGTCGCTAGGCGAGCAGTTTCATCACGATGCCGAATGCTTCGAGATCAACCCAATCACTTGGTACGTGCTCGATCGTCATGGTCTCGCCGTGCGTGGCCCCGATGTTGGCGACCTTCAGATCGTCACCGACGCTGATCAGCGCGTCTTGTTCGTACGCGACAACGTCGACCTCTATTGGCGCTCGGTGGGCGAGGCGGTCACCGCCGCGCTGGACGATCCCTCGAGGGTGATCGATGGCGGCTTGGTCGAGTGGTGCATCCTTGGGGTGGCCAGGATGCTGTACACGTACCGGACGACCGATGTGGCGTCGAAGTCGGCGGCGGGTCGATGGTTAGCAGGGCAGATGCCGGAATTCCAACTCGTCATCGAGCAGGCGTTGGCGGTGCGTGGCGGTTCATCGCCGAATGGTCCGCTGGAGCCGGTCGACCGGTCGACTGCCGTGGCGACCGCCGCCGTTGTCGACCGTGTCGTCAAGCTGATCGCCGGCTGATCGTCGCCTGCGAGCAACCTTTCGTGACAACTTGGCGTCGACAAGTTTGATGGAGCCGTTGACCGAATCAATTCCCGCCGACTCGGCGATCGAGACGGCTGGTCTCAGCGCGGTGGTCTTCGATGCGTTCTTCAGCGTCGAGTCGCCGAAGATGCTTAGGCTCGCCGTTGGGTTGGTCGACCTGCCCGAGCGGGCCGAGGAGATCGTCCAAGACGCCTTCGAAAAGACGTTGCTCGCTTGGCCGCGGTTGCGGGAGCCGGGAGCCTTCTTACGCACCGCGGTGGTGAATGGGTGTCGCAGCGAACTGCGCCGACGGCGGGTGATGCGCCGCCATCCGTACCCCCCGGCTGGCACGGAGACACTCGGCGAGGCCGACCGAGCACTGCTCGACGCCGTCGCCCGGCTGTCGCCGCGTCGCAGAATCGCTGTGACGTTGCGCTTCTACGCCGACATGAGCGAGGCGCAGATCGGCGACGCAATGGGCGTGCGACCGGGGACCGTCAAATCTCTGATCAGTAGGGGACTGGACGACCTACGCCAGTCCGAATTCGCCGCAAGCGAACGAACCAGGAGCGAACAACGATGAACGACACCTTGACCTCGGCGGAGAACGAACTCCTCGGAGCCCGCCTCGACGCGGCACTGTCCCGCCGCGACACCGCCGCCAGCTTGATCGACATTGGTGCCGTGCGCGCCGGGGCTCGCCGCCGTCAGGTCTACCGGCGGATCGGAGCCGGCTTCGCTGCGGTCGCGCTGCTTGCCGGTGGTGTGACCTTGGTGGCCCAGCGACGCACCGATCGGTCGATGACCGCCGCCACCCCGCCAGCGGCGCCTGGGCCAGTGGCGATTGCTGCGGTCGCCGGGCTGCCCGCCACGTTTGGCGAACCCACGGCGCTGTGGGGTTCCGTTGGCGGACAGCCATACAACGTGGTCTTGCCGCGCATCGACGTGTGGACCTCGACGACGAGGAGCGTCGTCGTCAGGACGTTTCCCGAGGCGCAACCGGACACCGTTGCGCCGGACGTCAGCCTGGCAACGGCGACGACAGCAGCGCCCGGCGACGCCGACGGACCATCCGAAGGAGCGATCGAACAACTCGCTGCCGACCAGTGGGTCAAGTATCTGTCGCCCGACGGCGATCGTGGTACCAACGTGGTGATTCGCGGCGCCGACAAGCCAGCAGCCATCGTGCTGTTCGATGCGCTGCGCGAGATCGACGGGGTGCTGACACCGCCGGATGACTTCGCCCTCAGCGAGCATCTCGACGCGCTGCCGGCATCGACCCCGGCTGGCTGGGGCACCCAGATCGAATATTCTCACCACGGCGCCAAAGTGTGGGTGTCCACCTTCCAGCAGGCCACGACTCCCGGTTCGCCCGCGGCGATCAACCAGTACGGGACCGGCTCGTTGCACACGATCGGTGGTCGAGCCGTCGTCGAGGCCGATCCTCGGTACCCGGACGGCTCGTTGCGACCCGGGCGGTCGGTGACCTGGCTCGACGATTCAGGGCTCGTGATCAGTGTGCATAGCAACGCGCCCTTCGATGACTCGGTCATCGAGCAGGTCGAGCTGATCAGTCAATCCGACTATCAGGCGATGGCTGCTGGCGTATCGGCCCGGCTGGCGACCAAGCCGCAGCTGGCAACGGCGAACGTGGCTGGGCAATGGCTGCGGCTGCGTGGCGTCGCAGACGATGTGGTGGCCTGTATCGGATCGGGCTCCACCGAGCAGTGCAGCGCCGACCTCGACTCGTCGGCGCAGACCGGCTCGGACGGGCCGATTGCTGGGACGATGGACGCGATTGTCGACGGGCACTGGGTGGTGTTCGGCTATTACCAACTCGGCGACTTTGTCCCCAATGTTGCCGCCGATCGCTACTCCACACCGGACGGCACGCTGCTGCCGATCGTCACCCGGGAACGCGACGGGTTCCTGTGGTACGTGATCGCGGTTCCCGACGACGTCAACGTGATCACCGCGGCACCGACGAATAATGCGGGCGGTGTCGTTGGGCAGATCGCTCGCCCGTTGGTGATCGGGGCTCTCGGCTAGCGCGCTGCCTCGTCAACGGGCGATCATTTCGGCTTAACTTTGTTCACGGATCCCGCGCCTGCGGGTCAAGACGAATGGGGAGCCACGATGGCGGTGGACGAAGTCAACGTCGACATTGATGTTTTGGATATCGATCGATTCCAACGGCTTGAACATCATCCGATGTTCGCGGCGATGCGGCAGCAGCCCGGTCTGTATTGGCACGACGAGCCGGACGGTCCTGGGTTCTGGAACGTGACCCGTTACGACGACCTGGTTCAGGTCAACCGCGACACGGCCAACTTTTCGTCCGAGGTCGGCGGGATCAGCATTCCCGACTACCACGACAATCAGGAAGGGGCGATGGATCCACGCGGCCTGATGATGCTGTATATGGACCCGCCCAAGCACACCCGTTATCGCACGCTCGTCCAAAAGGGCTTCACGCCGCGAATGATCGGGCTGCTCGAGCAGTATCTGACCCACCGGGCGATTCTGATCGTCGACAACATCATCGAGCGCGGTGAATGCGACTTCGTCGAGGACCTGGCATCCGAACTGCCGCTGCAGGCGATCGCCGAGATCATGGGCGTTCCCCAGGAAGAGCGTCGGTTACTGTTCGACTGGTCGAACCGTCTGATCGGGATGGACGACCCGGAATACGCCGGCGATCGCGAAGCCGGCAGCACGGCCGCCGCCGAGCTGTACATGTACGCCAACGGTCTGGCTCAGCAGCGTCGCGCCGACCCGCGCGACGACATCGTTACCAAGCTGATCAACGCCGAGATCGATGGCGACAAACTGACCGAGCTGGAATTCGACATGTTCATGCTGTTGCTGACCGTCGCCGGCAACGAGACGACTCGCAACACCACGTCGTGGGGTATGTGGGCGCTGATGCAGAACCCTGACCAGTACAAGGCGCTGGTCGATGACCCAGACAAGCTCGACCGGGCGATCGAGGAAATCCTCCGCTGGGCAACGCCCGTGTACCACTTCCGGCGCACCGCGGTGAACGACGTCGAAGTCGCCGGGACCCAGGTCAAGAAGGGCGACAAGGTCGTCATGTGGCACGTCTCCGCCGACCGCGACGAGACGCAATTCGATGATCCGTACACCTTCGACATCGAGCGTTGGCCGAATAAGCACATCGCCTTCGGCGGTGGCGGAGCGCACTACTGCCTGGGTGCCAACCTGGCCCGGATGGAGCTGCGCTTGATCTTCCGCGAGATTCTCGAGCGGATCCCCGACATGCGCCAGACCGGCGACGTCGACATCCTCCGCTCGAACTTCATCGGCGGCATCAAGCGGATGCCAGTGGCCTTCACCCCCGGCGAGCGCAAGAACCCCGGACCCGTCCAGCTCAAAGGCACCCTCTACGAAGACGCCCCGGCCGACTGATCCTTGGCCAGATCGGGCGATCCGATGAGCAGTTTCGATGAGCGCGCCGCGACCTGGGACGACGACCCAGCCAAGGTCCAGCGAGCCAACGAGGTCGCCACGGCGATTGCCGCGGCCGTTCCGCTCGACCCAGCGATGCGCATGCTGGAATACGGTGCCGGCACCGGGTTGGTCAGCCAGGCATTGCGCGACCTGGTTGGTCCGCTCGCCTTGGCGGACACGTCGGTCGGGATGCTCGACGTGATCCGTGCCAAGGTTGCCGCGGGCGTCTTGCCCGATGCCCGAGTCTGGGACCTAGACCTCTCGACCCAGCCACCGCCACCCCCGCATGGGCGCGATCAATGTGCTCCGTGCGTCTCCGGCGCGCCCAAGGCGGGTGGGTCGGTGGCGGATGAACGGTTCGATTTGATCGTGACCGTGTTGACCCTGCACCACATCGACGACACCGCCGCGGTGCTGCGCGCCTTTGCAGCGTTGTTGGATGACGGCGGACATCTGTGTATCGCCGACCTCGACCACGAGGACGGTTCCTTCCATGGCGAGCACTTCCACGGTCACCATGGGTTCGACCGTGCCGCGCTGGCCGGCGACCTGACGGCAGCGGGCTTCACCGATATCCGGTTCGACGACTGCGGCACGATCAAACGCGGTGGCGTCGAATTCTCGATGTTTTTAGCGACCGCGCGCCGGGCGACCGTGGACTGATGCGTGCTTGGCAGGTGACCAGGTACGGTCGCCCCACGGAAGCGCTCGAGTTGGTGGAGCGACCGATTCCGCAGCCCGGCCCCGGAGAACTCCTGATTCGCGCCGCGGCGTCGGCGTTGAACTACAACGAGGTCGACGGGTGTCACGGTCGGTATCTGACGATCAACCCGCCGCTGCCGTACACGTTGGGGATGGAAGTGGTCGGCGAGGTGGTCGATGCTGGGCCGGACGCGCAGGCCTGGATTAGTCGGCGGGTGATGGCCACGGCGACCAACGGCTACGGGGCGCATGCCGAGTACGTGGTCGCTGGGACGACGATGGCCTTCGCCGTTCCTGACGAGTTGGACGATCTGCACGCCGCAGCGTTCTACTTCCCGTTTCATTTGGCTTACCTCGGGCTGCACGAGCGTGGTCGGCTGCAGGCTGGCGAGACGGTTCTGATTCACGCAGCTGCCGGGGGAGTGGGATCCGCTGCAGTGCAGCTGGCGGTCGCGGCTGGGGCGCGAGTGATCGCTACCGCCGGCAGCGCCAACAAGCTCGACCTGGCGCGCCGCCTAGGCGCCGAGGTCGCGATCGACTACCGACGCCAAGATCTCGTCAGCGCCGTTGCCGAGGCAACCAACGGTCAAGGCGTCGACGTCTGCTTCGACGGGGTTGGTGGCGAGGTGATGGTGCAGTCGTTGCGCTGCCTGGCGCGCAACGGTCGGCACCTGGTGATCGGCTTCGCCAGCGGGATCGAGGCCGAGGAGGTGCCGATGATCACCGGTCGGCAGCTGTGCTTCGGCAACATCTCGGTGCTGGGTGTCATTCTGACCTACGGCGATCCAGCGGTGGTCCCGCTGGGCTCGGGGTTCAACCCGGTCCCACGAACGGTCGGCGATCAGGTGCAGGCCGAGTTGGTCGAACTGCTGCGCAGCGGATCGATTCGCCCGCTGATCGGCGAGGTCATCGACTTCGCCGACGTACCGCGCCGACTTGAGGCGATGGAGGACCGTACGACCACGGGACGCGTCGTGGTCAAGATCCGCTGACCGGCGAGCGGTGGGATTGATCGGCGTGTTGTTGATCGTTCGCTCTGTGGTCCATCTCCTGCGCTGAGCAAGGATGGTGCGATGCGGCTGATGCGAGTAGGTGAAGTGGGCAACGAGCGCCCGGTGGTGGTGATCGACGGCATTGCCTTCGACGCTGCGGTGGTGACCGATGACTTTGATCCATCGTTCTTCGCCGGCGACGGGCTGGACCGACTGCGCGCCGCGATCGGGACGCTGCCGACGGTGGAGATCGACGGCCAACGCGTTGGTTCGCCGATTGCCCGCCCGACGGCGATCGTCTGCATTGGCCAGAACTACGCAGCCCACGCCGCCGAATCGAACAGCCCGCCGCCCGAGCATCCCATCGTGTTCTTCAAGCATCCGAACACGCTGGTCGGACCGAATGACGACGTGCGCATTCCTCGATCGGCGACGACCACGGACTGGGAGGTGGAACTGGCGGTGGTGATCGGCCGACCAGCCCGCTACCTGTCCTCACACGCCGCCGCGCTGGCCTGCGTGGCCGGTTACACCATCGCCAACGACGTATCCGAACGGACCTTCCAGCGCAATCTGTCAGGCGGGCAGTGGTCCAAGGGCAAGTGTGCCGAGACCTTCAATCCCCTCGGGCCGTATCTGGCAGTCGACGAGATCGAGGATCCGCAGCAGTTGCGTTTACAGACGTCGGTCAACGGCGAGCCTCGCCAGGACTCCAACACTGCCGACATGATCTTCTCCGTCGCCGAGCTGATCATCCATCTCTCGCACTTCATGGTCCTGTCACCCGGCGACGTGCTGAATACCGGGACCCCGCAGGGTGTGGCGATGTCCGGCCGATTTCCGTACCTGCGTGTCGACGACCGGATGGATTTACAGATCGATGGCCTCGGTCAGCAGTCTCAGCGGCTGGTCGACGCGGACGGGGCAACCTAGAAGAGATCGAGAGCGTCGTCGACCGCCTCGTCGACGGGACTGACCACCCAGAGCGTCGCGGCAGGGTCGGGTCGGCGGACGCGAGGCCATCGCTCGTCGTCTACTTGCCCTCGAACTCGGCCTGCCGTTTGGCGGCCTTGGCGGCGAACCCGGCGTAGACATCGTCGGACGACCACAGCACGCTGGACGACAGCGCCTCGAAGCGCGCCGCGCTGTCGAAGCCGGCATAGGCGACGTGATTGACCGCTCGCTTGACGCCCTGCACCGCCAACGGGGCGTTGGCTGCAATCTCTTGGGCCAACGCCAGCGCCGTTTCCTGCAAGGCGTCTGGCTCGACGACCTGCTGGACCATCCCCCATTCGGAAGCCTCGGCGGGGCCGAAGCGGCGTCCCGTCATCGCCAGCCACTTGGTGCGCGCCGCGCCCAGCTCGCTGACCATCCGTAGGTCGGCGCCGCCAACGATCTGCGTGCCTAGGGTGACTTGCGGAAGGGCGAAGATCGCGTCGGTGGCGGCGATGCGGATATCGGCGAGCATCGCCACCTCGACGCCAGCGCCGAGGCAATAGCCGTGGATCGCGGCGATCACCGGCTGGGGGAGCTGGTCGACCACCTTCCACCGTTCGAACAGGTAGCGGGCCCGTTCGTAGGCGATGTGGGTTCGTTCGGCGGCGGATCGACCGGGGTGACGATCGACGACATCGCCATGCATGCCTGCGGTGCCGTCGTCGGTGTGTGGCGCGTCGGCGGGGTCGGGCTTGAGGTCCTCGCCGGCGCAGAAGGCTCGGCCCTCGCCACGCAGCACGATGGCGCGCACGCTGGTGTCGAAGCGCAGCCGGTCGGCGATCGCACACAGCTCGTTGGTCGGCCCCCAGGACCAGGCGTTCAGTTTCTCCGGACGGGTGAGCGAGATGATCCCGACATGGCCGTCGCGGGTGAAGGTGACCGAGGGCGTGGGCATCCCCGGCAAGCTAGTTGCGCTTGGCTGCTGCCTTCGCCTTGGCGGAGCCGGTCCGTTTGGCGGTGGCTGCCTTCGTTGTCTTCGTGGCTTTGACCGGTTTGGCAGCGAACGAGCAGATCGGGCAGCCCATTGGATCGTGGCGCTGCGCCGGGCAATATTCGCGGCCGAAGAAGATGATCTGTAAGTGGCGGCGATTCCACGTGTCGATCGGGAAGGCCTTCTTCAGGTCACGTTCGGTGTGTTCGACTGTCGTCCCGGTCGTCAGACCCCAGCGATGGGCCAGGCGATGGATATGCGTGTCCACGGGGAACGCCGGCACACCGAAGGCCTGTGCCATCACGACGCTGGCAGTTTTGTGGCCGACGCCGGGCAGCGATTCCAGAAATTCCCAGTCGGCAATCACCTCGCCTCCGGCATCCACAATCTGGTGCGCGGCAGCCCACACATTGCGCGCCTTGGTCGGCGCCAGACCAACCTGGCGGATGTGTTCCAGGATTCGTTCCGGTCCGATCTCGACCATCTTTTCCGGTGTCGGCGCCTCGGCGAACAGTGCTGGGGTGACCTCGTTGACCTTCTTGTCCGTGGTCTGCGCCGACAGGGCCACGGCCACCAGCAGTGTGTACGGGTCGACGTGGTCCAGCGGAATGGGCGGCTTCGGATAGAGCTCGTCGAGGATCAGCCCGATCCGCTCGATCTTTTCCTGCTTACGCACCGTTCAGATCGGCCCGACGTCAGCTGGGGAAGATGATCGACTGGTACTCGGTATAGGCGTCGAGTCCTTCGGGGCCCAGCTCGCGGCCGATGCCGGACTGCTTGAACCCGCCGAATGGGCTGCGGAAGTCCAGCAGCATCGACGAGTTGATCGGAACCGTGCCGGTGCGCAGCTTGGCAGCCACGTTGGCGGCGTGGTCCAAGTCGGAGGTCCACACGGATCCGGACAATCCGAAATCGGAATCATTGGCGATCCGCACCGCTTCGTCCTCGGTCTCGTAGGGGATCACGGACAGCACCGGCCCGAAGATCTCTTCGCGGGCGATGCGCATCGAGTTGTCTACATCGAAAAACACGGTGGGCTCGATGTACCAGCCGGTGGGCAGGCTGTCTGGGCGTCCGCCACCGATGGCGACCTTCGCACCCTGGTCCTTGCCCGACTCGAGGAGGCCGACGATCTTGTCACGCTGGCGTTCGGCGACCACCGGGCCGATCGCCGTGGCTGGATCGTTCGGGTCGCCAAGCGGCATCGCCGCCACGCCCGCCGTGATTGCATCGACCAGTTCTTGATAGCGCGAGCGGGGCGCCAGGATGCGCGTCTGCGCGGCGCAGGCCTGGCCGTTGTTCATTAGCCCGGCCATCAGCAGGTTGGGAAGCTGGGCTTCGATGTCGACGTCGTCCAACAGAATGGCTGCCGACTTGCCGCCGAGTTCCAGGGTGACGCGCTTGATCTGCTGACCGCAGATCGCCCCGATCCGTGCGCCGGTGGCGGTTGAACCGGTGAAGCTGACCTTGTCGAGACGCGGGTGGGCAACCAGGTATTCGCTGGCTTCGCGGGACGCGGCAACGATGTTGACGACGCCGGGTGGCAAACCGGCATCCAACACCGCGTCGGCCAACAGGTACGGGTCGAGCGCCGTCTCGGGGGCCGGCTTGAGCACCATCGTCGACCCCGAAGCCAGGCACGGCCCGAGCTTCATCGCCATGATGAACAGCGGCACGTTCCACGGCGTGATCCCGGCGCACACGCCGACCGGGGCCCGGCGAACGATCACCCTCTGGCCCAGCGCGCCCGTCCGCTCGCTGCTGAACGTGTAGTTGCGGGCGATGTCGGCGTAGGTGTCCAACACCATTGTCGCCGCGTACACCTGGGTCATGATCGATTGCTGTGCCGGTGCCCCGTTTTCGTTGGTGATCACGTCGGCCAGCTCGGCGGCGCGGGCCTGGAGCGCCTGCGAGAGCGCGGCGATCGCATCGGCCCGTTCCTCGGGTCCATCGTCGGCCACGGGCCGTTATCGAACGCGTCGCGTGCCGCGTCGACGGCCCGATCAATATCGGCCGGCGCCGCGTCGGGCGTGCGCGCATAGACCTGTTCGGTAATCGGCGAGATCACCTCCATCGTCGCGCTGGTCGACGGCTCGACCCACTCGTTACCGATGAACAACTTGTCGCGAACTTGCACGTCAGATCCTTCCCTTGCCAGTACTTGCAACCTAGCCCGAGGCGTCCCGAACGCCAGGTGCCGAGTCACGAGCGTTCGCCGAGGTCTTCCTTCTTTCCTGCGTCATTCGTGGGTTTCAGCGTGGACAGGTCACGTTGAAACCCACGAACGGCGGAGTTACGCAGCGGTGGACGCGCTATGCGCCGACGTAGTTGGCCAGGTGTTGGGCGGTGAGTGTGGTGCGCGCTGAGACCAAGTTGGCCGGGGTGCCTTGAAAGACGATCTGGCCGCCGTCATGACCGGCTCCGGGGCCGAGGTCGATGATCCAGTCTGCGTGGGCCATCACCGCCTGATGATGCTCGATGACGATGACCGACTTGCCGTCGTCGACCAGCCGATCGAGCAGGGCCAACAGGGTGGCGACATCGGCCAAGTGCAGTCCGGTGGTCGGCTCATCGAGGATGTAGATGTGGCCCGTCTCGGCCATCTGGGTGGCCAGCTTCAGGCGTTGCCGTTCGCCGCCCGACAGGGTGGTCAGCGGCTGGCCGAGGCTGATGTAACCCAACCCGACCTGGACCAGCCGACCAAGAATCGTGTGGGCTGCGGGCGTGCGCGCCTCGCCCTTGGCGAAGAACTGCTCGGCTTCGGCGACTGACATCGCCAGGACCTCGGCGATGTTCTTGGCGCCCAGCGTGTAGTCCAGCACAGCAGCCTGAAAACGCTTTCCCGCGCAGTCTTCGCAGACCGTCTCGACGGTGTCCATGAAGCCCAGCTCGGTGTAGATCATCCCCACTCCGTTGCATGTCGGGCATGCGCCTTCCGAGTTGGCGCTGAACAGCGCCGGCTTGACCCCGTTAGCTTTGGCGAAAGCCTTACGGATCGGCTCCAGCAGCCCGGTGTAGGTGGCCGGGTTGCTTCGTCGCGATCCCTTGATTGCGCTTTGATCGATGGCCACCACACCGTCCAGCGGGGCGATGGAGCCGTGGATCAGCGAACTCTTGCCCGATCCGGCGACGCCGGTCACGACCACCAGGACGCCGAGTGGGATGTCGACGTCAACGTTGCGCAGGTTGTGCGTCGATGCCCCACGCACAGCCAGCGTCGTCGACGAGTGACGAACCGTGTCTTTCAACTTCGCCCGATCGTCGAGGTGACGTCCGGTGATCGTTCCACTGGCACGCAGACCATCGACCGAGCCTTCGAAGACCACCTCGCCGCCTGCCCTACCGGCCAGCGGGCCGATGTCGACGACGTGATCGGCGATGGCGATGACTTCGGGCTTATGTTCGACCACCAGCACCGTGTTGCCCTTGTCGCGAAGGCGGAGTAGCAGGTCGTTCATCTTGGCGATGTCGTGGGGATGCAGGCCGATCGTCGGTTCATCGAAGATGTAGGTCACATCGGTCAACGCCGAGCCAAGGTGGCGGATCATCTTCGTGCGCTGCGCCTCGCCGCCCGACAGCGTCCCCGATGGCCGTTCGAGCGACAGGTATCCCAGGCCGATTTCGACGAACGAATCCAACAGATGCTGCAACCCGCCAAGCAGCGGCCTGACCGACGGTTCGTTCAATCCACGCACCCATTCGGCCAGATCACTGATCTGCATCGCGCAGGCCTCGGCGATATTGATCCCGGCGATCTTCGATGATCGGGCCTCGGCGGTCAGCCGGGTGCCGTCGCAATCCGGGCAAGTCTGGAAGGTGATCGCCCGTTCGACGAAGGCGCGGATGTGCTGCTGTAGCGCTTCGACATCCTTGGACAGCATCGACTTCTGGATCTTCGGGATCAACCCCTCGAAGGTCAGGTTGATGCCGTCAACCTTGATCTTCGTTGGCTCTTTGTAGAGCAGATCGTGCAGTTCGCGCTTGGTGTATTTGGCGATCTTCTTGTCGGCATCGAAGAACCCACAGCCGCGATAGATCCGCCCGTACCAGCCATCCATCGTGTAACCCGGAACCGTCAGCGCGCCTTCGTTGAGCGACAGGTTGGCGTCATACAACGCGGTCAGGTCGAAGTCGCTGACGCTGCCGCGACCCTCGCAACGCGGGCACATTCCTCCGAGGTTGAAGAACGTCGCCTTCTCCGTCTTCGTCTTCGCCCCACGTTCCACCGTGATCGCTCCGCTGGCGCGCACCGTCGGCACGTTGAACGAATAGGCGTTCGGCGACCCCACGTGCGGATCACCGATCCGGCTAAACAGCATCCGTAGCATCGCGTTGGCGTCGGTGACGGTGCCGACGGTGGATCGAGGGTTGGCCCCCAACCTCTCCTGGCCGACGATGATCGACGTCGTCAGTCCGTCCAGAACATCCACATCCGGCCGCGCCATCGTCGGCATGAAGTTCTGGATGAACGTGCTGTACGTCTCGTTGATCATCCGCCGCGACTCGGCGGCGAGCGTGGCGAACACCAACGAGCTCTTGCCCGACCCGGATACCCCGGTGAACACGGTCAGTCGCCGCTTCGGCAGGTCGACACTGACGTCCTTCAGGTTGTTGACCCGCGCCCCCTGCACCCGAATCAGGTCGTGTGAATCAGCAGGATGCATGGCAGCGTCGGTCGACATGCCCGAACGCTAATTACCCGGCACCTAACGTTCGCGCGAACGCTCATGACCCGGCACCTAACGTTCGCCGGGGTAGTCGGGGAGCCAGATTCGCTGGCCGGGGCCGCCGTGGGCGGTGTGGAGGTGGACGAGGAAGCTGCCGATTCCGGCGGCACCTTGGAAGTAGCCGGTTTGGCGTTGGAGGAAGTCGGGGCGGTCGCGATGTTCGGCCATCACCCACGAACGTTTGCCGTCGTCCAGATCCGCGGCAGCCAGGATCACCGCCGCAGCGCGATCGGCCAGGTCCACATCGGTGGGGTCACCGGTCCGCTCGTAGCGCCACAGAGCGAAGTCGCCAATCCCGGCATCGCCGCAGCACTGCCCGTGGTTCTGCCACAGTCCTTCGCTGCGCTGCTCGGGTACACCGAGGTCTTGGTAGCCGGCCAACAGCGCAGCGCTGCGTTGCTCCCATTCAGCGTGGCTGGTGATCTCGGCCAAGACGGTGAACAGGCGCGACGTGCCAGCCGGGCCGTGGCAGTTGGACAGGTAGAACCGCGGCGGCTCTATTCCCAACAGATGGGGGATCAGGCACCCGCTTCCTGTGCTACGTCGGTGCGACCACGCATAGTTCGCTCCACCGATGGCTGCGTCCAGGTACGTCTGGTTCCTCGTTGCCCGGTACAGCTCGGCGAACATCAGTCCGACCCCGGCGCTGCCATGGGCCATCCCCGGCGCCGGGAAGGGGAACGGCATGTCGACCATCATCTCCCAACGGATCCCGTCGCCGGCGCTGCCGCTGACCGGTTCACCCAGGTGAAGCAGACGACCGGCGGCGGCCTCGGCAAGCTCCAGTGCGCCGTCGTAGCGGTCGTGCATCGACGCCAGGGTCATCACCACACCGGCCGAGCCGACACTCAGATCCACCGTCTCGCGCTGGCCGGTGACCCCGGTGATGTGCGAAAACGGCATCGCCTCGATCCACCCCACCCCGCCTTCTAGCGGCACCGCGCTGTCGGCCATCGTCTGGATGGTCGCTCGCGCCAGCCGACGAAAGGTGTCGTCGCCGGTGGCCACGGCCAGCGCGTCGTAGACGATCAGATCGGCGCTGTAGCCGATGTTCATATTGATCGACCGCCGGGCAATCGGTGCCCGTGCGGCGACGTCATGGCCAGCGGCGATCGCCTCGTCGAAATAGCGCTGCTCCCCGGTTGCCGCCGCCAACTCCAGCAAGAACAGGATGATTCCGCCGGCCCCGTTGTACAGCGTGGTGTTCGGCTTGGCGTCGTCGGCCTCGCTGGAATGCCACAGAGCCCCGTCGTTGCATCGTCGCGAATCGATGAATGCAGCCGCTTCGACCGCGGCATCCAGGTACGTCCCCATTGCCACTCCGATCGCAGGGTGCTTGGCGCACCGACCTTAGTGACGCCGGGCAGGTGACGTGAGCGACGTGAGCGTCTAATCGTCGGCGTGGGCACGGGATTACCCGAATGCCGGGTAATCCCGTGCCCACGCTGGAGCAAACCGGCCCGGCGATCTGGCCTACGCTGGCCGTGGTGACATGATGAACAATCGAATCGAACTCCCCGACGGCCTGGAACTGGTCCGTACGACCGACGTCATGGATCAGGACCACCATCCTGCTGGCCTGCTGCGCGCCCACCGAGTCGCCGAGGGGGTGTGGGGTCGGCTGTTGATTCATTCGGGGAGCCTGACCTTTGTCTTCGAGGACGACCCGCAGCCGATCGAACTTGGCGCTGGCGAGCACATCGTCATCCCGCCGGGACGCTTGCATCACGTCGAACTCGGTCGTCCGGCGACCTTCGCCATCGAGTTTCACCGCGAGCCGTCGCCGGTCACGTTGGTCACCGGGAAGGAGAGCACCGGACTCGAAGAACACTGACCGATCTGGCCCAGAAACGGGGCTAGGCCAGAGCGAGAACGGCTCGCGTCGCGGTGTAGATCGCCACGGCGACCAGCAGGGTCGCGAACCAGCGCAAGCTGCGCTTCGGATCGAGCCGATCGGCAATCCGCGTGCCGGTGAGCACGCCGATCACAGCGGCGATCACGAACGGCACGGCAACGGCCCAATCGATCGATGTCGTGGCGAGTCGCGTGCTGAGGGCGATCATCGAGTTGATCACGATGACCAGCAGCGAGGTACCGATCGCCAGTGGCATCGGCAGCCGCAACAGCAGTGCCAGGGCGGGGACGATCACGAAACCGCCGCCGACGCCGAACAGGCCGGTGAGGAAGCCCACCAGCGTCCCGGCGGCGATCACGGTAACCACCGTGCGAGCGTTCGGAAGCGCGAACGGGACGGTCCGCGCCGTGGTCAGGGCGCCAGTGGCACTGTCGGCCAACACCTCGTCCTCGCCGACCTTGGTGCAGGTCGGACATCCGGTGACCATTCGCCAGGCAGCGATCAGGGTCAGGCCGGCAAATCCGAGCAGCAGCACATCCGGGTTGATGTGGCGATTGAGTGCAGATCCGGCGAGCGATCCGCCGATCCCGCACAGGCCGAAGGCCAGGCCGGTGCCGACTCGCACACGGCCGGCGCGCCAGTGACTGCCCATCCCAACCAGCGCTGCCGCGCCGACCAGCAACAAGCTGGTGGTGGTGGCCGCCTTGGGGCTCTGCCCGGCGCCGTAGACGAGCGCGGGGACTGCCAGGATCGACCCGCCGCCCCCTACCGCGCCAAGCGAAAGTCCAATGAGGAAGCCAAGTGGTGAGGCCAGCAGAGCGCGCATCAGGCCTGCAGACCGGCCCACGCGCCGTAGCCGCCGATGACGTCGGCGACCTGGGCGAAACCGTGAGCGCGCAGGATCGATGCGGCCACTGACGATCGGTAGCCGCCCGCGCAGTAGACGATCGTCGGCTTGTTCGGATCCAGCTCGGACAGCCGGTTCAGCAGCTGGGGCAGCGGAATCGCCTGGCTGGTGGGAATCGCTCCGCTCTCGCTGATTTCGCCCGGGCCACGCACGTCGACGATCTGCACCGACTCGTCGTCGGCGTGCCAGTCGCGGACATCGCTGGCCGGGAGCCGCGTCGCCGACTCGGCCAAGTGGGGGTGGTCGGCAAGCGTTTGTTCGACGTTATCGATCGCCCCGACGACGTGATCGAATCCGATACGCGCCAGTCGGACCTTGGCCTCGGTGCTACGGCCGCGATCGCCGGCGATCACGACTCGCTGGCCGGGTCGCAGTGCATTGCCGGCATATTCGGCGAAGCGACCATCGAGCCCAACATTGATCGACCCACGCAGATGGCCGGAAGCGAACGATTCCGGGGATCGTGTGTCGATGACCACCACGTCGTCGAGCGCGGCCACCTCGCTGGCGGACAGGGTGGTTGGCGCCTGGTGATCATCGAGCAGGCCGCGTTCACGGCGGTTGGCGTCGGCCGCGAACGCGAAATACAGCGGGGCGACCGATTGACCCTCGGTGACTGCGTCGACAAACGCCTCGTCGCTCATCGGCGCTAACGCATAGTTCGTGGTCCGCTGTTCGCCGATCGTCGACGATGCCGCGGCGGCCATGTGCTTGCCACAGGCCGATCCGGCACCGTGTGCAGGAAACACCAGCGTCGCATCGGGCAGAGTCAGGAGCTTGGTCTGTAAGGACTGATGCAGGTCGCGGGCCAGGCTCTCGGCGGTACGGCCCACCGATGTGAGCAGGTCGGGTCGGCCGACATCGCCGATGAACAGGGTGTCGCCGGTGAGCACTGCCCAGGGCAGGTCGCCAGGGTGTTGGCGCACGACGATCGAGATCGACTCGGGCGTATGGCCGGGGGTATGGCGAATCTCCAAGCTGACCTCGCCGAGCGACAGCACTTGGCCGTCGGCCAGTGGCTCCATCGGGAAGTCTGCCGTGGCACCTGGGCCGTAGGAGATCACCGCGCCGGTCGCCTCGGCCAGCTCCAGGTGGCCCGACAGGAAGTCGGCGTGAAAGTGGGTTTCGATGACACGTTCGATGGTTAACCCGTTCCCCGCCGCGTCGTCGAGGTATTCGCCGATGTCGCGCTGCGGATCCACCACCACGGCGCGTCCCGTGGTGGTATCTCCGATCAGGTAGCTGTACAGCGACAGGCAGGCGAGGTCGTATTGACGGAAGAACATGTGGCCTCGTTTCAGTGAGCGAAGTCGATTTTCGGAAGGCGGCGATCGAGCCATGCAGGCAGCCCCCACGCCCGCTCGCCCAGCATGCCGAGCAGGGCTGGCACGAGCATCATGCGGATCACGGTTGCGTCGAGGAGCACGGCGAGGGCGAGGGTGATGCCGAGCTCGGTCGGCGGGATGGGACCGGTAACACCAAAGGCGATGAACACGACGATCATAATCAGTGCCGCGTTGGTGATCGGCCGACCGGTCCGGGCGATTCCTTCACGCACGGCCAGACGTGCGTCCCCGGTCACGTCGCGTCGTTCCTTGATCGCCGCAAGGAGGAACAGTTGGTAGTCCATCGACAGCCCGAAGAGTAGGGCAAAGAAGAACAGCGGTGCCCAGGCATCGACGAAGCCCTGATGCTCAATCCCGATCAGCGATGCGCCATAGCCATGCTGAAACACCAGGGTCGCAAAGCCGAAGCTGGCAGCAACGCTGATCACGTTGAACACGATCGACGTCACGGCGATGACCCAGCTGCGGAACACCAGCAGCAGGAGGACGAACGCCACGATCATGATCGCGGCGATCGCCAGCGGAGCACTGTCCAGCAGCGCGGCGGTCAGGTCGGTGTTCTGCGAACCTGGCCCGCCCAGCGTCGCCGCGGGAACGGCGTCGGAAAGCTTGTCGCGGAGTCGCTCGACCAGGTCGGAGGTCGCGGTGGAATCGACCGTGGACGTTGGGGTGATTCGGACCACGGTCCGCCCGCTCGCCGCTGGTTCGGCGACGACACGGGCATCGACAACACCGGCGTCGGCGAGCGCCACATCAACAACCCCGTTGGCCTGAGCTGCAGGAACTGTGACGAACAATGGGGCTGGGGCCCCTGGACCGAAATCGGCGATTACCGCGTCGTAGCCGTCTCGGCTCTGGTGGCCGGTATCGACGACTCCCGCGGCTGGCATACCCAATCGCATGCCCAGCGCAGGCAGCGCCAAGAGCAGCAGCAGGGCTAGCCCGAGCGCCAGTGTCAGTTGTGGGCGAGCCATCGCTCGCGAGGTCCAGCGGGCCCAGCGGCCCTCGGCCGCGCGATCCGCGTTCTTGTGGCCGCGACGATCAAGCACACGGTTGCCCATCAGGACCAGCACCGCCGGGAGCAGGGTCAACGAGGCAAGCGCCGTGGCGCTGACCGACAGGATCATCCCGAGGGCCATCGATCGAAAGACCATGATCGGCACGATGAAGATCGCGGCCAGCGAGAGGACCACCGTGAGCGCTGACAAGAACACCGCCTTGCCCGCAGTGGCCAACGTCGCTTCAATCCCCGCGACCGCATCCTTGCCGTCGGCCCGTTCCTCGCGGTAGCGAGAAACGATGAACAGCCCGTAGTCGATGCCAACAGCAAGCCCGATCATCATCGAGAAGTTCATCGACCACACAGACAGTGGCGTGAAGGCGGTGGCCAGGTGCAACGCGGCGAATCCGACGGCGATCCCGGCCACCGCCAGGATCAGGGGGACACCCGCGGCGATTGCCGAACCGAACGCGACGAACAGCAGGATCAGCGTCGGCAAACCGGACAACAGCTCGGCTTTGTGCAGCGCTTCCTCGTTGGTTTTGTTGAAGTCTCGCCACACCGCCCATTCTCCGGTCGTATCGGCTTGGGCACCATCGGGAAGCTGAACGGCGGCGACCGTGGACATCAACTTGCCAGCCGACTCGGGTAGATCGGCGTCGGTTGTCGAGGCCAGGCCAACGGGAATCAGCGCGGCGCGTCCGTCCTTGCTAATCAGCCCTGCATCGTCCGGCATGGTCGAGGGATCGATGACCGAGGTCGTTCCCTCGCTTCCCTGCAACGCAGCGACCAGGCGTTGCAGGCCGTCCGGCTCTTCGGCGATCGGACTCGTTTGGCGGTAGGCGACGATTGCCGCTTCGGCTCCCAGCTGGGGAAAGTCGCGGCGCAGCTCGGCGCGGACCTCCGCGGCGGTCGAACCCTGGGCGTCCCACCCGGCCCCAGACAACGCTGATCCCAGGCCGATGGCCAGCGGCGCCGCAGCGAGCACGCCGATGGCCCAAACGAGGGTGACCAAGCGAGGACGTCGAGCGCAGGCACGGCCAATTCGCCCAAGTAGTCCGAGGCGTCGAGCAGAAGATTCCATATCCGTATAATACCCCAGGGGGTATGTCGCGGACAACGTTCGGCGGTACTCTCGCCGGCATGGCCCGCACTCCAGAGTTTGTCGATGTCGTCGTTGTCGGGGGAGGGCACAACGGTCTGACCGCCGCGGCCTACCTGGCTGAAGCTGGCCGATCGGTCGTCGTTTTGGAGCGGACCGATGTGGTGGGCGGTGCAGCCCGATCTGAGACGGCGTTTCCTGGCTACGGTGCGCACGTCTCGACCTACGCCTACCTGGTCAGCCTGATGCCCGATCTGATCATCGACGAGCTGGGTCTTGATATTGAGCTGGCAACCAGGCGGATCTCGTCGTACACCCCGGTGGGCGATCGCGGGATCCTCGTCGATCAAGGCGATCGGCAACGGACCGATGCCAATCTTGGCGTCGATGCCAGCGCCTGGCACCGCTGGTATGAGGCCATCGGCCAGCTGGCTAAGACGCTGGCGCCGACCCTCACCGAGCCGCTGCGTTCCGCAGACGACGTCCGCCGGCTGGTCGCCGACGACATCTGGACGGCGGTCTTCGAGCGCCCGATCGCTCGAACGCTGCGCGAACGCTTTGCCGACGACGTGGTTCGCGGCATCGTTGCCACCGACGGTCTGATCGGGGCATTCGCCGACCTGGACGATCCCGGTCTGCTGGGCAACCGCTGCTACCTGTACCACGTGGTCGGTCGCGGCACCGGGCGATGGGATGTGCCGGTCGGTGGCATGGGCCGTGTGTCGGGTGAGATCGCTCGGGCAGCGACGCAGCGCGGCGCGACGATCAAGACCGACTGCGAGGTGACCTCGATCGAGACCGACGGCCAGAGCGCGACGGTGCGCTCCGCCGATGGGCGCAGCTTTCGCTGTCGGCAGGTGCTCTCGGGGGTAGCTCCGGCGGTCCTTGCCCGGTTGCTCGGCGATGCCCCCGATGTCCCGTCGCCCGAGGGAGCGCAGTTGAAGGTCAACATGTTGCTGCACCGCCTGCCCCGTTTGCGCGATACCACGGTCACGGCCGAGCAAGCCTTTGCCGGCACGTTCCACGTCAATGAATCGTTGTCGCAAATCGAGCGGGCCTACGCCCAAGCCCGGCGCGGGCAGATCCCCGATCAACCGCCCTGCGAGTCGTATTGCCATTCGCTGGCCGACCCATCGATCCTCTCCGAGGAGTTGCGCGCCCGTGGGGCGCAGACGATGACGATGTTCGGTCTGCACATGCCGACCCGCCTGTTTCGCGACGACCCCGACGGGTCGCGTCAGCGTGCGTTGGAGGCGACGATCGCCTCGCTCGACTCCGTGCTGGCCGAGCCGCTGGCCGACTGCCTGCTCGGTCCGGACACGATCGAGGCGGTCACCCCCGTGGATCTGGAGCACAAGCTGGCGATGCCCGGCGGCAACATCTGGCACCGCGACCTGCAATGGCCGTTCGCCGAATCGACGGACGAGATCGGTCGCTGGGGCGTCGAGACACAACGCGCCAACGTCTACGTCTGTGGGGCGGGTGCTCGGCGGGGCGGCGGCGTCAGTGGGATCCCCGGTCGCAACGCGGCGATGGCCGCGCTCGAGAACTAGGCGGCGATTCCGCTCGACCTTGGTGGCCCGGGCCTCGGGAGTCGGTTTTTCACCGATCTCGAGGCCGGTGTTGCCATCCCGCCGGTCTCCAAATGGTCCGCCATCACGCCGTGGCGTCAAACACTTCCTCGGTTGGCCAGATCGATGTCGCGCCGGCGCTTGTTGGTTGTGGCGTTGCCGGCAGCACCGGTGGGTCAAAGCGTTCGTCCATCACCGCACGGCGGTGCTCGCCAAGGGCCCGGCTGACCAGCCGGGCGTGTCGGCGTTGAGCAAGCCGGCCGGGGCGGCCGAACAACCGATGTCCGCGGACCCGATCCCAGTGCGATGGAGCGACCCAGGCGGCGACGAACGGTCCGGCGAACGCCGAGCGGTGACCCTGAAGTACTTCCTTGAAGATCCGCTGATGCTCGACAACATCGAGCGTGCGTTGCAGTGCCCACCGAAGATCGCGGTTCGCAGCGTCGAGGTGGTCGGCGACGGCACGATCCAGCGAGGCGGCGCGCTCGATCGCCGCCTGGTTGCACCCGGTAGATGCCAACTCGACGAACGCCTCGTTGAGCTCACTGATCAGACCCTCGATCGTGGCGTGATTGGCGTTGGCCCGGCTGATGGCGGCGCGTGACCGCGGTGAGCGATCGGCGAGGGCCGCGTGCAATGCGGCCTCGACCTGCATGAGAGTACGGAGCTGCTCGGCGACTCCCGACCAGTAGGTCCGCAGGGCGTCGTTGGTCGCGGCGCGGCGTGCCGGCGTGGCCGCCAAGGTCACGGCGACGGCACGCATGCCGCGGTGCACGCTGATGTGCAATGCGTCGAGGACGCTCAAGTCGGTAGGAGCTGCGAAGAGATCGATGGCGTGTTCCATGTGCACACCATCGCAAGTCGCGCTTGGAACTCTCCTGGGAAGTACTTGGAGCCGCGACTAGCGGTCGTTGCCCAGCGAACCGCCGGCAAACCACTCGGTAAAGCGCGGTCTGGCCGCCGCGCTGACTAGCTCGATGGTCATTCCTGTTGGCGTGGTGACGTAGGCAAACGAGCCGAAGCCATCGTCCGCCGGCCGAGCGGCTGCGCTGATGGCCCAGCCAGCACCGACGAAGTGGGCGACGTCGGCAGGGATGTCGGCGGACCACGCACCGACATGGTCAAGGCGGCGATCGATGATCGGTCTTGGCGATGACCCCTGCCGACGTGCATTTTCCAGGCCCAGCGTGGGCATCACGGAGGCGACGGCGGAGACTTGCTGATCATCGCTGGGACGTATCGCGATGTGCTCGAGCGCAGCGAGGAAGATCGTTGGCGCATCACCACGCGCAGCACTACACGCGGAGCGACGGCAACCCCGCAGTCACCCGCCGAGGCTGAATCTCGCGCCATTATCCTTGCACCGCTTGCCCGCCGGATTGATCTGCTCGGCGATCCAGCCCCCTGATCGTGGGTTTCGGCGCGGACGTGTCACCGTGGAACCCACGAACGGTGACGGCCTGGTCGCGGTCATCGCCCCGTCGATGACCGCGACCGGTGGTGGTGCCATCCGCCACCCCGCACGAACGTCACTGGGCCGCGGAGCGTGGTCCTAACGAGTGATCGAGACTTGAGGTGTCCACGCGCTGCCGGCATCGAGCCGAATGCGCCGCGTGCTAGCTGGAACCGTGACCGGTGGGTCAAATCGCTCATCCAGAACCCGGTGCCGGTGGACGCCGAGCGCGGCGTTGGCCAGTCGAGCGTGCCGGCCGCGGGCGATCGGACCCGGGCGACCGATCAGACGGTGACCGCGAATTCGTTGCCAATGCGATGGAGCGACCCACGAGGCGACGAACGGACCGGTGAACGAGCGGCGTTGGCTGGACACGGCCACCGCGTCGTAGATCCGTTGGTGCTCGATGACGTCCAGCAGGTTCTGGAGAGGCCGGGCGAGTTCGCTCTGCGCTGCGTCGAGATGAGCGGTGATGACGGCGTCCAGTTCCTTGGCGCTGCGAGCAGCCGGCGTGGCGTCGCCAGACATCGCCAGCGTCACAAGTCCGTCGTCAACCTGGGCGATCAGAGCGGAGATCGTGCGGTGGTCGGCAGTTGCACGGCCGATTGCCGCACGAGACTTCGGGGACCGCTCTGCAAGCACCGCGTGGAAGGCAGCCTCGAGGCGATTCAACTCGGTCGCCTCCTTGGCGACCCCCGCCCAGTAGGTCCGCAGTTCGTTGACGTGCGATCCGCTGCCGGCGGGTGTTGCTGCGAGGGCCAGGCTGACGCCGCGCACGCCGCGGTGAACGGCGATCTGGAGTGCCTGCAAGGTGCTGAGATCGGTGGGAGCTGCAATCAGGTCGCTGAGGTGTTCCATGCCGACACTGTCGCAAGTGACGCTTGGAACCAGCCTGGGATCCGCTTGGAACGATCTTGGAACGTTGGTTGGACCGATCAGGGCAACGTGTTGAGGCGTCGGCGCAGGAACGGCAGATTCAATCGGTCGGCCAGTTCGATCGCCTGGTCCCGGTCGTCTGCCCGTCGGGAGATTTCAAAACGCAACATCAGTCCACGGACCAGCCATGGTCCGGCACCCGCTCGCGTCAGCACGTCGATCGCCCGATCGATCGCCTCGGTTGCCCCAGCGGTGTCTCCGGCGCACCATAGCGCCCGTGCCCGCGCTTGGTCAACCGTGCCGATTGCCACGGCCGGCCCGGGCGCAGCCAGCTGCCCGGACAGTGGGACGAGGCGGCGCGCTGCTTCCAGCGCGGCGGGGATGTCGCCGAGCACGGCTCGATTGGTGGCTGCCAGCGACATCACTGCGGGAAACATCCACGTATCAAAGTCCGGCGGCAGCGGCCGAACAGTCTGTGCCGCCAGCTGGTATTGGCCGGCCTCGAGCATGATGAACACGGCCAGCTCGGAGAACATCCGTGCATACGGGCCGGTTGTCAGCACCTCGGCGGCGGCGATCGCATCGGAGAGCCGATCCTGCTCCAGCAACGTCGAGGATAGGAACGCGGCGTGAAACTCTTCAGCGGCCCAGCCGCGGGTGTTGCGATAGATCGAGTGCGCTGCGTCAGCTAGCTCGGCCGCCTGATCCAGCCGCCCACGCCACAACGCGATCGCCGATTCGAAGAACTGGAACTGGGTTTCGAATGTTGCCGACGACGGGGTGACGACCCGCGCTTGACCGAGGAGTCGATCGGCCTCGTCGACGCCGCCGTCAACCCATGCGATCACCGCCGAATCGAAGAATGCGTAGGAGCGCAGGACCCCGGCCACGCGGTCGTCCTCGGCCAAGCGCCCGAGTTCGGCCACCGCTTCACGCCGCGCCGACATGTCTTTCGGGCGCCACGTGGCTTGCGCCCGGCGGTGTAACGCGTGAGTCAAAACATCCAGGCTCTTCGTGGCGCGGGCGACGGCCACCGCCTCGGCACTAGCCGCGTCGGTCTGGGCGACGGAGCGGTTCCGATAGCCGAAGTCGGCCAGCGAGCCGAGGGCAACGGCCCGGACCGGCGACGGCGATGGCAGGCGAACGATCGCCCGCTCCAAGACGTCGGCGATGTCAACCTTGAGTCCGCCGATCTCGCCCGCCCGCCAGAAGCCCGGCACGTCCAAGGCATTGACCGCGTTCTCCAACCGGGCGTCGTCACCCGTTTCGAGGGCAAGCTCGATCGCTGGAACGAGGCAGTTGATTGCACCGATCACGTCGTCGAGGCGAAGGTAGACCCGTCCCTGTTCGACCAGGGCGTCCAGACGCGGCCTGCAATCCACGGGATCGGCGACGCTGGCTGCCTCCGCGGCGCGACCCCACAGCACCGCAGCGTCCTCATCAGCGAGGCGGGCCGTGGCCAGGCGGGCGCAGCGCGCTGTCCATTCGTAGGCCAGCGACGCCGCGCCGGCAGCGATGCCGGCGTAGGCGTGGTGGGCAATCAGGGCGACGTGTTCCTCCACGACGCCTGCTCCACGGGCGACCAACGAATGCGCAGCTGCAGCGTGGACCCGCGCCTGCTGGGCGCCGCCGACATTGGCCAGCAACGCGTCGGCGACGATGCCGTGGGCGAATCGAAGCGTCGACGGTTGCTCGGATTCTTCCAAGAGCCCGGCAGCGATGGCCGGGGCGAGTGCATCGATCACGGCGGCCGAGCTGCTGCCGCGAACGTCGGCCAGCACGTCGATCCGGAATTCGCGACCGATCACACACGCCAGGTCCAGCAGGTCGCGTGTCTCCTGCGGCAAGCGCGCGCTGCGGCTGCGAACAACATCGCTGACCGCCCCGGGAACGACGCGGCCGGCCTCGCCGCGGCTGAGCATTCTGGCCAGTTCGCTGACGAAGAAGGCGTTGCCGCCGGTGCGATCGGCGACGGATTCGACGATGCCAGTGTTCGGACGATGCCCAATCATCTCGGCCAGCAAGGCGCCAATGTCGTCGACGGTGAGGCCGCCGAGGTCGATCCGTTCGGTATCAGGAAGTCGGCCAATTTCGGCGAGACAGTCGATCAGCTCGATCGAATCGTGGGCGGTGATCGGACGGACGATCACGACCACCAGCACCGGCATCGTTGTGATCTCGCCCGCCAAGAAGCCGATCAAGCGCAAACTGGCAGGGTCGGCGTACTGCAGATCGTCGACGACCACCGTGACGGGACGCTTCACCTTGGCCAACGCGTCGACGGTGGCGCGGTAGAAGGACCAGCGGCTGTCGAAGGCGTCGAATCCAGCGTTGATCGATTGCGCCGCCAAGGTCAGCAATGGAACGGCGTCGATCACCTCGGCACCCTCCAGTTGGCGAACGATCTGCGAGCAGACCCAGTAGCTGGCCTGCGCGGATGTTTCTGGGCAGCGCCCCCAGGCGACGGTGTCGTTGTTGTCTTCGTGGACGAACTGGTCGATCAATCGTGACTTGCCGATGCCGGCCTCACCACGCACGATGATGAAGTGGCCGATGCCGGCGTGAGCCTTCGTGCGTGCCGATCGAAGCCGAGCAAGTTCGTCCGTTCGGCCGACGAACGGTCGAACTGCGAGGGTTGCGGAGTTCGTCGGAGCGGAGTCCGCAGGCAGTGGGGGTGCCACGACGGGTGGGGTCGATCCCGAGCGATGCTCGGGCGGACTCAGCCGGGGGTGATGGGCGAGGATGTCGTGCTCGACCTGCTGAAACTCGGGTCCCGGATTGACGCCGATCTCATCGGCCAGCAACCTGCGCACATCCTGCAGCCCGGCAAGCGCTTGGCGTTGATTGCCCATCTGGTAGCGACAGATGGCAACCAGTCCGTGGAGATGCTCGTCGTAGGCCGAGTCGGTGAGCGCCATCTCGGCGGCGACAAGGGCCTCGCCCGGTGCCCCGGTCTCGACCAGCAGTTCGGTCTTGGCGACCAAGATTTGGCGGCGTTGTTCAAGCAGCGCGGTGGCGGGCACATCGACCCAGGCTCTTCCAGCCAGTTCGGGGAGCAGCGGGCCGGACCAGCAGGCCATCGCCTGATCGATTACCCCGAGCACCTCTTCGGCGGCGTGCCCTGCCCGGCGCAGCTGGTGGACGCGTTCGACCAGGGATCGAAAGTGCGACGCGTCGATCTCGGCGTCGTCGACGTCCATCGCGTAGCCGGCAGCCCGCGACACCAAGACCGTGGCCGGGGTCCGACTGGAACGGTCGGGCTCCAAGTGGCGGCGCAAGTTGGACACGTACGCCTGGATCGACGTTTGGTAGCGCACCGGAAGATCGTCGCCCCAGATCCGATCGGCCAGGGCCGCAGCGCTCAACGGTTGACGTGGCTCGATCAGCAGTGCTGCTAAAACGGCGCGCTGCTTGGGGCCTCCGAGAGCAGCGGTCTTTTCAGGATCCTCCACGGCCAACCCGCCCAACAGGCGAAAGCGCATTGGCCGACACTAACCGCCAGGGCCTGACGGTGACCGAGCGTTTGCATCGGCGATCCCCAGGGCATCGCCAACCTGAGGCGAATCTCTCCGGATTCGTGGGTTTCGGTGTTGACAGGTCACCCCGAAACCCACGAATGACGGGATGGCTGTGTTGTCTGGAACTTGGCGAGGCCTGCCGACGACCGGGGGAGTGTGTTGGAGCG